>Ga0209167_10000004_pt1 | contig 595036 bp, 518 predicted proteins | sample Coa_R1_9_FD_187154 | JGI IMG/M metagenome (GOLD analysis project Ga0209167, IMG submission 187154) | Surface soil microbial communities from Centralia Pennsylvania, which are recovering from an underground coalmine fire - Coalmine... | ecosystem: Environmental > Terrestrial > Soil >...
TTCTTGGCCTCGGTGCGTGCCCGCTCCACGAGATGCTCGAACAGCGGGCACGCACCGAGGCCAAGAAACACGTTCTGGGCGTCGAACACTCGATGGCGCTCGAAAATCAGGCCGTGGGCCGTCTGGATGAGGCAGTGGAAGCGGAGACCAAGCGGCTGCTCAGAAAGCGCGGCGCTCGGTGAATCTGTTCCCCCAGGGAGAGGGCAACACGCCTCTGTCTGCCGATGAGCAGGCAGACCTCATTCCCAATCTGGCGACCAAGGAAGAGTTGAACGAATGGGAACGCCAGAACATTCTCGAAGCGTATGCGTGGGCGCTTGCGCCGGGCAGTCTTCGCCGCCGTGATCCTCTGGTCGAGCCCTACCTAAGAGATCTTCATCGACGTATGTTCGATCAGACCTGGCGGTGGGCCGGGGTGTATCGAACCACAGAGAAAAACATTGGCGTTCCCCATCATGAAATCCGCGAGCGACTGGCTGCCCTGCTCGGTGATGCGCGGTATTGGGTGGAACACGGAACCTATCCTCCTGATGAACTGGCGGTCCGCTTTCATCACCGCTTGGTTTTGATCCACCCATTTGCCAACGGTAATGGCCGCCACGCCCGTCTGATGGCGGATGTGCTGGCCCAGAGACAAGACCGGCCCGTCTTTACCTGGGGTGGAGCGGACCTGGTGCGCGCCGGGGACTTTCGTCAACGTTACATTGACGCGCTGTGTGCGGCCGATGCTCACCATATCGGACCCCTTCTTGTGTTCGCGCGTTCTTGAGGTCTCACCTAAGAGTCGCCGCGCGGTTATTCCCATAGCCCCGCAGCGTTCTCGTCGTAAAAGGGAAGTATGTTTTCATTTGTCGCTTGCTCATTCAGGTTTGTGGGACGTAGCTCAGCCGGCTAGAATGCCTGCCTATCACGCAGGAGGCCGCGGGTTCGAGTCCTGCTGATCTGTATCTCTTCGCAATGGATGAGCGAAATCACTATGCGGAGGACAGGAAATATTGCGCAGTCGATAGGGGACGAGGTGCTGGGCTGGGCGAATAACGCTCGTTTAAGCGATGCTGAACGATTGTATTTCCCACGGAACTCCCTCATTTATCCTGGGAGCCCGGTGCAACGATCCGCAGGATCGTTCTCCGATGCTCAGCTTGTTCGTGCTCCAACCGGGTTGCAATGTCCAGTTGGTCGGTCGACTCCTGCTTGCGGCCTAAGCGTGCCAATGTTAACCCCAAGTAATAGTGGGCTTCCCGCAGCGAGGCGTCGCCGGCCACAGCCTTCTGCAACGTAGAAACGGCCTCGGGGTAGTGTTTCTCTTCGAATTCAATTCTTCCGAGCGCCGTCAATGCAGCCGCGTTCTTGGGTTCACGGTCGAGCGCGTGGTCTAGGTTCTGTCTTGCTGCGTTGTAATCTCCCGACTCCAGGTCAAGAAGCCCAAGGCGGTAGTAGGCCTCGGTTTGCGCCGGAGCAATGGAGATTGACCGCTCGAATTCGTCGCGTGCTTCTTTCGAACGTTCCAGTGCGGCGAGAGTCATGCCCAAAGCACAATAACCCGATGGATCATTTGGGCGTATTTTGACATAGTCAGCAAACTCGATCCGTGCGTCCTCGAATTTCGATTGTTCCATGAGCGCTCGCCCCAGATTGTAAACAGCGAGGGCGTCGCGAGTGCGAACCTTCAATGTTCTGCGAAACGCCTCAGCCGCATCTTCGTTCAACGACAGTTGCAGGGCGACCATTCCGAATTCGTATTGAATGTCTGGATCATCCGGAGCGTAGTTGCGGGCGTCTTTGAGCGCGCGCAATGCCTCGTCCCAGTTTCCGGATTCAGAGGCCGTTTGGGCCTGTTTCTGCAAGGTGTGAATCAGAGCACCGGCCGCGTCAGTTCCAAGAGGATCGAGCCGTAGTGCCTCCCGTAACTCTCGAATGGCGTCCTCTGTTCGCGCCAACTTGAGGTACAAGAGTCCGAGGTGCGAATGGGCGGGCGCGAAGTCAGGCTTTCTTCGGATTGCCTGAGCAAAAAGATCCTCCGCCTGAGTTTCCTGATGCTGAAGAACCCGCACCACCCCCAGAAGATCGAGAGCGCGGTATTCCTCTGGCTCCGCCTGCAGCACGGATTGCAATTCCTTCTCTGCCGGAACGAGTTGCCCGGCGGAAATCTCTTTGGCGGCCTTTTGCAGGAGTAACGCTGCGGATTGCGGATTTGAACTCTGCGCTGCCAGAGAGATTCGGGCGAACAAGAAAGCGATGGCAAGCAGCAAAATTCTGCTTGAGGTAATGGCAGCGCGCACTAGTGACTCACCTTACCGGAGTTCTCGATCGACTCGGTGATGGTCAGGATTGTATCCACCCGTTGATTGGTCAACACCTGACGAATACCGCTTGGCCAGCGAATCTCGATTTCACGGATGGAGTCTGCATTCCCCAACCCGAAATGCAGTCGCTTGTCGCTCGACGATTGATAGCTGCTAGTGGTCGTAACCGTGGAATATTGTTCTCCTGCAGAAGTAAGCAATCGCACTTGAGCGCCTATCGCATCGCGATTGCTTTTCACCCCTACCAGCTTGAGGGTGACCCAGTGATTCGAGGTCTCGGTCTTGTTCAGAAGGACCCAGGCCGGACCGTCATTCGAACTGACGACGGCGTCCAGCCTGCCATCGTTATCAATGTCGCCAATCGCCAGGGCTCGCGCAGCCCAAGCCTGGTGGAATACATCTCCCGAAGACGCTGATACGTTTTCGAACCTCTTCCCTTGATCGTTTCGCAAAAGCGATGGAGGCTCGCGATAATGTAAGTTCGGCGCGCTGATCTCGATTGTGTCCATGACATGCGATTGCACGATCAGCAGATCTTTCCAGCCGTCGTTATCGTAATCCAGGAAGCGTACGCCCCAGCCGGAATGCAGCAAAGAAATGGCTGACAGACCTTTGGTTGAACTGGAGTAGTCAAATGTGCCATCTTTTTGGTTGGTGAAGAGTGCAAATCTCTGATTCGCTAGATCCGTAATGATGATGTCGGGCCAGCCGTCGTTGTCATAATCTGCGAAATCCACACCCATTCCCGAGAAAGAATTGCCGCCGCCGTCGAGCCCGGCGCCGGATGTCAGTCCAACTTCTTCGAACGTCCCGTCGCCGCGATTGTGAAACAGATACTGCTGCATAGCGTCATTCGCGATCAGAATATCCATCCAGCCATCGCGGTCGTAGTCCGCAATCGCGACTCCCAGTCCCTTGCCGGGCTTGTCGATCCCGGCGCGATGCGAGACTTCGCTGAATTTTCCGCCGCCGTCGTTGTGAAACAACAGCACCGATTCCGGCTTGAACAGGTCGGGATGGCAGTACGATCGGAAGCCTTTCTTTTGTGGATCTCCGCAAAAGACATCATCGAAATCCCACTCCATATAGCGGGCAACGATCAAGTCGAGACGTCCGTCATTGTCGTAGTCCACCCAAGCCGCGCTGGTCATCCATCCCGAACCCGCAACGCCCGCGGCATCCGTCACGTCCGAGAAAGTTCCGTTGCCATTGTTGTGATACAGCGTGCCTCGCCCGTAGCCGGCGACATAAAGATCCTCAAATCCATCGTTGTCGTAGTCGCCCACTGCAACGCCGGTGGAATATCCAACTCCAGCGAGGCCGGACTTTTCCGTAACATCCTCGAACGTTCCATCGGGTTTTTGATGGTACAGGCGGTTCCAATATTTCGGACCCGTCTTCTTCGGAATGGTGCCCTTAGGGGTCGGATCGTTGATGGGCGCGCCATTGGCAAGAAAGATGTCGAGACGTCCATCGTTGTCATAATCGAACAGCGCGACTCCCGAACCCATCGTCTCGAGAAGATATTTCTTGGCCGTCGGAGACGCCTGCTGACGGAACTGAACGCCCAATTTCCGAGTGGCATCAATGAAATGGCCGGGCACCGTCTGGCCATGGAGCGCTATGCCCCGGGTGAAAGCTAAGACAACGACGATGAAGGCGAAGCGAATCGCGAGCGTGTCTTTGCCGAGGAGAGACCTGCGTTGTGTCATCGTAAAGCAACGAGGAGCGTCGTGTTATGTTCCAGTCTTGTCGACCCGAATGCAAGCACTCCTACTTGACTGGTCCAAGATTCTGTTTTGCCAGAAATTGAAAGATGGCCGCATAGGCTTTGCGATTCTCTTCATCCGAGAACTGGCCGTGGCCGCCGCCCTTGATCGTGAATAGTTGATTTGTCACTCCGGCCTTATCGAGAGCCTGCTGCAATCGCAGTGCATGGCTGTAGGGTACAACGTCGTCGGCGTCCCCGTGCACGGTAATGATTGGGGGATTATCGCCGCGCACATAACTAAACGGCGAAACTCGCCGCGCCACTTCTTCTTTGTTCGCCGCGCTGCCGAGCCAGGCGATGGCATATGTCTTCCGGTTGGGACCGCCCAGCAGATCCGCAACATCGGCAATGCCGTACCAATTCACGATGGCGGCAATCTTCGGCTCAGCCTCTCCCCTATCTCCGGGGCAGTTGGTGTCGAGGCCATCGCTTTCTTTGAGCATCCCGGTCGTAAGGGAAAGATGACCGCCCGCCGAGTGCCCCGTCACCACAAGTCGCGTGAGATCGATGTGATAATCCTTGGCGTTGCGTGCGATCCAGCGCAGGGCGCACCGGCAATCCTCCACTGCTCCTGGAGCCTTCGACGCTCCGGCCATGCGGTACTCGACGTTCACCGCCGCCCATCCCATCTGCAGATAGGGCAGAGTTTCCAGGACGGCGCCGGACTTGTCGCCGAAAAACCACCCGCCGCCGTGAATATAAATCACGGTCGGGACTGGGCTGGTCGCATTATGCGGATAGATCACGTCCAGCTTGTTTTCGTGCCCGTTCTCCACTCCATAGACCACGTCTGGGCGGATCCAATATCGATTGCCGGCGTCGAGTGCGAAGGTGGAGGAATCTTGAGCGGAGGGGAGTGGGGTCAACCATCCCAAAATCGAGAGCAGCAGAATCAGGCGAAGTTTCATAGGGCACTCTCCATGACGCGGCAACCCAGAGCTTGTTGCATTTTGTGGATGATCACGGTTCAAAGTGCGGCCACAACTCGCGGAATCGAGCGGGGTCAGAGACCCACTGGATCGCCTCGGGGTCGCGGCAGAGGTTCTCGTAGATCGGTCTTTCCGATGAAAGCCCTAGCTCCGGATAAGCCCTCGCCTTTCGGTGCTGGAGTTTGGAGGCCGAATAATTCTGATTTGCCGTCCAGGTGATCTCGCCGCTGGCAACAAGCTGAGGGAACCATGCCAGACCTCGGTGAGCGCGCGTCTGCGTGTAATCGAAGCCGTATTGGCGATCACACCACGCACCGAAGATGAGAGGAGCAGAGCTGTCGGCATTCACTACGTAGTGAGACCAGGCCGGGGGCATAACTACTCTCTGTCCGGGACCAGCTTCGATGGCAAAGCAGCGGCCAGGATCGTCGCCTGACTTCTCTTGCGCGTAGATGATTGCCTTTCCTTCCCAGATCTCAAACAGTTCGGGCGCCGACCAGCCACTATGCGGCGAAATGGCGTGAACATGCCCCTGACTGCGGACGGGTTCGTCGCCCAGCCTGCCGCTGGCATATATCACAATGCCGAACAGCAACATGCGACGCTGAAGTTCTTCGCGATCTTCGTTTCGGCCGACATCCATGGCAATCGTGTAGACCGGGTCAGGGCCGGCGCAGTTCGGGTCGTGCAAGCTCGGACGGATCGCATCGAGGGAGCGATGCTCGGGCTGTGGGCCGAAGACTCCGTGCCCGAAGCCAAAGCCCATCGGATCTCGGCGAAATTGGATATCGAGGCCGGGGTCGAACTGTACTGGTCGGGGAGAGTCGACACTGCCGTGAGTCACCGGTCGCTCCTGACCAGCTTCGCTTTCTGTTGCACGTTAAGCATGCGTGCCCCGAGTCCCTGCTTGCGAATGGCTTCATAGTCATGACCCGCGTCGCTGGGCCAGCAGGCCACAAATCGCAGCGGCATGGAGCCGGTATTCGCCACTCGATGAGCCATGAAGGGCGGAATGAAATGCAGAGTTCCGGGAGACATGACTTCCATCCACGTTTCGCGAGTCTCACTCATGAGGATGAGCGCGCCCTCGCCTTCGATCGTGCCATAGAACTCGGTGCGATCGCGTTTATGATGGAAATGTCCATGGGTCATGAAGTATTCGGAGCCGACCTGCCCAGGCTCAACGATCGTGGATCCCCAAAACTGCCCGCCCTCAGTGCCTTCGGCCACGGGACACCACGCCTGCACCCGGTAAACCACGGTGCTGGGATCCATGGCGCGGCGGGCTTCCTCGTCGAGAAAAATGTTCTTCAATTGTCCGAGGGTCTTGACGCTCTCGCGGAGTTGGCCATTGCCGATCAGCAGCCCCGTTCCCCAATCCACTTTCATCGCGTGTGAGTCCTGGCCTGTGTGCATGGCTTAGCGAGATGTTGGCAAAGATAGCGTTACCACGACGGGGCGGTAAAGATTCATATTGTCGGTGACATCGCTCGCCACCGTGGAGTTGCAGGCGTACGTGAAAAAGAGCTGTCCTGCGCTTTCGAATTCCGTGTGCTCCTTGGCGGCGTAGCAAAAGACGTTTGGAGTGTGATTCGCGTTGCCGGACTGCATCTCGGGATAGCCGTACAGGTTCTCAGACTGCCCCCAGAGGCCGGTCATCGAGGGTGAGACGGCATACTGAGCCTGATTGCCTAGCCCGAGAGGGTACACAGCAATCCATTGGTTGGTCGAAGCGTGATAGCGGACGGTCATCTCCGTCGCTCCAGGATTGATCACCGCGGCATTGTCTGCCGGCAAGGCGGTGTCCGTGTCTGACCAACTGCTCCAGGTAGAGTTGGTCGTGAGGTATTCCCAACTAGTATTTCCCGGCCGCCCTGCGCTGCTCAACTGGTCTAGCGGCAAACGAAGCAGCGCCATGTATGGTGGATTCGACGAACTCGCGGCGGGGATCACGGTAAAGAAATACGCGTAACTGGCGCCCTGAGGATTTGAGGGATCAGGATTGCCGTTCGGGCCCTGCGCCACAACGATCGACGCTCCCGGAACGGCCGTTCCGCCCGTATTCAGTACCTGATAAGTGATCGCCCACTGACTGGGCGGCGCCGTGTAATTCGTGACGCTCGCCAGTTGTGCGCCGCTATATGCAAATCCAAATGCTCCGCCGCTGCCGGTGGCGTGCATCTGCATCAGGGCAAGGTAGAGGGTTCCGTTGTAGACAAATCCGTCCATCGGCCAGAACCAGTCGGTGCTGGATCCAGGCACGGAAAAGACTGGGCCGGGAGAGCTGCTGCTCATGCCGTTCCAGAAGTACTGGAATGCGCACGTCTGTCCCGAGCATGTGGAAATCGCAATGGAGTTATGAATGAAGCCGTTTTCCTGAGCGCGACTGGTTGCGGTCGAGGGACCGACAAACGTATCGCCGAAGATCCAGAGACTGCTCCCATTTCCCAGGTCCACCGAATAGGCACCGTCCCCTCCCAGCCAGCCTTGCTGGCAGGGGAAATAGTTGGCGGAAGCGCACGCGGGAGGCGGAGGCGGCGGACCCGTCGACGATCCGCCCGATGAGCCGCCGCAGGAAAGCGCAAAGCCTAGCAGCGAAAGAGCCAAGAACGAGAATACTGATTGGCGTATCACGGTCTAACCCTTTCGCTGCCAGTTGTGTCGTGCTACTCAGCGGGGGAAGCGCCGGTTCCACGAGAGTGATGCGGGTACCACGGCGACATCGGGTGCGATGCGCCGTGATACACGCTCAGAATATGAATTTGAGGGAGAACTGCTCCTGGCGTGCCGTTCCCGTGCCGACCAGGCTGGCGTTCTGTCCGGCGATAGTTTGGCCAATCTCGCCGAACTGATGATTTACAGCCTGGCCAGTCGGATCCTGTGCGTCAGGCGCACACCCGGGACCTGGCGTCGTGACCGGAAAAACGACGGAGTTGCAGATGCCATTGCTGGGGTTGCCAAAGTTGGGGTGATTGAAAATGTTGAAAATGTCGGCGCGGAACTGCACGGTGACTCTTTCGTTTGCGTGAAAGTTCTTCATCAACGAAAAATCCCCTTGGAAGAAGCCCGGAGCTCGCAGGCTATTGCGGCCGGCGTTACCTAAGCCGACGCCGGGATCACCGTCAAACGCCGGGTCGACCGTGTAGGCATTGACGTTGTAACTGGAGAACGGCCACGCAGCGCCGGAGAGCCGGGTCGGCTGCCCTGTCAGATCCGGGCGGACGGTGAGGCCAAAGAAACCGGGAACCAACTGCGGATTGACTGGGCCTCCAGAGCGGGCTTGAACGATACTCGACAGTTGCCATCCACCCAAAACGCCGCGCACCAGCGCGTTGGAACCTGTCATATTCGGAAGGCTGTAGACCACGCTCCCGGTCAGATTGTGACGGATGTCCCAATCCCCCGAACCACGGTCCAGGTTCGGGTTGGAGGGATCGGAGAAGGCATTAAACACATTCACCATGTCATCGATCTCGTGCGACCAGGTGTAGTTCACTTCATAGTTCAGCCGGCTGGTATTGTGACGCAACTGAACCTGCAGGGCGTGGTAGCTCGAATTGAGGATGTCGGCATCCACGTTCTCATTGGCAAATCCGGAATATGGACGTCCTGACTGCGTTAATACGTTCGCAGGATTTGCGTTGAGCGCCGAGAAGTCCACGCCCGACTGCATGTGATGGTCTTCGTTGCCGGTGTAATTGATGGTCAGAACTGTTTTCGGCGCAACCTCCTGCTCGATGCCGAACAGCCAGTTGATCGAATATGGATCTTTTGGATTCGTCGGAAATGCTGACACGTTTTGCGTCCCAGCCGGCAATGGCGGGTTCGCCATCGGATATACGAGCGGCGCCTGGAAGACGTTCACGTTGTAGCTTTCGTAGGCCGGGATGTTGCCGACGAGGCCGAATCCGAAATGCATGGGGTTGTAAAATGTTCCGCCATACGCATGGATCACGGTCCTGCCCTTGCCGAATGGATCGTAAGCCAGTCCAATGCGAGGAGCGAAATCTGCTCCCGGTGCACTATAGGGAGCCTGGGTGGTGGGATAGAAGGACTGGGTGGCGATATTGAAATTCTGCATACGGTTCTGGCCTTCGCGCCACACGGTGTTGTAGTCATAGCGCAAGCCAAGATTGAACGTTAGCCGCCGAGTCGCTTTCCAGTCATCCTGCACGTAGAAATCCAAGTTGGAATTGTTGACGCCCACAAATCCCGGGAAGCCAATCTTCTGCAGGACAAATGGCCGATCATTCTCGAGATCTGAAAAGCTTCCGAAGTCGAACGTCTGCTGCGGGCGCAGCCACTCGTTGAGTCGATTGACCCGAATCTGAGTGCCGAACGTCAAGTCATGCGCACCGGCAATCTTCGTGACCTTATCCAGCACTTCAAAGACGTTGAAGGGCGTTACCTGGTTAAAGGTGTTCGGGCTCGGTAAGGACCCGAGATTGGTGAAGAAACCATTGAATCCGGTCAGCGGCGTGGGCGTGTCGGAATTTGTATCGGAGTAAAAGCGCTGCAACCCAACGCTGAAATCGTTGATCAAAGTCCCTGTAAAAGTATGGGTCTCGTCAAATCGGCCGAGTTGCGTCCGCAGGTACAAGGGCGTGACTTGCCCTACGTTCAAACCGATTGTCTGATTGGTAAGCGAATCATCGATGTTGTAGCGGAAGAAAATTCGATCTCTGTCGGAAACGTTGTAGTCCACCCGGATGGATCCGCTATCTTCGCGCAGCGTGGTCGGCAAAGCGGCGGGATCGTAAACCAAATCGGAGCCGTTCGCCGGATTTGCATCGGTGAAGCCAGGAGGAACTGGACATGAGGCAGGCTGCGGGATGGCATTGCACGCCGCGGGCAATGGAGCCATCTGCGCCAGCACCGGCTGCATGGCTGCTACAAACTGTGACCGCACGTAAGCGCTCGGAACCTCATACAACGAATTGATGGCCGTCGTGCGCTGGCGGATGCCCTCGTAGTTGGCGAAGAAGAACAGCTTGTTCCGAATGATCGGCCCGCCGAGGTTGCCGCCAAACTGGTTCATCCTCAACGGAACTTTCGGGCTGGTCAGGGTATTGGTGAAGTAGTCCTGCGCGTCCAGAGCATCATTGCGGAAGAATTCAAACGCCTCGCCGTGGTAGACGTTGGTGCCTGGCTTCGTGATGATGTTCATCTGCGGGCCGAGCGAGTGGCCAACTTCCGCGCTGTATCCGCTGTTGGCAAAGTCGATCTCCTGCACCGCATCCACACTGGCCTGCTGCAGCCGCGACGCCTCGTTTCCCTCCGTGGCGTTGTATCCATTGATGTCGCCGCGCCCGGCGAATTGCCCGTCTACTGTCATGTTCAGGCCAGTGAGAAAATTCTCCTGCCCGTTCACGCTTCCCTGAAAAAAGCCGGTGGAATTGACCGACCCTGGGGCAATCTCGAGGAAATCCGTCACATCCCGGCCATTCGTCGGAAGATTGCCAATTTGCGTGGAATTCAAGGTCGTTCCAGCGGTGCTGGAGCCGGTATCTACCGTCGTCGTCGTGCCGGTGACCTCCACAGTTTCCTTGATCGCCTCGACGTTGAGCATCAGGTTAACGTTCACCGTAGCACCTGCGTTGAGCACGATCGTCTGACTTTTCGCCTCAGCAAACCCCGCCATCTTGGCTGAGATCGAGTAATTCCCAATCGGCAACGACGTGGCAGTGAAGCCTCCGCGGCCATCGGTCGTGAGAGTTTTCTCGAAACCCGTTCCAATATTGGTGATGGTGATCGTGGCTTGTGACAGTGCGGCGCCAGACGAGTCGGTCACAAAACCGGTGATCGAGCCGGCATCAAATTGCGCGCTCGCGAAAACCGACGTGGACAAGATGAGTGCGATTGCCAGAAACATACGACGGTACGAAAGGGGGAGTGAGAAGTCCGGCATGGGGCGCCTCTTTCTGGGTCTCAGGTAAAGTCTTGGCTTCTTGGCCTCGACAGGCGGATGGTAGCTCTACCCTTTGGCTGTAGTCAACCATTTTTTCTTGCTTTTATAACTAAAACGATCGTGATTAGTTGCGTTTCAGATCGAAAAGAACCTTAGCTCCGAGCCCCGTCTACCTGAATAGGGGAGAATGGGGCGCCTAAAATCAGCCCGAATGAGGGCGAAATCAACTGGGGAGATAGCGGAACACTCACCGCCAGAAGGCCGTCCACTTTGAAACTTTGGGGTCAACGGCAACGGCCTTTTGGGTGGCAACAACGGTTGCACCCACCACGCGATCGAATGGCTCGCCGGTGATGGTCGCAGGAATCTGGACATGATCCGGCATCTTCGCGCCAGCCAGAGCAAAGTCGAGTTTCCAGCCTTTTTTGTCCCCAAGAGGTTCGAGATGCAAACTAACGCGCCCGAATCGGGTCGGACTATTTTCCAGGGAGAATACTTTCCGTTCGAGGTTCGAAGTGGCTCCGGCCAGGAGGCGCAAGCTCGTGCCATCTTCGAGCAGCAGCATATGCCGGAGGTAGCGGACGCACTCGGCGCTTGCCCAGTTGTGCGGCATGTCTCCCCAGTCCTGTCCGACGAGAGCCTGCTGCAGAGCCTGCTCTTCCCGCCAGCAATATAGCGGCGAGGCGTGGTTCAGAAATCCGTGAAATGTTCGGTCAGCCCAATCCGACAGACCTGCCCAAAGATAAACATGGGCCGCGAAGGATGCGTTGTAGTTCCAGATGCTTTCGTGCCACAGCCAGCCGGTTTCAGCCGGAACGTCTTCTCTGGTGCACGCCTGCAAGAGCGCAAGGTGGCCTTGCACGATAGGATCACTGCGCTCGAAAACGAGTCCTGGAAAAATCGCATGCGACAGAGCCCACTGCGCGGTTTGCGGACGTGGACGTTGCCACGGATCAGGATCGCGCCACGATGGGTCGTCGTGCGCGAGCATCGGGAGATACTCAAAACCGTCTGGATGGCGGACCATCTCCGCTCGCGCTGCTGCGAGAAAAGCCGCGCGCAATTCCCGATTCAAGGTCCGGCCAGAGGCCAGATCGATGCCGAGCTGGTCGGCGGCATCGGTGACGGCTTTCAATCCGGCGAGCGCCCACACCGTGTTGGTGAATTCCGAGCGCACTCCTCCGATTCCACCGTCTGCGAAACCGGGTGCCAGCAGACCATAACGGCCATTTGTGCTGTCGCCCGCACGGGCCTGGGTACGGAGCTGCACCAGAAAGTCGATTGCCCGGCGAATGTTCGGTTCCAGATCTTTGAATAATTGCCAATCCTGCTTCAGTTCGCATTGCCGGACCAGGGTGAACATCGCGATAGCGGTGTCCTTCCAGTGTTCCCCGCCTCCTCCAGCAACCACCTGCCCCGAAGGCAACTGCTTGTTCCATTCGGAGAGTAGGCCTTCATCCGCTTCCTTGTCGTAGCCGAGATAGCGCGCTGCTTCGAGCAGGAAATTGCCGTCCACGATCCATAGATTGCGGTACAAAGTCGGCCCAACTTCGAACACGAGCCGGTTGTCTTTCAATTCGCGGGCCTGCTGGATATTTCGTGCACATGCTAGAAGGAACTCGCCGGATCTTTCCGGATAGCTCCACGCGACGCTGCCAAATGGTTTCCACTGTTTCCAGAACGAGCGGGATTCCTCCAGCAGCTCGTCCGGTTGCTGCATCATTTCCCCGACGAGTTCGGCCGTCTGATTCTCCAGCGGAAAGCGAACGAAATAGCGCAGCGGTTGGTTGAGCTCGGCTTCTCCATGCGGCAGAAAGAGCGAGTACCCGGCCTCCTGCCACATCATCGCGAAGTCGGAAGTAGGCCCAATCTTCGCGGCCAGCAGGAAAGGATTGTTCGAGTCCGCATCGTTGATCACGACCGTCGGCGGACCAGTCATCTGCTTCAGCGTTCGGCACGTGCGAACATGCAGACGAGGAATCACCGCGACGGAACGACCTCTAGGCACGATGGAAAGCAACACATTGTCCACGCGTCCCTCGCTTCCATGGCGCGTGGCAAACGCGGTCAGTTCGAGAGTGGCCGTCGGCCGCTCGATGAGCGTATGCACGATGGGAATGTGCGGCGCTTCAAGCCATTGGCGGACGACGTGATCGTCCTGCATCCCGGCCAGAGAGAACGTACAGACTGTCCCAAAATCCTCGACCCCGGTGAGAGACGCTTTGCCGAAGTCGTAGCGCAGGTCTCCGATTTGGCCGACCAGGCTCTTGTGCGGATCATCGGGGAAACAAATCGTGCTCTGCCAGAGACGAGGCGAGTAGCGGAAGTCCACCGCGGTGGGATTTTTTGCGCCCTCCGACAGCGCGCCAAGTGCCAGATGGGCATGGGCAACGGTCGCGGCTGCGGCGCCGGAAACCAGACATCCTTCAAGGAAACTTCTGCGATTGAAGCGCACGGCTATTTGCTCCAGGACTCCTGAATCTGCTCGAGCGTTCGGCCTTTCGTTTCCGGAACGGCTCTCCACACGAAAATGAAACAGAGCAATGAGAGAGCGCCGAAGATGGCGAACGTTCCCCAAAGCTTGACCGTATTCACGAGTGTCAGGAAGGTAAATGTGACCAGCAGGGCTCCCGACCACAGTACCGACGTTGCAATGGAAGCCGCCCGCCCGCGGACCCGGGTCGGAAAAATCTCAGAGATGATGAGCCACGGGCCTGGTCCCATTCCGAGCGCGAAGAAAGCCACGTAACACAGGATGCTCACCAACATGACAGCGGTCGGAGTTCCGCTGACGTTAAGGCCGATCACCAGCACGGAGAGAGCCACGGCCATTCCCCCGCTGGCGGTCAGCAGAATCACACGCCGCCCCCAGCGATCGAGAAAGATCATGGCCATGATCGTTGAAAGCAGATTCACCGTCGCGATCACCACGTTGGCAGCCAGCGCCAAATCGGTGGACTGGGAAGGGAAGTGCTCGCTGACGATCACGGAGCCGTAGTAGAGCACGGCGTTGACACCAGTAATCTGTGAAAACAGTGCCAGCAGCATGCCCACCCCGAGCCGCCTCCGCATCCCAGGAGAAAAAACTTCGCTCCAGGAGCCTTGTTCCTCGGAAGCCGGGTTGTCGGTAGCCTGCATTTCTTCAGCCGCGGCGCGTTCTCCATAAAGCCGCGCCAGAATTTTCCCGGCTTCGGCGCGGCGTCCGCGCGTGATCAACCAGCGGGGGCTCTCTGGAATTGCAAATAATCCCCCCAGAAACAAGATCGCCGGCCCGGACGCCACGCCCAACATCCAGCGCCAGCTGTTTTCTCCCATGCGGGAAAATCCCCATCCGGCAAGAAATGAGATGAGAATTCCGATCACGATGCCCAACTGGTTCAGCGAGACTAACGCTCCGCGATTTTTTGGGGGAGAGATCTCAGCGATATACACGGGCGTGAGCACCGAGGCGAGTCCGATCGCCAGCCCGTTCACCAGCCGCGCGAGAGAGAACAGAGCAACCGTGTTAGCGGCAGCGGCGGCCAGGGGCGAGACGGCAAACAAAAAGGCCGAGAACATAAGGGAGCGCTTGCGTCCATAACGGTCGCTGATGATGCTCGCGCACGCCGCTCCGAGCAGTGCTCCAACCAGCAGCGAGCTGACCGCGACCTCAGCCTGTAGATCGGAAGGCGTGAACTGCCGCCGAAGGAAAAGCAGGACTCCATTGATGACGCCGGTGTCGTAGCCAAAGAGCAGGCCGGAAATCGCAGTGATTGTCGCCAGGAGGACGATATAGCCCAACGAGTGTGTTTCCACTTCACGGCCTGCGGAATCATGGTTTGGCGCCGATGTCGTCATACGTCCCCTCGGATCACTTGGCTTCTACCCTCACTCTGGCCTCACGAAGGCCTTCATCGTTCCGCATTTCTTTCCTTCGGATTCGCCGCTGGGCCGAATCGTGTAGGCACCGGCCGCTGCCGGAACAATAAAGGTTTCGGCATAGTGCACTACGTAAGGATCGAAAGCGCCGATCGGACTTTCAACGGTCGCCTCTCGTCCTTCCACCAGGTTCAACACATTGACCGTGCCACGCGTATCATGGGCCGTGGTTTTCGTGAACCACCGGCGGCGCGTCTCGATGAACTCGAGTTCGTGCAGGCCAGTCCGCTCTTCCATGCACCCATCGGACAGCTTCACGGCCTGCACCTGATCGATGAGGTTCTTCTTGACCCACTCGGTGTCGCGCTCCCACGCAATGTTAGCGATGCCGTGATCGAGATGAATGGGCCTCGGCAAACCGTTCAGTCCTAACCGCCCCCAGTCCCACAGCTTGAATGTAAAAATGTATGGAGTCGCGCTGATCTCCAGCACCATGCTGTCCTTGCCGGAACAATGAATGGTGCCCGCGGGAATCAGGAAGTGATCATGTTTTCGCGCAGGAAATTGGTTGACGTAGCTCTCGGCCGGAAAGAAGGCTCCGCCATTCTGAGCCGAGCGCAAATCCCGAATCATGGCATCGCGATCGATACCGGTTCTCAGTCCAAGATAGACGCACCCATCATCGCCGGCATCGAGCATGTAGTAGCTTTCATCTTGCGTGTAGGCCATGCCGAAATGCTGGCGAATGTATTCGGTTTTCGGGTGTACCTGCAACGAAAGGTTCCCGCCGCCCATCGTATCCAGAAAGTCGAAGCGGATCGGAAACTCGGCTCCAAATCGTGAATAGATGGAGTCTCCCAGCAACTCGCGCGGATGGGAGAATGTCAGGTCGCTGGCCGGGAGTTCGATCCGCACGTCACCGAATCCCAACAGCAAGCTGTTCTCCTCCGGCACGCAATCAAAGCACCAGGCATGGTTTGGCGCGTCGTGCGGAAGGTCACACACTTCCTCCATCCAATGCCCGCCCCAAGGTCCCGGATCGAAATAGGGCACGACTCGGAACGGCGCACGCGAAAGTTTCTTCAAGCCCTCGCGAACCGCGCGGCCGCTTACCATCTTGGGCGTCGAGCCATTCGTATCGAGGTAGAAATCGATTTTATGTAGCAGTTCGATCTTGAGTCGGTCCGCGGCGCGCCAATCGACAAAGAACGACCTCTTGTATTTCAGACTCGGGCTCTCCTTGAAATTATCGCTCCCGAAATTTGTGATTTCATTTCGTCGCTGCCGCCCCTGGATTTCCCACCGTGCCATATCGGCGTACACCAGAACGCTTGGGTTGGGCGCAACGAGAGTCGCACCCACACCGAGGATGACCAGCCGCCCATCACTCCACTGGGCAACCTTTTGACGAGCCTGAGACAATGCTGCGTCATCGAAGAATTGCTGCAGAACAATGTCGTTCATGCGCCCAAAAACCGGGTCATCGCCCAACACGCCCTCCAGCATTTGATCGATAACACGGGGACTCTTCAGCAAATCTGCGGTATGAATCAGTTTCGCGGGCCGCAAGCCTTGCTCGATCGCGGTACTGATCTGCTTTTCAAACGCTCCCGGATAGCACTCAACGGCGAGTAGGCAGCCGTCCCGTGTAGTTGCATTTCTCAGGCGTTCGCAAATGGCACGCCAGTCGACCCATGCGTCGGCGGGGGATTCAGTTGTCTGAAAACAGGGAAGCTTTTCGTAGTTCGAATTCCGCGACATTTAAAGTCTCTTTCGAGAGAGTAGGAGGCAGCGAACGTCGTCCATCCTGAACCTCGACGAATAACACGTCTACTAATAATACTTTCGTTTGACTTTCGTTTTCGCTATAATCGCAACTGAAAACTATCCTTACCGGCTAAATATGTCAAGTATTTCGTAGGTCGGTTTCGGATTTCGGAATAACGCGTTACCATCGCAGGTCTGTAGATTGATTCTTCACCGCTGCTGAAAATCGGTCCCACAACGGAGGCAGATCTCGTGGTCAAACAAAGCCACATTCATCGCAGGGGCGGAGGGAACGACGCGTCCCCGGAAATTGCCGATACGCCGGACCGTCAACAGGTACGGTTCAACGCGGTTCTGACGGCTTTGCAGAAATCCGGGTCCGTCTCCGTGGAGGCTCTCGGGAAAGAACTCCAAGTTTCTCATGTGACGGTCCGGCGTGACCTCGACATGCTCGAGACCAAGGGCCTATTGCGCCGCACTCATGGTGGTGCCGTCTCCATCGAGCCTCTCTTCTACGAGCCTTTTCGGAATGACCGCTCCTTCCAGGCGCAAGTGGGAAGATTCGCCGAAGAGAAACGGAGAATTGGCAGGGCTGCGGCGGAGTTGATCAAGAAGGGCGACATCATCGCTCTTACTCCCGGAACTACAGCGACGGAGGTGGTTCGCGGGCTGCCGATGAATCACAACCTTACGGTCGTGACCAGCACGGTAAACGTTGCCATGGAACTCTCCAAGCGCAAGGATCTCGACGTTTACGTGACCGGAGGTCGTCTGCATGGCGATTGGTTCTCGATGGTCGGTCCCACCGCCGCCCAAAGTCTATCCCGAATCATGATTCACGTCCTGTTCATTGGCGCCGACGGAATCGATGGCGAAGCTGGCGTGAGTTGCTACGATCCGGAAGAAGCTCAACTCAATTCGATGATGGTCAAGCATGCGCAAAAGAAAATTGCGGTGGTCGATCACAGCAAGTTCGGGATCGTTGCGGGTTGGAAGATCTGTTCGACCAACGATCTCGACGTGCTGGTGACCGACACGGCGGTTACCGACGAAATGATTGAACCCTTTCGACAAGCGGACGTTCAGGTCATCCGCGTTTGAAGCACTGCACTCGTTCAATATCTGTTTGACAGGCGGCGATGATGCGTTACTCATGGCTCTTTCTCTGGGCTCTGGTTTTACTTTCCGCAACCTTGCAAGGACAACTTCCGTCGTCAGCCAAGGTAGACGCTGCAAGCTCCGTCTCCGTTCCTGACTTCCCCTATAGCCAGGGATGGCTGGGCGCGGACGATGCTTACTCCATTCCGATTTCGCCGAACCGAAGCCTCTGGCTCTTCGGCGACACCTTCGTCGGAACACCCAAAACTCAACTTCGCAACCAGTCGAAGACCATGGTCCGGAACAGCGTGGGGATTTCAGACTGCCGGCCGGGTCACGCCTGCACCATCCGCTACTTCTGGAACAAGCCGAATGATCCCAAGCCGCGTTCGTTCTTCGATACCGGTACCGACGATCTCTGGTATTGGCCGCTGGACGCTGACTTGTCGGGCGACACGCTTTACGTTTCCTTGCTTGCGGTACGGAATAAACCCGGATCAACCAGCAAAGATGCATTCGGGTTCGAAATCGCCGGGACCAAGCTCGCCACGATCAGCAACGCGCACGATTCACCGCCCAAATGGCGCATCCGCGTGACTGACCTCAGCGACTCTCGCCTGTGGCTTGGGGTATCCATCGTGCCCGAGCACAACGAACTCATCTGGTACACACAAGTGAGCGAAGGCGAAGGGCATGGCTTCATGACCGCGGTGCGAGTAGCGCGCGACAAGGTTGGTGAACTGCCAAATGCGTGGGAACATCTCAACCAGAACGGCCAGTGGGTGTCTGGACTGCCGGGTTCTGATGCGGCGCACGTGATCGACCAGGCCATCAGCGAAATGTCCGTGCGCTATCATCCCTCGATCAAGAAGTGGATTGCATTGTCCACCGGCCCGGAATTTCCATCCCCTCGCGCCGTCATTCGGGAAGCGGATTCGCCCATCGGTCCCTGGTCCAAGCCGCAGACGATCTTCGAAATTCCGGAGATGAAGTCGGCGAATCCTGGCTACGACAAAGACACTTTTTGTTACGCGGTCAAAGAACACGTTGAATTTGCCGACGACAAGATTGTCTTGACCTACGCCTGCAACTCCATGGTCCTCAAGAAAACCATGGACAACATGCTGATCTACCGCCCCAAAGTTGTAGTTCTGGACTTACCCAAATGAAAGAGTCTATTTCTGAAGTGTCCGTAGGAGGTCACGCTGTCGAACTCTAACTCCAAGTTGCGTCGCGGGATACAGATTCTCTGTCTTGTCCTGCTGTTGACCGCGGAGATTGCGCTCGCCCAGAAAACTGCCTCGGTTTCCCCCTCTGAAAACGGCAAGATCCGTGTCGAGGAGTCTGTTTTTCACAGCGCATCTCTCGGCCGCGATATGCACTACCTCGTTCTCCTGCCGCGCGATTACTCGGGTACCCGACGATTTCCCGTTCTCTACCTGCTCCATGGTCTTTACGGCGACTACAAGAACTGGGACACCCGAACGCACTTGGAACAGATCGCCGCGCCCTATCCGTGGTTGATCGTGACTCCGGACGCCGGCGACTCCTGGTATACGAACTCGGCCAGCAAGCCGGCCGACAGATTCGAGGACTATATCGCGAAGGATTTGATCTCCGAGATTGACAGAAAATATCGAACCATCGCGGAGAAACGTGCCCGCGCCGTTGCGGGACTCTCGATGGGCGGATACGGTGGCATAAAACTTGCCCTCAAGTATCCGGATCTTTTTGCGTTCGCGGGCAGCCTCAGCGGCGCTTTCAATGCCCCACAAAATCTCGATGATCTCAGACCCGAGTTCCGCGCCCAGCTGCTGGAGGTCTTTGGCAATTCGGGAAGCGCCACTCGAACCGATAACGACGTATTCCTGCTCTTGAGGAATTCCCCCGACAACCCGTATTTCTATGTGGCGTGCGGGACCGGTGATTTCTTTCTAGAGACCAATCGCGCCCTCGTCGCGCGACTTTCGACTCTGAAGATTCCATACGAGTATCACGAAACGCCGGGTGGTCACGCGTGGGAGTATTGGGACGCGCAACTGACCCCGTTGTTTTCGGCTGTCGGACGATCGCTGGGCTTCACTTCAGAATCGAAACAATAAGCGCACTTTGCCCATCATTCGATCATTTGTACTTGCGTTATACATATATTCGTAACTTTTCGATTGTGAACGCGATTGGGGTGGGCGTATCCTTTGGCAGTTCCGGAAAGGCAAGCGCAACATGAGTGTCCCATCGTCACCCTGGAGCCGAAGGTCATTTCTGAAAGCCGGCATCGCAGCTTCCGCTTTGCCGAGGATTCCCTTGCCACTTGCCGCAACCGCGGCGCGAAAACCTCTACCGCCGATTCCTACGGTAAACGACCTCGCAGGCTCTCGGCTCGTTCATGCGTGGCGAGATCTTTACCAGTCACCAACGACGCAAAATGAGTATGGGTACGTGCAAGCCTCTAAATCGGTTTCGGGTTTGACGGCGCTATCCCTGCCGCCATTCGCCTGTTGCGGAATCCCTGACATGCAATGGAGTCCTGGGTTCTTACTGACCTGCGAACTCTTCCTGAACGGCCGGTTGTTGCTTTCCTATGCGCCGGGCGGGGACACGATCTCCTATCAATGGTTTCCTCATCGCTTCGTCCGTGAGTCCCGCGTCGATGGCCTGAAATTTACAACCGAAACTTTTATGCCATCGAAACAGCGAGCCGTGGCACAGACCATTCGCGTACAGAACGTCGGCAATTCATCGAGAAGCATGACACTCGGTTTCGATATGCGTGCTGCGGTCAGCAAGAAGACGACTGCATGGTTTGTGAATTCTCCCGGAGAGGCGGACAATTCCATCCATTGGGATGGCGAGCGCGGCGCCCTGATTTTCCAGGCACAACACAGCGCTGCTGTTTCAGTTCAGGGACTATCCCCGAAACCAAACCGGGTCGAATCCGGCCGGATGATTGTGTTGGATGTGACGCTGGGCCCCGGAGAAACCAAAGAGTTTCACTATGTCAATGCGGTGGATGGCACGCCGGAAGGGGCGCTCGCCGCATACGACCGCATTCAATCCGGCTTCGATGAGGCAATGCAACAGAACGAAGTGGACTTCAACAGCCTGCTCCGAGCGGCGTTCACCGAAGGCAATTCGGAGTTTTCCGGATATCTTCCTCAACTTGAAACCAATGACGAATCCCTCTGGGAACTCTACCAGGCTGGCTTCAAGAACTTAATCTTCGCGCGACGCCCTTCCCCCGATTCCAGATACGGCACGACCTATATCACCCTGGGAGGGCACGTTCTCCCCACACTGAGTTTTCCGTGGGACACGTCCCTAACCTCGTTGAGCCTTGCGTTGCTTGATCCTGACGCTCTCCGCCGTCTCATCGAAAACTGGTTCGTGCAAGACATGCACCAGCACCTGGCCACCGACTACGTCAGCGCTGAAGCCGTTGGGCCGTGGTACGGCGTCAATGACATGGCGATAGTTCGCTGTGCCGAAAATTACTTATGCGTAACTGGCGACTTCGCCTGGCTCGACAAGAAAGTTGGTGAACGGTCTGCACTCGATCATCTCGTTGCACACGCCAACTACTGGAAGGAACTCGACAAGCTCGGGCATGGCTTCGGCGACTACGGCAAGATTGAGAACCTGCTCGAGGTTGTGAGCACGTACCTGCACGAAACTGCAGGGATGAATGCCGGCAACGTTTCGTCGATGCGCTTCGTCGCCAACCTGCTCGAACGCCGTGGTGAATCTACGCGCGCGTCTCAATTGCGCGGCGAAGCATCTCAGCTTGCGCAGCGCATCAACCAGAAACTCTACACCGCCGGAAAAGGCTGGTGGAAATGTGGGCAGCCAGACGGCTCTCTCGTCGAGGTCCGTCATTGTTACGACTTCCTTGCCGTGCTCGACAACATGGCCGACGATCTGAGCGACATCCAAAAAGAAGAGATGAGCCGTTTCTTTTGGCAAGAGCTGCACAGTGAATTCTGGATGCGGGCACTCTCTCCCAACGACGTCGATGCAACCTGGAACATTCGTCCGGATCACAGCTGGCTGGGCGCGTATGCGGCGTGGCCACCAGCGACCGCGAAGGGTCTCTACAAGATCGATCGCTCCGAGCGTGTTTCGGCATGGGTGAAGAACCTGGCCAAGGCGGGAAATCAAGGGCCGATTGGGCAGGCCCACTTTGTCGAAACTGTTTTTCCGCTCGAAGGCGGTGCCGCCTACAAGTGCCCCAATGATCCTCCCTACATCAATGATTGGTGTTGCATTGCCGGAGGCGGATTCACCGACTTAGTCATCGATACCATTTTCGGCGCGAACTTCGGCTTGTTTGATCCACTGAAAGCTCAGCCGAAATTGAAGGACTTTGATGCGAATGCGCGTCTCGTAAATGTGCGCCATCAGGGCAAGAAATATGCAATTGCTGCGGCAGGAGCGACTGTTCTGAGCTGATTCGCGACGTTGGTTCGGGGGCTCACTCAAGCTACGTTTTGGCTTGGGTGGGAGTTCGCAAACGGGAGACTTCCAGTGAAAGCACTCGCTGTCGATATCGGGGGAACACACGCCAACTGCGGCCTGGTCGAGAATGATCGCATTCTCGTAAACGAGAGCGTTGATCTCGCCGGAACGACAAGTATCCGCGCCGTGCTATCGCGAGTCGCCGATGTCTTTCGCCGCATCGTGACTCAGCAATTCTTATCCTTTCAGGATTTCCAAGGCATTGCAGTGGGATTTCCGGGTTTGGTCGACTGTCGTATCGGCAGAGTGGTGTCGACCAACAAGAAATACGATGACGCCCCCGAAATAGACTTCACCGCTTGGGGGCTCGACACCCTCGGCCTTCCACTCCGGATTGAGAATGATGCTCGTCTGGCGCTCTTAGGAGAGTCTTACGCAGGTGCGGCTCGTAGTTTTGGCGACGTCGTAATGATGACGCTGGGTACCGGCATTGGGGGCGTGGCCATGATCGAAGGCAAGTTGCTGCGGGGGAAACATGCGCAGGCGGGCTGCCTAGGTGGACATATCCCCGTTCTGTTCAATGGTCGTCCCTGCACTTGCGGAGGCATCGGGTGTGCCGAGGCCGAGGCCTCGGGATGGTCTCTGCCTGGAATCGTCCGCGACTTTCCCGGATTCTCCGAGAGCAGTCTCTCGAAGCTGCCGCACGTAGGCTTTAAGCAACTTTTTGAGGCGGCTGCGCTAGGAGACAAAGTAGCGCTGGCGGTTCGCGATCGATGCCTCAATATCTGGGCCGTGGATACGGTTGCCTTAATTCATGCGTACGACCCTGAAGTCGTCGTGATCGGCGGCGGCGTCATGGAAAGCGCAGATATCATCCTCCCCTATATCGAAACCTACGTACATCAATATGCCTGGACTCCGTGGGGAAAAGTGCAGATTCGACCGGCTGAATTAGCAAACAATGCTGCGCTCGTCGGGGCCGTTCCCCTGATCTCGGAATGAAGCCCTAAGTTGCGGTTGTACGCTTTACGATCGTCAAACAACCTCGGCAAACTTGTCCGTCTGAGGACTTAGTCTCTTTGGTGCCGAGACGTTACGGACGGCTAAATGCTGAGCAGCCTAGCCGTCAAGCATCGGCATCGTTACTGGCAGGAAACGCTCCGCAATCTTGATGATGCCGGACAAGTCAAACCGGGTTGAGCGGAAAACATGCCGAGCGTGGCGAAACGATTCGTTCACGCCGGCCGCAACGCCAGTAGTCGTGGCCTGGAAAAACGCGCCGCAAACCAGCATAGAATGCGGTAGGCTTTGAAAGGGGAAGAGGAGACCGAGTGGAAAAGCTTCACTTTGCGGTGGCGCTCCCAAGCCAGAACGAATACCAGCGAATGCAAGCTGCCAATGCAGTCGAAGCCGGCAACCAGTTGGGCATTGAAGTTTCCGTTTTTTATGCCGACAGCGACGCCATTCAACAGAGTCAGCAAGTGTTGGACCTGATTCAGAGATCGAAGAACAAGCCTGACGGAATTCTCCTGGAGCCGTTGACAGCGGTGGGGCTCGAACGTGCTGCCCAAGCGGCGCACGACGCGGGGATCGGCTGGGTGGTTCTCAACGCAGATGTGGATTATGTTCCGCGCCTGCGTCAGGCCGGGAAAGCTCCGATCTTCGTTGTCACGCGAGATCACATCGAGATCGGTCGAGTGCAAGGACGTCAGTTTGTCGCTTTGCTACCCGGCGGCGGCTCCGTGCTCTACATCCAAGGGCCTGCCAATAGTTCGGCGGCGGCGCAACGAACCACTGGCATGGAAAGCACGAAGCCGGCAAGCATTCACATCAAGACCTTGCGATCCCAGTGGAACGAGGCGGATGCGTACAAAACCATTAGTGCTTGGCTGCGTTTACCCACCAATCGCGCAGCAGATTTCAATCTGGTTGGTTGCCAGTATGACGGCATTGCGATGGGAGCCCGGAGGGCCTTCGAAGAACATGAGAATCACGAAGAGAGAATACGCTGGCTCGCCCTGCCTCTGTCAGGCGTGGATGGGCTGCCGACTCAGGGAAAGGCTTGGGTCAAGCAGGGACTTCTCACCGCAACGGTTGAGGCTCCGACCACTACGCAACTGGGCGTACGCCTACTTGAGCAGGCCATCCGCACTGGAAAGTCTCCGGCGGAGCGAACACTCATTGACGTGCATTCCTATCCTGGACTCGATGAGCTCACGCCCAGAGCGACGCGATAGGGAGCGACCGAGTGGCGCGGCCGGCAGGAACCGCCGCTCCTCAAGCTCCTCACTACCTTTTTTTACCTGGGAAGCGTTGCGCGGAAGCTGCGTGCCTTCACTGGTGGAGCAGGTCCCGCGCGCGGGGCGGCTGGGCAACATGCAAGCCATCGATCGCGAGTCTTACGCCCTGGCGCGGGCGCCTCTCGATGCGCATCGGGACGAGATCGATGTTGTCGACTTTAATCTGGCCGCTTTCCTCTGCGTCGCCACCGTGGAAGCCCCCACCCATGCGGCCGTGATGTACCCTTCTGAATGCCAAGGCGACCAACCAGCAACGCGCAGGGTGGGCGAGTCAAAGTGCCAACCTGCATGTCGAAGTGCCCAAACACACATGAAATGCTGATGTGAAAGAAGTGCTTAGGGAAGCCCGACGGAGCCACCGTGCCTACAGATGACACGATCCGAAAACGCGATCAAGAGAGGCTTCGCGAGTGGTTTTTGACGCTCGGATCCCGGTCCAGTCGAGAGAAATCCGCGTGGTCTTGCAATACCTGCAGGCATTAGAGGTTTGCGATCTCCTAACCCAAAGTGGAGAAAGACAGGCTGAGCTTGCAAGTGCAGCGCTTTTTCGTTTTGGCCTCGACACCGTGGCGACCGGCTTTTGGATCGCATGCGTTGCCACCGACGAATGGCGCGCGGACAAGGAGAGGTTCATATACCGTCAAGCCTTGAGCGCACAATCGCGACTCTTCCCCCGCAGGCACGGAACATGCTCGACGAAGTGGTGAACGGCGGGTTTGTGAATGATTCCAAGCGAACTTTGCTGAAGGACGTGCTTAACCCGGCGACACACGGGGATGCGCTTGTTAATGTTGTGAGGATCGGCAGCGCATTGGCTCAAGGGAAGAATTGGGCCCAGTACCTGAGTACGCTCATGAATGAGCTCACGCGCAATTTCGCAGTTCTGACTCGTGAACTTGCTGGAATCGATCTTGAATCAATGCCTGGTAAATACACGGCGGCTACCCTGCAGGATTAGCGTCTCACCATTTTCTTCGCCACTTGTCGCGCCGCCGAGTTGCAATTCTCATTGGAAGGCGGTCTGCGCTGCGTTCAGCGATATGCTCTCGGCTTGCGAAGCTTCTTGGCATCCGAATCACTCTCGTCCTGGATGACAATCGCAGGAGGCTGGGCTGCGACACTTTTCGACCTCGAGCGCTTGATTTCCCGCCAGAAGGTCGCCCGGCCCACAGCTCGGGTCACGTGAAGCACCTTGGCAATTTCCTTCCAGTCAAATCCTCTGCGATGCGCGCCAAACATGGTTCGACTCTCTTAAGAAAGCTTGCGACCGGGTTTCTCCAAACTCCGGTTGGTGAACTACGAACGACGAAACTTCATCGCACAGCGCTAAATCTGCGGGACGACCGAACAGTTCAGACGAAGGCGGGCTACCCAGACGAGAGCAATTGTCGCCACACAGGGATATAGTTTTCTCTCGTTGGCGGCGCGGTTCGGGGATGGCTGGCATAACAACCGCCCACAGAACTGGCGCGCTTCGGGTCTATTGGTCGGCGCCCAGTTGCAGTACTTACTCTTCGGAATTAAACCCACTTCGAGGCACTTCGTTGCGAAAAATGTCACTTTCCTTGCACAGAAAGGCTAATTCTCGGCGGCCCGAGTCCCCGCGTTCATAGCCGCATTCGGAGCGTATTGCCCGGCAATTCACCGATGCCTCGCCAAGTGTTTAGCACTCGGCACGTTTCACCGTTAGGCAAAGCCGGGCCCACGCAATCGATTCTTGGCGCCTGAGATGGAGTCCTGCACGAATTCCTGCAGAAAAAAAATGTTTAAAAACCAGCTCGACTGTGGATATACGCTGGCCGATACCAATTGGCTCAGGTGTGGGGATCCACCCGCCACTTTTGTCGCCCAGCATGTTCCGAATCAAATCGGCGCATGCAGTTTTGCAACAGGAGAGGAGGTATTCCGGAGGCGCAGAGACAAGTGTGTCTAGCGGATCTGGAGACACTAACTGCCACCAGGACCCAGCCCCCCGGAAGGCAGCAGTATGGGCGAAGCCGACGGTGTCCATAAGCGCCGTATGTTCCGCTGGCCTAAAGAAGCAAGAGAACTGGTCAGAGAATACAAGGAACGAACCAAGAGAAGCCAGGAGCTCACTGAGACTGGCCGGCGAATGCTGGTCACAAAGCTTGCTGCGACTTCTGGAAACCCACGAGACGCGTGTTTACGTTTCCTGCGCGAGCTTGGCGTAAATCACAAACGAGCGTATCGCGAATGGACAAAGTCTGAACAGCAACGACTTCTGGATCTGATCACCGCGATGCCCGTGGCAGAGGCCGCCAAAATCCTGCGGCGGCCCGCAGGGTCCGTGCGCTCGATGTTGCATCGGCTCGGCATCGGCGGCAAAACAGGACGTGAATGGTTCACCAAGTTTTCCCTCTCTCGGGCATTGCACACCCGCCCCGACGAAATACAGAAATGGATCGACCTGGGTTGGCTCAAGTCGCGCTCTCTCACCACTGCTGGAACGAAAGCCAATATCATCCATGCCGATGATTTCTGCCAGTTCGTGAAGGAGCATGGACGTGCGGTCGCGAGCCGCCGGCTTACCTATGAGGCACTTTGGTTCGTCCAGAATTATGTGTTCCCTCCAAGCCACGCAGAGCTACTGTCGGTGAGAGGAACATACAAAAGGCACGATGCAGGCGATGAGACAGCTGGGAACACTGAGTCTCAATCGGTCAGCGGTTCCGAGGAAGACGGCGGGCAGGAAGGTTAGGGTTCGTGATGTCAGCAGCAAAGGAAATCGTTATCGTCGAGCACAGCAAGGAGCACTCCCTGAACGCAAGCAAGGAAGCGGGGAGCAACGGGTCAAGCGACCTCACCGGCACGCATACCGCGGGCGCGGATGACCCCCCAGCAGTGAGGCGACGTCTGCCGGACGAGCGCCACAGCCTGACCCATCACTTCTCGGTGGGCGGGCAGGAAGGCTACGTGACAGTTGGTTTATACGAGGATGGTCTGCCAGGCGAACTGTTCATCAGGATGGCGAAGGAAGGCTCGACGGTTTCCGGACTCATGGATTCCTTCGCAACAGCAGTGTCCCTGGCGCTGCAGTACGGCGTCCCGTTACGGGTCCTGTGCGACAAGTTCAGCCACACACGGTTTGAGCCAAGTGGGTGGTCCGGCAATCCAAAGATTGGCTACGCCAAGTCTCTGACCGATTACCTATTCCGATGGCTCGAACTGCGCTTCCTGAAAGGCGAGCAGGGACTTTTGTTTGAATTACCCAAGCTGCCGCAACCGCAGCGTGAGGTGACCAGCGTAGTCGAGGGCTTGGGGCAGGTCGTGGAGTTGGGAGACGCGCCTCCGTGCCAGTTCTGCGGCTCACTGATGGTGAGGAACGGTTCCTGCTATCGGTGTATGACCTGTGGCAGCACGAGCGGTTGCTCGTGAATGAGCATGTAAGAACCGGGTGCGGGTCCTGCCCTCAAACAGCTGATCATGCTTTGAACTCTTGGGCTTCTCGGGCCTTAACACCCTGCGCAAACAAAAGCACGCTTCAGAGCATCAAACCCGCTACGACTGAAAGTTTCATAATAACCTCCTGAGCCCGAATTTCCGATTTAGACCTTTGTCCCGCACCGTACGCTTCTCCTGCTCTCTCTCTAGACAACGCATGTGACTCCGCGGGTAGTGTCTCAGTTTGAAGTTAAACTGCCTCGGTCGCCAATTTGTCCCGGTCGCCGCATCTTTCAGAGCAGGATGTATAACGCCGTTTGAACTCCTTGGGGAACAAGGCCAGAGTCCACGCGATGGTATTGACCTCGTGACGATCAACGCCTGTTTTCTTTCCGACGCAATCGTCACAGAACATTTTTTGTGGATTCTTTTTGAGAAAGCCGTGCACCTTTTCTGGATTGTTCATATCGTCCCCTCAGATCAATTTGTCGGCGTACTCCTGCCCATATTTCTGTCTGACCTCCAACAGAGCGTCTACCCACTTGTGACCCGGGTTCTAATGTGGTTCAACAGCGGAAGGCTCTACGTTTCGCGTCTACAAAACGCAGCAAGAGGCAGGCAAATCAACGTGCCAGCTCGTGTTCTCTTCGTGGTTGCCCTTTCACGGCGTAAACACGGGTTCAAATCCCGTCGGGGACGCCAAATCTTTCAACAAGTTGCAGGCGGTTCGGCTTTCACGCGGTACGGTGAGCCGCAACCGGTTTCAACATTGGCCTGCGAATCTGGGACTTGTGGGGGATACAAAGATGATGAATTTAAAGGCCGATAAATTAAGGACAAAAGCGATAGTGCGCGATGTTACCGCCCCTTGTGGGTGACAACATGGCGAGCAGAACAAGGCATGCAAGTCTTGGAAGGCACGAAGTGTTTTGTTGGGGCGTAGTTTAGCTGATGAGAACGTTAGAACGCCTGTCTCGCAGGAAGCCGCGCGTTCGAGTCCCGTCGCTCCCGCCATTTTCTCTCCTGGCAGCGGCATCTTCCGAAGTGCGGTCTCGCCGATCTTAAGCCCCTTGCTTATGCTGCGTGTGCCGTTTCCTTTCGCGACAGTTCTCTTTCTCGCAGCCAAGTGAAGATCACGGGGGTCACAATCAGCACATGCAGTAGAGAGCTGACCATGCCTCCGAGTACAGGAGTGGCGAGCGGCTTCATCACTTCGGCCCCGGTGCGTGTGGACCACATGATTGGCAACAGGCCTGCCACAACCGTGGATACGGTCATGATTTTAGGACGTAGACGTAACAGGGCACCTTCCATCACCGCTTCACGCAATCCCTGTACGGTAAGTGTGCCCATCGCGGCGCGCTTTCGTTCCACGGCCTCTTCCAGATAGATCACCATCACCACACCGGTCTGCACCGCCGTACCGAACAGGGCGATGAAGCCCACCCAAACGGCAACCGAGAAGTTGTACCCCAACAGCTTCAGGAGAAATACTCCGCCGCTCAACGCAAACGGCACGGCGAGGATCACGTGCGAGGCTTCTTTGAAGGAGTTGTAAGTCTTGTAAAGCAGAAGGAAGATGATTACGAACACGACGGGGATGACGAGTTCGAGTCGCTTTTTCGCACTGATCTGGTTTTCGTACTGTCCGCTCCACTCGATGTAATAGCCAGGCGGTATTTTCACCTCGCGGGCCACGGTGCGCTGCGCCTCGTCCACGAACCCGCCAACGTCGCGTCCGCGAACGTTCATCAGCACGCTACCTCGGAGCAGACCGTTTTCGCTGCTGATCATGGATGGTCCCATCACGACGCCAAGATCGGCCACTTGTCCCAGCGGAATCTGCGCACCGTTGCTGGCCGTGACCAGCACGTTATTCCGTAGCTCTTCGGGATCTTGGCGGAAATCAGGGACGTAACGCACCCGCACGGGCAGACGTTGACGGCCGTCAATGGCGGTCGTGAGGTTCTTGCCGCCAATCGCGGTTTCGATTACGTCTTGGACTTCGCCAACGTTGATACCGTAGCGGGCGGCGGCTTCGCGATTTACTTTTATTTCAAGATACGGCGCGCCGGTGATGCGCTCGGCATAGAGGTCAGCGACACCAGGAACCGGGCGCAGAGCCCGTTCGATTTCAGTCTCCTTCTGCTCGATAGTTGAGAGGTCGTTACCGAAGACTTTGATTCCCACCTGGGTGCGGATGCCCGTCGAAAGCATGTCGATGCGGTTGCGGATCGGTTGGGTCCAGATGTTGGTCACGCCAGGCAGACGCAGCTTCTCATCCAGTCGTTGCAGGATCGTTTCCTTAGTCGTGCCAGCGGGCCAATCGTTCTTGGGTTTGAAGTTGATGACAGTTTCAGTCATGTTCACTGGCGCCGGATCGATGGCGCTTTCTGCGCGGCCGATTTTTCCCACGACGCTCAGGACGAGTGGGTCTTGGGTAATGATCTTGTCCTGCCAGCGCAGAATGTCGGTTGCTTTGGTAAGGGAGATGCTGGGGTCGGTGATTGGCATGAACAGGGCAGTCTCTTCGTCAAGCGGCGGCATAAACTCGGAGCCGATCGTAGTTGCCAGCCAGAGCGCCGACGCAAAGATTACAATTGCCGTACTCAGAGTCATGATCCTGTGCTTCAAGGCCCAGCGGAGGACCGGTTTGTAAATCGCTCGCAAACCATGCATCACGGGATTGGCGTCCTCGCGATGCAGTTTTCCGCGGATCAGGAAGGTGCAGAGCACCGGCACCAGAGTGACCGCGATCAATGTGGAGCAAACCATTGCGAAGGTTTTGGTGAAGGCCAGCGGATGAAACATCTTGCCTTCCATGCCGGTGAGTGCAAACACTGGTACGAACGCCAGAATGATGATGGTCATCGCAAAGAAGATCGGACGGCCGACCAGTTTGGCCGCTTCCAGCGTGATCTGGCTAATCGCTGACTGGTACTCGCCATTTTCTTCGTAGTAACGCTCGGCGTGCCGGAGCACGTTTTCAGTCATCACGATGCCAGCATCGACCAGCACCCCAATCGCAATCGCGATTCCGCCGAGCGACATGATGTTGGACGAGATGTCCACATAGTGCATGAACAGGAACGATCCCAGTACCGCGAGCGGCAGCGGAATCGTCACGATGAGGATGCTGCGGAAATGCCACAGGAAGATCACGTGCGCGAGCGTAACCAGAAGAATCTCTTCGAGCAGGGCCGACTTCAAAGTATTCACCGCGTGAAGGATCAATGTACTGCGGTCGTAGAAAGGAACGATGTGAACGCCCTTGGGTAACCCTGGCTCCAACGCTGCGAGTTTCGCTTTGACACCGCTGATGACTTCTTGGGCGTTGGCCCCATTGCGGATGACAACGACACCGCCCACGATATCCTTGCCGTCTTTGTCGAGAACGCCGCGGCGGAATTCGGGACCCAAATGCACATTCGCGACATTGCGGATGTAGACGGGAGTGCCTGCGGTAGCAATGAGGACGATGTCCTCAATGTCCGCCGTGGAGTGAATCAAGCCAATCCCCCGGACTGCCATCTCCTGGTCGCTGGCTTCAATGACCTTCGCGCCAACGTTGGTGTTGCTGCGCTGAACGCCCTCAATGACCGCGCGCAAAGGGATGTTGTAAGCGCGCAATCTGATGGGATCAACGTCGATCTGGTATTGGCGCACCCAACCGCCGATGCTCCCCACTTCCGCCACACCGGAAACAGAATTCAGCTGGTACTTGATGAACCAGTCCTGCAAGGAGTGTAGGGTCCCGCCGTCGTAGGGTCCCTCGACCGTGTACCAGAACACTTGGCCCACGCCCGTGGCATCAGGCCCCAAAACAGGTACGACTCCTTCGGGCAGGAAACCCGATGCCAAGTTCAGCCGTTCGAGGACCCTCGTCCGGGCAAAATAGGGATCGATCTTGTCCTGGAAGATGATGTTGATCATCGAGAAGCCCAATGCCGAGGACGAACGCACGTCCCTGACTCCCGCCAGTCCTTGCAGGTTGACGGTTAGAGGATAGGTGATCTGGTCTTCGACTTCCTGTGGGCTACGACCCGCCCAGTCGGTGTAGACGATCACCTGGTTCTCACTGAGATCGGGAATGGCGTCGATCGGCGTCCGGAGCAGGGCCCAGTATCCCCAGCCAGCCAGCAACGCGTAAACCAGCAGAATGAGGAAGCGATTCTTCAGCGAAAATTCAATGAGCCGGTTAATCATGGTTTCTCCTCTTCACTGCGCATTCAGCCGGGCGTGATAGCTACCTAGGAGTTGCCCGTTGCGGCTGGCATTCACTTCGACATTCCAAGAGCCCGCTGTCGGGACCTTGATCGTGCCGGCGTAATCAGAGCCCTTCCATGTGAGGTCGCTTGTGGCACGCACTTCGCCCATACCCATGGCTGGCATCGCCGGCATGATGAGCGTGACCTTGACTTGCAGATCAGTCACCGGCTTCCCTGAAGCGTCGAGCACGGTTACGTGCAGCGTCGCATCGGAGTTGCCGCGAGGTGTTTGCGGATCAGAACGGAAGGTGAGCTTAGTCTGAGGAACGGCGGCCCCTTGTGCCTGACCTTGGTCGGTCTGACCATGATCGAATTCCTTCGATCCGCCAAACATCCCGGTCATACCACCTGTGATTCGAGTCTGGGAATCGATCAGGAAACTGCCTTGGCTGACGATACGTTCGCCTTCTTTAAGGCCCGCGAGCACTGGGTAATAATCCGTGCCTGCGGGGCCGAGCTGTACTTGCCGTCCTTCGAATTCACCATTGCCCTTGGCCACGTATACGAACTTGCGCATACCCGTATCGAGAACGGCAGAGCGCGGGATGGCTAGAACGTCGTGTCCTGCGGGTGCGGCAAATTTAACTTGCACGAACATGCCGGGACGTAATCGCATGCTGGGGTTCGGAACCTCGATGCGAGCTGAGGCAGTGCGGGTCTGAGGGTTAATGGAAGTATCGAGAAATCCGACGCGCCCGTGCAGCGTCGTGCCGGGTAGTGAGTCGGATGTGATTTCAACGGACTGCCCGGTGTGCACGGAAGGCAAATCAGGCTGGTACACATCTGCCTTCACCCAAATCGTGCTCAGGTCGGTGACGGTAAAGAGCACTTCTCCGGCGTTCACGTATTGGCCCTGCGTAACTTTGCGCTCCGTCACAACGCCGCTGACGGTCGAGTAAATGGGAAGCTCGATCTGTGGCTTCGCCGACGATGCGATCTCATCAAGCTGCTGTGGAGTGAGTCCCCAGAGTTCCAGCCGACGGCGGCTGGCGTTTATGAGGTCTTCGGCTCCCGACACTGCTACGGGCTCGGCGCCCGTACCAAGGCGCTTTCGGTTTTCAAGCGCAAGTTCGTATTCCTCGGCGGTGGAAAAGACTTCTGGGCTGTAGAGCGATGCAATGGCCTGACCGCGGCGCACTTGCTGCCCCGTGAAATCCACGTACAGCTTGTCGATGCGGCCACCGATTCGCGCGCTGATTGAGGCCAGTTGCGTTTCCGGCTCGTCCACCTTGGCGACGGCCATCAGTGCGCGTTGAAGGTTCCGTCGCCTGACTTCGACCGTTTCAACACCAATGTCGGTCTGCTCTTTCTGGTTTAGCTGAATGCTGGAGACAGAGGCGTCCGCTTGCACTTGTTCGGTGCGCGGAGGGGTGGCTTGGTCCGGGGCTGCCTCGTACTTGAGAATCGGCGCTTCCTGAGACTGGGCAGCGCTCCGGTCGGGAAACCAAAGGCGCATTGCGGCGTAGGCGACGAAGGCCAGCACAAGCCCGAGAGCGAGTCCTGTGCCGAGGAGTTTCTTTTCATGGTGTGTCATTAGCGCACCTCCGGAGTAATTTGAGGCAGGGAAGCTTGAGGGACGGGTGTGTTGGACTCGGATCCGTCCCGCGTCAAGGAGGCTCCCACTGCACGTTCCAGGTCCGCAATCCGCGACTCCAGTTCGGACGCGGCGCGGTAGTAATCGAGTTCAACTTCGAGAGTCGTGTTCTGACTGTCGAGCAGGTTCAGAAAATCCGTCCGATCGGCTTGATAAGCCGCCACGGTTGATTTCAGGCTCGCCTGTGCCTGTGGACGAAGCGTCTTGCTGTAAAGATCAACGAGGCGCTTGGCAGACTGCGAGCGAATCAGAGCTTCCTGGATCTCCTCGAAGACGAGCGCGCGCTGGTTGTCGAACTCGGCTCTCTCAGCCGAGACATCCGCTTGTGCCTCGGCGATCTCGGCGTCGTGGTGCCCGCGGTTCAGCCAGGGCAGTGTGACGGAGAGCTCGGCCATGTAGGTGTTGCGATAACGGGCGCCGTCTGGCATAAGCATGTAACCCGCGCTGAGGTTGTAGTCCGACGTGTACGCCTTTTCGGCAAGCTTCGTGCGAGTCTCGCCCTGCCGCACGCCGGAAGATGCCATCGCCAGTTCGGGCCGATTCTCCAAGGCGCTTTTTTCAAGGTCCAAGAGCGCGGGGAGCTTCTGCGGTGGCGAATATTGGCCCTGGACTTCGAGTGGAGATCCGGGGTCCCGGCCCAGTAGAGTATTCAGCCTGGCTCGCGCGAGACCGCCGTCCTGTTCGAGCATCACGAGGTGCTCGACCAGTTTGGTGAGAGCGATCTGTGCTTTAAGCACGTCCTGCTGCGGAACACGTCCGACAACATACTTGATGCGCGCCGACTCCGACGACTGGCGGACCAGCGCCGCCTGCTCGTCATGCAGCAGGAGTTCGTCTTGATTGCGGAGGAGGTCGTAGAACGTCTTTCGGACTTGAGCCGTCACATCGCGCTTCTTCGCCTCCAGTTCCGCTTTGACCTGCTCCACTCCCTCCGAAGCAAGTTGTGTGCGCAGTGCCCGCTTGCCCGAACCGGAAAGCGACTGGGTGAACATGAACATGTGCTGCGTCTGGTTCAGGTCCCACGGCTTGGCGAGTGGTGTGCCCCAACCGCGATACATGAACTCGGGATCGCTCAATGACCCCGCACTGCGCACTCGTGTCTCGGCGATTGCGACTCGACGCATAGCCACCCGGATTTCGGGATTGTTGGCCAAAGCCGCTGCTTCGAGTTCGGCAAGGCTCAGCGGCGGCGTGGACGGCCGAGAGTGTTGATGCTCCTGTGCCAGAAGGTCTGTAACGCCAGATAAAGGATCGGGGACAGAGGCTGGCTCGCTGGCAAAACCGCGCGCACCGCCGAATGCGATCAGCAGAAGAATACCTAAACGTAGAGCTTTCATTGCTCCTCCGTAAGCAATTAACAGATAGAGGGATAGGCGGCGCGTCCGCATCAGGCGCACCATTGGCGCAGGAAGGCGGAGCACGGCCTCATCTGGGGCAATGAAAGGTGTCTAGATTCTCAGAACGGAATTACAGCCGGGAGATGGTTCGGGAGGCGGGGCATGGAGAAACGAGAGATGGGAGCGCACTGTCACTGCGGGCAATGCCGCTAACGATGCGACCGGAGGTATCACGGCAAAGGTGAGGGGACGAACCGGTCCGGCAGCCTGGGTCTGGGGAAGAACGGTGTTTGTTGGTCCTTGAGCCTTGCAGCAGGAATGACTCGCCGGCATCATGGAACTTCCACACAGCTCCGCCATGTGGTGGCAGCACTCCCGTTCCGCGGGAGTCATTGTTGCACTCGGAAGCACACAAGCCATGGCTGGCGTGATCGCCCACAACGCGGCGACTGTCAGCAGCGCGAATGCTCGGGTTCGTGTCACTCTCATAGTGTACTGCGTTTTCTGGCTGCCATGAACAAGTTCTCAAATCCGAACCATCATCTTAGTCCGACTTGGAGAATGACCGCAGTGACGGGGATCATAGGGGCCAGGCCGCGCGTGAAGGCTGGGTTCATGAGAGGCAATTGGCCTGATGTCGTCAACTATCGGCTACAATCGTCAGACGTGAACGCGGCGAAATCCATCTTGCTATATTTGTTTCTCTCCGCCTTCTTCGCCGCTGGAAATGCCCTCGCGCAGTCGAGCGAGAAGGAACCTGCCGCAATCGTTGAGCTGGGGGGAGCTGCCGACCACGGTCTCACGGGCGAAGGTGCGAGTTTCGGTCCCACCGTCGCGCTTGAAGTTACCCCGATAGAGAACTGGCTGGAAATTGAGGCGGGAGTTACATCCCTATTCAGACGGCACGCGACAGAGTGGAGTGCCGACCTCCTTTTCAAAAGGCCCTGGACGCTGTCTAAGAAGGCCGAGTTTATGGTCGGCGCCGGGCCCGAGTGGATTCATGCGAGACAATACGGCGTGACGACGAACTCAGTCGCGGGAGAGATCGTGGCGGACTTCATGTACTGGCCGTCATCCGCAAAGCACAGATTCGGCTGGTATGTTGAGCCTGGCTACGAATACACCTTTGCACGAGGGCACGAGCAATCTCTCGGAGTCAGCGGTGGTCTGTTGATTTCGTTTTGATATTCCTTCGCTCAACAACCACAAGCCTTGCCCGCGCATGGCCTCTCGCGCCTCAAACGCAATGAGGGGTGTAATGAGCAACGCTGCCACGGGGTCGGCCCATGCAATGTGCCAAATCGCGTGAACCGTTCTAACCACGAAGTTAGCCCGCCTTGGACGACAATCGCTGTGACCGCGATCACAGCACTGCGCGGCGGGAAGTCGCCAGCATCGCTGCAGGTCATGTCTTTTCGGTAACCGAGAGCGTCAGAGAATCCGGCTTCCCTAGACCCGCCCAGGAAGGCAACTCCTTTCTTCGCACCGGCAATGCAACTCGCATTCGCCTGTCTGAGATCATTCAGAGCGTACCCAGACCATTGTTGCGGCCTGGTGCTCATTTAAAAAACACTTGACCTTGGATACGATTCCAAGGTCGATAATGATTACTTGAGGGGGGCCAGATGTCGCCTCAGAAATTAACCGTCAGCCAACTTGCGCGTATCGCTGGGGTGGGGCCGGACAGTATCCGCCACTATGAGCGAATCGGACTCGTGCCGAAGGCGGAGCGATCTCCCGCCGGATACCGACTCTGGACTGCGCAAGAAGTCCAGTACCTGAAGTGGGTGGCCTCAGCAAAACGAGCGGGTTTCACGCTTCATGAGCTGGGGGAAATCTTTCGGATGTACCGCGCAGGCAGTGCCCCATGTCGCACGGTCCGAGATCTCCTCCAGCAGAAACTCGCTGATCTGGATCGGGATATTGACGAACTGTCGAATTTGCGCACTGAGCTGAGGGGGGTGTTCGTGCGATGGAAAGGACGACTGCGCCGGGCCTCGTCCGGCGAGTTTGTGCCCCTCTTTGATGATCTCCACAACGTACCTGTCACGCAATCAACAGCGGCTTTGACGCGGAAAAGCCGCAAACGAGGAAAGCCATGATCTACGCTCTGGTGACTTTTCATGTTCAGCCGTCTAAGGTCCAAGAGTTCGAATCTCTTCATCGCGCGCTTGCGCGGTTTATCAGCGGCCAACCTGGATGCATTGCGGTAAAGGTTCACCGATCACTGAAGAATCCTCATGAGTATGTGGTCTATGGAACGTGGGAAGGCAAAGAGGCATGGGAGCGCGCGCATCAGACCGCAGAATTCAAAACACAGTTCCAGAATCTCCCGATCGAACAACACACGCTTTCAAGCGCGAGCTTCTTTGAGGTGGCTTATGCCTACCAGGGAGGAGAAGTTGCCCCGGCGCGTAGTTGAAACCTGAAATGGAAAAGCAGTGGCTCTCGCCCGAACTTGGTTAGAGTTCTGGTGGAAGTTGGTTTGTCATTCTATGAATATGCCAATGCTCGTGAAAACAGCAGGATCGCTGCTAAGGACAACGCTTTTCTGTTCGCCACAGTTGGCTCCTTGTTGGCTCTACTTTATCGCGCGAACTTCCGCCGCGAGCACATGCGGGTCCTTGGTTCGGGCGTTACGGCTCTGTCTGAGAATGACAGCGTCAGAGAATCCTGCTTCAGTGAACTCGCGCAGGAAGGCAACTCCTTCCTTCGCACCCGCAATTCACGCAAACCAATTCGATTCACGGGCTCGCGCTTCTGGCGGCAACGGGCTCGAAAGGATCAACTCCGCGCCAAATACCCTTCCACCGCGCCTGACTACACGTGCAAGCTCCCGGAAGATAGCGTCTCTTGCAGGGTTCAGATTGAAGATCCCGTTGACCATGGCAACGCCGATCTCTTCGTCGGCGATGGGCAATTGTTCCGCACCCGCTTCGCGCAATTCGAGATTACTTACACCGGCCTCTGCTACTGCCTGACGCGCCCTGTCCAGCATCGCCGTGCTGAAGTCGACAGCGATTACTTTGCCTGACAGACCCACCCTGCGTGCCGCTATTAGAGCGTCCAGTCCGGCGCCACAGCCCAGGTCAAGAATTGTCGCACCTGACGGAATCTCCGCAAATATGGACACGTTCGAGACCCCCGCAAAAGCGTCGGATGCGACGGCGGGCAATTGGTCTAGCAGATCCGCAGGATACCCGAGGCTCTCAGCAAATGCGCGACCAACAGGAAACGCATGCTTCTCTTGAGGCATTTCAGCTGCTGCCGAATAAGCAAGTCGCACTTTGTCACGCAGGTCGGTTCGATCGGTTGCAGTCATCCAGGTTACCTCCATCGCATATTGTCAGCAGCACTCGCACGGCCTTCCCTTAACAGCTTGCCAGCCTTCCCGCACAACCAGCGGTATCAGGCACAGGGCAGCGATAGGATCGGCCCAAGTGACTCCCCAGAAGGCATTCGCAACCAGACCGGCGAGGGCGATGATGGACAAGTAGCCGCAGAGCGCGGACTCCGCCGCATCAGCTCTCAGCGCCGCACTGGCGGTCAACGCGGACAGTTTGCGCTTCTGTCGTGCGAGCAGGGGCATCGCAATCGCTGCCACGATCAATACGACCATCCCGAGATAGCTTGGTTTCACTTGACGATGTCCGAGCAGCACCAACGCGGCGACGAGAGCTACGTACGCCGCCAACGCGAACAGAAGGCTTCCCGTGATTCTGGCTGCTAACTTTTCTGCTCGCTCGTCACTCCGTTTTGATTGAAACCGCCAATAAACAACTACGGCGGAGACAAGTTCTATTGCGCTGTCACCACCGAAAGCCAGCAGGGCGGGGCTGTGAGCCATCCACGCTGCCGAGAGGGATACAACAGCCTCGACGCTCATCCATGCGATGGTGATTGTTTGAATCTGACGAACGCGGTGGAGGGTAGCGGCTGCCGGGACTGGCAGTAAGGAATCCATTGAAGAGCATTATCACACCATCGCAGACCCAATCAGGCAAACGTGAATCAGCGAGTCGCCAATCAGTCCTGAAACCGATCTCAAGCCAGGGTTCATTGAAATCCTGTCGCGTGCATCGGCGCTGGTAACCAAGCGTTGGCCGCGTCCGGTTTCTTGCCGTCTTTTCCCCATGTCCAGTACATGCCGACGTAGGCATAATTTTCCGTCTGGCCCGCAACAGAGTGGCCGTAGCAAAACAAAAACTGCTCTCCTTCATGATGCTTCAGGTGATATACACCACCCAGATCAATCATCGTCGAGGCCTCTGTCTGCGCCGTGGCGAAGCCTTCACGCCCATGCGCAAAGACCTCGCTTCCTAACTCAAACCGCTCACCGAAGGTGTATTTCACCAGGAATCCGCCATACGGGAAGTTGCGGTACTGGGTTTGTGGGACGATGGTTTCACCGGCGCCACCGTCCAGGAGCCAGTGTCCTATGTTCTTCTGGAACCAGAGGGGAAGTTTGTACCAAACCTTTCCCACGCCGAGTCCCTTGTCGTAGCTACCGGTCGGGATTTCAAACATCGTAAAAGTGCCGATCTGAGGAATGTACTTCGATTCTTTGATATAGGCGATCTTTGCGCCCAGTTCGATATCGGTGAGACCAAAGGCGCTGGGGCCGGTGCCGCCGGGCAGATAGACAGGATTGTTCGAAGGATTGATAGAACCCCAGGGCAGAATGGCGTGAAGCTGCACCCTCGGGATGGCGCCCCAGTTGAACTCCAAAGCCGGACCCGTGGAATCGGTTTCCGCCGGAGTTCCGTCCGTGCTGCCGAAAATGTAGAACTCGTAATGATGCAGGTCTACCGGAACCGGATCGTCGGTTTGGTACGGTGGGCCCTGCGCCCATAGGCGTGAAGCGGCAAGCGTAAGAAACAGGAACACCACTAATTTTGAACGAAGTCCCTGACCCCTCATCGGCGCTTCTGCCTTCTCAGTAAGATCGACCTGCACTGTGGATGCGACGGTCCAACTAAGTCATACGCGCTCATCGAGCCTCCCTGATAATCCTCGCATCAGCATGCGGCACCACATCAGCCACCTTTTCGGTTGTGCTTGGCGAGCCTTGCATCAAGAGACCAGCTCCCGCCACCTACTGAGATGAGAAAAATCAAGCAGCAGAACATGGCGAAATCGGTGCGGGCATCGCTGACCATGTACCAGAAACCCTGGTTTGCGCGAAACAATTCTGGAATCTTCGTAGTTGCAATCGCGGTCATGATCACGATCAGTAGCGGAATGGACACGAGTCTCGTCCCAATCCCCAGTAGAAGTAGGAGACCGCAGAGAATCTCGAAAGTGCCAACAAAATGAGCCGTGAAGTGTGGATGTGAAAACCCGATCCTCGTGAAGCGAACCACTCCCATGTTGGGGTCGATGTACTTCAAAACGCCCTGTGTAAAGAAGATCAGGCCCACAGCAATGCGAACTAGCAACACGCTGGGTGGGCCTCCTGTGGAACCGAGCAGGGTGCGAAAGATTGTGCTCATCAAACGATGACCTCAACAAACTCGTTGTACAAGGAGTCTTCTGGAAATGCTTCGATAGCCAAGGATGCCAAAAGTTGTGCCCATTTTGCACCAGAGAAATAACGCTTGACCCTGGAATCGGTTCCAGGGTGTAAGCTTCGATTTGAAGGGGAACCCCGCGCAATCCGGCGAACTCGCGCGTCTCACGGCCATCAGCACTGACACTCTAAGGCACTATGAAAGATTAGGGCTTCTTCCCAAACCACCAAGAACAGATGGCGGATACCGAGACTATCCTCCACATTCGATAGAGCGGGTTCGCCTGATTCGCCGTGCTTTGAGCGTTGGCTTTTCGCTGCCGGAGCTAACGACAATCCTAAAAATGCGCGATGGTGGAGAGGCTCCGTGCCGTCGAGTTCAGGCGATAGCAGAGTCGAAGTTGGAACAAGTTAAGCAACAGATCCAAAACCTTATCGAAATGCAAAATCAGCTGGAGGCAATGTTAAAGCACTGGAACGTCAAGTTGGCTCGCACGCGGCGGGGCCAACCAGCGCGACTGCTAGAGGATCTGCCACCAGAGGCAAGGGGAAACGCCCTACGCCCCCGGTTCACGAAGAAAACCAGAAAGGATGGACGTCCATGAAGGCAACTGTGATTTTAGCTTTCCTTGTGCTTGCATCATTAGTCCAAGCCCAGCAAAAGATGGCCCAAGAAGACCCTACCCATAGCCACTGCGAAATGATGAAACGCGGCGAGAAGGGCATGGGATTTTCGCAGCAGACGACGACCCACCATTTCCTGCTGTTTGCGGACGGTGGCGCAATCGAAATAGGAGCCAATGACCCGAAGGACACCAGTACGCGGGATCAGATCCGCCAACATCTCTCGCACGTCGCAAAGATGTTTTCGGACGGCAATTTCGAAATTCCAATGTTCATTCACGACAAAACGCCGCCGGGAGTGCCAACGATGACCGAACTGCGCGATCAAATTCACTATGAGTTTGAAACGACAGACTCGGGAGGCAGGGTTCGAATTCATACAAGTAATGCGCGGGCCGTGGAGGCAGTGCATGAATTCCTGCGATTTCAGATTACCGAGCACCAGACGGGTGATCCTATGAGTCCGCCAGAAGGCCCAGCCAAGTAGCTTTGAAGAAGGTCTGGGAGCGCTGGCCAAATTAGCTCCCCTGGAGGTCCCGACGTGAGCAAGACCAAGGCAGTTTTAAGCAGCGCCATTGTCCTGTATTTTGTGATCTGCTTTGAAATCCTGATCATGATCAGCCCTTTCGCCGGGTTCTTCTACTCTGCCTTTAATCCCGTTCTCCTTGGGCTAGCGAAATATCCGGCCACGAAATGGCTCAGCTCTTTCTTCTTCACGCATATGGTTGTGCCCCCGAACGGACCTCTGAAGGCTGTGCGCGTGATGGGATCGGTCCTTTTCCTGTTGGGGATCGCCCTATTCCTCGTCTGTGCGATTCAGGTTTATTCGCATAAGTTTCTTAAGAGAGGGGCTGTTCTGAAAGGGCTATATCGTTGGATAAGACATCCTCAGTATGTCGGCCTGAGCATTGCTGGTCTTGGCCTTGCCATCCTTTGGCCGAGATTCATCGTCGTGGTCCTGTGGCTCTTGATGATCCTGGTCTACTACATTTTGTCGAAAGACGAAGAACGACGGATGCTGGGACAGCACCCCGAAACCTATAGCGGATACATGGATCGAACCGGAATGTTCCTGCCGAGAGGGCTTGAGGGTTCTATTGCCTTCTCAACCGTCGCAGGTAAAGTGGCATTGTTCGTCCTGGTTTCCGTCTGCGCGATCGGAGGGGCTTTTCTTTTACGAGACTACACCGTTCGACACCTTCCTCTTTGGACAGGCTCGAACGTGACCGCCCTGGCAGTCCTGCCTGAAGATGAACAGATGATGCAGCACCGCATGCCGGCAATCCTCAACTTGGATCAGGTCAGATCAAGGCTAAATCAGAACGAGTCATACGTCGTTTATTTCCTGCCGACCAACTATGTCATGCAAGGCCTGATCGCCGATACTGGAGGCGACTGGCAGCTCTACAAGCGGCACCATACCATCGGCAGGTTCACGGACTGGGTGTTTCATCCGTTTAGTCACTTGGGAGGAACGCACCATTCTGTTTTTGACTCAGGCGATCATTCAGGACACAGCATGGCCGCCGGTTCGGTGAGGCGGCTGATATTCTTGAACGTGTCCAACGTCGCCGTTGCCGAGCCTACGGATGTATTTGCGGTAAACGCCATACGGACGCCTGATTTCATGGTGGACTTGGATGTGCACGGACTCAACATCCAAGATTTGAAAACTCTCCCGGTCGAAACGGCCTGGGGTAGGGTGCCAACTCCAGCTTTCTGACCTTGCGTGAGTGAAAGTGAAAGGCCTGAACCAACCAAAACCCGAAGGCCAACAGCTTTCTCTTCCAGGTCTCGCCCTTGCATTCCTAAAGATCGGAACAATCGGGTTTGGTGGCGGGATGGCCATCATCGCTCTTATGGAGCATGAACTCGTCAGGAAGCGAAGGGTTATCGAACCAGACGAGTTTCTTCACGGAGTGGGACTCGGTCAGATTTTGGGACCATTTGCCGTCAATACCGCACTGTTCATTGGTTACCGGTTATACGGAACGCTCGGAGGATTGATTGCGGCCGGAGCCTTCATGGCACCGTCGCTCGTCCTGGTTCTCTTCCTCTCCTGGCTCTACTTCTCTTATCACGCGATTCCTGCATTGCAGGGAGCGGTCGCGGGTCTCGGTCCGGTTGTAATCGCGCTCATCTTGAGCGCAGCTTGGTCGATGGGACGGAAAGCGTTTCGATCATGGATCGCGGTACTTCTGTGTGCCGCCGCGACCATTGCCGGCTTGTACAAAGTTAATCCGGTCTACGTGCTAGTAGTCGCAGGCTTTCTCGGGTTGACGCTCGGAACGCGCATCGGCGGAGGCGATCGCCTTGCATCAGTTCCTGTGGAACACGAAGCAGACAACGTTCAGAAGGATTTGGGTACAGGCGCGTTTTTGTGGCCGGTCTCGTTCCCGATGACGGCCGCTGGCGTTTCGCTGACGAAACTCTTCGCCACGTTCTTAACGATCGGGTTGGTGTTTTTCGGGGGAGGATTCGTCCTCATACCCGTTCTGCACCAGACCCTCGTTGAGAAGCTAGGCTGGCTGAGTCCTCAGGAATTTATCGATGGCGTTGCCATCAGCAATCTCACGCCTGGGCCTATTTCTGTGCTGGCGACCTTTGCTGGTTATCGAGTCAGAGGCATCGTTGGAGCGCTCGTCGCAACCGGCGCTCTTTACTTGCCGGCCGTCGTTCTGATGCTGGTCCTATCCCATCAATACGAACGGCTGAAAGATCGTAGAGAGACACAGGCCTTTTTGGCGGGGGTCGTCCCGGCCGTGATCGGACTCGTGTTGAGCACCGCCATACTCCTAGCCTCAGGGACGCTGCACTCCTGGCGCGCTTTTGTGTTCGCGGGTCTCGCTCTGCTGGTTCTGATTCGGTGGAAAGTGCATCCAGCGTTTGTGTTGGCAGTCAGCGCGGTAGCCGGAAGCGCCGCCATCCTTCCGTAACGCTTGCGATTCAGGCGTTCATTCGATCCTGCACAGACAGTAGAGGAATTGCTGGTCTGTCCCAAACGGTGTGTTGTGCATTTCTTTGCAGCTATCCAGCAGGCAAAAACGCACACCAAACTCTTGGTGCAGCGACTTCGCATCGTATCGAACGACATGTGAGGAATGAAACACCGCGCGGTCGTGCCACACATCGTAGGCGAAGGGTTCTAGGTCCACTTTGGTGATGTCCACGTGCAGAGTTTGACAGTTTACTTTCGTTAGTGATAGCTTACCGTAAGTGGTGACTTACGAAGAGCGGGCCTTCGACGCGTTGGGAGATCCGACCCGGCGGGCGGTGTTGAGGCGACTGCGCGGCGGCGCGCGATCCGTAGGCGAGATCGCCGAAGGGATGGAGGTGAGTCGCCCGGCAGTCTCCCAGCACCTGAAGATCCTCAAAGCAGCACGACTCGTCACTGTTCATGCAGTGGGCACTCGACGGGTCTACGCGGTCGATACTCGGGGCATTGAGTCGCTGCGGAGGTGGCTGGAGGGATTCTGGGATGAAGCGCTGACTGCGTTTAAGGTAATGGCCGAGCGGGAAGCGACCAAGGAGAAGAGACAATGACAGAGCCGACGATGTCCACAGACACCGATCCGAACAGCGTGCGGAAGGTCGTGAGCGTTCAGGCGCCGCAGGCAGTGGCGTGGCGAGTGTTCACCGAGAAGATGGGCACTTGGTGGCCGCTGGCATACTACAAAATCGGCAAAGCCAATGCAGTAGACGCCGTGATCGAGCCGCGCATAGGGGGCCGCTGGTACGAGCGCGGCGAGGACGGAAGCACGTGCCAGTGGGGCAGCGTACTGGCGTGGGAACCCTGCTCGCGCTTGGCACTCTCGTGGGATATCACCGCCGACTTTCAGTATGACCCAACCCTGAAGACCGAGGTCGAAGTGCGCTTCAGTGCCGACGGGAGCGATCGTACACGCGTCGAACTGGAGCATCGTCATCTTGATCGCTATGGAGCGCGTCGCGATGAGATGCGTCGGGTCTACGACACCGAAGGGGATTGGGGCAAACTCCTAGGGGCTTTCGCCCGTGCCGCCGAAGCACAATGAGGACACTCCATGTCGAATATCGAACAGGCGCGAATTGCACTGACGAGTCGAATCCTGGACGGGGAAGGCAAAGCGTCACCCTCCGACCGCAGAGCAGCGTTCAACAACATCGGCCTCGCCGAACCCTTGGGTACGCTCGTCGATAAAGTTGCCAGGCAAGCTCATAGGATCACCGACGAGGACATCGCGGCCACGAGGAAATCGGGCCTCAGTGAGGATCAGGTGTTCGAGATCGTGGTTTGCGCCGCGATCGGGCAAGCCAGTCGGCAGTACGACGCGGCACTTGCGGCCCTTAAAGCCGCGACCGGAAAGGAGTGAGCATGCGGCTTCGAATCCTCGATTGCGGCCACGGTTTCGGTACGAAGGCACTTTTTGCGCTCATTCGAACGGTCTCGCGCCAGCCGGTGCTCGACGTCGTCAAGCTGGTCAAGTACCGGCCTGACTTCTACGGCGGACCGATGCAGGGGGTCACCCATGAGGCGATGCGCGGACCCTCCACCTGGTCTGTCGGAGATCGTGAGTTGATGGCCGCATTCGTCGCGAAGACCAACCGGTGCGAGTTCTGTACGAAGGCGCACGGGGCGGTCGCGCAACGGGCATATCGCGACGGGAAAACGGTCTCCGCATTGCTGTCCGATTTCGACACCGCGGCCATCGAGGAGCCATTGCGGGCGACGCTGCTCATGCTGGGCAAGCTGACACGCGAGCACGCGGTGGATGCGGATGACGTGCGAGTAGTACTCGCTGCCGGCGCTTCGCGCCAGCAAATCGAGGACGCGCTCGCGGTCTGTTTCTCGTTCAACGTCATCGGTCGGTTGGCCGATGCCTTCGGGTTCTTCGTGCCTGGTCCCAGAGCCTTCGAGGCTGGCGCGAAATACCTGCTCGCGCGCGGCTACCGCTGAGCACTCACGGTGGGTAACTGGCGTGGCTCTTTCGTCCGAAGTTCATCGCGGCAACACTCTCTTCTGCGAATCGGCCTCGCTGCTCCTAGCTGTGAGAAAAATAAACCGGGGTTGGGGCCAAAGAATCTATTTGTCGAATGCTGCTGCAAAGTTCAAGTCCATCCCTGCCAGGAACCGCGCCATCCGCCTGAGTGCATTCGGTCGGTACCCGGTAAGCGCTGCATGCAACATAGTGGCTCTTTTTTCGCGGTACGGATTACGGTACGTAAATGAGTTGGCTTGTACGGACTAGCAAGGACTTAGGTGGCCGCCCGCCTCTTGCAAGTCGTTGTATTTCCTTATCGTGGTTGTTCTTTCACGGCGGTAGTCCCGGTTTCTCCCAACTGGGGGACGGGAAGTGAAGCTAGCCCATGTTCGAGCCGGTCCGCGTCCTCGGCGAGCAAAGGAATCACAAAATGGAGCGCCTTGATCTCCTTCCGCACGCGCTCTATGTCCATCTCTTTTTGGCTCAGAACCTGAGATAGGTCCTTCATGGTCAGCTCCACGCCCATAGATAAACGGGACCAGAACCCCACCACAGCTTGGACGTCTCTAGTCGCAAAGAAGAACTCTTCAGGCCGCGGTGACGAAGCGCCTCACCGTCGCCGCCCATTGTTGAGGTTCCTTTTCTGGAGCCATGACCTCGGCCGGCCAAGTCAGCGACAGGAAGGTCGGAGGGCCGACGAGAAAGACAACGCGCTCGCCGGGGCTCGCGTGCTTGATCTCGACATAGAATTCGAGAGCCTCTCCAGGGAGATGTCCACGAGCAGCAAGCAATATCAGGTCGTAGAGCTTGGGCCGCCACAGAGATCGCGCCGCCTGGAGGCTGTCAGTCGCATCGACCTCTATGCCGCGACTTCGCAGGACGCTCGCGCGCACGTCGCGAGTGCACTGGTGGGGATCGATGAGGAGAACTTTCTTGTCATCGAAGACCGAGCGACGAAGTGGTGGTGGCTGGTACATCCCACACTGCCGAAACTGGCGCGCTTCCGTAGCGAAGGCAGGTCTGGCCGGATTCTCGTCCTGGGAGAGATGGAAGTCAAGGAAAATGGAAAAGCCCCGAGCGGCGTCTCAGGGTTCTAGGGTCTTGCGATTCGGGTTCAGGCTTCGCGCGGGGGCAGGGGCGAACGCATGTCAGGAGCTTCGATATCCGAATAACTTTCGGCACTCCAGTCTCAAGAAATTGCCGAAGACGGGAATGTGGAGGTCGCCCTTTTCAAGGACGAATTTGCATGAAATGAGACAGGCGCGCCATTTGAATTCCTCGGTACCGTGTTTCTTGCCGTAGGCGGTGATATCTTCTTGCGAAACGCCAAATACCACCGCTCCAATTTTGGACCAGACGCAGGCACCCGCGCACATAGCACAAGGCTCGTGCGTGGAATACAACACGAAATCCGGGAGATACCGACCGTAGCCGGAGGAAACATATTTCAAGGTCTCAAGCTCCACATGCTTGATGGATGAACCCGAAGTTTTTACCCGGTTGCCGGCAGACGCGATAACCACTTCCCGTTTTCCGATAAGGCGCGTGATGACCGCACCGATAGGATAATCGCCCCGGTCACGGGCGTGCTTTGCCTCCGCAATCGCAAGGTGCATAAACTTTTTCTTCGGTTTGTAGGTGGGAGGAATCATTTTTCTTCCCGAGTCAAGAGGTCCCAGGTTGCTTTCTTCGCGCGGACCCTTTTCCCCTAGTGCCCGTTGCACTCCCACGATCCTCCTGTGGGCTGATGCCGATATCGCGCGCTTGGGTTTCATCGTTGTTGTAATTCGCGCTCTTTTTAACTCTCACCGTTTTTGCGCGAGGCTCATCCGCGTGGAGCTGAGGCTGACAGCGTGCGCCCCGGATGGACCCGGACGTGGTTTGCGGAGAGTGCGAGCTAAAAGCGGACTTCATCGGAGCACTTTAAGCACGCTGGAAATGTGTCTCCAAAGAGTGCCGTAACATAATGCGCTGGGACGTGCTCACGCGCGTGGACTGTTTTGTAGACTCCGATCGACGGGACCCTCTGTCCGACCCGAAACACCTCATGCATTCCACTTTCGCCCTGGTTCGGCCCTGTCCTGCGGCACATCGGTGGAAGGGGTATCATAAACGACCATTGAGACACTGCCTCGGCGCGATGGTTCAGCCGAAATGCGGTGCTGTATTTTCAAGGGTTCTCGGCATGTCGCGCCCGCGCAATTTTGCTTATGAAGGACGGGTTCTTCCTGGCCTCAACTCCCTGGTACTCTCGGATGTGGTCGTTCGTGTATCATTGACTGGCACTTCTGCCTTCGGTCCTGCGACAATGCCTTCCCCTGTACTCGTTTAGCAGGACTTGAAGTTTGGAGGGGGTATGGGTACGCATTCATCGCGTACCCATTAAATATGGCCTGAAACTCCGGATGTACAACCCCGTCAGCCACAAACCTTGATTCTCACCCCAGCCGATTCTGTCGTACTTGCGAGCAAACGCCTGAGTCCGGATTAAATCTGATTTCGATCGATTCCGTGGTTTCCTACGTGCTGGTTGCCCACTGAGGCATGGATGCGAACTGGAGATCTTGCGCACACCGAGGTGGCAGTCGCGAGCGCGTTGGCAGGATTGCATTTCGCGCGCGACACACACTCGGCAAACAATCAAGCCAACTTCTCACTCGGAAGTAACTTACGTCGTGTGACCCGGGGCACCTTGTCCCGGTTTGGCGATGGAGAGACACTGGCCTCTTTGGTATGGCCATGGCTTGGCTGGAAAGAATCCCGACTCTCATCACAGTGGCTGTCTTAGCCGGCATCTTCGCTTGCCTTGAGCGACACGTCCGTTCTGTCCGGTCCCAGCTCTGCAAGGTGGCATGGTTTCTGGTATTCGTTCACTTTCTTGCTCAGCTCTTCGAACCTGCCAGTGGACCAGTGAATCCGGCTCTGCTAGCAGTGGATTGGGGTTCTCTTCAGGCGTCCGCGATCGCATTTGTGGCCTCGGTTTCCTCGGTGGTCGAAGATCGCGCAAAGAGGACCTGCTTGCTGATCGTAACCGGCGTTCCGTCTGTCGGTTACATGGTTCTCGAGGCGTACGATTTGAAGGCGCCTTGGCCGTATGTATTTTGCCTGCTCGCATGTTTCGGTGGTGGAATAGCCTTCCTTTTCTGGAGCCATCCGGGAGCTTCCCATTACTCGATCGCATTTGCTTTGCTCGTGGCAGGGGTTGGCTTCTGGGCAATCCGCGCTGCTCTGCTCGGTTCCTTCGACCCTGGAGATTGCGCGCTGCTCGGACTGGGCTTTGCGCTGCCTGGGTTATTGATGTGCCGGAACCACTGGCGCGTCTCTCCCGGGTTTCTCACGGTCACGGTTGGGTTTCTCTGCTGGGGCGCTGTATTTCCGGCCGGGGTGCTGACGGATCGCCTGATCCCACAAGTGCACATGCCGAATGAGATCTGGAACCTTCCCAAGATGTTCGTAGCATTCGGCATGATCCTGGCCATCGTCGAGGACCTGCATCGCAAGGACCAGGAACAGAACCAGCAGATGCAACGCTTTTCTTCCATCACATCACAGTTGCTCAGCGAGACCGCCGTGGATTCTCTGTGCCATGAGATTGCCACAGCATTAACCGAAGTTACGCTTTTCCGCGTTGCGGTGATTCTTCTCGATGATGCTGGCCGCGCCCTGCGGGTTGCAGGCGCCAGCGGTCTCTCCCCCTTGGCGCAGAGAGAGACGAGTGAACGAGCGCAGCAGTGGACGGCTGAAGACATTAAGGATGCTTGCGCCCCTGGGCGCAAGATCGGCCAGAATTCCTTTCTGCTTTCAAGCAAGAGCGCAGCGGTGTACAAGCCGTTGTTGAGCTCATTAGAATATGAGCCGAACCCCAACTGGAATACCGGAGACGAGCTACTGATTCCCATGCGCTCGGCGCATGGAGGATGTCTGGGTTGCATCGTGGTCACGGATCCGAGGCGCATCGAGGCACTGAATGCAAGTCAATTGGGGCGCATCGAGCTATTGACAGCGGACCTGGCGGTTGCGCTGGAGCTGAAAGCGCTGCAGGGCCAATTGGCCCGCCAAGCTTCGCACGATGGTTTGACCGGGGCCTGGAACCATGTGGGAATTTTGGCCATTCTGGAGCGCGAAATGCTGCGTGCCGAACGCGAAGGGGAGACGATCGGCGTCATCATGATCGATGTCGATCATTTCAAGTCTGTCAATGATAGCTTTGGTCATCGTGTTGGCGATGCCGTGCTGGTGGCTCTGGTTCAGCGGTTTGCGACGGTACTTCGTGCCTATGATTCGCTTGGCCGCTATGGCGGCGAAGAGTTCATCGTTGTGGCACCCGGGTGCGACATGGAGCAGACGCAGGAATTGGCCGAGCGCATTCGCTCGGACGTTGCGAACCATCCGATTTCCGTCAGCGGCAACATAATCGGAGTCACAGTGAGTGCGGGTGTAGCTACGAACGGGTCGGGGGCAAGCTTAGAATCTCTCCTTCGGGTGGCTGATGCGGGGCTCTATTTGGCGAAGAACAGCGGAAGAAATCGTGTCGAGCCGGGGCCTACTTCAAACTGGCCAACCGAAATGCGCTTGAGCACAGCAGTGGGTTGAGAAGCGAAGTACATCCCTTGATGCCGCCACGTTTGGCGTGTCTCCAGGGGCGTCGAGGTTGACAAATCCAGCCTGCGTCACAGAGAGAGTGGCCCGGTCAGTCCGGGTTGAACTTGATTTCGATCGATTCCGTGGTTTCCTGCGTGCTTGGTGCCCACTTCCACTTGCTGATGGCATCTGACGCTGCTTGCACCAGGAGAGGGTGGCCACCCAGAGCCTTGGTATTTTTCGCAGAACCGGTTGGTGCCACGATGACTTCCACTTTCACGCTGCCGCTAATGTGCATCTTGCGCGCCAACTCGGGATAGACAGGAACGACCTTGCTTAAGACTTTGCGCTTGGCCTCGATCTGCTCTTGCTGAGCGAAGGAAGGCTGGCATCCGAAGGCAACACTCCCGACGCAGAATGCCAAGAGAACAGCGCTGACCTGACACCGCACAGGGTCCACCTCTTACCTCAAGCTGATCACACTCTCTTTGCCCGCTCAAGGTGACGGCAGTAACGCCCAGGTTGGAGCACGGGTCGTTTATATCCAGCGCGAGCCCCCCCTTGCACTAGAGGTTTTGTGTACTTTTATAAAACATCGAATGGTCTTTATCTCTCATTTGCCATGCAAGATTGTCGATGACAAGAACATTTTCTCAAGGTAGTCGAGGAGGTTCTCGCCTCGCTCCCACAGGAATTTCGTAGTCGCGTTCGTAACGTTGCTATTCTAGTAGAGGATGCGCCACCGAACCTGCCATCGCTACAGTCTGAACATGTGACGGCGCAGTTTAATGAACTCTTAACGACAGATTTGCGTATCAGAGGGTATACAGAGATCGAGATCTTCCATGCTGAGTGCCAGTGTAGAACGAGTTGGAAATGCATCAGTGCTCCACGTCGCAGGGCAAATCGTTGTCGGTGAGAGACTTTCGGCGCTGCGCGATATCGTGCTGTGTGAGCTCGAAAAGCACACCATCTTCCTCGACCTTTCGCGCGTTGACCGCATCGACGCCGGCGGCTTGGGATTGCTCGTGTTCTTGCATACTTCCGTGAATGGGCTCGGCACTGCCCTCAAGCTCTTGTCCCCTTCGGCCCAGGTTACGGAGGTTTTCAAGCTGACCAAGCTGGATTCGGTGTTCACCCTCTATCCGGCTGCCGATACCGATTCCGAGTTGCTGCACTCGGCGGGCGAGCCCTACGAAGCCTCCGCCTGACCCCTCCTGCCCGAGGACCGTGGCATAACGCAGGTCGACCATCCCCCAGCGGGTGCAGCGTGGCGATATTCGCGTTGGACTGGCGGCGAAGGCGTAGACCAGTGAACCCTGAGCCTTGTCACCGCTCTCTGAAGTGCCCAGCCGCCAGCGCCTCCAAAACTATAACCATCGAAGTTGATCTTATATGGCCCGAATGTGATGCCTTCCAGCACGGCGGTGCCACTCACTTCCGAACACCGCCCCACACCTCCGGGCCATTCCGCATGCCGTCCGTCCGATGCACACTGAGACACGAGAAACAGAACATTAAGGCACCTGCCTTCCGCGCGAATGGAAAAGACGGGCTCGTCGCCGAACACGCTGGGATGCTTAGGGTGAAACGGTCTTGCTTCAATCGGCACAATAAAATGTGGGTGAAAAAGCCATGTGGATGAGATCATGCGCCATATGCAATGCACTTCTAAAAAAGCCGCGTTTGTGGGATTCGGTTCGTTGCCAATGCGGGTGGGAGTGGCAGAGTGCCGAGGAGAATCGCGGTAAACTTATCGTGGTCCCCGCGCCAACAAGAAAGTCTGCCTGACAAGAAGCCCACGCAGAGTATCCCTCTCGACAGTACCCGCTGACCGCAAGAACGTGAGGCGACGCGAACGACACACTCCAGACTCCCAGAAGAATCTCCGACACGTGGCCGGGAAAGGAAATGCTCGATTCGCTGATCGAAGAAACCGAATCGCAGATCGCAGAAATCAAGCGGAAAGTGATTCGATGAACATGGCGGAGCGTACCTTCGTCATCTTGAAGCATGTGAACAAAGTTCCGTCTCTGGCTTGTCGCGCAGGAAAGCTGTTTGCAGAGAACCTCTTAATGCGGAGTTACCGAGACTTCGGAATGGGTGAGGCTTGATTACTCGGTCACTCACCGAGAATTGGCGAGTTCCTCGTTCAGGCCGAGACCTGCGCTTAAAGCGAATGAGAGCGCATGGCGACCTCCGCGCCAAGGCAGCTGTCGTTTCGACACAGCTCCTTACGACCTAAGGAGATCGTGGCTCCTGCGGTAAAAGATACCCTAATTCTACGGTAAGGAATTCGAGACTGGCTACTCCGGCGCACTCCGGCGATCCTTGGGAGTGCCCGCTACCACCAAGCGACGTACATGGCTCGCAGGGGACTGGCCGGGAAATCTCCGAGGAACCTACTCAGGAAAAGGCCGGTGCCCTTGGCTCAGTTTGCTCAGGCATGGCGGTGCTCTTGAGTTGCACTATCGCTCACAATTTGCTCGTAGCGGCGTTTGTTCTCGACGTGATGCGCCTTATACCCATACGACGCCTCATCAATCTCACAGCGCAACTTGTACCAAGACCAGATAGCAAAACCAATTGTGTCGCGAAACCCCAGCAAGCATAGGAAGAGAACGAGTGACCACAGGTGATACTCTTTCAGGAAACTTGAGATTGGATCAGAGGGCTGTAACAGCATAATCTCCTCCTGCTCTTGACCAGTCTCTACGTATTGAGGCAACCAGATTGTGAAGGTCCCGCGATTGGGATTGAACTGGTTCATTGCTCAAAAAACGTCCAAGGAAAATCCGCTGGACTTTCTCTTCTGCTTCCCCGTCATCAGGCAAAATAGCGCGAGCGACACGAAGGACCAGACCAGTGTATCTGTCAAGCAGAACGGCGAAAGCATCATTGCAGCCCTTGCGCAGCGCATTCATTAGTTCTGCATCGGTGAGTGCTCGAAGCCGCGAGGGGGAACAGAGCAAGGCTTCCAGTTCGCTATTCGATAGGGACATTGGTCTCCTTTGGACGCAGAATTATGGATATTTCCGCCATCCTAAAAGCAGTACGGTGGATCGTCTCGCCTAAATCTTCTTTTGGGTGAGGCTCTGGGGGAAGCTCGCCAACAGCAGGCAGCAACCTGACCCGATCTTTAGAAACGCCGGTCACTCCATGCAACTAATTACTGCTAACGACGTACAGAACCGGACCGTGGCAACCAGATGCACTAGGTGCTCGCCCCACAAACCGAACACAAACAGCAAGAATCCGGCATTATCGCGACTCGTCAGGGAAACCTGCCTAGAACAAATCTTACGGCTGAACAACCTCTTGCGAAATAAGGTTGTTATTGGCGGAAATTTACCCGCCACCAACCTCGAAGCGCAAGAGAGTTTTCGATTTCTGGACGATTACCAAAAATGTTTTTCAGCCTGACCTACTCGCGGTAAAGTGGTTTGTTTTTCCTTGTTGCATGATTTGTCGCCCCCTGGAGTTGTCCACTGTTGCAAACACTGATATTTAATCGTCCTGAGTTTGCGAGACTCGTTGACCAAAACACCCAAGGTCAAACGCATAGAGGATCAGTGACTTCCCTTCGGTGTGAAATGCCGTGGAAGGAGTTCATCGGTTTGCGATTCGCGTTGCGCAAGTCCGCAGCATGGACGGGGCTGGTTTCTTTCCAGAGCACCCTTGGGTAAAGCCGAAAGTTGTTTTCCAGAGTGATCTTAGTGAGGTTTTGGTCAGGGAAATTGCGACGGACGCTGCGTGGGGTTCCATGGGATCACCACTGGCACCTCGGAACCGGCCCCGAGGAGGTCCTCAGAGTCCGCACGGGACCGGTACAGAATTCGACATGCCGCCCCCGCTTATAAGGGTGGTCATCCTCCGGGGTCTGGGATGGGTCAAGCCTGGCCGTGGGAAACCCTCGGAGTTCCTGAGCAGTTCTCTTTTGTGACCCTCAGCGCTCAGTGTTCCCTGAGTTCGCAATGCGTTCCCAGATTCAATCCCGGCAGACTGCCGTGCAATCCTCAGGAATCCCCTGGGGGTTCCCTTGTGCTGCGCCATGGGAAACCCTCTGGGTGTGCTCTGTTTGCCCTCAAGACTCTTTGGAGTTCCTGTCCACGCTCTCGAACGCCTGTGGATACTCCTGTGGAATACTGGGAAGAATGTAGTCTACCCTTCATTAGGTGATAACGTTTCAATGGTTTGCGACTCCAATTCCTCATCCACCGGAACCGGTCGATTGCACTGGAAATGGGCGTTGACAATCTTCGGGCAACTCTCTAAGTTTGGTTCCGTCGATGGCTGAAAGGGTTGGCTTAATTAAACTTTTGCCACTCCGAAGTAGGCTGAGTGATCCACTCGGCGGGGCAACCCGAAGGGTAGCCAGACCTGAAAAAACCGACGGCTCTGCGAGGGGCAGTTGGGGTTTGGGACCGCGAAAGCGGTGATCGCATCAAGGGCTGTGACGGTGCATGCTCCACGCTGTTGGCTCCCTCGCAGGAGTTGGCGGTTAGAGCGTAACCAATGTCACAGCCTTTACCTTTTCCAGCGCTCTCGTCGCCGCAAGCTGGTTCCCTAGAAAAAATATTTTCCCTCGGCACCCTCTTCAACACGAATTGCGAAGGACCATTTGCAGACGGTGATCCGTGACGGGGGCGGCAATCTCCCGACTCGTTTTTCGAGAGTCCTGAGATGCCCGACGTTGCCGTGCGACTGAGGGCCATCCCCACTGTCAAGAGCGGATTTGACACAGCGCAAATGGGCCCTCGAGCGGTTCTGCACGAGAAGCAATTACCTGACCGCTTTGTACAATTGTAGGAGACATGTCGGTCAGGATTGAGATGCAGAATACGGGCGATCCCCTAGCTCGCGCGGAGATTGTAGCTATCATTGAACACGTGCTGAGTGACAGGGCGGGAGAGTGGCGAGTGTCAATTGTCTGGTCTCATGCAAATGACAACTGGGAAATGAAAGTGGAGGGGCCCGAGGGTTTCGAGCGCTCATACACTTTGGTTGGCAGCTCAGGCGAGCACGAGCCTGCGGCAATAGGAAACCTGGTCGTTAAGCTACTGCCGGCGAGGAAGCCTTCATCTGCCATTCTGGTTCGCATCCTCATCCGAACCATGCTGACATCGGAACCCTGTCAGGAATGAGCTAAGTTCATTTTTCAAGAACTGGAACCAGCAATGCGGACGATCCCGAATTCGCGCCGTCTCGACGGGCACATTTCACGAGCGTTGAACAAGATCAAGAAACCGAGCACTGCGGAGGAAATCACGGAATTGCTCAATCGTGACCTGGAGCCCCAAGACCGGCCCTTCCAGACAAAAGAAGTCGCAGAATGGTTGCGGAACGCCGGGGACACAGCCTTGACACTCTATTGGTCAAGAATTCGACTCCGCAGGTAGCCCTTGAGGGAGCGTCATGGCCCGATAGTCGAATTTGCCGTCCTGGTTGGCGTCGTTTCCCAAAGGCCGCACTGGGGACCACAATACGCACCTCGTCTTTCGAGATGCAAGACTGGCCAAGTACGGATGGAAGTACGGTGAGGTCAGAGAGCTCGGCTTACTTCTTGGTCCGCAACCGCGGTACACGGAACCGGTAGGATGGCAGTCACCCGCGTTCCGCAGTCATTCGACTGGATGTGCAGAGTGCCGCCTAACAGCCGCAGCCGTTCTCGCATTCCGCGAAGGCCGACACCCGCGTGGGCCGACAACCTGAACCCGGACTGCTTTTCGGGCGGAATCCCTTTGCCCGCATCTTCGATCTCAACTTTCAGGCAAGCCTCATCTCGAGCAATGCGAATTGCGGCCGTGGGACTCCCGGCATGACGGTGAATATTGGTTAGACACTCCTGAACAACGCGGAAGACGGAAAGCTCCATTTCCTTGGGCAGACCCTCAAAGCGCGGAGGGATGTCCAGTTTGGCGTCGATCTTGCTGCGTTCCGAGAATCCGTCGACATACCAACGAAGCGCGGATGCAAGCCCTGCTTCATCGAGCAAGGGAGGATGCAAAAGATGAGAAATGGTACGAATCTGTCGACTCGCTTCCTCGACCATCGCAGCGTTTTCAGAAACGCGTTTGGCCGCCTCTGGGCTTAGTTTGTGGGATTCGGCCTGCAGCACAACAGCGTTCATACCAATTGCGGCGAGCAGTTGTCCAACACTGTCGTGCAACTCGCGCGCGATACGTCTCCGCTCTTCGTCCTGCAACCTGGTCATCTGGGCGTTGAGCTCTTCCAATTGTTGCGTCTTGCGATGCAACTCTGCAAACACCCTCACCTTTGCCCGCAGCAGTTCTGGGACAACAGGAACGGAAACGTAATCTACCGCGCCGTGTTGATATCCCTTCAGCCGGTCGAGATCTGTCATGAGAATCCCGGAGATGAAGATAATCGGCATGTTTTGAAAGCGAGGGTGATCATGGATCATCTGCGCCGTTTCGAAACCATCCATTCCGGGCATGCTCACGTCCATGAGCACAAGGGCGATGTCGTTCTTGAGCAGCTGTTCTAAGGCTTCCATTCCCGAATGAGCCTTGATGAGGCTCTCACCCAGTTCCCCGAGCATGGCTTCGTAAGTCAGCAGTTTGCCCGGCTGATCGTCGACCATCAGGATGTTGATTTTTTCATCCACGATTTTCTATCCCTATGTCATGCGCTGATTCCTAGAAACACCCGTCGAGAAGAACCCCTGCGGCAAAGGGGACACCGCGATTACACAAATCTTACGCTCTCGTTACAGCTATTAAAGACAAAAAATAGAAGGGTCTCCGTATTGCAGTTCGACAGATGATTCAGGATAGGCAAACCCAGCGCCGCTGAGAAAGTTCTGAATTCGGCACCTGCAAACTTTACCCGGTCGACGTGCTGCCAGCAATCGAATGAGTCCAGCCAAGTGCCTGCTGCGGGACGAGTTTGAGTGGGCAAGTGGTTTGGCGGCTCAATTGCCGGGTAAGGCACATTCTTCTCAAGATTTGTTGGTCATACCTCCGGCCCAGAGACCTCAGTTCACGAAATGCCGGACGGAGACTGGTGTCCAGTTTGGAGGCGCAACCTTGCGAGGCGAAACCAAAGAACGTTGGAGAGAACTCTGTGAGCGGGCCGTCGTTGAGCGAGACCCAGACAGGTTTGTAGCCGCGATCCAAGAGCTACTTCAGGTCTTGGAGAGCAGCTGCTAGCTCTTGTCCGCTGTTCGACGACAGAACGAGCGGTCATGAATTACCCGTGCCGAGTTCTTTCGCGACCTGGCAGGTGAGCAGCTTACTATTCTTTGAACTTCAAAGAGTGAAGTTCGAGCGTTTGCTGCAGATCCGGATCATCGGGTCGAATGAGTTCGGGTTCCTGCACTTGGATTTGAAAGGGCTCGAACAGAGCCCAGTTCTCAATGTCGCGCCCATACTTTGAGCGGTAGTAGATTCCCGCAAAGCCCCCATTAAAAGCAATCCGGGACACCGACTGCGTCACAATCCGTGGAGCCGTTTGTTGCAAGACAGACGCGTCGAACTCCTCGACTCCAAACTTCTTCAAATGGGTTGCCAATAACGTTCGCAAGCGGCTGATCCATTCGCTACTGCAAACATCGGCGTACTCTCCGTCGATTGTGGCAAGCCCCATGATCCGCTTCTCGACCCATTCCACAGGCACTTCCCCAAGCGGACAAAAGTCATCCTCTCCCTCGGTTTCGAGAAAGCAACCAAGTCTCTGCGACGATGCGTAGAGAACACGGTAGGTCGCGTCAGGGTCGTCAAAGCGGTTGCCGAAGGTTCCGTCAGGCCCGGCGGAAGCCCAATCGGGGGAGTCCACCGATCAGGTTTCCTCCCTGTAAATCACGCCGGGGGCTTTCACGAATTGCTATCCTCCAGCTAAGAAGGCGCGCGCGGCGCCAAGTATCTCCGGACCCACGGTCTCCACATCCCCTTCTCGCAAAAGCCGAGCTGGCACGCGATCACCTAGCTCTGGATTCAGACCCGTGAACCAAGCCTGAACCACCCGTGGCCCCTCATGATCGCTAATCACTTTCGCCAGCCGATAAGCGAGCCGCAATCTTTCATCGACTCCCTTGTACGGCTCTGAACCGGCCATCCAACGCTCGATTGCTCGCGTGTCTTTGACCGAAGCGATGTAGGCAGTCAGTTTCTTCCCCAGAATTGTGGTCAACTCCGTGATGAGTTTGGAAAAATCCAGAGTTGTGGCTTCCCGATACGCCAACAAATCCGGTCTTGCCGGGGTCGACAGTGCCATGTCTTGAGATCTCCCTAACCTCAGGACGAGTGTAGCAGAATACCGCTACAATAACAACATAAGTACGACTAAATACCAAATGGGCGGCGCTGCGTAACACATTGAAAACACAACACCAACAGTGGCCATGCCTCTCTGTCTCCCACAGCCTGAACCGACTTCACGGCACTGGGGCGGGGGGTATTATCGGCCAACAAGCGACGCCAAATCGAAGCACGCCTCTCTGATAGCCTCTTAGTCGTGCAATCGGGACAGCCAAGCCGAACCGCGCTTGCAGCAGCCGCTCACCGTGCCGCTCATCAAATCCTAGAACACGGGCGCATCTTCGCTGACCCGCTTGCTCTGCGCATCCTGGGGGAAAACGCGGAAGAGTCCGTTCACGAGGCCAAGGAGAACCCATCCAGCCGAAGGATGCGAATTTTCATCGCTGTGAGGACGCGCTTAGCCGAGGATGCTTTGGCCGCTGCCGTCGAACGGGGCGTGTCTCAGGTTGTAGTGCTCGGCGCTGGACTGGATACGCTCGCGTACCGCAGCCCATGGCAAGACCGCGTGCGCATTTTCGAAGTTGACCATCCAACTACTCAGGCCTGGAAACGCCATCGCCTCGAAGATGCGGCTATCCCAATACCGAGCTCGGTAACCTTCGCTGCCGTCGATTTCGAACGCCAGACTTTGGGTGAGGGCCTAGCGGCGGCAGGGTTTGATCCCGCGCAGCAGACTTTCTTCACTTGGCTCGGCGTCGTGCCTTACCTAACCGAGGCAGCTATATGGTCGACCCTCGGCTTCATCGCGAATCTGCCCAATGGCGCACACGTAGTCTTCGACTACAGCAATCCTCCGATCTCATTGGCCGCGGAAATGCGACTCAGCCACGCACGGCGGGCGTCACGCGTCGCTGAGTTGGGCGAACCCTGGTTGAACTACTTTGAAACGGACGAGCTCGGCGCCAAACTGAGGACGCTCGGATTTTCTGAAATCGAAGACTTGGGGCCTCGAGAGATTGCGGCCCGCTACTTTCCAAACCGGGCGAGTACTCTTCCCGACAAGGGCGGCCATGTCCTACGCGCGACGACGGTCTGAAAGGCAAGCCAATGCGATGAATCGACTGAGCCGATATTAGCCGTTCTTCCCGCTCACTTGGGCTGCTTGTTTTTCTTCCATTTTGCCCAGCGTGCGCGTTGAGCCGCGGCGATTCTTTTGCGAGCAGCCACTGACATGGGCCTCCGCGCCTTGGGCGCGCGAGATCCCTTGGACTTTCCCTCCGGCCCCCCGAGACTTCCCAGGGCCGCCAAAGCCGCATTCAGCCGTTCCATTTCTCCGTGCACGCGCTGTCTTTCCTTCCGCAGTTTCCGGATTACTCCCGTCAGGTTCGTCATAGTCCCCCTCGGACAGGCATTGTAGCAGCCCATCTGAGAGACCCTCCTTCCCGATTGCCACCGTCCCGATCGCCACATACCAACGACTGATTTCAACGAGTCCCACAGGAGGAAATGCCATGAGGCTTCGTCGCAATGAATACTGCCCAATCCACAAATCGATTTCCTGCTGCGGTCGGGAACAAACGCCCTATGAGCGCAAATTGCAGCCTGGGGTTCGACGCGTTGACGATCCGCATCATCCGAGAGGATATCGGGAACTCCGATCTCCCGCGGAAATGCGGAAACTGCTGAACCGAAAGATTGTAGAGCAGGCCAGGAAATGTGCCATCTGCCACGAAGAGTTCACAGATTACTCTGATGTGGTTCCAGATCATAGGAATCCCAAAGGGATGGGAGGAGCGTGGAGGGATGACCACCCAGACAATATCCAAGCGACGCATTTCTGGTGCAATGAAGAGAAAGGATCAACCAGAATGGACTGACTCAGGACCCATCAGTCCGCTGCGCTCTTTAATATACGTAAACTCAGTTCTTTCGAGCTTGCAGTGTGCCAGTGGTGTGCCGGATTGTAGGGTGAACAAGAATCCCTGGAACGCGCGTGCCGAGGATGCAGGAGTCTGGCGTTTCCAGGCCAAAGCTGAATATACGCCGGTCAAAGCGGTCCCGGTCTGAAGTCCAACGGACTGGCAGTTTGGTATTGGTTGTTGGACTTGCGTTTAGACAGCGGGAGCGTGGATAGTGGTCAAGCGGTTCCGGGAAGCTAGCCCGAGGGAGAGGAAGCAGACGTTTGGCGAAGGCTATCAGGACAGGATCGAGATCTCGTGCCGCGCATCCGGGTTCTGGCGGTGGGAAGGTGACTAAGTCAACCGAGCCCGTTCCCGACAAGTTAAGCATAAGGGATTTCCTTGGACAGCTTTTGCCCCGCTTTAACCCACGGTCAGGAGTAAAGCCGAATTATCACGTTCCTAAGTGGCCGCCCGACGTGTTTGCGCTGTGCATGTCGCTCCTGTTGAAGGGCGGAGCGTATTGCGCGGTTCTGAAGAATTGGCCGCCGAGAGATCGAGGCAAACTGGTTTCGATCCGGGAATGGGTCAAGAGGGTTCGGAATATCGGAAGGACCTGGCAGGTCAGTTGGGTGGAAGGTAAGGTCCCGAGTGAGGTTTCGGAGAGCTGGGATGTAGTTTTGGAAGACTTGGATGAGACAGTCAATTCACTTGCCGGCAATATTCGGCTTTCGCAAAAGTTGCTTGAGCTGTGTGCCATGGCTGACGAGGCATGCTCGGGCATTGGCCTCCCTCAAGGAGGGCATGGCAGTGGCCGCTTGACCAAAGCGGATCGCGCAGAGGCGCGATTCCAGGCGCGGGTGCGAAGGAAATTACGGGTGTATTCGTCGGCATGCGACGAGATTTCAGCGGACCGCGTGCGTACGTTGCCGAAAATGCGAACTGCTCAAAGTGGACTGACGATCCGTTCTCTCTCTCACAACATCGCGCTGTGGACGGGTGGGGATGAAGTAAGACCGCGTTGGAGTCCCGCTGGACCTTATGTGGAGGAAACGTCATCCATCAATCTTCTTCTGGTGCCATGGCCAACATCGGTGATGCCGTCGCAGTTTTCGGAAACCGAGGGCCTGCGATCCGAAATGATGAATATGGCGAAGAAACAGTTTGGGTTCTTTACTTTTGAGCAAAGGCAAAATGACCATGAACTGTTGAGCTTGGTGGAGGGACTGTTCAAGAAGGCTACCAAGGTTGTAGGGAAAATCGACGGTGTGGTTCTGCCCGAAGCGGCAGTGACTCGTTCTCAACACGTGAAGTTACGCGACAAGATTCTAAAGAAGCATGCGTTCCTGATCTCAGGGATCGGGCGGCCATCGGAGCCAGGGGTTCGGCACGGCGAAAACTATATAAGCATTGATGTGCCTCCAAATGTAAATTTCATACAAAGAAAGCACCATCGGTGGAAAGTCGATGAATCGCAGATTCAGCAGTATGGACTTGGCAGTCGACTAGATCCGGGGAAGGTATGGTGGGAACATATCGACATCTCACAGCGCGAGTTGGCCTTCCTGGCTATGCAGGCTTGGTTGGTGATGACAGTGCTTATTTGTGAGGACTTGGCTCGGCCCGACCCGGTCGGTGACCTGGTGAGGGCCGTGGGGCCGAACCTGGTGATTGCCTTGCTGATGGATGGGCCTCAGCTGAAGGCAAGGTGGGGCGCCCGCTATGCCACCACGTTGGCAGATGATCCGGGTTGCTCGGTGCTGACTCTTACGAGCTTGGGAATGTCGACGTTGAGCCGACCGGAGGGGGTAGTGAAGCCATCGCGAGTAGTGGCGTTGTGGAAAGATGCAAAGAGCGCCGCGCCGAGGGAGATTGAGTTGCCAGAAGATTCCGACGGTGTTGTTATCTGCTTGACAGTAAAGTACTTAACGGAGTGGACGGCTGATGGCCGTAGTGACGAAGGCACAGCTGGATATCCATTACTTTCGGGTATCCACCCGATCCGGTTGTCATCTAATAAATCGTGAAGCAAGACCATCACAGATGGTAGGATAAGAAAGACATGGGTATCTTGGACGAAAAAGACGCGGTGATTCTCGCTGAGGTCGCTCAGGGCGATGTGCTCCCCGATGAGGAAAGGGAAGACATTTTGCGCGATGCCAGCGCACGTGCAAAGAGGATTGGGCGGGTTTTGATTGGGTCGAGCAAGGGAAGTCCCGCTGATCGTCATGTTGCGGACGCATTCCGGAAATGGGCCCAGAGGAACGGCACGTTTGTACGGCACCGGAAGGCAGCACGCGGGGCAGGGTAAGATCTCTCAATTTTCCAAAGTTGGCAAATGAGCGGAACATCGAGTTCCGCTCATTTTTTTTTAGCTAGGAGTGTTGGTGTGCGCCTGGGCTCGGTGGGCCGTTCGGCCGTTCGGGGATTGGTCGCTCGACAGACTGCAGGACGGAACTTAATTTTTCTTATAGCTTTCGATGGGCGCCCAGCTTTTCCCCCACCCGCTCACGGGCGCACATAACCCCACATGCGTAGCAACTCCACCAGATCGTCGACGACACTCAACGCGAACTCGGGCCGCAATGCTCTGCCGGTGTCGATCACTGCTCCAGTGTGGGTGTGCGCATGCGCGAGCCGGATCTTCTGCAGAAGATGATATTCGAGGTCTTCCCAGTCGCAATTGTTACGAGTCGCCGGGTTTTCCAGAAGTGCCTTAACCGTTTGCAGATCCCTCCCCAGCTCCATCAGACCGATCCGGCCCTGGCTCTTCAGCTTGATCGCGAGGAGTCCTTCCACGATGTTTCTTACCTTGGTGGGAATGTCTCGATAAGCGCCAGCGGATAGTCGCCGACCCAAGTCTTCATATTGCTGCGCTGCTTCGACTCTTGCTGCACCGTCAGTCACGCTATGAAACTCCGCAGTTGGGCAATGGGAAGTGAACTGAACTGGAGCAAGCGTCAGGACCGAACGTTTGAGAGCGTCGGTCTCGACGCGAAAGATTTTCCAGAGCGCGCTATGTCCAGAGTGCCCCATCAATAAGTAGCCTGGTGTGCCTGCGGCTGCATCCGTGATCCATGTCCAATTGCCCATCGGAGTTGTCGCTGCGAACTTCCGTAGAATCGCGCCGTGGCGGGGCACATTGCCGTCCAACCAAGATGCACCGCGGAGTGATTCGTGAAAAGTGAAAATGATACCGCTTCGGTAGGGTGGCCCCTCGGGACTGGAGATAGGGACGAACAAAGGACATTGTTCAGAAGTCAGCCGACCCCGCGCTGATGTGAGTTGCGACTCGTTGAAATCCGAAGGGAGATATTCGCAAGACATTACCAGCGGCTGGGGATTGCAAACGTGTCTTGGCTCAGCGTGAAATGGAGAAGCGACGTTCTCCGCTAGTGTAGATTCCCCCCCTGCGGGGCGGGGATTTTTCAAAGCATGGGGGTCTATCGTCCGATGACTTTTTCCTCGCAATCCACAGCGCGAGAGGATTGCCTCCCGCGCTGCTGAGCATCGGCTCGATGAGCCCTCCGGGTTATCCCTCGGCATGGTTGCATCCCTGCAGTGCCCGCTTCCGTTTCGCCCGGCGAGATCATTGTAGCTCCGCAACGACCTGCCGTTTCTCAACATCTGTTTGGCCCGTAATTCCGCCAGAACCCAGACCGGCTAGGCCCGAATCGTGAGCTGTGATCGCCTGGTTTCGACAACTATCTATCCTATTTTGGGCAACAACATACCTACCTAAAGCAAAGGAAACTTTAACGCGGATTTAGAATGCGGAAATCATCTCTTGTGGCGATTTTTCCGTGGCTTTAGTGTCCAGAGGAATGCCGCGGTTCCAGCAAAGATAATCCCCGCCGCCAAGTTGACTAGGTTTCCCCTCGGGAAACGGAACGCCCACTGCGCTGCGTATATGAAGATGAAGAACAGAGCTATCGGTACAGCAAAACTTCGCAGCTTCAGCTTCGGTTCACCTTCCTTCCACTGAACGTGCTTGTGGCGGTTCATCGATTGCGCTCGACGTCGCTCCCATCTCGCCACCAGTCAATCATGTCACAAAATCCTGGCTACGCAAAGCTGCTCAAAAAAAGCGCCTAAAGTTCTCTGGCCCGACCTTCCGGCAACGTTCGAGGGGACCATCTGAAACCGCTGGCCGTCATGGACGGTAGCCTTCTTGCTGCCGCGATTGTTGAATCCCAAGAATAAAAACCCCCCATCTGGGGGGTCATTCTTTGGCTTTGGTTAGGCAGGTATATTATTGCCCTAGTTTGGGGTCTACCAATCAACGAGTTGTACACGTCAGGCCGTTGCCGCCCATTGATCCGATATCCGTCAGAGGCAAATCTTAGCGTGACTTTTCGGTCAAAAGTTGAGTAATCCGCTGGGGTCTGATCGTATTACAGGATATATGTTGGCTCTTCCCATGACCTTGAATACGACGGCCGAAACCGAAACGGCAAAGATTGCGCGAGGCTTACGTGAAAGGGATACGGAGCTTCTTGCAGACCTGGTGGAGCGCTGTCAGCATCGACTGGTGCGCTACCTGCTATACCTCACCGGGAGGCGAGAGTATGCTGAGGACCTTGCGCAGGAGACCTGGATTCGGGTGCTGCAACGGGGCAGCCAGTACAACGGGCGGCAGCGGTTTGATCCATGGCTCTTCGCGATCACCCGCAATTTGGCAATAGATGACCTCCGGAAAAAGCGAAAAGCGGTAGAGACAGCTTCCTTGCCAAATGATCGCGATGCGGTGCTGCTGTTACCCTCCTCCGGTTCTTCCCCATTCGAAGCCGCGGCTCGAAGCGAAGACGCAATGCGCCTGGCCGGCGGGCCTATCAGTGAGCCGCGAGTTGCCGAACGCTAGAGGACCTAGTCCACCGCCGCGCGTGTACCGAGATGCAGGGACTGCTCAGGGAGGCCAACCGGGAGCAATCCGTTCATCCATCACGCCGCCCGCTGGCGGCGACTCTGACGTTGCTGTCTGGCAGCTTCCAGCTTGCGGTCGCGTTCTGCGTGGATCTCCGCCTGTCGCCCCGCCAGCACGTCCTTAGGCGTGAAGTAGCCGGTGGCACTGTTCAGGCGGACGTTGTTGTAATGCTCCACGTAGCCCTCGACCAGACGCCGTGCATCTTCCAGTGACAGCGGCGTCCTCGGTCGAATGCACTCGCTTTTCAGCGACTTGTGCCAGCGCTCAATCTTGCCATTCGACTGCGGATAGTAAGGGGAGGTTCGGACGTGCGTCATGCCCGAGATGCGAATGAACTCCTTGAAGTCGCGAGCAATGAACTGCGGACCATTGTCCGAGATGATTCGCGGCTTCGCTTCCGGGTACTTATCCTTGGCTCGCTGCAGGATCACCTCGACATCAGCTTCTCGCATGGACTCACGCAGATCCCAATGCACGAGGAAACGACTGAACCCATCCAGAATGCTGCACAAGTAATAGAACGTGCCGCACAGGTTGATGTAAGAAACGTCGATATGCCAGTGCTGATGCGCCTGCAGCGGCTGCTCGAAACCAGTTCCCTTGCGCGATGGCTTGCTCTTCCACCGAGATAATAATCCAGCTTGCTTCAATACTCGCCAAACGCTCGCCGGACTAACCGCCACAACGTCAGCGTCGAGCATCATGAACGTCAGCCGCCGATAGCCTTCCAGCGGGGTCTTCAGATGGAACCCGATGATTGCTTCTTTCTCCCACGGCTCCAACCAGAAATCACGGGGAACCCAACCGTTGTGCTCGTTGACGCACCCGTATCGCTGCCGCCAGTCATAGAACTTGCTCGCGGTCACGCCCAGCCACGGGATGAACCGTCCGACGCCGATCTCGGCCTTCTCCGACCAGCGCCGGACGAAATCCACGACTAGATCCCGCACATCATGCGGCACCCAGATACCGGTTAGAGTTCCCCAAGACTTTTTTTTAGCGCGATGTGCTCCGCCATCAGCTCTGCCAGGACCTCATCCTTGGTCTGTACCTTCTTCTCCAAGAACTCGATCCGTTTCTGCTTCTCCTCCACTTGTCGCTGGGGACGCTCTTGAGACTGAAAAGCGGCGGCTCCGTTCTCGAACAGTTCCTTCTGCCAGCGGTAGAACACCGTTGGGCGCAGACCCAGTTCTTCACAGAGCTCCGAGACTGGCACTTTGTCCACAAGATGCCGCCTCAGGATGGCTACTTTTTCTTCAGGGGTGAAGTGCTTCCGTTCCTTCCTCATACGTTCGCTCCGTTATCTTAACGGACGAACGCTTTCTCCATTTCCAACTGAGGCAGGACAAACGCTCGGAACACCATCGGCGTCGGCGAAGAGCACCGCCGAGAGCATGCCGCGATCAAGTAAATAAAGGACAGACATAAACATACAGTAGCCGAGAGAGAGTGTGGGACTCCGACCCTCGCACCTTCAACATGTTTTGTGACCCGGTTGGGCTTTATTCGTGTGTCCCTGTGGCTTCGGATACAGGTGGAGTCTCACGCCGCCGAGTTCTTGCGGGCGGACTCTCCTTGGAGTGAGATTCCTCCGCGAGAACGTTCAAGACGAACCTCGTCCCATAATTTCTCGCTGAAGTCGCGATGATAAAATACTGCGCAATTAGGATAGCGCTGTATAGGCATCCCGTCTTCCAACTGACCGAGTCAAAACTGATCCCAATAGAAAAGAGCGCAAGAAATATGGCAGACAGCGTAGTCATGTCTCTGGTCAGCAAATAATTCCTATGCGCCTCCGTCACGACTACATTCCCGGTGTGCTTTTTGTATAAACGATACCAAAGGGCGTTCTGCTCTTTCGGGTCGCGTGGAAATTCTCCGTGCCTCTTTCTGAGCGCTGATACGTCAATTCGAGCATCGTTGCCGATCAGTTCCGTGAACACTCGACAACCCGGCAATGGATTGCGCCAGTGCCAAAACACCAATCGTGCTTTTGTCTGGTCGCCAAGCAAGCCGCTCAGAACGATGGTCAGGAGAGGTATGCAAGTTGCAATAATGCCGTCTCTTGTGGTGACCCCTTTCCACAAGTGTTCGATCGAAGATGATGAGAATCCTTTCGTGATAAACACGGAGAGGAAAACCGCAAGATTAACTCCGACGAACGACCAGAGATATCCGGCGTTCCGACTTTTCAAATAAGGTCGCCGGGCCGCTGTTCCATGCGGGTTATTTTTTGACGGCGTCATGAAGTTGCAGTAGGTCTTAAGTTCCTCACTCCGGCCTCCACGAGGAGGGACAGGCCGCCCTTCCTGTGGCGATGGACTTCCGAGCGAACGTGGGGACGGAATCAAAAATGTTCCAAGGCACTCAGTGACGCCCCATACGCTATGCTGCGGTCTGAGTAATCGCACCGAATTGTCAGAATGGTCCGCGACGATGAGCCGACACTGATCTTGAGCTCACGATCGCCACTGTCTGCGGGATACGAAACGGCGATGGATTTCACACCAATGGTGCAAGTGATGGTAATGACTGCATCTCTGCGCGTAGCGCGAAGGTTCTGTCCGAATCGCTCGGTGAAAAATCTCTTGTCGTCAGCCAACGTTTGTTTGCCAGTTTCTGTCTCGTGCCATGAAACTCGTGATTGTGCGCTACTCGCTCGTTTTCCGTTAAGTTCAACTTGATCTTTCGGGAGGGTATGGCCCGTGATGTCTCCAAATCTTGTAGGCGAATCCGCGATGATGACGTGGTGAGTGATTTTATAGAACTGGTCGTGGTTACGAACGAACAAGAAGTGATCGATCCAATTGACGTCGCGAGAGCTTGTTGGAAGATGCTTTACTAGAGATGCGACAAAAACATCCGGGCGATAAGCAGCCTTGTTGACTGTCTTGAAGTAGCCCTCGATGTCGCCACTGCTCAAACGATTTAAGCCGTTGCAATGGTGGCTATGCCATGTGCCCACGTGTTCGATATCTTTGTCTTTTCTTTCCGCTGCGCGAAATAGCCTTTCTTGAAACTCCCCGTCGGGAAGAAATTCGACGGCGGTTCGCGTGGCGCGAGGTCCTCCAGGAAGAAAATCGGTGACGATGACTCGATAGTCGCGATCTTTACTTCCGCTCTGCTTCGCGACCTCGACGTAGCCAACATATTTGCCACCCTCCTCGCTTGTAGGGTAGCGTTGGAGTTCATGCAGAATGTAATCAAAGATGTGCCGGTCGAAAACGATTTCACAGTTTGAGGGGGGCCCGAGCAGCATCGCAGCCTCTTCCCCTTGTGCTCCTAATCGTGACATGCGCACTCCTTTTGTGAACGAATCAGCATTGGGCGAGCAGTCTTCAGTCGACCGCTTGACTCGACTCCTGGTATTGAGCGGTTGTAGTGAATCACCCAATTTGCACCGGAGTACCCAGGCTTGCCGTCGATCAATAGATCGAGCGCCATCCGCGCTTGGATGAGTGCAATGGCATTGATGTCCAATGACAGGCCGGATGCTTGAAAGTCCGGCAGATTCATCCCATAGATCGTTTCCTGTTCTTTCGCGGTCGGTTGAATTGCCAGATTGATGTTGAGACCCATCTGGGTAGCAACTTTATCCATGCACTCGAAACAACCGCTATAACCAGGGATGTAAGCATATACTTCGCCGCCAAAGCCCTGACGAAAAACACTCGCTGTGACGCATGGCTTCTTGTGCTCGATTGCGAGGCTGTTTGCAAACAGTCGAACTGCCCTGGTGTCGGCACAACAAAGAACTAGGTCGCAGGCCCGAAAATCCTGGTGAATGCTCGCCGCGTTGAAAACGTCTTCCGGTCGACTTGTCACCTTTGCCACTGGGTTCCGGTCTAATATCCATTCACGCTGGATTTCAACTTTAAGGCGCCCCAAGTCGCGCCTGCTTCGAGGATGTTTTACCAGATTCACGTCCTGCAAGATATCTGGGTCATAAAGAATCCAGTTTCGAACTCCGTTCATCGTGAGATGATCGCAAACGGGAGCACCGCCACTGCCTAGGCCGATTTGCAGCACGGTTTTTCCCTCCAGAGAGGCGGGCGATAGCAAGTGTTCGATCCTGCTGAAATTGAGAGTCAATGGTTCTGTCCTAATCCCGGCCAATAATTCCCGTTCCGTTTCCAGATCTCATATTTGCCCAGCCAAACCGCAGCCTTAGCGATAACAAGAGCAACCGTAAAATGCCGCCGCCATTGGTCAGCACGCATTACACAGATACTGCCATCGTTGAACTGATGCGGAGCAGACGGATGAACCGGCCAACCCTTCGGTCTGATCTTGGGCAGGCTGAAAGGATAGTTGTTGAGTTCAATCCTTAACCCGTAGGTATTGCCGCATTGCGTATCCAGGGCGCCCTCGGCTGCGACGATGCTACCAGCGCTGGAAAGAAACTTGAATGCTGGGAACATCCGCAACTTCTTTTGCTCATATGTCCAGCGGTTTCCTTGGAGCTCCACCGGCGTTAAGGTTAGATCGGAGCTTATGTCAATCATTTCCGTACTCCCCTTCGGGGTCGCGCAAGACCGTGCTTTTGAGTTGACTCGGGGTATAGCCAACGGCATGAACGACTCCGTTTTCGTCAATTTCAATGACTTCTTCTTCTCTTTGATTCGTAAGAACTCGCTCAGAACTGTGAGTTTTGGCGTCGGACATTCTGCATTCCTCCTTTCCTTTAGACTGCGGTAGTTTGCGTTGCGGCTACGACCACACTGTTATTTCGGGTGGTAGAGACCGGTGCGATCTGTTGGTACTTAGCGGTGGCGTCGGTGTCACAAGGCGCGCCATCCGAAATGATTATCCGTTGCGGACGCATCGCTGTTAGGGTTTTCTTTGAGAAACCAGTTTCGCGACCGTGATGACTCGCGAGCAAAATCGAAACAGCTTCGAGCAGCTTCGGATCTATGGTTTCCCACTGCTCTTCCTGCGTGTCGCCTGTGATGATGATCTTTGAATTGCCGGTAACCACGGCGAAAACGATGCCGTTATTGTTTACGTCATCGATGGTCCCCTCGATGAATGGGAGCTTAGGCGCCAAGATGTTTATTTGAGAGTCGCCGATTCTTACAGTCTGCCCTGCGCGTACCGCCATCGGGGCACAGTATAAGAGTTCCCCTTTCCGGGCCTTCTCGTAGAAACTCCAGTCATCAAAGACGGGATCAGGTCTGAAGTACCTGCCACAATGCCAGAAATGTTTAGGCCTAAAGAATTCGCACACCTCCTGTAGTCCGGTGACGTGATCCTGATGGGGGTGAGTGATGACGACGATATCAAGCTTGTCAATCTTGGCCCGCAGGTAATCGAGTGGTGACGGCCGCTCTGCCGAACGACGGCAATCGACCATCATGTTAATTCCGTTGGAGAACTGGATGAGGGTCATGTTTCCCTTTTCGACGGCGAAAAAAGTGAAAGCCGGCATCATGGATTGGCCCCCGTAAAGAGCAGGTGTCAAATGGTACCCGATTGCATAGGAGGTGTCAATGCGCTGTTCGCCTTGTGGTATCATATGGTACCATACAAGAGTCAAAAGTGCGTATCTTTAGGTACCCCGCCGGCGTCGAATCCTGTTGTGGGTGCCCGGTGAGGTATGTTTTGATACCTGAGGGGAAGGCTAAACGTGGACGCGATTGACTTCTCCGCCGCGGAGCATTTGGCGGCGATCGCCAAGATCCTTGATTTGGCCCGGTGGCCGCACCACTGCTTCGTGACAAAGAGCGCAATGGAGGACATCGTAAAGCTAAGGCTCACCAAAGAGGCGGTTTTAGAGGCTATTCGTGCCCACATAGGGGCAGAGAAACCGACGTACGTGTTGAGGCAAAAGATCGGCCTGGAGGGATACGTTCTGCTGCCGTGTTCTGTGGATGTTCATGAGCTCTACATAAAGGTTCAGATTCCACCTTGCGAACACGAACGAGACGAACTGATGGTGGTAATTTCAGCCCACAAACCACGATATGAAGCGAAGAGGAAAATAGATGTCAAAAGAAAAAAGTAAAGCGTGCCCCGCATGCCGAATCGGTGCCCTTAAGGAAATAACCGGCAAATTCTCCGCTCAGATAGACGGGCTTGATGGGCAGACGATGACTCTGTCTGTTCCCGACGTGACTTGGCGTCATTGTGACTCGTGCGGCGAAGACCTGTTGGATGACCACGCATCCGCAAGGGTCACGCGTGCCCATCGGGAAGCTTTGAAGCTGCTGACAGCGGAAGAGATACGCTCAATTCGGCACAAACTCGGAAAGACGCAGGCGGAGATGGGAGAATTGCTGGGCATTGGCGAAAAGACCTACTGTCGCTGGGAATCGGGAACGCATTTCCAATCCGAAGCATTCGATCGATACCTTCGATTGCTGGACATGCCAGAAGTCGTGGATCGCTTGAAGGAGATCCGTTTGTACAAGGAAGGGTCGGGGAACACTGCGTTCTCGAAGTTTCATTACATTGAGGACCTCTCTCCCTACGAAAACGTGAGCGAATCTCGCAAACGTTGTTCACCAGCAAGTTGGTTCGCAAAGTCAGCGTGAGAAAGGATTCATGTTTACAGTCACATTTTATTCGTTTAAAGGTGGCGTTGGGCGCACGTTGGCAATGATGAACACGGCCTATCGTCTAAGCCAGCAAGGGAAGACCGTGTTTGTACTGGATTTCGATCTGGAGGCCCCTGGTGTAGATGTATTCTGTAACTTGCGAGAACCCACGCCTGGACTGCTTGATTGCATCGGGCAATATTTAGAATCTGGCTCGGTTCCACGGTTGAAGGACTTCGTCTCAGAAATCCCCTCGAACAATGCCGGCAAGGTCTTGTTCATGTCGGCTGGTCGGCGTGATCACGATTACCAGTCCCTACTCGCAAAACTGAGTTGGAAGGACTTCTACGGTCGTCAGCAGGGGTTCTACTTTATTGAGAATCTGAAATTGGCAATACAAACTATTTACAATCCCGAGTACTTGCTAGTTGACTCGCGCACGGGATTCACGGACATCTCTGGCATTTGCACGCTGCAGCTTCCGGACTTGGTTGTGCTTTTGTTTGGATTAAACGAGCAGAACTTGATTGGAACGGCGCAAATATATCGGACGATCATGCGTAGCCCTCACGGAAGATCGATACAAACTTTGCTCGTCGCGTCGCCTGTTCCTGACGTGCCCTCTGCGATGGTGGGAATAAAGGAGGAACGATTGCGACGAGCTAGGGAGTTGTTGAACTCAGATCCAGATCTCTTCCTGCCGTACCATCAATTCGTCGCCTTCAAGGAAACAATCCTTCCATCCGAAATGGGGGCGTATCTCAACCAAGCCTACAATCAGTTGTGTGAACGGATCGTGTCTTGTAACAAAGGTGATGTTTCAACCTTGCTGGAAGAAGCGCGAAAAGCTAAGGATGCGGGTGACTCCAAGCAGGCACAGGCCATTCATCTGGAAATATTAGAGGGGAATCCTTATAGCCCTCAAGCGTGGACAGAATTTGGATCGTTTTTGCGATCGGCTCAGAAGTACGACAAAGCGTTGAAAGCGTATCACAAAGCAGAGGAATGGAAAGCACCCCCCAGCATTTATGGGGATATTGCAGTCACCGCTCTGTATGCAAAAGATCTCGATAAAGCGAAAAGGTATTTATCGAAATACCTTAAGGCAGGTTTTGATCCGGCTTTAGCCCTTCAGATCGGACGCGCATTTGTGTTCCATGATCAGGCGCTTCCGGCGATCCAAGTATTCAAGAAGATAGCGGCCAAAGACAAGGAAATGGGGATCGTTTCCTTTCGAGAGATTGGCAATTTGTACTTGCGCTTAGGTATGCCAAAGAAGGCTCTGACGTACTATCAAAAGTTGCTCAAGAAGGCTCCGAATGACCTTCTGGGCGTCTACGGCATGGGAACCACACTCTCTCGCATTGGCAAGGAGCCAGAGGCTGAGACACAGTTCAGAAAGGCGATTGAATTGTTCGAGCGGTCAGAAACGCGGAGCAAGCTCCCTGGGGAGACTGCCAGCTTGCTACAGGGGATGAGCCTAGCCTACGCCGCCGTAAGCAACATGGGCCGCGCGATAGCATTGCTCAATGAAGGCATGTCGAAATCAAAGAGTGTGAAAGCCGACGTGTTCTCGTTGTTGCAGTACAAGAATGTTTCTCGTCAGAAGTTTGTCCAAGAGACTCGGGAGTTGCTGCGGCGATTCATGAGGCAAGCGCCAAAAAGGTTGGGCATTCATCCGGCCGAGCTGATTGAGTAGAAGTCGGGAGGAACGGTGGTTTTTGGTGAGGACGACGCCTAGCGGGGGACTGCTGGGTCTCCAATATTCGTAGACGAGAAGTTTTCCTCGGCCTTTTGCGTGATCTTTAGGTTCTCCGCACAGCTTCAGATGCAAGCCGGTTTTCGGTGACTGTCACTTCTGAAATAGAGTTACGTAGATCGGGAAACGACAGCACCTCACTGTGGGTACGTTAAGGCCGACTGACTGTCGGTGGGCGGGCGGAAGCCAGTTTGCCGGCTCTCGTCCGACTTAAATGTGCGAACGGTGTGCCCAACCACCCATACATCAGCAGTGCGACTTGCGCCCACAGCTCGGATCCTGCGTTTGGAGTTCCGGCGAGCCGATTCTTCTGCTGGCGCCGACCACACAAGTCCAGAGTGACAAGGGGAACTGTGTGGCACGAGAGCGGCCCGAATCTAAAGGCCTTTGAATAATTCTGAAATGGACTTGTCGAAGGAACCAGCGAGGCGGCGACGGCATGAATCAGGTCTGAGTATGCTGACCCCTCAAGAAGTGGATTTGCGCGCACTCTCAAACCGTTCGGCGAACTTAATGATGGGTATGGCTAGGACGTCGCAGATTGCCACTAAATCCAGGAAGTCGAGCCGACGCTCGCCTGTTTCGTACTTGCTAACAAAGGCCTGCTTCGCGCCGATGCCCTTGGCCAATTGACCTTGTGTTAGCCCTTTCTGTTTACGGAGTTCACGCAGGAGGTCGAGAAAAATCTTTCTTTCCCGTTGCTTCCTGATCGCCCGTTGCGCCAGCTTCCCCATCGAAGCCAGCATAGGCAGCCCATAACCCGTACTCCAAAATGGATTATCGGCTTGGGCTTAGCCAGAATGCTGACCGCAGCCCTCTTGGAATTGCCTGGCAAACTCAACCAATGGGAATCCGACGGCATCACAGACGCGCTTCAGCTCCAACACATCCATCCGCCGCTCGCCCTGCTCGTACTTACTGACGCGTGCCTGCGTAACGCCTAGCAGTTTGGCGAGGTCTGTTTGCGTTAGTTTCGCTTCTAGTCGAATACGGCGCAGGAGTCGGAGGAACACTTTTCGTTCGTGTCGCTGTTTCGGGGACAGCCCTCCGATACGCTCCATACACTGGGAGCATAGGAAATGGTTGACAAATACTCCAAAATGGATTATTCCAAGACGGATTGCTATTCTCGCAGACGCCGCTTCGGGCTGCGATCTTGAAAGGAAGGTGAGCGGAGGCAGAGAAGCTGAAGGCGAAACCTTTAAGTATAGGCCGAATCGTCTGGTCAGAAGAACAAAATTCACTATCGTTCGAAAAACAATTTTGGTCTTGCCTTCGTAAGCTGGTGACGGGTAAAGTTCCGCCAATAACAACCTCATTCGCAAGAGGTTGCCCAGCCGTAAGCTTGTTCAAGACAGTTCGCCGTCACTGGACGCGATGCGGCCGGATTCTTGCAGTTTGTGTTCGGTTTTCGCAACAACATCAGGGTTCGCATCGAATGCGTCTGTTCACGGATCAGTTCTGTTAGGTCGTTAGCAGTAATTAGTTGCTTGGACTGACCGGCGTTTCGGAAGATCGGGTTCGGTCGCCCAGGTTGCTGTCTGCTGTTGGCGAGCTTCCCCCAAAGCTCACCCAAAAAGGATTACGACGGGTCGAATCACCTTTGGGCGCCCTCGGGCTGTCCAAGGCGTCGTCATCGTCGATGCGTGCGGTGAGGTAGAGCTGATGTCTCTGACCAATGGCGAACTGGCAGCCCTAGTTTGTTCCCCCTGTCGGCTTCGAGCACTCACCGATGCAGAATTGATGGATGCGTTGCGCTCCGGTTGCAACGACGCCTTGGCGACCCTCTTCGAAAGGCACAGTGCTCTGGTGTTCCAGATAGCTAGGGGAAGCTTGTGCAGTGATGGTGAGGCGGAGGCAACTGTCCGGCGGGTCTTCGGAGGTGTTTTTCAAGCCAAGGACGAGTTCAATTCGGACCGCGACAGCTTCACAACTTGGTTGCTCAAACAGGCGGAGCCCCGTCCGGGGAGACCCCTTGCATGAGAAGTCAATGCACTAATGCGAATTTTGCTCAGTAAGAGCGGTGTTTAGGAGAGAGAGCCAATGGGTGAACTTGATCGCGACCTGGCAAGTCTAGTTTGTTCGCCCTCTCTCCTTCGGATGTTCAGTGACACTGACCTCATGGACGCTCTTCGCAAGGGCTGCAACGATGCACTGGCCGTTCTGTTTGAAAGACACAGTGCTCTGGTCTTCCGCATAGCGCGTGCTATTTTGCGCGATGATGGCGAAGCAGAGGAAACGGTCCAACGCGTCTTCCTGGATGTGTTTCGAGCAGCAAATCAATTTAATTCCGCTCGCGGAAGCTTCAAAACCTGGTTGCTTCAGTACGCGTATCATCGGACCATCAACCGCCGGGAGCATCTCCAGGCGAACCACTTCTACAATCGCGAGGAACTCGATGAATTGGCACCAGCTGAACTCTTCTATGGAGCTGGGCATTTGGTATGCTTGCCTCCGCAGGAGGTCGCGTGCTTGGTGGAGCAGGTACTCGCCCTCCTCGAACCTCGTCAGCGTAAGGTGATTGAGCTCACTTACTTCGAGGGTCTGACGGCCGAAGAGATCGCAAAGGCGACCGGCAATTCTGCTTCGTCAGTCCGGAACAACTTGTATCGAGGGCTTTCGAAACTGCGGAATGCCGTTCTCGAGAATTACAAATCCAGAGCGACCTCCGCTTCTGAGCGTAGCGCAAGTGCCAAGGGGATGCTCGTTGAACAGCCACGAACACTATGAGGAGCTGTGCGCCTTAGCCGCTAGCGGTCAGGCATTGCAGCCCGATCTGGCGGACCTTAAGGCTCACCTCGAAAGCTGCCCTAGCTGTCGCGGTCTGGCAGATGACTTTACCGAGGTCAGCGCTCAGGGACTCTCGATGCTTGCCGCAAGACGATCGCAGTGCCAGATTCCGTCGGGAATGACGCAAAGATTTGTCGCCCGGGCGCGGTCCGAAGGGATAGAGATGAGCCGGGGAGCCGCTGCCAGAGTGATCAAGCGGAATCGGACTGTCCTTGTCGTGGCCATGGGTGCTGTTGCGGCGGTCGTTCTGATCGCTGGCATTTTGACAATCCGGAAGATTCATCCTTCCTCTTCTCTTGCGAATCAAGCGCAACCGCCCTTCCAGCAAGCTGCCGTGACTCCTGCGGCAGTCCCGTCGTCAACTTCTCGCGTGCAGAATACCGAATTGCAGCAGCAACTGACCGCGGCACGAAAGGAAATGAGTTCTCTGGCCGCAACGATTAGTGCGCAGCGCGATGAGCTTGAGGCTTTGGGCAAAGTCAAGGATTCCTTGAATTCCCGGCTAATTGAGGCTGAACAGCAGAATGCAGGGTTGCATTCTGAGAGAGTCGAATGGCAAACCCGCACCTCGCAACTTCAGGCAGAACTGGAGAAATCGCGCTCTGATAAAGGCACGAGCGATGTCGCCTTGACTCTGCAGGAGACCGAACTCCGTGAGCTTCGGAAAAAGGTCGATGAGCAGGCTGACTCACTTCGGCAGCAAGAAGACCTAACCGCAAGAGGAAGTGACGTTCGAGACCTCGTGGTCGCACGCAATCTCCACATCATCGATGTGCACGACCGGGACGGAGACGGCAAGAGCCAGCGCGCCTTTGGCCGGATTTTCTATACGGAAGGGAAGTCCCTGATCTTTTATGCCTACGATCTGGGCGACCCACGGAAGGTGGACGCGAAGGTTTCGTTTTGCGTCTGGGGCGAACGGCTAGGAGCCCAGAAGCCCATTAAAAGCCTTGGAGTTTTTCACAATGACGATCCCAGCGACGGACGTTGGGTACTCACATTTGACGATCCTCATGTGTTGGCCCAGATCGACTCAGTTTTCGTAACCGCCGAGTCCTCACGGAAGGCGATACGGGAACCTGGTGGGCGAAGAGTATTGTTTGCCTTCCTGGGCGAAAAGCCTAACCACCCGTGAGCGGTGTTGTAGTTAAGCCACTTGGTCGCGGCTGACCCTCTATTCTCCTCCTTTCCAATTTGCTGCCGTGAGGATATCTCATTGAAGAAAAAGCGGCGGCTCTCCGGCATACGTTTGTAGAGGAATACAACCGATGCGCTGTCTCCCCCGTAGGGTCGCAGGAAATCACCTATCCGTTCTGTTTCTCTTTCTTGGCATTGTTTTTGTAAGTCCTGCCCTAGCGCAACTCGAAACTGCTACCGTTTCGGGGCAAGTCGTGGATCCATCCGGACTGAGCCTCGCGGGAGCTCACATAAAGCTGGTCGATATTGATCGTGACACCACCACTACTGTAGCCACCAACAATTCTGGCCTGTACACGTTCGCTAGCGTCCACCCCGGGCGTTATCGGATGGAAGTCGATGCGGCCGGATTCAGGAAAGTCAACGTGACCGGGCTGACGCTCAATGTCCAGGATCACATCGAGCAAAATTTTCGCCTTCAGATTGGGTCGGTGGCAGAGAGCGTTACAGTCGAAGCCAACGCGCAGCAGGTGAATACAACCGATGCCACGGTAAGCACCGTTGTGGACCGTCAGTTTGCCGAGAACCTGCCATTGAATGGAAGGAGCTTTCAGACACTGATTGAGCTTACGCCCGGTGTAGTGCTTACCCCTAGCAATCAGTTTGATTCGGGTCAATTCAGCGTGAACGGACAGCGTGCAGCTTCTAACTATTGGACGGTGGATGGAGTAAGCGCCAACATTGGCATCAGTGCTTCCGCAACTGGTGGGAATGGTATGGGAGGCACGCTAGGCTCGTTTAGTGCCCAAGGCGGAACAAACAGCCTGGTTTCCGTGGATGCGTTGCAAGAGTTTCGAATCCAGACTTCGACCTACGCCCCGGAATTTGGACGGACGCCCGGCGGGCAGATTTCGATTGTTACCCGCTCAGGTGCCAATCAGGTTCATGGTTCTGTATTCGACTATTTACGGAATGACGCGTTGGATGCCAGCGATTGGTTTGACGGCTACATCGATGTTCCCCCCCTTCGCAAGGGTGAAGAACGTCAGAACGATTTTGGCGGAACATTCAGTGGTCCGATTTTGAAGGACAGAACCTTCTACTTCTTTTCCTATGAAGGCCTTCGCTTACGATTGCCGCAAACTCTACTGACGACTGTTCCGTGCGACAGCAGCTGCGCGGTCGCGGGCGATGTCCGTACACTAGCAGTGCCAGCAATGCAGCCATATTTCAACGCTTTTCCACTCCCCAATGGCCCCGAAGTTTTGTGCAATCCCGTTAGTGATCCGACGTGTCCGTCTCCAGGCTCAACTGGTTCGGCTGAATTTAACAAGAGCTTCTCGAATCCTTCCACGCTCGACGCGTACAGCCTGCGCATTGACCACAAGCTCAAAGACAATATAAGCTTGTTTGGCCGTTACAATTCCTCACCTTCTGAGGTTGTGACTCGTGCCTCCAGCGGACAGGCGCTGAGCGTTCTATCACCATCCCAAATTAATATCCAGACCGCGACCTTTGGGACGACGTGGACGATCTCGCCAACGATCGTCGATGATCTCCGGTTCAACTACAGCCGAACGAATTCTTTCAGCTCCGACACACTGGATAACTTTGGGGGCGCTGTTCCCCTGACGGCGCTTCCGTTTCCGGCTCCTTTTACCAACGAAAACGCCTTGCTTACTTTTGCAATTTTTTCATTGAACAGCAGCGGGGACACACTGCGCACTGGGGATAGCCTGCGGAATCTGCAGCGTCAGGTGAACCTGGTTGACAACATCGCCGTGCAGACAGGCTCCCATATGCTGAAGTTCGGGTTGGACTTTCGGCGTCTCTCACCGCTTGCCGCTCCCGCCCAGTATATTCAAGGCGCCTACTTTACAGATGTGCCTTCCTCGGAGACGGGTAATACCTACTATGGCAGCACGAGTTCTAATGTAGATGCAACACTGCGGTTTCTAAATTTTTCGTTTTTTGCGCAAGACACCTGGCACAGCTCGCCGCGTCTTACGATCGTATACGGCTTCCGGTGGGATCTGGATTTTGCGCCATCGTCTCTTCAGGGGCCGAGTGTCCCGTCCGTGACTGGTTACAACTTGAACGATTTTTCCCAGTTGGCGGTAGGGCCTACTGGGACACCGCCGTTTAAGACGACATATGGAAACATTGCTCCCAGACTCGGACTGGCTTACCGCCTCGATCAGGATCAAAAGTGGGGCTCGGTGCTTCGGGGAGGCCTCGGAGTGTTTTATGACCTCATAAGTTCGGAGACAGGAAATTTGGTTGGCTCGGGTTACTCTCCGTTTGGGGTGTTCAACCAATTCACGGGTACGTTCCCCTTCACTCCTGCTCAAGCTGCTGCTCCTGTAATACCGGCGCCTAACATCTCGAATGTGTATGCCTTTAATCCGAACCTGAAACTGCCTTATACGCTGGAATGGAATATTGCACTGGAGCAGGCGTTGGGGAGATCCCAAAGCCTATCTGCCTCATACATCGGAGCCGCTGGAAGACGACTTATGCAGACGACCTTTGTCATTAGCCCACCGACGAACCCATCTGTATTTGGATTATTCGTGGATAACACTGCTGTTTCGAGCTACAACGCGCTCCAGGTTCAGTTTCAGCGACGATTGTCCCATGGGCTTCAGATATTGAGCTCATATGCCTGGTCGCACTCAATCGATACGGGTTCTGCTGGTTCGGCGGAACTCTACTCGAATGCGGGTCTGCCCGGAATCGGTTCCAATATTAACCGGGGCCCGTCAGACTTCGACATACGCCATGCGTTTTCCGCAGCGCTAACCTATGACGTTCCGGTGCCCAAGATTGGGATCGTTGAGAAGGCGTTACTGAGCCGCTGGTCCATCCAGAGCCTTATTCAGGCACGTTCGGCCACACCGGTTGATCTGTCCGATTCCCATTTTTCACAATTCGACAATGGTGCCATCGGTGACGTTCGGCCCGATCTGGTTCCTGGACAGCCCCTCTATCTCTACAGGGCCCAATGTGCAGCCGTGCTGGTGCAACCTCTTGTGGCGAGTGGGCAAGCTGTTCCGCCATGTCCTGGCGGGAGGGGATTTAATCCGGCCGCGTTCACGGATCCTCCATTTAACCCCGCTACGTTCTTTCCTCTTCGGCAAGGGGATGTGCCGCGGAACTTCCTGAGAGGTTTTGGGGCGACTCAAGTGGATCTTTCGGTTCATCGTGACTTTCCCGTCCACGAGTCGCTCAAGTTGCAGTTTCGTGCGGAAATGTTCAATGTCCTGAACCATCCCAATTTTGGCCCGCCCAACGGATCGTTCGTATCACCTGCTTTTGGCGGTCCTACGGCTGGGTTTGGACTGTCACCCGGGACGTTGAACAACACTCTGAATGCCGGCAATTCTGGTGGCGGAGCCTTCAGTGCCCTCTACCAGATCGGCGGGCCGCGCTCGATTCAAGTCGCACTCAAGTTAGTGTTTTGAAATTGGCCCGGCCTTTCTTCGACGTATCTCCAACGAAAAAAGAGGAGCGTCAGGAGCATGTCACTGTCCCAACGGTTCGTGTTACTTCTACTACTGTTCATTTGTCCTCTTGTCACAGTACCCAGGTCTGCTGCTGCGCAACAAACGACTCAATCAGCGTCGCCGATGCCGGCAGATGCGAAGCGGCCAGTGACCGTCGCGGATGCTATCGGGATCACGACGGTGGGTGACGCTTCCTACGACACAGGGTTGCCCCTGTTTGACGGGCCCGCCCAGTTCTCGCTGGATGGTAAGAGATTGCTGGTTTTATTGAAGCGTGGAGATTTGGAAACAAATACCAACGACTATTCCATATGGATATGGACCGCGGACAGCAGCGGCGATTTTGAAGGGCCGGAAACATTGCTCACGATGTCGTCAACCAATCATGCAGCGATTGAGCAAATCAATTGGGAAGCGGACAATCAAACCTTTCTTTTCCTGGGGCAACGCCCAGGCGAACAACGGCAGCTCTACAGGTTTAACATTTTTTCCCGCGTGCTAACGAAACTCACGGATCATCCAACCAGCTTGGTCGCTTACAGTGCCACCACGAACTTGGAGGAAATTGCGTACACAGCCGAGGCACCTCCGAGTCACGAAGTCGAGAAAAAGCAAAACTCGCGCGAGGGACTCGTCGTCACCAAACAGTCGCTCGACGAGGTGCTTGGGCTCCACGATCCTGCTGGGGACCCTGCAGACGCCGAATTATTTGTCATATCAAAAGGGATGCCTGCGAGACGTCTGAGTGTTACGGGCAGCATCCCATTTACCGACGACCCATCCTTTCGACCGTTGTTGTCACCAGACGGACGCTTCATTGCCATCATGACGGATGTTGGTGGCACCTTTGCCGGAATGGAGGCCTACGCTCCACAAGTCCGCCCTTTTGGGGCGGCAGGATTCAATTACCGGCTGGTCGATATCGCCACAGGGGAGACGCGCAGCCTCCTGGATTCTCCTTCTGACACATGGTGTACCGCAGTCTGGTCGCCTGACGGAAATAAACTGTTCTTGTCGGGAGTTTTCCTGCCCCTCGATAATGTTACCGCAGAAGAGAGGGCAATCCGGCGGGCGACATCGTTTACCGTGGAAGTCACAGTATCGAGCGGCGAGTTCACGATCGTGACCGGGGACGGAAATCTTAGGCTGAAGGGCTTCGATGAGGCGGCAGGCGGATTGGCCTTCTTCGAGAGCAAACCGGGAGCGTACACATTTGACGTTCCGGTGGTAATGGTTAAACACGATGACGGCTGGAAGAGACTCCCCCAGGAAGCAGCGACGAAAATGAGGCCTCGCGTCTTCGTTGAAGAAGATATCCGGACGCCACCGAGACTTTTTCTGGACGACTCGCGCCAAGCCCAAAGGAGGCTATTACTCGATCTGAATCCCAGCTTCGCGCAGATAGAGATGGGGAGAGTTGAAGATATCGCCTTTACCACGAGAGATAGCCGTAAACTAAAAGCGAAACTGTTTTATCCAATTAGTTACGATAAGGGTAGGAGATACCCACTCGTGATCCAGACCCATGACGTGCTGGGGCCGGAACAGTTCTATCTGGACGGTCCCGTTGCTTCTACTTCGGGTTTTGCTGCGCAGCCTCTGGCCGCTGAGGAAATCATGGTGGTGCAAGTACACGATCTCCCAGTGGAATACATGGACACACCGGAAGAAGCGCGCCAGGCAATGATGGTGTACGAAGGAGTGATCGATTACCTGGATGCTCGGAAACTGGTGGATCGTAGCCGGGTTGGTATTATTGGTTTTAGCCGGACTTGCTTTTACGTTAAATTCACATTGACGCATTCGACATATCACTTTGCAGCCGCTGTCGTAGAAGATGGCTTCGACGGTGGCTATCTCCAATACATGCAAAACTTTTCCAATTCGGAGTACGAGCGCGTGAATGGTGGGCGACCTTTCGGCCGTGGCCTACAGTCATGGATTCGTAATTCGCCGACTTTCAAGATTGACCGTGTGCGTACACCCGTGCGAATTGTTGCACACAATCCTGATTCCGTACTGGGTGAGTGGGAGTGGTTTGCGGCACTTTCGCTTATGGATAGACCTGTGGAGTTGGTGACGATGCGGGATGGCCTTCATGTATTAGAGAAGCCACGGGAACGCCTGGTTGCCTCGGGAGGCAATTTGGATTGGTTCTGCTTCTGGCTCAAGGGCAAGGAAGCTCCCGATCCCGCCAAGGCGGAACAGTACAAACGCTGGCGTGAGCTGCGCAAGCTGGACGAAAAAGGCCGCGAGGCCGCGGTCGTGTCTACGCGCTGAGGCCCGGCCACTGAAGAGCAGGCCCGAAACCGACCTGCCCCTTGGCAATTGACGAGATCCTAATTCGATTTCCAGCTGCTTCGATGTTTGGTTTCGCGTAATTCACTGTATGCTCCTACTTGGTTGATTGATGATTACCTAATTTCTTCGCTCTTGCCGGGGGGGCCGTTCCTGACTCTCGAGAAAATGCTCCCGGCCACTGCAACTCCCAGCCGCAGCCGGGAGCGGTAAATCCAGATTACTCGTCAAAGTCGTAAGCTGGATTGGCTTGCTTACGGCTGGTCTCGGCAATTGGGGCGACGGGCTTGGCCGCGAGTAATTCGATGACGCGGACCGCCTCACCGAGGACCGCTACTCCTGGTTTTGTGTAGTTCATTTGTGATTCTACTTTTTGTTCGTTGAATTACTCCGCGCGCGACAGTGCCGCCCGGAAATGCAGTTGTTGGTTACAGGTGTGCGCCTATCGCGACCAAGTCGCTGCTTGAAGGACGAAGGACGAGGCGGCGGGCCGGTCTAAGAGATAAGGCTCCCGGCATCCGCGACTTCCGCGGGCTGCCGGGAGGCTTGCGTCTTGGCGGAATCCAGATTACTCGTCAAGGTCGTAAGCTGGATTGATGTTCGTTTTGGTCGCGTCCGAACTGTGCAAAGGGGGCTTGCTCTGGACTGATTCGATGACGCGGACAGCCTGACCGAGGATCGCTACTTCTGGTTTTGTGTAGTTCATTGTGTTTCTCCTTTGTTGAATTATTCCGTCCCCGATTGTGCAGGGCGGAACGCCGTTGCTGGTTGTGGCTACGCGCTTATCGCGACCTCCCGCTGCCTGAAGGGCGAGGAGGCCGCCGGGAGGGCCAATATCCCGCGTGCGGCCAAGTCTCGTAGCCAGTATTCCAGCGATATTGTCCATAGCACCCGCACCAGTGGAACACTTTGTCCATCGCGAGCGTCGCAAATTGTCTTCAGCAGTTGAGCCTCATGAATGTAGCCGAGGCGTGAGCTGAGAGACGTCTGGTAGGTGCTTTGCAGCTCATCCCAGTATTTCTCCAGGAGGATCATGTGCGTGCGCTCTCCCACTTGTTTGGTCCGGCGGGACAGGATCTCCGGCGGCACGATGCCAGCTAGGGATCGCCGCATCAGGGAGCGCCTTTCGCCAGGTCGGAGCAGTTGACCGGCCGGTATCGAGAGGAGGAACTCGATGAGAGTCTGGTCAAGGAAAGGATACCGAGCTTCTTCGAGAGACTGACCCGTCGCTGTCAGCTTTGCCATGTTGTTTGCCATCAGCAGGACTCCACCAACAAAGGACCGGCGAGTCGGTAGCCAGAGCCCGAAGTGTTCGTCGACATCGGACTGACGAATCGCCAGCCGGGTGGCAGCGCGGAACAGGTCGGGACGTTGGGTGATCGCGGCGCCGACCAGGAGGCCGGCATTAGAGCCGCCGCCGATGGCAATACGGCCGCGTGCACAGCGCCCTTCCGATATGAGCCACTCGGCGGCGGCAATAAAATCATCAAACGAGTTTTGGCGCTTCTTGCCCTTTCCTTCTTTGTGCCACTCTTCGCCGAGCTCCGAGCCTCCGCGGAGAGCGGGAACGGCAAACAGCAGTCCCTGCTCGATTAGAAAGTTTGCGAAGGCGGAGAAGCGGGGTGTGACGCAACTGCCAAATCCACCGTAACCAGTGAGAAAGGTTGGCAGCGGTCCTGCATGTAATAGATCCGTCCTGGCGGCGAGAAACAGCGGAATCGGGGTGCCGTCCTTCGATGGATAGCTGGTCTCTTCGACAGCGATGAAAGAAGGATCAAATGGGACATTCGGCTCCTGCCAGAGGCAAGACTTTTCGTCTCGCGTGCTATAGCGATAGACGGTGGGCGGTTGCGTGATTGAGGTGTAGCTGTAGAACAAACTATCGGTTCGATTCGTGGGATTTAGAAGGTCGATAGTACCGTGCGGAGAAAATGGAACATCCTTTCTCTCACCATCCTTGATGCCGAATGCTTCGATTTGAGTGGAGAAACGATCGACGCGAGTCACGAAGATTCGGTCGCCGGCAAGAGCGAACTGCTGCATGCGTCGATCGGACTCGGGAACAACGTCTCGCCAATGCGTTGGATCCGGATCGTCGAGGGCGATACAAACGATCCGAAAGTTCGGAGCACGGAAGTCGGTGTAGGCGAACAGTCGGCCTTGTGCGAAGAATGGCGCAAAGCAGCCTTCGACATCGCGTAACAAAAGCTTGGGAGCCGCTCCCGGCTCCAGGCTGTGCAAGTAGAGCGAGGTGGTCGGTCGCTTGAGGGCACGAAACACGGCGTACGCCAGGCAATCGGCTTCGAGTGAATCGAGAATTCCGAGAAAAAGATTCGGTTCTTCGCCCGCGATAAACACTTCAACGTCTTGCGATCGGTCGCTGTCGAAGCTATGCCAGAAAGCGGCTTTGTAGTTTGGCCGCGGATCGCGCAAAGCGCGATGAGAGTAGCAGAACCCTGTGCCATCGGCCACAAAAACAAACCCAGTGCAGAAGCCCTCTGGTAGGCGATCCGGGAGCACGGTATTCCGCTCGATATCAAGGATCTCTAAAGCCGAGTGATCGGTGCCGCCTTGTCGCACAGAATAGGCCAGGAACCGAGCGTCCTGAGAAATCGCGACAATAGAAACGGCAGTCGAAGTCCCGGTTGCGCGCAATGCTGGGTCGACTAGGACTGTCTCCTCTCCGAATAACCCTTTACGCATCACGATGACTGGCTGCTCTCGGTCGTCCTGACGCTTGAGGAAAAAGTAGCGATCGCCCACATTCCAAGGTTCAGAGATAACATCCTTGAACGCCATGAGTTCTCTAACTCGCTCTCTGATTCGCTCTCGGTCCGGAATCGCATCGAAGTATGCGCGTGTGTACGCCGTCTGCTCTTCGAGCCATGCCCGTGTTCGTGGCGAGTTCTGATCTTCCAGCCATCGATAGGGATCCGTGATCTCAACGCCGTGCAAGACTTCGCTAACGGGTTCCACCTGGGTTGGCGGGGGCGCGGCTACTGCAGGAGGCATACGCTACCTTCCAGAACTTGCTGGTCGACTGAGGTGGCAGTTTTGGGACTTGGGATCTATCCCCAGATGTAGAGTTAAGCAATGAGTGCACCGTACATCCACGGCCAACCGGCCTTGAAAACTTTTTTTTCGTGCACGAAATCCTGCAGCCGGTCCTCCGATCAAAACGATCTCGCTTCGACACATCTGGTTTGTGGCGGGAGTTCGGAACGTGATGAACGAAAAGAAGTTGAAAGAAGAGTCAATGAAGCTTACTGCCGGTCAGCGGCAATAGATCCGCGATTGGGGGCCCGACAGCGACGGCCTGAGTCCGCCACCGCCTGCACAAAATCGTGCAGCAGCTGAGTAATTACTCGAAACGAGGGGAGCGTCAACCCTACTTGCGATTCCCCAGCGTATTGGCCGGGTAATACCGATTTACTTTCCTGCGCTGTTCTGCTTTCGGAACAAAACCGAGATTGTTGTTGACGTAGGCCGTCTTGCCGTTATACTCAGGCGAAAATGGGGTTCTTGTAGCTACTGAGGGTATCGTTCGCCGTATCGTATTCATAGTGGAACTAAATGAAAGAACAACTTTCTGCCATCTATGGTGTTGTACGAGTCAAGAGGCGAAAGGACATTGCGCTCAAAGAAGTCAGCAGCGTAGTTGAACGTACTCTAAGTTGAACGTAATCTAATAGGACGCACAGATGGGCTGATGCCAAGCGGCATCCCGAGGGGGCCTTCTGCGACACTTCCCGAAGTACGTAGTTTTATCGATTAGCAAGTGCAGACTTCGAACACCGAGTCTGCTCTGCGGCGGGAGTAGTAGTCATGACGAGTCCGGGGGAATGGCTTCAAGGACTTCGGGAAGAACTTCACCTCACCCGGATGGCGGTCGAGCGCCTCACCAGCGAGATCGCGCGTGCTGCCAACGATGATCGCTATCGGATTCGACGTGGGCGACTCGCCGACATGGAAGACAACAAGGCCGCGCCGGACATTTTCGAGGCCAAGAGCCTTAGCCAATGCTACAAAGTAACCTATCCCGCGATCTTGCAGGCCTTCGGTGTGAGACTGGAAGACTCCGAGAACCTGCTGCAGGACTCGACGGAGTCCGACGAGGCTACAAAACACTGGTCCTTCGCTGACACCGATCGGCCGTTTTCCCTCACATTTCAGAGCAAGATCAGCTTCGATAAGACCCGACTGGTGACCGAAAGCGCGGAAGAACTGGGAGTGCCGGCAATTGTGCGCCAACGCCTGGATGCAGGTCAGTTTCGACTGGGCGTCATCGGCTTGAATGACGACACCATGGACGATCTCGTTCCCGGCGGCTCCGTGGTTGTGATCGATAAATCGCATAACACGGTCGAGATACGTGACTGGAAAACTATTCAAGAACGGCCAATTTATTTTGTATGGCACGAAGACGGCTATAGTTGCTCCTGGTGCAACGTCGTACGCGACACCCTGTTCATTGTGCCTTATCCGACTTCGCGCCGGCCGGTGATGATTTTCAAGATGCCGCGTGCCGCGACCATTATTGGCCGGATTATTCACGTGTGGCCTCCCTTGATCATCCAAGGGACACCGGCGTAAAACAGTCGCCGAACATGTGCTAATGGGGTTACGCGTGTTGTTTTGCCCACGGGAAAATCCTGGTCAACCACGAGCGCCTAGGCACCGTATGGCCGGACCGACGAATCAAGCGCTTCGCTTCGAGCGATTGAAGGAATTCAACAACATCGGAAAGAAGCTGGGATCGGGAAACCGGGAAATCCTGAGCCATGGCGTCTGCGATCTGATCGACGGAATAGCGCTTCTTGAGCAGTTCCCAAATCTTCAAACCGACGGGATTGAGACTGAAGCAAATCCCCTGCTCAATATCCAATAGGACGGCTCCGTCCTCGGAAGCAGCCTCGCGGACGCCCGGTGCGATCATTATGTCTTCGGCAGTAATGAGCGGATTCTCCATAGCTCCCCCTCGGTGGACTCTTGATGTTGCTCAGGCCGAGCATCGGGGGAGAATATGCCTCTTCAGATGAGCATCTGCAAAGAAACATTTTTGCTGAAGGAATTCGTGCAGGTGGACTTAGTAGCGAAGTTGGCGGATCAACGAACAAGACGCTTCGATCGGTAACTCTAAGTTCTTGGGGCGACTGAGATTCGTTTCGCCAAACATCCAGCCTTAAGACTTGTGAGATTGGCTTCCGCTACTCACACTAGCGCGCACTGGTTGGACGGGTTCTCGAACGCGTGCAGGAATTCGTGCACGGCGGCGACGGCCGCGGCTGGGCGGGTCGCGACACTTCTGTAGCTGGACACGAAGGGCCGTTTCTCCTTAGATGCTGAAATGCAACAGGTTACGGGCACGCGAAGGCGCCGGAACGGCGGGCATGTGCGTCGACCCGGTGTCGAAATTGCCGCAGAAAAAAAATGTTTGTTCAGTTTCTTCCGAGCTGCGCTAGGTAATTAGCGTGCGGAGCGAAGAGGGAAATCTATGTCTGCTGAGGTGAGGTGGCTTAGCCGCCAGGCGCGCCCTGTGCTGTGGCTGCTTACCGTAAATCTCATCTGTATGGTTCTGGGCAGTGGACTGTCTCTCCTCGATCCCTTGGTCGTGAGGTGGTTGATCGATGTTGCTCTTCCGAAACGGGATCTCCGCCTCGTCTTGTTTGGCACGCTCGTTTTTTGCGTTGTGTATTTGGCAAGCGTGATTGTGAGCTACTTATCCTCCTACATCAGCTGCATAGTTACTCAAAAGATGGTCTTTCGGATCCGAGTGTCTCTTCTGCGGCGAATCCAAACGTTGCCGGCGCGATACCACGGAAACTCTCAGGTGGGAGAGACCCTTTATCGGATCGAGCAAGACGTTGACCGTGTGGCGGAACTGAGCGGAGACATTCTTCCCCTCACCATTCAGATGGTGATCATGGGGGTCATGGTCCTTGTGACCATGGGAATCCTGAATTGGCATTTGACCTTAGTGGTTGTCCCGCTGCTCCCGGTCTTCTGTGTTTTACAACGCCAATACGCGAGCCGGCTAAAAGAGGCGGCAGACAGCGTGCAGAATCAGTCGGGGAAGATCGCTGCATTTTTGCAGGAACATCTGGCAGGCATGCTGCAGTTGCAGCTGCTGAATCGTACGGGCACGCAAGCCAAAAAGTTTGCTCGCCTCGCCGCAGAAGGAGCAAAAGTTCAGATCAAGCAGCGAGCGACCGAAATGTCTTTTGGGGCAGCTTCGATTTCGGTAATTGTTCTCGGCATGGGGCTGATCCTTGGCTACGGAGGCTACGAGGTCACTCGGAGCACTTTGACCGTCGGTGGACTCGTCGCTTTCTACGGCTACGTCTTTCGTCTGTTCGCCCCCGTCAGCATCGCCATTGACCTCCAGTCGCGACTGCAGCGCGTCGGCGCCAGCATCCGTCGTATTCTTGAAATTACGGCCGGCGATCCAAACATTGCGGGACGCGAGTCCATGACACCTCTGCGATGCGACATCGAGCCCGAACTGGAATTCCGTTCGGTATGGTTTTGCTACAACGAAGACCGGCCGGTGTTGCGTGATATGAGCTTTCGCATTGAGGCAGGTGAAACCGTGGCCGTTGTGGGCCTGAATGGTTCTGGAAAGAGCACGATCGGCCTTTTGGCGACTCGATTGTACGAACCAAACGCAGGTTCGATTCTGGTGGGAGGGCAGGATATTCGGCAGGTTGGGTGCCGGAGCCTTCGCTCCACTCTGACCCTGGTTCCACAAGATCCAATCCTTTTTGACGAAACGATCAGAGAAAACCTCCTGTATGGGAATCCGAGAGCGACCGGCAAAGACATAGAAACAGTCGCCGCGCTTACGCAGTTGGATAGAGTCCTCCAAACGCTACCGAGGGGCCTCGACGAACCATTAGGGCCACTGGGAGGCCGGCTCTCCGGTGGAGAGAAGAAGAGGCTGGCATTGGCACGGACTCTCTTGCAACAGCCAAGGATTCTGATTGTCGATGAGATCACCAGCGCCCTCGATGGACCTGCGGCCGCCGGATTGCTCGAGGGACTGGATCTCTTTCGCCAGGCTCGGACGCTAGTGGTGATATCGCACCGCCCGGCGACAATCCTGTGGGCGGACAGAATTCTGGTCGTAGACGAGGGTACGGTCGTCGATTCCGGAAAGCATGACGCGCTGATTCTCAGGTGCGAGGCGTACCGGAGAATATGGCAGTCTCAAGACAAGATGCCGTCGATGATCTCACCCAGGATGGAATGGACTGGCGATCACGGAGTGGCTCCCGGGCTGTCAAGAAACGCGTAAGAATCTTTGATATTGACCAGACTGGGAATCGCGTCGTTTACTAACATCGTGTAATCGCTGGCCATATCGTAAGGAGACAGCAATGCTTAGCGTGACTCTGGCCGTAAGCGTAATTGCGCTTTTAACGCTGGTAGCGATTTCACTTTCAAAATCTGCCGACAAGTCGCCAAACGGCTTTCAAGTCCGCCCGCAGTGCGCTGAGCCAAACTCAGTGTTTGTATTCCAGGAAGTCTGCCGCAGTGTCCTCAATACCAGTAGCTTCAGGTTTGTCGCGGCGAATGCGCCTGCAGATGCTGTGGACGCATTCGGAAACCATCAACAGCGGCTTGCTCGTCTGTCATTACGAGCTGTGAGTGCGATGCTCGTTGAACGGTTGGTCCGTGACCACATTGCTTTGAACGGTTTTTCGTGGTCTCTGCGGCCCTCCATCTCGAAGCTGAGGGACGCGTTGTTGTTGGTGGTTTGCAACATCGGTCGTGCGAGCCTTGGGGTATTGCGGGTGCTAAGTGTCGGGATCCCGCGGCAAGTCCAGATTCTGATTTCAGCGAACATTCTGACCAACGTAGGCTCTCTCATCAATTCGGGACACATTCACCAGTCAACATCAGCGGGTCGGGTCGAGGAGCGGATCCACTTTGAGGCTTCGATCAAAGTCGCTCATGACGGGTCCGGCCTGGGCGCCGTGAAGGAGGACGTTCAGCGCGCTCTCCGCGTTTCTCTGCCCAATGACCTGTCCCGACTGATATTCCTGGCGATTCTGCGCGACAACAACTCGGGTCACTACTACCATCCGGAGGTGGCTCAACGGTTCTCGGTAGAGGTCGCTGATCGGGCAATGCTGGCCTGTCATCACGAGATCTATGCACGGGTCGTGGCGTTGCCCCTCGAAGATCTAACAGATCAGCTCGACGTATATATGGCGACTGTGCCGGCGCCGAAAGAGCGGCTGATCGAGAGTTGGACAAAACTACGAGCTTATCGCGCGACCATCCCGATGGACGCCGACCCCATCTCCACCGAAATTTTCTTCATGAAAGTTGAGGTGGCGGTTGCGATCCTAGAGGCGAGGCTTCCCGGTAGAGTTCAGTGATCGGAGCAGAAGTAGTGTCTGTTGCTCGCAAACTGTTCCTCGATTTGCCGGTCGCGAAGAAGCTGGTTGTACTCCTCTGGCTTTTTCTACTGATCGTGGTCAGCCTGTTGGGCCTGAGCTACTTGACGATCGAGAATCTCTCTGCTGCGAGGGCGTACGTGGGAGGAGAAGGACTCTGGTCTAAGGCTCAGAAGCAAGCTGTCCACGACCTTTTGCGGTACTCGATTTCGGATTCCGACGCGGACTATCAAAACTATCGTCAGGCTCTCCTGGTCCCTCTGGGAGACAAACAAGCTCGGGTGGAACTCGAGAAGCCTGTTCCCGACATGCGCATCGTCCGCATCGGTTTCATCCAGGGTCGTAATAACCCGCAAGACGTGGAAGGCATGGCGACGTTGTTCCGACGCTTTCGTCATTCCACATACATGGCTGAGGCAGTAGACATCTGGGCGGAGGGCGACGCTCTCATCGAACAATTACAAAAACTTGGCGACAATTTGCACGCTGAGATTTCCTCGGGAAGGCCGGATCCTTTGAGAGTCAAGGAAATCGCGCGTCAGGTGGACCTCGTCGGGAATCAGCTTACCCCACTCGAGGACAGATTTTCCTATGCATTGGGGGCAGGAGCACGCCAGGCCAGAGGTTCGTTCCTCGTGGTCATATTCGTGGCGACCGCCGCGTCCGTGATGGCCGGCCTGTTGTTCACCTTCTTTATGTTGCGGCACATTCGGCAGACTGAAGAACGATACAAACATCTCATCGATACCGCCAATGACGTAATTCTTGTGCTGGACGCGGAGACAGGAGTCATCCTGGACGCTAACGAACGCAGCAGCCATCTGCTGGGGCGGTCGCTACGCGAGATTGTGGGCCTCCGCGGTGAGCAGATTGTGATAGAGAGCGACCGGGAACAGTACCGCCAAGTGTTGGCCGGTGCCCTGAAGGGGGCTGCGGTTGCCGGCAGACAATTACGCCTGAGCCATTCTGACGGGCGCTCAATACCCGTCGAAGTCAATACCAGCCTGACGGAGTTCGAAGGCAAAAGGATCGTTCAGGGCATTTTCCGCGATATCACAGACCGCCAGAGACTAGAAGAGGAGGTGCGACAGGCTCAAAAAATGGAGGTCGTTGGCCGCTTGGCAGGCGGGATCGCTCACGATTTCAATAATCTGCTGATGGTAATTCTCATGCAGGTGACCAAAATCCAGAACTCACCCCAGCGCGCACAACTCCTGCAGCACGCCGAAACCGTTCGAATAGCTGCCGAGAAGGCTGCGTCGCTTACCAAGCAATTGCTCGCCTTTGGGCGCAAGCAAGTGTTGGTGCTTCAGGTGTTGGACTTGAACGGACTACTCGGGGAAGTGAAGGAAATGCTATCCACTCTTCCGGCGCAGCAGGTTCAATTGATGGTGACGCCCAGTCCGCAGCAACTTCCAGTCGAAGTCGATCTAGGCAAAATTGAGCAAGTAATCATGAACCTGGCCGTCAATGCGTGCGATGCCATGCCTTCAGGAGGAATACTGAGAATCAAGACCTCACAGGTATCTATGATTGGTTTCAAATCCGGCGCGAAGAACTCTCCCACCGCCCACGCGCTGTTGGAGATAACTGACACCGGTTCCGGAATGGATGCGGAAACGAAGGCTCACCTTTTCGAGCCGTTCTTCACCACCAAGCCAATTGGCAAGGGCACGGGCCTCGGACTCTCCACTGTCTACGGCATTGTGAAACAGAGCGGGGGCACGATCGAAGTGGACAGTGTGCCCGGCGAGGGCACGACTTTCAGAGTCTACCTTCCCATCGTGGAGCAGCCGGTGAGCCCACGAAGAACCGCCAAGGTCTCGAGTCCGGTAACGACAGGTTCGGAAACGGTGCTCCTCGCCGAGGATCAGTTTTCCATTCGGAGCGCGCTGCGCGAATTCCTGGAGTCCAAGGGTTACCAGGTATTGGAGGCGCAGAACGGTGGTGAAGCGCTGGAACTAGCGGAGCGCCATCCCGGATCGATCGACGTTTTGGTCACAGATGTGATTATGCCGCAGATCCGCGGGCTTGAATTGGCGAAACGCGTGACCGAACTTCATCCTGACATCTGCGTAATCTTCATGTCAGGGTATTCGGAAGATGCGTTGGTGGAAAATCGACTGCTCTCTCAACAAAAGATCACCTTAATTCAAAAGCCATTTGACCCCGAAGATCTGGCTCAGAAGATCAAGGAATCACTGAGTGACAAGAGTAGGGTCGGGTAGCAGATGCCGGTCCAACGGTCGTTGCGTGAACGTTCGCAGTAGCGTGCAAAGCTGCACAAGATCGAAAGCCGGTCCTCATCTTGATTATTTGGTGAGCGCTATTGAGTGGCGTGCCCTCCCCGAGTGTGCCACTGCTCCCCGTCATGGCAGATCGCACCTTCGTCATCCCGAAGTATTATAAGGATAATGTTCCATCTCTGGCGTCCTGTGCGAAGTGCCAGCGCAAGGTCTTTCCCCCAAACACTTTTCGGCGTGCTACCGCGTTGGCAGAGCAATATCTGCTAGAAAAATTCGCTCGGCGGGACGAGATGGTTCTACAGCAAAGACAATGTCGACGGAGGCCGGAGGGAATAGCACAGGCATGTCAACCATCGGGGAAGTGAAAGCAGCTGAGCGGCGGGTAAGAAATATTCTCGAGACCCTCAAGGGGGCGGACGCACAAGATCAGGACCTACAAGATCGCCTCGGCGCTGAATTGAGGAGGGCGACGGACGACTACTCGAAAGCAGTTCTTGAATTAAGTCCAGAATAGCCCGTCCACTTTCCCTGTTTCACTACGGTTCTTACAGTGAGCGAATCTCTCCCAAGGAACCGGGATCGAACTCATCGACGGTATTACTTCGGTTATCACCGCGTGCGAATCACTCTCATAAATTCTTTCAATTAGACTCACGCTGCAACTTCGTTTATGCTCAATTCAATTCAATTCAGTTCGCATTCTGCTTCGCAGCCAACTTCCGCGAACTTGATGTTTGCCTGCCAGCTCTGTAGCGGCACTGCAGACTTTCTGACCTCGTTGTTCTCCATCAAAATCTGAGCTTTGGACGAACATTCGAACCGGCGCCGTGGGAGATTGACATGTTGGCAAGTGCATTGAAGGTGAAGCGCGACTATTTGTTGGTGAGCGACTTTGACCAGACGTTAAGTCACAACGATTCGGGCGTGGTGCTGAGCGAGATGCTCGGAATCTCAGACTTCCGCCAGCGAGTTGCCGGCCTAGCTGACATTCATCTTGTGCAGCAAGGTGGAGAGCTTGCGTATCTCCTGCTCCATGACCCGGAGTTTCGACGCGTGCGCAAAGAGGACCTTATCGAGGTAGGAAAGAGAGTTCGCCTCAAGGCAAACGTTCAGTTGCTGCTACGATTCCTTCAGGATCTAGAGGGGTTCCACTTTTCTTTTCATGTGCTCTCGGCTGCTCCCGAAGAAGTGATTCAATCCGCCCTCGCCGGCATCGTTCCCGAAAGCCACATTCATGGAACGCAATTCCGCTATGCCTTGGATACGGGTGAGATTCAGTCCATCGTTCGTGCGCCTGCGGGTTACGGCAAGGTTGCGGTGCTTGAAGAGCTGCGTATCCGCGCGGGAATAGGTCACGACCGTTTGGTGTATGTCGGCGACGGCAGCTCGGATGTCCACGTGATGCTGCATATCAATCGGTTGGACGGCTCGACGATCGCCGTCTCCGAGAACAAACACCTCAGTGAGATTGCAAAACGCACGATAGTGAGCGACGATGCCTTCGGTGTGCTCGTGCCGATCCTGGAAGACATCGTGGGCTACGATCCTGTGCAGATTCGGGCTGTGTTCGAGTCGCAGGGATTTGTTGTTCAGGAATGGGGAAAGAGTCGTACAGATTCGATGGCGATTGCAGCGAGTGCTTAGCTCAGTACATCAGGAGGGATTTGCGAGTTTGGCTTAACGTGATTGGCTGGACGGCAACCGCCGTCTTCTCTAGTTCGTACTTCTCCAAAGAGGCGGTAACGCTACGCAGGATCCATGCCGCGGCCGCTTCCCTTTGAGTGCTTTACGGCGTGGCGATCCATTCGGCGCCTGTGGTCGTCGCCAACCTCATCGTTGGCATCGCGGCAGTTACACGTCGTTGCGTTTGGCCTTGAACCGAAGAGTGGGTACGAATCCGTGACAAGACTATCTGCTGAGGAGCTCTTGGATAGTCACCGAAGCGGGGCGGTCGGCAGCAGCCACCCTGGTCCTGCCAGAGCAGTACTGAGGAGCTGCAGTCGCCGACCTGATAATCGCGCGGTGTTTGCTTGCAGCGTGTGAGGATTTTTATCGACGGCACGGTGCAGCCTAAGAGCTTTCTCGTCCTATCCTTCGTCCACTGCCGTCCTGTATACTCGGCGAATCGGGTCGACGATTCCCGATCAGCCAGTCGATTTCTCTCCTGTTGAGGCATGGTTCTTGGCGGTCCAGTTGTCATGCATAGAATTGGCTTGAGTGACTGCCCTTATTGTGGCAGCTCCGAAGTTTACCGTTCACAACCGAAGACGTTGCTGGATCGCGCCTGCGTTCTTTTCCTCGTTCATCTTGTTAGGTGCCACGAGTGTATGCGCCGTCACTACCGTCCGTTCTTATTGCCCACGCCAGAATACGTTACCCCATCAACAAAGAAACCCGTCCAGACTCGGGCAGAAGACGACGAACGGAAGCGTTCGGCGTAATGGAAACAATTTTCACACGATTGCCCTCCTCCTGGCGAAGAACCTTTGCGGCGAGGGAGGCCAATCAGATATGAAAGATCGGTCCTCCAATTGAAGGATGTAGTGCTGTTCTGTTGTCAGAGGATGCGATGGCAAGTGTAGTCATAGCCACTGAGTTCGCTTCACCTGCCGAAACGGTGCAGCTTCTTGGCGTCTCGCGCGCCAACTGGGAGAAACTGGTCCGCATGGCCGAACTCGCCATTTCACGAAGCGATAGCCGCAGACGCAAGGCCAGGAGCAATGGTGCGGGAAGTCTTTTGACGGGCGCCGGTGAAATACGAGAAACTCACTCCCCGCTCCAAGTATCTGCGGACGCGCTGCTATCGAAGTTATCAAACCCTCCGTACTCCCGCTCTGTGCATCATCCCGCAGAAGGCAACGAAAGCTCTAAGGAATTGAAGCAGAAATGGGGTCCTTACAACGACGGCGATGAGTGGCGCGTTCTTAGGGAACTGGAGCGCGTTGGCTGGGTCCAAGGCTTCCTGGAGTGCTACGGAAAGCACACAAAGGCCGAACATGGCAGTTTCTCCAAACCCAGGGAAGTGTACGTAAAGAAGCTTTCCGAATGGTACGGCGTCAACCCTGATGATCCCAGCGAAGTGGACCCGAAGACGATGAACGACAAGATTCCGGAGGTTTTGTTTGGGCTTCACGACCAAGAAAAGCAGTAAGTCGCAATGGCGATCATCGTGTCGGACTTCTTTCCATCAGGCTAGACGGCGGGTTGGAGCAAGGGTGACTTCAGGGAGTCGCGAGATTGTGAGAAGAACGGTTAACAATCCGTTGAACAGGTGCGTCGAGAGGCGACCGCAATCTGCTCTGGGCCTTCAGTATTCGAGCCCTGATCTTCGATCTGGCGACCGTTGGCACAGCGCTGTCTGCTCGTTCGATAGTATCCGGGCCAAGTATCTTCAATTTCAAATTTCAGCCGTGGCCAGGGATCGATTGGCCAAACCGTCACGATTCAAGGGCAAGGTTTTAGCACAACGCCGTCTTCGAACACGATCGCGCGTGCTCAGGATTGGGTCTTATCGTCATCCAGCATGGCCCGCACTTTGGTCAGAAGAGACTTCCTCGTAAAGGGCTTATGCAGCAAGAATCTCTCAGGTTCTGTCACACCGGCTCGACTGATGAGATCGCTCGCGTATCCCGACATGAACAGAATCGCCAGATTCGGCTGAATGATGCGCAGATGTACGATCAGGTCGCCTCCGCTCATGCCAGGCATGATCACATCCGTCAATACCAAATGGATAGAATTATTGTGCCTTTCCGCTATTTCGATCGCCGCGTTCGCTCCATTCGCCTCCAGAACGGTATAACCAGCGCCCCGGAGTAATTCAGCGATCAGTGTCCTCACGGCGGCCTCATCTTCCACCAGGAGGATGGTTTCCGTTCCTCGATCAAATACCAAGTCGGACCTTGGGATAGTCAGCTTCTCCGCTGGGCCATCGACCCGGGGGAAGTAGATCTTGAACGTGCTGCCCCGCATCGGCTCACTGTAAGCCCAGACGTAACCGCCGCTCTGTTTCACAATTCCGTAGACGGTAGAAAGACCTAAGCCAGTGCCTTTGCCCGGTTCCTTAGTGGTGTAGAAGGGCTCAAACATCTGTGCCATGGTCTTCGCATCCATCCCGCAGCCCGTGTCGCTGAAGGACAGCATCACGTAGGAGCCGGGCTTGACGCTCTGATGTTGCCGGGCATAAGTCTCGTCCAACTCGACGTTCGCGGTTTCGATCACGATCTTTCCGCCTTCCGGCATGGCATCGCGGGAATTTACCGCCAGGTTCATCAGAACCTGCTCGATCTGACCCAAATCCGCCTTCATGCTGCCGAGCGGCTCTCCGGGGGCCAGATTGAGCGTGACGTCCTCACCGATCACCCGGAGCAGCATCTTACTGACGCTATGCACGACCGCGTTCAAGTTGAGAACTTTGGGCTGCAATACCTGCTGCCGGCTGAAGGCAAGCAGTTGCTGGGTGAGAGCAGCTGCCCGTTCCGCGGCTAGCTTGATCTGATCGAGGTGTTTGCGAATGGGAGTACCCGAGGGTGCCTCCCCCTGTGCAATTTCGCTGTAGCCCATAATCACCGACAACAGATTGTTGAAGTCGTGGGCCACTCCGCCTGCCAGTCGTCCGACAGCTTCCATCTTCTGCGCCTGACGGAATTGCTCTTCCAGCCGACGTGGCTCAGTTACATCGAGCGTGTTGGCAAGGAAACATGGTTTTCCGTCCAGGAAGATCCGCCCTGCGGAGATCTGCACCCGGCGTTGCTCGCCGGACTTTGTGCGGAAACGAGTCTCCAAAGCTTCCGTCCGTTCCCTTTGATCAACCTGCTGTACCATCTGGCGGCGATCTTCAGGATCAACCCAAATCCCTAATTCGTGCGCCGTTTTGCCAACGATTTCCTCTCGCTGATAGCCCATCATCTTAGTGAAGGCGTCATTCGCGTCAACATACTGCCCATCCTTCTCGGTGCTGATCGTGATCGCCAGGGGGCTGGAGCGGAAGGCCGTCGCAAATCTCTCCTCCGACTGGCGAAGACTCTCCTGATTCTTTCTCTGTTCGGTGACATCATGGGAAAGAATCAGTTCGGCGTCCAGCCCATCCATAACGATCGGATGGCTGGTGATTTCAACCTGGATGTTGGTTCCATCCTTCTTCCGGTGCCGCCACAGTTCGGCCTCGCTCAGCCCTGGTACTCTCCTCGCCACAGGGCTCAACAACCTGGGAACATCTTCATCCGGTCTGATATCGGCGATTGTCATCGAGAGGAATTCGTCGCGAGAGTAGCCGTAGTGTCGGATGGCCGCTTGATTTACCGCAAGAAACCTCAAGCTGTCCCGATCGAACACCCACATGGGCATAGGATTGCCTTCAAACAAAAGCCGGTATTGCTTTTCGGAGACCTTCAATTCCTCGTTCGCTTTACCGAGCTCCAATGTACGTTGCTGAACGCGGGCCTCCAGAAGGTCGTTCATCTTCCGCAACTCTCCCTGGGCGGCCTCCTTCTCGGACAGTTCCGATTCCAGAAGCCGCAGGTATTGATCCGACTCCCTGGCCTTGTGCACCATCAAGAGAATCTGCGGCACGATAAATGGCAAGGTGGCCGCGGTCGCAACCGATGCCACTGCAGTGAAACCCTTGATGATTGCCGACAGGACGTAGACCGGATCCCAGACCGTCACAACCTCCATAAAGTGCGTAAGTCCGCAGGCGACGATGAATAATCCGAAGGCCAGAAACATCCAGTGAAACGGTATTTCGCGCCGGCCGCGGTAGACGATGTGCGCGAGGGTGATGGAGATGGCTAGATAGGAAATGCCAATCAGTGAATCTGTAGTGACGTGGCTCCAAACCAGTCCGCGGCTTCCCAGGTAGCAATAGAGGTGTGGCATGTACCTGGAGAGAAGGAGTTGCTCTCTGAGCCTGGACCATGCAGCCAGGACTGCGAACAGGACTAAGCATGCGCCGACGCAGTAAAAAAGCAATCGGCGGCCTTCCGATTCAAACGACGGGTTCGAATGAGGCTGAGCGGACTGCGAAGATAATGCAGATGACATCATGATACCTCGCATATCGATGTGCTGAGGCGCGTGCGTTCCCTCGTCCCTTTCGGCGAGGGGAAAAATAGCGAGTAGGTTGCCCCATCACCTGCGGGCTATTACCGCACCAATATTGTTCCCGATCATAGCATCGTAAGTAGCCGTTTCTCCCGTTGGCAGATCCATAGGGAAGCAGTCGCGACATGTGTTTGGATCTCGGGTGGTTCGCCGTCGGTGTCAGCTCCAAGTGTGCGATTGGCGATTCGGGCGCCCAAAATCATGCACCGACCGCAAATCCTCTCGCATCGAACTGCGTTAGGAGGAAGTGTTATGCAAGCTGCAGTCGTTCCCGCTGTCAGCAGTTCGTGGCAGATCGAGGACGTTCCGCAACTTCAACCCGGACCTAATCAGGTGGTGGTCAAAATGCATGCGAGCGGCATCTGTTACACCGTCGTACATCTGACGCTCGGACACTTTCCCGGACCATTTCCCCGAATCTTAGGCCACGAGCCAGTGGACGCTCGGGGGTATCGGGAGTCGGATCAAGAACAATGGCGAATATGAGCACGCGGTCCAACAAAGTGGCAGTAGTGATGGGCGCGTCCAAAGGCAGGGTGTATTGGTTGCTGAGTTCCACAACAACGGCGGGCCGTTCATTATGAGCGCGCAAGCTCACACGGAACTTGTCGAGGCCTTCTACCGGATTTCGCAGGATCGGGCGAACAAGATCGTAATCCTCACTTGTCGTCGTTAGCTGTGCAATCTTGTTCGTTTATCGCGAGAACAATCTCGGTCACGGATCACCTCGGTTCCGATCGAAGAAGAGCCAACTCATGAAGTTATCCGAAGGGAAATTGCCGATTCAAGAAGAATTCCACCGCAACTCCGTGCTCACAATAGGCTGTCTCGTCCGTCTGAGGCTATTAGGCAAAGCGGCGACGCGGAATGCAGTCTCGTCGCATACAGACGCAAAGTGAAGGTGAACACTTGCAAGAGGTCGCTAAGATCGCAGTGATAACGCTCGTAGTTCTGCCTCTCGCCTGGGCGCAGCAGACCCGCGTGTATCTAGCAGGTCACGACTGGACGCGAGAAACCACCGGCTCGCTGGAGAATGGTCGCAACCTAAATGTGAATGTCGATGCCGGTACAGTCCGAGTCGAAGGTGGATCGTATCGGAACATTCGCTACGTAGTCAGCTCTCGTGCGCACTTACTGTCGGAGGAGGAGGCCCGCCGCGAACTGTCGTCCTGCAAGATCGGGGCTTACGTGAAGGGCGATTCCGCGTATGTGGCTGCACAATGTTCCGGCAAGCAGTCTCTCAAACTCTCGGATGAGATCGTGGTTAGTGTTCCACGTGAGATGCAGTCGGTGAAGATTCACACGGGCGTTGGAGGTGTGATCGCAAAGGGAATTGTCGGCAATGTGGACTCCGAGAGCGGCGGTGGTCCCGTTCGGCTCGACAACATCGGCGGATCAGTGACGGTGCAAACCGCCGGCGACAAAGTTGAAATTGGCACGATTGGTGGCGATACGACCGTCCGCAGCGGAGGCGGACCAGTCTCGATCGGCGCAGTAAATGGGAGAGTCAATGCCTCTACTGGCGGGGGCCTTCTGGTGCTCGAGTCCAGCCAGCGGGATGCAGTCTTGGACTCCGGAGCTGGAGATATCCAGGTCGGGCGCTGCGGCGGGCAACTCAGTGTTTCCACCGCAGGAGGAAGCATCACTATCGGAGAGGTTTCTGGTCGCGTAGAAGCCGCGAGCGGAGGCGGCAGCATTCGCCTGGCATCGGCGCAAGGCCCTGTTCATGCCGAAACAGGCTCAGGCCAGATCGAGTTGAATGGTGTTCCTGCCGCCCATGTGAAAACCGGGAAAGGTGCCATCGTAGCAAGGCTTACATCCGGCAAGAGTCGACCCGATTCATCCCTTGGGACTTCCGTGGGCGATGTGACTGTCTATCTTGTCCCGAGCCTAAATGTTACCGTCCGGGCCTCGATCGAACGGGCAGAGGGGCACACGATTCGCTCCGACTTCCCCGAGATTCAGATCCGAACCGAAGGCGAAGCAGGCGGCAAGACCGTGATCGCGCAGGGCAATCTGAACGGAGGTGGTCCCCTGTTGAACATTCTGACCAAAACTGGCAACATTCGCATCGTTCGCAGCCAGTAGTAGCCGCCACTTCAGAGTCCCACCTTGTCGGCCCGCCTTACGGCGCGCGGGAAAGCCTCCGCAAGGCAAGGAGAAGTACGTTACGCCGGATGCAGGCGTGCTCGAAGACCTGAAACTCCATGAGCCAAAGACTTAAGAAGATTTAGACGGCAACCACTCGCCGGTAAAGAACGAAATGTACTGCCGGGAAGTCGAGTCTGACCAGAAGGCGTTTCTCATTACCTATACCCCTCTAAGCAGGCAAGCCATTTCACGCCGCAAAATCTGCACCTCGCGACAAAGCGTGACACAGAGCCGGGGCAACCGGATAATCTGTACCACAGGGAACAGCGCTCCTGCTCGTTCACGCGCAGTAACAAGCAAATGACTACGTTGGCTCGACTCAAAGTCGTGATCCTCGGCTGGGCCGCCGCTTCTGTGTTTTTCACAGCCGTTCTGGAAATCAGCGAACTTGGCCATAAGCCCCTTGGCTTTGCCCTTTATTCCAACGCCGTGCATTTTGCCCTTTGGGCACTTACGCTGCCGCTTTTCACACAATGTATTCGGCGCTTCCCGCTGAAGGATCCAAAACGAATCCGGAACGTAGGCATCCGTCTGATCCTCATTGCGGCTTCCGCGATGCTCGTGGCCTTCACGCACTGGGCCATCATTTTCCCGACTTATTTCCCATATCGCTCTTCCTATCCCACGTTTAGGGTCTTGCTCCGATCCGAACTGTTCCGGTTTCTGCCGACGGAAACTCTGATTGGACTCGTAATCGTAACCGCAATCGAAGCCTGGCAGGTGCTCCTGGATCTTCAGGCGGAACGAATGCGCGCAATGAACCTGGAGCGTCAGCTCGCAGTCTCACGCCTGGAAGCGCTTCGCATGCAACTTCACCCCCATTTTCTTTTTAATACCCTGCACACTATTGCGGGCCTGACCGTCGAAGACCCGGCTACGGCGCGCCGCATGGTGATTGCGCTTGGGGATCTTCTCCGCAGTACTCTCAAGGGCACTGGCGACCGGATGCGAACTCTCGCAGAAGAACTGGAATATTCGGATTTGTATCTTGGAATCGAAAAACTCCGGCTCGGGGACCGGTTGTTGCTCAACTATGAGATTGAGCCCGTAGCCACACGGGCCTTAGTGCCACAGTTCCTTTTGCAGCCACTGTTTGAGAATGCGATACGCCACGGCGCTTCGCGAATGATCGGTCCCTGTGAGGTTCGCTTTTGCGCATCCTGTAAACCAGAAGCCCTCAATATCATGATGCGCAACGATGGTCCTAAATGCGCTGCCAGTTCTGCGCCGCCGCGGTTCGGGGTAGGGCTTACCAACACCATTGACCGTCTGCAGATTCACTATGGAGATCGCCATACGTTTCTCTATTCCGATCGGCCGGAGGGCGGAGTCCAGATCGAGATTTCCATTCCATACAGTGAAGCCGGCGACGGCGCTGGAGCAGTTGGCTCGATAAAAGAGTCTCCGACAGCGAAGGATCACATTGATCGGAGCAGCGGGCCGGCCGTTCCCACAATTGGTTACACCTAAAAGGAGGGGTTAAGCTCGAGGAGTCATGCGGAACGGATCAGAGCCCAACGGAGCAACGGCGGGGATCGCGGCCCGCGTCCTCATCGTTGAGGACGAAGCGCATGCGCGTCACTATCTGCGCGAACTGCTCGAGGACGAGCCCCATGTGGAAGTCGTTGGAGCGAGTTCGAATGGCGTTCAGGGGGCTCAACAAATCCGGGAACTATCTCCGGATATCGTGTTTGTCGATATTCAAATGCCGGGTCTCGATGGGTTCGGAATGATTGATCAGATCGCCGGATCCCGACCGCCTCTCTTTGTCTTCGTAACGGGTTACAGCGAGTACGCAGTAAGAGCCTTCGAAATTGAGGCCGTTGATTATCTCTGCAAACCATTCGATAAGGAGCGCCTTTCGATATCGATTGAGCGGGCGATTCGGAGGCTGAACTCAACTGTCCCAGGCACCAACGACAGCCAATGGCTCTCCCGGCTCTCGATTAAAGATGACGAGCGCATCCTATTCGTGCCCGTAGACGAAATCATCTGGATTGAAGCAGCCAACAAATATGTGGTTGTCCACACCGCGACTGGATCGCATATTTCGCGGCAGACGATTCAGGGCCTCGAAGACCAGCTGAACCCAAGGGAATTCGTGCGGACCCACAGATCGACCCTAGTGCGAAAGGCCGCGGTGCGGGGCCTGCATCCGCTTTTTCACGGAGACTACATCGTGAAATTGGTGAACGGCGCCGAAGTTATGTTGAGCCGTAGTTTTCGTGGATCGTTTTTTCGTGAAATGAGCCGCTAATTGCGGATCCATCGTTCGCGTCCTCTCCAAACTGAGAGTGGTTGTCTCCGCACGGCCGCACGCAATCGTTCTTTCGATCGAATGCATCCCTGCAGCCTTCCACTTCGGGCCTGGCGACTCTCGATTCTGGGCGCAAAATCACAGCGACTGCTGGCGGAACACTCATCAAAAAGGGGCTGACGGGCTTCTTAGAATTTGCACGAGTCCAACTCACGCCGCTAAACAGGCACCTCACTCCAAACCGGAAGCGGACCTCGTCTTCATTCACCTAGCGTGAGAGATCAAGCAGGGTGACTGGAGGCGAGATGAATCGTAAGAGATTCGGGGACAACTGGGGACCGACAGCGAAGGCCCGCATCCTTATCGGCCGGCAATGCGCGGTTCTACTCACGGGATTGTTACTTTCCGGGGTGGGTCTCGCACAGCAACCCTGCATTCGAGGGATGCAAATCGACGGCGTGATTACGGATCCGACCGGAGCGGTGATTCCCGGAGCACGCGTGCAGGCCGGCACCGGAGCAACGGGCGTGACCGATGCAACCGGCCACTATGCCTTCGCGTGCGTGTCCGTCACCTCAACCACGATTACCGCAAATGCCGACGGATTCGCCCAAGCCGTCGCCCGTGCACGCGCTCGCGCAGGTGGCACCGCGCATGTCAATCTCCAGCTTGCTGTGGCGTCAGTAGAGACCGATGTACAGGTGAACGCGAATGAAAACGGGGCAGACGACGGGCGCACGGCGGCCAGTATGGTGCTCGGAACTGAACAAGTGCAACGGCTTTCCGATGATCCAGACGAATTTCTTCGCGAGTTGCAGGCTCTTGCTGCGGGCGCAGGCGGGCCTCCTGAGAATGCTCTCGTCACGGTCGATGGCTTTCAGAACAGAAGCGCGCTGCCGCCGAAGAGTTCCATCGCTTCCATTCGCGTGAATCCCGATATGTTCTCTTCCGAGTATGAGACGGCTCCGTGGCTGGGCGCGAGGATTGAAATCGCAACCAAGCCAGGCGCCGGACCATGGCACGGAGCCATGTTCTTTGCTGACAGTGCGAGTCCATTTAACGCGACGGATACTTTGTCCGCGACCGCAACGCCCGCGAGCAGGCAGCGGTATGGATTCGAACTCGGTGGGCCCATCATGCAGAAGAAAAGCGACATCTTTTTTGCGCTTGAAAAGCGCGATATCGATGAGTTCAGTGTCGTCGATGCGGTGACGTTGAATTCAGGCGGGATTCCCGCGCCTCTGCAACAATCCGTACCTGCTCCGCAACGGTTGTGGATTGGGTCCGCACGCGCAGATTGGCAAATCAACGCAAATGATCTGGCAACTGTTTCTTTTGCCTCCAACGTCAACAATCTCGGGAATCAGGGCGCCGGTGGCCTGGTTCTTGCAGGAGCCGGTTACAACAGTCTGTCAAGCGAATACGATCTGCGCCTGCTGAATACGCAGACCTTTGGCGCCCGTTTGTTGCATGAGACGCGGATCAGCTACTCCTGGAAACGTACCCAGCAGTCGCCTCTTTCGACGGAGCCTTCTTTGCAGGTGGCGGGCTATTTCGTTGGCGGCGGGTCAACCCATGGGGCCCTCAACAACCGAGAACGCGATCTCGAAGCAGATGATGACGCGGTGCTCACTCGAGGCCGGCATACGCTGAAGCTTGGTGTGCAGTCTCTCGGTGTATTCGTGGACGACTACGATCCGGACACCTTTAACGGCGCACTCGTCTTTGGAGGCGGAAGCGCGCCTGTGCTTGACTCGAACAACAATCCAACCGGCGAAACAACGACGATCAGTGCAATCGAGCAGTACGGTCGCGCCCTTCGGAATCTCCCTGGTGGAACGCCAACGGCCTTTCAGATAACCAGCGGAACTCCTCTTGTACCCTTCACTCAATGGCGGCTGGCTTTCTATGCGCAAGACGGTGTCAAGCTAAGCAATCACTTCACTCTGCATTCAGGCTTCCGCTATCAGATTCAAACCGCGCCGAACAGCTTTGCGAACTTTTCGCCGCGGCTTAGCTTGAGTTGGTCGCCCGACAAGAAATCGACCTGGGTGGTTCACCTGCGGGCAGGATTGTTCTCGAGCGCGGTGGCTCCAGCCTATGCGCTGCAGGTTGATCGATTGAATGGAATCCGGCAACAGGAAGCGACGATCTACGCGCCGAGTTTCCAGAACCCGCAATCGCCCGTTGCCGGTTCGATCAGTGTGAACACGCTCTGGCAGTTTCCGAAGACATTCGGGCAAATACCCTCCTTTGGCTCTCAACTCGGAGTGGAACATGAGTTTTCGCATCATTGGCATGCCGAGGCTGCCTTCAACTATGGAGCGAACTGGGATCAGGTCCGGGCAGAAAACATCAACGCTCCGATGGTTGCAAGCAGCGTCGGCGTTGCACCCGATCCAATCGCGGCTCTGCTTGCCCCGAGGCCGATTGCACCCAACGAGAACATCTTTCGCTACGAGAAGCTTGCCCATCTTCGCGGGAGATTCCTGGTGCTATCTCTGCGGCAATACAGTTACAACCGATTCGGCTTTTCCACGCTCTATGTACACATGTCAGGGGTTCGATCCGACGGAGGCTTCCGCGCTGCCGACACAACAGGGGCGGCCAATCCACAGTCGAGCTACAGCGAGCGGGGCGAGTCATCGCGGGTGGATTGGCAGACACCCAACCTGTTCGTTCTGACGGGCAACGTGAAGCTACCGCTGAAAGCAGAGCTTTCCACAGTGCTCAACGCAAGCAGTGGCCGGCCATACAACATCACTACGGGTACGGATGCGAATGGCGACGGCGACTTCAATGACCGGCCTTCCTACGCTTCCGGCCCGGGCCCGGGAGTTTACAGCACGCAATTTGGGTTGCTCACCACCAACACGGTGAATGGCAATGTTCCGCGGAACATTGGGACGATGCCCGCAACCGTGCATCTCGACATGAACCTGAGCCGTTCTTTCAGCCTCCCTGGGCGCAAAGACCATCCGCGCACGTTAACATTCAATGCGCGTAGCGCCAATCTGCTGAACCATACCAATGTCACTGCGGTAAACACCGTCCTTTCCTCCGGAGCGGTTGGGCTGCATGTTGCTGCCGAAACCGCTCGCCGCGTGGAACTGGGCATTCGTTTTGCTTTCTAGTCTGTCCCGCACGAACTGAAACGGCGAGAGTCAGGAAAGGCGCCACTCGGTAAAACGCGGATCGGTCCTTCACCCTCAGACTCCGGGTGCAAAGACCTTAATAGATTGTTGAACGCGACGTTTCATCTGCAAAGATCGGATGCTCCGCTCGAAAATAGAGTCTGAGGGTTGGCTGAATTCGAACCGCAGTTGTTCGGTGGTGAACCTCACTGCTGGATCTCATGGCTCACTGAGGGGTCAATGTAACTGACTAAATGATACTCACACCGAACCGGATTTGGCCATCGTTGCATTGGAGCGATAGAAATGGATGAGAAATCTCGGATGTCTGTTTTACCCCAGGATTCCAGCCTTGCGCAGCGTCAGACGCGCAGCGATGGGGGCGTCGCTGCCATGGCATGGACTATCTTCGCCCTGGGGTTCGCGGTGTATGCGACGTTACTGTGGCACTACGGCCACGCCAATTCGGCAGTCTTCGACGAGGGCATGCACATTTCAGCGGGCTACCGCTACTGGCGATGCGGAGACTTCGGCATCAATCCGGAGCATCCGCCACTGGTGAAGCTCTGGACGACGCTGCCCATCCGGCATTGGCAGTTGGGAAATTTCCTCACCCCGTGCGGATCGCAGATCACCAGCAACGAAGACTTGCTGGGCGACGGCTACCGCCTCATCAACAGCGAAAACGCGAACACCCTGCTGTGGAAGACCCGAGCTTTCGCCCTGGTGTTTCCGCTGGGTTTGCTGGCCACCGTTTTCTTTGCAACGCGCATGTGGTTTGGGTCGCTGGCTGCAGCGATTGCCGTGGCGCTGACGGTATTTGAGCCGAACCTGACCGCCCACGGTCCACTCGTCACGACCGACATGGCATTGACGATGATGATGCTCCTCACGGTCGCGATGGGGTGGCGATTCATCGAGCGGCCATCATTGGCGCGGGCGCTTCTGCTCGGTCTGGCGATGGGCTGCGCCCTGGCGAGCAAGCATTCAGCCGTCCTGGTGGTTGCGGTCGTCCTGACGCAGTTCGTTGGCGATTTCCTGATGAAGCGTAGTGCGGGCGGCGCGCGCTCCGCGGCGCGGCTGGTGGGCGGCTGGATGCTGGCCAGCGTAATCGCGGTGGCTGTGCTGTGGTCCAGCTATGGCTTTCGCTATCAGGCATTGCCCGATGCTCACGCGCATGGGTTTAACCTGGCCGGCGAAATCCAGGCGGCAGGACAGACTCATTCACTGATTGGGCAGGCTCTGCTGGCTATGCTGCACACGCACCTTCTGCCGGAGTCGTACCTGGCGGGGCTGCTCTATGTCCAAACGCACTCCACCCGGGCTGCCTTTCTGCTGGGCAGGGAATTGGCGAAAGGAGTCTGGTATTACTTTCCCATCGCGCTCTCTATCAAGCTGACGTTGCCGATGATCCTGCTTCTGGTTGTGGGTCTTCTCCCGGTCGGGATCTGGAAGAATCATCGCCGCGAGTATCTCTTCCTGGCCATCCCGGTTGTAGTGTTTCTGGCCGCCGCGATGGTGAGTAGCATCAACATCGGCATTCGACATATCCTGCCGGTGATTCCGTTTCTGATTCTCTTCGCAGCGGCAGGAGTAGCCCATTGGTGGTCGAGATCCAGGTGGCTTGCCGCGGCGTGCCTGATTCTGCTTGCTGCGCATGCATTATCGTATTCGCGATCCTATCCCAACGAAATTGGCTATGCCAACGAGGCATGGGGAGGTCCGTCACATCTTTACCGCTATCTGGGCGACTCGAATGTGGACTGGGGCCAGTCGCTGTATGCTGTGCGCGACTATCTGCAGAAACAGGGTGTCCACGATTGTTGGATCGCCTGGTTTGGTATGCGCAAGCCTGCGGAAGACGGCGTCCCGTGCCAGTCACTGGCCGGCCCCATCTACCTTGAGGCCACAGACACGACATTGCCGGCTCCGCTGCCAGATCATTTTCAGGGCCCCGTCCTGATCAGTGTGGGCTTGCTGGAGTACAGTCTCTATCCATATGACAAACTCTTCCATGGCAAGCCGGATGCAGTGGTAGGAGGAAGTGTCTTAGTTTTTCACGGCTCGTTTGACATGCCCGAAGTCGCGGCGGAGCGCGAGGGGGCACGGGGATGGTGGCTTCTTAATCACAATGACGCAACTGACGCAATCACAGAACTCACGGCGGCTCGGAAATATGCCTATGACCCAACCCTTGTTGCTTCTCTCCTGGCTTGGGCTAGGACACTTCAAAATAGCCATACGCGCGAGAGATCCGGAGGAGGCAGGCCTTGACTGGCGAGAGTCCGCGACAGGGCCGGTCGAAGATATCCAGTAGTTTTCTCTCTCCAAATTCATCGATTTCCTCGCCCGCCAGAATCTCCGCTCGTGTTTCGCTTGGGTTGAGTGTGCCGGAACGCTCGTTACACTTTGGACCAAGGACCTCCATTACAACCCCTTGAGGTCTAAAGGCCTTGGATTCGGTCTCTCATGCCTTGCATCTTGAAATATGCCAGCAGTCGGGGCCGTGGGAATGTGGTAATCCCGAAGGGATTTCCAAGGAGTGTGGGAAGGGTGGAAAGCCGGCTTCTTGGCTTTCCATACTTTCCATACTTTCCATACTCTGTCATTTCCATGGCCTGCTTTGGAAACGCGTTTCACAAAATCACAATCACCGCGAAGGCCCGTTGGGAACAGGAACCACTTGTCCGAGATGACGACTATTCGGCCACTTCCGAGAAGCGCGTTAGTCGTCCACTTGCCGGAGACCGACTTCAACCGAGCACGATTGGCCGGTTGTCTCCGCCGATGCACTTATCGAAGTCGGATTGGTAACGAGAAGTCGTTAATCGAACAGTTGAGCCGGTTTGGTCATTTTCCCGGCCGGGAGGCTTCGAACGAACTCATCAGCACCGGGGAAGCTTGCGTATCGGTATCAAGCGGCAAAAAATCGCAGATCACGTATCATTTTCGGATACCCGAGACAGCGCAGAGTCAATCATGTTCACCAAATCCGGACTCATCGAATTACACGGCACCATGCATGAACGGTTGGAGCTTCTATTGCGACATGTTGCAACCGTCCCTGATAACCTCCACCACAAGCTGATTTCAGGATTCGGCCATCCATCCGTTTGGAAGCAGCTTGTGCATATCCTCACCTGCGAGGAAGGCTGGATCCAGGATCTGCAGAACAAAGCGTTTGCCGGTTGGCACGAAGAGGACTGCCCAACAATGGCGGACTTGCTAGCCGCCAAAGACCGAATACGAGAGGCAACACGAATCTACATCGGCGATCTCACGGAAGAACAACTCAACACGACCCTGGCCAAGCGTCCCGTGGATTGGGGCGGCGAACTCCGAAGTCCCGCTTTTATCCTGTTGCACGTCATAACCCACGCATTTCACCACAAGGGCCAGGTTGTCGCGATGTTGCGAATTCTCGGATATCCAGCTCCTGACACAGATTTGCAGCCGGTATAGATTCCGCTAACTTTCGGCTTGCCCGTCACCCTAACGCCAACGTATTTTGGCCGAATAGGTGGGCTCTTTGTCCTTGCTCGATTCGAATGCCGTGAATCAGAATAGGTGAGTCAGGCGAAAGACGGTACATGCGCTCAGTTTCCAAAAGACGCTTGCAACTGGTCTCGCCAAAGGCCCCGGTACCGTCCTTGGGTCCGGATCAGCAGCATAGGGTCGCTGTATTAGCATTGCCGAACAGCGCGTTGTCTGACCTAGCCGAGCCGTATGAAGCATTCCTTATGGCAGCGCGACTTGGACAAGAGGCACTCAGACGCCGCCTACCGTATTACGAGGTCACGCTTCTATCTATCGCAGGAAATTCCATTGCGACATTGTCAGGATTGTCTGTCAATGGCGCCCGTCCATTTCAAACCTACGAAGGTTTCCCTGACACGTTGGTTGTGTGCGGCGAAGCTGATTCGCTGGATCCAACCGCTGATTCCTCCTCTCTGTTCCGTTCGTCAGCGAAAGAAGCCGCCGCGTATGCTCGGTCTGTACCGGGATTTTCTGCCTGGCGGAGGCCGGCTTACTCGGCGAGAGACATGTGACGACGCACTGGCAGTACGCCGATAGTCTGGCGCAAAAGTATCCGGCTCTGCATGTGGATCCAGAACCGTTGTTTCTGCGCGATGGAAAATTCTACACGTCGGCTGGCTGCACGGCAGGGATGGACCTCTCGCTGGCACTCATAGAGGAGGATCTCGGCGTCGAGGTTGCGAGCGAGATAGCGCGCGCTACCATCATGTTCCTGCGTCGGCCGGGGCGACAGGCGCAAATCAGTCCGCTCCTCAAGTTGCAGATGTCGGAACGCGAGCCTATGCGCGAGCTGCAGGCCTGGATGCTTGAGCGCCTGCATTTGCCCCTCACGGTGGAGGACCTCGCCGCGCAGGTCCACATGAGCCCGAGGAATTTTGCGCGTTCTTTTGTGGCGGAACTCGGCACGACGCCCGCACGTTTTCTCGAAACCTTGCGCTTGGAAGCTGCTCGACGCCGATTGGAGGAGACCGACCGAAACGTCGATCAGATCGCGGGCGAATGCGGGTTTGGTTCTGCCGAAGTGATGCGCCGCTGCTTTATGCGTAATCTGGGAACCCCGCCGAGCGCCTATCGTCGCCAGATTGAGGTTGGGCCATAACACTCGCGGTGCTAGATCGTCGAATCCGGTATTGGAACAACCAACAATGAATACGGCGGTACGCTCAGCCTTGATCAAAGTCACGTTACCGAAACCAATCCTTGTGGGCGGCTCTCTTGCGCCTCTTCCCGTGAATTCTCGGAGCCCTGCTGCATTTCTTTATCGCGCACTCAGCCGCAACTACTTAATGTCGGACCGGTCGCAAACTTCACTTTCTGCCGGACCATTGGCTGGTTTGTGGTCTCTCTCCTGTGGAATCGCCGTGTTCCTGGTGTAGCAGATCGTGATGCCTCTGTGCGCGTTCCATTATCCCAGACCCCATCGCTTGCACGGGTTGATCCAAGGTCTGGAGTTCACATGCTGCTGATCCGACTCCCCCAGCTCGTTTAGCCTACACCGACTGCCGAGGCAACAGTGGACCACGTTCGATCCCATCTCTTGGCAGGAATCGTGGTGTCTTTGACATTGCGAAAACCTGCTTTCTTCACGAATATGAGTGTGCGTTGTGACCGCTTGTAAATCGCCGGGATAAGGAACGGCGGGAAAGAGATGGGTATATGAATAATATCTGGCTCCTGATTGGCTTAAGCTGCTTACTCTCGACAACTATGATTGCGCAGAACGGAACGGCAGAGACGTCGACGCGGGCAGGCATCGATGCTGGGAATCAGGCTTGGATCGATGGAATAAAAACCGGCAATGTCTCGCTTATTATCGCGACCTATGCGGACAACGCCGTTGACTGCGGTTCCACGGGAGAATGCATCAAGGGACGCACCGCCATTGAGCAACACATGAGAGATCAGGTTGGGGACTTTGGGCAGGCGAACTCGGCCACCGTGAAAACCTGGGGATCGAGTCAACAAGGGAACTTTGCTTATGAATGGGGCCAAGCGGAAGCGACGTTCATCAGTGGCAAACACCTCGTGGAGAAATATCTGACAGTCTGGCAAAAACAGGCAGATGGAAGCTGGAAGATATTCCGTAACATGGTGATTCCCGAGAAATAAATCCGCAGATCAGCCCCGTGTTTTGGTGCACCGTCCTGGAAATGTCTAAGTCTACGACGTTCCGACGGGCCTCTTAACATAGAGGAGACGGTATGCAAGAAGGCGGAATCAGTCGCCGCACCTTCGTGAAGTCCACTGCCGGATTCGCAGGCGCTGCCATCGTCGCGGGCTCGGGGCTATTGGCGCAGAATCCCGCGCAAGCTTCGTCACAAGCTACAGACCCCATCCACGTCGTGCCGTTCGACTTCCCGAAGGACTTTCTTTGGGGTAGTGCGACGGCCTCTTATCAAGTCGAAGGCGCATGGAAAGAAGACGGCAAGGGCGAGTCGATATGGGACCGCTGTTCGCATACCGTTGGCTGCGTGAAGGGTGGCGATACCGGCGACGTCGCCTGCGATATGTATCACCGCTACAAGCAAGACATCGCCATGATGAAGCAGATGGGCATGAAGAGCTGCCGTTTCTCGATTGCCTGGCCGCGTATTCAGCCCACCGGCACGGGGGCAGTGAATCAGAGGGGCCTCGATTTCTACGGGCGGCTCACCGACGCAATCCTTGCCGCTGGCATCCGGCCTCTCCCGACGCTCTACCACTGGGATCTGCCCCAGGCTTTGGAGGATAAAGGCGGGTGGCCGAACCGCGAGATGGTGAACTACTTCACTGACTACGCGCAGATCCTTGTGAAGTCGCTCGGAGACCGCATCATCAACTGGTCAATCTTCAATGAGCCCTGGATCTTCACCGCATTCGGTTACTGGCGCGGTATTCACGCGCCGGGGCGTACCGATGAAAAAGAGTTCTTCCGCTCCGTCCATGTGGTCAACATGGCACAAGGCCAGGCCTTCAAAGCCATGAAAGCGCTCACCCCGAACCTCCAGATAGGCACTGCTTTCAGCACGAGCAATTGTGAGCCGGTAACCGACTCGCCCGCTGATCACGCCGCGGCCGACCGCATGCATGCGTTCAAGAACACCTTGTTCCTGGAACCCGCAATGCACGGGCGCTATCCGAAGTTCACACCCGACAGTTCGGGAGAGGATCTCCTGGACATCCGCTCGGGCGATATGGAAATCGTCAAAGCCCCACTCGATTTCATTGGCATGAACTATTACAGTCGCACCATGGTTGAAGATGAGGACGCCAATGGCGCCATTCATGCGAAAACCAGTAGCGGCAAACAAGGGCCGCTTACGGACTTCGGGTGGGAAGTATGGCCCGACAGCTTCCACGATCTGCTCGTCCGGATCAGCAAGGAATACCTCCACACTCCGATCGAAGTGACCGAAAACGGTTGTTCCTACGGAGACTCACCGCTGACCGATGGCAGCGTGCCCGATGAGCGCCGAATAGATTTCTATCGAGGCTACATCAGCGCCGTCGGCCGCGCGATCAAAGATGGCGCCAACATCCGCGGCTATCACGCCTGGAGCATCATGGACAATTTCGAGTGGTCGGAGGGCTACTCCCAGCGCTTTGGATTGGTGTACGTCGATTTCCGCACCCAGAAGCGTTCCATCAAGGACTCGGGGAAGTGGTATTCGCGACTGGTGATGACCGGCACGTTGCGCTAGACAAGCGAACCAGACTCTTACGACTCGGAACCAGCCTCAGTTCCGTTTGCCTTTACGCGGGTGAAGTACGATCCGCGAGGTTCTCATCATCTTTTCGTGCGCAGTAGTTGTACGCACGCGAACGAGCCAACTAACTACCGCTCGACAGCTTCTGCACTGTGAAGAGTTGGGCCTGGAGCTCCCGAATGTGGTGCCGACCCGGGCGATCTGGAGAACAGTGGAAGTGTTGTGCGCCCTCCAGAACACAGAGACTCTCGCGATTGTGTACGGCCCCTCCGGCACAAGCAGGGCCTTCGTCGTTACCAGCAGACCCGCAGTGGTCGCAGCAACGGCTTACTTGGGATTTTGGAGATACCCCGACCCTGATGTGACGATGGCTATTCTGAACAGCGATCTAATTGCGATCCGACGTGTCAATATGAGTTTCACCACAGGTGTGTTGGGATTGGTTTTGGAGTCAACGTGGGGAAGAATGATGCGTACCGACGAACGTAGTCGGCGCGGGCGCCGCACACTCCCCGAAATTCTGCTGCCAGCAACGTTCGGATTCTTGATCCGCTGGGAAGAACGTCTCAATCCGCAGTTCCTGCAACGTAACGTCCTGCGGCCTGCATAAAGTCATGATGGCGCTGAACAGGCGCAGATTGAGATCTCCTTTACGTATGTGAATCGGAAGCAAAAGGTCGCCGGGACGCGGCGCTGGGTGCGAATCGACCACTGTAGATACGTCGGCATAGCCCCTGATCTCAGCCAGCAAAGCAGAGCCAACATGGTCATCCGCTGAGCTGAACTCCAGCTCTGCCCGGCTAAGTAAGTGGTGTTCCACCTCCGGCCAGTTCACTATCCAGCGACGGGTACCCTCCGGGTGGAACGTGGCACGCAGGATGTTATGGTTCCAGGCGCTCAGCGCTGGAGAAACCAATGTTGGGAAAAACCTACCGGCGGCATGATTCCCCAACAGTAAATCCCAATGACGGTCCAGTACGACCGCGGCATAGGGCAAATGTCGATCGAGGATGAACTGCAGCATGCCGCGCATGTGAGTCAACTCGTCGGCCGATAGAGGTGTTTCGCGAAAGATGTGGGCGAAGCCGGCGGATTCGAGCAGACGATTGCGCTCGCGAAGTGGCAGGTCGAGCACTTCCCCCAGAGCAAGCACCGCCTCACGGCTGGGCTGGGCCCGACCCGTTTCAATAAAACTGACATGCCGTGCGGAGAACCCAGCCCGACTGGCCAACTCGAATTGGCTCAGCCCGCGGGTTTGCCGCCAGGCGCGAATCCGCGGTCCAACCGAGGTAGCTGTAGCTGCCATGCCGGTATTCTATTCGCCGCACAGAAATTGAACATTACCTCGCAGGTAATGGCTTGCTGCTGTTCCATCCGTCATGATGCACGCAGTTTATTCACCTCACGGAAATTGACCATTACTTCACAGGTAATTGTGGGTCCCGCGCCCGTCAGTCTACGATCTCGGCATGAAAAGACGATCGGTATTGAAATCGATGATGGCCGCTTTTACGAGCGCAAGCTTCTTTACGGGCGGAAGCTTCAATATGGAGGCCAAGGAGCCCTCCAGAGTCGCTCTGCTCTCCACCACGATGGTCGAGACCCGCGATGGAACCAGGATTCACTTTCGGGATTGGGGGGCCGGCCGACCGATCGTCTTCGTGGCGCCATGGGGTCTCTGCTCCGACTGGTGGGACATCCCGGTGATCACACTTTCGGCACGGGGTTGGCGTTGCGTGACATTCGACCGGCGCGGTCATGGACGTTCCGATGATGCCTGCCGCGGTTACGATTTCGACACTCTCGCCGACGATATCGCCGCTGTCATGGACGCACTGGATTTGCAGGATGTCGTTCTGGTCGGCCACTCCATGGGAGGCGCGGAGGTGGTCCGCTATCTGACCCGCCATCGCAGCCACCGGGTCAGTCGTGCTGTCCTGATTGCGCCTACGACGCCGTTTACTTTGAAGACCGACGACAATCCAGGCGGCGCGCCCCGAGAGGCCCTCGAGAAGTTTCGCGAGTCGTTTAAGGATGACCTTCCACGCCGCGCGGCAGAGGCGGCACCGGATTTTTTCGGCCTTCCCAAAAACGCCGTCTCGAAAGAGACCATAGACTGGTGGTGCCGGATGTTCCTGGACCGGGTCTCGATCAAGGTGCTCACGGAGATGAACAAGGTACAGACGGAAACCGATTTCCGCCCCGAGCTTCGAACGATCAAAACACCCACACTGATCCTGCACGGCGACATCGACAAATCGGCGCCACTGGAATTGACTGGACGCCCGACTCACGAACTCATCGCCGGCAGCTGGTTCTTGGTATACGAGAATGCGGCTCATGCTCTGCCGTACACGCACACCGGTCGCATGCTGGCGGATATCGTCGCGTTCGCAGGACCGTTACAGGAATCATGATCATCCGGCGCCAGATTCCGAAGATCGAACATCTCTGACATGAAATGATTCCAAGAGAAAAGAATGATCTGCTCCGCTGTTCGCCTAAAGCGCGGAAGAGTATGCCTATTAAGACCCTGACGCCGGAAGGCCCACCCTTTGCAAAAGGCGCAAAGGATGGGCCACTCGCAGTATCGCCGATAAAAGGAAGGCAAACTTAAATCATGAAAGAGTCCACCAAACGGTCGATTCTTCGCTGGATTCACATCGTCTTTGGTATTCCGATACTCGGGTATATTTATACTCCGTTTGAAGAAATTCGAAAGTACGCCGCACGTGTAGGGTTTGTCATCGTTCCTGTGATGCTCCTTTCGGGGCTTAGGATGTGGAAAGGCCATTTCCTTCGGCGACTTATTTCGAAGAGATCGGCCAATAAAACTACTCCCATGAAAACGGAACAAGAATTTGGAGGCATAAAGATCCAATGAATCCATCGGAACGTATTGACCAGCTGATCGCAGGACTCACAGACTGGCGTGGCAAAACGCTTGCCAGCATCCGCAAGAGCATCCTTGACGCCGACGAGGAGATAATCGAGGAATGGAAGTGGATGGGAAGCCCAGTCTGGTCTCGCGAGGGAATAATCGCCGTCAGCAACGCCCACAAGGATAAGGTGAAGCTTACCTTTTCTAACGGGGCGCGGCTCCCAGATCCTGACAAGCTTTTCAACGCGGGCCTCGGAGGCAACGCGTGGCGAGCGATCGATCTTTTCGAGGGCGATAAGATCAATGAGCGTGCTCTGAAAAATCTCGTCCGTGCCGCTGTTGATTACAATCAGATCAAATTGAAGGGGAAAGCGCCTGCCGGTACACGAGCGAAAGTACATAAAAGTAAAAAGTGATGAAACGACTGCTGTTGGCGCTCCATTGCGCTATCCCGCGTTCCAGCGGCTTGGCTGGGGCTAGCATCTCCTGCAGAAAGTACACCCGCAACGTGATGCGGCTACTTTGGTCGTGAGAATACCCAGACCGGCTATGCGAAAGAAAGATCTTCTGTCGATCTTTCTTCCTGGGCCCTTCCGAGTTGTACGTCGGAAACCACTTTTTTCCTTCGGCGAACTGATTCGTGGCCAGCTAATCTCCATAGGTACATCGCAGCATATGCGCGCCACGGTCTCCAGGCTTCCGCGCGGCGCTCAAGTTCTTCAGGGCTCCTCAGGTTCAAGGCACGAAGAAGCCCAAGATCTGTGGATGGGAAGGCATCGGGTTGGCCCAACGCCCGCATCGAGATATATTGCGCTGTCCATTTTCCAATGCCGGGGATCTCACACAAGCTCTCGGCGAAGGCTTCAGGATCCACAACACCGACGAAACTAATCCGGCCGTCGCAGATGCTGCGAGCCAGGGCACGAATTGTCTGCGCACGTGCCGCGGTTAAGCCGATGCTGCCAAGTTGGGCATCCGCCAGGACTTCCGGTTCGGGGAAAAGACGAGATAGTCCGATGGGGCCGCCGAACCGCTTCCCAAACTTGTCGGCCAATCGGCCTGCCAGAGTTGTCGCGGTTTTGACGCTCACCTGCTGACCGAGAATCGCACGTGTCGCAAGTTCGAAGGCATCCCAGCAACCCGCGACTCTGAGTCCTGGTTCGGCCTCCAGTTTCTCTGCCAAGAGCGGGTCGCCTTGCAAGGTCTCCGATATGGATATCCAATCCGCATTGAGATCGAACATCGCGCGAATGCGTTCCACGATTATGAAGAGCCAACGCGGATCGCCGAACTCGATGCGTGAAACGAGGACGTGCCTGTCTTGGTCAAGTGAGACCTCCAAATAGCCGGACTGTCCATTCACGCAGATAGTTCGGCGATAACGGCCGGCTTCTACGGTCTCAACCCCGGGAGTGCACCGAGGCACGAGGAAATCCAGGATTCCCTGCCAGTGATAGGGTGGGCGGAAATTGAGCCTGAAGACATACTGGTTTGTAAGTTGGATGTCCTTTTGTCGTGCGAGACGCCGGATCTGAGTGGGGGTCCGGTGATAAAACTTGCGGATACCGGCATTAAAGCGGCGAACGGAGCCGAACCCGGATGCGACGGCAATCTGATTCATTGGCAGACTCGTCTCATCAATCAACTTCTTAGCGAAGTGCATGCGGCGGGTGTCAGCGACCGCGACCGGGGTTGCTCCCAAGTGTCGCAAAAACAAACGGCGAAGGTGGCGGGAGCCGATGCCGAGTCGCTGCGCAAACGCTTCGACTCCACCATCTTCCAACCCGCTCTCGGCGATCAAACGCAACGCTCGCGAAACCGTCGTTGACGTTCCTACCCACGCCGGAGTGCCGGGTGAACCCTCGGGACGGCAGCGAAGGCAGGGACGAAAGCCGGCCTCCGCAGCTGCTGCTGCGGTCGCGAAATACCGGCAATTCTTCTCCTGTGCAGTTGGAGCCGGACAAGTCGAGCGGCAATAAACCCCACTTCCGGTCACACCTATGAAGAACTTGCCATCAAAGCGCGGATCACGCGACAGTCTCGCGCGTGAACATATCTTCCAATCTAGCTTCATCGGGACGGGGTCTTCCTTGCCGCCGCGTTCTGGTACTTAGGATAGTTGACTTTAGAGCTGGTCGTGGACGTTTTCGGACTTCGCTCAAAGAACGTCTCAAGGCGCGCTGAATGAAGTCCGGAACCGTCTAGCCTTTCGATAGCGAGGTCCGTGAACGTCCACCTGGTCGCGTCTTCTTTCGTTATCTTCTCTGAACAGCAATGAGCAGGCTGTGCACTGAAGAAACTGCTCAGCAATCCGTTCTTCCATCCCAACGGACCTGGAGGCAGCATGCGGCGCAACGTAGTGACAGACTTCATCGTGATAGCAGCAATTTCAACCTTGGCCATTTCCGTTCCGTTGGCTACGGCCCAGCAGGCAAAGCAGCCGCCCCGATACTACGTCTTTAACCTCGGAGATCCAGGTGCCGGAACTGTTGCCGCAGCTGCCAGCATCAATAATCTCGGCTGGATCGCAGGTGATTCTTGGGAGAGCGGAAACGTGAACGAGCACGCCTTCTTGTGGGTCGGAACACCGGTTGATCTTGGCACCCTCGGGGGCGCGAACAGTGCTGTGGCTTGGCCGAACAAGAACAACCACGGTCAGGTTGCGGGTATTGCCGAAACCGCCGACATCAATCCGTTGAACGAAGCCTGGAGCTGTGCTCTGGCGAACTTTCCCACGATTACGAATCACATATGCTTCGGGTTTACTTGGGAAGATGGCGTCATGACAGCGCTTCCCCCGCTGCCCGGCGGCATGGATAGCTATGCCGCCGGGGTCAACAACAAGGGGCAAATAGCAGGTTGGGCGGAGAACGGAGTTCACGATCCGACTTGCAACAACACGCCGCCAATAAATCAGGTTCTGCAGTTTGAAGCGGTGGTGTGGGGACCGAATTTAGGCGAGATGACGCAGCTTTCTCCTTTTGGTTCCGATCCCGATTCAGCCGCGACCGCGATCAACGACAAAGGGCAAATCGTAGGCATTTCCGGCCTTTGCGCAAATGCCGCCGGAACCACGAGCGCTGAACACGCTGTGCTCTGGGAGAGCAAATACACTGCACCCATCGATCTGGGGAACTTTGACGGCGGCCTCGCGTGGAACACCCCTACGGCGATCAACAACCGAGGTCAGGTCGTCGGATTCGGTAACCAGCAGGGCAGCCCCGCTAGCGCGTTCAATCCGATCGGCTTCTTCTGGGACAAGCATCGTGGCATCGTGGCAATAAACCCGATGAGCGACGACACGAATAGCTGGGCATGGGGCATTAATCAGCGCGGTCAGGCAGTCGGCCAATCATTCAATCTGAACACGGGCGCAGCGCGGGCGTTCTTGTATGAAGACGGAAAATCAACCGACTTGAATACGCTGATTCAAGCGGATTCATCGCTCCAGCTCCTGTTAGCGAACGATATCAACGACGAAGGCGAGATCGTTGGCTTCGCCACCGACACAAACACTGAGGCAACAGTATCATTCCTCGCGGTGCCGGTGTCTGAGGGTAACCAGCGGTTTGCGAGGCATGGGGAAAGTGATCTCGGAAACAAGGCTGTTCCCGAACAAATGCATCGGCCGTACGCAGGCGTTTTCCGCCGCTTTGCCGCGAATCCAGCACCGTCCAGATGAGCCGCAGAGTTGCACACTTCATTAACGCGGGCGAACGGCCCTCATCTCCCACCGGGAAGAAGGGCAGGGAGACTATCCCTGCCCTCCGTTGCGTGTCCTGATGCTTCGTGTCCGTCACTGCGTGGAGTGTCCGAAATGCCACACTCGCTATCTGCCCGGTTCGAGCCCGTATCGTAATGGGTCCTACTTGATCCCGTTGGCAAAGCGCTTCTCATCTGGGTGCCTCTTGTACTGTTCTTGCCGCAATCCGCCGGTTTGTAGTCAATGGAAGTGGACGGAACTGAAGGCGTGCGAAGTGTCTCGCGAGGCCTATCGCTTGGGCTATGGCTCAACAAATGAGATTTGGGCCTTGAGCCGTCCGCGCCACGAATTACTCCGTTGAAGGCGGCACTCAAAATGAGGAGAGCAGAGAATGAAGGTAATTCGTTGGCGTATTGGCACTTTGTTACTTGTTGCCTGGTGCTCGTTGATTGCCACTGGAAGCCGCTACGCACTCGCGACCGCGGATCCCTCTCCGGTCGCATGTGCGGCCCCTACGTATCACGCGTTCGACTTTTGGATAGGCGATTGGGATGTCTTTGAAATTGGCAATCCTACGAAAGCCGCGCACGCGCGCATTGACCCCATATTGAAAGGATGCGTTCTGCGGGAGGACTATCGAGCCAGCGACGGACACGAGGGCCAGAGTTTCACGATTTATGACAATACCAGGGACTTGTGGCACCAGACGTGGGTCACAAGCCAAGGCGTGGTGTTGGAGATCGAAGGGAAATCCGAGAACGGCCAAATCGTGCTGAGCGGAAAAAATCAAAAGGGTGAGATGGTACGCGGCACATGGAAACCGGTCAGCGGAGGGGTTCAGGAAGTGGCGGTCAAGTCCAGCGACGACGGAAGGACTTGGCACCCGTGGTTTGACATCATGTTTCGGGCACATGAAACCGGTAGCGCGACCATTGGTATGCACGATGACCAAGATGATGAGAAACAGACGGTTGCGGGCCTCGATGCTCAGTATCAGGAAGCCGTCAAGCAGAACGATGCAGCAACGATGGACCGAATCCTGGCCGCTGACTTTGTTCTCGTCACAAGCTCCGGGAAGACTTACAGCAAGTCCGACTTAATGGATGAAGCAAAGAGCCGTCGCAGAATCTACGAGCACCAGGAGGACACCGAGAAAACCGTGCGCCTCTGGGGCGACACTGCGATTGTGACGGCAAATCTTTGGGAAAAGGGGACGGAAGATGGCAAACCGTTTGAACACAAGCTTTGGTTCAGCGATGTTTACCGACGGACCCCGAAAGGGTGGCAATATATATTTGCCCAATCCGCGTATCGCCCGATGGCTCAGAGTTTTTGACCTCGGCAACTTAGCCGGGAGTTGGACACGGTTGATGGACGATGGCGCATACTGGAATCGATGCGTATGTGGCAATCAATTCGCACCTCTGCCCTCGGCCGTCATGTGCACAAGGAGGGGTACGCAGCTCTCGTTCTTTCTGGTGGCTACGAAGAGGCGGGGGATCATGGACGCTTCCAGGTGAAAGCTGGCAGCGTTGTTTTCCATGATCAATTTGAGGCGCACTTAAACCGTTTCTGCCAAACCGGAGCTGTGGTGCTCAATCTGCAGCTGCCTATTGGCTGTTCCTACACCCCAGGAATTGCGAGCGTGACTGATCCTGACTCCGTTGTGCGCGCGGCCGAGGGAAGTCGCAGGGACGCTGTTGACTTGCTGTTCTCAGCTGCCAGAAGCGAGATGCCGCAGCTTGCCGACTGGCCGGATGTGTTGGCAGCAGCGCTAATGAAGAATCCATCTGTGAAACTGTCCGAATGGGGAGAAGGGAACGGAATTTTGCCATGGGCCGTGTCGCGGGGTTTCGCTTTGGTTTTTGGTGTCTCCCCAGAGACTTTCCGTGCGCGCATTCGCGCTCGCTACGCATTGCAGTCCATTCGAGACACTCAGGCGCCACTCGTAAGAATCGCAGCTGAGCTAGGCTTTGCCGACCAATCGCACATGTCCCGGAGTGTTAAGCAGCTTACCGGAATTGGACCACGGGCATGGCGATCCACTGCAAATGGATTCAAGACTAAAAGAAGGCTGGATGTTTAGGATCGAACTATGCGCCGCATTCCGTATCTGCTCTGCCTTCTCATGTTGTGTACCAAGATCGCCGACCCGCCACTCCTGCATGCAGAGTCAGCTCTGCTTCACACGAGCACGGACTGGCAACTTAAGCCTTCTCTCAAATATGACACCCTCTGCCTGTTGAACGCGCTAAGCGGTGATCCGTACTACCTGCAGTACTATCAAGCCGAGTACGACCACTTCCGTCCGCTCTTCGCACCCGATGAGCAGGCCGCCTTCGCCCAGTTGAAGCATGTCATCAAGGATGAGGGACATGGAATTGTCTCCGCCAAGCTGGCTCTTTACTATTCCGTGGTCGATGATGAAACCTTGCCCGAAATGATCCGCACGGCACACGACAGCTCTGCGATGAAAGCTGGCCTCGCGAAAACCTCATACTGGAGCGATGATGGCTGGCAGAACTACGAGGCGGCGAGGCCAGCCTTGGAGGCAGCCCTTAGGGCTTTGGATCGGGTCGGATTTCCAGCCTACTGGGCGGCAAACGCCAAGCCCAGGATCGAAAAGCGCATCGCCGAACTCTCTCCTGAACTTCCGAAGTACAACATCATCCCCGTAATCGAGAGCTACCTTGGCTTTCCGCTGTCGTCGCGGACGATCACTGTATATCTGCTGGCTTATTCCGAGCCTCACGGAATCCGTATTACCGGGTTGCGTTTCCTGACCCATGTGTCCTATCCGTTCAGCATCGTCCTCCACAATGCAATTCACGAACCCATGCACCCTCCTTACCACGCAGACGATCCGAAGGTCCGCGAAGCAATTGACCTGCTGGGTCGCGACCCGCTGGTGATCGATAAGGTTCAACACCATGACCCGTCCTTCGGGTACAACACGACTGCCGGCTACATCGAAGAAGACTCCGTGCAGGCGCTGGAGCAACTCGTCAGCGAGAAGTTCGGCGTCGGCCGGAATGCATGCCAATACTGGCAGGAGCAGGATGGCGGCATGCACGTCCTCGCCGTTGCCATGTATACAGGCTACAAGCAGGCGTCATCTGTAACTCCTGAACCCTATTCGCAGTGGTTCAGGCGTGCAGTCCAGAATGGTCATCTCCGCGGAAGTAACCTGCAGAAAGCCGTTCAGTCCTTTTTTTCTTCCCCGGGTTGCCCCCAACATTGAACGCTTCAAGCGGAAGGTTTGTTAGCCTATCGCTCTGGAGGTCAAACTAGGCATTTAGTAGAGCGCTCAAGTTTGAACAATCTTCTTGAGATCGCGGCGGCTCTTGACAAGGCACGCACGTCATCACCGGATCATTTGGCCGGTCTCGCTAGGGAGTGAACCAGTGAACCCGAGCATTTTCCTCCTGCTCAATTTGGCGCTGTCGTTTTACCTCGTCGGTGCAATTTGGGCGCACGAGATTGACATCTTTAGATCGTGGAAGCTCATTGGGGCGGAGGATTTCGCCATCGTGCAGACGGTGCACTGGCGTAAGCTGCCTTATTGGATCTTCGCGCCGCTGGGTTTGGCCCTCCTGGGATCAATTGCTCTCATCTGGTACCACCCGCCAGGCTCGCCGCGTTGGGCAATATGGGGGAACCTGGCCTGTCAACTAACGTCCCATCTGCTCACGGCGATCTATTGGGGCAGATGGCAAGCAAAACTGGCTAAGGACGAGCGCGGCCCGGCGAGTCCCTATTTGGCGAAGATCCTGGCAACCCATTGGTTACGTACGCTCCTGATCAACGCTTATGGGCTGATCTTTCTTGCTTGGGCGATACATGTGCTCGCTAACCATGTCGTGGTGATGCGATAATGATTTCTCAGCAGCGCGGACTCGTCGGTTGGTGGCTGTCTTTAGCAGTGATTGGAGTTTGCGCCGCGATGTCCACGGCGCGGGCGCGGACCTCTGATTTGATTCTCGTTAACCTCTCTGGAAGGGTGACCGGAGGTTCGGGAAAACACGTCGTCTTCGTCGCGCTGTGGGATTCCAGCGGATTCCTCAAGCGGCCAGTCCAGCAAATCCGAATTGAACCGCAAGCCGAACCTCGCTTTCAATTCCAGATTCCCGTTGGCCGCTGGGCACTGAGCGCCTTCGAGGATGAGAACGACAATGGCGTTCTCGATATGGGAGTTTTCGGTCCGAAGGAGCCAAGCGGGTTTTGGCGTCCGTTCCACGGATGGCGAAAACCACACTTCGACGACGTAGCCATACAGATTGATCGAAACACGACAGATGTCGAGATCAAGTTAAACAGGTAGTTCGAAGCGGAATTGCTTTCTCCCCCGAAAAGGAGAAGGGGGACGACGTCGGGTGAGATGGAATGAGACGATATCACGTAAGGGCAAGAGCGTTCATCACTTCTTGTTCCTCTGCAACAGCGTGTCGGCGAGTAACGGTTATCGCTCGCGCTCGGAAGCGTCGATCCTCCGGGCTGATCGGGCAGCGAGTTCTGTCCCAGAATTGAACTTTAGTAAAGCGCTCAAGTTTCAACAATTCTCTTGAGATCGCGCATCGCTTCGTTAATCTGCTGCCCGTTGATTCCGCCATAACCGAGAATTAAGCCCGTCCGGGTAGGTCGTTTCAAGTAACAACTTGACAATGGCATCGCGGAAATACCTCTCTTAGCCGCCTTCCTGGCGATCACCGAGTCGTCAGTGCTGCGCGGCAGGAGCGCGACCAAGTGCATGCCCGCTTCCGCGCCAATCACCTCCAACGTTGTTCCCATGTGAGCTTGGATCGCCTTCACAAGTAGGCTGCGTCGCTCCATATACAGCGTCCTCATGCGACGGATGTGGCGAGCAAAGTGTCCTTCCTGGATAAAGTCGGTTAGCACAGCCTGATAGAGTGTCGAGGCAAAAATATCGGAGGCCTCCCGGCACGCCGTGAATGCGTGCACCAAATCATCGGGTACAACCACGTAGCCCAAACGTAAAGCGGGAAACAGAACTTTGCTGAAGGTACCGATATAAATCACCCGCGCATGCCGATCCAAACCCTGAAGGGAGACAATCGGGCGGCTTCCAAACCGATACTCGCTGTCGTAGTCGTCCTCGATGATCCACGAGCCGTTGCGCGCTGCCCAATTCAGGAGCTGCATACGCCGTGTGGCGCTCATGGTTACTCCGAGGGGGTACTGGTGCGATGGTGTGACGTACACAGCACGCACCCTGTCGCCCCGGTTGACGAGGTCGGCAATCTTGATTCCCTCGTCGTCGACGCGCAGCGGAATCAAGCGAGAATCGGCCGAGAGAAAAGCCTGCCGTGCCCCTGGATATCCGGGCTCCTCGATTCCGACACCGCCCCCTGCATCCAGCAGAACATGTGCACAAAGCTGCAAGGCCTGTTGCGATCCAATTGTCACGAGAATCTGTGATGGTTCACATCGCACGCCGCGAGCGATCGCCAGATACTGTGCGATGGCTTCACGAAATGGCAGATGCCCCATGGGATCGCCATAGGCCAAGACTTCCCGCTTTAGCATTCGCGAATGCCGAGCTACGAGTTTTGACCAGATGCGAACGGGAAAATGGTCCAGTGCCGGCAAACTTACACGGAATGCGCCCAGGTTGTTCAACCAAGACTGCGGTGGCACATTCTTTAGAGCGGTTGCGCGATGCGAAATCTGGCGTGGGCCCGTTCTCGCACTTGATTCTTGCCAGCCGTTCGAGGCTTTCCTGCGAGACAGGTGTAGTTCCTGATCCGGAATAGATCTAGCTACGCGTGTTCCGGCCCCAACGAACGCTTCTAGGTAGCCTTCGGCACACAATTGTTCGTATGCATTGAAAACAGGGATTCGGGAAATTTTCAGTTCGGTTGCCAAGTTTCTGGTTGACGGCACTCGTTGCCCCGATCGCAACTGGCCATCGACGATGGCGCGCCGGAACCAGTCATAAAGCTGACGATACATGGGGCTCTCATTCTCTGGATCAATGGTTAATGATGGGAAGAAGCTGGCTGACATTCGGTTTAATCGAAGCCTCGGGTGGCTATATGAATATACCTCCAAGTGGCTATTGTAAAGTGCCACTACGAACCTCTATTTTCTTCAATTGAAGAGGGTCGCAAAGTGACGACATACAGGAGATTCTGGCTTGTCTTTGTGTTATGCGGAATAAGTATTTTTTTCAATGAGGGCCGGTCCGTAGGACAGTCAAATCCGGCGAACAAAACAAATAGTGCACAGCCTTCTGCCGAGGCAGCATCCCCAGCTTCTTCCACCATGGATCAGGTTCCCGACGGCCAACATGACTTCGATTTTTTGTTCGGGAGCTGGACGGTGCACAGTCGTCGTTTATTGCATCCGCTGACGGGCTCAAACGAGTGGGTTGAGTTCGACGGAACGGCAATCGACAAGCGCATTTGGGATGGCCGTGCTCAGATCGAAGAATTCGAGACCGAGAGCCCTACTGGCCACATCGAGGGTATGACGGTTCGAATCTATGACGCCAAGTCGCGTCAGTGGAGCATTTATTGGGCAAACCATTCGGATGGGAGATTCAGTCTTCCGGCGACCGTCGGACAATTCGAAAACGGACGGGGTGAGTTTTACGATCAGGAGGACTACAAGGGTAAGAACATCTTCGTTCGTTACACCTGGACCAGTTCACTGGATTCTCCTCGCTGGGAGCAAGCTTTTTCTACGGATGGTGGGAGAACCTGGGAGACGAATTGGGTGTGGACGCTATCCCGGATGAAGGACAACACCACCAAGGCACGCTGAGCGGCTGAATGAAAATGAAAACATTGAATCTTTGTCTTCGTGGGCTACTGATTATTGTGTTTGTTTCTTTCGGCTCGAAACATTTGCCGGCGCAGTCGGGTTCAGCCGATGCAAAAGCGGACACGACCCGCACCCCGGAACCACGGGATGGTCAGCACGACTTCGACTTTGCAATTGGAACGTGGACGACCCATTTGAGACGCCTCCAGCATCCGTTAACAGGCTCGGGCACGTGGGTCGAATACGAGGGCACGTCCGTGGTGCGAAACGTGTGGAACGGTCGCGCCAATCTCGAAGAATTCGAGGCAAGCGGCCCCGCTCATATCGAGGGTCTTACCCTGCGTCTGTACAATCCGCAATCCCATCAATGGAGTCAAGTATGGTCGACGAGCACCGATGGAACTCCAAGTCAACCGATGATCGGCGATTTCAAGAATGGGCGCGGCGAATTCTTCGATCAGGAACCACTGAATGGCAGAGCCATCTATGTGCGATGGGTTTGGTCCGACATCACTCCCAATTCGTGCCGCTTCGAACAATCATTCTCAGACGATGGCGGGAAGACGTGGGAAGTGAATTGGGTGAACACGTACAAGCGGGTAGAAAATGAAACTGACAAGTCGTACTGAACTCCGCCGTATGGCGGGCCGAGGGTCGCATAGTTCTGAAACAATCAACCAGATCCTAGACGCAGGTTTTCTGGCAAGCATCGGATTTTGCGTAAATGGCCAACCATTTGTAATTCCCACGTTATACGGGCGGGAAGCAGAAAAGCTTTATCTCCACGGTTCAGCCGCCAGTCGGTTACTCAGTGAACTGGGGACCGGTATTCCGGCATGTGTGTCGGTAACCCTTGTCGACGGATTGGTCCTATCACGGTCTGCTTTCGATCACTCCATGAATTATCGCTCGGTGGTGGCGTTCGGAACTGCGAGAAGGATCGCCGACCCCGCCCAGAAAATAAGATCGTTGCGCGTCATTTCCGAGCACCTCATCACGGGCCGGTGGAAGGACGTGCGTGCACCCACTGAACACGAATTGAAATCGACGAAGGTACTCGAATTCTCCATAGAGGAAGCTTCATCGAAGGTGAGAAGCGGGCCGCCTCTGGACGATGAGAGCGACTACGGCTTTCCAGTTTGGGCCGGTGTTTTGCCGCTAGAGATGAAACCCGGACAACCTATACCAGACGAACACCTCGTCAAAGAGCTGCCTGTTCCAGATTACGTCCGAAATTATGACAGTCGACTCAATGGGCAAATGAGCTAGAAATTGAGTGATGGCGATGGAGAAAAGACAATTCATGGCGAATATTCTAATCGGACTTATAAGTGTCATTGCACTTTGTCAGCTGGTAGCCGCTCAATCTCAACCTGCGGCCCGAGCGGCTATAGACCCCTCTGCGCATATGAGCGATTTTCAGGTGATCGAATTTCGGCGATACACCATTAAAGAGGGCGAGCGCAAGCACTTTGCTCAATATTTCGAATCGTATTTTCCCGAGGCAATGCAGCAAACCGGCGCGATCGCCGCAGGTTCTTTCTTCGAGCGCCACCATCAGAATGGCTTCACCTGGATTCGAGGCTTCCACACCTTAGAGGATCGTGCCGTGAAGAATGCTGCATTTTACTACGGCCCCCTCTGGCGAGAGCACAGAAGCACGCTGAACGATTTGATGACTGATTCCGACAACGTGTTGTTGCTACGTCCCATTGCACCCGAAAGAGAAGTGAACATTCTGCCCGCCGTTGATCCCGTTAAGGAACCGGATGGTGCACGCGGCGTCGTTGTCGCGTTGATATTCGCGGTAAAGGCCAATAGTGTAGAGGCGTTTTCTAAACAAGCAGAATCTTCGTTTGCCAGTTATCGAGCAGCGGGCGCCCGAGAAGCTGGCGTTCTGGTTACGCTGGACGTGAACAACAATTTCCCCCAGCTTCCCATTCGAACTGACGGCCCCTATCTGATTTGGTTAGGGCTTCTAAAGGACGACCAGGCCCTGGAAAAGGAATTTACTCCCTTAGCAGAAAAATCCATACAGTCCCTCTCGGTCTCAGGCTTGCTTCGGAGTACACCGGAATTTATCGTGCTCGATCCCACGCCACGCTCGCGCCTGCGTTGGTTGCCCTAACGAAAAGAAATGAGCAAGGCCGACATCTTTGTAACACGAGGAGTCACACCGAACGTGTTTTCCCAGTTGTACCGGTGTCTGTACCACATGGCGCACGAGGAAGCCTGGGAGTCCATTCAGCGTCACGGTCTCCTCAGTACGACCTCCATCTTGAATCTGTGGGAAGTTGAGGAGCCCAAACGAACTGTCGTCGAGCAAGAAATACGAAGATCCTCGGTAGAACTGATCCATCCACGATATGGAAAAGTCGTAATTCGCGATCAGAAACCAATGTACGAACGAAAACTGCGCAAAGCCCTAATCGACTGTACTCCGCGACAATGGTGTCTACTGCTCAATCGGAAGGTTTTCTTCTGGCCGACTGAGGAACGCCTTGCGAGACATATGTCCGCCCGTGAGAATCGAGGAAAGAGACACTTGGTGCTAACTGTCGATAGCTTTGCTCTGACCACAGCGTATGAGAAGAAAATCACTTTGTGCCCTCTTAATTCGGGCAATACTATCCCCTTCGCCCAAAAGCGAAGCGCGAATTCCCTGATGCCGATGTGCGACTATCCGTTCACTGAACGACTTGCACGTGGGCCCTACTACACAGTCGTCGAGGTCGCGGTGGATGTGGCAGTTCCTGACATTCTTAAGTTTGTGGTGAAGGCCGATTATATGACGTTCACAGGGAGTTCTATCCAACACCTACAGAACGTCCTTCCAAGCATGGCCTTCACGATTCCACCGGCTGAACCCTACCTTCGAAGCCGCATTTCCCAAAGATCACAAATGCTTCGGGACTAGTGGCAATGGTTTAGAGAAAGACCCGTCCATAATGTTTCGCATCTAACTTGCAGGAGGAAATCGATGAAGTTTTTATGCCTTGCCTATGGGGACGAACGCGATTGGAGGGCTCTGACCAAGGAGCAGCAGGAGACTCTGCTCAGGCAGGACGAGATCCTCCGCGAACGGGGCGCGCTTATGGCCGCTGTGAAAACGGATGTGGTCACGGTTACAGCATGGGACGGGGTCCCAACGGTCACTGAATGCGCATTTGCACACATGAAGGTTCTTGCCGGCTTTCCGTCATCGAGGCAGCGGATGTCGATGAGGTTGTCCGGCTAGTCGCGAAAACGCCGTGTGCAAAAGCACAGGGCGCTATTGAGATCAGGCCCATTCTGGCAATCAACGACTTCGTGGTCAGCAGCCACTGAATTTCTCCGGAGACGAGCTTGGTTGATCTTTGGAAGAATTATCGGCTTAACCGGCATCAATCGAAGAGTGGCAAGGCCGCAAGCATAGATCGCAAAGGCCTTGAGGCTAATGGCAAAGGTAGCGATGCTGAACATTCGTAGTGCCACAATCGACGATGTGCCGGAATTGCGACAGTTGATCTGGGAGCTCGCCGAGTATGAAAGCAAGGCCGAGCTAGTTCGGACCACGGAGGCTGACATCTCGCGTGATGGATTTGGCCCCCACCCCGAGTTTCGAGCCTTGATCGCCGAATGGAGGGGCGAGACGGCGGGCTTTGCGCTGTTCTTCAATCATTATTCAACCTGGACCGGTGCCGGCTTGTACCTGGAGGACCTGTTTGTCCGCAGCGACTTCCGCCGAAAAGGAATCGGCCAGGCGCTGATTTCCGCAGTCGCGCGCGTGGCCACGCAAGAGAACCGTACCTTTCTTCGCTGGCTTGTTCTCGAGTGGAATCAGCCAGCCATAAGTATGTATGGGAAGCTCGGTGCCGACTTTCTCGATGAGTGGCGAACGGTTTCTATCGCAGACGACAACCTGAAGAAGTTGACGTAGCTAGCCGACTACTTATCCTGCGAGTTGGATGTAAATCGAATTGAATCTTTGGTCTATAACTCGTCCACTGAGGAAATGGAAAGATTCGGCGTGTTTCTAATCCAGCAGATCAAGTCGGATATCCACGGATGTGACGGAGAAACATTGGTGGCAACTTTTCGCGGTGACGGAACAATGAAGTGGATGCTTGGAGAAGAAGTCCGCGAGATCGAATCGTGGTTTGGCTCGTTCCATACCAACGTTGTGCCCCTGCTGCGCCTCGTCTCCCATTCCAAGACAACAGATCAAGAGTTCAAGCAGAGCCTGCACCAATTCAACGCGGACATGAATTTGCTCAGAATACGACAAGCGCGAGACAGCATTACCCTCAGCGAGCGTTTCGCAGAGTTTCTAAAGGCACATGCGAAAATTGGCAGGAAACCGAAGTCCAAGTAGTCGAAAAGAAAGTCAGCTACTCCACATGTCAGGACGATCCAAAACGCCCTTTCCACAAAGGAGCTAGGTCAGCGCTCCGAGATCTCGCTAGTAATTCAGGCAATCCGCGAGCGCGGCTAGCACGGTCGCGGTAATACGTCAGGCCCAGCACGGTCGCAAACTCCGGCTTGGCCAAGAACGATGGCATCTTTGCCAATGGCTTTGGCCATGCGAGACGCGCGGCTTTTCGCAGCACCGATTCAGCCACGTCGAGAATGCCGGGGAGCCGCGAGCCCCCACCGCTCAGCACGAATCCCCCGATGCAGTGCTCTAGAACACCGGCGTGGCGCAGGTTGTCGCGCAGCAACTCGAAGAGTTCGCGGGCGCGCGGCTCCAGAATCTCACCCACCATACGCTGTGGCATCATGCGCGGGGGTCGGTCTCCCACGGACGGCACCTCAACTTCGTTGCCTTCGGGGATGAGCGTCGGCACCGCGTTGCCAAAGTTTTTCTTAAGCATCTCCGCATCCGCCAGTCCCGTGCACATGCCGACTGAGATGTCGCTCGTAAAGTGATCGCCGCCGATCGGGATGACTGCCGTATGGACGACTGCACCCTGTTGGAAAACAACCAGATCGCACGACCCCGCGCCGAGATCGACAAGGCAAACGCCGAGTTCGCGCTCGTCCGACCGCAATACGGAGTCCGCACAAGCGAGCGGCCCAAAGATCGTGTCGTCCACGTGTACACCAGCCCGGTTCACCGCGGTCACCAGATTCTGCGTCGCGATCGAAGAAGCCGTCACGATATGCACACGCACTTCAAGCCGCGTGGCCATCATGCCAATGGGATCCTGCACGCCCGGCTGATCGTCGAGAATGAATTCCTGCGGCAACAAATGCAGAATTTCGCGATCGGCAGGCAAGGGCACAATGCGGGCCTTGTCCACGGCCTGGCGGATTTCTTTCATGCCGATTTCACGCGACCGTGCTCCGAAGCTGATTTCACCGCGGCTGTTGAAACCTTGCACATGCCTTCCGCCTATGCTCACGGTCGCGTTCTTTATTGGCACTCCGGCCATGTCCTCGGCCGCCTCGACGACCCTTCGGATGGAAACCCCGGCCTTGTCAAAATCTGTGATAACGCCGTTATGCGATCCCCTCGACTCTGCGACACCATGAGCTCGATAGCAAATCGCCTCTTCCGTGATTTCGGCCACAAGTACTCGTGTTTTAGAGCTGCCAAAATCAATTGCAACTAGGCCTCTCTGCTCGCTGCTTGGATGAATTGCCCGTCCTTCGCGCTCGCCTGAGAGTTCATTCGTGCGGTCCGGCTCGGCTATTGAAGCGGAGGCAACACTCGAAACCTCAACCTCTCCACTTTCCATGGTTTCGGTCCGAACCGAATCAGTTTGCCGCAGAAGAGTTGCCAGCCAATAGAAGATCCAATTCAACGGGAACACAAGGAGAGCCGCACCTATTATGAGGACTTTATGTGAAAGGCCGATTCTTTCTAGGGATGTGGCAACAATGGCAAGCAACAATCCCCCCGCCAAGTAGAAGCCTAGCGCATAACGCCGACTGTTAACGAGATTTCGGTAGGAATTCTTTATAAGCGATGTCACAGGGTCACTCCCGCTGTTCATTGGACGTCTGTCCGCGCACCTCGGCGAGTGCTTTCTTCGGAAACAGGCGTGAGACAGTCTCAAGCGTACTCTTGACAGCGTGCAGAATCAGCTCGGCCGCTCCAAACAATGTAAAAATTAGGATAATGAAGATAAGAAAATAGGACAGAACCGCTTCAACCCACTGAACCGTAAGACCCCCAAGAACCTGCTGACCCAGGCGGAGTATCCCTTTCAAAATGAAGTCCCCGCCTATTAGGCACAGTAGAATCAGGAAGTGGTTCCCAATCGCATGAATCGTTTCCTTGGCGCGCACCACTCGTACCTCTGCCCGCAATTGTACTCGTCCGAGACGGAGACCTCGTTATGATCTCAGATGAAGACGCTAGCAGCAGACGCCGTGTGACAGGGCAAGAGCCGTGTTTAAGCGACTACCTGCGGGCTCGCATTTCCCTGATCGCTGCCGGCGGATGGGTCTCGGCTGCTTTCTTGGGCTAGAGTAAGAATCTGCAGCATTGTGGTGGCTACCCCCTTCGACCACGACATAAGCCTCACTGCGCTTAATCATACGAGCGTTATCGTTGAACGCTTCCGCCAGCCAACAGCGTTCTCGCCGTCGCGACCGGAAGTCACTACCGCGACGTAGGTAAAGGTGAGGTCTGCGATTTGTCAGAACACGGGAAGGCTACCTACAGGCTTTGTATTCGGATCGACATGACAGGTCTGAATTGAAGAAGTTCGACTCTGCTGTCGGCGGTTCGAAGCCGCTGAATTGGCGTCAGAGCACAGTTGGAGCGAGCCTCTCATTTCCGTACCAGCAATTCGGAGAATTGGAAAATCCGGTCAACCATGACGGCCGCGATTCCCACGGAGACTACAGTTGCCATCTCCAGGGTCAATCTTCTGATGACGGTGCTGTTCTTGGTCGCCCGCCAGACGATCGGGAGATTGACGGCAGCGCTGGTTAAGGACGTGAGCACGGTCGTGCTACCGGCAAGCGAAGCGCTGATTTTTCCGTGCATCGCCATAGTCGTTGCGGCAGCGGTCGTGCTTGCGCTGCTTACCAGGCCTCCAAAGATGCCCGTGGCAAACATCCCATAACTCCCGAATGCTCGTGTGAGAAGACTCCCAATAATCTGAATGGCGATGAACAACACTCCGAACCACAAAACCTTAGTCAGTGAGATGGGCGACGTGAGTGTCAAGGTGCCAGTAACCTTCTCCTGAATGGCATGGTCACGCCACATCCATAAACCAGCAACAACTGTCATGGCAAGGAGCGGCACCAAGGTTGCACTGAGCGACCGCGGTGAGAAAAGGGTTGCAAGGGCCAGATTTCTCGCGAACATGGCGACGGTTGTGATTAGGCAAAGGGTCGTTGCTTGTGCGGCCATTCCTGTTTCCTGGGCTCTGGTAGCCAATTCGGCGACGGTCGCGCTGCTGTTTACTAAACCTCCGAAGAGCGCGCCCAGATAAAGGCCACGGGTACTGTAGATCCGGAGAAACACGTAGTTCACAAATCCGATCCCGGCAATTGCAATGACGCTGATCCAGGCATCGCTAGGATTGAACAATTGCCACGGATCGATGTAGCGATTGGGGAGAACGGGATAGATCACAAAACCGATTAAGCCGAGCAGCACGGCGCTCCGGATTTCCGAAGGCTGCAGACCCCCAGCAAAACGGCTGAGTTCCGTCTTCCACGCAAGGAGCATCGTCATTACGATGGCTCCCGCGACCGGAGTGAAGATATGACCAAGACCGACGAGAACACCGAGCAGGTAGTTCACAAGAAGTGCTGCAGAAGTAGTGATCTCCAACGACCGGTCAGCAAGAATACTGCGGGTGTTCATGGCCGCAACCAGCAGGAACACACCGACGAGTGCTGCAATAGCAACGTTCAGACCGATGACGGAAGCGATCATGCCCAACAAGGCAACGATGGCGAAGGTCCTGATCCCTACGTCCTTGTTGGACCATTCACGTTCCATTCCCGCTAGCATTCCGATGCCTATCGAGACCGCCATCTTTAGGGCAATCGGGGTCGTCGGAAAATGCACAGCGTCTGTTTGCATGTCGGATATTCTCACAATTGCTTGAATCCTAATACAGTTCGGTCTTCGAGTATTCAGTTACTTCAGCAAATCTGAATGGCGCCCGCGCATTCATGCTTCAGATGTCCTCGCCAAGGCTGGAGATGGCATCGTGTTTGTGGATACGCCCGGCTTCGGCTCGCTGGCGACTCGTGGAGCCGCTGAGACGCTGAGGTACTTGCTTCGGCGTGACCTGAGAGTGGTTCTGATTGACGCAGGTTCGACAACTACGCCGAACGATCTCAAGACCATTCACACGCGCTACGATGCTGCTACCCCGCAAACGTGCTGCCGAGCAAGGCCGATCTGCTCATTGTGGATGCCACCACCTCATGCCATTCCAGGAGAGAGATCCAAGCTATCGTCCCCCCACCCGCAGGAATAAAGCGAGAAAACTTCAGCCGTTTCGCCTCAAGCTCCGTTAGCTATGCAGGTGTGATGCTGCTATTTTCTGGTTTTTTGTTCGCCACCATCGATCGCGACGCCCAAGCGATCGAAAAATTCCACCTGTTTCTTTTGGCTTGCCAACCGATGCAACATTGTGCGGCGCCGCTTTGGCGAAATAGGATCCTCGTAGAGGGAAGTTCGAGCTTCCCCAAGCCATCGCAACCATCGTTCCCATTCCGGACCGAATTGGGTTTCCATCTGCTTGCGCAGTCGCTGAGCGAGGGCCCCACTATGACCGGCGGTTGAAATCGCGATTTGAAGCGGACCACGTCGCACTACAGCGGGGTAATAGAAATTGCAGAGCGGTCGATCGCGAACGACGTTGCACAGAATCTGACGCCGTTGCGCTTCTTCATTCACCATTTTGTTGAGGGTCTTCACAGGTGTGGCCACAACCACGAGGAAGATTCTGTCTAAATCGCTGACTTCGAAGCGGCGCTGTTGCCAAATGATCTTGTCGCCAGCCGCCCACGCCTTAATCGTTCGAGTCGCCGCCGGGGCAACAACAATGACGGTCGCCCCACATCGAAGGAGCGCAGGTATCTTCTCTTCTGCGGTTTTCCCTGCGCCCACCACTAGGCAACGGCGCTTGGTCAGTTTCAAAAATATGGGGAAAAGAGGAGTCGTTTCTCCCAACAGACGTGACAGCGCTTTGTCCACATCCCTCCCCGAAGCCGGAACACCCACTTCTTTAGATAGCCGACGAAACCCATGGAGGACAAATGCAAAGAACGAATCGTTTGCATAAGAGAATCAGCTCCGCAGCTCTGAGGAAAGGATCCTCAGGCGCAAATCTCAAGGGATTTCGGTGTTGCGTTCTGGATAATCGCACCGATAGATTTTTTTGATTTCCGGCTCGATTCCTGCACCGTTAGAGTGCCCAGCAATACAGCGTGCATTTTGCTCTTGAAGATTGAGTCAAGCGTTCACCTCCAGGTTGAGGTCCAAGCGCAGCGATTCCCGATAGTTCGGCACCCCGGATACCGCGTCGTATCCATCTGCCCTCAGGTCAAACCGGCAGGGACGATCGCGGCGTTTGTCCGTCGAAATTCCCCAGCGACTGACTGAGAGCACTGCGCACTCTGGAAGGCTGACGTGGGGTCAGCAAACGACTGGGGAAACGATGTCCTTACCTCTCATCGAACGGGCGGAAAACGATGGGGTCCGGTTTGTCTTGAGCCAGCAATGGCAGCAATCGGCCCAACAGCCCCTGTACGAAATCGAACCACTGGCAGCCGTCCCCAGAATTCCCCAGCGCCTTCCGGAACCAGGCGAACAGTATCGCTTTCACTTTGACATGACGCAGTGCATCGGTTGCAAGTGCTGCGTGGTGGCTTGCAATGAGCAGAATGGAAACCCGGCGGAAATCAATTGGCGCCGAGTTGGAGAGATCGAGGGCGGTTGGTATCCAGATACTCTTCGCTTGTACTTATCGATGGGCTGTAACCACTGCCTGGAGCCGTCATGCCTGATTGGCTGTCCGGTCGAGGCTTACACGAAAGATACACTCACAGGCATCGTTCAACACAGCGCCGACACTTGCATTGGCTGTCAGTACTGCACTTGGAATTGCTCCTACGGCGTGCCGCAATACAACGCCGAGCGAGGCGTCGTCGGCAAGTGCGATATGTGCTATGGGCGGCTCACAGAAGGCCGGGAGCCAGCATGCGTCAACGCTTGTCCAGAAGGTGCTATCCGCATCGAGGTCGTGAAGACCGAGGAGTGGAGGCGGGAATATTCGGGTAGCGCCAATGCACCGGGGCTGCCTTCCGCCGACGACAGTATTTCCACGACTCGCATCACGCTTCCAGACAAGCTCCCACCGGATATCAGGAAAGCGGACTACTGGCGCGTCCGGCCCGAAGCGCCGCATTGGCCGCTTGTAGTCATGACAGTTCTGACCCAGCTGTCTGTGGGGGCCTTCGCTACGATCTGGCTCTTGCAGCTGGTGGGAGCGAACGCACGCCTTGGGGTCGCCGCTTTAGGATCACTCATCCTGGGCGGACTCGCGCTGGCATCATCCACCTCGCATCTGGGGCGTCCGATTCATGCCTACCGCGCCCTGAAGATGTGGAAGCGCTCGTGGCTCAGCCGCGAGGTTCTTCTCTTCAGCTGTTTTTCCGGGATGGCTGGCCTCTATGCCGCAACACTCTGGTTGGGTTTGCCATTGAGCCTTGAGTTGGGCGGTGTGACAGCAATCTTCGGAGCCGCCGGCATTACGGCGAGCGCTTTCATTTATCTCGTGCCGGCGCGCCCGTCCTGGAATACGAAGTTCACGATCTCTGATTTCTTTCTGACCGGGGCACTACTTGGGCCGTTGTTCGCCGGCGCCATTGGAGCCTCCCAAGGACGTCTGCTGATGCTGATTGGTGTAGCGGCGGCTTCTGCACAGTTACTAAACCAAGCGCTGCGGTTTCTGTGGCTTAACGCTTCGGACTCATTCGAGCTGCAAGCCTCCGCAAGGCTACTGTCTACGAAACTGGCGCGTCCGTTGCTGCTGCGAAGTGCTCTTTTGCTCGTCGGCGGCTTCGCCCTGCCGCTGTCCGGTTCTTATCTTGCGCGGTTCGCGGCTCTGCCTGTCGCTTTGGCCGGTGAGATCCTCGGCCGTTATCTCTTCTATGTCAGCGTGGTGCCGAAAAACATGGCTGCCCCGTATCTCGCGGCTCAGGAGCGGGTGGCATGAATCTGAAGCGAAAGCTCGGTTTGGACATTCTCGCGGAGAAATATGCGTATGGCGAGGATCCTCGGTACGGCCACACTTCGGAGCAGAAGATCCCAGACCACTGGGTATCCACGACCTGCGGATATTGTTCGGTCGGTTGTGGAATGTCGATTGGCGTCAAGGATGGCCGCGCCGTCAGCGTCCGCGGCAACGAGAATCATCCGGTGAATCTGGGAAAGCTTTGTCCCAAGGGCCTTTCCGAGCATTACACGCTCGAAGCTCCGAACCGGGCAAAGTACCCGCTTCTCAGGAAAAACGGCAAGCTGGTTCCGGTGAGTTGGGACGAAGCTCTCCAGACGATGATCGAGAAGCTTCAAGCCACACAGGAACAGTACGGCCGCGATGCTCTAGGCGTGATCAGCACCGGACAGTTGGTCACCGAAGAGTTCTATGCGCTGGGAAAACTCGTTCAACTCGGGTTCGGCACAAAGAACTACGACGGAAACACGACGTTGTGCATGGCCAGCGCTGTCTCTGGCTACAAGCGGTCGTTCGGCAGCGATGGACCGCCCGGCGCCTATGAGGATCTGCAGAAAGCGGATGTCATCTTTCTGATTGGCGCCAACATCGCCGATAACCATCCGATTCTTTGCCAACATCTGGACGCCAATCCCAGGAAGACTCTGATCGTCGCCGATCCGCGAGTCACCAAGACCGCAATGATGGCTGATCTGTTCCTGCCGCTGAAGCCACGGTCCGATATTGCTTTGCTGAATGGGTTGATCCATTTGCTGATTCGCACGGGGCAGATTGACTGCGAATACATCGCGAAACATACCAGCGGATTCGCGGACCTCGCACGTTTCGTCGAGAAATATACTCCCGCGTACGTTGCACAGATTACGGGATTAAGTGAAGACCTGATCATCAAAACCGCGGACCTCTACGGAAGTGCGCGGGCGGCCTTCATCGGATGGACGATGGGGGTAAACCACAGTACGCAAGGCGCGGAAACGGTGAATGCGATCAACAATCTTGCGCTAATTACTGGAAATATCGGTCGCGCCGGCGCTTCACCGTTTTCGATCACCGGACAGTGCAATGCGATGGGCACGCGCGAGGCGGGCTTCACGTCGAGTTTGCCAGGATACCGGAAATTTGAAAACGCCGAGCATAGAGAACAGTTGGCGCACTTGTGGAAGATCGATTCGGATCGTATTCCGATCACTAGAGGCTTGGCCTATCCCGATATCGTCGAGGCCGCCGTCGGCAAGAAGATTCGTGCACTTTGGATCATTGCAACCAATCCAATCGTTTCGTTCCCGAATCTCGACGTCCTGAAGCAAGGCGTGGAAACACTGGATTTCCTGGTGGTGCAGGATGGATTTCATCCCACGCCAACCACGGAGATTGCTCATCTCGTCTTACCAGCCGCCATCTGGGGTGAGAAGGAGGGGACCTACACGAACTCCGAACGGCGCGTCAGCAAGGTGAATCGCGCGGTCAACCCGCCGGGTGAAGCGAAGCCCGATTTCGATATCTTCCTCGCGCTGGCGGACAAGCTTGGATGCCGCGAGGAGCTGTTTCCGGGATGGACGCGTCCCGAGCACGCGTTCGAAGAATGGAAGCGCGTGTCGAAGGGGCGGCTGTGTGACTACTCTGGGTTGAGCTACAGCCTGATCGAGGAGCACAACGGAATTCAGTGGCCGTATCCGGAAGGAACGACAGAAGTAAGCACGACCCGGCTTTACGCAGACGGGCGTTTCCCCACGGAGGACGGCAAGGCCAAGCTGTTCTGCATCGAATGGACGCCATTCCCTGAGCAACCAAACCAGCAATTTCCATTCGTGCTCAATACAGGCCGGACGGTCGAGCACTGGCATACCCGCACGAAGACATCTCAGGTACCGATCCTCGAACGAATGTCGCCGAACGCCTGGCTGGAAATGAATACGCGCGACGCCCAGGCTTTGCGATTGAAACCTCATGATTATGTGGATGTTATTTCGCGACGAGGCCGGGTTCGGAACGTTGAGTTGCGGGTCACGGAAATTGTTGCGCCCGGCCAGGTATTTATGCCGTTTCACTTCGCAGAAACCAATGCAAACCAAGTCACGCAGAGCGCGTTTGATCCGATTTCGCGCGAGCCGAACTACAAGCAGTGCGCCGTATCCGTTCAATTGAGCGTTTCTCCAAAAATACGGCGCGGCGAAGATACGTTGCGGAAAAAGGCGCTTTCGGTGGAGGTGATCTCGTGAAAAAGCTGGTGGTCGTAGGAAATGGAATGGCCGGCGTTGCCTGCGTGGAGCAGATCCTGCGCCACTCGCCCAAGTTCGACATCACGATCTTCGGCGACGAGACTCACGTCAACTATAACCGCATTCTGCTCTCGTCGGTACTGGCGGGAGAAAAAGCAAGTGACGACATTGTCCTGAACGGCCTCGATTGGTACCAGAAGAACGGTATTGATCTCCGCCTCGGAGTCCGCATCACTGGTGTCGATTCCCAATCTAAGACCGTGACCGGCGACGACGGAAGCGTGACTTCGTTCGATAAGCTCCTTTTGGCGACCGGGAGCAACCCGCTTATTCCCTCAATCGAAGAAGTGAAAAAGGAAGGTGTCTTTGTTTTCCGCAATCTCGATGACACACGCGCGCTGTTGGAACGCTGCCGCCCAGGGACCAAGGCCGTCGTAATCGGAGGCGGCCTGCTTGGATTAGAAGCAGCTCGCGGGCTGCAAGTGCAAGGGTGCGAAGTGACAGTCGTCCATTTGATGGACACGCTGATGGAGCGCCAGTTGGACCCGACGGGCGGCGGTTACCTCGCGGCCAAGATGAATGAGATGGGAATCACCGTGTTACTTGGCCTCAGCACCACCGCGATCCTCGGCAATGGGAAAGTGGAGGGCGTTCAATTCAAGGGCGGCGGCAGCATTCCTGCCGACATGGTTGTCATCGCCGCGGGCATTCGTCCCAACGTCGGACTCGGCCACGAAGCCGGACTCGAAGTCAAGCGCGGCATTGTGGTCAACGACTACATGGAAACATCGCATCCTGACATTTTTGCTGTCGGCGAATGCGTGCAACACAACGGCATCTGCTACGGCCTGGTTGCGCCTCTCATCGAGCAGGGGAAAGTTCTGGCCGCGACCATCACCGGAAATAAAGGTCCGAAGTATCAAGGCAGCGTGCAGGCTGCGAAGCTGAAGATCATGGGCGTCGATGTCTTTTCCGCAGGAGAAATCGGCGACAAGCTCGACGGCTCGGAGGTGATCCGTTACGAGGATCCGGCCCTCGGCATCTACCGGAAGCTGACTCTGAAGGGGGGCAAACTCGTCGGGGTCATTCTTGTCGGTGACACAGCCGACAGCCATCGCTACATGGACTGGTTGCGAACCGCGAAGGATCTGGTGCCACTTCGCCGCCAACTGTTGTTCCCCGCACCGACGGAGGACACCGGCATCGATATCGCTCAGATGGCAGATAGTGAAACGGTCTGTGGATGCATGGGAGTAACCAAAGGCACGATCATTCAGGCGATTCACGAAAGAGGTGTGAATACGTTGGCGCAGCTCAAAGAGTGCACGCGCGCCTCTACGGGCTGTGGAAGCTGCTCGGGTCTTTGCCAGTCGCTGCTGAAAGCGGTCGTGCCGGAATTTGAAGAAGAGGTTAAGCGAACGATCTGCAAGTGCATTCCCGTGGCCGAAGACCAGTTGCGCGAAATCCTGCGCAGTCCTTGGTCTCACGTTGTTTCCTATAGGATACCTGCTTCATGCGCTTACAGAGCCCCGCCAGACTGATGGGTTTGTCAAAGGCATAATTCCGCAGCTGTGATCAGCCCCACCAATCGACCCGGCTTTCACCAGCCATGCGGAATTCAAGCGAAACTGCAACAGGGCGATCAGGGATGACAGCCAAACAATTGAAAACGTCAATAAGGGTCGCTCGACCGAGCTGCCACGTTACTGCTGCCATCAACCTGAGCGACGCGACGTTAAAGCCATCGGACAGGTTTCGCCGCCGCGGCGTTTCCGATTGGCTTATGATTAGCAAGAAGTTTATCAGCGGAGCGACTATGGATGCGCAAAGCCATTGGGAGAATATTTACGGCAAGAAGGCCGCGGACGCGGTTAGCTGGTACTGTCCGCACCTTGAAACTTCCCTTGAGCTGATAGAGCGGGCGGCACCTGACTTCTCGGCGGCGATCATTGACATCGGCGGTGGGGAATCCACTCTCGTCGACGACCTACTTGCTCGCGGATACCAGAACATCAGTGTCCTTGATATTTCGCAGACTGCCGTCAATGTGAACAAGAGGCGGCTGGGGTTAGCCTCGGATCAGATCCATTGGCTTGTCGCTGACATCACGAAAGCGAAACTGGAGTCCGGCGCCTATGATGTGTGGCACGACCGTGCAGTGTTCCACTTTCTGACAGGGTCAGAAGAGCGCCTTGCGTATGTACGCCAAGTCGCCAACGCGGTCAAGTTCGGAGGACATGTGATCGTCAGCACCTTCGGGCCTGAAGGTCCCACGAAATGCAGCGGCCTGGACGTCGTTCGCTACGACGCAGAGTCCTTGCACCGGGAGTTCGGCGTTCGTTTCCGCCTGTTGGGACACTCCAAGGAACTGCATCGCACACCGTTCGATACAATCCAACAGTTTCTTTATTGTTTCTGCAGGGTGGAATGAAAGAAATGCTTGAATCACCTACGAGGATTGTTTTAAGAAATTCCTTTGCGCCTGGGCAGCCGGGTGCGTCGGGTTGCGCCGGCGGACTCAAGGCTCTGCCCGATTGATCATAAAGCTTGACATTCCGTCGAGGAATTTCCGAAGGACTTGCTCGGCTTCTGCCGGCAGCGCAGCTTCCCTAAAAGCACTATTCATCAAACGCATCCATCGGTCGCGGGCAGCCTGATTTATGTGGAACGGAGAATGCCGCGCGCGGAGCCGTGGATGGCCTCTTTGTTCGATGTAAGTCTGCGGCCCTCCGAACCGGCCGATCAGGAAATCTCGGAGGCGCTGCTCGGCACCTGGAAGATCCGTAGCCGGGTACATGGGCCCCAGAAGGTCGTCTTGCGGGACTTGTCGATAGAAGGCGGCGACCAATCGTGTGAAACCTTCTGTGCCAATCATCGAATAGACTTCGACTTCCTGCATTTTCTTAGCTCTCCCTATAGAAATGTGCCCCTATTAGTTCTTCACGAAAGGTGTCGAGCATGCGCGACGCATCTTCGATCTCGGAATAGGACCTCTTCCCTAGAGGGAGAATTCGCACCTGAGGACTGGAGACTGCCGGATATCGTGCAGTGATTCCGATGGAAATGCCAAAGCTTGTCCCTCGATTCGGTCCGTTAGCTCATTTCGCATCTCTTTTTGTGGAAGCAGTATTGGGTTTTGCGCGTCAGGAGTCGGAAGACTAAGGTCACTTAGCACTGTGATTGGGATCACTTGCGTCGGACACACTGCCGGCCTAGACTCACAGTATGCGACGTTTCGGCACTATGGCCGTCGTCTTCCTGGTGATCTGCTGGACTGCTGCGCCGCTGTTGGCGTGCATGATCCCAGACAGAGCGATGACAGCTCCAGAGATGGAATGCTGCAAGCATATGGCCCAGATGTGCGGATCGGCGAACATGCCGCAGTCGCACTCTTGTTGTAAAACGGAAGTTCGACCGGGCACAACAATGGTTGTGACACACAACCAGCAAGCTCGTCCATTATTGCAAGTAGTTGTGGCTCTTCCTGTTCCGATGTCGCCGCCGTGCTCGAACCGGTTTCACAACAACACTTCAGACCATCCACCAAACGAATACTTACCTAAAACCACTGTCCTGAGGGTCTAGGCAGTTCTCCGTCTTACTTGTTTGTTTTTGGGCCAAAGCCCGAAGTGTATTTCTACTGACGGAGAGAATTATGAGAGTTCCATACGCACTGGTCTTAGTGTGCGCGTGCATGATGAGCGCTGCAGCCCAGGACCCGTTTCCCGCTGCAAATGCGTTGTTGCCGCAACACGAGCATTCAGCCCCATCGGGACCCGCCTTCACGCTTGACGACATTGAGCGGATGGCGCTGGTCGGCAATCCGGACATTCGGGTCGCGGTTCGGCGGTTAGCTGTCATTGAAGCCCACGTACCCACGGTTGGCGCACTCGATGATCCCTTATTGATGTATCGAGGCTGGGGAGTACCTTTGCACCGCCCTTGGGATTACAACGCAGCCCAAAACATGTTCATGGTGAGCCAGACGTTTCCGGGATTCGGAAAACGTGGGTTACGCGCCGACATTGCTCGAAGCGATGTCGCCGAAGCCAAGGCGGCGCTCGATAACATGCGGCTCGATGTTCGGGTGCGGGTGCGCAAAGCATTCTACGATCTCCTGCGCACTCAAGATGAGCTTCGCATCCACGACGGGCACGTAGCCATCGCCCGGCAGGCAGTGGAGGCGGCCCGGATCAAATACACGGTGGGCAAGGTGCCCCAGCAGGACATCCTGAAGGCACAAGTGGAACTTACCCGCCTGGCCGAGCACATGATTCACTTCGAGCAGGACGCCGAAGTCGCCCGCGCTCGCCTGAATACGCTCCTGGGTCACGACCCCGCCGAGCCCATGAATATACGAGGAGACTACGGCATTCCACAGCACTTGCCGGCGACGGAAGCACTGGAGAAGTTGGCGCTTGCCTCGCGGCCCGACCTGGCCCAGGCGCAAGCCGCCCTGGAGAAGAGCCATCAGCAGCAAGCGCTGGCAGGCAAAAGTTACACCCCCGATATGACCGTTTCAGCGGGTTACATGCTCATGCCGAGTGGCTCGAATTACCGCAACGACTACATGGTGGAAGGCTCGATCAACCTGCCCTGGTTGAACCGGCGCAAGCATGACGCCGAAATCTCTGAGGCCAAGGGTGTGGTCAGCGAGCAAGATGCCGAGCTTGCCGCTTTGGAGAACTCTGCTTTTGGTCAAATTCAGGAAGCGCTGGCACAGGTGCGGTCTGCGAAAAGGTTTGCGGACCTTTATCAGAGTTTGCTGCAGCCGCAAGCTGAGGCCACTCTGCGCTCGACGGTCATAGCCTACGAAAATGACCGCACGGACTTTCTCAATCTGCTCGATAGCCAGATGACGGTTGTGGATATCGACCTCGCTTACTTCCAGGCCATGGCGGACTTCGAAACGCGATTCACCAACTTGGAATTTGCGGTCGGAGCGCCAATTGACAGGACAGGAGTACCCAATACTCCGGAGGTGACGAAATGAGTGAACGCACTTATAAGCAAGCTTTTGCAATTAGCGCAGTGATTTGCCTCGTGTTGGCAGGCACGCTTGCGTATGTCATCTGGGGTCGCCGTTACTTTGCGACGGGGGGCGAGAACTCCAGCCCTATCATGGCCAAAGGCCCTGATGTTCCGGAGCGGCCGGTGGCCAGCACAGTCCCTTCTTCGGGTTCATCAGCGTCTCTCACTCCAGTGCAACTGTCTCCGCAGCGCATGCAGGCGATTGGCTTGAAGACTGCGCTGGTTGAGATGCGAAATGTAAGCAACGAGATGCGGGTGCCGGGCAATGTGGATATGAATCAGAGGCAGCTCGCCTATGTGCAAACCCGATTCCCAGGCTGGATCCAGAAGGTTTTTGCCAACGCCACATACCAGTTCGTACGAAAGGGACAGCCGTTGTTCACAATCTACAGCCCGGACTTGGTCAGTACCGAGCAAGAGTATCTACTGGCCAAGCAAAACCAGCAGGCTTTCGCGGGCGACGGGCATGGGACTGCATCGCACGAGAGCGATTGGCTTCTTCAGGCTGCTGCCGATCGTTTGCGCCAATTTGGCGTGCCGCCGAGCGAGATCGCGAGGCTGGAGCAGACAGGCACAGTGCAGCATGATGTAAGCATTGATTCCTCTGCGTCCGGCTATATCACCGAATTCAACGCACTTCCCAATCAATACGTGCAACCGGAAACTAAGCTCTACACCATCGCAGACCTTTCGACAGTGTGGGTAAACGCCAACGTTTTTCAGACCGGCGTCGGCACGCTGAAGCGAGGAATGCCGGCCACGGTAACGGTTGATGCCTATCCAGGACGTACGTTCAAAGGACGCATTGATCAAGTCCTGCCTGAGGTCGACGTCACGACGCGCACTCTGCCCGTGCGCTTCGTTTTCAACAACCCGGGAATCGCTCTCAAGCCTGGCATGTACGTCAACGTCAGTATTGCGGTTCCACTTGGCCGTCAACTTGTCATTCCTGCTTCTGGCGTCCTGCATTCCGGCACGCAAGAAGTGGCCTTTATCGACCGCGGCGATGGTTATCTCGAACCACGTGAGATTGAGGTCGGGCCACGGCTGGATGATCACGTAGTCGTCCTGAAGGGTTTGAAGGTGGGCGAACGTATTGTCAGCTCCGCCAATTTCCTTGTGGATTCAGAATCGCAGCTGCAGGCAGCGATAGGGTCGTTCACGCCTCCTCCGCCGGGTGCAGGAGCGGCGGCGGCGACGAATGGACCGGCCGAGCGCATTGCTGTCGATTTAAGCACTGATCCGTCACCGCCCCATAAAGGAGCGAATTCGGTACGAGTGAAGCTCTCTAGTGCGGACGGCAAACCCGTCGTCGGAGCGGAAGTGACCGCGACCTTCTTCATGGCGGCAATGCCGGCAATGGGTATGGCCGCTGTGCGAAGCGTAGCCACGCTCCGCGAAAAAGGGGATGGCGTTTACGAAGGCCCGCTGAATCTCGAAACCAGCGGGACCTGGCAAGTCACGGTCGTGGCGAAACGCGGCAGTCAGACGATTGCCAGCAAGCAGCTCAGCGTGAGCGTCACGGGAGGCATGTAGTGATCTCCCGAATTATTGAGTGGTGTGAGCAGAATCGTTTCTTGGTGTTTACCGGGGTCGTGCTGCTAACGATAGCTGGTGTTTGGAGCCTGCGTCACATCCCGCTGGATGCACTTCCCGATATCAGCGATGTGCAGGTGGTCATTCACACCGAATGGCCGGGCGAGCCGCCCAATGTAATCGAGGACCAAGTTACTTACCCAATTGTCACCACGTTGCTGGCAGCACCTCACGTTAAATCTGTACGTGCGCAGACCATGTTCGGTGACTCGTACGTTTTCGTCGTATTTGAAGACGGAACTGATCTTTACTGGGCGCGTTCGCGGGTCACGGAATATCTGCAGCAGATCGGGGGACGGTTGCCAGCGGACGTTCATCCCGCCATCGGGCCCGATGCCACCGGAGCCGGTTGGGTTTATGAATACGCGGTCATTGATCGAACTCACACCAAGAGCCTGGCTGACTTACGAGCTCTGCAAGACTGGTATCTCCGCTACCAGCTGGAAACCGTCCCCGGTGTGGCCGAAGTGGCGACCATCGGCGGTTACGTCCGGCAATACCAGGTGAAGCTCGATCCCAACAAGCTGTTCTCATATGGCATTCCGGTCTCTACCGTAATCGAGCGCGTGCGCGACAGTACTAACGAAGTTGGCGGCAATGTTCTGGAGATGAACGGCGCAGAGTACATGGTGAGAGGTCTTGGCTACCTGCGGTCAGTCACAGACCTGGAGAACGTTCCCGTCGCGACAAAAAATGGAACGTCCGTGCTGCTACGCGATCTGGGCAGCGTCGATTTCGGGCCGGAGGTACGTCGCGGGGCTGCCGATTGGCAGGGCGAAGGGGAGACCGTTGGCGGGATTGTCGTCATGCGATTCGGTTTGAACGCGCTTGACGTGATCACTGGTGTGAAAGCCAAACTGCGTGAGATTGCACCTTCACTGCCTCCTGGAGTTGAAATCGTGACCGGTTACGATCGCTCATGGCTGATCAATGAATCGATCAAAACTCTGAAGCGGGATCTGATCCTGGAAGCCATCATCGTCAGCTTCGTATGCATTGCCTTCCTGTTCCATCTGCGTTCGGCGTTGGTGCCTATTATCACGCTGCCGATCGCGGTGCTGGCTGCCTTCATCCCGATGTACTACCTGAACGTGAGTTCCAACGTGATGTCGTTGGGCGGACTGGCTTTGGGGATTGGGGTGTTGATCGATGCCGCGATCGTGATGGTCGAGAACGGTTACAAGCATCTGGCGGAACGTAGCGGCCTAAGCGCCGGCGAACATACCGACAAACTCAGCTCCCAGGAACGCAGATCTATATTGGTGCGATCGGCAAAGCAGGTTGGCCCCGCGTTATTCTATTCGCTGATTATCATCCTAGTGTCGTTCTTGCCCGTTTTCTTGCTGGAAGCACAGGAGGGGCGCATGTTCCGCCCTCTTGCCTGGACCAAGACATCGGCGTTGGCGTTTTCCTCGATACTTTCGATCACACTGGTGCCCGTGTTGATGCCGTTGTTCATTCGGGGCCGCTTGCGTCCTGAATCGCAAAACCCTGCGGCCCGGATCACTCAAGCGATTTATCTCCCCGTACTACGCTGGTGTTTGCGGCACTGGAAACTGCTAATCGTGATCAATCTGATCTTTCTGGCGGTGACCATTCCGTTGTATTTCAAACTAGGCAGCCAATTCATGCCAGCGTTGTACGAGGGATCAGCCCTGTACATGCCGACGGCACTGCCGGGGATTTCCATTCAGCAGGCGAGCCTGCTGATGCAGGAGCAGGACCGTATTATCCGCTCCTTTCCGGAGGTGGAAAGCGTATTCGGCACCGTGGGCCGTTCCGACAGCGCCACTGACAATGCGCCTCTCGATATGTACGACACCACTATCATGTTGAAGCCCCAGGAGAAGTGGCCACCGGGTATTACGTATGAAAAACTGATCGCGAAAATGGATGCCAACCTCCAATTCCCCGGTCTCACCAACACGTGGACGATGCCGGTGCGAAACCGGCTGGACATGGAACTCACGGGCATCAAAACCCCGCTTGGTCTGAAGATCCAAGGGCCGGATCTGGCGCAGATTCAGGATATCGGTTCACGAATGCAACAGATTCTTACCGGCATACCAGCGACCAATTCGGTATTCGCGGAGCGAGTGTCGCAAGGCTTTTACCTGAACGTAGAGGTGAATCGACCGGAAGCTGCTCGGTACGGGCTAACCGTGGGAGACGTTCAGCGGGTCATTACCTCTGCTATCGGCGGCGCAAATATCGCTCAGAATATCGAAGGCCGCCAGCGTTTTCCGATCAATGTCCGCTACGAGCGCGATTTTCGGGACGATCCCGAGGCGTTAGGCCGGGCTCTCGTTGGTACGCCTTCAGGAGCGCAGATTCCCATCAGCGAAGTAGCGCGCCTTTCCTTTTCGCGGGGACCGGCGATGATTCGCGATGAAGACGGCGCGCTCACCGGCTACGTCTACCTCGATTTGAAAACAAAAGACTACGGCGGGTTCGTGAACCAGGCAGACAAGTTGTTGCGTAGCAAGCTGGATTTGCCAGCCGGGTACACTTATCGCTGGGCGGGCGAATATGAGTTCGAACTTCACGCCAAAGAGAGACTGAAAATCATCCTGCCGATCGTGTTCTTCGTCATCTTTCTGTTGCTCTACATGGTCTTCAAGTCCGCGGCCGAGGCGGCGGTGCTGATCTTCCCGACCCTCTATGCCATGTCTGGCGGACTCATCCTGCAATGGGTGCTCGGTTACAACTTCAGCGTTGCTGTCTGGGTGGGATACATCGCGCTGTTTGGTATCGCGGTCGAGACCGGCGTGGTGATGGTGGTTTACTTGCACGAGTCGCTTCAACACCGGCTCGCCGCAGGTACGACTTTAACCGACGAGGATGTAGAGCAGGCCACGATCGAAGGCGCGGTCCAGCGGTTGCGTCCCAAGTTAATGACCGTGACCGCCGTAATTCTTAGTCTTGCGCCGATCCTTTGGGAGTCGGGCATCGGATCCGATGTCATGAAACCGATTGCCGCGCCCATCGTAGGCGGGATGATCACATCGACCATTCACGTGTTGATCTTGGTCCCAGTTTTCTTCTTCTTACTGAAACGCCGTGCGCTGCGGCATGGCACTTTGACAAAACAGCCGGCAACGAAGCAATCGTGAACATGGGCTCTGACGGGGATCGCAGCCGCATGTCATCGGGACTACAAGCCTTGAGCAAGACTGATCACTCTCGCCCGGCCAATCGGTTGTGCCCTCAACGTCTAACAAATACTGGCGCGCAATTCGGCGGCGTTCGGTTTATGGATTGGAAGTTTAAATGGACCACATGACGCACGAAGGCCACAGACAAGCGGCCGAGCCACATGCCGACAGCAAGATGTCCGGCGCCCACGGAAACCACGATCGCCATGCCGGACACTCCGTCGCGATGTTTCGCGACAAGTTTTGGTTGAGCTTCGCTCTCACGATTCCCGTGATCTTCTGGTCGACGGCCGTCCAAAATTGGTTGGGGTACACAGCGCCTTCCTTCCCTGTAGGGCAGCTGCTAGTCGGCCGCAAAGGACGGCACCTCTCTGCGTGCAACCGACTACGCGTCCCGCTCCCGTACTGCGCTCGTTTCGACAAGACCGAGCCACTCCTCGCAGCATTGTCTTAGTTCCTGGTGGGGGGCTGGGGGCATCTATCGCCGAGCAACCATCGAGCCGTCTGGCGCAGGGGTTTCCTGTTTTGGGAAACTCAGCCTTTTTGGTCTCGGCGCCTGCACGAATGGCCATCCTCTGGTCGTTCGTGCATGGAACCGTGAACGAATTGCAGATTAAATCATTACTAGCGGCCCGTGAGACAGGACAGAATTTACTGCGAGAAATTGGTCAGCCTTTCTGCTTTGACGAGAACCAGAGCAAGCGGCACTGCACGATCCGCGCATCCGTGGTTTGGCAGGAGTAACGCGAAGGGAGCGCGAGCGCAAGACCCACCATGTCGAATCGACTAGTAGCCTTCATCCTGGGCGAGCAGCAGTATGCCCTCCCTTTGACGACTGTCCAGCGGGTCGTGCGCATGGTGGAGGTGACCCCCTTGCCGAAGGCGCCAGAGGTTGTGCTCGGAGTGATCGACTTTCAGGGAAACATCATTCCGGTTATGAGTATGCGAAGGCGGTTCGGCTTACCAGAGTGCGAAACCAGTTTGAGCGACCAGTTCATCGTGGCAGACACGGCTACACGGAGGGTTGCGCTGGTCGTGAACTCTGTCACCGGAGTCTTGGAACGGACAACAGAAAAGGTTACAGAGGCGGAAAAGATCGTACCGGGCGCGCAATACGTGGAAGGCATCACTCGACTCGAAGACGGCATTTTATTCATTCATAACCTTGAGCACTTTCTCTCGAAGAAGGAAGGGGAGCAACTGGACGGCCTGTTGGTCCAATCGGCGGGAAGAGAATGACGAAAAAGATTTCAGAGGCGCAGCTTTTGCAACTCGGCGACGTTGTCGCCCGTCATCTCGGGCTGCACTTTCCGAAAGAGCGCTGGCTCGATCTCCAGCGCGGGGTCTGCGGCGCGGCCCAGGAATGCGGTTGTCAGCACGATTTAGAGCGCTATGTCCAAGGGCTGTTGTCACCCGACTTGACGCAAAGGCAGCTGGAAGTGTTGGCCAGTCGCTTGACGGTGGGCGAGACTTATTTCTTCCGGGAGAAGCGCAGTCTAGAGATTCTTGAACGAGACATCGTGCCGGAATTGATTCGGGCGCGGGCCGGCGCGGGCAAGGCCATCAGAATCTGGAGCGCAGGTTGCGCCACAGGGGAGGAACCATATTCTGTCGCCATCGTGCTCAGCAAGTTGATGGGCCTGAAAAAGTGGAACGTCGAGATTCTAGCGACCGATCTGAATTCCAAGTCTCTGCTGAAAGCATCCCAGGGAATCTACGGCGAATGGTCCTTCCGCGGGATTCCGCCGGGGGTTCGGAGCGAATATTTTGAAACGGTCGAGGAAGGCCGTTGGGCCATTACCCCACCTATCAAGAAGATGGTGAGCTTCGCTCAGCTCAATTTGATGGATGACGCTTATCCACCAATTTCAAGCTGTCTAGACGGCCTCGACGTTATTTTCTGCCGGAATGTGCTCATGTACCTGACTCCTGCAGGAATGAGAAAGGTTGTCCGGCAGCTTCACCGCTCTTTGGCCACGGATGGATGGTTGATTGTGAGCCCCACAGAAACGTCCCAGGAACTGTTCTCCGAGTTCGCAAGTGTGAGTTTCAGCGATGCCACCTTGTATAGGAAGTCATCCAAGCGCATACCAACGGCGGTTGCTCTGCATGTGTATGCCGAAGGCAGGTCTGGCATCCATTTGCCGGAGGGGATCGTGGGGGCGCCAGAGCCGACTCGAATCTCATCCTGGCAGACGACTCGGAAAGATTCCCACAGCGAAGCTCGTTCAAAGAATTCAACGGCACCGGCAGTTTCTTACGAACAAGCCTTGGAGCTTTATGAACAAGGATGCTATGAGGAAATGGAGCGAGTGATTTCCGCGCTCTTGTCCGATGGCGGAGATCACGCATCAGCCACGCTTCTGCTGGCGCGCGCTCGCGCCAACCAAGGAAAGCTGGCCGCAGCGCTCGTGCTGTGTGACCAGGCAATTGCAGCCGACAAGATGGCGGCTCGTGCCCATTATCTGCGCGGAACAATTCTGCAGGAACAAGGTTGCCTGCCGGAGGCACTCCTCGCATTTAAGCAAACCGTGTACGCGGAACCGGAATTCATGCTGGGTCATTTTGCCCTGGGCAGTCTGGCATTGAAGCAGAGAAGGCTGAAGCAATCCGAAAAGCACTTCGCAAATGTCCGGTTGCTCTTGGCGCGATATCAACCAGAAGACATTGTGCCGGAGTCCGAGGGCCTTTCTGCCGGCAGACTGAGAGAGATGATCGTCCTTTCCGCTAGTCAAGGAGTCGCGGCGACCGAGACTGGCCAAGCACGTATTCGCGTTCTGCAACAAGTCAGGAATCTAGAACGGAGCAGACGGTAGTTCTATGCGGGGAGAACACACAATGCCAGAATCGGTGAGTGCTCTCGCTCCCGGAGTGGAACGCAAGGTTGAGCTCGACTGGGCGGAGCTTCATCGTCGCCTGGACGCCTCCCATGCCGCTCTGAAACGACGACTCGCTCCCAGCCCGGAAGAGAGGCGGAAAATCCTCCGCACGCGGGCCCGGTTGCTGGCGGCGGGTGGCAAAGCCGAAGCAACGTCCGCGCACCTGGTCATCGAAGTTGTGGAGTTTGTCCTGGGCCCCGAACACTACGGCATTGAATCGTGTCATATTCGCGAAATCGATCCGCTCAGCGAATTCACGCCGCTGCCGTGTACCCCGGCTTTTGTTCTGGGGTTGGTCAATGTGCGGGGACAAATTCTTTCCATCATCGACATCAAGAAGCTGTTTGATCTACCGGAAAAAGGTCTGACCGACCTGAATAAAGTCATCGTTGTCCACGCCAACCACATGGAACTTGGCATTCTCGCCGATGCCATTGTTGGTGTGCGGTCCATCGCGCTGGAAGAACTTCAGCCGGCGCTACCGACCCTGACTGGCATCCGCGCCGAGTACCTGAAGGGGATTACAAAAGATCCGATGGTGGTTCTTGACGTGGAGAAGATCCTTTCGGACGAGAAAATCCTGGTGAATGAAGTAGTGAGCATTGCGACTTGAACGTCAGTTGCCAGAGGGAGAACTGCAATGAAGTGGTCGATTGGGAGCAAGATTGGGAGTGGTTTCGGACTCGCTTTAGCTGCGCTCATGATGGTCGGCGCCGTTTCTTATGACAGCACGAGCAAGCTCATCGACTCCACCGAGTGGGTACGGCACACCCATGAGGTACTCACCGGACTCGACGAAGCACTGTCCGCATTCAAAGATGCTGAGACCGGCCAGCGCGGGTACATCATTACCGGCGAAGCACGCTATCTGGAGCCGTTTCAAGGCGCGCGCGTCGCGCTGGACCAGAAACTGAAGAGTCTGCGGGAACTGACCTCCGACAACCCTATGCAGCAGCAGCGGCTCACCGCCCTGGAGCCTCTTGTGTCCGGCAAGTTCGCTGAATTGCAGGAAACCATTGACCTGCGGCGAACGAAAGGTTTTGCACCCGCGGAGCAGGTGGTAGTCACGGACAAAGGCAAGGCCTTAATGGACTCCATCCGAAAGCTGGTTGGTGAGATGCAGGAGGAAGAGACCGGGCTATTGGCCACGCGGTCCGCGGAAGAGAAAGACCGCGCGCACCGGACCGAGACGACCATTATTTTAGGAAGCGTATGCTCGTTCGCGCTGCTAAGTCTGGTCGGCGTGCTCCTCACCAGAAATATCGCCGGCCCGCTCCGCGAAGTCTCGGCAGCGGCACAGAAGATCGCCTCCGGGGACTTGTCGGTCGGCCTTGCTTCCAACGGGCGGCGGGATGAAGTCGGGGTCCTGGCCGCGACCTTCACGGAGATGACGAATTCGCTCGGACAAATGGCGAAAGTGGCCGAACAGATTTCCGACGGCGACCTCACGGTCGAAGTCAAACCCAAGTCGGATAAGGATGTGCTGGGGAAAGCTTTCGCAACTATGGTGGAGAAGCTGCGGCGAATTATCGGAGAAATGCAGGAGTCGATCGGCGTTCTCTCTTCTTCCGCCCAGCAGATTGTCGCCACCACCACGCAGGTAGCTTCCGCCGCCACCGAGACCGCAACCGCAGTCGCTGAAACCACTACCACCGTGGAGGAAGTGAAACAGACAGCGCAGCTCGCGACCCAGAAAGCGAAATATGTGTCGGAGAGCGCCCAGCGAGCAGCCCAGGTATCGGAGAGTGGAAAAAAGTCGGCGGCGGACTCAATCGAAGGGATGAAACAAATTCGAGAACAGATGGAATCCATCGCCGAGAGCATCGTGCGCCTCAGTGAACAGGGCCAGGCTATTGGAGAAATCATGCTCACCGTCAACGATCTCGCCGAGCAATCGAACCTGCTGGCGGTGAACGCATCCATCGAGGCCGCGAAGGCGGGGGAGCAAGGTAAAGGCTTCGCCGTGGTGGCACAAGAAGTGCGGAATCTGGCGGAGCAATCGAAGCAGGCGACCATTCAAGTCCGCGGCATCCTGAACGACATTCAAAAAGCCACCAACGCTGCCGTGATGGTGACCGAGCAAGCCAGCAAAGCGGTGGAAGCCGGAGTAAAACAATCCGTCCAGGCGGGAGAGTCGGTGCAGAAGCTTGGAGAAAGCGTCGCGGAAGCGGCTCAGGCAGCCACCCAGATTGCCGCTTCGAGCCAGCAACAGATGGCCGGAATGGATCAGGTGGCGCAAGCCATGGAGAGCATCAAGACGGCAAGCACGCAGAACGTGGCCAGCACTAAACAGACAGAAACGGCGGCAAGGAATATTGGAGAGCTAGGGCGAAAACTGGAGAAACTCGTGGCGCTCTATAAGGTCAATGTCAAAGAGCGGAGCATGGCGGCCAATGCCTCCTGAGAGTAGAAATGGGACCTAAAGACAAAGAGCTTCTCAAAAAGCTTCTCCCGATGTTTAGAGTCGAGGCGGAGGAACACGTCACTGCCATTTCTTCAGGCTTAGTCGAACTGGAGAAAGTGTCCTCGCCTGAACAACAAATGGAGATGATCGAGACCGTGTTCCGGGAAGCGCACAGCCTGAAGGGCGCGGCGCGCGCCGTCAATCTGGTCAAAATCGAAGGCACCTGCCAGTTCCTGGAAGGCTTATTTGCTCGACTTAAATCCAAGGAAATAGCGCTATCCCCCGAGCTCTTTGATCAGCTTCATCAAGTGGTGGACAACCTCGGCCTGTTGCTTTCCGCCGACAGCACTGAAACCGCGGGAGGCGATGAGTCCCGCCCACTCCAGCGGTCGGGAACTCCCGATGCCCCTAATATTACGGCCACCTCACAAGCCAGGCCGCTAGCATTGCAGTCCGCGGAAACTGCGAGTTACCGCGTATCGACCATTCGCCAGCCCGAGAGCGCTCTTGAGCCGGGACACTTCGGGGACCAAAAGCAAGGATTGTCCGAGACCCTGAGAGTTCCGGCGGCCAAGCTCGACGTGCTGCTTCGCCAAGCGGAAGAATTGATTCCGGCCAAGGCGACAGCGGCCCAACGGGTAACGGAGTTGCGTGAAATCAGTCATGCGCTGGTTTCGTGGGAAACGGAGTGGAGGAAGATACGGCCTCACGCGCGTGCCTTGCCCTCGGTGGCTGGTGGAGACGGGGAACATCGGTCCAATGGACGGAGCCCGTCGTCAAACGGACACGCGGCTACCCGGTCCCGGACTTTGAAGGTCACGGCTTTTCTGGACCGGAATGAGAGCGCCTTAAACTCAGTCAAGCAGAAGGTCGCGGCGCTGACAAAGCATCTCGAATACGACCGACGCGCGCTCGACCGAAGAGTGGACGATCTTGTGGAAGACGTGAAACGGGTGTCGATGCTTCCATTTTCCGCCCTGCTCGAATTTTTTCCTAAGCTGGTGCGTGATCTCAGTCGAGACTGTGGGAAGGACGTGGAACTGACCATTGTGGGAGGCGAGATCGAAACCGACCGCCGCATCTTGGAAGAAATGAAAGACCCTCTCATGCACCTGGTACGAAATTGCATCGATCACGGGATCGAGAGCGCAAAGCGCCGGGAAGAAAGAGGAAAGCCGCTGCGGGGAACCATCCGCATCGCCATCTTTCCCAAAAGCGCGGACAAGGTTGAGATCGTCGTTTCGGATGACGGCGCAGGCATTGATGTGCAGAAGGTGCTGGCGGCGTCGGTAAAGTTGGGTCTCGTCTCTCAACAAGACGGTCAGGAAATGGATGAACAGTACACCGCGCGGCTCATTTTCAAGTCTGGAGTTTCCACCAGCCCGATGATCACCGAAATCTCAGGGCGCGGTCTTGGCCTGGCGATTGTGCGCGAAAAAGCGGAAAAGGTGGGCGGAGCGGTTTCGGTTGAAACTCAACCCGGCGTCGGCACGACGTTTCGACTCATTCTGCCGCTAACTCTCGCCCGATTCCGTGGCGTCCTGGTTCGTGTGGGGGAGAGTTTATTTGTGCTTCCAACTCGCTACGTACAAAGAGTTCTTCGGGTGAGCAGTGACGAAATCAAGAGCGCGGAAAACCGGCAGACCATTCAGATCAACGGCCGCGCCGCTTCAGTTGTTCGCTTGAGTGATGTCCTGGAAATGACTCAGACAAGCACAGACGCCGATCCGAAACGCAAGGTACCCGTACTGGTTCTTGCCTGGGCGGGTGAGCAAATTGGATTTGTCGTCGACGAGATTCTCGACGAGCGAGAAGTCCTGGTGAAGAGCTTGGGGAAGCAGTTGCCGCGCGTGCGCAATATTGCCGGCGCTACGGTCCTCGGAACCGGCAAGGTGTTGCCTGTGCTCGACGTCGCGGACTTGATGCATTCCGCAGTCAAAATCACACCCGTAAGTGCAGCCCGTGAGACCGAGGAAGCTCCCAAGTCCATCCTGGTGGCGGAAGACTCGATCACCTCGCGGACACTGCTGAAGAACATCCTTGAATTTGCCGGCTACAAAGTGAAAACCGCGATCGACGGGACTGAGGCTTTGGCCGTGCTGGCGACTGAAACCTTTGACTTAGTGGTGTCGGATGTCGAGATGCCCAGGATGAGTGGTTTTGACCTGACCGCGAGGATCAGGGCTGATAAAAGGCTTGGCCAGTTGCCCGTGGTGTTGGTGACGGCGCTAGACTCTCGCCAAGACCGGGAACACGGAGTGGATGTCGGGGCCAGTGCGTACATCGTGAAGAGCAGTTTTGATCAAGGCAATCTGCTGGAAGTTGTTCGCAGGTTGATCTAAATAGTCGGGAGTGAGGAATGATTCGAGTTCTGGTGGTCGAGGACTCACCAACGGTGCGCGAGTTCCTGGTTCAGATTCTCTGCTCTGATCCTGCAATCGAAGTTGTTGGGACGGCGGAGACTGGAGAGGAAGCGCTCGAAGCGGTGAAACGCTTCAGACCTGACATCATCACAATGGATATCCACATGCCCAGAATGAACGGCTTCGATGCCACCCGGCGGATCATGGAAACCCATCCCACGCCGATTGTTATCGTGAGTGGTGCGGCTGACGCTACGGATACGGCCAAGGCCTTCCGGGCGATAGAATCTGGCGCGCTCGCGGTGTTAGCGAAGCCCGCGGGCGTGGGTCATCCGGACCATCAACAGAGTACGGCGGAATTAGTCCGCACCGTGAAATTGATGTCGGAAGTGAAGGTGGTGAGGCGGTGGCCGCGCTATCGCCCCGCAGAAGCTGTTCCGGAGACCTCACTGTGTAAGGAAATCCGGCTCCAGACCACTCAATCGCAACCTAGGATCGTAGCCATTGGAGCTTCAACCGGCGGGCCGCCGGTGCTCCAAACGATTCTAGCGGCGCTGCCTCGTAACTTTCCTATTCCGGTCTTGATTGTGCAGCACATTGCGGCTGGTTTCACCCAAGGTCTTGTGGACTGGTTGGCTCAATCCTCAAGCTTGTCGGTTCATATACCCACGCACGGTCAATCCGTTCTTCCAGGACATGTGTACGTGGCTCCCGACGGATTGCACATGGCGGTGGGCGCAGATGGCCACGTACAACTCAGATTAGACGAGCCCGAGAACGGACTCCGGCCATCTGTTGCTTGTCTGTTTCGCTCTGTCGCGAAAGCGTATGGCCCGAGCGCCGTCGGTGTGCTGCTCACGGGAATGGGAAAAGACGGCGCGTGGGAGCTGAAGTTGATGAAGGAACAAGGGGCGGTGACCATCGCCCAAGACCGTGAGACATCCGTGGTGCATGGAATGCCAGGTGAGGCAATAAGACTGGGCGGGGCAACCTATGTTCTCCCACCAGAAAAGATTCGCATTGCGTTGGCAAGCCTCGCCACCAAGAGCGTGGACACCCACGAGCGGGCAATGACAGACAGCCAAGATGGCGCCTCAAAGATCAACGGTGTTTTTTCCGGACACGATTTTTCTGCGACCTAAGAAAAGAGTCAGGAGATCTATGGGCCAAAGCAGGGGAAGTTTCCTCAACGGAGTCGAGATACTCATCGCGGAAGACAGCCAAACCCAGGCCGAGCAGTTGACGCATTACTTGAGCGCCCGGGGCTATACCGTCACCGTCGCCAGAGACGGTAAACAAGCGCTTGCTGCGGCGCTCCGAAGCAAGCCTGCGATGATCATCACCGATGTGGTGATGCCAGAGATGGACGGTTATAGGTTGTGCAAGGAGATCAAGTCTTTGCCCGCCCTCAAGGATGTTCCCGTCGTCCTACTAACGTCTCTTTCCAGGCCGCAGGACATTGTCAAGGGTTTGGAGTGCAGTGCGGACAGTTTCATCCGGAAGCCCTACGACGACAAATACCTGCTTTCGCGAGTCGAATATATTTTAACCAACGTGGAGCTGCGAAAGACCGAACGATTGCAGGTGGGAGTACAACTCCAATTTGGCGGGCAGTCGCACTTCATCACCGCGGAGAAACAGCAGATTCTTGATTTGCTGATCTCGACCTACGAAGGTGCCGTCCAGATCAATGAGGAACTCGAGATCAAACAGCAGGAACTTCAGCAAGCGAAGGAGACTTTGGAGGTGAGGGTAGCCGAGCGCACTGCCGAACTCGCCCAGACCAACGAGCAGCTGCAGATTGAACTGGTCGAGCGCAAACGGGCTGAAGAACAGATCAAGAAACTGAATGAAGACCTGGAGCGTCGCGTGGCCGAGCGTACTGCACAGCTTGCATCTGCAAATGACGAACTGGAAGCCTTCTCCTACTCAGTTTCGCATGACCTCCGGGCGCCTCTGCGCCATATCAATGGATTTTCCGGCACGTTGATCGAGGAACATAGCTCTCAGTTAGTGCCCGAGGCTCAACAACTGCTGAAACGCATTAAGGAAGGCACCCAGAGAATGGCCCGAATTATCGACGATTTACTCAATCTGGCCCGGCTGGATCGTCACAGCATGGCTCTGCAGATGACCTCATTGAATTCGCTGGTTGAGAACGTTCTCCACGACCTTGAATCCGAAACCATCGCCCGGAAAATTGAGTGGCGTGTAGGCGCACTGCCTTCCGTCAATTGCGATCCCGGACTGATCCAGCAGGTATTCGCGAACCTTCTGTCCAATGCCGTCAAATATAGCCGCCGTCGTGAGCCAGCGATCATTGAGGTTGACCAGTCGACAATCGACGGCCAACTGGTGCTTTTCGTTCGGGACAACGGCGCGGGATTTAATCCGAAATACTCCGACAAGCTTTTCGGAACATTTCAACGGCTTCACAGCGACGAAGAGTTTGAAGGCACCGGCGTGGGGCTGGCCACGGTGCAGCGCATCGTCCGAAAGCACGGTGGACGCGTCTGGGCCGAATCGGAGGTCAACAAGGGAGCTACGTTTTATTTCAGCCTGAGTGAAGCTGCGAGCATGGGTAGTGCAGTCAACCGACGGGCATCCGGGAAATAAAAACGATTCGACCTCGCCGCGGGGCGTTGCCCCCAACCTCTTTTCATCCCGTGGGCTTGTCAGGAACGCGATTTCTTCGAGCGAATCGCTGCCTCGCTCGGTTCGCTTACGCATCTTAAAATAGTGCGAATATATTCCAGCGAGGTGTGGATGCTATCGGGCATTGGTGGGTGATACCAGTGATACCTAAAATCACGAAAAACAGGCATTCAGCAGCAACGCATGCAACGGCGATTAGGAGGAGCAACGAGGATTAACCATTTATTATTCAATCTGTTACTAGCTATCTCCCTGATAGGACAAGAGATGGAGATTCCGGGATTATCGAATCCCACTCTCTCCGCCATTCCTTTAATCACAATCACTTAGGGGCGTGGCTACCACAGGTGGCTACCAATATTCATGATTTTTCTCTGATGCTCAGTATTGGGTTGGGCTTCAGAGGAAGAAGTCATGACCGTGAGCCTGTGGATTCGGCAGACTGTAGGTGGCAAGCGCACCTACAGGAAACCCAACAAGAAAAAGCTTTACCCCAATAGCACCGTCTTTTGCCTGCGCTATTCCATCGATGGAAAGCGACGGTGGGAGACTCTCGACGTCACCAACCTGAATGCTGCACTCGCAGCGAGGGCAACCAAGGAAGCGGCACTGCTGTCAGCAGGTCTCACTGTCGCATCCGCCCGTGCAAAACGGATCAGCGTGGACGATGCGATGGGCACCTACCTGAGCACCGTTGCCGCGACGCGGGCGCACAAGACGTGGTTGGCATACAACCTAATCCTGAATGAATTCCGCAAGACCTGCACCAAAGAGTATCTCGACCAGATCGACAAGAGTGACCTCACCGCGTTCGTCGTAGCGCAGAAGAAAGACGGACAGGATGACCGCACGGTCGCGAACCGCGTAGCCGGAGTCGTAACTTTCCTGCGGGCGCACGGTGTCGTCACTGTGACGCTGCGGCACAAATACACGGAAAAGAAAGTGAAGGCATATTCCGTCGAGGAACTTCGTGCGCTCAACGCCGCCTCGACGGACGAAGAGTTGCAGATATGGCAATTCTTTCTTGGCACAGGATTTCGCGAGGATGAAGTTGCTCATGCCTGCGACACCGACGTTGACTTCAAACTGAGGACTATCAGTGTGCTGGAGAAACGCCAGTGGAACTGGAAGCCAAAGGACAAAGAAGGACGCACGGTGCCGATTCCTGATTCGCTGGTAGAACTGCTCAAGGTGCGCAAGGCGATGCATCCTGATGGCTGGCTGATCTTTCCCAATACCGAGGGAAATCCGCAGGGTCACTTCCTCAGGATGCTGAAGGAACGAGCACTGGCGGCTGGACTCAACTGCGGTCATTGCACAGGCACGCCGAATGGCAAAGCGGTTTCCTGCAAGGATGCGCCGTGCTGTCAGCATTGGATTCTTCATCGGTTCCGCAAGACGTTTGCCACGATGCACCATGCCAACGGCGTCCCGGCACGAACGATTCAACTGTGGCTTGGTCACGAGTCTCTGGAAACCACTTTGCGTTATCTGGCAGATGCGGAGTTGGGGAGCGAGAAGACGCGCACGCAGGTCAATGGTAGCTTTGCTGAAATAGATCGAGAGTGAAGCCACCGGGTTCAGTGATTTCCACGGAACTCTGGAACGCCAGAAGCCGCCGCCCTCATTCAACTTCGATTTCTGTTGCTCGATACCGTCGAAGCCTGCAGAGTCTCAAGTCGCATCCCCAGATCTCAATCGGCACACAGACTAATGCTGCGTTTTGCCTTCCGGTGTTCGCGACTCCCCGGGCCGAGTCCCATCCGCCAAGGCAGCCTTTTAAGGTACATACCACGCCGTGCGACGAATCCTGCCACTTCGAGACCGATGACTGATCCCGACTGGCCAGATTGTCGGTCCAGGACTGCCACGTCCATGTAGCACACCGATCGTTTGGTGAGGGACCACAAGGCTGACCCAATAATTCGGATTCTCCGAAATTTACAGTATTAGGCGGGTAGATCGAAATCGATCTCGGCTGGTCGATAGCGCACCAGCCATATGGGAAAACCTATGAACAGCATATCCAACGATGAACTCAATGACCTGCGTCCCCTAACTTCGCCGGAAATCGCCGAAGTTAAGGACCGCGACAACGAAGAACAAGACATAGAACTGGACGAAGGTTCTCCGAGGCCTTTCCGACGGCCATCTTCCTGATCGAATATTTCGATACTGGGGCAAGCTACGCAGGCAAGCGGGTGATGCGAGCCGGAGAGATGGTCCGGGAGGTGTTCGACGGTGATCAGCAGGCTCAGGGATGGGATTGGGCGTTGCCGGACATCTTTGCGCCGTTCAGGTCCGAGTATTACGGCGAAAGACACGAGTATGGGAGTCTTTGGAAACCGTGGGTGGACGCTATTCTGAGCGTCGCGACATCGTTAAAGAACGAAATTGCTTCATCGGAGCCGGAGGCATCGGAACAAGGCCACACCGAGTTTCCGCCAGCAGTCGAGACAGGCGTCCAACCGGAGAGCGTATGAGCATAGACCGTTACTACACGAAAATCGATGGCCAGTGGGAGCGCGCCGACATGCGCGTCGTCAACGGCACGCAGGAATACCTTTCCGTCGACGAGATGCAAGACAACGTTACGAAATTCTGGGTGGACATTTGCCACGGAGGGGGCTATCTCGTTGATGAGCGTTACTACTTCAGGGACCTGGCATCGGCCCTCGACTTCTATCTGGAAGGCTGGAAGGACTGCCAATACCTAGACGACGACGGCAAGGAGGTTGGCCTTGACCATAGCGGCCTTTACTCGCGGGGATGCTTGATCCACGGACAATCTATCCACGGCGATCCACCTAACCATCAAGGGCGAGAATCTGCGCGAAATCTGCGAAGCGCTGGCGAGGAAGATGGAAGAAACTGAAAACCGACTCTAGATTTGCGGGCAGAGGTGACGCTCATTAAGTTCATCAAAGCGGGAAAAAGAGACGGCTTTTCCAAAGGGCCCGTTCATTGATTCACGCAAGTCAAGCTTGTTACGGAATCCGAACATGCACCGATCTCAATTGGAGTCACTGGCTATTTTCAATTAAACTAATTTGCTTATAAAGAGTCCCAAATCTATAGTCCTCGGGTGAAAATGACAGACGAGGAGTGCAACCGAACGTTCGACACGCTGAAGCAGGCCCTAACACATGCAGGCCTCGGATGGGTAACGAACCAAGTTGACGAGGAAATTAGATTTGGGAAAACGGTCACTAAAACAGTCTCTTCTCGTCCCGATAATCCTGAAGACCTGGTGGTGCACGGTCTAGGAGAAAAGACTCGACAAGCTAAGGTGCGAGTATCGGCGACCACGCCTTACAGCCCTCGGGAAAAGCTAAACATCCTCATCGCTGCTCTTGAAAATGTCTGCGTGGAGACAGATGAGATGCAAAGGGCCGTCAGAACCTATTTCAGTTCTCACGTAAACGACTGGAATGAGGTCCGACTCTTGCGGACGGATGAGACAGAAAGACAGCCGCTGGTAATCCCTTCGCAGGAGGACGTGGACAGAACCCGTGCATGCGAGAGTTTAAAGAAACTCATAGACATGCTAAGAGGGATGATGTAGATGGCCACCCAGCCCAATTTGCCGGCTCTGCTACAAGCGATTCAGACGGCTTTGGGTCCGGCAATTATGCCGAGTCTGACCGCAGCGTCAGCCGGCTCAGACATCTTCGAGGCGTACATTTTGAGTATTATTCTGCAGGCGGCAAGCATTGAAGGGGCAGCAATCGGATTTCGAAATGTAAACGGCCCAATTACCAATACGTTCACTTTCAGAACGAGTCCTGGTCACATCTGGTCGGTAAGCCAACCCTACACCCACGCGGAGATTCAGTTTCCCAACCTTCCTTTGCTGGAGGCTCATACCGGGGTCTATGTTTCTGGTAAGTCCGGATTGATCCACGAGTCCGATGTTCTGGTTCTTTTGTCCGAAGAGACCCAGCTGGCGAGACAAAACCTCGTTCCGCCGCGTTCTAAGAGAAGCATCCTTTCGGCGGAATGCAAATTTTATTCTGCAGGCCTCGGTATCGGCTTAGCGCGGGGATTTGTTGGCTTGTGTTCTGACCTTTCAAGCAGAGAGTGTTTCTTTATTACGAACATTAGCGGCGTCTCCGCGGAGAAGCTTCTCACGCATCAAAGAAAGAAATGGCAAACCGCTGTTCAGCCCAACCAAGCGGTTGCCGTAGGTCGTCTCAGAAACGCCGTTCAGGACGTCTTCAAAGATTTCCGAGCAATGTTTCGCCTCTGACGTCTGCCTTTGCTAAAGTAAAGGCCGTGTGCGGACGCTACCGCCTTTCACGCCGGAAGCAGGTTATCGAGGAATACTTCGGCAGCGCCCCTTGGGACGATGATTGGAACCCTCGCTATAACGTCGCGCCGACTCAGCCAGTCCCGGTGATCCGCCAGAATCCGAACGAACCAGTCCGGCAGCTTTCGCTGATGAAATGGGGACTCATTCCACATTGGTCGACAGACGGCTCTGGGGCGGCAGGAACGATTAACGCAAGATCGGAGACAGCCGCCACGAAGCCCGCGTTTCGCGACCCGCTGAAATTTCGCAGGTGCTTGATTCCTGCGGACGGCTTCTACGAGTGGCAGAGAACGGGGAAGGCAAAGCAGCCGTACTGCTTCGAAGGCAACGACGGGGAATTGTTCGCGTTCGCTGGATTGTGGGATGGCTGGAAAGACCCCCAAGGCAATTGGGTCAAGACCTGCTCGATTCTGACCACGACGCCAAATGCTGTGACCTCAGCCGTCCACGACCGGATGCCAGTGATCCTTGATCCAGACCGCTATGACCTTTGGCTCGACCCCGGAATGAACGACGCGGATGTCTTCTCCGAACTGCTGAAGCCATATGATGCTCGGCTGATGCGGTGCTATCCGGTGAGCACGCGGACCAATCACGTCGCCAATGATGATGTGGAATGCTCGCGACCTGTGGAGATCGCAGAGTCTAAGGATCGGCTTTTATGGTAGTGGGAACTGAGAGTCCATCCGAATCGAGGCGATTGAACGACTCCTTGTAATCGCACTCCAGCATGCCTAGTGGTGCCATTTCACCAGAACCTCCCGCACGTTGGATTGTGATGCTACGTCTGGGGTCGAACCTGCCGTCGTTCCAAGTTCTGGGTCCGCTAGCTCACCATCGCCATCTCCGCGAAGGGGATACAATTGCTTAATGTGCTGGGATGTTCCGCCAATCGTAAGATAAGCTTCCTGCAAGTTGGACGGCGTTTTCCCCCCCCATCCATTCCCCCAGCAGTTTTCAGCGTCTAGGCTGAACGGATCACCCTTTGCAACAATCCAAATGGCGTTGCGACGCACATAGTTGCGTGCAAGCCTGAGTATTTGTTCAGAATCGTAATTCACGTAGCGCCTGTTGTTGGCGACCTCCTCTACGCTCTGAGCGCCCCCTGTTGGATATATCCACTCGCCGCCGATTGCCATCTCTTCCTGCCACATCCTCTTAGCCTCTGAATCCCACGCTTGATCCGCCGCTGCATAAATGCGATCCATTTCCTGAGGCGTTAGGTGCAGGACGAGCGCGTAGCTGGCAGCATCATTAAGCGCGGTCGCTTTGTCCAGTCGTCCAGACAAGTCCCACTTTTCAGCCTTGATGTACAACGAATCTGGTTTGTAGTGACCATCAATCGGAAACTGGTCATCGTGGTGTTCGTAATACAACTTGTTGAACACTTTCGCGGTGTAAGGAGAACCAAATGGGTACTGCTTATCGTTAAGACCGCAGTTGTGGAACTTGAAAAGGTTGAAGACGGCGACCTGCGAGTCAGGGTAATACGTGTCGTATGTTGCAAGTACGAATACCGCATCCTTGTAGCGGTTGAAGTAGGACTGTTGTTGGCGATTAAACTCTTGAACAGCATCTCGCACGAAAGGTCGGCTCGAAATCGGTGGCTCCTGTTGCTCAGCTTTGGCTCGGAGACTCTCGCGGAGTTGATCATCATTAATGCTGGCGACCTTTGCGTCGATTCGTGACTGCCTCTCCTTAAGCGCGACAACATAATTCGGATTGAATTCCTTGACAAACTCTTCGTACTGTTCAATGAATTGCTGCCATCGAGTTTCAGGCTGCCTTAGAGTTTTAGCACCACCCTCATACTTGTTGATCTTCTGGAACTCGGGATCATCTTTCGATATGAGGGTATGTTTTGCGGGTTCGGCTGCGGGTTGCGGTTGCGCCACTGTGGAGGGCTGAGGTCGGACAGTCTTAGCGGGCTCAGCTTGAGTCCCTACCTTATTGCAGCCCGCCAGCAGTAGGGTCAGCAGTAGTGACACCATGATGGTCATTCTTCTCATGACACTTCTCCTCACTGTGAATCTCACCACCGAACTGGAGAAGAAGCTAGTTACCGGGGTCACGGGCAGGTGAGCCACCCCTATCTGCCATAATCTCCCCATGTGCGGTCGCTACCGACTATCGCGGCGGAAGCAAATCGTCGAGGAATACTTCGACACTGCCGACTGGCAAGACGACTGGTCTCCTCGCTACAACATTGCTCCCACCCAGCCTGTTCCTGTGATCCGCCAACACCCAAGGGAACCAGTCCGGCAACTTTCGCTGATGAAGTGGGGACTCATTCCACATTGGGCAAAAGATGCGTCTGGTGAGGCAGGCACCATTAACGCGAGGTCAGAAACAGCGGCGACAAAGCCTGCGTTTCGTGATCCTCTCAATCATCGACGGTGCCTAATTCCGGCAGACGGCTTTTACGAATGGAAAAAGGAAGGAAAGACCAAGCAGCCGTTTTGTTTTGAAGTTAAGGAAGGCGAGCTGTTCGCATTCGCTGGATTATGGGATGGCTGGAAAGACCTCAACGGCAATTGGATAAGAACCTGCTCCATTCTGACCACGACTCCAAACTCTGTGACCGCAGCCGTCCACGACCGAATGCCAGTCATCCTCGACCAAGACAGCTATGACCTGTGGCTCGATCCGGGGATGACCGACGCGAATGTCGTTTCTGAACTATTGGAGCCATTCGATGCCGGGCTGATGCGGTCCTTTCCCGTGAGTACTCGGATCAACAGCGTGGCTAACGACGACGCGGAATGCTCTGCACCCGTGGAACTCGCCCGGATTCAGAATCGACTCTTCTCGTAGTGAAACTGTGCGGTCATCGTGAATCATGGCGGGGATGCCTAACCCAGGGCTGGACTCACTGTCCGGCTGGTTCAGGTCGGGTCAGGCGGTTCAGAGGCGCAGGCAGCTTTTTGCACCACCTTGGCGACCCGACTACGGGTGGATCACCGACCCTTGGGTTATGAGCCCAGGCGGTCAATCTAACCTGTTGTTGATTCGACGACTCTTGCACCCCTCGATACCCGATTTTGACCCTATTCGGCATCGATTCTTTGCCCAAGTTTTGCCCAAGTTTTCGTCGTGAGAAGCCACGGCCGAGAAGTGCGCATCAGCGCATCGAAATGCGTGATCCTAATCTGCAGCCGGATCCCAAAGCCGAATTCGCCGGGTTGCCGTGCACAGTGGCTGACGGGAGACATATGCCTTCAGGCCTACGTGGGAACCTGAGAATGCTTAACAGAAACGCAACGACTGACCGAGACTCAGAATCGGCTCTTCTTGTCGTCGGCTCTTCTTGTCGTGGATCATCTGGGTGTGCCACGCTACCGCCACCGACCTTTGCTTGCATCTGCTCAACAACGCTCGCCTGATCGTAGTAAGTCCTTTCCGAGGTGAGCTTCGCTGAAACAACGTCGAACGTGTAGAACGCGGCAATGTCGATACGGAGCATGTTCCCTAGCAGGCCGCGTCTAGAATCGCTGCACTCCCCATTGCTGGCATTGACTCCTGCGACGGCGGAGAGCAGACACTGACGCTCAAAAACAGCGCGAGGTGTCGTATCAGGCGGAGGTCGTCGAAATAGCGGCTGCGACGCTCCTTGCGGTTTGCATGTCGCAGGCACAATCAACTCAAGTTGGGTCGACGCCTGCTCCGGACACCGGCGCAAAGCCGCTCTTGCTGAAAAAAATGAGGGTGAGCAGCGTTGTGAACAGCGTTTGTGGCGTCCCGAGCCCGGCGAGGTTGGCCTGGGAGGGTTTATCCTCAAGGTGACCCCCCAGAGTAGCGGCTCTCTCGCGACCTCTCTGCAGGGTAAGTGATGCGGCCATCTTGGACCCGTGCAAAAGGAGTGAGCGAATGAATTTGGGAGTGTTTCATGCTCATAATGTCTTCAACTCGAATCCCGCGTACAGTCAGCGCATCAGCGATGAGCGAACGGTGGCAATGCCATGGAACCGCCTCCGCGCACATAATCGCGTTCCGTTTCTGCGCAGCCAGTTTCATCAATCGGTCCAACCCTGCTCCAAATGCGGGAGTCTGCATGTAGTCAGCGAAGCCGCGAAACGAAGTGTTACGCCACCCCATATTGACCGAATCGCGACGGGTGCGACGCAAGCCTCCGAGCTTCCGCAAGAGCACATAGCCGATCCTGGCAGATCGCAGCTTCTTCGACAGCGTATCCCGATTGAACTGAGGATTGTGTCTCGATCGCGGGATACTGCGAACATCTATGACACGCCTGACGCCGTAGACCCTCAGAAGCCTGAGGAAATCCTTCCACGTGCGCGTCGAATGCCCAACCGTCAACACAACGGGCTTTTCGGTCTTAGCCTTTTTCACGACGAGAACCCTTTTCCTACCAGCCCGGCCAGGTAGATTGCGGCACTGGACGTCGTCCGGGGTCGTGTTCAGCGGCTGTTGGTTCGGAACCGATAGGAGCTGGACTGTGATAACCACGGCTGGAATCAGATAAGCATAGGTCACCCAAACCCACATGAGGGCGCCCGCGCACTGTTGATCCTGCGGAGGGGACAACGGGAACATCCCGACTGCCGCCCGATAGGTCCACTCTGGCCACACCTTCAGCGAACAGCAAGGCAGTCGCTCGCCCGATGCCGGCTCCACCGCGCGTAGCCCAGACTTGATCTCATGCAGCAGCCCGCCGAATTGGCCCCGCTTGTGCGACCTCAGCGCACGCAGTTGCGCATTGACGGCATGCTTGAGCACACTTCCTCATCGTTTCGCCTTCGGATTTCCCGCACTCTGCCGCACAGGCTGTGCATAGCTCGGAACAGATACTGCACACCCGGTGAGCGAATCCAGAGCTGCCCGTAAGTAGGGTTACGCAGGTTCGGCACAATTCAAGACATTCGTTACAAAGTCGGATACAGTCCCTCATCATGATCGGATCTTGGTCCAGGGACTCAGCGCGGCATTGAGCGCACCAGCGTGAGCACTGCAAGCACTCCTCTATACCTTGCTCAACTGTTTGATTTGAAATCGTCATCTGATCCTCCATTCTTTATCGAACTATTGTGTATTCTTGGCTACTACTTCTTGCGTGCAGTCGAGGCATCTTCCGCGCCGGCCCGCTTGTTCCACCCGTGGAAACGCGAGAGGTCGCCCGCATTCCATGCCTCGCGGAGCCCAGGAGTACTCAGATCCCAGTCTGGGCGGATTTCACTCGTCACGACGCCCAGATCGTGCCACAGATCGATGACCGATGGACGCCCCCAGAACCAGTAGCCGTTATAGATGCTGTAAATCACCAGGCCCGGCTTGAGCACGAGCGTATGCGGGATCATCGGATTATGCTCAGGGTCGGTGTACTCCTGGATGTCGAGATCCTTCTGAACCGTTCGGTCGGGGTCCGAAAGGAAAGTCCACTGGGCTCCAACTGATGCACGGAATTCCTGAAGAGTATGGTGATCGTCAGTGGCGATGGTGGCGATCTGAGTGTACGCCACAGCGATCCTCGGATGGAACGCGGCGAGTTCCAGATGCTGCTGGTGCTCCTTCGGACAATAGTGGCCGCGCGCAAGCGTGAGGACTAAGGGATCGTCGCCCTGTAGCTCGCTGAGCTTCCGCAGTGTGCCCGTGTGATCGGGCAGTTTGTAGTCGGGGAAAATGCCTCCGGGCACAATATCAGAACGCATTATTGGACTCCTCTCGTTTCCCTTAAAGATCTTCTATTAAAGATCCAGAGTGACACCTGCGCTTGGAGATTTCCAGCTGACGTTCGGACCGTCTTGCTGGTCCATGTCACGTCGCGCGGAAGGCCGACATTTACTGAAAGCAATCGGGGCATTCTCACCTCGTCGAAGCCCAGCGTCTGGTTACAGTCCTTTTATTCATTACCACCGACGAGCCGGAGCGGCACCATCCACGTGGAGTATCTCTCCGCTCACATGGCCTGCCTGTGCCAGGTAAAGCACCGCATCGACGATATCCTTGACCGTCGCCTTTTTCATAGCCGGCTGCAACGTCGAGCCGCTGGGATCATTCTTGTGCATCGGTGTATCCACTTCGCCGGGGGCTACGGCGTTAAAGCGAATGCCATCTTGTGCATACTCGATTGCCAGATTCTGGGTTGCCGAATTCAAGCCGCCCTTCGTAATCATGGAGATCGAGCCATTTACGTCCGCAATGGGCCGATCGGCAAGCGCCGCAGTGATGCTCACAACGCATCCCGATTTTTGTTTCAGCATCTCCTTCACAGTGCGCTGAGTGATGTAGAAGAATCCAAGCAGATTAGTGGAGACAAGGGCATCGAAGTCCTCCGTAGTGAAGTCAGTGAAAGGCTTTTTTAGGAAGATGCCAGCGTTATTTACCAGAACGTCGACGGCTCCGAAGTTGTTGATCGCTGCCTCGACAGCATAGGCAGCCGTTTGCTGGTTGCCAATATCGCCATCAAGCAGAACCGGGCTGTCCGAGCTAGTCAGCTTTCGATTGACTTCACGGGACGTCGCGACGACGTTATAACCTTCTCCCAGAAACCCTTCGACCAACCCCCCGCCGATACCGCCCGCTGCTCCGGTTATGATTGCTGTTTTCTTGCCAGACATAAACAACCTTTCCCAATACACCGCTGAGCACCGCCCCTCTGAAAAGCGGATTCACCCTGCTCGCCGCGCCGCAGAGCCCTGGTGTAAAGAACCGACGAATCCTTGGACGAGTGCGGCAATTTCATCTGCGGCGGTGTCCAAGGCGAAGTGGCCGCCATCAACGATGTGGACTTCGGCTTTGGGGACATCGCGGCGATAGGACTCTGGCTCGGAGGGGTCGAACGAAGACTCATACTTACCCCAGATCACCAGCAGGCGCGGCTGCTTCTCGCGCATCCATGCTTGCCATTTCGGGTAGGAATCGACGTTGGTGCGGTAGTCGTAAAAGAGGTCGCTTTGAATATCAGCCTGGCCGGGCTGATTTAGAAAATAAAATTCGTCGATCCAGAGATCAGGGTTGTGGCGCTCCACGTTGGGGTCGTTCCCCGCGTGGCGGGCCTTCGTGGTTGCAAGCGACAGGAGATTTATGCGCAGGGCGCTTTCGTTGGGAGCGCGATCAGCCCAAAAGGCGCGCCGCGTTTTCCAGTTCTCGCCGAGACCGGTGTTGTGTGCTACCGCGTCCTGAACGATGAGAGCTTCGACTCGCTCCGGGTGGGCCAAGATCATGCGAAAGCCGACGGGGCCACCGTAATCCTGCATGTAGAGGGTAAAGCTGGAGAGACCGAGCGCCTCGGTGAAGTGGTTCATGATTTCCGCAATGTGATCGAAGGTGTACGCGAATTTCATCGGGTCCGGCCAGTCGCTGTGACCGAAACCCGGGTAATCGGGCGCGACAAGGTGATAGCGATCGGAAAGACGGGTGAAGAGAGGCTCGAACATTCGCGAGGAAGACGGCAAACCGTGCAGCAGGAGAATCGTCGGGGCGTCTTTCGGACCAGACTCCCGGTAGAAAATTGACAGCCCATCGATCTGTGCGGTGCGATAAGAAATCAAATTCTTCATGATTTATTCCTCTAATCGGATCTGAACTTGGGGCTCCTGAACTTGGGCAAGCAGTTGCAAGGATGCAAGCATTACAGAAATCACCAGTAGCATGTCGTCAGAATGCAAGGATGTAATGCAGCGTGGGGATGCGGAAATTCTAAACCTGGCTCCGTGCATGCTTACGCGGCCACCCGTCCCGCGGATCGAATCTTATGCGGCGAGCCGACGTAAGGAAAGGAGGTGAGCAGGTCTGTGTGCGGCCCTACGTTGTCTCGCGTCACCTTCCCATTTGTAAGAATGGAAAGAAAGATATCAATAGCGTCATCAGTAAGTGTCCGTCCGTTGGCGGGATAGCACGCGGGCTTGCTGGGATCAAAAGGGAGGAGGTCCGGCAGCAGAATTCCCGCCGCACGCTTTGCTCCCTCCGGTGTATAGCCACCCGCGTGCTCCAGCGAGTGCGCGAAGACAGGGATAAAACGAGCATCGTCCGCCGGCTGCGCAGCCTGGTAGGCGGCTTGCTGATCGCCAGGAAGGAATACAGATTGCGAAGCCAGCGCGCCGCGGTCCGCCTGAATCCATTTCCCGCCCGTGCCGTCCACAGTGCGATGCCACAGGCCCATCTTTCCGGAGCCCAAGGCGGAATTAGGCACTTCCAGAACGATGCTGCACACGTCCTTGTCGGCAAAGAAATCGTCACCGGTGAACTGCAGATTGTTCAGCGCCCCCATCGTGTCAAAGCAAAAGGGGTCGCTGCGCCAGCCCGCGAAGAATCGGTAGTCTCCGGCCGCGGTTACGTGTGCCTCGTCTGCGGTCGAGACAGGTGCCCCTTCTATGATTGTCTGCCCGTCGCCGCCAGTGCCCGCAGCCTGCTCGCCTTGAACGCGGCGCAATGTTGCAGTCTGGGTTCCTTTCTTGTCTGAAGTGAAGCGCACTCGGTACGCTACATCGGCAATGAGATCAGCGTCGGTGTCAATCTTGAGCTCATAGATCGCCTCGGTCGCGAAAGGGTCGTCCGTCGTGGGTCCGGCCGGGTTCACGCCAACAGATGGATGGACGTTCATAACCAGGATCGATTTGCCAACATCCCCTGGCTTGGGGAATGCATACAGGTCAGTAAGATCGAGGCGAGCGTCCCCATGGGGGAAGCCATAGTCGGGACCGGAGTAGTGGTGTGACATATTATCTTCACCTCGTTCTGTGGGTACTCAGCACCTCGAAAATCACTTCAATCTCCACTGGTGTCCCGGAGCGGAAGGCTGGCCACGCGATACACCACGTGGCGAGGCTTCCGATCTCGTCTGAAAACTTCGTGCCAACGTCTCATTCCTTCTGCTCTAGCCTTCAACATCAAGGCGCATAACGAGTAAAGACAAGGTCGCTCCCTTTAGTCTCCTCGTGGCAGGGGAAGCAGCTTTTCATAAACGCCGCGTCGCCGGGTTTGCCGTCCGCGAAGTGACCGAATCCCCAGCCGCCCGTTGCGGCGTACTTGGCTGAGTCCTTTACCATAAATTGAATGTTCGTCGAGGCTCCGGGGACGAAAGATTGAGCCTGACCAAAAACTTTATTGTTTTCCTCCGACGGGACGTAACGGTAATGCAAAGCGGCAATGATCGTGCCATCCGGGAACGGAACCTTGCCTGCGCGGAAGGCCTTGATCGCCACATCATTGGCCAGGACAGCCCTAAACTGTTCAGGCTGCCTGCTTCATGGGCCGAGGAAATCCACTGCCAGTCGCGGTACCCGTCAGGGATCTCCGTAACGTAGGGGGCGGCCTGCCCGTCCGCGTGGCCCGGGGCGGGGCCAACGAGCGCAGCGATGCCGGCCGTTGCAACTGCGACTAAGAAGAATGCGAAGCGTCTCATAATGGTTCCTCCATTCAATATGCTTCGGTAAGAAAAATCCGCTGCGATGAGGCATCACACCAGAAGCGCGGATGCGAAACAATTGGACGATGGTATTGGCGGAACCTTCGGATCAGTCGATGACGCGGGCGTTCGACGATCGCGCGCTCCAGTCACACGATTTGCCAGTCGAGCCGAGGCCGCGACTGTGACGGCCCGCCAATCTCGACTGGTGGCTCGAGACGGCCTATCCTTTAGTTCTGACTCGTCGAGCCAGTCCTCTGTCGAAAGCCTAGCATGCTCTGGACCGAACAATTCCGTCACCGCACGAATGAACGCCGATAACTCGCGCTCCGCCATTTTGATCTGGCCTTCGCAAGTCGAATTGGAATACGATTTTTCCTTTTCCATGGGACCTTCCCGTAATCAGGGTGCGTACTGGGTGAAGACAAAGTCGCGAGCTTTGACAGGGTCGTGGCAGGGAAAGCAGGTTTTGAGCAGCGCCGCGTCGGAAGGTTTGCCGTCTTTGAATTGAGCAAACCCCCAGCCACCGGTCGCGGCATATTTTTTCGAGTCTTTGACCATGAACTGAACGTTCGTGGCGGGTCCGGCCACGAAAGATTGGGAACGGCCAAAGACTTTGTTGTTTTCCTCGGACGGGACATAACTCCAGGCGAGGCGTGCGATGATTGTGCCGTCCGGGAACGGCAGCTTCCCCTCGCGATATGCCTTGATCGCTACATCGTTGCCGAGAAGGGCGCGAAGATCGTTGAGACTGCCTTCTTCGTGGGCCACAGAGATCAGCTTCCAGTCGCGGTATCCGGGAGGAATTGTGATTCCGAAAACCGGATCAGCCTCTCCATTGGAGCGTCCAGAGGCGTGAGCCATGTAGACGATGACGCCAGTTAGCGCTACAAGTGCAACCAACGGGTAAGCAAATTCTTTCATACGATGTCCTCCGTTCCGAGATGCTTATTTGTCACGTGTATCTATAGCGAGCCCTTATCTTGGCCGGCGCGAAAGACGCCCAGGCCGAGCCGGTGGCGGGACCGATCGAAATAGGAACCTAAGCGCGGCCCAAAAACGTTATCAACTCACTCGCGGAACAGAAAGCCGTTCCTTCTCCCATTCCTGGTCGTGACGATTCCGATTGAATTCTGTCGACGCGAGTAATCAGAACAGAAGCTTGGGAGATGAACAATTGGACGATGGTATCGTCGATACTTTGGTATCGGCTCTGCGCCGCCCCCAGCGGCGATCGAAGGCACCTCACCGGTTCCTTCACGACGAGACTGTGTCGAATGTCGATCCTTAATGACCCCAGTCTCCCTTTCGGTTTAGAATGCCTTGGTTGTGTAAAGCTCGCAAAACATGACCGCTGAAAGACAACCTGCACAGACCGACCGCGAACGAGAGGAATCTGCCCTCCACTACAGCGAAGAAAACCATCGCCTCGTGGTCGAAACGGCCCCTGATGCCGTGATCAGCATTGACGAGAGCGGTGCAATTCTATTTGCCAATCCCGCCACTGTGAGAATCTTCGGTTATGATCCGACGGAGTTGATCGGGAAGCCGTTGACCGTCCTAATGCCGGAATTCCTGCGGAAATTGCACGAGAAAGGGTTTAGCCGCTATTTGGCCACCGGCCAGCGGCGCATCAACTGGCAAGGCACTGAACTGACCGCACTGCGCAAGAATGGCCAAGAATTCCCCGTGGAAATCTCGTTTGGAGAACTATCTAGAGATGGGCATAAGGTATTTACCGGCTTCATCCGCGATATCAGCGAAAGAAAGCAGGCACAACAAGCTTTGCAGATGACGCAAATGGAGCTGGCCCGGGTTTCCCGACTGACAACCATGGGCGAACTGGCAGCGTCCATCGCCCATGAAGTCAACCAACCTCTGACCGCGGTAACCAATAACAGCAGTGCGTGCCTGAGACTGCTCGCCGCCGATAACCTCAAACCTGAGGTTCTGCGTCGGGCTCTTGAGGAAATCGTTGCGGACGGCAATCGAGCAAGCGCCGTTGTTGCTCGAATCCGCGCATTCATAAAGAAGGCTCCTGCCGAAAAGAACGAATTGGACATAAACGAGGTAATTCAAGAGGTGCTGGCCCTGGCTGGCCGTGAGCTTCTTGAGAATCGAGTGCTTATCGAGTGCCAATTGACTAAGGCTCTCCCGCTCGTGCTCGCTGATCGCGTCCAGTTGCAGCAGGTTCTGCTGAACTTGATCATGAATGGCGTCGAAGCCATGATCGCTCTTAGAGATCAATCTCGCTCACTCTGGGTGGAATCCCGGGTTGACGAATCTGGCGACATACTGGTTGCGGTACGCGACTCGGGCACTGGCCTTGGATCAGAAGCAGATCGCGTCTTCACTCCCTTCTTTACAACCAAAGCGAACGGTATGGGAATGGGTTTGTCGATCAGCCGGTCGCTTGTTGAAAGCCATGGCGGGCGGCTCTGGGCCACGCCGAATTTTCCCAATGGTGCTGTGTTTTCCTTCACGCTGCCAATAAGTGCCGGGAGTGCGTCATGACTGATGCTCCGGTTGTTTTTGTCGTCGATGATGATGCATCTGTACGTTCTTCGCTCAAGTTCCTCTTAAGCACCGTCGGGCTGCAGGTTGAGAGCTTTGACTCGGCCGATACCTTCTTGCGCAAGAAACGCGCAGGCGTGCCCAGTTGCCTCGTGCTGGACGTCAGACTGCCCGGATTGAGTGGCATCGATATTCAGCGTGAGCTGGCAGCGAGAAACATTCGTATCCCCATAATCTTTCTCACTGGCCACGGCGATATTCCAATGAGTGTTCGCGCCATGAAGGCTGGGGCGGTCGAATTCCTCACCAAGCCGGTCCGCGATCAGGACCTCCTGGACGCTGTTCGTATCGCACTGGAGCAGGATCGGGCCAGACGTGAACAGGAGAAAGAAGTAACGGACCTACAACAGCGCTTCGACTCATTGACTTCTCGCGAGCAGCAGGTGATCTCCATGCTTGTCTCGGGCATGCTCAATAAACAGATTGCTGGCGAACTGGGAACTGCGGAAAGTACAGTGAAAGTTCAGCGCAGCCGCGCCATGGAGAAGATGCACGCGCAATCCCTTGTCGACCTAGCAAGAATGATCGAGAAGCTCAAAGGCCCGTCGCAAAAGGCCTCGTAAGCGAAAGCTTACCCACATCATCCTTTTTAGGACCCATATCTACCAACGCGCAATAGATTCTTTCTCCCTCTGCGAATACCCTCGGTCCAGTGAGGGCTCGCGGTGACAAAGAATCTAATCTCGGTACTTGATGACGATGAGTCCATCCGCAGGACCACTGTGCTACTCGTCGAGTCCTTTGGCTTTCGAGCGACAGCCTTCGAATCTGCCGAAAGTTTCCTGAGATCTGGCCCACTACAGGACACCTCGTGTCTTATCGTTGACGTACGGATGCCGGGCATGGATGGATTACAGCTCCAAAACCACCTCGCTGCCGCGGGCTGCGGGATTCCTATCATTTTCATCACCGCTTACGACAGCAAAGACTCCCGTCAGCGAGCGATGCAAGCCGGTGCTGCCGCATTTCTAGGCAAGCCTTTTGACGACGAGCAACTGCTCCAAACCATTCGCTCAGCCTTACGGGGAGAATTCGGAGTGACCAAAAGTCTAATCTCGGTAGTTGACGACGATGAATCCGTCCGCAGGACCACAACACTACTCATCGAGTCCTTTGGCTTTCGAACGGCAGCCTTTGAATCTGCCGATATTTTCCTGAGCTCTCGCCAACTGCAGGACACCTCGTGTCTCATCGTTGACGTACAGATGCCAGGCATGGATGGATTACAGCTCCAAAGCCACCTCGCAGCCACGGGCTGCGGGATTCCTATCATCTTCATCACCGCTTACGACAGCAAAGATTCCCGTCAGCGAGCGATGCAAGCGGGCGCTGCCGCTTTCCTAGGCAAGCCTTTTAGCGACGAGCAGCTTCTCCAAACCATTCGTTCAGCCTTAAGGTTCTTTCAGCGGAACGATTGTTGAGGTCCAATTGAGGGGTGAAACATGAGTTTAACGCACGCACTTTGCCGTGAATTGGGGGCACCACCTATGTTGGGCATGGGACCAATCGTATTCGTTGTCGACGATGACATCTCCGTGCGCGAATCGCTGGAATTATTGATCCGCTGCGAAGGCTGGCAACCGGAGACCTTCGCCTCCGGCCAGGAATTCCTTAAGCGTCCACGAGCTCTCGTTCCGAGCTGCCTGGTGCTGGATTTTTCTCTTCCAGGCCTCACTGGTCTCGAACTGCAGAAGCGCATCGCAGCCGAACGCACTGAAATGCCGATCATCTTCATCACTGGCCACGGCGATGTGCCCATGACCGTTCAGGCCATGAAAGCGGGGGCTGTCGAACTCTTGACGAAGCCGTTCAATGACGACGTGCTGTTGACCGCCATGCGGGCAGCCCTTGAACGTAGCCGAGTTGCTCTTAGCCTGAAGGCAGAGATGCGTGTGCTACAGGACCGTTACGCCTCGCTTTCCGTGCGCGAGCGACAGGTGATGGCGTTGGTGGTCTCTGGCCGGTTGAACAAACAAGTTGGTGGGGAGCTCGGCATCAGCGAGATCACAGTGAAGGCGCACCGCGGCAAGGTCATGCAAAAGATGCAAGCTGATTCTCTTGCGGACCTGGTGAGAATGGCCGCGAAGCTTCGGCCCGCACCGGCAGCGATGACTGCGGCCTAACAACAGTCATAGTAATTCGTGAATACGGCCGAATCCGCGAATGCCGTCCGATCCAAAGCTGAAGAGAGTGTGGAGGCTGTCGTTAAGGCTTGAGCTTTCGAACCTCGTAACCGCACAGATGGAGGTGAGAACATGGTCAACTCTGCCAAATCGCATGATGTTCCACTGGACAGTTCGACTCCAACCGCCTCTTTGGAGTCGATCCTCTGCACAGAAGAGTTGCAGCGCCGCCCATCGCGCCCGCCAGATTATGAAAAGGAGAACCATGCCCTCGTGAAGTTGGTGGGTGCGTTAGCTGACTCGCCGGTTACCATCTTTCGGACGCTTGCGGAGACGATACAGGATATTACGAATTGTGACTCCGCTGGCCTGAGCCTGCTGACGCGGGATGGTAAAACGCCGCACGTTGATGGCAAGAGGTTCTATTGGCCAGCCATCGCCGGCATGTGGAATCCCCACGTCGGAGGTGGAACCCCGCGCAATTTCGGGCCATGCGGAGACGTGCTCGATCAAAATCGTACGCTGCTGTTCACCCACTTCGAACGGCGTTATCCCTATTTGATGCCAGTCAATCCGGCCGCCGAAGAGTGCCTGCTGGTCCCGTTTTATGTCGACGGAAAGGCGGTAGGAACCATATGGGGAATCATGCACAGCGACCGCCGCAAGTTCGATGCAGAGGATGACCGAGTTATGGCCTCTCTGGGGAAATTTGCGTCTTCCGCTTATCAAGCCTTGGCACACATAGAAGAGCTCAAAATTCAGGTGGCCGAACGCGAAAAAGCGGAAGCAGAAGTCCGTGAACTGGCGAGTGGGTTGGAAGCGAAGATCCGACGCCTAGTCGAGGCGAACGTTGTGGGAATGGTTATGTTCACTCTTCAAGGGGTAATCACCGGAGCCAACGAAGCCTTTCTCCGCATGGTGCAATACGACCATGAAGATCTCGCTTCCGGTCGTGTGCGCTGGAGGGACATGACGCCAGCCGAATGGGACGACTGGGACGAAAGGGCAGTCAATGAGTTGAAGGCGACGAGCACTTTCCAACCGTTCGAAAAGGAGTACCTCCGGAAAGACGGCAGTCGCGTGCCTGTACTTCTCGGCGGAGCGCTCTTCGAAAGCGGGGGGAACGACGGTGTCGCGTTCGTGCTCGATTTGAGCGAACAAAAGCGAGCAGAGAGGGCTTTGCGGCGCAGCGAGGCATTCCTCGCGGAAGGTCAACGTCTCGGTCAAATCGGCAGCTTTTCCTGGCGCCCAGCGACAGACCAAATCACGTGGTCAGCGGAGCTCTATCGCATCTACGAGCTCGAGATCGGCGTGCCCGTGACGCTTGAATTGATCCGGAGCCGAGTCCATCCGGAAGACGTCACCTTGATTGAGAAAATGAAGATCGTGGACCAGGCACGAGACGGCGGCAACGACTTTGAGTGGCAGTACCGCTTGCTGATGCCTAACCACTCGATCAAGTACATGCATGCAGTTGCTCATGCGACCCGGGACCAGGATGGTCAACTGGAGTACATCGCCTCGGTTCAGGATGTCACGGCGCAAAGGCTGGCGGAAGAAGCACGCGACAAGGCTCAATCGGAGCTTGCAAACGTGGCCAGGGTGATGAGCCTCGGAGCGCTGACAGCGTCCATCGCCCACGAAGTCAACCAGCCGTTGTCCGGCATCATCACAAACGCCAGTACTTGTCTGAGGATGCTGGCGACTGACCCTCCCCAGGTCGAGGGCGCTCGCGAAACTGCCCGGCGCACGATTCGCGACGGCAACCGTATGTCCGAGGTGATCGCCCGGTTGCGCGCACTTTTTAGAAAGAAAGAGCCCACGACCGAATCTGTGAACCTGAACGATGCCGTTCTTGAGGTGATTGCGCTGTCTATAGTGGAACTTCAAAAGAACCGGGTAGTGCTCTGTCCCGAACTTGCCGACGACCTTCCGTTCATCACAGGCGATCGTGTCCAACTTCAGCAAGTCATACTGAACCTGCTTAGGAATGGCTCAGACGCCATGAGCACAGTCGAAGATCGTCCGAGACAACTGGTGATCAGAACCGAGCGAGATGAAGGTGATCGGGTGCGTCTGACGGTGCAAGATGCGGGAATCGGTTTTGATCCTCAGGCCGCGGACCGTCTTTTCGACGCGTTCTATACCACCAAGGGCGACGGTATGGGAATCGGGCTATCGGTTAGCCGTTCCATTATCGAGAGACATCAGGGCCGTCTGTGGGCGACACTGAATGATGGTCCAGGAGTCGCATTTTCGTTCTCCATTCCTCGGACGTCCGAGGGTTTAGCCCGCGCCGACAACATGCGCAGCATTCAGGAGAACGCCGTAACCAGTCCCGGTGCGCCGTGAAGGCTGCGCCAATCCTCACATCGCGGCAAACCGATACTAAAGGACAATTGACGCCATCGCTGGACTGGAGCATTGTTACTCGTGGAGTATTGCTAAGAAAGGAACGCCATCGACCGCATACTTGTAACCGTAGTCGACGACGACGCATCCATCCGCGAATCTCTACCCGACCTACTGAGGCAGTTCGGTTTTGCTGCCCGCGCGTTCTTGTCGGCCGAAGAGTTCCTCGCGTCTGATTGCGTTGGGCAGACCAGATGCCTGCTCCTTGACGTGGCCATGCCAGGAATGACCGGACCTGATCTTCAACAGGAACTTATACGACGGCGACAAACGATCCCGATCGTCTACATTACGGCTGATCCAGATATTTTGGTACGCCAGCGGCTGATCGGACAGGGTGCGGGCGAATGCCTGCTCAAGCCATTCAGCGACACGGCTCTGCTCGATGCGGTTAATTCGGCACTTCACCGGAAGTGAAATTTCCGCACTTCTTCTGGCGAGTGCCCGCGTTTTCCGAATCGCGATCCAGGCATCGTTTCACAGGCACTACCGAAGACACCCAAGCGTAAGTGTGTACCAACCACGACCGTCTTTCCATGCTCCTCTGATGTTAAAACCGACCTCTTCGAGCAGGCTACGAATGCCCAGGTCTGTGAATTTGTAACTATTCTCGGTGTGAATGGTTTCGCCTCGCATGAAGTGAACATCAAGGTCCGCCTCCTCGATACTTACGTCCTGCTCTTGCGTGCTCTCGAGGTGCATCTCGATCCGAGACTCAGTAAAATTCCATAGTGCGCGATGACGGAAACAAGCGGCGTCAAAGTTAGCTCCTAGTTCTCTATTAAGGCGACGCAGCAGGTTTAAGTTGAACGCTGCGGTAATCCCATCGTTGTCGTCATAAGCAGCCAGGAGCGTGCGGTCGTCTTTCACCATATCTGTACCGAGCAATAGCGCATCTCCGGTCTGCAACTGACTACACAAATTTCGCAGAATGAGTTGCGCTTCTTCAGGCGAGAAGTTGCCGATGCTCGTGCCGATGTAGAGTGCGAGCGTAGTGCCGTCGAAGGTGTCGAGTTGGAGCGGGTGAGTTACATAATTCCGGACGATGGGCTGGATGTGCACTTCCGGCAATGCGCATGCAACGTTTTGGCAGGCCAACTCAAGCGCGTCGGGGCAGACATCAACTGGCACGTAGGCGACATCGTCCGAAGCGCGCAAAGCAGCTTCGAGCAGAATGCACGTTTTGGAGGCCGTGCCGGCACCCAACTCAACGAGGCGCAACGGCAACGATTTGTCGTCGTGAGCTGCAGCAATCATCGCATCTGCGTATCCCGCCAGGATGGCCCTTTCTGTGCGGGTGGGGTAGTACTCGGGAAGCGTCGTAATGCGCTCGAAGAGGCGCGAGCCCTCCGCATCGTAGAACATCCAGGGTGAGAGCGAGCGTGGCCGCGCGATCAAGCCGCGCCGCACTTCGCGAGTCAGAGCTTCGCGAGTGAGTGCTTCGCGCTCATCCGCCGGTGCAAAATGTCCGATGTCAACTGTCTGAACGTAGGTTGCCATTTTAACGAATCCTTTCAGCGTGCCAAGCGAATCCCGGAGAATTGCCATTTGGTTGCCGGTGGAAAGAAATTCCGATAGGTCGCCCGAATATGACTCGCAGGAGTAACGCACGAGCCCCCGCGCAGAATCATTTGGCCGGACATGAACTTGCCGTTGTACTCACCGAGCGGGCCCGGAAGAGGCTTGTATCCCGGATAACCGGTATAGGCGCTCGCCGTCCATTCCCAGCAATCGCCAAAGAGTTGCTTCATACCCGGACCTTGTGCTCCCGTGGGATGGAGTTTTCCAGCGTCGAGCAGGTTTCCGTGGACCGTCGTTTGGCTCGCGACGTATTCCCATTCCGCTTCAGTCGGAAGCCGGCAACCTCGCCAACGTGCAAACGCATCAGCCTCGAAGCAACTGATGTGGCACACGGGCGTATCAACCAGGGCCGAAAGCCCGTGCCAACCCGACAGTGTGAACACGCGCCATCCGGTCTTATCGCCAGCATCACGCCGCCAGTACAAAGGCGCCTGCCATGAAGCGCGTTTCACGTTATCCCAGCCTTCGGAAAGCCAGAGTTCGGGGCGTGTGTATGCGTCATCCGAAATGAATCCCAGGTATTCGCTGCAGGTGGCTTCGCGGTTTGCGATCTGGAACGGTTCCAAGAAAACGTTTTGGCGGGGAGTCTCGTTATCAAAACAAAAATCGAGGGGATCCTCTGCTTGAAGTGGATAACCAATCTCCACCAATCCGCCGTCAAAGCTGTGCCAGGTTAGTTTGGAAACTGGAGAATCCACTTCTTCTGAGAGGGCGCCCGCCATATAAGAGGGGAACAGTGGGTTGGAAAAGAAGGCGTGCTTAATGTCCGTTAGGGCCAGTTCCTGGTGTTGCTGCTCGTGATTCAGACCCAACACGATACGTCGGGTCGCTTCCTCACCGAACCCGCTCGCAAGAAATCGGTCCATCTCCTCGTCAATATGTTTGCGGAACGCAACAACGTCATCGAGCGACGGCCGTGAGAAGACCGAGCGCAGGCTCTTCTCTGGAATCTCCTGGCCGAGCGAATTGTAATAGCTGTTGAAAAGCCAACGAAACTCTTCCCGCAGGGGTTTGTAGTCCTTAAGGAAGGAACGCAGCACGAACGTCTCGAAAAACCATGTGGTGTGAGCCTGGTGCCATTTCATGGGGCTAGCTTCAGGACACGACTGCACCATCTGATCTTCGGCCGACATACCCGCGGCCAGACTGCTTGTCGCCGACCGCACGGCCCGGTATTTGGACCGGATGGCGCTATTCCGCAGGTCGCTTCCGACTCCGCAGCCATCAGCTTGTATCGCTTCTAGTTGGCCTGGCGCTGCGGTAACAACGGTTTGAGCCATAGCGTGCTCCTGAGAAGTTTTCATTCTGCGCATACCGAATCTGATTCGTCCGCGCTCAATGCATAAAAACAGAGGCGTCAAAATGAGGCAATTGGACGATGGTATTGGGGATACGTTGGTATTAGCTCTTAAAGTCCTGGGCGACGGGCGCTCGCGGTGCTACGTAACGTCGACTCGACCTCGGCACCGCCGACGCTGCCATCGTTACAGACCCTCACGGTCCCAGATCGACGTCCTATCGCGATATGGAAACAGACTCGGGCGCACTTCATTCCCGAGACCCAATACAAAGGTGTCGCCGATACCATCGTCCAATTGATTCGCCGCAGCACCTCGGGTGTAATGGCCGAATCGCAGGCGGCTAGAGAAAGGACGGTAGAGACATGCTGGAAGCGACTTGGAAGCCTCACGAGAAACATGGACGGCTGACGACGCAATGCGACTTGCCCGACAGCGTGTACGCATTTCCGAAGCAGCGCAAAGAGCCACTGACCGATGCACAACATGTCCGTAATGCGGTCGCGCGTTTCGACCAAGTCATCGACGTTTCCGATGCAGATCGCGCTTTGGCATTCGCCAACATCGAGAAAGCTGCAAGCTACTACGACGTGAACCTCGCGGAAACGTCGTGGCACGAACTGGGCATTCATCCTCAAAAGAAGGCGGTGACTCGTTGAACGCATCGTGAGGTGAGGCTCAACTTGTTTGTGGGAACCTCGCCTCACGCCAGTTCGCATGGAAGGATGATTGTGAGAGTTATGGCGATAGGTAAATCCATTCGATCCGGTTGGCGATGTGATAGTTGCGCCCAACTTGTGCCAGATCTACAGGCAGGATGGGTGGAGTGGCTTGCGGCAGAGGACGCCAGGGGAAAACCAAAAGTAAGCGGTTTACGGTTAGTGCACCGTCGCAACACCGCCGCAGGATCGCCAGAGCCATGCGGATGTCGGTACAATCCGCGAGACGAATTCAGAAAAAACCGAGGCATTGTCGAGGGATTAGCTCTTGACCGGTTCGCGGGTCCCGACGGTCTTATGTTACTGCTTTCGATGATTGCTGAACGTGAACTTCCGCCGCAAGAACTGATCGAACTCGCCAAGCGAGTGCAGATTCCGGGTTACGAAGCAGTGTACGAAATGGTTCACGATGCCGTCAGCGAAGGAGTGATCACGCCTTCTATCTCGAGAGGTTTTTACCTGCAGTGCGAGATCTGGGAGGTGCTGCAGTGGGCCAAATACCGAACCTCAGCGAAGACGCGCCAACTGGACCCAGCTCTTTCGGGGGCGTGTGTGGCCGGAAACTCAAAATAGAAGGGCCATCCAGAGATTCGATTGAGGAGACTAGCATGGCAGCCACCACGGAAATCGCGCCGAACATCTATCGCATCTCGATCTTTGCGCAATCGGGCAACTTGCAGTTCAACCATTTTCTGGTGAAAGACGATGAACCGCTGCTGTTCCACACTGGGCTGCGCGGAATGCACTCGGAAATTCGCGAGGCCGTCTCCAAGCTCATCAACCTTTCCGAGTTGCGGCACATCAGCTTCAGCCATTTTGAGTCAGACGAGTGCGGGTCGCTCAATGAATGGCTCGCCGCAGCGCCCAAGGCCGATGTGATCTGCAGCCAGGTTGGCGCCCTCGTTTGCGTGAACGACTTCATTGGCCGGGAGTCACGCGCCCTCAGTGACGGCGGAACCTTCGTGACGGGGAAGTACCGCTTTCGCTATTGCCGGACTCCCCATCTGCCCCACGGATGGGACGCTGGAGTCCTCTTTGAAGAAACGCAGAGGACACTGCTCTGTTCGGACCTGTTCCATCAGAACGGGAATGTCGAACCGCTCAGCTCTGCCGATGTCGTGGGCCGCTCGCATCGGGCGATGAAGGAATATCAGGCGGGCATCCTCGCGGAGTATGTGCCCTACACACCACACACCGCGCAGAACTTGAAGAAGCTCGCCGAACTAAAGCCCAAGACGCTCGCCATCATGCATGGCTCCAGCTTTACAGGTGACTGCGCCCGAGCACTCGACGACCTCAATGTGATGTTACGCGAGGTGTTTGGTCCGAAGGACTAGAGACGGAGATCGGTCCTCCATCGACCTGGTGACCGATTCTAGCGTTGTTCATCTAAATTTGTTTCGGCGACTGTTGGCCTACCGTACATAAGGAGATGAAATATGAAAGCGATCGTTGTCCGCCAATATGGTGGTCCAGAAGTACTGAAGTTTGAAGACTACCCTGACCCTGTTCCGGGTCCAGGCGAAGTGCTTGTGCGCGTCGCCGCTACCAGCGTGAATCCGATCGACTACAAGCGGCGTGCTGGATTAACGAAAGATTTTTATCCTCTCCAGTTCCCGGGGCTCATAGGAGTCGATATAGCGGGAACTGTGGTCAAGCTTGGGCCGGGAGTGGAGGGCTTTTCCGTCGGCGACCAGGTATTCGCTATGGCGGACAATACTTACGCCGAACTTTGCGTCGTGAAAGCCGCGGCTTTAGCGAAAGTTCCCAAGGGACTCGATTTGATCCAGGCGGCGGCGCTGCCGCTGGTAACGGTGACCGGCAACCAACTGATGTCCGCGACGGGAATCAACGCCGGCCAGACGGTTCTCGTCGTGGGTGCTGGTGGAAATGTCGGGCGTTCGGCGGTATTCACTGGGAAGCAACGCGGGGCGACTGTGATCGCGGGGGTTTTGAAGAAACAGATGGATGAGGTTAAGACCGTAGGCGCGGATCAGGTGGTCGCAACCGACGACGACACCGCGATTGTAAATCTTCCGCCGGTCGATGCGGTGGCGGATACAGTCGGAGGAAGAACCGCCGACAAACTGATCGCCAAGGGGAAGCCGGGAGGAGTGTTTGCGACGGTTCTTGCGCCGCCGCAGAGTGCCGCATATTACCCATCTGTAAAGGTGGTGCACGTATTCTCGAAATTCGACAGGAAAACGCTCGAGTTCATGGCCGAAGCGGTGCGAGATGGCAAGCTGGTAATCCCGATCAGCCAAAAACTGCCCCTTAGTGAAGCGGCCGAGGCTCAAGCATCGGCAGAAAAGGGTGGTACCGGGAAGATCTTGCTGGTGGCTTGATATTGTTTTGCGAACAGACGACGAGAAACGAAGATCGGAAGTGACAAAGGGCTGCGGGGAGTGAGTCGAAACCAAGCGGCAACGGGTGTGTGGAATGCCTGGCGTCACCAGAAGGCCCCAGACTCGAGTAACCGCTCACACAAAGGAACAACCGATACCATCGTCCAATTCTTCCTAGGACGAGGTCGTGGATAAAGCGGGCGCGGCAGCGATCAATCAACTCCCGCTGAGGATGAAATGATCACAGATCTTGCTGTGATGGTCGTCTTCTAGCTTCGGATGAATCGGCTTTTAGCGTCCTCAAGGCGAGGAGGAATTGGCCGTGAAAGCAGCCAGAATTCATAGCTTCGGGTCGCCGGGCGTGGTGGTGGTCGAGGATGTGCCGATGCCGTCGCCGGGCCCAAACGAAATTCTGGTTCGCGTGATGGCCGCGGGCGTCGCTCCCTGGGATGCGATCATCCGTGAGGGCAAGAGCAAGGTTAGCCCGCAACCTCCGCTCACCCTCGGTTCGGACTTCTCAGGTCTCGTCCAGAAGGTCGGCCCCGGCGTTACGGGCTTCACGCAGGGCAACGAAGTCTATGGCGTCACCAATCCGCAGTTCTGTGGCGCCCAGGCCGAGTTCGCCGTGGCTACGTCCGGGATGATCGCCAGCAAACCGCAATCGCTGAATCACGTAGAAGCAGCGTCGGCTCCCGTCATTGCGGTAACCGCCTGGCAAATGCTGTTCCAGTATGCACAGGCGACGCGCGGACAAACGGTAATGGTCGTCGGAGCCGCGGGGAATGTCGGGGCCTATGCCGTACAATTGGCCGAAGACGCTGGAATCCACGTCGTTGCCATCGCCCACCTCGACGGCGAGGACCTGCTCCGATCATTGGGCGTGAAATCTATCATCGACTCGAGCAAGCCCGCATTCGAGCAGGAGCTTCCACAGGTGGATGCGATCCTCGACACGGTCGGGGGCAGCACGTTTCAGCGCTGCGTCGCTGCGTTGAAACCCGGAGGCAAACTCGTCACCTCGGTCTCGACGCAGCCGCTCCCAGAAGAGGCCATTTTCTTCTACGCTGCGGTGACCACCACGCGCCTGCAGACACTCACAACATTATTTGACGCGGGCAGAATCACAGCGCGCGTAGGCTCAATCCTGCCGCTTTCGGAGGCGCGCCAGGCGCAACGCATGCTTGCGGGCGCACCACACAAGTCCGGCAAGATCGTACTGCAGATCGGGTAGACCACTCATTGAAATCGGCAACGTTCCATCTGTCCAAGGTTTTCCTCCAAAGTGCGTAGAGACGGGCCGACGCGGGTGAAATGCATGCTATGTCCCTGGGAATCCGAACATCAACCACACCTTCATTTATCTGGGTTTGGCCGCCGCTTGCCCAATCAACTCCGCCACTTCGCTCGGGTGAGACAGCATGGCCAGATGATTAGCAGGCACGGTGATTGAAGTTGCCTTTATAGTCGCTGCTTCGTCTTTCTCGAGGAACAAACGTTTCGTCGATCGATCAGCTCAGTAACTGGCTGGCGAGCCAGGAATCGACACTGAACTTTCCCGGACCAGAACAGATCAGCCAGATAAAAAAGAGCACGTATAGGACTTCCGGAAGGTAAAGGAAATCGTCGAGCCAGTTAAGTGGTGAAAGTCCTTTAGGCAGGGTGGAAACCGCACTGGTCAGGGTGGCCACTGTCATATCGATTAATAAAGCCACGCAGGCTGCGCTCGAAAGAAACCCCAAGGTCAGCAAGGACCCGCAAACGAACTCGACACCGGCGACGAAATAAGCCAGTTGCCGGGGAAACGGGGCTTTGGCCTGCACCAGCGTGTCGTAAACCGGTTTCGTGCCGCCTGCGACAAACAACTTGTTAGCCCCGGAGATGGCGAAGAACAGTCCGATCGAAACGCGTATTAGCAGGATGGCATATTGTTCCAAATGGCTGCTACCCTGCAGCGCCAACTCGACCAACCGTTTCCAATCCATCTCTCGCCCCTCCATCCAAGGCAAACGCCGTAACGATACCGATGTCAGCCGACTTGCCCCGGCAGCCGCACCAATCAGCCTTACTTGAGGCCGGTGCCCTCTCCGACCTCGATAATGTAACCGTCAGGATCTCGGATATAGCACCGTGCCTCGCCATACGTGGGGATCGGCGGATTTTAAGTGACATCGGGACGTAGCGACTTTTTTGTTCACGCACTACCCGCAACAGCTACGCGGCAAGGTCCACGATTATGTCAACCCGCTCTCCATTCAAATAAACGCTCCCGTCGTTTGCAAGCACGAAGACCAGCGCCTTCGGCCGTTCCGAGAGTGTTCTCGCCTCAATCCAATCGGCCATGTAATAGTCCACCTCCGGACCGAGTCCTTCTTCCCGATTAGATAAAACTCGGGTTACGACCGCCTTCTGTCTAAGCTCTTTATCTGCACGTTTCACGAACTCGAATTGCTGGCCGATCTTGATCTCTGATTTCATGGCTATCGTCCTTTTCGCTTTGCCAGTCGAGGAGACGGACACTCTACCCCAAAACAGAAAAACCAGGGATAGACGGGACGTTCACCAAGTTCCGTCGCCGAAAAATGGAAAACGTCCCGTCCGTCCGGGTTTCCCTCCGATTTTCAGGCTGCCGAAACCACTTTCTTCCTCTTATCGAGTGCCGGCAGAAGAAGTTTCAGAAGCGCTTGATCAGAGAACGGGTTCTGACCTGAGATTAACTCGCGATCTTGCAGAACGTAGCTCGACCACGGAGCGAGCACACTTACATCGCCGCCCGCCGTACGCAAGGCGAAGTCTGGGTAGAACAGCACCTTGCCGCCAATCTCCTGCGGTTCCCGCTGCTGCTCTTCCGCTGTCGAAAAGATAGTCATCTTATATCCAGCATAGATCCAGCCTTTAGCCTTGGCGCGCGCTCCGGCGACATCGCCCGCCGCCAGCGCAGCGACCACCTCCCAAGAATTGGGAAGAGCCGAGAGAAGTGAAATCGGGCCATGGCAAAGCACTGCCGTAGGCTTGGATGTCTCATGAAAGTGCCTCATCACGGTGCCAGCGTCAGGATCATCGAGAAGATCGATCATCGGGCCGTGACCGCCCGGGACGAAAACTGCGTCATATTGATCCAGGCCCGATGCGATGACATCCGCGATGCGCATTGGATCTCGGAGCCCAATCAGTCCGTCGCGGAATAGCATATAGTCCTCAAGCTTGGCCGCGTCCCCGCCGAAGAAATCGGCGACCTCTGAATGCACATCCACTTGGGGCGCGTTGCCTTTGGGGTTGGCGAAGGTGATTTCGTAGCCTTGCTTCATCAGTTCGCGAACCGGAACGGTAAGCTCGTTGAGATAGTAGCCTGCGCCGGTGTAAACCTTGCCATCTTTCAAGGGCAAGCCGCGACCGCTCGATACCAGCACTAAGACTTTTCCTTTTGTTGCCATTGTTGTTCTCCTTTTTGAAAACGAATTCTGTTCTCCTAAAACGTGGACCCGCTCATCGTCCGCGGCTTCTTCTAGAGTGCCCGATGACCGGCCGCCGCGGTTGATGCGGGCTATGCCCCCGGGAATCCGAACATCAACCACGACTGATTGGCCACCCAATAGGGATACAGCTCGGTCATCTGATCAAACAGTTCCTGATCGGACGTCGCGGTTTTCTGCAGTCGGTCGAAGTCCTCGAGGTAACGCTTGCTGTCCTGAATGGTCGAGGGAGAGTCGGGCGCGCCTGGCTTCTTGTGACCGGCGACAACCATCGTCGGGTTCAGCGCCGCTAACCGGTCCAGGTCCGCGATCCAATTCTTGCGGCTCTCGGGGGTGGTGTCGCCGACGTACATGCGGCATTGGTTGTACACAACGTCGCCAGCGACGATCAGGCCGATCGATGGAACGTAGAGAGACGTCGAATCGGGGCTATCGGTGCGGCCCTGCTCGATGATGCGCAATTCCTGGCCCTCGAGAGTGAACGTGCCGGGCTCATACGGCTCGGGTGAAACCAACTTCGTCGGCACTTGCCCAGGAAACATGCGGCGGGCCAACCGCTCCACCGTGGGCGTGAAAGACATCTGCATGGCCTTCACCGCCTTGGGTGTTGCTATCGCCCGGGCGCCCGGGAAACGGTCGAGCAGAATGCTAAGGCCGTAGAAGTGGTCGAAGTGGGCGTGCGTTATATAGATGGTCTCCAGGTTTCGGTTGTGCAGAGCGACCCAATCCGCGAGAGCCTCGGCCTCAGCCACCGTCCCCATAGCGTCCACCAGCACCGCGTCGTACTCGCCGAAGATTAGAGTCGATGTGATCGGGTCAAAGCCGAGCGCTTCGCCGAAGGGCTTTGGGCGCTCGCCGACCATAGTCTTTGCCGGGGCGGTAAAAACGTTCACGCTAAGCGTGTTCAGGGCGACAGGCGCGCTCACGCGCGTGGTCTCTTTCAGTTCGTTTGTGACGACCATCTGGTACTCCTTTCGAGTCAGAGCGAGTGACGGTTCAAAGCAAAATTGGCAGAAGCGCAACGACGAATCAATTGCACGAACGTATCGATCGAGACCAAAGTACCAAAGTACGGGCTCGACACTACAGCCCGGAAAGCCTCAAGAGAACATCCGCAACCGTTTAAATCCGAATCCCATCCGGGCCGAGCGTTAACCGTGTTAACCGTACACGAGATCGGTGCTCTGTCCGACCTCGATAATGTAACCGTCAGGATCGCGGATGTAGCAGCGAATCTCGCCGTACTTGGGGATCGGCTCCGTGATGAACTCCGCCCCTCGGCTTTTCCATAGCTTGTAGCAGGCTTGAATATCGGCAACGCGGAAATTCATGAAGCTGTTGATGTGATTCGGGTCGGGGACGCTGAGCGTTACCGTCGGCTTATCCGGAGTCGGCCCGCCTCCGACGTTCAGAATCATCCAGATATTCGCCAGCTGAAGGTACGGAGGCGCGTTGCCGTCACCCATGGTCAGAATGCGAGCGCCGAAGACCTTTTCGTAGTAGCGAGCCGATCGCTCGACGTCGGCGACGGTGAGAAAATGCGCGATGCTGATCCCTTCTTTCGGGGGCATCTCATAGCTCTTTTGGTCGATTTGTACTGCGTCCATTGATGGCTCCTTTCGATATGGTGCTCATTACAAATACCCTGTCCCGAGTCCTGCTCCCATTCATAAAAAATCGGTCGACACCGGCTAGTGCAGCAGCGATTCCCAATTGGCTGGAACTCTCCCTGCCGGTCCAGGTGATGGTTGATCCTCCGGATGCGAATGTGGCGGAAGCAACTCCACACCCTTGATCATCCCCCGCTTCTCGTAATCGTAGAACTAATCCTCACCCGGCTCGAAGCTGGCAATGATCGGATGCCCTGTCGCCGCCGCATGCTTGGAGGCATGCTGGCTCGAAGAACTGTCGCAGCAACCGATGTGCCCACACTTCGCACACCGACGGAGATGAAACCACCAGCCTTTCGGTGACGCTAGACATTCGACACAAATCGCCACTCGGCTTCGAAGCGGAGTGGATTCCGCGCTGGTCTTTTTTCATTTCCAATTTTCCTTCCGGGTCCTGGCAAGCAAGATTGCCTTCGACCACGTCCCATCCGCAACATCCGGAGTTTCGGACCCGCGTCGGACGCGCCGGTCTACCGCACGATTTGCCCCAGGTAGTATCCGAGTCGATTTTCGACATCCCCGGGCTTGTGGAAGCCGCGCTCCATCAGCGCTTTGATTCCATTTTGTGCGGCAGGTCGCCCGAGCGAAGCGATGCACGCATCCCACCCGGCGCCGAGCTCGACATCCGGCGGCAGTGTGGTGTTGACGAGGCGTTTTGTCTGGGCGATCGCCCATTTATCGAACTTGGCGATCCGGGTCGCGAGTGCCTCTACGAACGCATCTAAATCGGCGTCAGGCAATGTGCGGTTGATGTAGCCATAGGCCTCGGCCTGATCTGCTCTGATGTCTTCCGAGCTCAAGAGCACTTCGAGGGCGCGGTTTCGACCGATGAGTCGGGGCAGCCGAGCCATGGGGCCGCCTCCGGCGACCATTCCCACGCCCACCTCCCATTGCGAGATGATGGTCTTCTCGCGGCTGGCAAAGCTCATGTCGCAGGCCAGCGTGATCTCGCTGCCGTTGCCGGTCGCACGGCCGCGGATGAGGGCGATGGACGCAACCGGCAAGCGGGTCAGACGCACAAGAAAGTCCGGCCAAGGCGGCAGGCCCGTGGTGCCCTCCGGCAGGGAGGTCAGGTCTTCAATCTTGGCCGTGAAATCCGAGTGATTCAGGAAGTAGTCGTCGACTGCGCTGTCGAAGACCACGACCCTGACTTGCTCGTCGGCCTCGAGAGCGTTGATGACTTCCTGGAACTGCTTGACCATTTCCGGACCCATGACGTTGATCGGCGGGTTCTCGATCGTGACACGCCAATACGCGGGCGACCGTCGGGTCACACGAATCTGTTTGGGTTTCGTGGCAATCTGTGCGACTTTGGTAGGTGCGTTCATAGTTGCCATGGGATTTTCCTCCGTGACCATTCAGCCAGAACAAAACGGGCCGCGCAATTGGACGATGGTATTGCCCATACTTTCGTATCGACTGGAGCATCTTCATTCCTGAGGCACACGGCTATCCTCCATCCTGCTAGCCCCGAAAATCGATCAAAGCGAAGGAAACCTCCTCCAGCACGCTCGATACGAAGGTATCGCCGATACCATAGTCCAATTGTTTTACTACCCTCATCTCTGGCCTAATCGCAATCATTCAAGATCCACGTTGATCGGGCTTAGTAAACTTTATTTGTGAGGAGAACACACCATGTCTGAACTTGTGACGAAATCTGTGCCGCAAGAACAACAAGAACAGAAAATAGAAACACGCACCGCCGTGGAACGTACCGCCGGCTTTACCATCGTTGCGACGGCCGTGGCAGTGCTCGCCGCCCTCGGCGCTGTGGTCCTTTTCGCGCAGGGCCAAAACAACGACAAGTACTCGCTGATATCGCCTGGCGGAATTGCGTTCTCCGACTTCAGGGGGTACGAGGACTGGGCTGACGTCTCTTCCGCCCGGACCGACGAAATACTCAAGGTGATCGTCGCCAATCCGACGATGATCAAAGCGTACAAGGCCGGCGTTCCGGGCAACAGCCAGCCTTTCCCGGATGGCTCCATGATCGTGAAGCTCCAGTGGACGCACAAGAAGAGCACGGAGGCCCCTTTCGCCGTGGAAGTGCCAGACGTCTTTTCCCAGGCCTTCGTGATGAAAAAGGACAGCAAGAGATTTTCGAAAAGCGGCGGATGGGGATACGCGGTGTTCAACTACGACCCCGCATCCGATAAGTTCACGGCCGATGCCAAAAGCTCTTCAGACTGCGGATACGCGTGCCATACTCCAGTGAACGCGAAGGACTACATCTTCCACCCGTACCAGAAGCGTTGAACCGCTGCGTGCTTCGAAAGCAAATGCCCGGCGCGGCGCCGTCGAGTAACTCCATCAAGCATGCAGCCCCCAACGTTCTCCTCTGTCTAATCGGGAATGTGTGCCACGCCTAAATTACGAGGAACGTTATATGCCAAATGAGACAACAGCAGTCATGACGGGAGCACAACAAAGGGCGGTTGCAGCGCATCAGCCAGGCCAAGACGTTTTCAAATCGGTCCTGTCCGAAGACATCAACTGGAAACCCTTCGCGGCGTTCCCACCTTCGGTCCGCCTGGCTGTCATTGTGGGTCAGCCCTCGGAGGCCGGCCCCTACACGATCAGGGTCCGAGTGCCCCATGGCGTAAGGCTGATGCCGCACCGACACCTGGAGGACCGCGTCTATACAGTAATCTCGGGCGTTTTCTACATCGGCCTGGGCGAACCAGTTCAATCCGGAAAAGCTGGAGGCATATCCGCCCGGAAGCGTCATCGTTCTGCCGGGCAATACGTCTCATTTCCACTGGGCGAAATCGAGTGAGTACGTCATGCAAGTGACGGCGATTGGACCGCTTGGACTTGAATACCTCAGTGCTGACGACGATCCAAGAAACCACAACCCTTAGTAGATATCTGCGCGATTTCCGCGACGGAGGATAGACTAGCTATGTGTTTCTCAGCCACCGCGAATTTCGTAGGAAGCGGAGTTCTGGGTGCCGTCGGCGTCGTCACCTTGACCAAGGTGAAGCACCGGCGCGAACTGCTTTTCGCAGCGCTTCCCATGCTATTCGCCGTTCATCAGTTTATAGAGGGATTCGTCTGGCTGGGATTGGATGGGATTCTTTCGCCTGCCGTGGCGCACGACATGGGCGCGGCGTTCATGCTTTATGCGCAAGGACTCCTCCCCTTTTTGCTGCCGCTCAGCGTGCTTCTGTTCGAGCCGAATGCGAAGAGCCGCAGCAGAATGTTGCCGTTCCTCGTTCTTGGCGGAGCAACTACGCTCTATATTTTGTGGGCGCTGACGGCATTCCCATTACAGCTGTATGTCAGAGGAAACAGTATCGTATACATAAATCAAGCCACCAACAACACAGCGGTTGCGGTGCTCTATGTGATTGCAACCTGTGGCTCACTGTTTTTTTCGAAGATCAAGATGATGGTAATCTTCGGCGCGGCAAACCTGGCGATACTGCTGGTTGTAATGGAAGTCAAGCGATACGCGTTCACGTCGTTATGGTGTGCGTACGCGGCGCTTGCAAGTGTGATCATCCTCGCCTTCTTCTGGAAAAGCCAGAGAGAGCGGCCGTTCCTGTATGCCTAGGAAGGTTATCCAGGAGTGAAATGGACGATTTGTCTCGACCCTGGAGCCTCGTACTGGAAAAGCACGTCGGCAAGAGTGCGTGAGGAGGGGAGGCGATTACAGCTTTGGTGGCCGATGGTAAGCTTGCAGGGCGAAATTTCACACGCGAGTCGAGCGTAGCATTTTCGGAGGGCGAAATCTGCGCGCTCCACCAGCGACGGCACCCGATGAAGCCCGATCCGACGAACACACCCGAAGTAGCAGGCAGGTCGTCTGCCCTCGCACAGGCAGTAGCCGCGCCGCTCACTCGCGCCGCGATCTTCCTGGTCGCAACGCTCAATCCGGGCTCTGAAAACCGCGCCACCCTGCGCTCGCTCTGTGGAGATCTCGCCGCGCTGGTGCGCGCCGTGGAATTTCGCGACCTGGAGGGAGGACTTTCCTGCGTCATTGGGTTCGGATCCGACGCGTGGAACCGCCTCTTCGGGCAGCCGCCGCCGGTGGAATTGCATCCCTTCCGGGAGGTTCGTGCCGGAGCGCGCCATGCGGTCTCCACCCCGGGCGACCTGCTGTTCCACATCCGCGCCAAGCGCATGGATTTGTGCTTCGAGCTGGCTACTCAGTTTATGGCGCGTCTGGGAAACGCCGTTTCGCCGGTGGATGAAGTTCAAGGTTTTCGCTACTTCGATGATCGCGACCTGCTCGGCTTCGTCGACGGCACGGAGAATCCCCGCGGCGGCGCCGTGGCCGACTCCGTGCTTGTCGGCGACGAAGACAGCGAGTTTGTCGGCGGAAGTTATGTCATCGTTCAGAAGTATCTCCACGATCTGGGCGCATGGAATGCGCTTTCCACCGAAACGCAGGAACGCATCATCGGCCGCACCAAGCTTTCCGATATCGAATTGGACGATTCGGTCAAGCCAACCTCAGCGCACAACTCGCTCACCACAATCGTCGAGGACGGGAAAGAGGTCAAGATTCTGCGCGACAACATGCCTTTCGGCCGACCCGGGCATGGTGAGTTTGGCACCTATTTCATCGGCTACAGCCGTTCGCCCCGCACGATCGAACAGATGATCGAGAACATGTTCATCGGGCGCCCTCCCGGCAACTACGACCGGCTGCTCGACTTCAGCCGCGCCGTGACCGGAAACTTGTTCTTTGTGCCGTCGGCGACATTTCTGGAGAACGTGACCGAAGACCAAACCCAGCCTCCGGTTGCGGAATCCCCTGCGGCGGCGGCGGCTGACGAACCTCCTCCATCCATCCCATCGGTGCACGAGGGTTCGCTCCGCATCGGATCTCTCAAAGGAGACGTACCACATGAATAATCTCCGTCGTGAACTTGCCCCCATTTCCGATTCGGCATGGGTTCAAATCGAAGAGGAAACATCACGGACGCTCAAGCGCTATCTCGCCGGACGCCGCGTCGTCGACCTAAAAGGACCAGCCGGCACGGCGCTTTCTGCGATCGGCACCGGCCACCTGAGGACAATCGCCGCACCGGCGAAAGGCATCATCGCAAGCCAGCGAGAGGTGAAGGCGTTAGTCGAGCTACGTGTTCCGTTCGAACTGGATCGCAAAGCGATCGACGATGTCGACCGTGGAGCGAACGATTCGGACTGGCAACCTGCGAAGGACGCCGCGCGACAGATCGCCTTTGCCGAAGACGCCGCCATGTTCGACGGGTATGCCGCCGCCGGCATTGGGGGCATCCGCCAGGGCACCAGCAATCCCATCAAGACGCTTCCCGCCGACGTTCGCGAGTACCCCGAGGCCATCGCTCAAAGCTTGAGCCAGTTGCGTCTCGTCGGGGTCAATGGCCCCTACTCGGTGCTCCTCGGCGCCGACGCCTACACCGCACTCGCCGAAACTAGCGACCACGGATACCCTGTGTTGGAGCACGTCAAGCGGCTGGTCAAAGATCAAATTATCTGGGCGCCGGCCATCGCCGGTGCTTTCGTGCTAACCACTCGTGGTGGTGATTTCGAACTACACATCGGGCAGGACGTCTCCATCGGCTACCTCAACCACAACGATGCCGCGGTCCGTCTGTACCTACAGGAGACATTCACTTTCCTTCTGCTCACGACCGAGGCCGCTGTCGCTCTGGTGCCTCCCGTGAAGGCGAAGAAGACTTGACGCTTTACTCCCTTTACCTCTGGCTTGATCGCAATCGTTCGAGATGCACGTTGATCTAGCTTAGAAACTCTTTTTTGTGAAGGAGAACACAGTATGAGCAAGCACCTCGAATCGCTGCACCAGAATCTTCTCACCTGAGGCGCCAATTGCACAGAAAGGCTTTTTCGCAGCTCACTTTTTCACCGTGAAGGACCAGGACAAATCGGAAGACTTTTATGTCCGAATTCTTGGCGGGAAATTAATCAAGCCAGCAGATCCCTGCCACATCAAGCTGGAGAATACGTAGATCATTCTTAATTGCGGCGGCGGCCCGACTCCCGACAAGCCGGAGGTCGTTCTTGAAACCCCGCCGGATCAGGACAGAGTCAGTAGCTTGCTTAATCTGCGTGTCGCCGGCATCTGAGCCTGCTACAAGGAATGGGGCGACAAAAGAGCGTTCTTTCTTACCGAACCATTACCCAATCCTGACGGCTGGGAATGGCGCTGCTACATGCGTGATCCCGACGGCTACATCATCGAGGTAGGCGAATATGCTCAACTCGCAATCGACTGGTTCAACAGCCACAGTTAAGTTGATCTCTTACCTGTCGACCCTATATTTCCGCCAGTGCGCCATGCACAAGATGGATCGAGATCGCACCCTCGCCAACGGCTGACGCAACCCGCTTCACGTTTCCGGAACGGATGTCTCCAACTGCAAAAACTGCTGGCAAGCTTGTCTCAAGCATCTGCGGTGACCGGCCAAGAGGCCATTTTTGTGGAGCGCTTGCCAGAACTGGATCCAGGTCCCGTCCTGTAAGAATGAAGCCCTGCTGATCAAGGACGACACAGCCACGCAACCAGTCGCTACGAGGTGACGCACCCGCCATCACGAAAACGTGCCGGATATCGCGCGTCATCCTCTCCCCTGACGACCGGTCGAGCCAGGTGACCCGTTCGAGGTGCGATTCGCCCTCTAATGACACCAGTTCAGCCTCCAGATGCAGCTCGATCACTGGATGCTTTGTGATCCTCTGAGTCAGATAGCGTGACATCGTCTCCGAAAGCGTTTTTCCGCGAACCAGCATATAGACCTTCTGGGCAGATTCCGCTAGGAAAATGGCTGCCTGGCCGGCCGAGTTTCCTCCGCCGATGACGACGACCTCATCACCCCCGCAGAGCTGTGATTCCATGAATGTGGCCGCGTAGTAGATTCCATTTCCTTCGAACTTCTTTAGGTTGGCGACGTTCGGCGTTTTGTATTGTGCTCCTGCGGCGATGATGATGCTTCGAGCCCGCAGAATATCGCCATTCTCCAGCGAGAGCCGATATGGCCTCTGATCGCATTGGAACTTGACCACTCGCTGTCCCACCATCATCTGTGCGCCGAATTTTTCCGCCTGAACAACGCCACGGCGCGTGAGTTCCAGACCAGAGACGCCGGTGGGGAAGCCAAGGTAGTTCTCAATCTTTGAGCTCGAGCCCGCCTGTCCGCCGGGAAAGTCAGCCTCGATCACGACGGTGTCTAATCCTTCTGAGGCTGCGTAAACCGCCGCCGCCAACCCGGCCGGACCAGCGCCCACAATGACGACATCGAGAATGTGCGATTCATCGACTTTGCCCGAGAGCCCCAGGCATTGAGCCAACTGTTGCGTCGTGGGGTTGCGCTGCACGGCCTTTCCGCTGCAAATCACAATAGGTATTTCGTCGATCTTCACATTAAAACGATCGAGCAGCTCCTGAGCGGTTGTGTCACTGTCAAGGTCGATATATGCGTGCGGGTGTCCGTTGCGGGTGAGAAACTCGCGCAACCGCAGTGTATTAGCCGAGTGACGCGATCCCAGAATAATGACGTTACCCATGCCGCACGCAATGAGCGCGAGGCGTCGCTGGATGAATGCGCGCATGAAGATATCGCTGAGTTCGGCATCTTTCGCGATGAGCGAGCGCAAGGCACCGGAGCTAACTTCAAGAAATTCTCCTGATTCGGACACACGTCCACGCGCCATAGAGCCGGTCCCGGAGATCAAGACCATGTCTCCGGAAAAACCGCCCGGACGATGAGTCGCAAATACGTGCTCGCCAGAGAGCCTCGTGATTACAATATCGAGCTTTCCGGAAAGCAAAACAAACAAAGGCAAACGATCCCCAGCTTCGAACAGGATCTCTCCGGCCCGAACTGTTCTCACCGTGCCATAGGGCCGGATGCGGCCGATCTGGCCAGGGGTTAGGAGAGGGAAGGCCTCGGCTTGCCGCTCGGGTGAGTCTATCGATCGTAAAATTGACTCGGTCACTTATCTTTTCCTTTCCTAGATGGCCGATCCCGCTTCCATTATCATCTGTATCATTTGATCTCCGTCGGCAGCTTGTTGATTACTGCCGCCCCAGCCTTGCTCACGACTTCGTCCTGGGAATCCGTGCCTCCTGAACTACCGACTGCGCCGATAATCGCGCCCTGGTCAATCAGCGGAATACCGCCTCGAGACGCAATGATTCCATCGAACGCGACCAGATAGTTGAGATGCATGAGGTTGATGCCGTCCTCGAAGACCTTGGTTGGCCGCCGGAAGGTCACGGCTGCTCGCGCCTTGTGTTGCGCAATCTGAATGGAGGCGAGCATCGCACCATCCATTCGTTGGAAGGCGACTAAGTTGCCACCGGAATCGGCTACCGCTACGTTCATTTTCCAATTCCGCTTCTTGGCCTCTGCTACAGCGGCCTGAATAACCGCCTGGGCTTGCTCCAGTGATACAGGGAGCCCATAAGGCACATCGAATGGTATTTCGTCTGGGATGACATCAAGAGGATTCGATGTGGGCGGTGCTTCGATCGCAATTTCTGCTATGTTGCTTGACATAATCTTCCTCCGAAAAGCTTGAACGTTTTGACAACCCTTTGGCTGCCATGAGCAGATACGTCAGTTTCGACCAGCTAGTATCCGAGTCGATCAGTCCTTTCCGGCAAGTTGCGAGTTGGCCATCACTCGTAATACGCCGGCAACTTCTTTTGCGCGTCGCTTTGGGACTGATCGTGGTTGATCCAGAGCTGCGCATGTTCCTTCGCGATGACTGCCGCTATCTTGTCCATGGACTGCAGCGAGGCCTGCTTGTTCCAGTTATTGTCAGGGACGTAGCGATGTTCGAAGCTCGTCTGAAAATGAACGACATCGCCGCTTAGAATCACCGCTCCAGTTTTAGGGAGCCTTACGAGCAAAGATTGGTGGCCGGGCGTGTGTCCCGGCGTTGAGAGCAGCACGAGGCTCCCATCGCCAAAGATATCGTAGTCGCCGTTGACGAGCTTTACCGGATGCTTCTTGTTAAACCCGACGGTGTCTTGCCGGCTCCCAGCCCATTCGTACTCGACTTTCTGCACCAGCATCAGCGTGTTGGGAAACATCTCGATATTTCCCGCGTGGTCCGGGTGGCTATGGGACACGGCCATGAGCTTGATGTCCGAAGGCTTAACGTGTATCTCTTCGAGCTGAGCCGCGAGCGTGATTGGTTTACGCCAGATCGGGCCGGTGCCGGGCCCCCACTCATGAAACACCTCCTCGTGATTAGGCAGTTGCGCCACAGCATCATCGATGCCCGTGTCCCACAGAACCCAACCCTGGGTGTGGTGGATGAGGTAGCAATGGCCCGGAAAGCCGACGGGCGTTCCGACATTGACTCCCGGTGTCCAACGCGATTCGTCGGGCCCACTGCCTTCACCGCAGTCGATCACATAGAGCCGGTCTACTCCGGACTTGACCTGCGGGTTGGGTGCGGCGGAAATTCGCACGCCGGGGGTGGCGGTCGCCAGCGCCAAGACCGCAACTGAGAAGCCCAACGTAACATTTGCTTTCATGAAATCCTCCATCCGAAATCTGATCGAAGTGGGCAGATGACCATCCAGTTCCGGGCTACAGCTTTAGAGGCGGTCTCGGGCGCTTGAGGCCGATTAAGGTTGGAGTCCGTCCGCCATCCACTTGGCGAATAATTCAATCCGAGATTGCTGCCAAGGACCTTCTCCTCTTGGCGGCGGTGGTGGCATTACGGCGCCGCCGATTCCGCGGATGCGATCATAGATGGCGGCAGCGTGCTTTTTGACGTCATCGTAACTTCCCAGGTTGAACGCCTTGCTCATGCCTTGAATGTCGCGCTCCGTAAAGAGTGGGCGAATGTCCGTTTGGAAGCTGGTTTTTGTCATCATGCCTCTCGGGTATTGGGTTCATTCGGCCACAACAAAGTGGTCTGCACAATTGGACGATGGTATTGCCCATACTTTCGTATCAACTGCAGTGTCTTCACGAATGAGGTGCCGGATGCTGGATATGAGATGTGGTCGATACCAAGGTCCAATTGTTTTAGTCCCGTCGCCCGTCGCTTAATGGTGGGTCTTCGAGATGCATGTTGATCGAGTTTAGAATTGTTCGCGAAGGAGAACACGTCGTGAAGAAGCGCCTCGAATCGCTGTACCGGAATCTTCTCAACGGCAAGCTGCCACATAACCTAAGTTGGGCCGAGGCCGTCGAACTGGTCGAGCATCTGGGTCAGGTCCAACCGCACGGCAACGATGAATTTGTGTTCGTCGTCAACGGCCAAACCGTCTTTTTCAAGAAGCCGCATACTCATGATCTTGGGGTGGAGGAGGTTTCCCGGCTGCGTAAATTCTTGAAGGAAGCGGGACCGGATACGCATAAATCAGGTGTGCAGGCGGAAGAACCGGCCCAACCCGGCCGGATGATTGTCGTGATCGACCACCACGCCGCCCATGTTTACCAGGATTTCGGCGGAAGCCGTCCGGCGGACGAACGCAAGGTGCAACCTTACGATCCTTATCATTTCCATCATCATTTGATTCATCGAAAGGAAGCCCACTACCGTGGCGAGCGTGTGCCCGAAGAGGATTCGTTTTATGAAGAGATCGCGAAAGATATCACTCCGGCGACTGAGATTGTCCTCATCGGTCACGCCACGGGAAAAAGCAACGCCGCCGACTTCTTGAATGAATACTTGAAGGCCCATCATCCCGACATTTCTCGACGGGTGATCGCCACCGAAAACGCAGACCTCTCGGCAGTGACTGAGCCTGAAATTGAGGCGCTAGCGAAGCAACACATGATCGCAGCCGCCTGATTGGTTGTTGGAACTCACGTCTATCGCACCGGTTTCCGCCGATACTTAGGTGTTGCCGATACCATCGTCCAATTGATTCGTCCAGATAGCTTCTGATTGAATTTGGCTCGCAATACGGACTTACCGCAAGGTGTGGGGGAGTTTTTGTTATGGGTCGCGTCCTTAGCACAGCGAAGCCGGGTTCAGACAGGGTGCAATGATCCGGCGCATTGCTGTCGCGGTGGTTGCGCTGGTCTTCCTCGGACTGCTAGGTTTTTCCTGGTTGTCCTGGCGAGCAGCTATCGCCCCCATTGAGCGCCCGAACCCCGCAAGCTTCACCGCCGAGTCAGTCGCCAAAGGAGAAGTTATCGCGGCGGAGGGACACTGTGTGTCTTGCCACATCCGGCCGGGCGGACAACCATTTGCTGGCGGGTATGGCGTGAACACGCCATTCGGGATCATCTACGGAAGCAATATCACACCTGACCCGAAAACTGGCATCGGTGGATGGTCACTCGAAGCGTTTACCCGCGCCATGCGCGAAGGCGTTTCACGAGACGGCTCGCACCTTTTCGCTGCGTTCCCGTTTAACGCTTACACCGAACTACAGGAAGATGATGTCAAAGCGTTGTATGCCTATTTGATGACCCGGCCAGCGATAAGCGCTACGGTGCCGCCGATGACGGTTCCCTTTCCTCTCAATGTCCGCTTTCTCCAGGAAGGATGGAAGATTCTATGCTTCAGAAACGGACGCTACCGGCCAGATCCAGCAAAAGACGCCCGATGGAATCGCGGAGCCTATCTGGCCCAGGCGGTCGTCGATTGTGGGGGCTGTCATACCCCGCGCAATGCGCTCGGCGGTGAAAAGATCCGAGATGCATACACAGGCACCGTGGTCGACAACTGGATTGCACCGCCGCTCACCGAGGCCAACCCATCGCCAGTCCCGTGGACGCAAGAAGAGTTGTTCAGCTACCTGCGCACGGGAGTAGATCCACTGCACGGAGCGGCCGCCGCCACGATGACTCCGATCATCCGTGACGGCCTGGCCCTTCCCGTTGTCCCGGATAGCGATGTTCGCGCTATCGCGCTCTATATCAGCGACATCGACCGGGCAGCCGTGCGTGTGTCTAACGTCAAAGCAGCAACGAAGGAAGCGCTGCAGAATTCATCTCTTGGTAGCGGCCAAGAGTACGACCCCGACGCCAACCTCTATGCCTCCGCCTGTCTTTCGTGCCACTACAACACCGGCAGAGTTCCACTTCCTGCCCGGCCGGAATTAGCACTTAACAGCGCGCTCTCGTTGCCCGAACCGACCAATTTTATTCAGGCCGTGCTGAGGGGGATCGGCAACACGGAAGGTGCGCCATGCCTGGTCATGCCCGCCTATGCCTCGTCTTTCACCGACCCCGAGGTGGCGAGACTCGCGGCTTATCTGCGTCGGACCCGCACGACGCGACCACCATGGACCGACCTGGAAAACAAGGTATCTGCTGTCCGCCGGGAGTTGACGGCATCGCACTGACAGAATGAAAGAACAGGAGGCATGCGATTATGACCACATTCAACCTCAATGGTCGCGCCGTTTCGGTGCAAAGTCCGGATGACGCCCCCTTGCTCTGGGTGATTCGCGACGAGCTTGGTCTTACAGGAACCAAATTCGGTTGCGGGATTGGCATGTGTGGGGCCTGCACTGTGCATGTGGAGGGGCGAGCTACTCGGTCCTGCATCACCGCGGTCGGCGCGGTCGCCGGCTCCAAGGTTACGACGATAGAGGGGCTCGACCCCGAGGGTAGACATCCGCTACAAACTGCTTGGATCGAGTTGCAGGTTCCTCAATGCGGCTACTGCCAGTCGGGACAGATCATGCAGGCTGCCACTCTGTTGAAGGATTATCCCAATCCAACCGACCAGGACATCAATGCGGTCATGGCTGGAAGTCTTTGTCGCTGCATGACGTACCTGCGCATACGCAAGGCGATCAAACTGGCGGCAGGGAGAATGCGCGAAGGAGCGACCCATGGATAGCTTGTCTGCTCACGGACTCAGGGGCTCTTACGACCCGTCGCGCCGCGGCTTCCTGATCACGATGTTTGGGGCTGGCGTCATGCTGGGCTATGCTCGGTGCGGGCTCGCGGCTGTGGAAGGAATCGTATCGGGAGCGCAACGGGCGAGCAGCGCCAGCGAGCTGTTCGAACCGACGATCTGGTATGGCATCGATCCCGGCGGGGAAGTGACTATCAACGTCAAGCGGGCCGAGATGGGCCAGCATGTCGGCACTGCGCTCGCCCGTATCGTAGCCGACGAGTTAGAGGCCGACTGGGGAAAGGTTCATATCATCACAGTCGACTCCGATGCGAAATGGGGCGAAATGGTCACCGGCGGCAGTTGGTCGGTGTGGCAGAGTTTTCCGGTGCTCAGCCGGGCGGGTGCCGCGGGCCGTCTCGCTCTGATTGAAGAAGGCGCCAAACTGCTCGGCGTTACTACGGAGAGTTGTACGGCGCGCAAGGGTGCAGTGCACGCGACGGGAAGATCGATCCTGTATGGCGATATCGTGGCGCGCGGCAACCTGGGGCGCACCTACACGCCCGAGCAATTGAACAAAATTCCGATTAAAGCACCGGCTAATCGCCGGCTGATCGGGAGAGATACATTGGCGCTCGACGTTCCATCCAAGGTGAACGGTAGAGGTCGTTATGGCCTTGATGCCGTGGTCGAGGGCATGATCTACGCCCGTCCGAAAATCCCTCCCACACGGTACGACTCCAAAGTCGTCTCGATTGAAGACTCGGCGGCGAAGCGTGTGCCCGGCTATATTCAGAGCCTTGCTCTAGACGATCCCTCGGGCACAGCGCCAGGCTGGGTCATGGTCTTTGCGGAGTCCTTCACGGCGGCCAGCCGAGCGGCCGATCTTGTAAGAGTCAAGTGGAGCTCGGGCGAGGCAGCTCACCTATCCGAGCAGGACCTCCTGCGGCGCGCGGCCAAACTGATTGCAGATCCGAACGGAGGCGCGATGGTCGTCGACGACCCAGGAGTGGACACGGCTTTCAGCTCGGCAAAACAGAAACTCGAACGAACCTACACGACCAGCACCGTGATGCATTTCGCGCTGGAGCCAATCAACGCCTTGGCTTTTGAAAAGAACGGCGTTTTCGAGATCCATACAGGAAATCAATGGCAGACAGCGATCTTGCCAGTGTTGGCCAGGGCTCTGGGCCGTAGCCAAGAAAAGATCGTGCTGCGTAGCTATTTGCTTGGTGGAGGTTTCGGTCGTCGCCTCGATGGTGATTACGCTGTGCCGGCTGCGCTCGCCGCGAAGGCAGTCGGCAAGCCTGTGAAGATGGTCTGCACGCGAGCCGATGACATGCGGTTCGATTGCCCGCGATCGCCATCGATGCAGATTCTGCGCATGGCCTTTGGAGACGGCGGGCGAGTGACGGCAATGGATCATCATGCGGCAGCGGGCTGGCCTACGGCCGCCATCAATCCGGCATTCATGCTCAAGGATGCCAGAGGGGTTCCGTTCGATGCTTTCGCCATCTGGGGTGCCGATCATTGGTACACGGTTGGAGCCCATCGGGTTCGCGCGCTGCAAAATGATCTGGCAAACCGGTCATTCCGGCCAGGTTATCTGCGCTCGGTGGGGGCGGGCTGGACCAACTGGGCTGTCGAAAGTTTCATGGATGAAGCGGCTCATGCGGTCGGCGAGGATCCTGTGGCGTTTCGATTGCGCTTGCTGAATGGCGTCGGGCGTAACTCAGGATCAGCGCCGAATGCCGTGGGCGGCGCGCATAGGCAAGCGGCAGTACTTGCACGAGTTGCCGAGAAAGCCGGATGGCGTGGCCCAATGCCCAACGATACTGGGCTTGGAGTGGCGACGACCTTCGGCCAGGAGCGCGACATGCCCACTTGGCTTGCCTGCGTTGCTCGTGTGCGGGTGGACCGCGCCAGTGGTCGAGTCACCGTGGAGAAGCTGACGCTCGTCATCGACGCCGGTACGCTTATTCAGCCGGACAGCGCTACGGCTCAGGTTGAGGGAGCTGCACTGTGGGGATTAAGCATGGCCCTGCATGAGGGATCAGAGTTTGTGGAAGGCCAACCGAAGGATACGAATCTCGATACCTATATGTTGCTCCGCATGGGCGACGTACCCGAAGTCGAGATTGAGTTTCTGGCAAGTACGGAAACACCCGTCGGCCTTGGTGAGGCGGCAACGACCGTGGTCGCACCCGCGATTGGGAATGCGATATTTGCCGCCTCAGGTGCACGTCTTCGTCATTTGCCAATTCGTCCCGAAGCCGTGCGACAAGCTCTCACGCATCTGGCTTGACTCGTGGAGATGTTGGACTGCCAAGTTTCCGATAGCATCCTAATTCTCATGCTATATCGGTTCCGGCGATGATGTGCTTCAAGGCCGAGGCGGCGGCGTTGGCGTCTTCCGGCCCAAGACTGGCCCGGACGACAACGATTGCACCTGCTCTGTTGCCTGGCGCGGGCGAATCTCGGCGGAGAAACATACGAATATATTCCTCTACGAGCCGGGAGGTATTATCGGCTCTCAGGATCACCCATGTGTTGAAGCACAACGACGCATCGGAAAGCGGCTTTACGGCTACACCATTAGCGAATCGGGATGCCGCCGAGTAGCCCGCTGCGGTTTGTGCCTTAGACTGTAAATTCTGGTACAGCGGCAGATCGCGATTTGGATAGTCCGAGTCAGTGTGTTTTCAGCGCGAGCCGAGATTGGAGGAACCGAGGATTGTGGTACAGCCACACTGGTCAACAAGGTATGCTGGCTGACCAGCCGAAAAGTGGAAAGTCGGCGTTGACAACAAGAGGTTTGCGGTTGCTGCGGGAGACCCCTTTTAAACCACCGGGGCTACGAGCCTACTTCCACCCTGGTTGCTGCGGATAACTTCCGGTCACCCCGTCAACCGGGAGCAATCGCGATCACTTCCTACAAGCCGACTTTTGGTTACCTATCGGATCTCGGTGAGCGTGTTGGCGATCACCGAGATCCGCCGACTTCAGATTGCCAAGACGAAACAGCGCGATGGGTCAGGGCCTGGGGCTCGCGGCCGTCTCGGAGGCCCGCGCTAGTGCTTGCGTGTCGACATACTCCCGGACGTTCGTCAATTTGCCATTCTGAACCGTAATGTCGAAAACCCAGTGGTCCTCGAACGTCCTGTTCGTGGCTTTGATTCTCCCAGTAGCGAAGCCGACGACCAGAACCCGGTCCCCCTGCGCTATGAACTCGGGGGGCTCTGGGTACGAAGTTTCCACCGTTTCGTTAGCCTTCTGAAGTAAGTTATTCAATCCAGCGTGCCCGCGGTGCGTGCCGGCCAGCGGCCAGTCCTCGCCCGGAATGATCCACTCAATATCTTCGGCAGACAACGCCAGCAGATCTTGCTTGTCGCGGCGGCCGAGTGCCGCAAGAAAATTCTTCACAATCTGGACATTCTTTTCGGTGCTCATTGAAATCTCTCCTTTTCCTCTACATCAAGTGCGTCCGATCTAATCCGACGTTTCGGAACCATCCTTCTTCGGGCCAAATCGCACGGTCGTAGATTGATTACTGCTGCTTCTTGAACAAATCCTGGAAGATGAGCTGACCCCAAGTGCGGCCGCGTGCGTGCACCAGCGCGCCACCCTCGTTGAGCTTTCCCAGCTTGACGGGTGCGAACCCGAGTTGTTTGGCCAAATCCGCCACGGGAGAGATCGCGTCCTCGTCATCGCTCGACAAAAAGACGACCCGATGGCCCCCTTCGACGACCGGGTCGGTAGCCAAAATGGCTGCTCCCAGGTGATTGAAACCTTTCACGAGCTTAGCGCCGGTGAATGCCTTCGCGACGAAGGCGGAGGACAGGGAGCCGCCCAGCTCTTCAGGGGGAACTCCAAACGCGTTTGTCGCGTCGATGACCGTCTTGCCTTCCCAGCTCGGCAGGGCCTTCGCAACCTCGCGGTGTTCCCCAAACGGGACCGCCAGGATGATTGTGTCGGCCTCGAGTGCATCCCGCAGCGACTTGGCGACGACCGTGGGTCCAATCGCCCGAGCCTGCGGCGCCAACGCCTCAGGCGGCCGGCGACTCGCGACAGTCACGTTGATGTTATTACGGGCGAACGCGTGGGCGAGGGCCTGACCTATCTTTCCGAATCCTACGATTGCGTAGCTCATAGTTCTCCTCCGATCCATGTTGATAATGATCCAACCGATCGGATCAGGGTGAGCGCCCTGGCGGTCCTGCACTCACCGAGATCCGCCGACTTCAGATGGCCGAGAAGCCGCCGTCGACATTCAACTCCACTCCGTTCACGAAGCTCGAATCGTCGGAAGCAAGAAAAAGCGCGACCGTCGCGATTTCCTCAGGTTGACCCATCTTTCCCCGCGGGATCAGGGTTTCGAACATCTCCTTCGCTTCCTTGGTGAGAACTTGTTCCTGCATCGGTGTGGCGATCGGCCCCGGGCCCAGCACGTTCACCCGGATATTCCTGCCCTTCAGTTCGTTGAGCCACGTGCGTGCAAAGGAACGCAATGCCGCCTTACTCGCCGCATACACGCCGAAACCGGGAAAACCCTTCACCGAAGCAACGGATCCGGTCATGATGATCGATCCGCCATCGTTGAACAGCGGCAATGCCTTCTGAACCGTAAACAGCGTTCCGCGCGTATTCAGGCCGAAGGCCGCATCAAAGTGCTGCTCGGTAATCTCGCCCAGTGGTAAGGCCTCGCCCCTGCCAGCGCTCGCGAACAGGATGTCGATCTTGCCCTTTTCCCGCTTGACCGTATCGAATAGGCGGTCGAGGTCGTCGAGATTGGCCGCGTCACCGCGCACGCCGGTCACGTTTCGGCCAATCAGCTTGACGGCCTCATCGAGCTGCTCCTGCCTCCTACTCGTTGGGCCAACTGGCTAGTGCGCTCGGTGAACGGAATCAATCCCGCCTCTGGAAGAGCTGGGATGGCCCACCGTCTACTCGTTTCATGCGGCATCGGGATTCGTTTTTTACTGATAACCTTACGCGACTAATCTACAAACAGATCGCACAAACTCTGTCGACGCCCCTCATGACCGAGGACCAGGAAGCTCAAAACTCTCAGCAAGCTGACAAGGAAATTAACGGAGCGTTCCTGCGGGTCAAGGACTACCTACCCGAGAATGACTCACGCGGTCTTTGGTTTACTCATAACGTCGAGTATGGATTCTGTCGCAACCTGCTTGGATTGAGAGTTCTCTGGGTAATCGTTTCATTAGCCGCTATGGCGTTTGCAATTGTGCACGGCATCAGAACTGGCCATACGCCAATCAACCCAGCGGCGGTTATGGACTGCCTTTCACTGGCGTGCAAGGGATACATGGGATGGAACGTGCTTCCCAGCGCTACGAAACGCGCTGCGGATCAGTACGCGGAATCCGCATGGATGGCATTTTTGCGCAAAGCGGAAGAATCGCAGCAGAAGCGCTTAACGCCTGTTGGGATGCCGGCGCCCCAGAACTGATACGAATGATACGAAAATCGAGACAACAGCGGAAACTGTGGAAACTGTAGCAGAAGTTCTGAATGCGCTTGAAGCCCGCATAAACACTAGCTATAATTACTAACTGTCCGCGTCACCATGACTTGCGGGAAAGAGCGATTTTAGAATCCCACTCTCTCCGCCATGTTTTTCAAAATAAACAAGTTGCTTAGAATCCTAAACCCACTTTCAGAACCTCTTTCATCTTTTTAGTGAGTGACATGCAGTTTTGCAAGGCTCGGTGCGCGCCGTTAAGGCTGAAACCGACTGATTGGGAGTCAGTTTTTGGATCGGCGAGCCGAAGCGATCAAGGAATGCGATCCATATCATCAGCCTTGTCAGGGTCGGACATTTCCCGCTGCAAGGCTTCGAGCTCGTGGTGTAGATCGCCGACGCGTCCGCTCCCTGCGATCGCTTCATCCAGGACCAAACGGCCCTGCATTTCTTCGACGTCCTGGCGAAAGTAGCCGATCGTCAACTTCTTGGGGACTGAGAGCGCGCCCTCGTCGGGAGTTTCCTCGCCGACCACCATACGGAATAGCGTTGTCTTGCCCGCCCCGTTGGGACCGACCATCCCGACTTTTTCGCCAGGATTCAACTGAAACGAAGCATCCACGAAGAGCAACTGCTTGCCATACTGCTTATTGATGTTTGAGAAAGAGATCATTTTGAAGGAGCAACTCGCGGTACGCTGCCTCCTCCAGTGTAGCCTGCCAGAAAAATGCCGGCCAACGCTGGCACTTTGGATTATTGAAGGTCTGACCGTTAATCAGGAATTGTGCGCACTCCGAGGGCGCTGGCGGTACTCTGACTAGGATAAGGGGTCTAGCACGCCCAATGAGTGTAAAGTCTGTTTTTCGTCAAGTATCAATCCACCAGCGTCGAACAACGGAGGAAGCGAAACCAGTCAATCTCAGAGCGCAAACCGCGCGAAGGCGCACGGCGTCATGTCCGCACAGAAGGATTTTGTGTAGCTCGCGTCGCCGGTTCGGGCAGGTGCTGTCCGCAATACGCGCAATTCGCCCAAGTCGGCTCAACGGGCTTATGACATTTCGGGCACGGTGGCTGCAGCAGAGTGCCGCAGTGCGGACAGAATGAGAACTTTGCCTTTTCGATATGCCCGCAGCCGGGGCACGCCTTCGGCAGAGGGTCGCGGAGAATGAAGTACAAGATCATCCCAATCGCATTCGGAATGAAGATCGCCAGCAGCATCCACATCAGGTACCGCATCTGCCGCCGCTTCGCGTCGCCGTAGATGTATCCGATCAGCGTCACCCAAGCCACCACGAACAGGAACATCCCGAACACGCACAGCGCTTGTCCCCAGCGCGGCCATTTGCCTATCTCCGGATGCGTTCGTGCCACGAAGATGAACAACGGCACTGCGAAGCACAGATAGGCGAACTCAACGATCCACGCTGCCTTTGGAATTACGCGCAATTCCTTCGTGAAGCGGCTCATGCCAGCCTCCTTTCGCCGCGCTGCCGGATTGCCAGCATGACTGCGGCCACTCCTCCCGCGAGCCACCCCAGCGCGGTGAACGCGGCAAAACCGATCCATGTATGGCTGAACTGGGTATGGCCGAACTGCGGCTCGAGCAAGTTCCCGAAACGTTCGCTCACAACGTGGAAAACCAGCCAGCTCGCAATCGTCAGGAGCCACGCAAACGCCACGACAACGATCGTTACGCGGCGGTTCCAATCGTGCTCGGCCTGTTCGGTGAGCCTCGCCTCCGCACGCGCCAGCGTGGCCTGCACCAGCCACGAAGAAGGCTGCGGCGTCGGCAATCGGCGGAGTTCGCTCGCAATCGGCCGCCAGGCCTCCAATTCGTTCGAGCAGGCGATGCAAGACCGCACATGCTCCGCAACCTGCTTTTCTTCCGCGCTCGTCAGCGCGTCGGCTGCGGCCAACGCCAGCAGTTCTCGAATCTTGTCGTGCTCGCTCATTGCCATGTACCTCCGGGATAACGCGCTTCGAGCGCGTAACGCAATTGTTCCAGCGAACGTCGCAGCCGCGACTTCGCCGTTGATACCGGAACCGCTGTAACCTGCGCGATTTCCTCAATCTTCATCTCATCCTCAAACCGTAGTGAGAGGACTTCGCGATATATCATCGGCAGCCCTGCCATCGCTTCGCTGATCTCCGTTCGGCGCTCGGCCGCGAGCGCCTGATCGAGCGGCGTGTGGTCTTTACACGGAATCCGGTCCGCCACGGTTTCGCCATGCCAGCTGTTGGCGAGCGGCTCGTCCAGGCTCTGCGGACGAATCCGGCGCAAATGATCGATCGCCAGGTTGCGCGCCAGCGTGAACAGCCAGGCGTCAAAATTGCGGCTTGCATCAAAGGAACGAATCTTCTCGACCACTCTCAACCATGTTTGCTGGAACAGGTCTTCCGCCTCGGCGGGCTGCCGGACGATGCGCAGCAGGTACCGATACAGGCGATTCTGGTACCGGGTAATCAGTTCGGAGAGAGCATTCAGGTCGCCTCGGCGAAGCCGGACCACATCCGCATCCACTGCCACAAGCCCCTCCAGCGATAGTGCGGTCGCCCCCACCATACTCGTAATACGGGTGAGTGCCCAAAAAAGACGCATGAGATGCAGTTGCTAGATTGGTGTTGCCAGGTATGAGAACAGCTGGTTGGCCGAACCTCGCATGAGTTTATCTCAATCACAGAAATTTTTGGAGACTCCCTCGTACCTTGCAACCTTTTGATGTTCTCGCCCGTATTCCCAAAGTGCTCAAATGCACAGTACAAAGCGCAGGAGTGCAACTCAGATTCCTGCATTGCTCTTCCATAGGAGGTTGACATGCATGACACAAAGGAGCGGTTGTCTCTATTTTGGCTCTTCGCGTTATTGAACTACCTGTATGCGGACTGTACTGCCCTGTTTGCTATTGTTGGCTCGCCAAATCTATCCGACGCCCCACATTTCCCACCATGGGTTCTGCTGGCTTCATCGGTCTTCATGGAAATACCCATCGCCATGATTGTGGCGTGTCGACTACTTCCGTTTAGAGCGAACCGGCTGGCGAATATCATCGCGGGTGCGATTGTGACCCTTATAAACGGCGGCCTGACCTACGTTCCGCCTTTTTTCGGTCTCCGGACGCCCGCTCTTTCTTGCTACTTGTTCTTCGCGACGATCGAAACTGTATGCACCTCGGTCATCGTCTGGCAGGCGTGGAAATGGTCAGGGGTTGAAGCCGAAGTTAGTACGGAGCGGATCGTCCGCCAACCGGAAGCTGGGATCACTTCTTCTTAACTACGGGATCGCTCAAAAATGTACCCGAACGATCCATGTCTTTGGGGCCACCTGTTTGAGAAAGAGATCATTTTGGAGGAGCAACTCGCGGCACAGTGCCTCTTCCAGCGTAGCCCAGCCAGAAAATTGCCGGCCAAGGCTGGCACGTTGGACTATTGAGGGTTTGCCGGTCACTCGGGGGAATCTTTCCACAAAAATACTCTCTCCTTGACTATCTAGGAGAGTTTTGTTAAACCTCTCCTAGACGTGCAAGGAGAGATCGTGGGTAAACAGGTTGATTTGCTTCAGGGCACGCTGGACATGCTTATTCTCAAAGCTGTCTCGCTTGGCCCGCTGCATGGTTACGGAGTTCTGCTGCGGATTCAGCAGATCTCTGGCGAACAGTTGGAGATCCAGCAAGGCTCGTTATATCCAGCGCTCTATCGTCTTGAACATCAGGGCTGGATCTCCAGCGAGTGGGGGGAATCGGACAACAATCGCAAAGCAAAGTTCTATAGCCTGACTGCAGCCGGGTGGCGCCAACTCCATTCGGAAACCGAAAAGTGGAACCGGATGGCATCGTTGATCGCCAGTATCTTGCGCACCACCTCGGAGCAGATATGAATCTTCTGACTCGATTCCTTTCCTGGTTGAAGTGGATGGTCAAGGGACAACGTCTTGAAAGTGAAATGGAAACAGAGGTGCGTTTCCACATTGAGAGCCGCGCTGCGGACCTGGTTCGCAAAGGCCTTTCCCAGAAAGAAGCCATGCGACAGGCGAGGATTGAGTTCGGCGGAATCGAGTCTCACAAAGATGCCGTGCGGGCATCCGTGGGCGTGCGCTGGTGGGGTGAACTGGGTTCGGACATGCGTCATGGATGGAGATTGTTGCGCAAGAATCCAGGTTTCACCGCGGTTGCGATTTTGACTCTGGCTCTCGGCGTCGGAGCCAACACGGCAATTTTCAGCATCGTGAATGCCGTGTTGCTGCGTTCTCTGCCCTACCGTGACCCCGATCGTTTGGTAAGAATTTACTTTAACGAGCCCGGCGTAGGATTGCGGGACGTTCCGTTTTCCAAGCCCGAAATGGATGACTTGCAGACGCCAGCGGGCGTATTTGAAGATGTGACCCCGATCTACGAGGGTAGCGAGAATTTGACCGGAGCCAAACAGCCGGAGCGTCTCGAGGCGGTCAATGGCAGTTTCACTTACTTTTCCATGTTGGGTGTGACCCCGCAAATTGGACGGTTGTTTGGTCCGCAGGACTTCGTGCCCGGTTTCGCTTCAACGGCCGTGATCAGCGATGCACTGTGGCACCGTGCCTATGGTGCCGATCCGAATGTTATCGGCCGTACCCTGCTGCTCGACACTGATCCCTTTACAATTATCGGGGTTCTGCCATGCGGATTTCGCCATCCTGGACCGACGACTTCCGGCGACGCGGAAGTGTTTGGCGCCGGCGGATTCAGCGGAGATCCCTTTCCCCCGCCAATGCGTAGTACCCGGATTTTAGTATCTGGAATCGGACGACTTAAGCCTGGTCTGACACTGGCGCAAGCGCAGGCGCGGCTCACCGCCATGGCTGCCCAATTACGCCACGACTTTCCCACCGATTATCCGCCGCAGGCGCAATGGACAATCGAGATTCAACCCTTGCAAGAAACGTTGGTGGGCAATGTTCGGCCCATGCTGCTGGTGTTACTGGGGGCGGTAATCCTGATCGTTTTCATCGTGTCGTTGAACATTGCCAATCTACTTTTGGCGCGCGCTTCGGGGCGGCAACAAGAGATGGCGGTGCGCTTAGCGCTGGGCGCGAGCCACGGCCGCATGGTGCGGCAGATGCTGACCGAGTCCATGCTACTGTCGCTCATCGGCGGTGCCGCGGGAATCGCAACCGCGGTTGGTACTTTGGGTTTCATTCTGCGCTTTGTGCCATCGAACGTTCCCCGGCTCAACGAAGTACGAATCGACTGGGTGGTGCTGGCCTTCGCGCTGCTGATTTCCATTCTTACCGGCTTAGTGTTTGGACTTGCTCCAGCGCTTCACTCGGCAAAAGTTGCTCTTGGCGCGGCCATTCGTGAAGGCGGTCGCGGTTCCGGCTTCAGCACTACGACCGGCCGATTGCGGGATGTTCTAATCGTCTCGGAACTGGCATTTGCCGTCGTACTGATGGCGGGCGCCGGCTTGCTGCTGCGTACGCTCCGCGACCTGTTGCAGGAAAATCCAGGCTTTCATCCAACTCAAGTTGTCACGGCAAACACGTGGCTGGGAGTTCCCAACGATCCGAAGACGGATCCGTATCTCAGTATTCCCGGTATGGCCAACTTTGATCGTGAGGTGCTGCGGCGCATGAAGGCAATTCCGGGAGTAGAGGTCGCCGCAATCACCTCATCTCTACCGACCACCAATAGCAACCCCGACGCGGTCGGTGGCCTAAGGATTGAAGGCTTCGCGATTGAAGATAGACCGGTCGAGTCCTCGCAGGATCTGCGCGCCGAGCGAATTCGGATAAGCCCCCATTACTTTAAGGTGTTGCAGGCGACGCTCCTACGCGGCCGCTCATTCACCGAGGGCGATGAAGACGGCAAACAGCCGGTGGCCATCATTGATGAAAGCACCGCTCGTAAGTATTGGCCAACCCGCGATCCGTTGGGCCGCCAAGTGCGGTTCGGAAAAGACCCTGCCACGCCATGGACGACCGTCGTGGGTATTATTAAGGACATCAAGAATGACGGTCTGGACATCGATGGCGTTCCCCACATCTACGTTTCGGTCTATCAAGACCCCAACAAGCAAGTGAGCGTGGTGCTGCGGACGTCTCTGCCCGCGACCCTGCTCGAACCACAGATTCGGCATGAAATCCAGAGCATTGATCCCGGCTTACCCGTATTCAATGTTGTCTCTATGAATGACATACTTGATCGGTCACTGGCTTCACGCCGTTTTTCTGCCGACCTGGTGGGTGGATTCGCCGGACTGGCGGTGCTTCTGGCCTCCATCGGAATTTATGGCTTGCTGGCCTACATGGTCAGCCAAAGATCGCGCGAGATCGGTATTCGCATGGCCTTGGGGGCCGGGCGAGACGGCGTCCTGAAGCTGTTCTTGCAAAAGGGTATAGTGCTGGCAGGCCTCGGAATTGTGGCCGGCATGGTCGTTTCCGCATCCACCGCGTCGTTGATGGGCAGTTTGCTTTACGGCGTGCGCCCGCATGATCCGGCTGTGTTTGTGATCGTGCCTGTGCTTTTGTTTGCCGTTGCCGTTCTAGCCAGCTATCTTCCAGCCCGGCGCGCAACCAAGGTGGACCCAATGATCGCGCTGAGAGAGGCATAGCGAACCACCTGTGCAGTGGTTTTTGGAGGCAATCGGAACAATTCCCAACTCCCGTATTGTCGGCAACGCGGGAGTAAACCGCAAACAGGTTCCCGGAAATCGCTCCGATGGTTTCCGCTCACGCCTGACAGAGTCTGCCTCCTCCAGTGTAGCCCCGGCCAGAAAATTGCCGGCCAAACGCTGTTGCTACAAATCGTGAAATCCCTTGTTTCGCAGTATTAGGAATCAGCGGGATTTCATGTCGAACCGCACCGCAACTTTGTACCTTCGCGTCACCACCAAAGACGGCAAGGCTCTGTTTTGCCAACCCGTCTACTTGTCCAAGGGCCGTCTCAAGCCCCACTACGCGATGGTCAGTCGCCAGCCCGAGCATCACCCCGAAGGCGTCTATTACGTTCGCTTCGGGAGGGAGAGCCGCAAACAGAAGTTCCTTCCAGTGGGCAACGACCCTTACGTGGCGTTGGACAAGCTTGCCGAAAAAGGGCGTTGGCTGCGAACTCCGTCTCAACAGCGTAGGTGCGAAACAAGTTGCCGTTCAAGCGCGTGGAGCGGAAGCCAAGCCGTCGCGCTACGGATGGCACTTTACAGGAAACTCGACAGATTCGCGACGGGCGGGCGAGGCAGCGGTGGCAACAATGACCCCTTGGAATCGCAGGGGTTGTTGACACTCAGCCAGGATCACTCGCTGCAGTTCGCAGTGAATGCGGGTAGCGGCAGTATTTCCGTATTTAGTGTTCACGGCTCCAGATTGTCGCTGGTGGACAAAGTGATCTCCGGCGGCAGCGAGCCCGATGCACTGGCGCAGCACGGAAATCTGATGAGAGCAACATGCTGTATGTTGCTGACCGGGAGAACGGCGGATTGAGAAATTTGACCTCGATGGAAAGTTCTTGGGCGAGATTCCAAACCCGGGAAGAACGCATTCGCTCACGCTGGGCGCCAATGGGGCGCTATGGGCGGGAATGCAACCGCTGAATGAGCCTCCTGGATCTCCCGGATGGCTAGTCAAGCTGGATCGCAGGACCGGCAGGATTCTGGGCTACCTGCTAGTGAGCGAGAGGGCGGATACTCACTCCGTGGAGGACACCGGCGAGGGTCAGCCGATGACGGACGTTGGGAACAGAATCGTCTGGTTCAAGAGGCGCACGTTGAGCAGTATCCGATAAGCCGACAAACGCGCAAGGGATGCAGATCGTCTCACATGGGCAAGCCAATGCGGTGCAGAAGGTTTTGGAAGCGCGGGTCGGAGCGGAGGGGATCGAAGCCTGGCCGCAGCAGGACGCCTGGGTTAAATCTTTTCATTGAAGCCCTTTTCGAGCCCGATCCAGGGGCTACGCGTCGAAGCGCCTCCTCACTCGTCAAGCAAGCGCAACAACACCTCATCCACACTCGCACCCAACATCTGGCGATTAGTGCTTTCCAGCTCTTGGCAGATGGAGGCTGGGGCAATTGTGGCTGCATTGGAATAAAAGGCCTGAACATCCGTTATCTACGGTGAGACCCATGTGCACGGGATGCGGATTGTGAACCGCAAAAGAAGAAGCGGATTTGTCAAATTCATGCCGGAACAAACTGAGTCCTCGAACAGCCATGAAGGGTGAGGGATGTCACGAGGAACAGGACCGATAAGGCAGCGGCAAAGGCAGCATGGTCCCAGTAGAGGCCTCCACCAATCTTAGAAGGGGCAAGCGATGGTAAATCCTTTCGATCCGAAGACGGCACTTTTGGCGAAACACGCGCAGCATGTGGCGCTGATCCACTTTCCAATCGCTCTGTTTATTGCAGCAGTGGCCTTCGACCTCGTAGGACAGTGGACGAAACGACGCGGCTTGGCGGATGCAGCTTACTACAACCTGCTGGTGGCGGCGATTTCGACGGCTCCGGTTCTCGCGACTGGGCTGCTCGCATGGCAGCTCCAACTCGAGGGGCAGAAGCTGAAGGGAATTCTCTTGCTGCACCTAGTACTTGCGTGCGTCTCAAGCGTGATGATCTGGATGGTGTGGTGGGTGCATTTCCGGTCTCGACGACGGGCGGTGCATCCGCCGAACTACCGCCTGGCTGTTGAGTTTATAGCAGTCGCTATCGTCGCCGTAACGGGACACTTGGGTGGCTTTTTAAGTGGCGTAAACGGACCCGGCTAAATAGCTAAATACCCGGCGGGCTCCGCCCGGGTTACTAAACGGTGAGCAAAATCGCCGGCAGTATGCTGTGCAGTCATCCAACCTTTAGAGAGTCTGCAATGCTGTCCAGACGACCGTGAAAGGTTTTGGTAGCCCCTCTATTTTTGCCTGGAATAAAAGCGACTTTCGCCAGTTATCAACTGTGAACGCTACAAACACACCGGAGGCGAGATGACGGACAAGAACAAAGACCTTATCGATCAGAAATTGCAAGACCTCAACAACGACGGCATCGATCGTCGCGGGTTCCTGAAATGCATGGCGTGGGCAGGTACAGGGTTGGTCTGGACGATGAGCGGCGGCATTCCATCGTCTCGGGCGTTCGCCAAGACGGCGCGTCGAAGTGGTGACAATGGCGCCGACTTTTCCTTTGTGCAGATCAGCGACAGCCACATCGGTTTTAGCAAGCCGGCCAACCCGGACGTCACCGCTACGCTGCAGACGGCAATCAACAAGATCAATGCGATGCCCCACAAACCGGACTTCATCATTCACACCGGCGATCTGAGTCAGCTCTCGAAGCCAAGTGAGTTCGATACGCTGGACCAGGTATTAAAAAGCGCATCTGCGAAACAGATCTTCTTTGTGCCGGGTGAGCACGACATGCTGACCGACAACGGCGAGCAATATCTGCAGCGCTATGGGAAAGGTACGAGGGGCACCGGATGGTCCAGCTTCGATCACAAAGGTGTGCATTTCGTTGGTCTCGTGAACGTCGCCAATTTAAAAGCTGGAGGCATGGGATCTCTTGGCCACGAACAGCTGGAATGGCTGGAGGACGATCTCAAAGGCCGCTCTGCCAGCACTCCGATTGTGCTTTTTGCACACATTCCGTTGTGGACCATCTATCCCGATTGGGGCTGGGGAACCGACGACAGCGAACAAGCCTTGTCTTACGTCAAGCGTTTCGGTTCGGTGACGGTATTGAACGGCCACATCCACCAGATCATGCAAAAGGTGGAAGGTAAGGTTTCGTTCCACACCGCGATGTCGACCGCTTTCCCCCAACCTGCGCCGGGAACAGCTCCTTCGGCCGGACCAATGAAGGTGCCAGCCGATCAGTTGCAGCGAGTGTTGGGAATCACCGATGTGAACTATCTGGTGAGCGGTCGCAGCCTGGCCGTCGTCGATTCGCCACTTGGGGATTCGGGATCTTCTCCATCCGCGAATGCAGGCACGCCCCTGGCGTTAGTTGAATCGAGCCATGGCTAGAGACCGACAAGGATTCTGGCCACAAGAAAGATCAAGCAAGAACATCAAATTAAAAAGGAACATGACCATGAAAAACAACAATGTGTGGGTTGCAAGTTGCACGGCGTCGGTAATCATCGCGATAGTATTACTAGTGGCGGGATCACCGAGCGTTACGGCGACTGATCAGCCCTCCGCGGCAAACGCGGCGGTGAACATCGACAACTTCGTTTTTGGTCCGCAAACGATCACCGTGCCCGTCGGAGCGACCGTTACATGGACAAACAAGGATGACATTCCTCATACCTCGGTCAGCACAGACGGCGTGTTCAAGTCCAAGGTGCTGGATACGGATGAAAAGTTCTCCTACAAGTTTGACAAGGCGGGAACGTATCCCTACTACTGCACGATCCACCCGAAGATGACCGGCAAAGTCGTGGTGCAGTGAGCTCGGGCGTCTAGATGGTGTGTAGCGGGAACGGCTTTCCGTTCCTGGCTGTGTCAGTTGCCGCCAAAAATCGATAGCTCTCCAAACGCTGTGTGCGAATATGACTGCAAACTCGGCACAATTCGAAGTGAATGAAGCGGCCAGCGACGACCTGGATCTTGTCCATGCCAGCAAGAATGGCGACGTTGCCGCTTTTGAGCAACTCGTAAAGCGACACGACCGCACACTCCTCCGAATCGCTCACAGCATCACCCATTACAGAGAAGACTCCCAAGATGCAGTTCAGGAGGCCCTTTTGAAGGCTTTTCAGAACTTGGGAGAATTCCGAGAAGATTCCAAATTCTCAACCTGGTTGATTCGCATCACTGTGATCCAGTCGCTGATGAAGCTGCGAAAGCAACGCAGCATAAGGGAGGTATTCCTGGATGAGGATTTTGAAACAGACGGAGACATGCTTCCAATGGAAGTCACCGATTGGGCACCCAATCCGGAGCAACTCTACGGGGCATCTGAACTACGAGACATCTTGATCAGGACCTTGAAAGAGTTGCCGCTGAACCTGCGGGCGGTCTTTATACTGCGGGATATTGAAGGGCTCTCCATAGATCAAACGGCACAAGTGCTCAATCTGAGTCATTCCGCAGCGAAGGCGCCACTGTGGCGAGGTCGGCTGCAGCTTCGCGAAAGCCTCAACAAGTACTTCAGCAAGCAAACGGACTATTCGCGAGCAGGTGGTGTCTATAGCATCGCGGTACCGCGCACGAAAGTCGCAGTAGCGCAAGTGAAGGAGCAAGTCACTGTGCCCTCCTCTGGCACCAATTAACACCAGAGCAACATCAATCTGTACGGTTGTGGCAGGGGAGTTAGGAGTGTGGAGGCGGAGTCATCTACGCTTTAAGACCCCGTCCGTCCGACCGGCAAGTTATGGCTTCGCGGGAGAAAGCTAGCAACCAGATTCAGAATAAGCAAATCATAAATGCAAGATCGGAGAGCAACGTGAAGAAAACACTTTTATTGTTCGGGTTACCGATAATATCGGCGATGCCGTCAGGCGCGTGGCGCAGCAGGCCGGCTATTCCCAGACCAACCTGGTCTCCAATACTGCCGGTGTAGGCGCTACCACAGACACGCATCTGTTGAACCCTTGGGGGATTTCTGTTCTGCCCGGGGCAATCTTGTGACACGCGTCGGTTATGGCTGACCGCCAACAAGCGCCAAGAAGAGCCAAGGGGAGAAGCATGGTGCAAATAACGCCTTACAGACTTACAGGGTCAGCCGCAATGGTGGTTATAGCGTTCTGTGTTGCGCACCATGATGAACTCTTACCAACTCAAGAGAACTCTTCATGCGAGCAAATCAGTAACGCACACGTGATCGATTCTTCGACTATCCCACCTGAGGCGGGAAGCTTGCCGTTCCGAGGGACAGTTGGCAAGCAACACCAAAATATCTCCTACTCCCTGCTGCGAGCTGCACCGTCTGCTGAAACGCGCTCCGGCGCCATTTATGGCCGTAGGCTTCAGGCTGATCGCGGACAAGGGGAAATGGTACACGACTAGCTTACGGTCCGATTTGTTTCGGTAGTGGTTCTAGGACTGACAGTCTTCGGGTCGATATTCGCTCTCGCTCAGGGGAATCGTTACGGGGTCCATCTCAGCCGTTGCGCAGGATCCTCAGGGCGCGGTGGTGGTCGGTGCCAGAGTCTCCGCCAGGCGCTTGGCCACGAACCGGGAGTTCAAAACCGAAACGAACTCAGCTGGCCTGCTTGCACTGCGGGACTTGCCGCCCGGCGACCGCAACGTCGAGATTCCTCAGTTCTCTAAGGAGGGAGAATTGGGTTCACGCCTCGCAGGCGTCGGGAACACCGTAGCACGGATATGTTCCGCCCGCCCCCTTCGAGGTCACAGGAAGAATTCGGTTGACACTGCTCGTGATTGTTTTATAATAATTCTCATTCGATAATCATGCGTCTGGCTCATGAACAGTTCCGGGAGCTGGCTGCGAAGCACGGTTTGGCGGTCACGCACCAGCGTCAGGTGGTCTATGAGGCCGTCATCGCTTCCGACGGACACTATTCCCCGGAAGACATTTACGCCGCGGTCCGGCGCCGGATTCCATCCGTTTCTCTCGCCACGGTCTACAACAATCTGCGGCTTTTCATCGAGTGTGGGTTGCTGCGGGAGGTCACTCCTCATGCGTCCACGTTGCGCGTGGACGGCAATCTCAAACCTCATCACCATCTGGTTTGCTCGCGCTGCAAATCGGTGCAGGACATCGAAGGCGAGTTCATCGATTTCAAACGGCTGTCACGGCACGTGCCGGATGGCTTTGATCTGACGCAGCCGTTGGTCGAGGTCTTTGGCCTCTGCCGGCGCTGCCGGGCAAAAACCTGACGCGTGAGTGGTTTTGTTGCAGAAGACCTCTCTTGGACACAAAAGAGAAAATGAGCTCAATTGGCAAGCCAGTTCCGGAGTTGCCGGTCGCTGATGTCGAGCGCGCCCAACAGCATTACAGGGATGCACTCGGCTTTGAGATCGGATGGCTTTACCCAGGTAAGGAAATTGGGGCCGTGTCACACGGTGATATGGGGCCAATATTTTTTCGGAAGAGGAACCCGCCGTTCGAACCTGCCGTTCATTGGGTGTTCGCCGCTGATATCGATGCGTCGTACCAGGAACTAAAGTCATCAGGGGCGAACATCGTAGATCCTCTCGAAAAAAAGCCCTGGGGATTACGGCAATTCACTGTACAGGATCTGGACGGGAACCTCTTCTATTTCCACCATGACTAACCAGAGGCCGTGAGAGCTAACATCATTACGATCACGATCATTTCTTAAGAGAAGGAGCAATCATGTCAACCGAAGTAAAGTGCCCGTTCACACATACCGCCGCTGGGGCCACGGGGAATGCCGACTGGTGGCCGAATCAGCTGAACCTGAAGATCCTGCACCAACACTCCCCCTTGTCCGATCCGATGGACAAGAAATTCAATTACGCCGAAGAATTTAAGAGCCTCGACCTGAAAGCGGTGATCAAGGATCTGAATGCCTTGATGACGGACTCGCAGGATTGGTGGCCCGCCGACTTTGGCCACTACGGTCCGCTGTTCATTCGCATGGCGTGGCACAGCGCCGGCACGTACCGCATCGGGGACGGCCGGGGCGGGGCCGGAGCCGGTCAGCAGCGCTTCGCGCCGCTCAACAGCTGGCCCGACAACGTGAACCTCGACAAGGCGCGCCGGCTGCTGTGGCCGGTCAAGCAGAAGTATGGGCGGAAAATCTCCTGGGCCGACCTGATGATTCTCGCCGGCAACGTTGCTTTGGATTCGATGGGATTCAAGACCTTTGGTTTTGGCGGCGGGCGCGAGGACGTCTGGGAACCTGAAGAGGATATTTTCTGGGGGCCCGAGGGCAAGTGGCTGGCGGACGAGCGCTACAGCGGCGATCGTGATCTTGCGAATCCGCTGGCGGCCGTGCAAATGGGACTGATCTATGTGAATCCGGAAGGGCCGAATGGGAAGCCTGATCCGATTGCCGCGGCGCGGGATATCCGAGAGACTTTCGCCCGCATGGCGATGAATGACGAGGAGACGGTTGCGCTCATTGCCGGCGGTCACAGCTTCGGCAAAACCCACGGCGCTGCCGATCCGAACAAGTATGTCGGCCCCGAACCCGAGGGCGCCGGCATCGAAGAGCAGGGCCTCGGGTGGAAGAACGAATTCGGCACGGGCAAAGGGGATGACACGATCGGCAGCGGCCTGGAAGTGATTTGGACCACGACGCCGACGAAGTGGAGCAACAACTTCTTTTCCAACCTGTTCAGCTACGAATGGGAACTGACGAAGAGTCCGGCCGGCGCGCATCAGTGGACACCGAAAAATGGCGCAGGCAATGGCACGGTGCCGGATGCGCACGATCGCTCAAAGCGCCAATCACCATCGATGCTGACCACGGACCTCGCGTTGCGGCTCGACCCTATCTACGAAAAAATTTCGCGGCGCTTCTACGAGCATCCGGATCAGTTCGCGGACGCGTTTGCGCGGGCGTGGTTCAAGCTGACGCACCGCGACATGGGGCCGATCTCGCGCTACCTGGGCCCGCTCGTTCCGAAGGAGACCCTGCTGTGGCAAGATCCGGTTCCCGCCGTGGATCATAAATTGATCGGGGAGAAGGAGATTGCTGCTCTGAAGGCCAAGATCCTCGCATCCGGTCTGTCAATCTCCCAACTGGTGACGACTGCCTGGGCGTCGGCGGCGTCGTTCCGCGGCTCGGACAAGCGCGGTGGGGCGAACGGCGCGCGCATTCGTCTCGCGCCACAAAAGGATTGGGAAGTGAACCAACCGGCCGCACTGGCGAAGGTTCTTAAGAAGCTGGAGGCGATCCAAAAGGAGTTCAACGGCTCTCAGTCTAACGGGAACAGGTCCAACGGGAACAAGTCGAAAAAGGTTTCGCTCGCCGACCTGATCATGCTGGGCGGCTGCGCAGCCGTCGAGGAGGCTGCGAAAAGGGCCGGGCATAAGGTGAAGATTCCGTTCTCGCCCGGACGCACGGATGCTTCGCAGAAGCAGACCGACGTGCACTCATTCGCCGTAATGGAGCCGATCGCTGACGGGTTCCGCAACTATCTCCGAAGCGGACAGCCCATGTCGGCTGAGGAGTTGCTGGTGGATCGGGCGCAGTTGCTGACGCTGACTGCCCCTGAGATGACGGTTCTCGTCGGCGGCATGCGCGCCCTGCATGCGAACTTCGGGCAGACCAAACACGGCATCTTCACTAACCGGCCCGAGACGCTGACGAATGATTTCTTCGTCAACCTGCTCGACATGAATACGAAGTGGGAGGCTTCCGCTACATCCGAGGGCGTGTATGAGGGGCGCGATCGGGCGACCGGCAAGATCAAGTGGACGGGCACGCGCGTCGATCTCCTGTTCGGTTCGAACTCCCAGCTTCGAGCCATCGCAGAAGTCTATGCGTGTGACGACTCGAAGGAGGCGTTTGTGAAGGACTTCGCGGTGGCGTGGAACAAGGTAATGAACCTTGATCGCTACGACCTTGCCTGAGCTCGGGCGAACAAGAATGCTTGCAACTTCGTTACGCTTGTTTGGATCGGCGAATCCGAAGTCGTCTTTTTTCCAGGCTCGCCGGGGGCGTATCGCGCGCCCCCTTGCCGCCTTTACCAATCGGCGCTACTGTTTTCGAACGGATCAAGTTTTTCGCTCGGAGAGAGCACCATCTGCTGTAAAGCTGCGTTAAGTTAGCAACAAACGCGCCCAAGAGAATTCAGCGGCCGACGGCGAAGAGCACCGCGTCGTTGATGGCATAAGTGGTGCCGTCCGTGCCGATCACAGTCGGGGTATAGGCTTCACCGATACCTCTGCTTAGCCTAATGGACTGTGAAAAGCTATTTGTGACCAGGTCCCAGCGGTAGAGTCTTCCGTCTTCGCTGTTGACCAGCACAGACCCTTTCGCCGCATCGACCGCGGCCGTATTGATGCACCATTCGCGGACGGCTCCGGGAAGTTTCGGAAAGTTGGGGTCATGCGTGACTCCTTTGATGGTCAGCACTTCATTCATCACCATAGTGGTGGGCAACACCGGGTCGGGTTCGGTGGCGTTGGGGTCGAGGATAGCGACTTTGTTGTTGCCATCGCCCGTGCCAATCCCCGCGTAGTTGTTGTACTTGCTCATGATCAGATATGTCGAGGTTCCGTGATAGGAAGGCACCAGGGCTGCCGTCACAATCGATGGCGTGTCGTCCCAACCAAAGCTGCCGGGAATTTTCTGCTGGCTGAGCGTGCTGTTGAAGTGCAGCAGCCAGCCCCGGTCGTTGTGATCCGGAAACGGATTCTCCAGTACCCCGAAATAGACATCGCCGTCCGGGCCAACCGTGGGCGTAGCGCTGCTCTCGTCGGGGATGGTCGCGTCCAGGCCTGAGTTCGGGTCGGTGAGACGAACCTCGCCGATGGTCTGCAGGGTCTGGCTATTGAGGGCGAGCAGGTATCCAAAGCCAAAATCAGTATTGTTCACCCCGACGTATACAGTTTTTTCGTCGAGAGACAAAGCCGGCGGGCAACTCATGTCGACCTTCGTAATCTGCGGATCGTTCGCAGCTGTGGTGGCCGCGACAAACGTGCCTTGCCCGGTTGCAGAAATCCTCGCCAGGCCGCTCTGCAAGCCGATGGGCGTCGACCCCAGGACAATAAATCCGAAGTAGAGATTGCCTGCGGAATCGGCGGTGATAGGGGTGTTGATCTCGACATTCGCATCGTAGAGCGCACGATTGCCGTTGAAATTCTTCGCGCCATAAAACACCTGCCGGGAAACTTTGCCGGTCGCCTGGTCGGGAGTGTTGCGAACCAGCACAGTGCCTCCGGCGCCCGGCAAGTAGAGCTTGCCGCCCGAGAGAACGGGGCTGAAGCTGGGCAGGAAACCAGCAAACGGAGCCTGATAGTCCGTTTTCATGCGCCACAGCACTTTCCCAGTCGCCTGGTCGTGCGCCTCCACGCGGAAGTTGTTGGAGCCAGTCTTGACGGGCACGATCACCGTGCCCGCGGGTGTGAGCAGCGGCGATCCGTAGTGAATGAAGATCTCTCCCGTAGGAGGTTGCAGGTCGACAGGCGTCTGCCAACGAATTTTCGCCAGAGACTGCGAAGCGACCGAGGACGCGGCTGTATGCTGCGGATCGCGGGCGTGGCCGGGCCAGCCATGCACCGTGGACTGAGCTGACGAGGGCGAAACCATGAGCGCGAGCGGGGCGACAAATGCGAAAACAAACGCGAGAACGTTAACGATTCGATTGTGGTACGAGTGTGCGGTGTATTGCATAATTCTCCATCCGCCTGGGAAGATGACTGTGCGCAGCGTGCGCCATACTCGGCAAACATTGAACTCCAAAAGCATCGTAAGGGAGAATTTCTAGTGTGATGTCACATAAAAGTAAAAACTCGTCAGCAAAATCTGCTTAGTAAGATTCGCAGGGCTCAATCACTACCGCGTGCCGTGCGCAGCCGAATTCCTGTTACTAGTTGTTACTATTTTCGGCTATGAGGCGTTTTTGGTCTGCTGTGGGCTTCGTCGGACTTCGTTGAGCTTCACGGTAGAACCTTTCTAAGTCACTGCGATTGCAGGCCGATAGATCGATTTTTGCATTGTCAATGTAATTTTGGAATTTGCGGCAAGCACAATCCCACTCTCTCCGCCAGTTTCAAATCGCGGCCAAACATGCGGGTGCCGCAGGCTTGTTACTATTTTTGAGCGGTTCGTGGTACTAAAAATCGCGAGAGTTCCTTGTTTCGCAGTATTGGATTCAAGGGAATCTAAAGGGCAAGCCGCACCGCAACCCTGAACATCCGCATCACCAAGAACGGTAAAAGCTTGTTCTGCAAGCCCGTTTAGCAGTCCGAGGGTCGCCTCAAGCCCTAATACGCAATGGTCGATGGAAAACCTCAACATCGCAAAGATGGTGTGTATTACGTCCGCTTCGGGACGGACGGCTGCAAACAGCAGTATGTGCTGGCTAGCAAAGACCCGTTCGTCGCTTTGGACAAGCTGGAGGGAAAAGAAAACGATGGCTGCACGACCGGAAAACGACAGGTCGTTCCTCAAACGCCCGCCTGCTCGAAACCGCAAACAAGTAAGCTGAGCACTGCTCCGGTCAAGGAAACGTAGTAGGCAAATATCCACTCACCGAATTGCCACTGTTGCCATTCTTAGGAACAGGAAGAATTTATGGGCGACGCCTGACTGCGGCACGCGTGAAGTTTCGCTATTCGGCCAACACAATGACGGTGTGCGGCTGGCGGACTTCAAGGTTGGGAACATTGGTCAAAAACCCCAGGCGGTTAAACGACACTGTCCAGAAGTCTTAGTGCTGTATAAGTCTTAGTGCTGTATCTGAAGCGCCCCCGAGCGAAGAGCTGGGAGTTGAGACGCTGTATCGGGGCGCGTCAGATACAGCGACTTGAGGGAAGCCGCCTCGGGGGACTATGGGGTTTGTATCTGGATGAGCCGGTCTTGATCGTTGTGCGAGTGTGCCCTTGCTGTCAGAGTGCTTGGGTTTCAGTAGCGGGTCAGAGAGAGAATGGTCGGGGGGCGGCGCATCGGAGACTCGGAAGCGCACCAGCAAACTGCATTCTGACCAATGGGAGAGACAGAAGCAGTGTGCGCGCCGAAGCACGAGAGAGATTCGAGGCTGGGGATGTGGATTCATGCTGCGCACCGGCTGGGATGAGGCGGAGATCGGAGGAGGAGTTGGGCGAGGCCGGTTCATGCGCTCTGCGTCGGCTCTCCTTCTCCTCGAATCGGGAGTGCATCCAACGGACTGCCGGTGGCGCGGAGATGCCGCCGGGAGAGATGCAGATAGATCGTCGTCTCCTCGAGGTCACGATGACCGAGCAGCATCTGGATGGTGAGCAGGTCGGCACCGGCTTCGAGCAGATGCGTGGCAAAGCAGTGGCGCAGAGTGTGGGGATGGATGTGCTTGTGCTCAAGGTCGGCGCGTTCAGCGGCCTGCTGACAGGCGTACCAGAGAACCTTGGTGGAGACTGGATGACCCGCCGTATGCCATCGATTGCCGGGGAACAGCCAATCGGTGGGCTTGCGTTTCAGCCCGCGCCAGTAGACGCGCAGGGCATCGAGCAACTTGGGGCTGAGCATGACATCACGGTCCTTGCGTCCCTTGCCTCCCCGAATATGAATGACCATGCGTTGGCTGTCGATATCGTTGATCTTCAGGTGCGCCACTTCTGCGCGACGTGCGCCTGTGGCATAGAGGGTCATCAGCAGAATGCGATGAAAGTGGCAGTCTGCGGCGTCGATCAGACGCGCCACTTCTTCCTGGCTGAGCACCTGCGGCAAGTGCAGAACCTTCTTCGGATACGGTGTCTCGGCAACACTCCAGCCGCGCTTCAACACTGTACATAGAAGAAGCGCAAAGCAGCCAAGCGCTGCGTTACGGTGTTCGGGGCCAGCTTCCAGCGCGTGAACAACGCGGCCTGATACTGGCGAATATGCTCGGGACCAAGCTGATCGGGTGAACGATGGAAGTGCCGACTGAAATGCTCGACCGTGTGAATGTAAGCCTCGATGGTGGACTCGGCGTAGTTGCGGCGCCGTAGTTCCTCAAGCATGATCTGGCGTAGATGGGTCACAGAGAGTTCCTCCTCTGCGACAACAAACTAGCTCAGATCATCTCGATCGTCGGCTCCGCAACACGCGAATGCGTCCGCCGCAAAGCGGCTTAGTTCAAGTCGGCTTCGAGGAAATCTCGGATCACAATATCAGCTAGGTCGGCCGCACTTGATGGTTTGAGCGCAGACACAGCGATTCCGCACGAAACGACAGAGCCTAGGCTGGTAACAGCTCTGCTTCGCAGTCGCGGGCGATGGTAGTGGCACCCGATGGGTAGGACCGGCCAATCTAGGAGAAGGCACGGCATGAGAAAGCCGTGCAATGCAATCGTCGAACGCAACAGCCGCCGATTGGGACCGGCATCCGCTCTAAGAAGGGCACGCTGACTCATGGTGTTTCTCTATCAAAATAGACACCCGGTCCGCCATTGTTTTCGCCGGCTCACTTTCGTTTCCGGATACGAAACAACTGTTTTAATCGGGCTTTCACTCATTTGACCCTCGATGCGTGTAATCGCATATAACGCCAACAACCGCAGAGTTTCACGGTTTGCCCGACGAGATCAGGAGTCGTACCGGCAGGTTGTAAGTCACAGTCACGTCCGAAATCATACTCGGACTTGTGCGGAAAGCGGGGAGCAGGTCAGTGTACGTCGGCTTCGGCTTGTTGGTGAAGAATCGTGATAGCACTCATTGTCAGATCGTGTGTCCGGAGCGCCTGGTTACGAAGGGGAACCTCACCTCGCTTGCGGGGTGGGCAAAGGACCTTGCGCTGCCTCACTCAACGGCGGTTGCTGGCTCCAAAAATGAACCCACGGAATACTCGACGACTAAGCTACTACCGCCCCTTGCTTGGCTTGGACGCAGCTTTGGGCGCACTTTGATGCTGGGGTGCAGATTTCGGCGCGCTCTGGTGCTGCGCGACTGGCTTGACGGCAGGGGTTGACTTTGGCGCGCTTTGGTGCGGCTGCGACGCTGGATGGATTGAATGCGCCGAAGCAGTGGATGTCTTGGCCGGATGCGTTTGATTTGGATGAGCGGTATTCTGCGCCTTGTTGTTGCTCATCTTATTTGGATGACTGCTATTTGCTTTGCTGCTTGCCGTATTGTTCTTGTTGGAAGCAGTGGACGGGTGGCTCGCTGGCTTGCTTTTACTATTGGCATTCGCGGCGGCCGCATGCTTCGCCGCGGGCGTCGACGGGCCCCGCGCCTGCTTCGGAGACATGGACGGCGCTTTATATGGGGCGCCTGCAGACTTGGCTGCCACTACACCCTTCCCGCTGAACACGCCGGGCTTGGCGGTGGCCGCGATCGCTGGGCGTCCGTGGTTTGCGGATGCGAAGTTCTGTTTGTTCTGGCTGGCCATGTGTTCGTGATGGGTTTGCGAGGCGAGAGGTTCGCGGTGGTGCTCGTGCTCCGCGATTTCTTCTTCGTGCGTGGGACGGGCCGCAACGCCGCTCTCGCCGCCGTTGAACGCGACGTGATTCTCATTCACGATCACTGTCTTGTTGTAGACGGTGGTCACATTGGTGACGTTGGTCACGGAACGGTTGTAATAGAAAGACCCTCCGCGCCATTCTCCGCCACCAAAGCCGACGCCGCCGTAGCCGAAGCCGTAGTTAACTCCGCCGTAGAAGCCGATGTGCGGGCCCCAATAACCGCGGTGCCATCCATAAACACCGTCTGAGAATCCCCAGTAGCCGGGGGTCCACAACAAGCCTACAGGTGCAACCACCCAGGTACCAGGCACCCAGTAGTAGCCAGCATCGTCATTCCAGGCCCAGTAGCCGGGAGTCCACATATAGCCAGGGCCGGGGCCGACGGGCTGGGTGTAAACGGGCAGCGCAGGCGGAGCGACACGAACGGAGATCCCGACAACGATCTGACCGAACGAGGCGGCGGAAAGGGACAGCATCATGACTGCGAATACCAGCCAGCGAACCGAGCGGTGCGTTTTCATTGCTTTTCCTTTAAACCCGGATGCTTACCGAAAATCAGCAGCGCCATAGGCGGGGCGGACTTTTCAAAGCCTGAAACCCATTGTGGCTCCGAAACTGCCAATTGGCCTGATCACCTTCGTCCCATGCACGCACTGGCCTTTCGAGTTCGTTGCAGAGAATTGCAGGGGTCTTAGGTGCGGCTAAGAAGCCAACTGATGAGGATATTGCTGGTGAAACATCGTCATCGCCGCATTGACAGGTCAATCGGAGAAATGGTTTGCTTGCGACAGTTGAGGTCGCTAACACGGGACCGACACCGCTTTCTACAGCTTGGTCAGGAGCTCGGTGACCTCTGGGCTGTTCCAATCGACCGGCCCGACGAATTTCCGGCGGAGTACGCCGGTGCGGTCGATGATGTAGGTCTCAGGCCAGCCGTGGGTTCCGTACAGCGCGGGACTGTTTTGATCGGGGTCGCGGACCGTGAGCATATCAACGTGGTGGTCCTTGAGGAAACGGTGGTAAGCCCCATCATCGACATCGATGCTCACAGCCACGACGACCACGCCCATTTCCTTCAGGCGCTGTTGCATCTGGATCACGGATGGCGTCTCTTGAACACAAGGCGGACACCATGTCGCCCAGAAATTCAACACCACGACTTGCCCGCGAAACTGGCTGAGTGTGATCTTGCGATCAACCTCCTGCACCGTGAAGTCGGGAGCACCAAGGCCGATGCGGGGCGGCCGCGTGCCACTGTAGCAAGCGACCACGGTTACGAGCAGTCCAATTACCAAGGCAGTTCGCGTCACGCCGCCAAAATAGCGAAAAATCCCGACTGAGAGGTAGGCTCCGCGCCATCGCCTCCTGTTTAGGCAACTGTCTCAAGTCTGAACTGGCGAAACATCTCTATAGCGTTCTCCAGCAAAAAGAATTAGCGGGGAAAATCTGTAGTTTCATCATTTCTTATTTTTACTGGTCTTCGCTCGTGTGCTCGCAGGCGCTTTCCTCTTCAATTTGATCTGATTGTAAGCAACGGCGTCACGGACAAGAGTTTTTAGAGCACGCTGATTAATCGTATCGCCCTCGAAAAGATCGATCGCTCGCCACGCGTTGCCTTTGAGGCCCGCGTTGAAGAGCTTGTCAGGATCTGGGAGGTCCGCGCCGTGGGCAAAGGTAAGTTTTACCTTATCTTTGTGGGCGTTGCCGACCGCGATGATTCCGTCGTGAGACCACACCGGGCTTCCCATCCACTTCCATTCCTCGATGATCTCCGGATCAGCCTCAAGGATGCTCTTGCGCATGCTGGCGAGCGTTTTGCCACGCCAGTCTGTGAGTCCTGCGATTAGTTGGTCAATACGTTCCGATGGATTCATAGGATCTTTATGCCTCGAATTCTTGTACCGTTTTTCATGCGGTAGTTTTATTGGGTAACTCTTGGGGGCAAAGAGTAAATTTGAGTTTTTAAGCGATAGCACGCTGTACTTTATCAAGCTTTGTGATTCCGAATCGAACCGCAGTTGGGTTAAGCCGTCGGCTGGTCCTGTGTCATCTTATTGAACTCTGGTGTGAAAGCTTCCCAGACTCGCCCGCATCGCCCCCATAAGCGCTAACTCAAGGAGCTATTGTTTCCGACCAGCCCGTCGTTCGACCGCGCCTTCGCCGAGATTACTTCCCCGTCAGTTGATGCTGTCGAAAAAATGCCCACATCTGCCTGGTCGCGTCGATGCTCCGGCTATACCGCCCGAGCATCCATTCCGCCCGGACCCGCTTGCCGCCCGGCCACTGATGGCCTTCTCCCTTTACCGTGTACAACACCACGCCCGCATTGTCAGCGCAGTCCGTGTATTGCAGGCGCGTCACATCTGGAGTGACTGCAGATTCCATGGGGTTCGGTCCGCACTGGTTTCGCCGAGACCAAGTCGATATGAAACCCGGAACACTCGGAAATGAGCCGCCGGCGAGCTTCGAATAGCCGCCGTTGTACAGACAAACAGGATCGGCAGTTCCATGAAAAGCAATCACCGGCACCGGCCGATGGTCCGTGCACCAGCTCCATCCCGGGTCGAGCCCAGCCGAAACCATTCCGACCGCCGCGATCCGATCGGACAGAGTGCAAGAAAGAACGAATGCCATGCCTCCGCCGTTCGACATACCGTTGGCGTAGATGCGCGTCTGGTCGATGTTGTAGGACGCCTCCAGTTTGTCGATCAATTCCGAGATGAAGATGACATCGGGCATGTGCGACGGCGTTTCGCTGCCGGCCATTTCCCAAGACTTGGGACCGAAGCCGGTTCCCTCGGGATAGACGACGATGAACCCGTTCTCGTCGGCCACCCGGTTCCATTGGCTGATGGCCATTGCGGAGCGATCCCAGGACATCGAGGTGTGAAGGGTAATGACCAGCGGTGTCGGTTTCGTGCGGTCGTAGCTCTTTGGGACATATAGCAGGTACTCCCGCTTTTCGCCGGAGGAAACGATGGTACCGCTGGCGGCACTGGTCCAGTTCGGAAAGTAAAAAACGGAGTAGAAAAACCCGAAGAGGATCAAGACCAATGCGATCGGCAGGCCAATAAGAAACACTACTGCGCGGATCGCGATCTTCCTGATGTTCATGACAGTCCTTGAATAAACTGCGGCCGTCTCTAATGGACGCAGCTGAGCCCGGATCGACGCCCCGTCGCAACCTCCACGACGTACGAGGTTATCACCGGCGGAGGGGACACACGTAACCCGGTTTCTTCGTTCTACTGAGCAAAGCCCAAACTTAGACCCTCAGCGAGCCACGGAATCCCCTGGCGGCATAGTAAGATTCCGCACCGTTGTGATATACAAAAACAGTGTCGAAGCGGCGATCACAAAAGAGGGCGCCGCCGAGTTTTCTGACAGCAGAAGGTGTTTTCACCCAGCTCGACGTTTTCGTATCGAACTCTCCAAGCTTCTGCAGCTCTCGATATTGTTCTTCGGTTAAGAGCTCGACGCCGATGGCCGCTGCCATATCCATCGCGTTATCCTTTGGCTTATTTTCTTTCCTTGAATCCAGCGCTTCACGGTCGTAGCAAAGACTTCTGCGGCCTTTTGGACTTTCCGCTGCGCAGTCATAAAAAATGTATTCACCCGTTTTTTTGTCCTGACCAACAACATCGGGTTCACCGCCGGTTCTTTCCATTTCGCTGAGTGACCACAGTTTTCCAGCATTCGCTTCCAGCTTTGCTTGTACCTTAGCCCACTCAAGACCGTTGTGGCGGTTCATGTTTTTCTCAAAGCGGGCTTTCAATGCGCTGAGCAGTTCTTTCCGTTGTTCTGGTGACAATTCTTTTTTGTTCTTCTTCAGTGGTTGGTGCATGGTCTTGCGATCCTCCTCGATTCACGATTCTTGAGTTGCTTCGGGAACTGCCCCACTCAAGCCAAAAGAGGGCTTGAGTGGCCACCCTGTATAGTCCGATCAAAGTTCACACGTTTGAGTACGAACCTGCGCCACCGGTCGATCTTTTCGAAAAGAATCGTCGAACCACATGGCCTTTCCACATCCACAATCCGGAAAGGACCATGACAGGAAAGAATACATACCGGGTGGGAGGGGCGTAGCCCGGAAGTTTTTCAAACGGACTATAGATATAACCGAATATCGGAATGGCAACGACAATGTGAATCCAACGAAAAATCGAACGCTTGGTGGCATCTTTCATGATTAATCTGTCCTCCATTTATTGGCGATACCGCATCATTGACTCTGGCCTCGGTTCCGCTCACTCCACCGCCGAGGGCGCTGTGACTATGGCTGCCGCCATAGCAAGTTTGTGATCGTTGTTCCAGGGTGGCCCGATTGTCCTCCGCACCTGGAGGAAGTGAGCGTCGAAGTTCTTTACACGCAGCGCCTGGCACGCCGCATCCAAGACGCTCTTCGCGTCGTACCAGTGGACGGGCCAACCCCGTGCCTCGGCCGCGGAGCCCAGAGCCCTGCGGTACATCACCCAGTCGGCATTGTTCTGCGCACGGTAGTCCGTGATTCGCTCGGCAATCGTGGGCGGAAGCGGCGGGCACTTGCGAAGGGCGATACCAAGAATACGGGGTACCGCTGTCGTGACCGCGTCCAAGGCGAGCACGGCGTGTTTTTCCGCCGACACGCGCACGCGCTCGACTAACTCCACGGCCTCGTCCAGCGGGAGCCTTTGGGCTTCGCTGTGGTGCGGAATCTTCGGCAGGCCCTCGCCCACGAGTTCCACCCTGCGGCGGTCGAGGAGCGTTCCATCGCGCGCCACCGTCACCAGCACGGCCCAACCGCCGTGATCGGATACTCCGATGATGCCACCGTTCGTCGCCATGATGTTCCCTTATGCCTGAGCTGGTTGATTAGTCCCCGCTACAACAACTCAAGCACATCCCTGCCTCCTCCTCTTCCTGTCAGGCTTCAACTCTTCGGGGTGCCAGGCGGCCAGTTAGGCGCTTTCACGCCGAACTGCTGAGCGTACTCGGCGTTCAATCGCTGCCAGCCGGCGAACTTCGTGGCATCGTCACCAGCGATGCGGCCGATGGGAGTCCCGCCGAGCAGGTGATCCAGAACATCGAAAGAGATGTGCCACCCAGCAGCGCCCATAGAGACGAAGCGACGATCGATCTTGGCCCAAAGCGTCAGGCGTGTGCCACGACCCGAAGCCTCGAGTTCCCAACGCATGTCGCCGTACTCCAGCGCCCTGGGAGCTTCGACTCGCGTCACTTTTGTTTCGATCGGCGTGGGTGTTCCTACCCAGGTAAGCTTCACCGTACCAACCGCACCCAGGCTCCCATCGGTTACAAAGGGAGCCCACTCGCGCAGTTGCGCCGGGTCGATCAGCGCCTGCCAGACTTTTTCCGGAGAGTGGCGCAGTTCTCGGACGAGAACGAGCGTCCACTTCTCTCCGTCTTTCAGTACCCGCGCCAAGTTGGCGGGACCCGGTGCGTACATCTGAGGTTCGGTCATCATCATCTCCTCGTCTTAATAGCGTTCCCCCAGGCGAGCTGAACTCACGATCTTTACCAGCGACGATCCTCAGGAGCGACCGCGACGTGCGTTGCGATTCTTGCCGCAGTGCCTGAGTCGAACTCAGATCAAGTTAAGCACGGCCTGAACGACATCGGGCACAATGCCATGGAGTATCGGGGGAATCACAGTCCGTGCAATCGGATACGCGATCAGCACTACCGTGACGGCCGCCATCGCCCATGTGCCGGCCGAGAGGTGGCGTTCGAGAGCATCTACGTGGGCAGACCAGAACCGGTAGGACTGCAGGGCACTGGCCGGATACGTTGTGTACTGCTCGCGATAGGTCATCGATCTCCTCCTAATCTATCTGCTCCTAATGAACATCCACCCTACCAGCGCGTTAACTGGGTAAGCTGAATGAGGTTGCCGCAAGTGTCGTTCAGCATCGCAATGGTCGAGCCTTTGGTGCCGGTGGGAGGCATGGTGAACTCTGCGCCGCGGGCCTTGATCCGTTCGTATTCGCCCTTGACGTCGTCGGTGAAGAAATTGGCCGCGGGCTGGCCGAGCTGGAGGATCGCCTGCTGATACGTTTTGGCCGCAGGGTTGTTGTTCAGCGCAAGCTGCAGTTCAGTGCCTTCCGGTTCCTCGGGCGAGGCCACGGTCAACCATCGATATGGGCCATTACTGAAATCGGCCTTCTTGGCAAAGCCCAGTACTTTGGTATAGAAGCGCAAGGCCTTGTTCTGGTCGTCCACGTATACGCTGGTCAGTTTGATTTTCATTTCGTTTCTCCTTTGTTATGTTCGCGGTTTGGGCCGCGTCGTCTTCTTGGTCTTCTCTTTCGTTGGTGCGCTTTTCGTTGATGCTGACGGATCCATGCGATCAAGATCCATGCGGTTGAGGTGGCGTTCGAGAGCATCTATGTGGGCCGACCAGAACCGGCGGAACTGAGCCAGCCAGGCATCGACCTCCTGAAATGGTCCAGGTTTCAGCCGGTAGAGACGGCGCTGTGCGTCCACCGTGGATTCCACGAAACCGGCGTCGCGCAGTACTCGCAGGTGTTTGGACACGGTCGGCTGCGACATACGAAGTTGACGCTCGATCTCTCCCACCGAGTGTTGGGACGAGACCAGCAGGCTCAGTATCGCCCGGCGGTTCGGCTCCGCGATGATTTCGAATACAGATTCCATTCCTTATGTATACGCTAAACAGCATATACGTGTCAAGGTATATATGGAATATTCTTTCGGTCCGTGGCCATCACACCGCACCGTTGTGCACCGGGGCCGGAACGACAGTGGGCATTGGTGAAACATCGCCGCCTGTTGTTGTGAAGACCCGCTTTGTCGTTAGATCTCCTGTGTTCGCGGGGCTGGTTGAATGTTCTTGCGGCTGGCGGATGGAGCCCCCGGATTAGTGGAGGAATAATGGGACGGATACATCTTCTGACTATGCCCGCGGACGGCCTGATTCCTCAGGGTGGACTCCAGTCGAGCAGATCATCGAGCGACCGCGTGTACATCACTTGTCGGCTGGCTGCTCAAAACGGCGGTTCGCGCGTAGTTCGGGAGTCGGCTTCAATTCGCCGGTTACTCCGAAGGAAAAGCTTTGTTCATAGGGCACGTCGTCGGGCCCGTCCACGGTGAGCCGAACTATGAAATCGGCGGCTCTGGTATAGCAATGCGAAACGTTGGACCCTTCCGCGGTTGTCCCGTCGCCGAAGTCCCAGTGATAGCCGAGTGCCGGTACGCCGGCGGGGTTGGCCTGAGCCGAGAAGGTTATCGTTTCCCCAGCCTTCGACTGAGAAGGCACCCGGGCCGTTACGGTTGGTGCGGCCTTGGCAACGGAGGTGTCCACCAGCTTGATTACAATGGCCGATTGTGGCGACTGATTCTCAAGCCGGATGATGCTACCTTCGAGCGCTAAGGCGGCGTTTGAATCCAGCACCCCAGTTGCCACCATCGTGGAACTGGCTTGGATTCCGAGGTCTCTGAGGCTCAACGAATGCGAGCGAGGCTTGTCAGTCCAGTTGAAAACCGTAAGGATACTTTGGCGAGGGGTTTGACGGAGCAGGAAAATGCTCGGTTGTCCGTCCTCCGGCTCATAGGTCATGAGATCGACGGGCGTAGAGGCTCGACCTGCCTTGGCCATATTGAGCAAGTCTCGGTTTTCCACCAGCGCCAGTCGATCCTTCTCACGGTTGAGCACCATCAGGTCATCGCCGATCTCGTACATGCCACCGGCGATCGCGGAAAGTGCAATTGAAGTCTGCGCAGTCGGCAGCGAATGGGACGAACGCTCGCCCGAATGCTCTACCAGATATGTATCGGTGATGTTGAAAGCATCCGGGTCATTGATGAAAAAGTTGCCGTTCATATAGAAGCGGGCTGCGATGCCGGGGGCGGCGGTTTTCGACCGCCGGAAACTGTGTCCGGTGTCCGAAGAGACGCGGCCTGTGTCTACGATCCCGACCGGATTGAGCATGGGACTTCCGTCTTTGTCCAGGATCACATCGTCGCCGACGGTGTCGCGGATTAGCTGCAGGCCGATACGCTGGGCTTCGAGTGCGGTGGTATTTGGCCGGTAGTAGTAACCTTCAATCGCCGTCGTATCCATGAAGTCCATCTTGATGAAGCGAACTCCCCACTCTCGGATCAACGTTTTGTAGGTTTGCCGCAAGTATTCCTGCGCCCCCGGATGCGTCGTATCCAGCGCATAGAGCGTGTCAACACCCTGCCTCCACACATCCTCCAGGGGGATCGGCTGGCCCTCGGCATTGTGGACCAACCAGTCCTTGTGATGTTCGTAAACCCAGGCGCGGCTGCTTACCTCGAATGGTGCTGTCCACAGGCCAACCGTGAGGCCATCTCTCAAAATATGATGAGCCACAAATCGCATGCCGTCGGGGAATTGCGTCGCGTTGGGAGTGACGTACTCGCCGCGGGCGTACTGGTAGCCTTCATCGATCTGGAAAAAGTTGTAACCGAGTGAATTCAAATGCTGCGACAGCCAATCAGCGTTGGCTAGCGTTTCGCCCTCGTTGATCGCGGCATAATAAGCGGTCCAGCTCCACCATCCAATCGGAATCCGACTCGACACACGTGCGTGATGCAGTTGTCGAATTGCGGAGCCATACGCGCGCAGTTGCCCAAGGTAGTCCGGCCCGGCTGCGAACATCACACGTTCAGAGCTCATCTCTTCACCGGGGTTCAGTGGAAGACTTAGTTCGATCCGGTCGCTTTTCAGAGACTTTGGTTCCAGAGACTTTGCCTGACTGTAATCCTTCTGAATCTCCGTGGTCCCGGTAGATTCGACCGTGTACGATGCGGCCCTGGCTTCGGCGCCTTTGCCCTCGGTTTTTAGTCGCAGAAGAGTCAGGAAACGATCGGATGTGAGTGCGCCAAGAAATAGGCTCTGCCTCGTTTGCCGGTTATAGATAAGCTGGCTTCCGACTCCGCGATGCATTCGGCCCGGAGCGTCCCCAAAATCGTAGATCACCAGGTCGGGCCAATCTTCGCTGAAGCTATCGGAGAGAATCCGCTCATCGGACGCGCGGCCGCCCAAGTTAATGATCGAGTCTCCCGCGGCGTCAACACTGCGGATGGCCTGCACCGACGTCGGTTTGCCCGTTTCGTTCCGGACCCGCACTTGAACGGTGCCGTAGGGATTTTCGGTGTAAAGCTGCACTACATAGATGAGATTAGGGCTGCCGCTTCGCCCGCTAAAGGTCACCGTCAACTGTCTGCCGGAGCCCAGCGCATCGTTGAATGGCGACTCCGAGACCGAGCGCGAGGGGTAGCTCGCGGGACGCAGCCACGTGTGATCGACCTCTGCACCGATGCTTGCCTGCAGCGCAGATGGGCTCCCAAGGGGTCCAAATTGATAAGATCCCTCCTGACCATTTACCGTCACCGACAGAGTGCCATTCGCCAGTTGCTGGGCCGGGCATGGCGCTGCGCCCAGCATCACTGCGGCAACGGTTGCGCCCATCAAGCTGCAGCGCAAGACTGCAAGCATTTTTCGGATCACACATTGTGCATCGCTCACAAGTTCGCTCCATTTTCAAAGAGTCGTTGCTTCAAAGACGTGCGCGCCCTGCGGAATCGCCGCACTCCAATCAAGTTCCGAACCGACATCTACCCGACGATCCTCACTGGAAGCGCTACTGGCGATGTTCTTAGAAAGAAAACTTCAAAGCAAACTGTATCTGTCGCGGCGGTCGAGCAGCGGTTAAGCTGCCGAATTGTCCGGTCCCGAGAATGGTCGCGTTGTTCCCGCTCTGCGGCCCGCTGTTCGCGAACAGAAAATTCGTATGGTTTGGGAGATTGAAGAATTCCGAGCGAAATTCCAGGCCCGTACTCTCTGAGGTATGGAAGAACTTGAATACCGAGAAGTCCCAGCTCTTGTATCCTGGCGCCTGGATAGTGTTACGGCCGACATCGCCAAAGGAACCGGGCTGCGGATTGCCAAACGCGCAAGGGTTGAACCATGCGGTCGGTGTGCGAATCCTGTCCGGGGCGGCGCCACCCTGCGACACAAGTGTCTGGCACCCCGGAATCGTGGTATTGGCTGGAACGACGCCCGCGCGGTTCGGGTCTCCAACCAGGTCAGGACGTTGGGAGACGCCTCCGGCGCCGCCGTCAGCATTGGCGAAGTTGCCCAGCGAATCGAGCACTGTGTACCAGTTGCCACTGGAAACAGAGAGGATATTCGCAATCTGCCAGCCTCCGACCACGTGGTTTGCAAATCCGGTCGTGTTCCCCAAAAAGTGCTTGCCGTGGCCGAAGGGTAATTCGTAGATCGAATTCAACACGAGGCGGTGGCGCACGTCGAAATCGGAATTGCCGTATTCTGCCTGCGGGTTACGGAAGTAGCGGAAGTCGCTGTTGTTCTGCGTCGGACCAAGATTCGCGTTCGATGCGATATCCAGCGAGTGCGCGTAAGTATACGATGCCTGGAACTGCAGACCCTTGGCGAAGCGTTTTTCGAAGCTTGCCTGCAGCGAGTTGTAATCGGAGGATCCAGTCGAACGGAACGAATCAATGCCCGTGTTGAAGACCGGCGTGCAGTCCTCGGGATGCGCCAACGAACACGGGTTCGGGTTCGGCGGATTGACGAGTGTCGCAAATACCGGACGCCGAGGCGCAGTCGCGTCATTCGGATTCGGGTCAGGCGCTGCCTGGTTGCCGTTGAAGAACGTGTATAACTTCGTTCCTTTGGAGCCAGCATAGGTCAGCGTGAACACGCTGTCCGCGGGTAGTTCGCGTTCGACGCTCAAATGCCACTGCTGCATATAGGGCGTGCGCAGATTCTTATCGACGGAGAAAAAGATGGGAGTGTTGGGATCCACCAGCGAGTTAGCAGGGAAGCCGCCAGCTAGAGTGGGAATCTGAGTTACTCGGCAATCCCCGGCCGCAGCGTTCGCTGTCGGCGCGCCGCAGGGTGAAATGAATGATTGGTTGGTGAAGAACGGAGGATTGAATCCGGGACTCGGATTGGAGTACGGCCCGTTCTCCTGCCCGCCGTAGAAAACTCCATAGCCCGTTCGCAGCACGGTCTTCGGGGTAAACTGCCATGCCACGCCGATGCGCGGCGCAAAATTATTCAGGTCCGAGTTGATCAGCCCACGGCTACCTGTGGCGCTGATCTTGACGTACTGCGCGATGAAGGGCGTGAGCTGAGCCGATTGTCCTTTCGGCACAAAGATGGTGGGATTCGTGGGGTTGGTGAGGTCAAAGTTTCCCACGTCGTTGAAGCGATCTGACACGGTGCCGAAAAGTTCGTAGCGCAAGCCCAAATTCAATACCAGATTCGGCGTTGCCTTCCAATCATCCTGCCCGTAAAACGCGTAGGTGTTCCGGAAATAGTCCACATTGTGAAGGTTGTTGAGACTGCCGCCGCTGGTTAGCCCTGCCATGAAGGAAGCGAACCCGGCGCCCCCTGTGCCGATCGCTGCGGGATTATCGGTCAGCGACGAGCTGAAGCCAAGCGTTCCGCGCGCCGCCGCGGGTTGGAAAATTGTGAACTCTTCGCGGCGGATTTCCGTGCCGAATTTCCAGGTATGGCGCCCGTGCACCCAGGTGAGGTTCTCGGAAAGAGTGTAGGAATTCTGGAGCTCCACCGAAGGCAGGAACGTGGGGCTGCCCAGCGTGGCGACATCACTGAAGGTTAGTTGCGGGAGCCCACCGATGCCGGACGAGAAAGGAACGCCTGGGAAATCAATGCTCGGTTCGGCCGACACGTTGGTGTTCGCGTTGAGTTCGAGACGATGGGCATTCACCCGGTTGTAACCGAGGCGGAATTCATTGACCAGCGTGGGCTTCAGAACGTGTGTCCAACTGGCGGCAAAACTGCGGTATGCGAAATCCTCGTCACCGCTGAAGAATCCGCCACCATCGGCCAGCCCACCGAAGGTTCCGGGAATTGAGCTGGGTTGGTTTTCGAAGCTGAAACGGAAGAAAGTGTTGTCCGTGTCAGAGAATTTCTGGTCCACCCGAACGTCAAAATTGTTGCGCGTTTCTTTGCGCACAGGATTGGCGACGAAGTTGTTCCCACTCGAGTTGACCGGTCCCGCCCCCGGATACAACGCCGCCAGCCGCAGTGCTAATGGATCCAACGAGCCGCCACCAGCTACCAGAGGCGTCGCTGGAATAAGATTCAGAGCCTTGCCTGTTCCGTCATATTGAAAGGGCACTCCGCAGTTCGATCGCGCCAGCTTGGCGTCGAAAATCTCACCCGCGTACGTCGGTGATCCGTTACAATCCGTCCCGGTCACGGTGGTGTAGTCAATCAGGCTGGAAAAATCGCCCGTCCGCCACGCCGTCGGTGGCACGAATGCGGTCTGGGTCTGCGCCTGGCGCACTCGGTATCCCTCGTAATCGACAAAGAAGAACGTGCGGTTCCTGCCATCGTACAGGTGCGGCAGCAACACCGGTCCGCCGAATGTTGCGCCAAACTGGTTCTGCTTGTAGGGCGGAACCGGTCCCACCGGATCAAAATAGTTTCGCCCGTCCAGTTTGTCGTTGCGAAGAAATTCCCAGGCCGAGCCGTGAAGGCGGTTGGTCCCCGACTTGATGACCGCATTCACGATGGCTCCATTGCCGCGTCCGAATTCCGCGCTGTAAGCGTTGGTTTGCACCTTGAACTCTTGCAGCGCTTCGACAGGGGGCTGAATTACGAAGTTCGTTTCGTTGAGCAGGTCGGGCAGGTTCGAGTTGTTGTCCACTCCATCCAGCAGGAAATTGTTTTGCAGCGACCGCGCTCCATTGGCACTGAAGCCATATCCGCCCTCATCGCGCGCGCCCGGTTCGCTCGGCGCTGTGCCAGGGCTGAGCAGCGCCAACTGGGCAAAGTTTCGCCCGTTGAGGGGCAGGTTGCTCACCCGCTTCTGGTCAACGACCTGTCCCAACTCCGAAGTCTCGGTTTCGAGCAGCGGCGCCGCGCCTGTGACCAGCATCTCTTCGGATATCTGTCCCACCTGCAGGGTTATGTTAATAGCGATGCGTCCCTGCACATTCAACTCCACAACTTCGGACACCGCCTTTTTGAACCCGGCCTTCTCCACCGAGATCTTATAGCGTCCGACGTGCAGTGGGCTGGCGACGTACTCTCCATCGTCGTTGGTGGAGAGAGTCATTTGGACCCCGCGATCCACATCCTCCGCCGTGACCTTCGCGCCCTGAACCACCGCACCGCTAGTGTCGCGCACCAGGCCGACAATGGTGCCGGCATCCTTTTGCGCCCATAAAGGTGTAGTGAAGCCAATAGCTACCAAAACAAAGAGCGCCACCAGAATCTGGCGGGGGTGAAGGAAAACGGGCATGGCAAGCCTCCTAAGAGTTACATCCAAGAAGAACTGAACTATTACTTCGCAACGCAAACTAACTTTCGTAATTTTACGAACCCTTACTTTTACTTCCGTTTCGCAGCTTTTGTCAACCCGAATATTCTTTCCACTCAAACACAACTACCACGAGATCGCCTATGTAATCGCTGGACCCGCCAGGTGGACCGTTGGCAAGGAGGAACGGGACGCGATGGCTGGCGATGTCCTTGTCGTAAGACCCGGCGAATCCCATAAGTTTGTTTGTGCGCAGGATGCCAGTTCGACAAATCGACATTCATGTGAACCCGCAATTCGAGACAGGGTGGCTGGAGTAGGCTTCGGTAAAAATGGCGCCCTATGTAGTTTCCTGCCGGTGAAGGCGTCGGGGCTCCAGCGTTCTGAGCCGACTCGGGTATGGGCATGGTTGGCGCCCTATTAGGAATCCTCAAACGACGGATTCGAAGAAGGAACTGTTTGACTTTACAAACCTTTCCTTGTATTACGAATGCTTGCGTTCGATTCCATTAATTTCCATTCCCTCTCTTCGGAAGCTGCGAGCCATGATTGCGATCAGGCCCTGGATTGTTCTCGCTGCTGTGTTCATGTCGTGCTCACTCACAGCCGCTGCGGAGTTGCCAGCCGGCAAGCCTCAGATTCAGGGGGACAATCTGCGAATTGAATTTGATAACCGGCTGCGTAGCCGCGTGGTTGCCCGTTTCGACAAGATTGAGACGCTGATGGGGCCGTTCACTGCCTCTGAGACTTTGGCAACCACCGATAAGCCGTGGACCGAATTTCTCCTGAGCTCGCAAAAACACGAGCGCACAAAGGACGCTTTTGGGGAGGGCGAGCAGCTCACCGTCGAAGGAAAGGCAGGAACGCTTACAAAGACGGTCACCGTCACTGTATATGACGATTTTCCGGCGATGGCGTTCTTTACCGTCCAGTACACCAATGCCGGAACGTCGAAGCTCGCAATAAAGAGTTGGACCAACAACGCGTACACGGTCAACGTACAACGCGGAGCAAGCGCGCCGGCGTTCTGGTCTTACCAGAGCGGCTCCTACGAGAAGCGTCCCAACTGGATCCTGCCGCTGCACACTAATTTTCAGCAAGAGAATTATCAAGGCATGAATGCCGACGACTATGGCGGCGGTACGCCGATTATCGACGTCTGGCGGCGTGACGTTGGAATGGCAGTGGGGCACGTCGAGCCGCGGCCCAAGCTGGTTTCCCTTCCTGTATCCATGCCCGACGCTGCACGTGCCAAAATCGCTGTGCGCCTCACCAAAGCTATCTCGCTAGGCGCTGGTGAAAGCTTTCATACGTTCCGCACCTTCGTCGCAGTCCACCAAGGAGACTACTTCCGTACGCTCGCCGATTACCGGCGCTTCATGATGAAACAAGGCTTCCAAATGGCCACCGCGCCCGATGACGCGTTCGGCGCAATCTGGTGCGCATGGGGCTATGGGCGAAAAGTTCAGCCTCGACAGGTTTATGACACGCTGCCGACGGCGAAGCGGCTAGGATTTAAGTGGGTCACGCTCGACGACGGTTGGCAGAACAATGTAGGCGACTGGGAACTTGATCCCAAGAAATTTCCCAACGGCGACGCCGACATGAAGGCCCTGGTGGACCGCATTCACCAGGAAGGATTCAAGGCCCAACTCTGGTGGTCACCGCTCAGCGCTGTGCCGGACTCGGAACTGCTCCGCGATCATCCCGACTACGAGTTATTGAACCAAGATGGTTCGACAAGAAAAGTTTCCTGGTGGAATTCCTATTATTTATGCCCAGCCGATCGGCGCGTGGTGGAGTACCACAAGGCATTGGTGAGAAGGATTTTGGTGGATTGGGGATTTGACGGGCTGAAGCTCGACGGCCAGCACATGAATGGAGTTCCAGCCTGCTACAACCCGGCTCATCATCACGCGCAGCCGGAGGAATCGGTCGAGGCTCTGCCGGATTTCTTCAAGGCGATTTACGACACTGCCCAGGCTGTAAAGCCCGGGACGGTGGTGGAATTCTGCCCTTGCGGTACGGCGTTCTCTTTTTTCACCATGCCGCACTTCAATATGTCGGTGGCTTCCGACCCGAGAGGTTCCTTTCAAATTCGCTCGAAGGCAAAGACATTAAAAGCCTTGATGGGAGACAACGTTCCATTCTTCGGCGATCACGTTGAACTGAGCGATGGCGCCAATGACTTCGCATCCACTTTGGGTGTGGGAGGTGTCGTGGGAACGCAGTTTGTGCTTCCGTCGTTGGTCACAAAGCACGGCAAATCCGATCTGACTCCGGAGCGGGAGAAGGAATTTGAAAAGTGGCTTCACATCTATCGGGAAAAGATGCTGTCAAAGGGACAGTATCTCGGGCAGCTCTATGATATCGGCTTCGATGTGCCGGAGACTCATGTAATCCGCAAGGATCAGACCATGTACTACGCATTTTTTGCAAAACAATGGCAAGGGCCAGTCGAACTGCGCGGCCTCGATGCCCGCAACTACCAGGTGGTGGACTACGTAGCAGGAAAGAGCCTTGGAACAGTGTCAGGACCCACCGCACATCTACCGGTTGAATTTGCCGGTCATCTGCTCTTGGAAGTGCAGCCACAATGAGGCAAGGTATGGTGATTTAGCATCTTTCGGAGACCTGCTCTCCTTGGGACCACTGGTCTGCGATGGTCACATTCAATACTGTCGCGATTCACTGCGACTAAGTAGGATTAATCTTTAGCGGAGAACTAACTCCCAGCCTTGGCGCTCGAGTGCTGCCGGACAAAGTTGTTAAGCGCAGCCCGATCGCGAAACGCCTCCGTGCCACCTTCTTTTGTCGTGGAATAGGCGCCGGCGACGTTCGCGAAGGCCAAACAGTCTTCCAGTTTGGCTCCTGTCAAGAACTTGTGGATGAACCCGGCGGCGAAACTATCTCCGGCGCCAACATCGTCCACAGGCTTCACGCTCGGAGGCATGAGGCTGACCTGCTCCTGCCCAGACCGGCAAATGGCCGCGGAAGCGCCGCGTTTCACGACTACAATCTTTGCCAGTCCTGCAAGCACATTGATAGCTTGCGAAAGGTCCTCGGTGCGCGCCGCCTTCTTCGCCTCACGATCATTGGGGAGAAAAACATCTACGTGTTTGAGAACGTCCAGCAAATCCCGATCCCATTTGTTCTCGGGATCATCGTTCGTATCGAGAGAAGTCGACAGACCTGCCGCCTTCGCTTGACGGAATAGATCCGCAATTCTTGGCCGCAGCGCACGATGCAGGAAGAACGATGAAACGTGCAAATGCCGTGCGGACTTCACGTATCCCATGTCGATGTCAGAATATTGGAGTTCAAACATCGTGCCGGGATAGGTGAGGATGTAACGTTGATTCAAATAAGGCAAAACGACGGTAAGCCCCGTCGCCGTCTTGCCGGCTGCCTGCTTTACCCGGCCTACATCGACACCAGCAACTGACAGCCTCTCGAGAGCCATCTTCCCGAGAGCATCGCCGCCCGTTTTCGAGATGAAACCGACCTTGTTCCCAAGCGTGGCTAAGTTATGAGCAAAAATTGCGGACGAACTGCCCAGGGTAAGCGCGAGGCCGCTGGCCAGCAGTTCCCTGTCCAACACCAAATCTTTCGGCAGACCATAGAGGATCAGGTCCAGGTTGATTTCACCAACCACACATACGTCCAATGTCGGCATGATTCTCCTATGCTACTTGCTTGAGCATCCCGGCATTGACTTTACTGAAGTAAGGTCTCGACTGTCCATTTCACAATCTACGGATCGCTCCAAAGGGAATTTCGTTTTCCGAGTTTGCCGGTTTTTTGTGCTGGACAAATGAAATAAAACGATATAAAGAGAAATGATTCGATAATGCGAGATGAAGCGGCCGTTGCCGCCCTAGGAGTGATGAGTGTGAAAGTTTCGACCCTTGTTATGTTACTCGCCTGCGTCTCCGTGGCCTATGGCCAGTCCAACTCCTCTTTCTATGTGGCGACGACCGGGGATGATTCGAATCCCGGCACCGAAACGGCACCTTGGCGCACCGTTCAACATGCCGCGGACACCGTGCGGGCGGGCTCTACCGTCAACGTGCGCGGTGGAGTCTACGAAGAGCTCGTCAACATCAAGACATCGGGCAATGCGACGGATGGATACATTACGTTTCGAAGTTATCCGGGCGAGACGGCCGTCCTCGACGCAGGGCATATTGTTCCGAACGGCAGAAGCGGCATACTGACCATTCATGACAAGAGTTACGTGAGGATCGAAGGATTTGAAATTCGCAATTTCCGCACCGCCGAGCATCGCCTCACTCCATTGGGCATAAGCATCATGGGCGCCGGCTCCCATATTGAACTGCTGAAGAACAATGTCCATCATATTGAGCAGACTTTTAACGGACGTGATGGTCCGGGACACGGTGCCAACGGGTTTGGCATTGCTGTATACGGTACCGACGCCAAGACTCCAATCAGTGAGCTGGTGATCGACGGCAATGAGGTGCATCATCTCCAAACCGGCTCGAGCGAGTCGCTGGTCGTGAACGGGAACGTTATCAACTTCCGCATTACGCACAATGTGGTCCACGACAACAACAATATTGGAATCGACGTAATCGGTTTCGAGCGCACGGCGCCCGACCCTGCCGTCGACCAGGCCCGCGACGGGGTTGTAAGCGGCAATCTGGTTTACAACATTACATCGAAGGGCAATCCGGCCTACGGCGATGACGTAAACTCCGATGGTATTTACGTGGATGGCGGCACCAGGATCCTGATCGAGCAGAACGTCATGCACGATGTGGATTTTGGAATCGAGCTGGCCAGCGAGCACAAGGACCGCGCTACCAGCTACATCACTGCGCGAAACAATCTGATCTATCACTGCCACACCGCGGGTGTTTCCATCGGAGGCTATGCTCCGGAGCGAGGGCACACCGATCACAGCACGGTGGTCAACAACACGCTCTACGAAAACGATACGTCGGATACGGGGTCCGGTGAGTTTCAGATGCAGTGGAACATGGCGGACGATATTTTTGAGAACAACATCGTCTACGCGGGGCCTCGCTGCCTCATAACGCTGAACCGATCGCAGGTAGAAAAGAACCAGTCGCCTGTCACTATCGATCACAACGTCTATTACTGTGCTTCCGGAGCGAACGCGAGTACATGGAAAGAGTCTGCTGCGACCGTGACAGGATTCGACCAATACGTTCAGGCGACGGGGAATGACCGGCATTCTCGTTTTCTGGATCCGCATTTTGTTGATCCCGGCACGAACGACTTTCATCTGCGATCAGATTCTCCTGCGATCGCGGCGGGCACGACTGACGGAGTGCCGGTGGGCGAACTGGATCTTGAAGGCGCACCGCGAGTCAAATCCGGAAACATCGACATCGGCAGCTACCAAAGAAAATAGGAGTAGCCGATGTCGAGATCGGACGTGAATCGCCGCGAATTCCTGAAGATCGCCGCGGGAACCGGGGCCGCCCTGGCCATACCAACCTCAGGGCGTACTGGCGTCTCTTCCAAAACGATCGGCATCCAGGTCGGAGCCGTCTCGTTTGTAGATGAAGGTACGGAGAGAGTTCTCGATGTACTTCAGGAACGTGCCGGCGTAAATACCCTGTTTCTTGCAGTATTCACCTACGGTCGAGGGATCGCCGGAAGACAGATTCCTGGCCAGCCGCTGCCCGATCACGGCAAGCAGGAATACGATCTCAATTTTCACGGCGGGAACTTCGCCACTCCTCATCCTCAGTACTACAAAAACACGGTTCTCAAAGACACTCGCGCACCCGACCATGGCGACCTGGATATCCTGGCCGAAGTGCTCCCTGCCGCCAAGAAGCGCGGCATGAAGGTCATCTGCTGGCTCGAAGACGTGTTTCGCACCGACTTGCCGAACATCGAGAAATTGCAGGAGCGAGATCTCTACGGGCGGAATGCCGAGACGCTGTGCGTCAATAATCCAGACTACCGGAATTTCCTGACCGGTCTGGTCGAGGACTATGCGCGTTCCTATGACATCGACGGGATCATGTGGGGATCGGAACGGCAAGGTGCGCTTTGCGACAGCCTGGGAGCCACGCATGACACGCCGCCCGTCGATCCTGGGAACGTGACCTGCTTCTGTGAGTTTTGTCAGAACAAAGCGAAAAAGCAAGGCATCAATGTGGAGCGTGCCCGGCAGGGATTTCTTGAGTTGGAGAGATTCGTTCGCTCTGCGCGGAGCGGCAAACGCCCGGTGGACGGCTACTACGTTCAATTCTGGCGGCTTCTATTGCGGTATCCCGAACTCGCCGCCTGGGAGATGCTCTGGACTGACAGCCTTCGCGACACCTACGCCGCAATCTACAAAACCGTAAAGACAGCAAAGCCAACAGTGCCGGTGGGTTGGCATATCTGGCACAACAATTCCTTCAATCCGATCTACAGGGCGGAACAGGACCTTCATGAGCTGTCGAATTATTCCGACTTCATAAAGGTCGTCATGTACAACAACTGCGGCGGCGAGCGCATGGCGCTCTATGCGGACAATATCGGCTCGACCCTTTATGGAGATCTCTCGAAACAAGGAGTGTTGGATCTCAACTACGCGCTGATGGGGTTCAAGGAGCGCAATTACGATCAGATTCCTCACACTGGGCTTTCCGCGGACTATGTTTACCGCGAGACGAAACGCGCGCTGGCTAGTGTTGCTGGCACGAAGACTTTGATCTGGCCGGGCATTGATATCGATATCCCGACCGAACCCGCCAACAGCAAATGCACGCCGCAAAGCGTCAAGCAAGCAGTCTTGGCGGCCTTCCACGCGGGCGCGCCAGGTGTGATTCTATCTCGCAAGTATTCCGAGATGCGTCTCGCCGACCTCAGCGGCGCGGGAGAGGCGGTTCGTGAGTTGAAACAGATTTATGCGAATTCGACAGAAACATAGCGCGACCGTCCAGTGCCCGCTCTGCGACCTGCAGTGACGCCAGCAATTTCCCTCCTGCCAGCATCCCGATAGGCCGGATTACCCAGAACGCTCTGGGTGTCACATCAAGCCTTCTTTACCTTTGTTGGAGGAGCTAAGGCGACGGCGGACTCTGTAGTGAGCAGGAGGAACGTGAACGTCTCCTGCAGATACAGGCGGACAGCGGCGTCGGTGTGGCCGAGATAGCCGATGGAGACGTCCTGGCCGATGTGAAGCTCGAAATCACCGCCGCGAGTGGTCAGCACGAACGCACCAGCAATGGCGGGCGCCCATATGATCTGATCGTTGACCAACCGCTTGACGTGCTCCAAGACGGGGTATCCGTGGTCACTGGTCTCGGCTAGCGCGGTGTAAGCGTCGGCGCCGAGCAGCACGGAGTAGGGGCCGTTGACACCGACGAGACGTAACCGGCTTAGGCCCTGAGCAAAGGCTTGAGGGTATTCGCGCACGTCGGCGGGAAGCGTCATGCTGGGATTGCTGCTCCCCTGGCGGATGCCCCCAATGCCGGCAGCCGCATAGCCGTCAAATATGGCGCCGTCCTCGGCAAAGGCAAGCTGACGCGCGGCGTCTTTCGCTGGTTGCCAGTCTGAGTCGTTCCCGCCCCGATCGACGTCGTCAATAGCGTTGCGATCCAGTTCGAACGGAACCTGCAGTTCGACCAGCGCCTTCACCTCGCGCTGCCTCGCGACGATGCCTTTGGCTGGAGCGGTGAGAGTCCGCAGGTGGCCAGTGCCGACGGCAGAAAGGCCGACGCCGCCCGGGCCTTTTACGTCAACCACGCGCCGTCCGGCGAGGTAGCGCTTGAGCGTGCGCGAGGTTTCCTCTTCGATCTGAGCCCAGGCGGAATCGGAAATAGGTGCAAGCTCGCGATGCAGATTATTCATGGCGTATGTCTCCTTTAAGAGAACCGATGCCGAGCGAACCGTCCCGCACCGGTGAGATTGACGACGATGCTTCGGCCACGGCCGGCGCCGCGTGAGATTCCGCTACCGCAGGCTGTTCGGCGTTCGTTTGGTCGGGGTTAGTTCGATCTTCGGCGAGGTTCTCCAGAAACGTTGCGGACGGTACAAAGAACAGGTTTCCCGTGACCGCTCGGCTGAAGTCGAGCAGCCGATCGTAATTGCCCTGCGGCCGGCCGATGAACATGTTTTCGAGCATCTGCTCGATGGTGCGGGGCGAACGGCTGTAGCCGATAAAATAGGTGCCAAATTCACCCAGCGAGGGCCGGCCGAAGGGCATGTTGTCGCGCAGAATCTTGATCTCTTTCCCGTTCTCGACGATCGTGGTGAGCGCGCTGTGCGCTGACGTTGGCTTGACGGAATCGTCCAGTTCGATGTCGGACAGCTTGGTGCGGCCGATGATTCGTTCTTGCGCCTCGGTGGAGATCGCGTTCCACGCAGCAAGATCGTGGAGATACTTCTGCACGATGACGTAACTGCCGGCAGCGAACGCGGCGTCCTCCTCACCGATAAGCACGGCGTCGACCACAGCGGCGCCCCTGGGATTCTCGGTGCCGTCGACGAAACCAATCAGGTCGCGGTCATCGAAGTAGCGGAACCCGTGCACTTCGTCCACTGGCGAAACGGAAGTTCCCAGACGCGCCACCAGCTGCGTGGCAAGCTCGAAGCATAAATCCATACGCTTGGCGCGGATGTGGAACAGCAGGTCGCCTGGCGTGGAGACCGCATGCCTCGCTCCGTCGCGAATCTCCCGAAACGGATGCAGTTCCGTCGGCCGTGGCTGCCCAAAGAGGCGGTCCCACGCATCCGATCCAAACCCCATGACGCAGGAAAGGCCCCCTTCCAGGTCGCGAAATTCGACGGCTCGCACCAGTGCGGCGAGGTCGCCGCAGAACGAGCGCAGGATGGCGCGATTCGCGGATCCCTGGTTGAGCGTCACGACCAGGAAGATGGCGGCGCGGGTCAGAGGCGCAGCTACTGGCTGTGCCAGGGCTGGCAATCTAATTTGCCGATTCCGGCGCGAGCGTCGGGTTGCGACTGGGATTGGGATCGGTCTCCATCGGGTGTCTTCGCTGCCCAGCTGGCGAGGATTTAGCTAGCGAAGTGTTACCCTCGCCTCGCATGTGAAACTTTGCCCTGCAAGCTTACCATCCGCTGCAAGACGTGCAACCACCTCCCGCCCGCGTTCACTGGTGTCGGTGGTCGATGACGCCGAGTGCGCGTGGGCGAGTCGCTTCGTGACGTGCTCTGAAAGTTCGGTTAAGCGGCTCAGGCGTTGTCATCGGCAGAAGAGTTCCTTGCCTCCGATTACGTCAATCAGACCGGATCCGATTTCCGCGATCTCCGCGTATTGCCGCCGAACCTGCGAACAAATCCTGATCGCAGGCAGAGAAATTATCTATTGGACGAACCTACAAACCGTAGTTAGTCTTTGGCGCCACATGCGTATTGGATGTTGATTTAACAGCTGGTTACCAGCCGCTCGAGGGGTTCACCCCACGTCCATTTCCCAAGGTGCTCCTCAGGCAAAATCGACCAGTCTGATCGGGAGCCAATAGGCGTTGCCATCGAGGGAGCCGAGTAGCTTATGCGAAGAGCTTATAACGTAGGGCGTTTTATCATTCGGATCGCGCCCGGCTGTCTTCTGATCGGGCTCATCACCTATGTCTGTTATCGGCTCCGCCTGAATCTTGGCGTCACCGGCTTCGTCTACTTGATTGCGGTTGTGCTGCAGTCTCTGGTTGGCAACTTCGCTTCCTCATCTGCAGTTTCGCTGGTTGCCGTTTTGTGTCTGGATTTTTTCTTCACGCCTCCTGTTTTTTCGTTTGAGGTTACCAGCCCGTTGGACATTCTGGCCCTGGTCTCGTTCCTGACCACAGGATTGGTCATTACTCGGCTCACCACACGAGTCCGCCAGGAGGCGGCGATATCGGATTACCAGCGACGTCAGGTGGGCCGGTTGTACGAACTGGCGCAACGGCTACTGGCTTTGGATCCGGAGAAGACGACGCCCACGAAGGCGATCGAACTGTTTCAGGATGCTCTCGCCATTCGGGCGATTTGCCTCTTCGACGCAGTCAAAGCAGAAATCTACTGCACGGGTCATTCTCCAAAGGGTCTCGCTGATCAAACTCGAGCGGCCTGCTCCGCCGGTCGAGATCTCGAAAATACCGAGTCGGGAGTCCTGATTCGATGCTTGCGCGCTGCGGGAAAACCAATTGGCGCCGTCGGTTTTGAAGGTCTCCGCGATCCGGAATTATTAGCCGGGCATCTCTCAGCCCTGGCCGCTGCGACACTTGAAAGAGGGCACACCTTCAGCAACGCTAGCCGTGCGGCGGCCGCCGCTCAGGCGGAGCTGTTTCGGGGAGCTATTCTGGACGCTCTGGCCCACGAGTTCAAGACTCCGCTCGCGACCATCGTGACCGCGGCCGGGGGACTTCGCGAGCTCGGCCCGTTGCGTCCGGAACAGCTGGAACTGACCGACATGGTGGAAATGGAGGCTTCCCGGCTGAGTTCGCTCACCTCCCGATTGCTTCGAACCGCGCAACTCGACCGGGAAGAGGTTAAACCACAACTGGAACTTACGAACATGGCCGACCTGGTTGCGACACTGGCCGAGCAATACTCGAGACAATGGACCGACCGGAAACTTTCCATCAGGCAAGAAGCAGGGGACACTGGAGTGATGGCGGACCCGGAACTCCTCCAGCTTGCCTTGCGACAGCTACTGGACAATGCCTGCAAGTATTCGATCCCAGGTTCGGCTGTCACAGTGAGCATCGACTCCAAGGATGAGTGGTTGGCCATTCGGGCATCGAACAGCGGTAGTTGCATTCGCGCCAGTGAGCGGTCGCAAATTTTCGAGCGGTTTTATCGGGGCGCGGAAGCGCGGCATAGGGCTCCGGGGTCGGGGTTGGGCTTATATGTAGCGAGGAAGATCGTTCACGCGCATGGCGGAAGCCTGGATCTGGAGCTGGGCACGACTGCTCAACAGGATACGGCGTTCCGTATGGCGCTGCCGCTGGCGGTAGCAGAGTCCTGATGGTTCTCGCCGCATTGCGGCAGGCATACCTTGGTTCCTTCAAGGTTGCAATATCACAAAGACTGAGGCTTTATGACCACGGACCGGCTCAATGCATTAGTCGTCGATGACGAGCCACCCTTTCGCCGGGCGCTGCGGATCGCGTTGGCAGCCAGTGGGTTCGCGATCGAGGAGGCGCGAAGCGGCGAAGAAGCGATCACGATTCTTACCGGGAGCGATTTCGACCTGGTTTTGCTGGACGTCAACATGCCAGGGATTGGTGGGGTGGAGGCCTGCCGCGAGATTCGCTCGCACCTGCCGAAGATCGGGATCGTGATGGTCACGGTGCAGGATGGCGAAAGCGAAATGGTCCGAGCACTGGAGGCGGGCGCGGACGACTACGTTACCAAACCAATCCGGTTTCGCGAACTGGTCGCCCGTCTAAGAGCGGTCTTGCGCAGGCTCAACATCGAGGATCCCACAGGACCGACCTTGTTGCAGGCGGGAGACTTGGAGCTCGATATCAATCGCCGAGTGCTTTACCGGCAGGGAGAGAGCGTCCATCTCACTCCCACCGAGTTCGAGCTGCTGGCGCTCCTGATGCGGAATCAGGGCACCCCGCTCACGCACGCCAAACTCTTGCGATCCATCTGGGGATCGGAGTATGCCACCGAACTGGATTACCTGCGCTCCTTCGTGAAGACTCTGCGTCAGAAAGTTGAGAAGGACCCCGCCAAGCCGAAGTACATTGTGACCGAACCGTGGGTAGGATACCGGTTCTGTAATCCGCTGGATGATTCCTCTCGCGCAGTCGCGAATGCGGGATCGTAGAAGCCGCCCTTCCAATCAAAGAACTTATGCAAGTTAGCTGAAATATTTGTCTCCGATCTTCACGGTTTCTTCATGCCGCGGCCGTTAGTCTTCCACAGCATTGGTGGTCGTGAAACATATGTTCGGCTTGGTGGCGTGTCTTCGCAGGGCGAGTCCGGAGATGTTGATGTTTATATTCTTTTTATGAACTTTTTATTCGATCTTTATGCATTTTCGAATGTGATAGTGAGTGGACCCGCAAGAAAAGCGGCAGGCATGCGCCGTCTGGCTAGGTTAGATGGGATTGACTGTCATTCGCCAAAGAAAAAAACTGACTTCGGACCGGAGGATTCCAACTTGAAAATCAGCAGAGCTGTCTTGCGCAAGCCCATAGCAGTTTCAGCCTTCATACCGATGCTTATTTTCGGCCTGGCTGCGAGTCCGAGCGTGCGCTGTAATGCACAAGCGCAGAACCAACCGAACGATTCGCCGAAAGTGGCTGCCCTGCACGAACCGTTGCCCACCGACACCAGTGCGACGAACGGCACGGCATCTGCGAACGCAAAACCCGCGCTCGCTCCGGATCCGGAAATATCTCCAGCAGTTGCGAAGCAACTCGCTGCCATGCAGGCGGAGATCGAGCAGCTCAAGGCAGAGCTGAAAGGCCATAGCGCGACTGAACCCGAGTCGCCGTCTGCGGTCGGATCAGCGACATCCGCTCCCGCTGCGGCGCCCGTAAAACCCGAGTCGGCTCCGGCCGCCACGACCGCGGCTCCGGCTACAGAGACTGCGCAGGCTCCGCCTGACTCGACGGCTGCCAAGCCCGAAAAGCCCGAACCGACCGCGCCTTTTGCCTACGCCGATTGGACCTGGCTGAACGGCAACGCCCGCAACAAAGACACGGTGTGGGATTCGAAATTCTTCACCCCAGAAATCAGGTTTGACACCGACTTCATCAGCAGCTTCAACCATCCGAAGGATGACACGCTGGGGGGTTCGACTGAAATCTTCCGGTCGAACGAAATCCAGGTAGAGCAGATCAGCTTCGGCGGCGACTTCCACTGGCAGAATGTTCGTGGACGGGTTTTGACTCTAGGCGGAATGTTTGGAGTCACCACTCCCAGAAACGACGCCAGCCCGGGACGCGGCCAATGGGATCTGCGTGGCGCGTATAAGTATTTTGCGGAAGCCTACGGCGGATACCATTTCAATGTGAATCACGGCCTTAACGTCGACGCGGGAATTTTCGTTTCGTACATTGGACTCTTCAGTTACTACAACTTTGACAACTGGGCCTATCAGCCTTCCTATGTTTCCTCCAACACTCCCTGGTTCTTCAATGGACTGCGCATCCAGTGGTTCCCCACGGACAAACTGAAGATTGAACCCTGGGTCATCAACGGATGGCAGTCCTATGGTAGATATGGCACGAAGCCCGGACTTGGTGGGCAGATTCTGTACCGTCCGAAGCCGTGGGTTTCAATGGTCTTCAACAATTACGGCATGGGTGAGGACACGTTGTGGACTGGCAACATACCGCTGGGTCGCTCTCGTATCCACACCGACGATAGCATCGAGATCAAGTACTACGACCATCCCGAGAGGTTCGTGGACAAAATGGCATTCTCGCTCACCGGCGATTTGGGCTGCGAATATGGCGGTGGAGTCAGCTGCCACAAGAATGAGCCCCTCGTTATTCCCGCGACGGGCGGGCCAAAGGGCGGTCCCAAGCAGAGCTTCGCAGGCTGGATGTTGTACGACCGGACCTGGTTCAAGAAGGACTTGTACGCAATCACAGTTGGCGGCGGTGTGTTGGACAATCCAGGACGCTACCTGACCCTGCTTCAGCCGATCAATGGAGCGGACGCGATCTCTGGATCGCCCTACTTCCCGGGGTCTCCGGGGTTGCCGTTCAAGGCCTGGGATACTTCGGTCAGTTTCTACTACATGCCCAAGCAGTACATCAGTTTCCTGTGGGAGTTCGGCTATCGAACCGCTCAGCAGCCGTATTACACCGGTCGAGGCGGGATCACTCCCCCGGGCGGCAACAATGGAGCGCCCCAGTTCTATGCCTGCAACGATGGAACATCGTCCGGGATTGGATGGGCGCCAAACCCCACCAATCCGTTTGACCCGGTTGGCTCCAACTTGGGCGCCGCGCAGGCGGCCTGCAGCGCGACCACAACATCGCATGGCGGCTTATGGACTCCTGACCTGCGGAAGGACGAGCCCAGTCTCAGGATGGCCATCATGGTCAAGTTTTAGCCCACGCGAAGCTCGGAGCTCGCCGTGCGACACAACTATGAACACGACACAAGCAAAAAACTGGAGCAGTGTTCCGGAACCGATTTTAACTCGGCCGCTGTGCCGCATGCCCTCCCCTTTCTCGGCTCGACGGCTTTCTGTACGACAACGTCCGGCTCGACGACGGCATCGTCTTCAATCTTTTGGGACGCCGTTCCAACAGGTTCCCTAAAAATCAGCGCAAACAGTTGTCGAACATTCGGGCACGCTGCAGTGAGCCTTGGCGCAGCGATCAATTTTGGGAACGCCCCCTCCCGCATTTTGAAGAGGCGTCGAGTGTTTGCAGGCGGGTAGGGAACCCCATGAAAAATACACACACGCATCCTACGATCGGCCTTGTTCTTCTGATTGCGCTGTTGGTGCTGACCCTTGGCGGTTGCGACAAGCGTGTCGATGCCGCCGCGGAGGCGCCGCCCCCCGCCAACGTGGTTCCGGGCGCCGATCCGGCTCTTTTCACTGTCGACCGCCCCGAACAGTTCCCGCTGGCTGAAGCGATCGCGCATCCTGCGGCCTCGGAGTTAGTCGTTACCGGGGCTGTCGTCCCCGATGTGGCCCGCAATGTCCCCGTTGTTTCTCTCGCCTCTGGCCGCGTCGTAGCGATTCATGCGCGACTGGGTGACACAGTGCAGAAAGGCCAGTTGCTGCTGACCATCCGCAGCGACGACGTGGCCGGCGGCTTCGACGCCTATCGCAAGGCCGTCGCCGACGAACTTCTCGCGCGCAAGCAGTTGAATCGAGCGAAGAACCTGTACGCGCATGGGGCGATCGCAGAGCAGGATCTCGAGGTTGCGCAAGATACCGAAGATGACGCCAAGGTCACTCTCGAGACCGCCACCGAACATCTTCGGCTTCTTGGAAACGATCCCGATAAGCCCATGGGCATGGTGGACATCGTTGCGCCCACCACCGGCGTGATCACCGATCAGGAAGTGACCAACGCAGCGCTGGTGCAGGCTTATTCCGCGCCCAGCCCATTTACGATTTCAGATGTCTCTTGGGTATGGATTGTCTGTGACGTTTACGAGAACGACCTGGCCCATGTGCGCCTCGGAGATACAGCGGATATCACACTGAATGCCTACCCTGATCGCCCGTTCAAAGGAACTGTCAGCAACATTGGGATGGTCCTCGATCCGAGTATTCGCACCGCCAAGGTTCGCATCGAAGTTCAGAATCCCGGAATCATGCGGTTGGGCATGTTCGCGAGAGCGACGTTCCGCGGGCAGACCGAAGAGATGCACACGGTGGTGCCGTCCTCAGCAGTCCTGCACATGCACGACCGGGATTTTGTGTTCGTCCCCGCGCCGGATAAAAAGTTTCGCCGCGTGGAGGTTGTCAGTGGGGATGTCTTACCGGACAACACGAGCCTGCAGGAAATCAAATCCGGCCTCAAGCCGGGGCAACAAGTAGTCTCGAATGCCCTGATCCTGGACCATGTGCTTGCTCAGTAGATTAGCTGGACCTTCAGCGCCTTAGACGCACCGCACCAGCATTGCACCAGGAACCAGGCGCCGGAAACTGAATAAATGATTCGTGCCCTCGTCGATTTCGCTCTCAACAACAAGTTTGTGGTGCTAGCCATTGCCTTGTTGTTGCTCGGTTGGGGCGCTATCTCGTTTCATAACCTGCCCGTAGAAGCCTATCCTGACATCGCCGACAACTACGTCACCGTCATTACGCAATGGCCCGGCCGTTCCTCGGAAGAGGTGGAGCAGCAAATCACCATTCCCATCGAAATACAGATGTCGGGAATGCCGCACATGACTTTCCTGCGGTCCGAATCCATTTTCGGCCTGTCGTTTGTCATCATGATTTTCGACGACAGTTCGGTGAACGACTGGAACCGCCAGAAGGTGCTCGAACGGCTCACCCAGGTGAATCTTCCCCCCGGGCAAAACCTTCAACCGCAAATCGGCACCGACTGGAGCACCACCGGCCAGATCTACTGGTACACACTGCGCAGCACGAATCCCCGCTACGATCTGATGGAATTGCGCTCGATTGAAGATTGGGTTCTGCTCAAGCAATTCAAATCCGTTCCCAATGTGGTGGACGTTTCCGATTTCGGGGGAACGGTCCGCGAGTACCAGGTGCGCGTGGACCCGAACAAACTTGTCTCCTACGGATTAAGTATCGGACAGGTCGAGCAGCAGTTAGCTAACAACAATATCAATGCCGGTGGCAGCTTTGTGGAGGTCGGCCTGCAGCAGATGAATGTTCGCGCTCTCGGGCTCTTCAACAGCGTGCACGATATCGAGCAGACTGTCCTGAAAACCCAGACCGGCACCGCGCTTCGGGTGAAAGACATTGCGGAGGTAACCCAGGGCCCGAAAATCCGTCTCGGCCACATGGCCAGGGCGAACCACATGGAAGACGGCCGCATCATCGATGAGCCCGACGTCATCCAGGGCGCGGTGCTGATGCGAAAGGGCGCGGAAGAGCAGCCCACGCTCGATGCGATTCACAAGAAAGTGGATCAGCTCAATAACGGCATTCTGCCTCCTGGCGTGAAGGTCGTGCCCATGCTGGACCGCAGCGATCTGCTTCATTACACAACGCATACGGTGCTGGACAACCTGGCGGAAGGGATGATTCTGGTTACGATCATCCTTTTTCTGTTTCTCGGAAACGCTCGCGCCGCCTTCATCGTTGCGCTCACGATTCCGTTCTCTTTGCTCGTCGCGTCTATTTGGCTGGACTTAAGCAAGGTTCCGGCCAATCTTCTGTCGCTCGGGGCGCTTGACTTTGGGATGGTGGTCGATGGTGCAGTGGTCATGGTCGAAAACATCGTCCGGCATTTGAGCCGTCGACAGAACGGTTCTGGACATGGAACCAACGAGACAGGCTCGGAGCATCCCGCGGCACCTCCGAAGACCGCGCAGCAGGCGATCCGCGAGGCGTGCCACGAAGTGCAGCGTCCGGTGTTCTACGCCATCGCCATCATTATCACGGCCTACATGCCGATCTTCACTCTACAAAGGGTCGAGGGCAGGTTATTCCGTCCAATGGCCTTGACTGTGGCTTTCGCCCTGCTGGGTGCGCTTACGTTTTCTATTTTGATTGCCCCGGTACTGTCCAGCGTGCTGTTTCGAGGCGGAGTAAAAGAATGGCACAACCCGGTGATGGCCTACGTGACTGAGCGCTATCGTCGGCGGGTGCGCTGGTGCATCGAGCATCGCGTACTTACGGTTGGCGTTGGTCTAGTGGCGCTGGCGGTCAGCCTGTTCCTGTGGTTCAGCGGGATCATTGGTTCGGAGTTCCTGCCGCATCTGGACGAAGGCGCCATCTGGGCGCGCGGCACCCTGGCCAACAGCACAAGTCTCACGGAAGGCGAAAGGTTCACCACCAGTTCCCGCTATGTGTTCGCGTCTTTCCCGGAAGTGAAGACTGTCGTATCGCAGGTTGGCCGGCCGGATGACGGCACCGACACCGGCGGATTCGGCAACACCGAGTATTTCGTTGACCTGAAGCCGCACGACGAATGGCGTCCGGTATTTCATAAAGACAAAGAAGAACTGATCGCCGCTATGGACCGCGAGCTGGAAAAAAGATGCCCCGGCGCGATCTGGAATTTCTCTCAACCGATTGAAGACAACGTTGGCGAAACCCTCACTGGCACGAAGGGCTCGCTCGCCTTCAAGATTTTCGGCGATGACCTGAAGCTACTCGAGCAGAAGGGTGAAGAAGTCACTGAGGTGATGTCGCATATCGCCGGCATGCATGACGTCAAACTGTTACGCGACTTCGGCCAGCCTAATCTCGACATCACCATCGACCGGCGTCTGGCCGCCCGCTTTGGAATCAATGTTGCCGACATACAAGACGCTGTCCAGACGGCCGTCGGCGGGAATGCCGTAAGCCAAGTGCTGCAGGGCGAGGCGCGCTACGACGTGGTCGTGCGCTATCAGGAGTCGTACCGCAAGACTCAGGACGCCATCTCCCGCGTCCGGCTGCTCTCCCCTTCCGGCGAGCGCGTCTCGCTCGCGCAGTTGGCGAAAGTTGAAGTCAAGGACGGCGCCTACGACATATTCCGGGAAGGCAACGGCCGTTACCTGGCCATCACCTTCAACGTGAGAGGCCGGGATTTGGGCACCACTGTCGAAGAGGCGATCAGACAGATCGGCGAGAAAGTGAAGATGCCACCGGGCTATACCGTCGGTTCGTCCGGTGAATACGAGAGTGAAAAACGCGCAGAGGCGCGCCTGCTGACGATCGTGCCCCTGACCATCCTCGTGATCTACATCATCCTGTACTCGATGTTCAAATCGGCGAAGTGGGCGCTGCTCATTCTTACTAACGTGGCCATGGCTCGGATCGGCGGATTGGTGGCCCTCCTGGTTACCGGCACGCACTTCAGCGTCTCTTCGGGTGTGGGCTTCCTGGCGCTGTTTGGGGTTTCGGTGCAAACCGGTGTCATCATGCTCGAATACATCAATCAACTCCGTACTCGCGGCTATACCATCCCGGACGCGGCCGTCGAAGGTGCTGTGCTCCGACTTCGCCCCATCATGATGACCATGCTGGTGGCTACTCTGGGGTTGTTGCCCGCCGCGCTTTCCCACGCCATCGGGTCTGACTCACAGCGGCCATTCGCGATTGTGATCGTAGGGGGACTGATTTCCGATCTGGTGATGAGCATCGTCCTGATGCCGACTTTATACGTATGGATTGCCCGCGATGGCGACAAGCTTCCGGAGCCGGAGGCATCATTTGAAATGTAATCGTTCTATGCAACCCAGCCGCGCGAGGTTGGTCGCCCATAAAGTTGTCGCCTGCGCTCTATTCATGTGCACGCTGGCGACGAGCCTTGCATTCGGCCAGGCGCAGGGGCCCATCCGGATCACGCTCGAAGAAGCCATCCAGATGGCAATGCAGCACAACCACAACTTCTTGGCGATGATGACCACGATCCAGCAAGCTCAAGCGGAGGAGACGACCGCCAATCTGCGTCCCAATCCCAGCCTCTTCGCCGATTGGGAATACTTGCCGCTCTCCCATTCCGGCCAAAACAGCCAGTATCTCCACGATTCTACCGAGGGCGATCTGGGCCTTAGTTACTTGCTCGAACGCGGCAAGAAGCGGCAGCATCGGCTGCGGGCCGCGAAGGACATTACAGCACAGACGCGTTCCCTGGTGGCCGACAGCGAGCGCGGCCTCGCATTCAACGTTGCATCGCTGTTTGTGAACGTACAGCTCGCCGAATCCATCCTGGAGCTTGCCACACTCGACCTCAAAAGCTTCGGACAAACCGTCGAACTGAGCGAACTTCGCTTCAAAGACGGCGCCATCAGCCAAGACGACTACCTGAAGATCAAGCTGCAATTGCTCCAGTTCGAAACCGACTTTCAGCAAGCGCAGCTGGCCAAGGTTCAGGCGCTCTCGGACCTGCGGCAATTGCTGGGATACGAATCCGTTTCTTCCGACTATGACGTGGCCGGCCCGTTTGACTACCAGCCGGTAAAAGGCAACGTTGACGATCTGCAACTCAAAGCTTTGCAGAACCGGCCGGACTATCGTGCCGCGCAACAGGGAGTAACCGCCGCACACAGCCAGTACGATTTGCAGAAAGCGATTGGCAAGCAAGACGTCACCGTGCAGGGCAACTACTCGCACGTCAATGGGATCAACGCCGCTACTTTCTATGGAAGCATCCCGCTTCCCATCTTCAACCGCAACCAGGGGGAAATCGCGCGCACGCGATTTGCCATCACGCAGGCGGAGGAACAAGAAAAAGCCGCGAACGGTCAGGTCATGACCGATGTGCGCGATGCCTACGAAGGACTGCGAGAAAACGACCGCGTGATTCAGCTTTATCGATCCGGTTACCTCGAAGTCGCGCAAAAAGATCGCGACATCAGCGAGTATGCCTACCGGCAGGGCGCTGCGAGCCTTCTCGATTTCCTGGATGCGGAGCGCAGCTATCGCGCCACTCAACTTGCCTACCGGCAAGCCCTGGCCTCATACTTGCTGGCTCTTGAGCAGGTTCGCGAGGCAGTCGGGACGCGTGCATTGCCGTAGTCTGTCCGATACGTTCTAGACGTAGACACCAGTCGAGGAATCGGTCGGCTTCGATTCCCCGAAGGGAGGGCCCTCTGTGAACAAGCAAGACGTGCGCCGCCGGATCGAGGAAATCGGAATCATCCCTGCCATTCGTGTGTCTTCGACTGAGGATGCTCTGTTCGCGGCGGAAGCGGTGTCTCGCGGCGGAATTCCGCTGGTGGAAGTCGCTTTAACGGTGCCCGACGCCATCAAAGTTATTTCGCACCTGGTGGAACACGCTCCAGAACAAGTCATTGTCGGTGCAGGAGGTGTCCTCGACGTAGAAACGGCGCGGCGCTGCCTGGATGCGGGCGCCACATTCCTGACCAGCGACGGGCTTGATCCTGATACGGTTCGGTTCGCGGTACAGCAGAATGTCGTCGTGATCCCCGGGAGCCTTACTCCAACCGATGTCATCGCCGCTTGGAAACTGGGCCCCGATTTTGTCAAAGTTGTTCCTTGCGGACACATCGGAGGCCACAATTACATTCGGGACCTGAAGGCTATGTTTCCCAGCGTGCCATTGATTGCCGCCGGCGGTGTAAATCAGATGACCGCGTTCAACTTCATTCAGGCCGGAGCGGCGGCGCTTGGTGTTGGCGGAGACCTCATCCCCAGGGAAGCGATCCGTAGACGGCAACCAGATCGAATCGCAGAACTGGCGCGCAGATTCACGAACTCGGTCAGCAGCGCCCGGGCTTAGTGTCCGGCGTGATGAAACAGTTTTTGTCGTCAGATGGACTTGCCAGAATCTAGTTCCCCGGCGAAGTTCGCGTGGAACGGATCCAGACGAAAAAGATCGGAACCGTTGTGCATCGATATCTGGCAGTGTTGACCGCGAGCATAACCACTGTCGCGGCGGCCAACCTTGATGATGCATTTCTCCTGACTCTGTTCTTTGCCTGGCGAATTCCGACGCGACGAATCGTTGCCGGCCAGTACGCCGGCTTCGCGGCCATCGTTGTCCTCCGTTTGATGGGCGCCTGGTGCGTCCTTGGGAATCTCGCACCGCTGGATTTGGCTGCCTGGGCGGATGCCGCTGGCCGCTGGTTTTCATTGGCTGGGGATCTATGTCCTAAGCTGGTGAGAAGCGCCAGGTCTTTACGAATTATTTACGAACCTTTTATTAGAGTTTTATTGAGATTTGTGTCCAATGTGAGTGTGAGCTGAACGCTTGGAGGCTGCCATGTCTACTTGGTTTGTGCTCGCAAGCTGCGCAGCCGTCACATTTTACGTGCGGTTCCTGGTTGCAATCTGCAGAGAGTGTTGGCACGAGAGAATTTGTTACTTGGTGCGGATTGAGCCTGGGGAAAATGAGATTGCGGTTGTTGAGAGAAGGCGTGAGCGCGCAGAGACTGCTCGCGCGGCTTGAACACTGCAGGGATGAATCGTTGCCACGGCAATTTTTGACGGAGGTTGGATTCGATGTCTTTTCTAGACGTATCGGCTGAACAGTTGGCGGAGCTTTTCCATCATTACCACCAGGCCCTGGGACCGGACTTCGGGTGTGCAGGCAAACCCATGGCCGACTCCTGGAAGGAAGTGCCTCAGAAAGAGAAGGGAAGGATGGTGGCAGCGGCGCGGCTGACACTGCTGGAACTGGACTCTGCGCGCCCAAAGGACGAAAGTCATTCTCGCTATTTCGCCCCCGCCGGCGAAGCGGAGTGGGGTTGCTGACTTCGGCCTTACCCGCCGAGCCCAGTTCCTGCAAGGGTTATGGCTGAGGGCCTTGGAGAAAACGAGCATGGAAGACTTAATTTGGGTCGCGGTCACGGTTGCATTTTTTGCGCTGGCCATTGGATATGTGCATTTCTGCGACTGGGTCAAGTGAGGAGCGGCTATGAGTGGTGAATCGATCATCATGCTGGTGGTCAGCGCGGCGACCATGGTCTATCTCATCTACGCACTGCTGCGGCCGGAGAAGTTCTAATGCGGCACATCGAGATGAGGCAAATCGAGACGGGGCAAATCCTGGCGGGACAATTCTAGAATGACAGCCAATGGGTGGTTCCAAATACTGGTTTTTCTCGGCTTGATCTTCGCCGTGACTAAGCCGCTAGGCGTATTCATGGCGCGCGTGTTCGGCGGCGAGCGCACCTTCCTCGACCCGGTGTTGCGGCCGGTCGAGCGGTTGCTCTATCGGGTGACCGGAGTCGACGAAAAACACGAAATGCGCTGGACAGAATACGCGACCTCGATGTTGCTGTTCAGCGCTGTCTCCATGTTGCTGCTGTATCTGATACAGCGTGTGCAGGGATTCTTGCCGTTGAATCCGCAGAAGTTCGGAGCGGTCACGCCGACTCATCTTGCCTTCAATACCGCGGCTTCATTCACGTCGAACACGAACTGGCAGGAGTATGCCGGCGAAACCACGATGAGTTATTTCACCCAGATGGCCGGATTGGCATATCACAACTTTGCCTCGGCCGCGACCGGCATCGTGCTGGGAATCGCTTTTATTCGCGGCATCGCACGCCGCCAGATGGAAACCATCGGAAATTTCTGGGTTGACTTCGTTCGCTGTTGCCTCTGGGTGCTGCTTCCGTTTTGTGTGGTCGGAGCGTTATTTATGGTGTCGCAGGGCGTGGTGCAGAACCTCAAGCCCTACGACAAAGTAACTTTGGTCGAGCCCCAGCAGGTTCAGCGCGTGGGCGCGGACGGGAAGCCTGTTGTCACGCCCGACGGCAAACCGGTCACGGATACGGTCACTGAGCAAACCATCGCGCAGGGTCCAGTGGCCTCCCAGGAAATCATCAAAGAGTTCGGCACCAACGGCGGCGGATTCTTCAATGCCAACAGCGCCCACCCCTTCGAAAATCCCACGCCTCTGACAAATCTTTTTCAAATGTTCTCGATCTTCGCGATTGGCGCGGGTCTCACCTACACGCTTGGCCGCATGACCGGATCTCCGCGTCACGGCTGGGCGGTATGGTCCGCCATGGCGATTCTGTTCATGGCGGGTGTGCTGGTCGCTTATTGGGCCGAGGCTCGCGGGAATCCGCTGCTGGCGGGTGTGGACCAGCACGCAAGCGCTCTGCAGCCCGGCGGAAATATGGAGGGCAAAGAGGTCCGCTTCGGAATCGCGAACTCGGCATTGTTTGCCACGGTTACCACGGACGCGAGCTGCGGCGCGATTATCGGATGGCATGATTCGTTCACGCCGCTGGGCGGCATGGTTCCACTGGTCAACATCATGCTGAGCGAAGTGATCTTTGGCGGGGTTGGTTCGGGAATGTACGGGATTCTGATTTACGTCGTCCTCGCAGTGTTCATTGCGGGACTGATGGTGGGACGTACGCCGGAGTATCTGGGAAAAAAGATTGAAGCCTACGACGTAAAGATGGCAATGCTGGTGGCGCTGATTTTTCCTCTGGTGATTCTGGTGTTCACGTCTATTTCAACGGTCAGGGGATTTGGTACTTCGGCCATCAGTAACGCCGGGCCGCACGGGTTGACGCAGATTCTGTATGCGTTTGTATCGGGCGCCGGCAATAACGGCTCCGCGTTCGGCGGCCTGAGCGCCAACACGCTCTGGTACAACACGACGATCGGAATCACCATGCTGGCCGGCCGTTTCTTGATGATCATCCCGATGCTTGGAATCGCCGGCAACCTGGCACGCAAGAAATATGTGCCTCCTTCGCTCGGAACTTTCCCCGTCACCACTCCTCTTTTCACGGTGCTTCTGATCGGCGTGATCATCATCGTGGGCGCGCTCACGTTTTTCCCAGCATTGAGCCTGGGGCCCATTCTGGAACACCTCCTCATGGGCGCAGGAAAGACCTTCTAGGGACTCTTATGGCGATTAAGAAGAAAGCGGTTTGGGAATGGAAGATCGTTCGGCGCGCCCTCTGGGATGCCATCGTCAAACTGAACCCGCAAAAAATGATGGGCAATCCTGTCATGTTTGTAGTGGAGATCGGGAGCGTAATCACTTCCGTGCTGCTGGTGCGCGAGGCCACGCAGGGGCACCCGGGCTTCGGATTCAATCTGCAAATCACGCTCTGGCTGTGGTTTACCGTGCTGTTTGCGAATTTTGCGGAGGCCATGGCCGAAGGCCGCGGTAAGGCGCAAGCCGACACGCTGCGCAAAGCTCGATCTGAAACCGTAGCGAACCGGATATTGGACAAAGACAAAATCGAGAAAGTTCCGAGCTCGACCTTGCGCGCCGGCGACATGGTTCTGGTTTCCGCGGGGGAGTTTATTCCGTCTGACGGCGAAATCGTGGAGGGCGTGGCATCGGTCGACGAATCGGCCATCACCGGAGAGTCCGCTCCAGTGATCCGCGAAGCCGGCGGAGACCGCTCGGCTGTGACGGGTGGAACCCGGGTGCTCTCCGACCAGATCAAATGCAAAATCACTTCCAATCCGGGCGAGACTTTTATTGACCGCATGATCGCCCTGGTCGAAGGTGCGGAACGGCAAAAGACGCCGAATGAAATCGCACTGAACATTCTGCTGGCCGGATTGACGATCATCTTCCTACTGGCGGTGGTGACGCTGCAGCCCTTCGCCATTTACTCCGGATCTCCGCAGACAGTTTTTGTTCTGGTTTCGTTGCTGGTCTGCCTGATTCCCACGACCATTGGTGGATTGCTTTCTGCCATCGGCATCGCCGGGATGGACCGCCTGGTTCAGCACAACGTCTTGGCCATGTCCGGCCGGGCAGTCGAAGCCGCTGGAGATGTGAATACGCTGCTGCTCGACAAGACGGGCACGATCACGCTAGGAAATCGTCAGGCCTCGCGGTTCATAGCGGCTCCGGGAGTTAGTGATCAGGAGCTGGCCGACGCGGCGCAACTCTCTTCCTTGGCGGACGAAACGCCCGAAGGTCGTTCCATTGTCGTGCTTGCGAAAGAGAAATACGGTCTGCGCGGCCGGGATCTCAGCTCGCACGATGTTCACTTCGTGCCTTTCACGGCGCAAACGCGCATGTCGGGCGTGGACATGAACGGATTCGAAATCCGAAAAGGCGCCGCGGAATCCATTCAGACCTACATCACTCAAAACGGCGGTCAAATGCCTAGCGAGGTCCGAGCTGCGGTCGAACAGATCGCGCGCTCCGGCGGCACGCCTCTGGTAGTGGCCGAGAAATTCCGCGGGGCGCTGGGCGTCATCGAATTGAAAGACGTTGTAAAAGGCGGAATGACCGAGCGCTTCAACCATCTGCGGGCCATGGGCATCCGCACGGTCATGATCACGGGAGACAATCCACTCACTGCCGCGGCCATTGCGCGAGAAGCCGGCGTCGATGATTTTCTCGCCCAAGCCACTCCCAAAGACAAAATGGATCTGATTCGAAAGGAGCAAGCCGAGGGTAAGCTTGTTGCCATGACCGGTGACGGCACCAACGACGCTCCAGCGCTGGCGCAAGCGGACGTTGGCGTCGCCATGAATACGGGGACCCAGGCCGCTAAAGAGGCCGGCAATATGGTTGATCTGGATTCCAATCCCACCAAACTCATTGAGATCGTGGAGATCGGAAAGCAGTTGCTGATGACACGCGGTTCCTTGACCACGTTTTCCATCGCCAACGACGTGGCCAAATACTTCGCCATTATCCCCGCTATGTTTGCCGGCACGTTTCCTGTGCTGAATGCACTCAACATCATGGGCCTGCGGACGCCGGGATCTGCCGTGCTTTCGGCGGTCATCTTTAACGCGCTGATTATCGTCGCCCTAATTCCTTTGGCCTTGCGCGGAGTGAAATACCGTGCCACGGGCGCTGCGGCCCTTCTGCGCAGGAATCTCTGGATTTATGGGGTGGGCGGAGTGATTATTCCTTTCGCCGGGATCAAGTTGATCGATATGGTCATCACTCGGATTGGCTTGGCGTAAGAGGACCCCGTCATGAAGAAAAACTTAGTCACCGCAAGTTTGATGACCGTCGCGACAACCATTCTCCTCGGCATCATTTATCCCTTGGTCGTAACCGGACTCGCGCAGGTTTTGTTCCACGACAGAGCCAACGGACAGTTGATCGTTGTCAACGGCAAAACCGTGGGATCTCGAATCATCGGTCAGGCTTTCTCAGGCCCTGCCTACTTCCATTCGCGCCCATCGTCCGCGGGAACTGGCTATCAGGCGGACAATTCGAACGGGTCGCAACTGGGGCCAACGAATCATCAACTGATCGACCGCGTGAAGGCGGACACGGCGGCACTTCAGGCCGAGAATCCCAACGCCGCGGTCCCCGTTGATCTGGTGACGACCTCCGCCTCGGGTCTCGATCCCGAGATTACGCCTGCCGCCGCCGCTTTCCAGATTCCGCGAGTGGCGAAAGCGCGGGGGATAACCGAGGACAAGCTCGGCCTCATGGTGGCCAAGCATACCCAAGGCAGGCAATTCGGGTTTCTGGGCGAGCCTCGCGTCAACGTCCTGGAACTAAACCTGGAACTCGATCAGCAATTCCCTCCGCCTCCCGCGCATTGATCCGATCGCCGCGCGAGTTCGAAGCGTAGTTTCCATCACGGCAACTTCTAAGTCTTCAACCCAGGAAATGCTGTAATGCAAATCTTCGCCGCAGCGCGGGGAATCAGCGCACCGTCCGGGCTGTCGCCGGTCACCGGGCTTTGTGGCACAGGACTCGCGAATCCGCCTTCAGCCTGCCAGGCTGGCAGTTTGCCAGCCTTCAAGTGGAGCTTCACGGGCGCACCTTTTGCACTGAAGGGAAGATTTGCTCACTTCACTCTCGACCGCAGTAACGTCGCGCAATGGCGCCTGAGCGTCGAGCGCCATCGGGAACTCAATTTCGAACCAAAGGCCGGAATTGCGCTCGGTTCAGGTCCGTGGTTTGAGCAGGCATATACTCTCGCGGGAGAGGTCAAACTTCATTCATGAAATTGATCGCGCGAGCCATCCTCTTCGCGGCCACCCTTGCCTACGCCGGAGATTACACCCTCGGGCCGGATTCACAACCCCAGACCGGCGTTCCGAAGGGAACCGTCACAGAGTATGAGCTTCCCGCCGGCAAGTTCTACCCTGGCGCGCCACACACGTATTCCGTCTATGTGCCCGCCCAATACGATGCCACAAAACCCGCGCCCATCATGATTTTTCTCGATGGCAGTTTCTTTTCATTCGACAAAGTCCGCGCGCAGGTCGTTTTCGACAACCTCATCGCCAAGCATGATCTGCCACCGCTGATCGGAATTTTTATCGATCCCGGAACCCTGCCCGCGGTTTCTGATCAGGCACAAAACCGCGTGGAACGGATTTTCGAATACGATTCTCTGACCGATCGTTATTCCCGCTTCTTGCTGGAAGAACTGATTCCCGAAGTCGCAAAGAAGTACAACCTCTCAAGAAATCCCGACGATCGGGCGCTTTGCGGCCTCAGCACCGGGGCCGTGGGCGCCTTCATGGCTGCCTGGAACCGGCCCGACCAGTTTCGTCGCGTGCTGAGTTTCATCGGCACGTACGTTGCCATGAAAGGCGCCGACGCATTGCCGGCTCTTATACGGAAGACCGAGCCGAAACCTCTGCGCATCTTCTTGCAGGATGGCAGGAACGATCACCTCGTTCCCGCCGAACCCTACGGAACTTATTTTGCTGGAAGCTGGCCGATTAACAATCAGGTGATGTTCGAAGCCCTGGAATCCGCCGGTTACGACGCCAAACTCGTCATGGGCGATGGCGGCCACGACATGGAACAGCCTGCCGCCATCCTGCCGGACGCTCTCCGCTGGTTGTGGCGTGGCTACCCCGATCCCATCGTTGTCCACGAGCCCGCGGCCATGAGTCAGCCAGGCTGGGATCCTCGCGGTAAAGTTTATTCGGTTGTGTCAGCCGATAAGCCATGGCAACAGATCGGAGAAGCCTACGGCTCGGTAGCGAGCCCCACCGCCGATCAGGACGGCAATGTATTGTTCTCCGATTCAACGACTGGCCGTATCTACAAAGCGGACGCCGCCGGCAGCGTGACCTTGTTCAAGGATCACGCGATGGATGCCCGAGCGTTAAGAGTCGGGCCCGACAGGCGGTTGTACATCTCCCAACCCTCCCTCAATCGCATCGTGGCTTATGGGCCCAGTGCTGACGAAGAAGTCGTCGCTGAAAACGTTCAGGCCAACGACATCGCCGTCACCGCCCAGTCCACTTTCTATTTTGCTGACGCAGTCCATCGAACCGTTGGCTATATCGATGCAAAACGGCGAGTACGCATCGTCTATGATGGAGGAGAAATCGCTATACCGTCGGGCGTGGCTCTTTCCCCGGATCAGGCGATGCTGATCGTCACGGATGGGCAATCTCGCTTCAGCTGGTCATTTCAGATCGCGCCCGATGGTTCGCTTGTCCATGGTGAGCCGTACTATCGCCTTGAGATGCCAGAGACGGGATGGATGAGCGAAGTCCACGGAGTAATCGAAGATTCCGCCGGTCAGGTGTACTTCGCAACTCCGCTCGGCGTCCAATTCTGTGAAGCCAACGGCCGCGTCGCGGGAATCCTTAATCCGCCCGAGCATGGGGTTATTTCCTACATCGCTTTTGCAGGCAAGAATCTGGACTGGCTTTATGCAGCCGAAAACGGCAAACTATTTCGCCGACCTGTCAAAGTGACAGGAACGGCGGTAAGTGCACCGGTGAAGCCGCCCAAGGCTCCGCTGTGAGACCATGATCTGCCAGGCCTCGACCGCGCTTTCCACCTTGAACATGACTGGTGACAGTTTGGCGACAATCTCTCGCACCCCTTCTATGATGAAAGATGAAAACGTGTACAATTGCCCCGTTCTCGATGCCTAAAAAGACCGAAACTCGGGTGTCCAACCTCGATGCCCGTCGGGGTTAGAGCCATGAATAAGAGAACCTTTATCAGGTTTTTCGCGGCGCTGATGGCAAGCCCTATGATCTCGCCTCTGCTTGCCTGGGCGCCCGGCGACAAACTGAAAAACTGGGCGGGCAATCTCGAATACAGCACCGACCGCTTGTACACCGCCAATTCTCTCGAGCAGGTGCGGAGTTACGTCAGGAAGCAAAGCAAGCTAAAGGTGCTGGGAACGCGTCACTGCTTCAACAACATCGCAGACAGCACGGATAACCTCCTATCCTTGAAGCCGATGGACGACGTGGTGGCGTTGGATGCGGACGCGCGCACCGTAACCGTCGCTGCAGGTGTGACCTACGGAAAACTCTCTCCGTACTTGCACGGCAAGGGTTTTGCGTTGCATAACCTGGCCTCATTGCCGCATATCTCTGTAGCGGGGGCGTGCACCACGGCAACCCATGGTTCCGGCGAAAAGAATGGCAATCTCTCAACGGCGGTTTCGGCGCTTGAAATTGTCACGGCGGATGGCGAGGTCGTGAAACTCTCCCGTCAGCAAGATGGCGATACCTTTCGTGGCGCCGTGGTTGGATTGGGTGCGCTGGGCGTGATCACCAAGGTTACGCTCGATATTCAGCCCACCTACATGATGCGGCAGTACGTCTACGAAGACCTGCCGCTCGCTGCTGTGAAAGATCACTTCGATGCAATCGAAGCCAGCGGATACAGCGTGAGCCTTTTTACCGATTGGCAAAACCAGCGTGTGAACGAAGTGTGGATCAAAAGCCGCGAGGAAAAAGGCCAGACGTTCGACGCGCCCCTGGAATTCTTCGGAGCGAAACTGGCCACGAGAAATCTGCATCCTATTGCCGAACTTTCTGCCGAGAACTGCACCGATCAGATGGGTGTGCCCGGCCCCTGGTATGAACGATTGCCGCACTTTCGCATGGGTTTCACGCCCAGCGCCGGCAAAGAATTGCAATCGGAATACTTCGTGCCCCGTCAGCATGCAGTCGAGGCAATTCTAGCGGTGGAACGATTGCGTGACCAGGTGAGTCCACACCTAATGATCTCGGAAATCCGGGCGATTGCCGCCGACAACTTATGGTTGAGTCCGTGTCATGAACAACCCTGCGTAACCATTCACTTCACCTGGAAACAGGATTGGCCCGCCGTCAGCAAGCTGTTGCCGGTAGTTGAAAAAGAACTAGCTCCATTCAACGCCCGCCCGCACTGGGGAAAACTGTTTGCCACATCGCCGGCTGTGCTCAGATCCATTTATACGAAGCTGCCCGCCTTCATTCAATTGACAAAGAAGTATGATCCGCGGGGAAAATTCCGGAACCAATTCTTGAACACGAACATCTTCACCTAGCGCGCGTGTCGCGCTGAAAGCAGGCCAGCGGAAGTTGTGAATTCTGCGAAAGCCGCAAACAGTGATCGCCGCGAGGCCAAGGACATCGAATCACCACATGAATCGACGCAAATTCTTGGCGCAAGCCGCAGGGATGGCCGGGGCTGCGATTGCTCAGTCGGGTTTCGCTGGCGCGCTGCAAGCCGCGTCACGTAGGCCCGATGTGCGTGTAAACCTCGACGTGGCTCAAACTATTGCGGTGATCCCGCCAGACTTCATGGGTCTCGGCTACGAAATTTCTTCGGTCGCGCGTCCGGGCCTGCTCAGCGGGCAAAATTCGGTTTACTTGCAACTTGTCCGGACCTTGGGACGGCACGGAAATATTCGCGTCGGTGGGAATACTGCGGACTTCGCCTCCTACGCTGCGACAGGCGAGCCACTCTCCTCACCCGAAGGAAAGGTAGGGTCTGTCGTTAACGATGCGGTGCTGCGCGACCTTGGCACCTTTCTCGACGCAACCGGATGGAAACTCATTTGGGCGCTGAACCTGGGCAATGGCAATCAGGAAAACGCGATTGATGAGGCGAAGGCCGTTACCGCGGCGGCGAAAGGTAGTCTGCTCGGCTTTGAAATTGGCAACGAGCCTGACCTGTTTCGACGCCGCGAAGCTCATCGCCATAAGAACTACGACTACGATGCCTACCTTCGCGAATATCGCGCCTATCGCGACGCGCTCCGGAAGGCAATTCCCGACGTCGCATTGATCGGCCCTGACGCGGCAGTCGCGACGGACTGGCTCACGAAATTTGCTGACGACGAAGGCAAAGATATCAAGCTCCTCGCCCAGCATTATTATCGTGAGGGCCAAAATCCGACCAGCACCATCGACAAACTTCTGCACACCGATCCCAAGCTCTCTCCGATGCTTGCGAAGCTGCGGGCCGCGTCGGAATCTTGCGGCGTGCCCTATCGCATTTGCGAAACCAACTCGTTTTCGGGCGGCGGCAGGCCTGGCGTGAGCGACACGCTCGCGGCGGCTCTCTGGGTGCTGGACTTCATGTTCACCCTCGCTTCCGCAGGTTGCGCCGGAGTGAACCTGGAGACCGGAGTCAACCAGCTCGGTTTCATCAGTTCCTACTCGCCAATCGGCGACGATGAACAAGGACATTACTGGGCAGCTCCTGAGTACTATGGCATGCTTGCCTTTGCGCAGGCCGGCATCGGTCGCATTATCGGATGCACCATTGATGCCGGAGACCGAAACATCAAAGCCTACGCCACCCAGCCGGCCAAAGACGGCTTCGATCTCACGCTCATTAACAGAGAGCCCTCATCCGATGCTCTCGTTTTTATAGACACTGGCGTAGCCGCATCTTTTCGGGAGGGCTCGCTCATCCGCCTCTCTGGGCCGTCGCTCGAAAGCAAATCCGGCGTCACTCTCGCGGGTGCGGCCGTTCCTTCCACTGGTTTATGGAAACCTGCCCGGAGCGAAGAGGTCAAAAGAACTCGAGGAAAATTGCGGGTTCGCCTTCCCGCCGCCAGTGCCGCGATCGTCACGCTGCGTCCCTGAGCTTTACCTCCACCGCAGAGAGTTCCGATCGATGAATCGCAAATTACGCAGGCGTGACATTTCCATCAGATTTCTCGTAAGAGGTGAAAGGAAGCGGGTCCGTAATGTTAACGTTTACATTCGCCGCCCAACGAAGTAAACTGTGCCGCGGTTCACCACTGCATGAAAGAGGACTCCGCCCTATGTGCCGTTGCCGCTTTTCTTCCACCAGCTTTCTTGCTGTCGTCGTGCTGTTCGGCACGCTCGCTCTTGCACAATCCTATCGGCCGCCGGCAGTTCCCCTGGTTACGCACGACCCCTATTTCAGCATTTGGTCTACGAGCGACGAACTGAACGGCAGTCCCACTCGCCACTGGACGGGCAAAGCGCAACGCCTGACGGGACTGATTCGCATCGACGGAAATGTGTTCCGCTGGATGGGAGACTCCCCGCGGACCGTCGCTCCGCTTCCGCAGACAGGATTAAAGTTCACGCCTACGCGTACGACGTATCAGTTTGCCGGTCACGGCGTATCGCTCGAAGTGCATTTCCTGTCCCCCTTGCTTCCGAGCGACCCCGACGTGATGTCCCGGCCCGTCACCTATATCACCACGACGGTACGCTCGCAGGATGCCGCACCGCACAGCGTCCAGCTGCTGTTCGCCGCCGATGCGTCAATCGCTGTCGATAGCGGCACGCAGGAAGTTGTTTGGTCGCGTTCGCAGCTCAAAACGATGACGGTCTTGCGGGCCTCCAACTTCGAACAGCCGTTACTGCAGAGAAGCGGCGACGATCTTCGCATCGACTGGGGGTATCTGTTACTGGCTGTTCCTGACCAGCCCGGAGCCAGCGCCTCCACGCAGCTGAGCGACGATGTCGAGTCGCAATTCGCCGAGGGCAAGCCCTTGTCATTCGACGACATCGACATGCCTCGGCGTGCGGATCGCAGAACCATCCTGGCCTCCGTGTTCGATCTCGGGCAGGTGACCAGCACCGCGGCATCACGCCATATTCTCTTGGCCTACGACGATATTTATTCCATTGAATACCTCAACCGCTGGATGCGCCCTTACTGGCGTCGCAACGGCATGACCATAGGCCAGCTGCTTGAAAAGGCGGAACAGGAATACGGCAGCCTGGATCAGAGATCTCGGCAGTTCGACGAAGAATTGTCAACCGACCTGCGCCGCGTGGGCGGAGAAGCCTATGCCGAGGTGGCAGAACTTTCGTTTCGGCAGGCCATCGCGGCACACAAACTGGTGGCCGACGTGGATGGCCGTCCCATGCTTTTTCCCAAAGAGAATTTCAGCAATGGCTGCATTGCGACCGTCGACGTCATCTATCCTTCTTCGCCGTTTTTCCTGCTCTTCAACCCGGAACTTCTCAAGGCTCAACTGCTGCCGTTGATGGAATACACCGAGACCGGCCGCTGGCGTTTCCCGTTCGCGCCCCACGATCTGGGTACGTATCCCAAAGCGGACGGACAGGTCTACGGCGGCGGCGAACGCACGATCGAGAATCAGATGCCTGTGGAAGAGAGCGGCAACATGCTGCTGATGTTCGCTGCGCTGGCGAAAATCGAGGGCAACGCGAACTATGCCAATCGCTACTGGCCGCAATTGCAGCAGTGGGCTGAATTTCTGCGCAAGGAAGGAATGGACCCGGGCAATCAGCTCTCGACCGACGACTTCGCCGGCCACCTGGCGCATAACGCGAATCTATCGATCAAGGCGATTCTCGCTCTCGGAGGCTATTCCGTTTTAGCCGAGATGACCGGACGTAAATCCGAGGCGACCACCTACCATCAGCTGGCTCAGGACATGGTCAACCACTGGATACAAATGGCACAAGATGGCGATCATTACCGGCTGGCCTTCGACAAGCCCGACACCTGGAGTCAAAAATACAATCTGGTGTGGGATCGCATCCTCGGCCTCAACCTGGTTCCGGCCAAGATTGCGCAAACCGAGATTCACTTCTACGAGACGCATCTGAATAAATACGGCCTGCCCCTCGACAACCGGCGCGATTACACCAAACTCGATTGGGAAGTCTGGACCGCAACTCTCGCCGATAATCGCGACGATTTCAATACTTTGATCGCGCCACTGCAGCACTTCATCAACGAGACGCCGAGCCGCGTTCCTCTTACGGATTGGTATTCGACGATGGACGCCAAAGAATCCGGTTTTCAAGCGCGTTCGGTGGTTGGCGGCGTTTATATCCCGTTGCTCGCCGCTCCCGATCTCTGGAAAAAATGGTCGTCCAAGGCAAAGGTTTCTGCACAGCACTAAGGCAACCCGCGCCGCAAGGCCGGTTGCCCGCTCTCAAGGCTCGGATTGGGCAAGCAAACTTAGCCGTCACGGAAATAACATCTACGAGGACTTCCTTATGAAACGCTGTTCAAAGACGGCACTCATTACGTTGGTTGTGGCTTTGTTCCTCTCAGCCGCGTCGATCAACGCACACGCCCAACGCTGGTCCGAGGCGCAGGCCAACGCCTGGTATGCGCAGCAACCCTGGCTGGTCGGCGGCAACTATGTTCCGACCAACGCCATCAACCAACTTGAGATGTGGCAGGCGGAAACCTTTGACCCGCAACAGATCGACAAGGAATTGGGCTGGGCGGAGGGCTTGGGCATGAACACGATGCGCGTGTTCCTGCACGATCTGCTCTGGCAGCAGGATTCAGCGGCCTTCACGCGCCGCATCGACACGTTCCTCACCATTGCTGATAAGCATCACGTTCACCCGGTCTTCGTTCTGTTCGACTCCTGCTGGGAGCCCGAGCCGAAGCTTGGACCGCAACATCCGCCAATTCCGGGTGTGCACAACTCAGGCTGGGTGCAGGGGCCGGGTGAGCCCGCGCTCAAGGACCGATCGCAATACCCGCGACTGAAAGAATACGTGCACGGCGTAGTGGGCGCCTTCGCCAATGACAAGCGCATCGTGGCCTGGGACGTATGGAACGAGCCCGCCAGTAGCCCCGAAGTGATCGCGCTGTTGCCGCAAGTATTTGCCTGGGCGCGCGAAGCTCATCCTTCGCAGCCTCTTACCAGCGGAACCTTTCAGCAAAACTTCGCTCCGATCGGCTCGGAGAAGCCAACGCCGATCACCGAAATCCAGTTGGCGGAATCCGACATCATCTCGTTTCACAACTACAGCTGGCCTGAGGACTTCGAGAAACACGTCGTGGGACTGAAAAAATACAATCGCCCGGTGATCTGCACGGAATACATGGCGCGCTCGGCCGGAAGCACCTTCGATACGATCCTGCCCATCGCGAAAAAGTATCACGTCGCCGCCATCAACTGGGGATTCGTCGTCGGCAAAACACAAACCAATTTGCCCTGGGACTCCTGGGAGCGCCCCTACGTCAGAACGCCGCCCACGGTTTGGTTTCACGACGTCCTGCACGTTGACGGTACGCCCTACCGCGAGCATGAGGCCGAGATCATACGCGAGTTGACGGGCAAAGCAACCGCCAGGAATTAGTGGAAAGCTCCCTTAAGCTTGAAAGCTCATCGATGATCCGGCGCCGACCCACGCTTTCGTTGTTGGCGGTCGCGTTTTCCGCGATCGCCTTCGTTGGCGCTTCTTCCCCGCAACGCGAGATTGGCCGCGTGGGAGGTAGCGCGATTTTCGTCGCCACTCAGGTGCGAGGCAAATGGGGCTTGGCGGTGAAAGGCGCAGGCTTGGCCTCGGTGGTGCAACCCGAGCCCGTGGCCCTTGAGTTTTTCCACGCCCCGGACACAATCTCCCACCAATCTTCCGGCTACGACCGGATGGAAATCTCACAGGCGAGAGCGCTGGGCCGAACGCAACTGGTTGGCCCCGATAAAACGCGGTTCACCGTTGAGGACCAATGGACGATCAACGGAACCGAGATTCAACTTTCTCGAAAAGTAACCGTGGCAGGTAGGGCGAACGATGGATTTCTCACTTCCATCACGTTCCTCCATCCGGTCGCGCATCCTCGATCGGAAGTCGATTACTTCGCGCCCGGCATGATCTACGGCAACACGGATCATCTCTCTCCCGCAGCGATTGGCGGCGGCGATACGTATGGCGCCACTGGCCATGGTCAAATTCAAATCCGGGAAGACCGGCTGCCCGCTCCCATGTTTGGAGTTCATTTTTCGGATGGCTCAGCCCTCACGGTCCTGGACCCTGCACCGGATGGGGCGACCACGCGGGCCGACTCACACGATACTGTCGCACACGCCATGGTGGACGAGCGGTTTCAATTCGGCGCAGTCGGCGCGCATCTTGCCGGTGGCCACCACGAGCAAGGTTATTGGTTTCCAGGCACCGAGGGGGAAGTAACATACGCGGGCAATACCTATCCAAACGGTCAGCTCCGCACCTGGCGCCGGCGCTACCACCCCGTGCGCAACGGAATAACCCAGCAGTACCGAGTGCAGTTTCGCTTCTCGAGTGGAGAAGAGTTTCCGGCCTACTACCGCAACGCCTGGCGCTGGGCCTACGACACGCTCAAGCCACCGATCACATGGCAAAATCTGCCTGTCATCCAGAGAAGCATCATCGACGTGCTGGCCAGCCAGGTGCAAGCGGTCGCTGACCGTGCCGGTATCCCAAATTTCTTGTCGGCTGTTCCTGACAGAAAGTTGCCAACCGATCCCCACGCCATTATGGGATTCACCGGCAAGAACCTGGAGTCAGCAGAGTTTCTGCTGGCGGACGCACAAGCTGACCCGGACTCCGTCCGCGCCTCACATGACCGTGAGCTGGGCCTTGCGATTTTCAAGTCCTTCATGCAACTGCGAATGAATCCTCCCGTTGGAGAGGGTTTTGACATACAGACAGGAGAGCCGGCGCTCGCAATTCCGCGCGATCATCGTGTCTACCTTCGCTCCTTCGCGGATGACATGAAAGCGACGCTGCGCGCTTATCGCCGCGAGAAACTGGCTGGAAATCTTCATCCGGATTGGCTGGCCTGGTCTCGGCAATTTGGAGACTGGCTACTGACTCAGCAGCGGACCGACGGCGGATTTCCACGAGCCTGGCTTCCCGGCACAGGCGCGGTCGCGGATGCCTCTCCTGCCTCCAGTTATAACCCAGTTCCGTTTCTGGTGTTGCTGAGCCAGGAAACTGGAGATGCTCGATATCTCGAGGCTGCCCAGCGCGCCGCCGATTTCGTGTGGACGCGTGGACAATCAACGGGTCAGTTTGTTGGCGGCACCATCGACAATCCGGATGTGCTGGACAAAGAAGCCGGTACGCTCTCGACGGAAGCGTATCTGGCCTTGTTTGATGCCACGAAGAACTCCAAATGGCTCGACCGCGCCCGTGTCGCAGCTGACTATGCGGAGACATACATCTACATTTGGAATGTCCCCACGCCCTCCGATGAGGACGATGCACTGCCGCACTGGAAAAGAGGCGTGCCCACGTATGGAGTTCAACTCATCGCGACCGGTCACACGCTCGTGGATGACTATATGTCGTTCGACGTGGATGAATACGCAAGACTGGCCCGCTGGACGGGTGATCCGCATTACCTCTCGATTGCCAAGCTTCTGCTTCACGACACCAAAAACATGACCGCGGTTCCCGGGCGCACCTATGATCTAAAGGGCCCCGGATGGCAGCAGGAACACTGGAGCATGGCTCCAATTCGCGGATTCGGACTGCACCGCGGATGGCTGCCCTGGGTAGCGACCAGCCAACTCAAGGGGATTTTCGGACTCAGGGACTTCGATCCGGAACTCTACCGCCAACTCTCCGCGCCCGACGCGAAGGCAGGAAATTAGGCTACCTTCCTCACTTTCCACCCGACTACTTCCCCCCCGCCTTCCCGGTCAGCTCGCGAATGATCGCCACTTCCCGTTCTCGATACGGTTTTCCGTCTGCATAGAAAAGTTCATGAAACCATACCGGCGGTTTCTCCAGCGTGTAAGGTCGAGACCACGAGTCCCACGGAAGATTGGTTTGAGTTTTTCCCACAACAAAGCCCCAGTTGATGGCTCCCACGTGATGCTTCTTGGCTATGGGCAGGATCGCGTCGAATGTGCTGCCCACCGGACGCGCCATGAACTCGGTGCAAATTACGGGGCGGTGATAGCCCTCGAGCCAGCCCAACTGCTTTTCGAATTCCTCCGGCCAATCGTAGTTATGGAATGAGATCACGTCAGACTGTTCCAATTGAATCCGCGCCATCGGACTCGCCTTCGCCAGAGAGGACCAATCGCCATCCCAGACACCACTAGTGAGAGGCTGCGCCGGATTCGTCGCCCGCGCCCATTCAAAAACCTGGGGCAATAACGCCACCACCAGGTCTTTCTTGTTTTTGGGCTCCATCGTGTCATAGGAGCCTTCGTTCATGTTGTCCGGCTCATTCCAGAGATCCCAACCCAGTATTCGCGAATCGTTGGCAAATGTCCCGACCACCCCCTGGACGTAGGCTTTCAATCTGGGATATTCGCTCGGATTCTGCAGAGCCACTGCCCCCGGACTCTGCACCCAGCCCGAATTGTGCACTCCGGGAATCGGCGGATGCTGTGGCCCAAGCTTCGGACTCGGGTCCCAACACGAATCAAAAAGCACGAACAAGGGACGAATATGATGCTTGGCTGCGATCGACAGAAAAATGTCGATTCGTTGCTTGAAGCCGGAGGCGTCCTGTTGCCAGAGCCTGTCATGCAGGAACACGCGCATCGTGTTCATGCCGATCCCTTCCGCCCAGCCGAGTTCCTTGTCGATCTGCTGAGGATCAAAGCTGGCGGCCTGCCACATCTCCAGTTCATTGATCGCGTTTGACGGTATAAAGTTGCTTCCCACCAGCCAGGGCTGCGCCTGGTACCACGCGTTCGCCTTCGCCTCACTCCACCGTTGTGATTGCGCGAAAGTGCTCGCGGAGAGGGCAAGAACGCACGTCAGAACGAAAGCCATCGAGCTAAGCCGCTTCATCATCAGAATTCCTCCAAGAGTTTGGTGAGAACAGCAGGTATAGCGCAGAAGCTCGGACCGTCGATTCGGCGCCACGCAGCCAGTGAAAGAAAATCTGTGAGATACTGCCAGCGATGTAAACGATTGCATCCGATATGCTGTTTGTCAATAACATTGTGCCGCTCTGCACGCCCTCTATGTACTCGCTTACAAATCTTAACCTCCAGACAGCGTCATTGCGATGGTTATGCGTGGGGAAGAAAATATCATGAAAAGCGGGATCCTCTTGCGCTTGGTGTTATCCGTACTGTCCGCGCTATCCCTTGCAAGTGCACAAGCGCTATCGCAACCGAAATCCACGAGCCAAAACACCAGAACCGTAATCACCGTCGACGTCTCCAAGCCGCTAGCTTTCAAAATTCCCCCAACAATCTTCGGAACATTCCTCGAGCCGATCGGCAACTCCACCTACGGAGGCCTCTGGGCCGATGCGCTCACCAACCCCAGCTTCGAGGAGAATCTGTGGTCGGCGCGCCGCATTGTGGAGATGATCAAAGAGGAGCCAGCTCTGGCGCGGGCCTCATCCCTTGGCCTACCGCTGCCCTGGGAGCCGCTCGATTACTCTCAGGGAGAGCGCTACGAGCCCCGATGGAATGATGCCGCCAACTCCGATCGCTCGTTGCTGATCATGGCTCTTCCAGAAAAAGACACCGGCGTTCGGGAGAAAGTCTATCTGCCCGTGCATCGAGTGTTGCGATACAACGCCAGCGCCTACGCGAAACACATCAGCGGCCCCCGCTCGCTGGAAATTTCCATTCGCGAGCGAAACCGCGCCGACATCGTGCTCGCCACTCAGACTGTAGAACTGAAAGGTGAAGGCTGGCAGAAGTATGAGGTCACGCTGGATATTCCCGAAGGTAAACTCGCACCGCTCGAACCCGCGGACTTCGTGCTCTCCGCGCGTGACACGACCCGCGTGCTGGTCGACCAGGCCGGTTTGTTCCCCGCCGACGCCATCGACGGCATGGATCCCGACATGATTTCGATGTCTCGTGCCATGAAGACTCCACTGATGCGTTTCGGGGGCAACTTCACTTCTGCCTATCACTGGCCCGACGGGATCGGTCCGCGGGACAAGCGCGTCTCCATGCTTAACGTGGCGTGGGGAATTCCGGAGTACAACCAATTCGGAACCGATGAGTTCCTCGAGTACTGCAAATTGATCGGCGCGCAGCCGCAGATCGCCTTGAACCTTGGCACGGGCACGCCGGAAGAGGCCGCCGCCTGGGTGAAGTACGTGAACGAACACTGGGGCGACCGCTCCGGTGGATTGCTATGGGAACTCGGCAACGAGCTATGGGGCACGTTTCAGGCGGGATATCCCACCATTGATTTCATCGCCGCCCGTACCAAAGCGTTCAGCGACGCCGTGCGAGCGGTCGATCCGGCAGCAAAGTTGATCGGCACCGGCGGTGATCCGGATTCCTATTCCGCCTGGAATGCCGCGCAGCTGACGAACCCTGCCGGAACGTTCGCCTATCTCTCAACCCACTTCGTCGTGGGTGATGCCGAAACCGTCAAGAAAAATCCTTCGCCGGACTTCCTTTCCCAGGCGTCCTTCGCACTGCCCATCGGCCTGGAACGCAAGTTGCGCGAGATGCGACAGCAACTGGAAAGCAGCGGCGCAAAAGACATTCGCACCGCATTCACCGAGTGGCTCTTCCACGCTCCAGAAGATGTCGCGCCGCGTTTCGACAACATGGGCGGAGCCATCGCCGCCGGCGGCTTCCTCAATATGCTGCTGCGCAACGCCGACATCGTCCCCATCTCAGACATGACGGGGGTGATCGAGTTTGGCGGCATCTGGAAAAAACGTGGAAGAGTGTACGCCACTCCGGCGTACTACGCGTTCACCATGTATTCCACTTCCGGCGCCGCTCAACCCGTAACCACCGATACGCAAGGCGAGACCTACGATGTGCACGACGGCATCACCAGGACTCCCGAGATCCCGAATGTACCCTACCTGGACGTGGTCGCAGCTCTGAATGACGCGAAAGATGCTCTGACGCTGTTCTGCGTGAATCGTGATCTTTCTCGCGATCTCACCGCCGATATCTCATTACGCGGCTTTGTCCCAGCCAGTGCCAAAGCGACGACACTGTTCTCCTCGAGCATCTACGATCAGAACGATGAACTGCATCCGCAAGCGGTTCACTCCCGGCCGGAACCGCTTACGATCCATTCCCCGAAGTTTCAATACACGTTTCGGCACGAGAGCGTGACCGTGATTCAGTTGCAAAATAAAAATAAATGACCAGCCGCCTGACTGGGACATCAGGTTCGGTTCGCCGTGATCTCAACCGATCGAACATAGTGGCCCGCATTCAATCGCCGGGCAGGCACGGAATCGCCCTTCACTCGGAGCTGGATGTCATAAATCCCGGGTTCATTCGGACTCCAGGGATGGGTCCAGAAACTCCACGGGTCGTTAACACTCTGCTTAAAATCATCAACCGGGACGAAATCCTCCGCCTCATTGAAACGTATCTCCAGCCCGCCTACTGTCCCCGAACCTCCCCACGCAATGCCCACAACGCGGTACGTGATTTTTCCCTCGACCCGCCATTTCTCCACCCGGACGGGCATTGCCGCCTGTTCAATCACGGCGCGGCGATAATCCTTGGCCAGCTTTGGCATGCCGTCCTGCATGGTTCGGCCCGCGAATTCCTCCATCTGAGAAGTCACAACCGCATCTTCGCCCACCACCGTGATCTCATTGACCCACTTGATGCACGTGCACCCATACCAGTTCGGCACCACCAGGCGAACTGGAGCGCCATGGTCCTTCGTCAACGACGATCCATTCATCTTGGTCGCGAAAAAAGCTTTCGACGCATGAAGTTCGTCCACCGTGAAAATCCAACTCGCTCCCGGCGACGACGAGGAAGACGCAATCGGGTAGCGATCGAATCCCGAAATCAGCACGCGGCTTGCAGGCTTATCGATTTTCGCCGATTCGAGAATTTCAGACACCGGCACGCCCGCCCAATCCGCGACGCTGAGCATTCCGAAGTGTGCGAGCCGCACATTGCCCGAACATTCCATCAAATGCAAACCGGCGGGCTTCGACATCGTTTCTAACGCCGGCAGGTCGATTTCCATTGGTCGCTTAAGAGGCCCCGTCACCTCGATCACCCACGGCTTGCGATCGTCAAGAAACTCAGACGCGCGCGTTCGCAAGTAGAACTTTTCCGTCGGCGTGATCGGATGCTCCGGCGTAACCCCGGAGAGATCCGTGTAGAGACGCCCATCCAACCCCGCTCCCATAGGGATCTCCATGGGCAGGATTCCTTCTCCCACAAATTCGACTAACTCGACAAATCGCCCTTGCCGGAAGGCATCCCTTTGCGCATCCTGGCCCAACCCGGGCATTCGCAATTCGTCGAAGCCGATCAGCGCTACGCCCGCCGCAGTCAGAGACGTCTTCAGCATCTCCCTCCGGGTCATCCGCGTTTTTCTTTTATCACCCATGCTGGCCCGAAACGCTCGCTACTAAAAGTTGCCGAGCTCAGAAGTCATGCAGATTCAGCTGCCGCAAATCGCCCTTCCACGCTGCGTCCAGTTCGCGCTGCACAAATCCCGCGTCATAAGAGCTCCCGCGCGATCGCACTACCTGCAACAGCCCAAACAGCGAGCGCGGATTCCTCGGATTCCGCCGCAAGTCTTCCCGAAAAACTTGCTCCGCTTCAGACACTTGTCCGCCCAGAAACAACGCCGCTCCCAGCGACTCGCGCACCGGATAAAACCAGCTCGGCGGCTCGGCATATTTCATACCGTCCTGAATTGCAACCGCGTCCCGTAGTTGCGCGATGGCCTCATTCCCGTCGTTCCTTGCTGTTGCCAACTTCGCCGCCAGCACATCGGATGCAATCTTCACAACATCGCGCGATCTATTGGGTGACATGGCAAAGGTCTCATCCGGCGAAGCGTCCTCCAAAGCCTCCCTCACAGCCTGCTGTTCCACCTTAGCCGCCGCAAGCTTTCCGGTCGCCGCGAGTGCCATGCCTCGGGCAAAATGCCACGCGGTGTTCGCAATCTTGAGATTTACATCTGGTCTCGGCAGCTTCAGAATCTCGTCCCAACGATGGAAGCGCACCAGCACTTCAGGTAGCACGGTAAGAAACACTTCCAGCTGCGGCATTTCCTTTATGTGCGGCAATACCTGGCCCACGAGCTTGCTCGCGGCCTCGCGAGCCACCGGATTGTGGCCGTCCATGCCTGCCGCGGCGGCGAGAAAGTACAAGTCATGCAGGTACGACAAAACCGTAAACATCCCCGGCCGCGTTGTGTCCCGCATGTGGCTCGCATCCACTAACGCAGCTTTCACGCAAGCGTCTTCCGCGGCGAGATAATCCCCCGTCCGAAGGTAGATATGTGCAGGCATGTGCACGATATGCCCGATCGACGGCGCAAGAGACGGCAGCACACTCGCATAGGACAGCGCGCGCTCCGGAGTGGGCGACCCTTCCACGGCATGGATGTAAAAGTGCGCGGCCCCAAGATGACGCGGGTCGCGTTTCAGCACCGACTCCAAAACCGAAAGAATCTCCGGAGTTTCTTCCCAGGGCGTACCGTCGGCGTTCCACAGCGCCCACGGACTCAGGTTCATCATCGCTTGCGCGTAAAGAGTGGCCGCATCCAGATCGTCAGGATAACTTTGCGCGAGATCGCGCATGGCATTCTTGAATTCCAAGGCCTCCTGCTCGCGGTTCGGGTTCGCGCAATTGCAGTACCTCTTGCTCAAGGCATCGATATAAGCGCGCTCAACCGCGGGGCCGTTCTCCGACAACGTCAACGCATTCTGCACCGCCTCGTTGGCCGCGCGTTCTCGCCCCGGATCGCCAGCCGTGTGATAGTAGTAGTCTGACCCCAGCGCGTAGGCCATGCCCCAATAAGCCATTGCCATATTCGGGTCAAGCTCGGAGGCGCGGCGAAATAAGACTGCAGCCCCGCTGGTATCGAGCGCGTAAATCAACTCCAGGCCCTCGTCAAAAAGATGTTGGGCTTCCACGCTCTTGGTGTTCACCGGGTGACGGCGGCTATTAGAATCATTCGGCAAAACTCCTGGAGTGGGTGTGTGTCGGGCCCGCGGTGACTGCTGGGCGAAGCCACCTGCCGCGAAGATCACTACCAGCGCCGAAGCCAGAAATACATGTTTCGCCAAAGTATTCACAGTTCTTGACTCGGGCCCTGATCTCTTTACTGCAACTCGCTCACCCGGCGCCTGCGCTCGCGCGGAACCACTGGATTCACGGGAATTTTCTCTGATGACTTCAAAAATACGCACAATTCTATACCCTGCCTGTGTTACTGTGTTTGGCGGTGCAGCGCTGCAATCGCTTACATCCACAGGTCTGTCATGCGCGGTTTGGTTTCTTGGGACACTGGGTCGAACGAGTCTAGAATCTCCGTATGCGTTTTGAAGTGAGTCGTCGCGGCAGCTCCACCTGGCTTCTTCCAGCCCAATGCTTGTTGATTTCTCTCGTGGCTTGCCTGCCCGCGAGCGCCACCTCAACTCCCTCCACACCTCAATCGGCATCCGCTCAATCCACCCAGGCCGACCAGTCCTATCAACAGGGAGTCGAATCCCTGAGCCACGAGCAGTGGAAAGCTGCGGTTTCTGCCTTTGAAGAAGCTCTCAGGCTCGACCCGCGCCGCGCCGACGCAGCAAACGGCCTGGGCGCTGCCCTGGGCAAGTTGGGCGACCAACAGGCCTCTCAGGCTGCGTTTCGCCGCGCCATCGAGATTGATCCCAACTACGCCGGGGCCCACTACAATCTCGCATTGTGGCTGCGCGAATCCGGCGACCTCGACCAGGCCTTCTCCGAACTGAATACTGCACTCAAGCTGCAACCCGATTATGAGGCCGCGCAACTCGCCTTAGCCTTGATTTTCCAGCAACTGGGCGAGCCCGACAAAGCCGTCCCACTCTTCAAGGCAGCTCTCCAACTGGACCCCCGTTCCGCTGAGACTCACAATTGGCTCGGGCTTGCCTACGCCCAGGAGAATCATCTCCTCGATTCGATCGCCGAGTTCCAGCAAGCCATCGACCTCAACCCCGACGATCTCGACGCATATAACAATTTGGCGTCCGCTCTCGCTAAGGCGGACAGGTTCGACCAAGCAATACGCGTATTTCGTTCCGCCCTCACTCGCTCGCCCCAGGACGCCGAGCTTCGCTTGCACCTGAGCCGGACCTTGCGCGCTAAAGGAAGCCTGGACGCGGCAATACTGGAGCTGAAAGCAGTCTTGAAAAATGGCGACAATGCCGACGCGGAATGCGAACTCGCCGAAATCCTGCGTCAAAAGAGCGACTTCCCGGGCGCGATTGATGCGTCGGAGAAGGCCCTCGCTCTCAATCCCGGGATGAGCAACGCCTATCGAAACCTGGGCTTGGCCTTGCACGCAGAATCTGCCGCGCGTCTGCCTCAACGCAGCGTCCCGCCGTACACCGCGCCTCATCACCAGCCCAACGCCGAAGCCAAGGATCATTACGATTCTGGCGCTGCACGGCTTTCCAAGGGAGACACGCAGAGTGCGGAGAAAGAATTTGAAAAGGCCGTCGCCGCCGACCCGAACTGGGCGGAAGCTCACAATCTTTTTGGTTTCGTACTCGGCCAACTGGGCGATCTGCCCACCGCAACCGACCAATTGCGCAAGGCCGTGAAATTGGACCCGGCCCTCGCCACCGCCCACTACAACCTGGGCGTGGCACTCTGGTACGGCCGACAACAATCCGACTCAATGTCCGAGTTGCGCACCGCTGTGCGCTTGGACCCAGCTTTCGCCGAGGCCTACTCGTTTCTCGGCATGGCCTCCGGGCACAGTGGTGACATGAATGGCGGGCGCCGCTACCTCGAACGCGCCATCAGCCTGAATCCCGACCTGCCGGGCCCGCATATCGATCTCGGCATCCTCCTTCTCAAGACAGGTCAGTCCTCCGCCGCTTTCGAACAGTTTCAATCCATAGTCAATAAAGACGCGGCCGATCCCATTCCTGACCTCGAAGTCGCGGTCGACGCCATGCGGCAAGCGATCGCTCAAAAAACCGACGATCCCTTCGCCTGCGACACTCTGGGCCTTCTCTTGGGCAAGGCTGGCAGTGACCCGCAGTTGGTGATCGAGCAATTTCGCAGAGCTATCCAACTCCGCCCCAACTTCGCCGAAGCTCACAATCATCTCGGCCTGGCCCTGATTCAAACCGGAGACGATGAAGCGGCGGTCAAAGAATTTCGCGAAGCCATCCGCTTCAATCCGAATGATGCCGAAGCTCATGGCAATCTCGGAGCCACGCTCACCTCCAACAACGACGACGAAGCCATCAGCGAACTGGAGCGTTCCATCGCCTTGCGCCCGGATTCCGCAAAAGTTCAATACAACCTCGCCATGGCGTATCTGCAGAAGTACGGCGTCGACAAGGAAATCAGCCAGCTGCAAAAAGTGATCGCGCTCGACCCGAAATTCGCCGACGCCTACTACGCTCTGGGCAAGGCGCTCATGCAGAAGGGGCAAGTGCAAGACGCCATCGCGCCACTGCGCCAGGCCGTGAGCCTCAATCCCACGTCGGGCCCCGCTCACTACCAACTGGGCCTGGCGTTATCCCGGGCAGAGAAGACCGAAGAAGGCAAGTCCGAACTCGATAAAGGACTGAAGCTCACTCAGGCCGACGAGCAGAATCGCAAGGCCAGCACGCTCGAAGCGCAGGCGAAACTCGAATTGGACAAAGGAGAAACTCGCCAAGCCGCGGATGATCTGGCGAAGGTCGTGCAGTTGTTGCCGGATTACGTGGAGGGCCATTGGATGCTGGCCCAGGCCTTGGCCCAGTCGGGTGACCTCGACGCCAGCATTCCCGAATTCAAGCGAGCCCTGGAACTCCAGCCGAACCTCTACGCCGCGCAATTTGGCCTGGGTCAAGTTCTGCGAAAAAAGGGCAACCTCGCCGCCGCCTCCGCGGCCCTTCGCGAGGCCATCCGTCTGCGGCCTTCTTCAGCCGAAGCCTATAACGAGTTGGGTCTGACGTTAAACGCGGAATCCGACTGGAATGGGTCCGCCGCGGCCTTTCAGAAGGTTCTGCAAATCGATCCCAGAGATTCCGCAGCCAGGGAAAATCTCGATGCCGTTCTCAAGAGAACCGCCTCTGCTCAGGCGGCCGCTCGCAGTTCGACGCAACCGGATTCAACCGCGTCGTCGCGGCGCCAAACGACTGAACTAGTTCCGGACCAGGGGGGTGACGATCTCGATCAGATCAAGCGTCTCGAGACCGCCATCGAAAAAGACAAAATCGATGAGGTCGAGCCTCTCACCCGCGCCTACCTCAACGACCATCCGAATTCCTGGCGAGCCCACTATATCCACGGATATGTCCTGTTCCGCATGCGCCGAATCGGCGATTCCATCAAAGAATTGGCCAGGTCTCTGGAACTGAATGCCGAGAACCCCGAAGCGCACAAGATTCTTGCCAAAGATTTCGTCATCATCGGCGAGGTCGATTACGCCCAAACCGAATTGCAGCAGGCGGTGCGCCTGAAACCCGAGTCAGCCGAAATCCATTACAGCCTGGGCGAAGTCTATTCCGCGAAAGACATGCTGAAGGAAGCAAAGGCTGAATTCACCGCGGCCATTCAATGCGACCCCACCTACGCCGAGGCCTACAACGCGCTCGGTTTCACCGAAGAGTCCCTCGAAGACGACCCTGCCGCTCTCGCAGCCTACAACCAAGCCGTGCAGATCGCCAACCAGAAAGGAGTCAAATTCGACGCTCCCTACATCAACTTAAGTGAATACTACAATCGTCTCGGCAAACCCGACCTTGCTCTGCAGAATGCTCGAAAAGCAATCGAGCTGAATGCCAAGAGCGATCTGGGTTACTTCCAGTTAGGACGCGCCTACCAGTCCACCGGCGAGTGGGAGAAGGCCGCCGACGCCCTGCGCACCGCCATCTCGCTCAACCCATCGTCCGCGCAATATTTTTACATCCTGAGCCAGGTCTATCGAAAACTCGGCCAGCAAAAAGAAAGTCTGGCCGCCCTGCAGACCTTTCAGGAACTCAAACATGCGGACGAACTCATGGACGACAAAATTCGCGAAAGCCGCCGCTTGGCTGAGGCCTCCAAAGCTAACCAGAAGCAGTGAGATTTATTTCTGTCGCGAATCCCAGTTCTTACCCGCGTTGTTCGCCCCCGCGTATACGTTTGCAAATTACGCCCCCGGACCACGATTTGTACGACACCGACACCGGAAAACATCGTTATTTTCAGGCACGCTCCGCCATCGGAAGAGTTTTCACCAAGCCCCTCATCGGCGAAGCGACTCCGAAGAAATGCGCCGGGCGCCCCCAGCACCAGCAGCCAGGTTAACTCGGGAACATCTTCCCCGCCGCGCGAACTTCAACTCACCCCACCGCTCGCACCGACGAGGCAATGCCGCGAAACGCCCGTCGATAGAGGGGTTTAGCGATTCCGGCACCTCGCTGCACCGTGTGGCAACGCTCGGCATTCTTGTCGGAGTCTCGCTTCGAGCACCGCTCCGCCCGGCAACAATTTCCACAATCCCGAAAATTTCACATCCTGGCTCGAACCCGGCCTCTAATCCGTTTGTATTAGATTTTTCTTGACAAATACTATGCCCCAAGCCGAAGATGTCCCTCGTCACGAAATGTAATCGATTACATAAATCGGTTATGCGCTGTCCGTTTGAGCCCCACGTCGGGTTGGCCAAGGAGGCCGGAAATGAACCACCGTTCCGCGTTTGTCTCGTGCGTCTTGACCACTGTTCTCTGCCTCGCTCTCGCAGGCTTGCTCTTCGGGCAAGGTCAGGACCGCGGCGTCATCACTGGCCTGGTGACGGATAAGACCGGCAGCGCTATTGCTCAAGCCACCGTCACCATCACCGACGAGGCCACCGGCGACAAGCTCGTCGTCGACACTTCTTCGGCCGGCAACTACACCACCCCGCCGCTCATTCTCGACAAATACAAAGTGCAGGTGGAGAAGTCCGGCTTCAAGACCTTCATCGCCACCGGCGTAGTGGTCAACACCGGCACGGTTCGCCTCGACGCCGCTCTTGACGTGGGCCAGGTCTCCGAGACGGTCGAAGTACAAGCATCAGCCCTGGAAGTGAATGTATCGAACGCCGAAGTCACGCAAGTCCTGGGAGAGAAGTACTACAAGGATCTTCCCGTCGTGATGGGCGCCGATATTCGTCTGGCGGAATCCCTGCTGAATATGCAGCCTGGCTACGTGCCCATGCGCCCCAACGGCTGCCCCATTTTCCGCGGCAGCCAATTCCAGTCGCGCATGAATGGCGGCCAGACCATGGCCATGGAGAATTACCTCGACGGAGCCTCCTTCGGCAGCGCCATCGACCACAACAATACTCAGGAGCGTTCGGTCCCTTTTGATTCAGTCCAGGAAACAAAAATCGTCACCGACAATTTCTCCGCCCAGTACGGCCGCACCAGTGGCGGTTTCGTCGTCTATACCACCAAGTCAGGTACCTCCGCCTTCCACGGCGGCGTTTACGATTACTACAACTATCAGGGCCTGAATGCTACAGGAGAATTGATTTCGCAAAAGACTCCCACGCGCAATGAAAACTGGGGATTCCTCGTCGGCGGACCGGTTGTCATACCCCACGTGTATGACGGCCGCAAGCATCAGACTTTTTTCTTCGCCAACCTCGACGACCTTCACTTCGACCAGGGAACCTTGCCCAGTTTTGGCAATACCGCCCCGCTTACCAGCTCTCTGCAGGGGGACTTTTCCAATCCTCTCATTTACAACGGCACGCAGCTCACCAAAACAGTCGGCACTACACAAGTTCCAGTATTCGATATTCTGGGGCGCCCAGTCTATGCAGGGGAGATTTACAACCCCGCCACCAGCAGGAACGTGATTTGTGGGCCGCCGACTTGTGCGACGCCAACTCCCATTCCGGTGCGGGATGGCTATGGATTTGATCCCACCACAGGACTGCCCATCGCGGGCCTGGCGAATATTATCCCGGCCGGCGATCCCCTGCGCAGCGCTATCGCTGCCAAGTTGGTCCCCTTGATTCCTGCGCCCGACCAGGCGGGTCTGGTTCACAACGCGTTTCAACCATCGGGGAACAAGTACATTAACCCGAAGACTTTGTTCGTCCGGGTCGACCAGGCCTTCGGCAAAAATTTCAACATGTCTACCTCCGTTAACGCCAACACGCGGCCCTCGTTGCGGCAGTGCGCGAATTTCTCAGAAGGCTGCAATTTCACCAACCCCGCAACCTATTTCGGACAAGGCTTCTATCAGGACATCACCACGCGCACCGTCCATCAGCAGTTCAACTGGATCATCAAGCCCAATTTATTCAACCACACGACTCTTTCTTTCGACCGCTGGGTTCTTCCCGCGCACCCGGTTTCCGCGGGCCAGCACTGGGTATCGCGCCTGGGTCTAATCGGGCCCATCCTGGACACCGGTGGTGCGCCGTATGTTTACCTCAACAGCCCCAACATTCCCTATTCACAGTATGGCGAGTCCGACACAGTTGCAGAAGGATGCATCGCGAATCGCTGGCAATTTCTCGACGACGTGACTTGGGTCAAGGGCAAGCACACCCTGAAAGTCGGCTTCGAATACCGGCACCATCAATTTCCCACCATCGGAAACGGGAATACTTCGGGCAGCTATAGCTTCAGCAATGCGGAAACCGCTGGGTACGACAACGCCGGCAACCAGTTGACTGCAACCGGGGATCCGGTCGCTTCCTTCCTGCTCGGGCAGGTAGACAATGCCAATTTCAATGTCAACTTCCGCCATCTGGAAAACGAGCAATACATTGCTCCTTGGTTCAATGACGAGTTCAAAGCCACCAAAGACCTTACTCTGACCTTCGGGTTGCGCTTCGATTACCAGGGCTGTCTGTCGGAGGCGCACGGTAACCAGTCCACCTTCGACCCCAATACTCCCAACCCCGGGGCTGGCGGCCACCTGGGCGCGGTAATTTTTGCCGGCAACGGTCCGGGTCGCACTGGGAAAAAATGCTTTGAGGTGCCCAAGAAAGATGCCTGGGGACCGCGTTTAGGGTTCGCCTATCGAATCAACGATAAAACCTCAATTCGCGGTGGATACGGACTTTATTACGGAGGCCTCTCGGCCAACCAGTTTGCCGGCTCGGCCGAACTTGGCTTCTCCACCAACCCAACCGTTCCGAATAACACCAGTGGCTTCTCTCCCGCTTTCTATTGGGACTCTGGCTTCCCGAGTGCTTCGATCGTTCTTCCGCCAACCATCAGTCCCAGCGTTGGCAATGGCGGGAGTCCGACTTGGGTCACCGCCAATAGGAACACCCTGCCGAGATATCAGAACTACTCCCTGACGTTGGAGCGTCAAATCGGCAACACTATGATGGTTCGAGCTTCTTATACCGGCAATCACGCGACCCGGCTGCCCACCCCTGCTTCCGGATTGGGACTGCAGGACAACATGAACAATCCTTCCATTCTCACGAAATATACGCCTGCAGAACTCGAGGCTTCCGCCAACGGAGTGCCCTACCCTTCGTTCGTGGGGAGCCTCTACCAGGCCCTGAAACCGTGGCCTCAATTCCAGAATCTCAATGTCCTGAGCGTTCCCTACGGATACAGCACCTACAACGCCTTCACGGCTCAGATCGACAAGCGGTTTACTGGCGGACTCTTCGGACGCCTCGCGTACACCAATTCCAAGCTGATCAATAGCGGCGCAGAAGATGTCCTCGCTGGCGATGACCCGGGCATTCAAAATCCACTCAACGGAGCCAGAGACGACCGCGCGTTGAGCCGCGACGACATCCCTCAGTCGCTCATCCTCGCCTGGTCGTACGAGCTGCCGTTTGGGAAAGGGAAAAGGTTCGCCTTCACAGGCGTGAAGAACGAAGTCTTCGGTGGTTGGAGAGTCTCAGCCACACAACGTTACGACAGGGGGCGTCCGCTTAACATCACGATGGCGTGCGGCCAGCTCTGCCAGTTCCTTGGAAGCAACCTGAAACGGCCAAACCGGGTACCGGGCGCGCCTGGCTATGGACACACCTCCGGCGTCAGACCCGCACCCTACCCCAACATACAGTACCTGGTGTCGAGCGGTTGGGCTGATCCAGGCCCACTTACATTCGGAAACGCGGCGCAAAACGACCCAACCATTCGTAGTCCACACTATTTCAATGAGGACTTCGGAATCGGCAAGACCATACCGATCACCGAACGGGTCCATGGGCTCTTCGAAACCAATATCGGGAACTTATTCAATCGCCATCTGTGGTGTAACCCGGACACCAACTGGAGCGACTCGACCTTTGGGCAAGTATTTGCTCAGTGCGATACGCCGCGGAGTGTCCAGTTCGGGCTCAGATTGGAGTTTTAGGCAGCGGTTTCACGGAAGCGTCTCCCCCGTGACGGCAGGATCTCCTCCAGGGGTCCTGCCGCAATTTTTTCCCGGCGAGGGCGTGCAATCGTGACGCTCGGCTATCGCCCGAGAATTTCGCCATCGAATCCTCGTCGGCGTCATTCAGGGCGGAGCCCTCCTTCAGGCGAAGCGAGAGCCTGCCCTGAGCTTGTCGAAGGGATCTCCCGAGGAGTGCCATCATTGTCGGAGCGCAAAGTGCACAACTACCGGTTACTCTCAAAACTTGGAATCTCAATCGTCTTTGCCGGGATTTCGCTATCCCCGCTGATCGCGCTTCCACTTCATCCTCAATCGAATCAAGCGTCTCCGTCCGCCGCATCTCCCGCAGCCCCGCTGACCCTCGATGAAGCCATCCGGATCATTAAGCAAGGCAAGAACGAACCCAAAACTGTAGCGTCCGTAATCACAGAACGGGGCGTAGCCTTCGAGCTAGACGAGAAAACGCAGAAGAAGCTGCAAAAAGCAGGCGCGGACGATGATCTTCTCGCAGCCATCTGGCAGGTCACGCCCAGCGGCAAGACGCACATGCGCGCGCTTTTGACCAGTCCAACCGGCGTAGATATTCAAGCCTCGGCGCCAGAGGCCAAGGCTCTGCAAGAGATTCAAAATGAAGGGGCTGCCGACCGCCGCCTCAAATTAGTGGACGAGTTCGAGAAGAAGTTTCCCAGCAGTCCACTGCTCTCTTACGTCTACACCGAAGCCGCCCGAGCCCATCAACAGGATGGCACGCTCGACCAGGCCCTCGAATATGGCCGGAAGAGCCTCAAGCTTGATCCCGACAACACTTATTCGCTGATCATCATGGCGTTGGTCTTGCCGCAGCCCAAGTTGTTGAAAGGCAATGGGACCCAGGTGCTCGCCCAGTTGACCGAAGCTGCCGCGGACGGCAATCAGGCTCTGAAACTCCTCGATAAGTTGCAAAAGCGTCCAGATGAGACCGACGAACAGTTTCAGGGGCGCAAAGGATCACTCACTGCAGATGCGCATTTCGCGTTGGGAATGGAGGAGATGCAACGCGATCAGTTCGACAAAGCCGCCGTAGAGTACCAGACCGCCATATCCTCGACCGCCAAGCCTACCTTCCAGTATTACTATCGCCTGGCGGAAGCCTATGCCAGCGAAGGGCATACTTCTGAAGCGGTTGCGGCGCTCCAGAAGGCATCTGAGTTAGGCCGCGGCACTCCCATGCAGAAAATCGCCGACGACTTCATGGCCGATCTGCAAAAAAAGCAGTGACGAAGTTCACGCCTTCGCTGCGTATCGACGACATTTCGCCATCTTCAGTGCGAAGTCAGGATGTGCAGGCGCATTCCGGCCCGTTTTTTCTCGTCGGCGTTCAGCTGCTGAACAATCGCAAATTCCTTGTTTGCATCGTCTTGCCGGCCGGTGCGGCCTAACAACACGCCCAGTTGATAGTGCGCTTTGACGGAATCGGGATTAAGCTGAACTGCCTTTTCTAACACCTGCAGCGCTTCGGGATACTCCTGTTTTTTCAATAAGATCCTGCCCAAGGCTTCGTACGCCGGGCCGTAATCAGGATCGCGCCGCAGAATATCGCGCAAGGTTGCAATCGCTTGATCGTTTTCGCCTTTTCCTTCGGCGATCAGGGCAAGGTAAAAGTAGGCAGCGCTCTGATTCGGTTGGAGTTCGACGCTTTTGCGGAGATACTTTGCGGCCTCATCCAACTTCACTTCCAGGAACAACAAAGAACCCATGGCATAGTTCAGGATGGAATCGTCGGGATGTTTGGCCAGCAGGGCCAGGAAAAGCTTGCCAGCCGTATCATATTGTTTTTTCTGCACGTTAGCGGAGGCCAGCACGTAGGAAAACGAATCGTTGTTGGGCTGCGCGCGTGACGCCTGCTGAAGCGCGGGAAGGGCATCGTCGAGCAGGTCGAGCGCAAGGCAGGCCTTTCCGAACTCGAACAGTATCTCGGGATTGGCGGGCTGCAAGTGCTTTGCTTTGATGAGGTAGGCGAGCGCCTTTTCCGAATCTTTTTGCTGCGTTGCGACTTTCGCAAGATGGAGCAGGCACTCGACACAACCTGGGTTCAGGGTGAGCGCCGCTTCGTAACTCTCAAAGGCTCCGCTCAGATCACTCTTGGCGAAGTACAGGTCACCTAAGGCTAAGGCCAGGTCATAGGACACTTCGCCGGTGCTTTTCGCTTTTTCGAGGACGTCGAGGGCCGGCTGATTCAGTCCAGACTTTGCGAGTAGGGACGCGAACGTGGTGCTGGAGGTTGCGGGAGCTTCGGGCAAACTATTCCAGTCGGGAACGAGCGCGAGAAGGGAATCGTTCTGTTTGAGGCCGGAGTAGTCCGTGGCGAGAAGCGCAATGCCGTCCGGGGAGTGGCGGAGGTCGGCGAGGATTGGTTCGGCGGCGCTCAGAGACGCGCTGAAGTTGCCACTTTCTGCTTCGAGCTGCGCCAGAGCGAAGTGCCCCTCACGGTTGTCCGGATCGGAACGCAAGGCTTGGGTGAATGCCGCTCGCGCCAGAACTTTCTTTCCGGTGAGGGCATAGACTTGGCCCAGCGCAACACGGGCGTCCACCAGACCGGGATCGAGCTGAAGGGCTGAGTTCAGAAACTCGATGGCTTCCCCATAATGTTTCTGACGGATGCGAATGACGCCCAGAGTGGCCAAAGCCGCCGGCCGCGCGGAAGTTTCGTGTAGGGCTAACTGGGCTTCTTTTTCTGCACCCTTCAAGTCGCCGGCGCTCATCAAGGCCGCAGATTTTTGAAGGTGGTCCGAATCTGCCCCGGCCGCGTTCGAAGCCGGCGCGAGCAAGAGGACGAGCCAGATCGAGAGCGCGAGGCGCTGGCAGAGTCTTCTACCGCGCACGCTTGGCGGCCCGGGGATCAATTCAGATTCATGCATAAACCTGCATTCAGACTCCGCAGTTGCGGAATCTCTTCGCTTCAGTGCGGTTCGGGAGCAAAAAGCGGTTCCTGAGTTTTGTGTTCCGGCGTTACTTCGTTCGAGTGTTGCTGGAGCTGGGCGTATTTCTGGAGCGCCTGTTCGCTTTCTGGCTGGTTTCCCAGTTCGCGCAACACCAGGCCCATGACATAGTAATAGTCCGCGACTTGCGGGTTGATGGCGATGGCGCTTTTTGCGGCGTCGACGGCTTTCTGCAATTGCTTCTGCGTGCGGTAGGCTTTGGCCATTTCAAAATAAACGGTATCGGATTCCGGATTGATGGCGATTGCCTTCTGCGCGTACACGAGCGCTTGAGCGGGATTTTTCTGGCGATTGTAGAAAGAGCTGAGATAACTGTAAGGCCACTCGGATTTTTGCTTCTGCCGATCTTCGAGTTGGACGGCGGTGGTGTAGTTCTTCAACGCGGCGCCGGTGTCGCCGAGCGCTTCCAAGGTGATGCCCAGGTTGCTGTAGGCCTTGATGTAAGAGGGATTCAGCCGTATGGCAGTTTCGAATTCGGATTTGGCGAGAGGGTAGACTCCTCTCGTGTAATAGGTGCGAGCGAGAAAGTAGCGAATCTCCGCCGAATCGGGTTTGAGCTTTTCCGCCTCGAGTAATTCGACCTCAGCCAGGTCGTAGCGGCCGATGATGCTGCAACTCAATGCAAGAACTTTGTGGGCTTCGGCGTTCCTGGGATTCAGTTCCAGCGATTTTGCCAGTTCCCTGATGGATGCGCCGACGTTGTGAGTTCTGAACTGCACGTAACCGAGATCGTAATAAGCTTCTGAGGAATCGGGATGGTCTTTGAGAAAGTTGGTGAGACGGGACTCGGCCCGGTCGAACTTGCTGGCGTCGATGTCGGCTTCGATGCTTTCGAGCAGCGCGTCCGGGGCTGTGGTTCCGTGTGCGCGAGCGTCATTGTGAACGGGAGAGGGGGCATCAATCTTTGCATCCTGCGAGGTTGGAGCCCCGAACGCTAGTGCCGTGCGAGTGCTGAGGATGGCGCAGGCTGCGAGAAAGAAAATCAGTTCCCGGACGCGCAGGGATGCCTGCGGTCCCTTTAAATGAATTTCAGATTGTCGCTTGGCGGATCGGTCGCCCGGGAGATCCCTCGCTTCGCCTGAAGAACGGCTCCGCTCGGGATGACGCCGCCGACGGGCCCGTTGGTCAGGATTCAAATTTCCCACCAGCCTTTTGTGACACGATCCTCTCGAAGCCCCTATGCTACCATAGTGTCGTGATGTTCGAAGGGGCCTGTTTCCGCGGCTGTAAACGTTTGCAGAGTGGATTAGCTTTGGGTTATTGGCTAACCGTTAACGGCCCGATCCTGGTTGCGATTTCGATGCTCTTCGGCGCGATCACGCCAAATTGCGCCTCCGCTCAAACTGCGAAAACCGTTTCGCCGACGGCTCGAATACCGGTCACTTATACCGACATTGCCAAGGCTGCCGGTTTGAATTTCAAACAGGACTCCACTGCCACCGACCAGAAGTATTATCTGGAAACCATGGGCACGGGTGTGGCGTGGCTCGACTATGACCAGGACGGGCTGATGGACTTGTTCTTCGTGCAGTCCGCGGCGACCGATATTTACAAGCCACCGCATCCGCTGCGCAGCGCGTTGTTCCACAACAATGGCGATGGAACTTTTACGGATGTTACCGAGAAGGCCGGGGTTGGCGGCGAGGGACACTACGGGCAGGGAGTGGCGGTGGGCGATTTCGATAATGACGGCTATCCCGATCTTTACGTGACCGGCTATGACCGCGCCATTCTTTACCACAATAATGGAGATGGAACGTTCACCGATGTCACGGCAAAGGCGGGCGTGGCGGACCAGGGCGGATGGTCCACCAGCGCGGGATGGTTTGATTACGATAAGGACGGATGGCTCGACCTGGTAGTCACCAACTACATTGAGTGGACGCCGAAAACCAATATCTGGTGCGGCGAACACAAGCCCGGCTACCGTTCTTATTGTCACCCGGGAAATTACAAGGGGCAGAAGACGAAGCTGTATCACAACAATCATGATGGAACTTTTACCGATGTGAGCGATGCGTCGGGGGTGGGCAAGCCGGAATCGAAGGGCATGGGCGTGGTGCTGGCAGATTTCAATAACGATGGCTGGCCGGATATTGCGATCGCGAATGACTCGTGGCCGAACTTTTTGTTTATTAACAAGCACGATGGAACGTTTGAAGATGTTTCTTTGTATTCGGGCGTCGCGGCCAGCGAAGACGGGCTTTATGAAGCGGGCATGGGGATTGATGCCGCCGACGTGGACGGCGACGGGTGGCAGGACATCTATATTACGCATCTTGATTTTGAGTTGAACCGGCTTTATCACAACAGCCATGACGGGACGTTTACGGATGATACTTATCGTTCGGGGATTGGCAACAAGGCGGTGCATCTCAGTGGAGTGTCGATGAAGTTTCTGGACTACGACAACGACGGCTGGCCCGACATCTTGCAGTTGAATGGCGCGATGCTGGACAATATCCAGCTTTATCACAGCGAGGTGGCGTACAAAGAGCCGCTGCTGATGTTCCGCAATTTGGGGAAGGGGCAGTTCGAAAAAGTGTCGGATTCTCTGGGGCCCGATTTTATGCGTCCGATTGTGGGGCGTGGATTGGCAACGGCCGATTTCGATAATGACGGAGACATCGACATTGTGACGAATAACGGCGGCGACTATCCTTCGCTGCTGTGCAACGACGGAGGGAACGCGAATCACTGGCTGACGATTTTGTTGATTGGGACGAAATCGAATCGAGATGGAACCGGGGCGTCGCTGAGGCTGACCTCCGGGGGCGAGAGCCACGTGGAACAGGCGAAGGGCGGGATGGGCTATATGTCGGCCAGCGATCCTCGCATTCATTTTGGGCTGGGGAAGAACACGAAAATTGACTCTATTGAAATTACGTGGCCCAGCGGGCAGGTGGATCGATTGAATGATGTGGTTGTGGATCAGATCATCGCGGTGCAGGAAGGCAAGGGAATTGTGCCACGAAAGTTCCCGAGAATTGTTAGCAAAAAGTAATAGTGGCGAGATGGGGGCTGACGGTTGAAGGCGTGCGGCGCTGATTGGCGCGAAATGATATCCGCGCCGGGCGTAGAGACATCACAAGTATGAATGTTCAGCGGCGAAAGTTTCTGGGATCTTCCCTTCTGGTGTTTGGCAGTACGCTCATGGATGCGCTTACGACTCCGCTGTGGAGGTGGAAGCGCGGGCTGGCGCTGCAAGCGGCGACGGCTCCGAATGCCGCGTCAGCAGTGCAGTTTGTGGATGTGGCTCGCGAGGCTGGGCTGAACGTTCCGAATGTCTGGGGCGGAGTGGATCACAAGCGTTACATCATTGAGGCGAAAGGGAGTGGGCTGGCGTTTTTTGATTATGACAACGATGGCTGGCTCGACATTTATTTGACCAACGGAACTCGGTTAGACGAGAAGTGGCCGCCGGGGAAAGAGCCAACCTCGCAGCTATTCAAGAATAATCGCGACGGGACGTTTACGAACGTGACGGCGAAATCCGGATTGGCGCGTACCGGGTGGCAGACCGGGGTGTGTGTTGGCGACTATGACAACGACGGCTGGGATGATCTGTTCTGCTGTTTCTGGGGACACAATATGTTGTTCCACAATAATGGCGATGGCACGTTTACGGACGTGACTCGCAAGGCCGGCGTTTATAACGAGCAAGTGAGGTGGGGCGCAGGGTGTACGTTTCTGGATTACGACCGGGACGGGCATCTCGATCTTTTTGTATGCAATTACATCCAGCTCGATCTGTCGAAGACTCCGTCTGCGGCGGAGTCGGCGGCGTGCCAATGGAAAGGGATTCCGGTGATGTGCGGGCCCCGCGGACTGAGCGGGGATACGAACGTTCTGTTTCACAATAATGGGGATGGAACTTTCACGGATGTTAGCGAGAAGGCTGGCATTTTGAAACCGGGGCCGCGGTTTTCGATTACTGCGGTGTCGTATGACTTCGACAACGATGGGTGGCCAGATATCTACGTAGCGGTGGATTCCGAGCCCAGCATTCTTTTTCACAATAATCACGATGGGACGTTCACGGACATCGGAGTGGTCGCGGGGTGCGCCTACAGCGAGGCGGGACACGAACAGGCGGGGATGGGCGTGGCTGTCGCGGATTATGACTGCGATGGATGGTTGGATATTTTCAAGACGAACTTTACCGACGACACTTGCAACCTGTACCACAATAATGGCGATGGGACGTTCAGCGATGTGACATTTCCGGCGGGAATTGCGGTGAACAGCCGGTATGTGGGATGGGGCTGCGGATTTCTCGATTACGATAATGACGGCTGGGCGGATCTGATGCAGATTAATGGGCACGTGTATCCGGAGATTGCGGGCCACGACGTGGGGCAGAGTTATAAGAATCCGCGGATCGTGTACAGGAATATGGGCAACGGTCAATTCAAAGACGTGTCGGCGGTGATGGGTCCGGGGATCAGCGAGCATTTCTCGAGCCGGGGCGCGGCATTCGGGGATTATGACAACGACGGCGATGTGGATGTGCTGGTGCTGAACATGAACGATCTGCCGTCGCTGCTGCGCAACGATGGCGGCAACAAGCAGAATTGGATCAAAGTAAAGCTGATTGGGAGCAAGTGCAATCGCACCGCGATCGGGGCGCGGGTCCGCGTGGTGAGTGGCGAGCACGCGCAAATCGATGAGGTGCATAGCGGATCGAGTGTGATGTCGCAGGGCGACCTGAGGCTGCACTTCGGGCTAGGGAAGGCCGAGACGGTGGAAGTTATCGAGGTGAAGTGGCCGACGACGGGCAAACTCGAACGCTTCACGCAGGTGAAAGCCAACCAGATACTCACCATCCGGGAAGGCAGCGGGATCGTAGTGGCGGTAAAGCCGAGCGCGAAGTAATGCGGGGCGCGCGGGCGCTTCGGTGGGCGAGGATGGTGGTCAGCCGCGGATTTCTTGTGTTTTCCGCAATCGTTGCTAGAATAGAGGACGCCCGCCAAGATACTCCTCGTGAGCCTGCATGAACATTAAAGAGGTAGCCAAGAGAGCGAAAGTCTCTACGGCAACCGTCTCCCGGACGATTAATAATTCGGATAAGGTGAAGCCGGGAACGGCCGCGCGGGTGCGCAAGGCGATCGAAGAACTGAATTTCTATCCCAACACCCACGCCCGTACTCTGGTGTCGGGACGAAGCCGGATGCTGGGGCTGATCATCTCCGACATTACGAATCCTTTTTTCCCTGAGCTGGTGAAAAGCTTTGAAGACCAGGCGGTGCAGCGCGGTCAGGAAGTGATTATTGGGAACACGGATTACAACCCCAAGCGCATGGCGGGCTGCATACGGCGCATGGTGGAGCGCAAGGTGGATGGAGTAGCTATCATGACCTCGGAAGCCGATCCGGGCATGGTGGCGGAACTGACGCGAAGAAGCATTCCGACGGTATTTATGGATACGGGCAAGGCCGGGCCTCATACCGCGAACATCCGCATCGACTACGCGCAGGGCATTCACGAGGCGATGCAGCATCTTTTTTCGCTGAACCACCGGAGAATTGCGTTTATCACGGGGCCCATGAACCTGGAGTCGGTCCGCATACGTTACGCCGCTTTTCTCTCCGGGCTGAAATCGCGGGGGCTTTCCGACCGCGCGGTGACCGAAAAAGGGAACCATCGTATTGATGGCGGCGCGATGGCGATGAGGAGTTTGCTGAAGCTACGCGAGCCGCCCACCGCCGTGATTACGTCGAACGACCTTACCGCGATTGGCGCGCTGGGTGCGATTCATGAAGCGGGACTGAAAGTTCCCGACGACATTTCGCTGGTCGGTTTTGACGATATTTCGTTTGCGCATTTGACCCAACCGCCGCTGACGACGGTGATCCTATCGCGCACCCAGCTTGCGGTGACGGCATTCGCAGCTCTGGAGGCTCTCATCCGCAAAGAAGACGGATCCCATGCCGACTACTCGATTCCGACTCATCTGGTGATGCGGAGCTCGACGCGAGCCATCTGAGGGGCGAAGCGGCCGCTACCCGGCAGCGGCCCCATTCGCTGCAGAGCAGACATACACATCGGGCCTAATTCCTATAGCTGATTGATATCCTTCGGAAATTTCCTCGGAGAACTTCTGTGCGTCTGCGGTCTTCACCAGGTTCACGGTGCATCCACCGAAGCCGCCGCCGGTCATGCGGCCGCCACAGTATCCGGGCAGAGACTCAGCGATTTCGGCCATCAGGTCGAGCTCGCGGCAACTGACCTCGAAGAGATCGCGAAGGCTGCGATGCGATTCGCGCATCAGGTCGCCGAAGCGGGCGACGTCACCGGCGGTCATGTATTTCGCGCCAGCCAGCACCCGCTGGTTCTCAGACGCAACGTGGAGACAGCGTTTGTAGATGATGGGCGGAATCGCGGCAACATGTAGCTCCAGTTGTGCGACAGTCACATCCCGCAGAGCGCGAATACCGGGATACCACTGGGCCAAAATCTTGACGCCCTGGTCGCACTCTTCGCGACGGCGGTTATAGGCGCCGCTGGCGTGCTCGTGCTTGACCATGGTGTTGCAGATCACCAGGCGCAGGTTCTCGGGAATCGGAATCGCCTTGAATTCAAGGGAGCGGCAGTCGAGCAATAAGGCGTGGCCGGCTTTTCCAAGGCAGGAGACAAATTGGTCCATGATTCCGACGCGAGCGCCGATAAAGAGGTTCTCCGCTCTCTGGCAGAGCTTTGCCACTTCCGGCAAGGGGAGCCTGGCTCCGTTCAGGCTCATCAGGGCGAGAGCGCTGGCTACCTCGATGGCGGCGGAAGAACTGAGGCCGGCACCGATCGGCACTTCACCTCGAATCAGCAGGCTTGCGCCGGGACTGGGATGCCCAATCTCCTGCAGCATGACCGCCGTGCCCACAACGTAGTCGCACCAGACGCCTTTGCCCCGGCTGGGTAGTTCGTCCACGTTGAATTCGAACTGTTCGGAAAATTCCTCGGAACGAATGAGCAGTTTGCGGTCGGGGCGGGGTGAAATGGCCACGCGGGTGGAAAACCCGATGGCGCAGGGCATGACAAAGCCCTGGTTGTAGTCGGTGTGCTCCCCCAGCAAATTGACCCGGCCCGGGGCGTGAAAGATGCGGGGGGGAGTCCCAACCCAGTCCTCAAAGCGTCGAGCTAGTTCAGCGGAGGTCATGCGAAAATCCCGAAGAGGACCCGGATAAAATGGGAGAGTCGGCGAATCGACCAGACTAAAGGATGTGGAATCATCACGATGTAAGCGATTACACAATGCTCACGATAGGCCGGGAATGGCTCCTGTCAAATTGCCATTTGTAGCCGCCGAAAACCGGTTTTTCGGGTTGCAGGCAATGCCGGAGCGGGCGGAGCGAAGCGGAAAGTAGCGGTCGTGAGCTCTCGAAACTCTGGGGACCGAGGTCACTGTGGTGGGGCCCGTAGCATCGTTTTCGGGAGGCGGATCGCGCCGCGATTTGCAAGAATGAAATCCGCCCTGACGAACGATTGCATCGAGGCGAATCGCTAAAATATTTTCCGACTCAGAGGAGAAAACACTCTCGTCCTTCGACCCAGGCGGTGGCGATTGGATTTTTTTGGCCTTGATGGGGCTGGCAATGTCCGTTTATTTAATATCAGTCCGAAATTCCGCACGTCCGCAATCTGCAAATCGTGAGGAGATCGCAATGGCGCTCAGCAAGGCAAAGGGAATCATCGACATACTCAGCAATCACTCGGTGGACCAGACGGTAGAAAAGGTTAAGGGAATTCTGCAGGCGAAGGGGGTCGCCGTGTTCGCACTGGTCGACCATAGCGGCGAAGCGGAGAAGGTGGGAATGAAAATGCCTCCGACCAAGCTGCTGATCTTTGGAAACCCGAAAGCGGGCACGCCTTTAATGCTGGCCGCTCCGAGCAGCGCCATCGACCTTCCGCTGAAGATTCTGATCTGGGAAGATGTCCGCGGCAAGGTCCGGCTCAGTTACAACAGCCCAGCCTATTTGCAGGAGCGGCATGGCCTGGCACCGGAGCTGTTGCAAAACATCGCCGTGGTGGAAACTTTGGCGGCGAAGGCTGCGGAATAGCGGCGGCCGAGACGCCGCTGGGCTGGGCTGAATATTAAAGGTGGAAGGGTTTGTTATAGGGCTCGACTGGATAGCCCTGTGCTTTCCAGGCGGCCAATCCGCCTTTGAGGAATTTGATCCGCAAGAAATTCAGCGAGCGGGCTTGTTGCAAAACCGCGCGGCTGGTTTTGTCACTGGGGCAAGTACAGTAAACGATCGAGTCCCGTTCTTTCGGGATCAGTAAAGGGTTCCGAAGCACGTCCTCCGGGGAAATTCTCTCCGCGCCGGGGATGATCTCGGGAAAGGCTAACAGGTCGAGCGGCTGGCGCACGTCAAACAGAAGAACGCTTTGACTTGCGGCCAACAATGAGTGCAGGGCTACTGCCGTGATGCTGTGCTGCTCCATCTGGTCCATCGCACGCTGCGAGGCTGCGCGCTTGATCCAGACCGCGATCAGCAGGCACAGCGCCAAGGCGAACAGAGCGGTCAGGATTAGTGGCACTTCGCCCTCCTAGGCTTGCTTTGTTACCAGATTCCGCAGCGGGTGAAAAGATTCCCGGGGTGCGAAACAAAGATGTGCGACACAAAGATTGCATCGGGGACCACGCGGGATTAATCAGCTGTAAGGAAGAAAACTGGCTTTTCGATTTTGAGGTTGGGTGTAGGGTTGCCCTTCTGTTGGGCCTAAGGGTCGAGCACATTCAATAGAGAGAGACTGCGTGAGCGAAGCGCTTCCCGAGGTATATCTGGCACGGCACGGGAACACGGCCTGGAGCAGGACGGGCCAGCATACCGGCCTTACCGATTTGCCTCTGACCCCGGACGGCGAGCGCAACGCGCGCCGGCTTGGAGAACGGCTGAAGGGCATGACGTTTGCCAAGGTTTTCACCAGCCCTTTGCGGCGCGCCGCCCGAACCTGCGAACTGGCTGGATTCGGAGCCGTGGCCGAAACCGACGCTGACCTGGTGGAGTGGGACTACGGTGAATACGAGAGCCTGACGACGGCCGAGATTCTAGGCGAGCGCCCGGACTGGCAACTGTTCCGGGACGGCGCTCCCGGAGGAGAATCCCCCGCGCAAATTGGCGAGCGGGCGGGCCGCGTGGTCAAGCGGATTCGCGCCGTGCCGGGCAACGTGCTGCTGTTTTCCAGCGGCCATTTTATTCGGGTTCTGGCAGCCCGCTGGTTGGGCCTGGATATGGGTTCTGCGGGGAAATATTTTCTGTTGAGCCCGGCGAGTTTAAGCGCTCTTAGTTATGAGCACAATCTTTCGCAGCCGGTGATTCGACTCTGGAATGACGATCATCACGTGATCGCTTGATGGGGGAGGCGGGTGCAGGGTTCCATCTGAGTTGAAAGCACAGGATCACCCATGAGCACGAAAAATGTGGTTCGGCCGAATCCCGCAAATGTGGTTCCGATGACGACCAGCGTAGGAACCGCTTCAAGTCTTCTTCAGCTGTACGGATGTGGCTCGATTCCGTTCATCGGAACGGAGAATGCGTTTTACGAGCGGCATCTGGTTTTTGACCGAGCTATCGATCCCAAAGTGGCAAGCGCGCGGGAACGCTTTGAGGCGTTTTCTCGTTCCGTGAGAGATGTTCTCGCGCAACGTTGGGTACAGACCAAGCAAACGTACGAACGGGAAAACGCCAAGCGCATCTATTATCTTTCGATGGAGTTTCTCATCGGGCGTTCGTTGGCCAACAACGTGACCAACCTGTTGCTCGATCCTGGCCTACGGCATCTGGCCGAAGAAAACGGGATCGACTGGCTGGAACTGATCGAGCAGGAACCGGATGCGGGTCTGGGGAACGGGGGCTTGGGCCGACTGGCAGCTTGTTTCCTTGACTCGATGGCCACCATGCAGCTTCCAGCCACGGGTTATGGCCTGCGCTATGAGTACGGCATCTTCAAGCAGTCGATCGTAGATGGGTGGCAGAAGGAGAATCCCGACAACTGGCTTCGCGACGGCGATCCCTGGGAGATCGCCCGGCAGCACGAGCAGGTGGAAATCAAGCTGAACGTGTCGTTTCAGTTAAGAGCGGGCACTTTTCATATCATTCCCAACCGGCCGTCGAGCCTGGTCGGGATTCCGTTTGATCGTCCTGTGGTGGGCTATGGCGGGAAGACGATCAACACGCTGCGCCTCTGGGCAGCGGCGGCGCCGGAATATTTCGATTTTCAGGAATTTGGCACTGGCGATTTTGTGGGCGCGCTGGGCGAGACGCTCGAAGCGGAGTCGCTGACGCGCGTGCTGTATCCCGATGATTCCACGACCGAAGGGCAAGGGCTGCGATTTCTGCAGGAATATTTCCTGGTCGCCTGTTCCATGGCGGACCTGATCCGCCGCTTCCGGCGCTACAACTCGGATTGGGGCGAGCTGCCGGAGAAAGCCGCAATTCAGCTCAATGACACGCATCCTTCTATGTCGGTTGCAGAGCTGATGCGAATCTTGCTCGACGATGCGCATCTTGGTTGGGACCAGGCCTGGGACCTGACGAAGCGGATGCTTGCCTACACCAATCACACCTTGTTGCCTGAAGCTCTGGAGAAGTGGCCGGTAGCATGGTTTGAAGTTCTTCTGCCGCGGCAGCTTGAGATCATCTACGAAATCAACCGGCGGCTGCTGGATGAAGTTCGAGTTCGGTTTGCGGCTGACGACGGGCGAGTACAGCGGGTGAGCCTGGTGGAAGAAGGGCCGCAGCGCAAGATCCGCATGGCGAACCTCGCGATCGTTGGCACGCACAGCACCAATGGGGTGGCTGCGGTCCACTCGAAGCTGTTGCGGACTACAACGGTGAAGGATCTCGCGGAACTGTTTCCCGAGCGCTTCAGCAACAAAACCAACGGCGTGACGCCGCGACGCTGGTTGCTGGAAGCCAATCCCGCGCTGGCCCGCGAAATCACGCAAGTCATTGGAGATCGCTGGATTACCGATCTTAGCCTGCTCAAACAGCTCAAGCCATTCGCGGACGATTCCAATGCTCGCGAACGCCTCCTCAAGTCAAAGCGTGAGGCGAAAGTGCAGTTTGCCAATTGGCTCAAGTCAACGTCAGGGCGTGTCGTGAACCCGGATTCCATCTTCGACTGTCACATCAAACGTATTCACGAATATAAAAGGCAACTGCTGAACGCGCTGCGGATCGTGGTGGTTTATAACCGGCTCCGGAAAAATCCTGGCATGGACTTGGCGCCGCGGACGTTTTTCTTTGCCGGGAAAGCGGCGCCGGCTTACAAGTTGGCCAAGCTGATCATAAAGTTCATCAACAACCTGGCCGAAACGATCGATAGCGACCCGGCCGTGCGCGGACGGCTCAATGTGGTCTTTCTTCCAGAATACAATGTTTCGCTGGCCGAGCGGCTGATTCCGGCCAGTGACGTCTCCAACCAGATTTCAACTGCCGGCTACGAGGCTAGCGGTACCAGCAACATGAAATTCATGATGAACGGGGCATTAACGGTCGGGACGCGCGACGGCGCGACCATCGAAATGGCCGAAGAAGCCGGGGAAGAGAATCTCTTCCTGTTTGGACTTACCGTGGAAGAAGTCGAGAACAGCCGCGCCTGGTATAACCCGCACTGGCATTATGAAAATGAACCGGAGACTCGAGCCGCGCTGGACCTGATTTTCTCCGACCACTTCAGCCAAAAAGAACCGGGAATATTCGCTCCCCTGCGCTATACGCTTCTCACCGGCGGCGATTACTATATGCACCTGGCGGACCTGACCTCTTACTGCCAGGCGCAGGATCGAGTTGGCGCGCTCTACGCCGATCCTGGCGCATGGGCGCACAAAGCAATCCTCAACGTAGCCAGTTCCGGAAAGTTCTCGAGCGACCGCACCATTGCGGAATACAATTCCGGCATTTGGAAGGTGCAACCATGCCCAATACTTTAGAAGCACGGCCCATGGCGGACACGCCGAACGAGATAAAAATTTCGCCACTCGCCGGCAAGCCGGCTCCGAAGGAGTTGCTGGTCGATGTTGCTCAACTGGAGAAGGAGTATTTCGAGCGCCATCCCGATGTGCAGGATCGCAATCAGTTAGTCAGCTTCGGCACCAGCGGACACCGGGGCTCGCCCCTTCACGGAACCTTCACGGAAGCGCACATTCTCGCTATTACTCAGGCGATTTGCGACTACCGGCGGCAGCAGGGAACCGACGGCCCTCTCTACATGGGGAAAGACACGCACGCCGTCTCGGGGCCCGCGCAGCGCACCGCGCTCGAGGTGCTGGCGGCGAACCATGTGGAGACGATCATCCAGCAGAATGACGGCGTAACTCCTACTCCCGTGATCTCGCGAGCGATTCTGGTTTACAACCGCGGCCGGAAGGAGCATCTGGCGGACGGCATCGTGGTTACGCCCTCACACAATCCGCCGGAAGATGGAGGGTTCAAATACAACCCGACCAACGGCGGTCCCGCCGATACGGTGGTGACGCGCTGGGTCGAGGATCGCGCGAACGACCTTTTACGCGCAGGAAATGCCGGGGTGAAGCGCGTTCCGTTTGCCAAGGCCATGCAGGCTGCGACAACGCATCAGGAAGACTTTGTCCTGCCCTACGTTCGCGATCTCAAGAATGTCGTGAATATGGATGCGATTCGCAGCGCTGGTCTCAAGCTTGGAGTGGACCCGCTGGGCGGAGCGGCGCGTCCTTACTGGGAGCCGATCAATTCCGTCTACGGGCTGGATATCGTTGTGGTGAACCCAGTCATCGACCCTACGTTTTCGTTTATGACGGTGGATCACGACGGGAAAATTCGCATGGACTGTTCCAGTCCTTATGCCATGGCCAGTCTGGTCCGGCTGAAAGATCAATATCAGGTTGCGTTTGCCAACGATCCGGACTCGGATCGGCACGGCATCGTAACTCCAGTTTCAGGTTTGATGAACCCGAATCATTATCTGGCTGTTGCCATCCAGTATTTGCTCGTGCACCGGCAGCAATGGCGTCAGGAAGTCGCGGTGGGAAAAACGCTGGTGAGCAGCAGCATGATCGACCGAGTGGTCAAGAAGCTTGGCCGCAGACTTCTTGAGGTGCCGGTGGGCTTCAAATGGTTCGTGCCAGGACTGGTTGACGGCTCGTGCTGTTTCGGCGGAGAAGAGAGCGCCGGGGCGAGTTTTCTTCGCCTCGATGGCACGGTTTGGACCACCGACAAAGACGGTCCAATCATGGATTTGCTGGCGGCGGAGATTACCGCGCGCACCGGCAAGAATCCTGGCGAACATTACCGCGAACTTACGGCGGAGTTCGGCAGCCCGTACTACACGCGCATCGACGCACCCGCCACGCCCGAACAGAAGGCAAAGTTACAAAAGCTCTCACCGGACGCAGTAATGGAGTCGAACTTGGCGGGCGAGCCGATCACGGCCAAGCTGACCAAAGCTCCGGGCAATGGCGCTGCCATCGGTGGGCTGAAGGTTGTGGCAGAGAACGGATGGTTTGCGGCCCGGCCCTCCGGCACGGAAAACATTTACAAGATTTATGCCGAGAGTTTCAAGGGGCAGACCCATTTGAACGCGATTGTGAGCGAAGCTCAGCAGATGGTGAATAACGCGCTGGCATCGGCTGCAGTTACTTAGGATGCGGTCCGGCCCCGATTGGCTGCGGCGATCAAGCTGCCACGACGATTTTCCGGTCGTGAGCAGACTCCTAAACCATCAGAGGACACGAAAGGATAGCGGACATGTCAGCAAGAATCGCAGCCAGCAAGCGTCCCAAAATCAAGGGCTCGGCCTGGAAGGATCTTGCCGCTCACTATAAAGAAGTGCGGAAATTACATTTGAGACAGCTCTTTGCTGACGACGCCAAGCGCGGCCAGCGCCTGACTGCCGAGGCACTCGGCCTTTTTCTGGACTACTCCAAAAATCGCATCACTGACCAAACGCTTAAGCTGCTGATCGAGCTCGCCAAGGAATCTGGTCTGCAGAAACGAATCGGCGCCATGTTTCGCGGGGAGAAAATCAATCTCACGGAGAAGAGAGCGGTTCTGCACGTCGCCCTGCGCGCGCCTCGCGACGCGTCGATCGTGGTTGACGGCGAAAACGTAGTTCCCAAAGTGCATGCGGTTCTCGACCGCATGGCGAATTTCTCCAACCGAATCCGTGGAGGAGAGTGGAAGGGGCACACCGGCAAACGGATTCGTAACGTGGTTAACGTTGGCATTGGCGGATCTGATCTGGGGCCGGTAATGGCCTACGAGGCGCTGAAATATTATTCCGATCGCGGGATGACGTTCCGTTTTGTATCGAACATCGACGGAACGGATTTCGCCGAGGCCGTCCACGATCTCAATCCATCAGAGACGCTTTTCATTATCTCTTCCAAAACTTTCACGACGCTGGAAACGATGACGAATGCCCAGACCGCGCGCGCCTGGTCACTCGCTGGATTGGGGGGTGACGAAAAGTCGGTGGCGAAGCACTTTGTCGCGGTTTCGACCAATGCGGCGGAGGTGGCGAAATTCGGAATTGATACAGCTAACATGTTCGAGTTCTGGGACTGGGTCGGCGGGCGCTACTCGATGGATTCGGCCATCGGCCTCTCGACCATGGTCGCCATCGGTCCGGAGAATTTTCGCGCCATGTTGAGCGGCTTCCATCAAATGGATGAACACTTCCGCACCGCTCCGTTCGAGCGGAACCTGCCGGTGCTGATGGGTCTTTTGTCGATCTGGTACAACGACTTTTTTGGCGCGCAAACTGTGGCCATCTTGCCCTATGAGCAATACCTCAAACGGTTCCCAGCTTACCTGCAGCAACTGACGATGGAGAGCAACGGCAAGCATGTCTCGCTCGAAGGGAAGAAGGTCGAGCACGACACCAGCCCAATCTATTGGGGCGAACCGGGCACCAACGGCCAACACTCGTTCTATCAATTAATTCATCAGGGAACCCGGCTGATTCCCTGCGACTTTATTGGTTTCTCGCAGACGCTCAATCCGCTGGGCCGGCACCACGACGTGTTATTTGCCAACGTCTGCGCGCAAACCGAGGCACTGGCGTTCGGCAAGACGCCTCAGCAGGTTGAGGCGGAAGGCACCGCAAAGTGGCTGGTTCCGCATCGGGTATTCGAGGGCAATCGTCCATCGAACACGATTCTCGCCGAAAAACTGACCCCGGAAATTTTGGGCAAACTGGTGGCACTGTACGAGCACTCTGTTTTTACCCAGGGAACCATCTGGAACATTGATTCGTTCGACCAGTGGGGAGTCGAACTGGGCAAGGTGCTGGCGCAGCGCATTATTCCTGAGATTGAGAGCAAGACGGCTCCGGCGCTCGCGCATGACAGTTCAACCAACAATTTGATCCGTTACTACCGAAAATCCAGGAACACTGCGGGATGAAACCTCGCCTCAGCGAACCGCCTTCGCGTTCGTCTTCGGACGCAATCGCGAAACGCCCGACGTGGGCGCAAGCCGAGGGCAGTCCCTTGCCGCTCGGCGTTACCTGGATGGAAGAGGAGCAGGCATTCAATTTTGCGGTTTACGCTGAGCACGCCGAGAGCGTTACGTTGTTGCTCTATTCCCCTTCGGGCCTGGTGAGTCCTCTTCTGGCGTTCCGCTTCGATTTTCTGCACAACAAGTCGGGCCGGATTTGGCACTGCCGGATTCCGCTCACACAGATTGGAGCGGCTTGTTATTACGGATACTCGGTATCGGGACAAAGCCTTTCTCAACTCCACAGCTACGACCCGCAGAAGGTGCTGCTTGACCCGTACGCGAGATGCATTTTCTTCCCCCCGGATTTCGATCGCAGCTCGGCGATGCGGGAGGGATCAAACGCCGGCCGCGCGCCTTTAGGAGCACTAACCGGTCCCTGTTCCACATTTGACTGGGCGGGGGATCGGCCACCGCTTCATGAGTCGGATGCGATCATCTACGAACTTCACGTGAAGGGCTTCACGAAGAATTCCAATTCCGGCGTGGATGCGGCGCGCGCGGGCACCTACGCCGGCCTGGTGGAAAAGATTCCCTACCTGCAGGAACTCGGGATCACGATTGTCGAGCTGATGCCGGTGTTTCAACGCGATCCCCAGGAAGGCGATTACTGGGGCTATATGCCTTTGAACTTCTTTGCGCCGCATGCCCAGTACGCGAGCACCCGCGATGACGACGAGCAACATCTTGAATTCAGAAAGATGGTGAAGGCTTTTCATGATGCGGGCATTGGCGTGGTACTCGACGTGGTCTACAACCACACATGCGAGGGCGATCAAAAGGGGCCGATCTACAGCTACAAAGGTTTCGACAGCGCCAGCTATTACATGCTGACCTCCGATCCGGCAAACCCTTACGCCAATTATTCAGGGACCGGCAACACGTTGAATTTTGGCCGCGGCCACGTGCGCAAGATGGTGATGGACAGCCTGCGCTACTGGAAAGAAGAAATGCACATCGACGGGTTTCGCTTTGACCTGGCGTCAGTGTTCAGCCGCAATGCCAATGGATCTCTCAACTGGGGACACGCTCCGATCTTTAGCAATATTGCTGCCGACCCACTACTCGGTCGGTCTTACTTGATTGCTGAACCGTGGGACGTAGGCGCTTTCCAGCTTGGCCGCGGATTTCCAGGAATGACCTGGCTGCAATGGAACGGACGCTTTCGCGATGACGTTCGCCGTTTTGCCAAGGGTGATGCGGGGATGGTCCCTGATCTGATGCGCCGCCTGTACGGCAGCGATGATTTATTTCCCGATGACCGCGCCGACGCCTATCACGCCTACCAGAGCGTCAACTATGTAACGTCTCATGATGGCTTCACGCTGTACGATCTTGTCGCATACAACCAAAAACGCAATTGGCCGAATGGGAACGACAACCAGGACGGAACCAACGACAATTACAGTTGGAATTGCGGCTACGAAGGAGACGATGGTGTTCCCGAGGTAGTGCGGGCCCTGCGCCGGCAACAGGTGAAGAATTTCTGCTGCCTGCTGTTCCTCTCCAACGGCACGCCAATGTTCCGGGCCGGGGACGAATTCCTGAACACACAGTTCGGCAACAACAATCCGTATAACCAGGACAACGAAACTGGATGGTTGGACTGGAGCCAACTCCAGGCCAATCGAGACATTTTTCGTTTCTTCAAGAACATGATTGGGTTCCGGAAGAACCATGCTGGGCTCGGCCGCAGCAGGTTCTGGCGAGAGGATGTTTCCTGGTACGGAGTTGGACCAACGGTCGATCTGTCCTTCGGCTCCCGCAGCCTGGCCTTCTGTTTGCACGGCGCTTCTCAAGTCGATGACGATATTTACGCCATGATCAATGCCTACTGGGAAGAGCTGGAGTTTCACGTTCAGGAGGGTAAGCCCCAGGAATGGAAGAGAATCGTGGACACGGCTTTGCCGAGCCCAGACGATTTCTCCGAAGCCGGAGTTCCTCTGGACCGGAGCACCTACTTGCTGGCTCCCAGGTCAATCGTGGTGCTGGTTCGGCCCAGGTAGTTCGGCCAGCTAGCTCGACGAAAGGAGGAGCGACGTAACACTTGCACGACGGCGGTGATTTTATTTTTCACGGGTTCCCAAGCAGTTCAGAAATAAAAGGAGAACATTCTATGGCGACAATCACCACGAAAGACGGCACAACTATCTTTTACAAGGACTGGGGAAAAGGCCAGCCCATTGTATTCAGCCACGGCTGGCCGCTGACCGCGGACGACTGGGACGCACAGATGATGTTTTTCGGAGAGCGGGGCTATCGAGTCATTGCCCATGACCGGCGCGGCCACGGCCGTTCCGAGCAGACCTGGGAAGGGAACGATATGGACACGTACGCTGACGATCTGGCTGCGCTGACCGGAAAGCTTGATCTGAAGAACGCGATTCATATAGGGCACTCCACCGGCGGCGGCGAAGTGGCGCGCTATATTGGCCGTCATGGTTCAAGCCGCGTTGCCATGGCCGTGCTGATCAGCGCCGTCCCACCGCTGATGGTGAAGACAGAAAAAAATCCTCTGGGGGCGCCCATCTCGGTCTTCGACGGGCTGCGGGCCGCGTACCTGGAAAATCGGCCGCAGTTTTACCGGGATATTACTCTCCCGTTTTACGGCTACAACCGGCCCGGCGCCAAGATTTCGGAAGGTCTCCGGGACAAGTGGTGGCTGCAGGGCATGATGGGAGGCGTGAAGGCGGGCTATGACTGCATCAAAGCTTTCTCGGAGACGGACTTCACGGAAGATCTGAAGAAGTTCGACGTGCCCACCCTCATCCTTCATGGCGAAGATGATCAGATCGTGCCGATCGCGGCTGCGGGTCTGCAGTCGGCGAAGATCGTGAAGAACGCAACCCTCAAGGTGTATCCCGGTTTTCCCCACGGGATGCCCACAACCAATACGGACCAGATCAATGCCGACCTGCTGGCATTTATCCAGCGCAGTCAGGCAAAGGCAGCATAGCGAACGTCACGCCCGGAACGTCAAGCCCGGAACTGCGAGCCCGGCCTTTCGCATATCTGCGAGAGGCTGGGTCTATCTTGTCTTGTCTTGACCCGAAAGCCCACACCCCTGTCGTGATTGAATGCCGCATAAGGTAGGTGTCAGGCTGGACGCTCCTGCCGTTCACCAGCTATCTTGTCAACTGTTGGCCGAGCGGTCACGGCCGCTCGCTGCGAGGCAAATCATGGTTACACGACGCGAGTTTCTCGATGCATTAGTAGTGGGCACCGCCGGGTTGGCTGTGGCCACAACGGCAAAGAGTTATGGCCAGATCCTGGGCGCCAATGATCGGCTCAACTTTGCCGTGATCGGTCTGAATGGGCGCGCCTATGCCCATCTCTCGTCGCTGAAGGCGAACCGGAGCGCGGCCCGCATTTCGCACGTCTGCGATGTGGATCGCAACATTTTGAAGAAGTTCGCGGACAGCACGGAGCACGAGATGGGCGAAGCCCCCGTTTCCGACCAGGATTTTCGACGCATCCTCCAGCAGAAAGATGTGGACGCCATTACCATCGCCACTCCCGACCATTGGCATACACCACTGGCCATCGCCGGGTTGCAGGCGGGCAAGCATGTGTATGTGGAGAAGCCATGCAGCCACAATCCGGCTGAGGGAGAGCTGCTGGTTGCGGCGCAGCAGAAGTATCAAAAGGCGGTGCAGATGGGCAACCAGCAGCGCTCTTCGCCGCACACCATCGAGATCGTCGAAAAGATTCACGCCGGCGTAATCGGCAGGCCTTATTTGGCGAAGGCCTGGTACAGCAATACGAGAAAGTCGATCGGAATCGGCAAAGAGGCGCCGGTGCCGCCGCAGCTGAATTGGGATTTGTGGCAGGGTCCTGCGCCTCGCCGTCCCTACAAGGACAACCTGCATCCTTATAACTGGCACTGGTTCAAAATCTATGGCACGGGTGAAACGCTCAACAATGGCACGCACGAGGTGGATGTCTGCCGCTGGGCGCTGGGTGTCGACTATCCGAAGCGGGTCACGTCTTCAGGCGGCAGATATCATTTCAAAGACGATTGGCAGTTTTACGACACGCTCGTGACCAGCTTCGAATACGAAGACAGCATGATTTCGTGGGAAGGCAAGAGCTGCCAGGGAATGAAGTTTTATGGCCGCGATCGCGGCGTGACTGTGATGGGAACCACCGGCACAGTGCTGGTCGACCGCGATGGCTACGAGATCTACGACCTCAAGGGGAGCAAGGCAAGCGAAGTGAAGGCCGGCAGCAAAACTTCGTCTTCCGATCTCACGGGCCGCGATTCCATGACCGATGCTCACTTCGCGAACTTCATCGCGGGAATTCGCAAAGGTGAAAAGCTGAACGCACCGGTCGCGGCCGGCAACGTCGCCGTTACTATGCTGCAACTTTCGAATATCGCTTGGGAAGTCAGCCGGGAACTGAGTCTCGATCCGAAAGACGGTCGCATCCAGGGTGATGCGGAAGCCATGAAGATGTGGGGTCGCGAGTACGAGAAGGGTTGGGAACCGCATGTCTGAGCGCACCTACAAGGATGGCCGATGATGAACAAGCTCACTCGTCGCGACTTCGCGCGCGCCGGCGCGCTGGCAACGGCCGGGTTGGCGGCTCCGAGCGCACGTTTCTCGCTGGGTGAATCGCCGGCATCTGCAGATGAGTCGTCTCAGATTCGCTTGGGTCTGGCCAGCTACACGTTCCGTAACTTCAGCCGGGCGCAGTTGATCGCATTCATGAAACAGCTCAATGTGTTCGACCTGAATGCGAAAGAGGTCAAAGATCATCTTCCTGCAGATGCCGAGGGTGAGACGGCTGCGCTGGCGGATTACGCGGCGGCAGGTATTATGCTGCACGCCGCGGGAGCAATCTATTTTCCAAAAGATGAAGACGCGGACATTCGCGCAAAATTTGAATACTGCAAGCGAGCAGGGATTCGCGTGATCGTGGCCGGCGACCCTGCACCAGAAACTTTGCCGCGACTTGAAAAATTCGTGAAGGAATACGACATCCGCATCGCGATCCACAATCACGGCCCGGAGGATAAATTGTGGCCTTCGCCTCTGGATGTATTGAAGGCGGTGAAGAACATGGATTTACGCCTGGGATGCTGCATCGATGTGGGGCACACAGTTCGCGCCGGTACCGATGTGGTTCGGGCGATCCACGAAGTGGGTCCGAGATTGTTCAACGTGCACATGAAAGATCTTTCGAGTTTCCAGGACAAAGAGAGCCAGGTCGCGGTGGGAGGTGGCATCATGCCGGTGCGCAAGATGTTTGAGGCCCTGATCGCAACCAAGTACAGCGGCTTCGTTGACCTGGAGTACGAAATCCATCCCGACGATCCCATGCCGGGCGTGATCGCGAGCTTCGCTTACATGCGAGGAGTTCTTGCCGGCCTGGCGAAGTGAGATTAAAGCGCAGCCAGGCGCCGCTGTACCAGCAGAAAATACGCGGCCACCAGAATCAGCAGAAATCCGTTCACGCTGAGCACCAGGGGCGCGGTAAACAAGGGAACCAACCATCCCGACAACAGATTGCCCATCGGCATGCCACCGCGGAAGGCGAAGTTGTAAACGCTCATCACGCGTCCCCGCATTTCGTTGGTAGTAATCAGCTGCACCAGCGAATTCACTGTGGCAAAAACCGCCATCATCGATGCACCGACCAGCACCAGCAGGGCCTCACTCACGGGCAGCGACTTCGAAAGAGCAAACCCGGCAATCCCGGCCCCGAGGCAGGCGAGCGCGACCAAAGCGACGCGCCCCTTTCGTTTCATATTGCCCGCGCTGGCGATAGTCAGCGAACCGCAAATCGAACCGAGTCCCATGAGCGCGAGAAGATTCCCGTAGGTTTCCGGGCCGCGATGGAAAATGTCCTTCACGAATACTGGAATATAGGTTCGCATGGGCATGCTCAACGCGGTCATGCAGAAGGCCAGAATAATCAACGCTTCCATTGAAGTCTGCCTGCGGGCGAACTGAATGCCCTGCTTCAGGCTGGCGAACATCGACTCCGCGGTCTTTACAGGCAAGTAGCGCGCGGTGATCAGCGACAGCGAAATGATGGGCGCCAGAAAAGAAACTGCGTTCAGCCCGAAGCACCACTTTTCACCCAGCTTCGCTAATGCCTGCCCCGCCAGCGCGGGCCCCAACATGACTGCCACGTTGAACTGGATCGAATTCAGCGCGATGGCGTTGGGCATGTCTTCTTTCTCGACCAGCGTGGGTATCAGCGCCTGATAGGCGGGGCCGCCAAACGCCTGGGCGAAACCGGAAATGAAAGACAGGCAAAGAATGTGCCAGACGTGCACCAGTCCGGTCGCTACGAGAACCGTGAGGATACTGGCGGTCGCCATTTGCACATACTGGGAGCCGAGCAGAATCTTGCGGCGCTCCATGCGGTCCGCTACTACGCCGCCGATCAGGGAAAACAAAAAGATGGGAATTCCACCGAGAAATTGATCCAGGGCCAGCAGAAAAGCGGAGTGGCTGAGGCGGTAGATCAGCCAGCCCTGCGCCACGATTTGCATCCAGGTGCCGATGCTGGACGTGCATGCGCCAATCCACATCAGGCGAAAATCGCGGTATTGAAAAGCTTTGAAGACTCGTCCCAGCACCTTGGCAGAGTTCTTAGGCCCGGGTTTTTCCAGCAGTGTTTCGCCAGCATCCATGAATCAGTCGGTTTCCAATCGAAATGTCTGCCGCGCCGCTGCCGGCCCCATGTACCGTCATTCTACCCTCACTGCCGATTGTATGTTTTTGGAGAGAGAAGATTGAGTTTTCTTGGTGCGGAGGCAACCGCGACGACTGCGTCTTTCGCAGCAGACGCGTGCACTCAGAGATCTCGCGGGGCACGCGGCCGAGTTCGGAGCGAGTGCACAAGCGGGCGCTTCACTTGATATCCGATGCGACCGGACTTTGCGCCTTTCGCAGCATGGTGTCACTTTTGGAAATTTCCTGTGCCATTCTGCCCGGCTGGCCGGCGTCCTCTCCACGCAAGGCGGTCTGGGAGCGAAGGGAAAGATAACTCTGCAGAGCCTGCTGGTACCAGGAACGGGCTTCGCGCCAATGTTTCACCTGCATGCCCACGGGCATGTGGGTTCGCGCCGCAAATATTTCTTCCGTGTCGCCGAGCGTCGCGTAGGAAACAGCCACGGCTTCTTGTCTTCCCAGGTTCTTTGGGTCGTCCTCGAATAATTTCTTGCGAATCTCCAGAGCTTTGAGCTCATAGTTCAAATCGCTGGTTTGGCCGGTTTTCGCCAACAGCAGTCCCAGTTGGTTCTCGGCCAATGCCAGCGCCACCCGGGCGCGGGCATTGTTGGAATCGGCGGTCACCACAGGTTCGGCATTGGCCAGCGACTTACGCCAATTTTCGATGGCCCCGGCGGGCTCCCCGCCGTCTGCCAGGGTCATCCCGAGATTTCCATAAGCCGAGGCCAAGTCCAGATGAGCGCGAACTTCGTTCGGATTCGCGGCCACCAGCGCCTCGTTAATGTTTACCGCCGCCCGGCACAAGTCAAGCGCCTTGGGCCGGTCGCCTGCCTTGCCCACGTCATAGCAGGCTTCGCGGTAAGCGGCGGCCAGCGCGGAGCGAGTAGTGGAATCGTCCGGCTTGGCGCGGCTGGCCTGCTCGTAAAGTGTGATGGCTTTCAAGGCGTTCTGCACGGCCGGACTCCACTCGCCGTTCAAGCTGAACAGGCGGCCGAGAGTGTAGTAGGAACCCGCAAGGCTAACGGTAAGCTTGGCGTCATCCGGGCTGGCAGCATGCAACGCCTCGTAGATCGCGAACCCTTTCTGATTGTTTTCCTGGGCTCCGGCAAAGTCGTTCAATAGCGCGCAAACTTGTCCGATCCTCTGGTAAATGAACGCAAGATCGTGCTTGGCCGCGGGATCGGAGGGATCCGCCGCGGCCAGCGTTTCGCGAATCCGCAATGCCTTTCGGTAACTCGCCAGCGCGTCCGAGGAATGGCCCACATTCTGCTGGCTATTCAGCAGCCCCTGAATGTCTCCGACTTTCTGGTAGGCGGTCGCGAGTTCGCGCTGCAGGGAGGGGTCTCCATTGGCTTCGGCGGCGAGGCTGTCCAGGTATTTCAACGCCTTGGTGACTAGAAGTTTTCGTGCCGTGGTTGCGCCGGGTAAATTTGCGATCGAATCGTTGATGTCGAACATCAGGGAATTCGCCAGGTCTCGGACATCGTTGAAGCGCCTCTCGGCCCGCGCCCGTTGCGCCCGTTCGAGCCGGGATTCGCGTACGATTGCCGCCATGCCTGCGATGAGGATCACAACCGCGATGGCCGCAGCGATGACTGCGGTTTTGTGCCTTTTCACGAACTTCGTGGCGCGATAACTGAGAGTTCCTTTTCGTGCCAGAACGGTCCGGCCTTCGAGATAGCGGCCAAGGTCTTCCGAGAATTGTTCGACCGAGGTGTAGCGCCGCTCTTTTTCCTTGCGAATCGCCATCAACACAACTTGATCAAGATCGCCGTCGAGGCGGCGGCGCAGCCGTTCTGGCTGGCCTTCCCGAGTGCTCGCGACCAACTCGGGCGTGAGCGACACGAGCTGGCCGTCGGCCCCTGGTACCTTTTCCACCCGGCTGACCGCCGTGCTGGGCTTCTCTGGCTCGATCTCGCAGATCGCAAGCGCCACTTCATGGGGAGAACGGGTGGTCAAGCGATAAGGAAGATGGCCGGTCAGAACGTAATAAAGCAGGACGCCGAGCGAATAAACATCGCTGGCGGTGGTGATGGCCTCTCCTCGGACTTGTTCCGGGCTGGCATATTCCAGCGTCATCACGCGCATGGCCGTGTGTGTGGGCTCAACCGCCCGGGGGAAGTGTTCGGGGTCGGTGATTTTGGCGATTCCGAAATCGAGCAGTTTGGGCACGCCGTCGTTCGTGACCAGAATGTTGCTGGGTTTGAGGTCGCGATGCACTACGAGGTACTGATGCGCATAATGTACTGCCGAGCAGACACTGCGAAACAATTTCAATCGCTCCAGGGTTGACAGCCGGTGAGCCTCGCAGTACTGGTCGATGGGCAGGCCTTCGACCAGTTCCATCACAAAGTAGGGAAGCCCATCCTCGGTGGTGCCGCCATCGATCAGCCGCGCGATGTTGGGGTGCTCCAGGCCGGCGAGAATCTGCCTTTCATTCTTGAAGCGCTCGAGCACGAACTGCGTGTCGAAGTCGGCCTTGACCAGCTTCAGCGCGACCAGTTTCTGGTACTGGTCGTCGGCGCGGACGGCCCGGTAGACCTCGCCCATGCCGCCGTAACCGATCCGTTCCACGACGCGATAATGAGAAATGGTTCGGCCGATGAAACGCGGAGCGACGCTTGACTGCGGCGGTCTGCCGTCTTCCGCCATCGACTTGGCAGCCTGTTCCAGTGCCGGAGTTTCAATGAAGCGATGGGCGCGTTTCTCCTGCGCCAGCAGAGATTGCACCTCGCGAAGTAAATCCTGATCCCCGGCGCACGCGGACTGCAGAAACGCAGAACGTTCTTCGTCCGCACGCTCCAGCGCCTCGTTGCACAAGTCTTCGATTTCTTTCCAGCGTTCAGCTTGCATCTTGCCCTTCACCGCCTGACATCTCCCGCAGCAACCAGAGCTTGGCCAGCCGCCAGTCCCGCTTTACGGTCTCTTCGGAAACCTTCAACACTTCGGCCGTTTCCTGCACGCTCAGCCCGCCAAAGAAACGCAGCTCCACGACCTGGCTCTTTCTCTGGTCCACTCCAGCCAAACCGTTCAGTGCGTCGTCCAACGCGACCAGGTCGGCCGAGGGCTCGCCGGACACAAGCAGCTGTTCATCGAAGGTCACTTGTTGTGCGTCGCCACCGCGTTTCTGGTAATGGCGCGAACGGGCAAAGTCGGTAAGAATGCGGCGCATCATCCGCGCGCAGACGGCAAGAAAATGAGCTCGGTCCTGCCAGGTCACGCCCCGGAAATCCACCAGCCGCAGGTAGACCTCGTTGACCAGGGCCGTGGTCTGAATGGTATGGCCGGGGCGCTCCTGCGCCACGTAGTGCCGCGCCCGGCGGTGCAGTTCTTCATAAACCAGCGGGGTGAGTTTCTCCAGCGCCTGCTGATCGCCCCCGCTCCAGGCACGCAGCAGTTGAGTCACGTCATGCGCAGGGGGGGTCGACATTCCCGTTATCGCCGGGGCAAAACGGCGCCCAGTCGCGCGGAGGTTATCACATTCCTATTGGGCATGCCATATAGAACCGGGCTTCCAGTCAGCCTCCAGAGAATTATTAGAAGGCTCTTTAACCTTTTCGCCCGCGTTTCCCGCTACTGCAGACAGAGGGTGATTCGGCAGCGTGCGATTCGGCCGAAGAAGCCCGCAGGCAGCAAGTGCGACAGCCCTAGGGGAACGGGCGAATTCCAGATGGGAGAAAGCCATGCATTGCACTGGTTGCGGAACGCAGCTGACTGATTACAAAGGATTTTGCCCGGATGGACGTTAGGCACGTGGGCCGGGATGCGGCTGGGCTGGGGGGTCTACCGCATCCCGGTTTTCAGAAAACCTCCGGTTCGGTCTGGATTCTGAGCTGGTTGAATCGGCCGCGGGTGGACCAGCTGGCTAAGAAGTTACCGCCAAGAATTCGGGAGAGGACATTATGAAAAACATGAAGCAACTGTCACTGATTGCATTCGTCCTGCTGTTCTCGTCGACCGCCTCGTTCGCGCAGGTCACGCCCAGCGACGACGCCTACACCAGTTCCACGGCGACCGCCACCAATTATGGGACCGCCATCACGCTGAGCGTGAGTGCGACCACCACGGCGACCACCACCACGTTCATCCGTTTCGACTTGAGTTCCATTCCGTCGACCTACACCGGCGCCAATATCGCTCAAGCCACTATGAAGCTCTATGTCAACAGCGTGACTGCGGCGGGCAGCTTCAATGTGGACTACATCACTGGGGCCTGGAGCGAGAAGACGATCAAGGAAACCACCGAACCCGGCATCGGCACCACCATTGTCAGCAACGTGACCCTGGCGACCACGAACAAGGGAGAGTACCTCCTCATCGACGTGACGCCGGCGTTGCAAGCGTGGCTGAACGGAACCGAAACCAACTACGGCGTCGCGCTGGTAGGGAACAGTCCAGTCAACGCAACTCTCGACAGCAAAGAAAACACCGGGGCAAGTCACCCGCCAGAACTGGATGTGGTCTACGCCGGCATCGCGGGAGTCACCACCGCCGGCGGCAGCGGACTGGTTGGCGGCGGCAGCAGCGGCACGCTCAATCTGGCTCTCACCAGTGCTTGCGCCACCAATCAGGTTTTGCAATGGAATGGCAGCTCGTGGGTATGCGCCGCGGCCGGGATCGGCACGATCACCGGCGTAACGGCGGGCAGCGGCCTAACGGGCGGCGGCACCAGCGGCAACGTCGCACTTACCGTCGACACTACCAAGATTCCGGAACTGAACACCGGCAACACCTTCACGGGAACCCAGTTCATTGGCGGCACAGGAAACTCAGCCACTCTTCAAATCGACGCCAACGGTGTGAATCCCGGCAGCTTGCTTCCCGGCATTCGCTTCGGCGTGGGCGGAAGCGGCGAGGGACTCTCCTCGCAGCGAACCGGCACGGGCAACCTGAACGGCCTCGACTTCTATACCAACTTCACCTCTCGCATCGCCATCACCAACAACGGCAGCATCGGAATCGGAACCCGAACCCCAGCTGCCGCTCTCGACATCGCCACCGGTGGAATCTACATCGAGGGAACCGGCGATGGGAGCGGGACGAGCCTCGTGCCGAACCAGCTCCTTTTCCAGGATAACGGTGAGATTTCAAGTCTGGATCCAAGTCACCGCATCATCTTTGACCGCTCCAACAACCTTCTCGAGTTGCGAGAATATGGAACCATCCTGTTCTCGCCGGGAGCAACCGGCGGAGCAAGAACCGCGGAGATTTTCTTCACTCCCACCGCCGCCGACATCTTCTACAACTTCAACGTCTCCGGCTTAACCACCATGGGCACCGCGGTGCAAACCGCGCAGCTCACCGTGACTTCCACAAGTCCTCTCGACGGCGCCGATGTGAATGGCTATAGCTCAACCATCGGTTCCGGGGGGGTTGGCACCAGGGGCATCGGAGCAGTCGGTGGAAGTGCTGATCCGAGCGGCGTTCTCATCGCGAGTGACGGCGTCGACGGTACCGGCGGGAGCAGCATCAGGTATCTAGGCGGCTCCGGCGTGGGAGGAACCGGAGGCACTGGATCCGCCGGGGGAGCCGGAGGAGTGTTCAATGGCGGCGCTGGTACACAAGACGGAGGAGTTGGTGTTTTCGCGTACGGCTACGGCTACGGCGGCCCCGAATCTCCATTTGGCGGAACCGGCGGAGAGTTTTTCGGTGGCGGCGGGACTTCCGGGGGAGGAGACGGCCTCTACGCCAACGCTTTTGATTCGGCGAATTATGCCGGAAATTTCAATGGCAACGTAAACGTCACTGGGACGCTCAGTGCGGCCACGAAAAACTTCAGGATCGACCATCCGCTCGATCCCGCCAATAAGTACTTGGTGCATGCTTCGGTAGAGTCCTCCGAACTCATGGACATCTACACCGGCAACGCCACCACGGACGATGCCGGCGGGGCGGTCGTGCATCTGCCCGACTGGTTCGAAACCCTCAACACGGACTTCCGCTATCAACTCACCGTCATTGGCCAGTTCGCGCAGGCCATCGTTAGCGGCGAAATCTCGAATCACCAGTTCAGCATCAAGACGGACAAGCCCAACGTTCGCGTTTCGTGGCAAGTAACGGGCGTTCGTCAGGACGCTTACGCCAAAACCCATCCCTTGGTGGTGGAACAGGCAAAAACAGGAAAAGAGCTGGGTCACTACCTGCATCCTGCTCTTTACGGTGCCGGAGAAGAACAGAGCATCGCCGCAGCACAACATCCCGAAGCGACGCGGTTTGCGCGGGAATTGCGGGAGCGGTCCACTCGCGTCCCAGTATCGCCAGCTCCTGCCAACGAACAGCCTGCCACATTGCGGACGCAGGCTATCGCCGCTGCGGCAGCGGAATCGGTAAACACGGCTCGGCCCTCCTTTGCGTCCGGGGTTGAGGCCGGAGCGTCCACGACCGAGCGCGCTCGCCAATCCCACCCGCGTCTCAGTCCAAGCCCCAATCCGATCGCGACCGCACCAACCGTTTCACAGAATCCGGTAGCAGCCCCGCCCTCCAAGGCGAGGCCGATGAGCCGACCAGCGAAGTGAACCGCTGAAGGCGGGCATGCCGACAGCAGCACGCCCGTCCGAAGCGGGAAGGAGAAGGTCCTAGAAATTGAGAGATCAGCCAGAGCCCAGAACTGAATCGTCGCAATGACAGATCGCGTGATTCAAAGCCCAAAAAACGGTTCAAAACCTCAAGCGCAGCGTGGCCTACAAGCTGCGCACCGCCTTCGCGGTAGTCGGCGATCCAAATTGCGCAGAGTTAATCGTCGTATTCCAGCTCGCGAACATGACGTGGTTCAGAAAATTTGTGGAGTCCACTCGGAAGTCAAGATTGAATCGACCTTCTAACCGAAACCTGCGCCCCAGCGAAACATTCCACGTGAATTGTTCGGGACCCGTGCCCTGTCGTTTCCCGCGTTTCCCCGAACGTCGCGGCGGCTTAAGATGCTGTTTCCTGCGCAGCCGCAAAGCGGGTCATCGCATCTATAGTGCATAATGCCAGTCTAGGCAGATCAACCTTACCGCGAGGATATCTATGTTTCTGCGCGTTGCCCCGAGAATCGCCACAGTCGTTATTCTTCTTTTTTCTGTCGCCGGATTGCAGGCGGTGGATGAGAATTTTCACAACGCTCCTGACTCCGCAAAAACGCAGAAGAACCCTTACCAGGGCCAGTCGGCTGCGGCGACTGCCGGCAAGCCGCTCTATGCCAGGAATTGTCTCTCCTGCCACGGCCGCGCCGGCAAGGGAACGGGCAATGTCCCTTCGTTGGTCGATGGCAAGCTGAAAAGCGTGCCCCAGGGCGAAGTGTTCTGGTTCATCACTCAAGGCGACAAAGACAATGGCATGCCCTCCTGGGCGTTCCTTCCCGAGCAGGAGCGCTGGCAGATCGTGACCTACGTGGAAGCAATGGCAGCGGGCACCGCTGGTGGAATGGCAAAGGGCGCGCCCCCCGCCGAGGTCGCCACGGCGAAGGTGAACGATAAGTCTCCGACGGCTCCCTTCACGGATTTCCGTTACGAAGCGCCGGGGACAATCCGGAAAATTACGGTAGCGGATCTTCCCGAGCCGTTTGTGACGAAATCCGCGGACAACGGGCCAGATGTGGTCGCGCGCCCCGCCGATGCCTGGCCGATAGCGCCCGCCGGCTTCAAGGTTGAGCTCTTTGCCGCAGGGCTCGACAATCCCCGCTTGCTTCGCACCGCGCCCAACGGCGATATTTTTCTCGCCGAGAGCGATCCCGGGCGCATTCGCGTTTTCCGGGGCATGACCGGCGACGGCAAGCCGGAGGAGATGCAGATTTTCGCCAGTGGCCTGAAACAGCCCTACGGGATCGCGTTTTATCCTGTCGGACCGAATCCGCAGTGGGTGTACGTGGGCAACACCAACGAAGTGATTCGCTTTCCGTATCACAACGGAGACTTGAAGGCCAGTGGGCCTTCCCAGCACATCGCCGATCTGCCCTCGGGCGGCGGCCACTGGACGCGTGCGCTCGATTTTTCTCTCGACGGCAAGAAGCTGTATGTAGCCGTAGGCTCTGCCTCGAACGTCGACGATTCCGACACCAGCACTCGCGAGAAAAACCGCGCCGATATTCTCGCCTGTGATCCCGAGGCTTGCGTCATGAGTGTGTATGCCTATGGCATTCGAAACCCCGGCGGCGGGATCCGGGTGAATCCATTGACCGGCGAGTTGTGGTGCTCGGTGAACGAACGCGACGCGCTGGGCGATAACCTGGTGCCCGATTACATCACGCACGTGCAGGAAGGCGGCTTTTATGGCTGGCCCTGGTGGTACATCGGTGCCCACCAGGATCCGCGGCACAAAGGAAAGCATCCCGAGTTGAAAGACAAGGCAATTATTCCCGACGTGCTCTTGCAGCCGCACAACGCCTCTCTGGAATTTACTTTCTATCAGGGCAAGCAGTTCCCCGCCGAATACAGCGGCGAACTTTTCGCCTCCGAGCATGGCTCGTGGAATAAGTCAACGCGCGCCGGCTATGAAGTGATTCGCGTCCCTCTGCATCAGACCGGACATGCCAGTGGCGAGTATCAGGACTTCGTGACCGGGTTCGTGCTTCCTGACGGTCACGTGTGGGGACGTCCGGTAGGCATCACTGTAGCTCCGGATGGTTCACTCTTGGTGAGCGACGACGGGTCGAACTCCATCTGGAGGGTTAGCTATACCGGGAAGTGAAAGGGCAGTGGCTAGTGATTAGTGGCTAGTAAAACCTGAGCTACTCCCGCTTTCACTGGCCACTACGAAGTCGTCTCATAAATTGGTTAGGGAAGGGCACGGCCTAAGCTGTGCCGTAAAGAGCCAAAGATGCGGGCCACTAGCAACTAGCCACTGACTCAGTAGAAATCGTGCGAAACAGTTTCCGCGCGCGTGACGAACAGTGGCATCACGCGTTCCGCTTTCACCGAGATCACGTTGTCCTGATTCTGCAGAATGCCCTCGATGGCAAGGAATTTCTCGCTGGCCAGCAGCAGACGGTTGCGATGAAATAAATCAGGCGTGATGATGGCGTTGGCTACGCCGGTTTCATCTTCCAAGCTGACGAAAACAAATCCTTTCGCCGTTCCGGGGCGCTGGCGGACGATGACGCAGCCGCCGATGCGCAGCCGCTTGCCGCTGGGGATGTCGCGCAGTTCGCTGGCGCGGCGAATGCCCATGGCGTTGAGCCAGGCGCGGCGGTAGGCCACGGGATGTGGTCCCACGGTCAGTCCCGTGCCGTGGAAATCGGCGACCAGGCGCTCTTCGTGGTTCATAGGCTCGAGCGGCGAAGGCATATCGGGCTCTGGCAGCTTTTCCAGTAACGGCCCGGAACCGCGCACCGCGCGTTCCACCTGCCAGAGAGCGTCACGGCGGTGAAGTTGCGAGCAAGTTTCGAGTCCCGAGTCCCGAGTACCGAGTTGCGAGCACAAGCGAGATCCCTCCGCCCCTCGCATTCGCTCGGGGGTCGGAATGACAAAGGTTTTACTGGCAACTGGCGACTGGGAACTGGCAACTGCATTCAGCGCGCCGATTTCCGCCAGCGTGGTGAGTTCGTCTTTGCGCAATTCCGGAACACGGCGGGTGAGATCGTGGATGGAAGTGAATGAGGTGATCTGGCGCTCGCGCACCAAGGCCTGGGCGGCTTCTTCGCGCAGTCCACGAACGTAACGCAGGCCGAGGCGTAGCGCCGGCCCTTCGGCTTCGCTCGGGGCAGGCTCGCCGGTTGTTGGGTGGGCGTCCCGCCCACCCGTCGCGGGCAAGAGTGCCCGCGCCACACAATCTTGTTTCCCTGCCACACAATCTGATGCCAACTCACTTTGGCTGATGGCAGACGGCTGATGGCCGACGGCCTCCAGCGTGCACTTCCACTCTGAGCGCCTTACGTCCACCGGCAGCAGCTTCAGGCCGTGGCGCTGCGCATCTTTGACCAGCGTGGCGGGAGAATAAAATCCCATGGGCTGGTTGTTGAGCAGGGCGGCGGTGAACGCGGCCAGGTAGTGGCATTTCAGATAGGCGCTGGCATAGGCGATGAGCGCGAAACTGGCGGCGTGCGATTCGGGGAAACCGTAGAGCGCGAAAGAAGTGATCGAGAGAATGATTTTTTCCTGCGCGTCTTGCGGGATTTTATTTTGCGTCATGCCGGAACGGAGCCGGGCTTCGATTTCTTTCATGCGCGCCTGCGAACGTTTGAAGCCCATGGCGCGGCGCAGGTCTTCGGCTTCGCCTCCGGTGAAGTTGGCGGCGATCATGGCGAGCCGCAGCAGTTGTTCCTGAAAAAGCGGCACGCCCAGGGTGCGCTTCAGCACTGGTTCGAGTGAGGGGTGAGGATACGTGACATCTTCGCGTCCCTGGCGGCGCTGGATGAAGGGATTCACCATCTGGCCGACGATTGGCCCGGGGCGGATGATTGCGACCTGCACCACAATGTCGTAGAAGCGTTTGGGGCGCAGGCGCGGCAGGGACGCCATTTGCGCGCGGCTTTCCACCTGGAATAATCCCACGGTGTCGGCTTGCTGCAGCGCGGAATAGACTGGCGGGTCGTCTTGCGGAAGATGCGCGAGATCAACATCTTCGTGATAGTGGTCACGGATGAGTTCGATCGAATCTTTCAGCACGGCCATCATGCCTAAGCCGAGCAGGTCGACTTTGATGATGCCCATGTCGGCGCAATCTTCCTTGTCCCATTGCACGACGACGCGGCCGGGCATGGACGCGGGTTCGAGGGGAACGACGGAATCGAGTTGTCCCTGGCAGATGACCATGCCGCCGGAGTGCTGGCCGAGATGGCGCGGCATGTCCTGCACGGCGAGGCACAGTTCGTAATATTTGCGCAAGCGGGGATGGTTGAGGTCGAGCCCGGCGTCGCGGAAGCGACGGTCGAGGGCGTCGTTCTCGTCGCGGAATTCCCAGGTGGCGACGGCGGCGGAAATTTTGTTGAGGATTTCGGGATCAAAGCCGAGCGCTTTGCCCATTTCGCGCGCGGCCATGCGATTGCGATAAGTGATGACGTTGGCGGTCATGGCGGCGCCGCGTTGGCCGTAACGTTTGTAAACGTACTGAATAACTTTTTCGCGCTCGTCGCCGCTGGGGAGATCGAGATCGATGTCGGGCCACTCGCCGCGTTCTTCGGAAAGAAAACGCTCGAAGAGAAGCTCCATGCCGACGGCATCGACCGCGGTGATCCCCAGCGAGTAGCAGACGGCGCTGTTGGCGGCGGAGCCGCGGCCCTGCATGAGGATATTTTGCTCGCGGCAGAAGCGGACCAGATCCCACACGATAAGGAAATATCCGGCGAGCTTGAGTTTTTCGATCAGGGCGAGTTCGTGCTCAATCTGGCGGCGGGCGCGGGTTTCGAGGTCAGGCGTGGCGCGGCCGTAGCGCTGTTGAAACCCTTCCCAGGTGCGTTCGCGGAGAAAAGAATTCATGGTCCCGCCTGCGGGGACGGGATAGCGAGGGAATTCGTAGCCGAGATCGTTGAGCGTGAATTCGAGGCGGGAAGAAAGCTCGCCCGTATTCGCTATAGCTTCGGGCAAATCTGAAAATAACTGCTGCATTTCCTGCGCGGATTTCAGGAAGCGCTCGGAGTTGCGGGAGAGCAGGCGTCCGGCGGTGGAGAGCGTGCGGTGATGGCTGATGGCGGTGAAGGCGTCGCAAAGTTCACGAGCTTGCGCGCTGGCGTAGCAGACGCCGTTGGTGGCGAGGATAGGAAGATTGAGCGAGCGGGCGATGGAGAGGGCGGCGCGGTTGCGGGATTCTTCTTCGCGCTGGTAGTGGCGCTGGAGTTCGACGTAGACGTTTTTGTGTCCGAAAATGGCGATGAGTTGATCGACCTGGCGGCGGGCTTCTTCTATGCCGCCTTGCTGAAAAGCGGCTGCCAGCGAGCCTTCGGCGCCGCCGGTCAGGCAGATGAGTCCAGGGGCATGCTCTTCGAGTTCTTCTGTATTCACGGCGCCTTCGCCTTTTTTGGCGCGCATTTTCATTTTGGTGATCAGGCGGCAGAGGTTTTGGTAGCCCGCGCGGGAGGAGACGAGGAGGGGGAGGCGGAAGGGATCTGAAATCTTCTTTGCATGATTCGTTTTCAGAAACTGAACCGTGACTTCTGCGCCGATGTGGGCTTTGATTTTTGCTTTCTTTGCGGCCAGATGGAAGCGCGGGGCGCCGTAGACGCCGTCCGTGTCGAGCAGGGCCATGGCGGGCATGCCGAGTTGAGCGCAGGTTGCCACCAACTCCTCGGGCAGGGAAGAGCCTTCGAGGAAGCTGAAGGCGGAACGGGCGTGGAGTTCGATATACATCAGTGGTCAGTGGCTAGTGGCCAGTTGCCAGTAAAAAGCTCGGCCACGGATCAACACGGATTCGCCACGGATTAAACATGTTTTCAGTGAAAGCGCTTTTAAAAGTTTCAGTCGTACGTTCCTTCCACGAACCAGCCTCCTTCGAGCAAGTCGTGCACCAGGCGGTAGAGGGCGATACTGCTTGCGTTTTGTAAAGCGATGTCCCACTCGTCGCGCGACCAGGCTTCGCGTTCCCACCAATCGCCGGAAGAGCGCCAGGGGCCGGCTTTCCAGAGCACGCTGCCCTGAATGGTTTTCGGTCGCGTGCAGACTACTTGCGCGGGCTGGCCTTCAGCGAGAGTGACGGTGGCGCGCAATGCAGGACGGAAGCGGCGCAGGGCGGTGAGGGTGGGTTGCTCGTTTTCTTTTGTGTTCTCTTTTTCTGGTTTCGTTTTTGGCTGGCGGTCTTCGCGCGCGGCAGTAAAGCGCTGCAGGCGGAAGCCTTCGGGATGATGCGTGTCCAGCAGTTCCAGCGCTCCTACTTTGTTTCCGCCGACCATGGCGGCGATGCGGGCCAGCGTGAGTTCGAGTTTTTCCGGTTCCGGCGAGGGGGGAAGAAATAATCCTGCCTGCCCGGGGCGCGGGCGCGCTGGTTCCGCTGCGAGATGGATTTTTAGGATAGGGGCGCCGGGAGGGTGCGCGTTTAAGTCCAGTTGCAATAGCTTTAAGAAAAGCTTGGGATCGAGCATGGGAACGGGCAGGTGGAGGGTGCGAAGAAATTGTTGATTGTTGATTTTTGATTGCTGATTGAACTGCGTATGGCGTTCGAGATCCAACGTGAGGCGCAATTCTCGTGCTGCGAGGGCGCGCGAGGCCAGGCGCGCGCAGAGCTGGTCGAGCAGGCGGTTCAGCAGGAAGGTCAGCGGTTCCAGCAAGACGATGGGATATTCCAGTTCCACGGCTTCTTCAAAAATCAGCGGTGCTTCGACGGGAACCAGCGTGCGCGATGTTGCACCCCGCGCCAGTTGCTGCAGACGCAGGCCCTGCTGGCCCAGTCGCTCGCTGAGGGCAACTTCGGGCAAGGCAGCGAGGGCGTGGAGGGTGCGGATTCCCCAACGGTCTAGAATCTCGAACATCGGAACTTCGAGAAGATGTGTGGCTTCTTTATATTGTGCGCTATCTTTTTCTTCGTTTGTTTCTGCAACGTGATCCGCGAACAAAACTTTGAGGGGCAGCGATCCCAGGCGTTCCGCTTCTTTGCCCGGGGGAATTACGGTTGCGCCTGCGCGGGCGAAGCCTGCCCTGAGCTTGTCGAAGGGAGTGCGCGCGCCACACAATCCCGTGACCCATGATCCACGGGCGGCCAGCAGGGCTGTGTCGGGATTGGAAGCTACGGCGACATGGGCTTCGAGTCCGAGAGCGGCGGCGCGGTCGCGGAGACCGCGGGCGATCGCGGGCAGCGGGCCGAGAAGCGACTCCATGCCAGCGAGATCGAGCAGGGCGGTGTCGCAGGCGGCATCTTCCACGCACGGCGAGAAAGATTGGGCGCAGTCGAGCAGGGCGGCGTGCGCCGCGGTTTGCTGCAGCGGAGAATGCGGGCGCAATACGAGTTCGGGACACAGCTCGGCTTGCGGTTTGGTCATGCCCGGTGCGATGCCCTGGCGGCGGGCCTGGTCGTTCACGGCGAGAATGGTCTCTAGGGGAGGCTCGCCTTCGAGGATGGCTACGGCTTGTGTGTGTAGTTCGGGCTCGACGCGCAAGACTGCGGCCACGGGAAAGTTCGGCACGTAGATGCAGGCGAAAGGCATGATGGCGATTGAGTCATTGAATCATTGAGTGATTGAGGCATTGAGTTATTGAAGGTTGCCAATTTTCAATGAATCAATGATTCAAGCTTTCAATGATTCAATTCCTTCATCCGGCCCAGGCGGTTTTGCTGGCGAAAGTTGAGGCTGAGTTCACGGGCTTGCGTTCCAGGCGCGAGCACATTAGTTCCGCCGTGATCTCGAGGCCGGTCAGCAATTGCGCGTGTGTGGGACAGGGGAAATCGGCGGGTTGCGCGGTTGCGTTCTCCGTTGCTGGCAGGTTTTGATCAGACACTGGCAGCTTCTGATTAGCTTCCGATCCCAACTTTATCTGCAGGGAAGAGCAGCTTCCGGCGATGGGCTGCTGCTCGATGGCCAGCAGGACGGTGGGCGTGTGTTCTATGGCGCGGCGGAAGCGGAACCAGGTGGTGAGCGGGATGCGGCGGGCATGCTGCGGAGGAAGGTCGCTCAGGTCGAGAACTACCAGGCCGAAGCCGCCGCTTTCGAGCAATAAATCGGTGGCGTGGAGTACTTGCTCTAGGTGGCGCTCGGATTGGCGCGAGTCATTTTTCTTCGACCAATTTTTCTTCCATTCATTTTTCTTTAATTCATTTTGCTTTAACCCGGTGCCATCGGAGTCAAAAACGTTTTGGGAGGTTCCGCCCACCACCACCCATGCGACAGGCTCGGTTTCTCGCGCACCCACTTCTCGCATCCCCACTTCTCGCGCAGAAGGCACGCGAGAAATGGGGCACCCCTTTTGACGGATGCGCGGTTTGGGAGAGTCTTCGCCGCAGCGCACCCAGAGCAGGCGGTCTAATGCCACGCCTGCGTCTGCGGCGGAGTGGGGGTCGAGAGCGTCGCTGGCGTCGACCAGGACGCAGAATTCGCCGCGGCGGGTGGCTGCGGCCAGAGCGGCGAGCAGGACAGTGGTGCGTCCGGAGGAGGCGGGACCGCAGATTTCGGTGAGACAACCGCGCGGCCAGCCTCCGGTAAGGGCATTGATGGCGGCGATGCCGCTGGAAATCATCTCGGGCGCGGGACGTATGCCCAGGTGCGAGGCTGGGGTTATGCTGGCAAGAATTGTTGATTTTTGATTTTTGATGGTTGATTCAAGAATGCGGACGAGCGCCCCGGCATGCTCTCGACGATCGGGAACCGAGCGCACATTGCAGTGCACATCGCTGCGCACGTCGGGATTCACGTCAGCGTCAAAGGCAAAAAGGCGGCTCTGAGCCGCCGCGGTGGAAAGCATTGCGGAAGACATAGATTCCTTGGGGATTTCAGGGAACGCCGCGCCGGAAGGCACGGAGGCTATTCGCTTTTTGTTCGCCTATTGGCATTGTGCAGGTGGGGCGGCGGTTTGTCAAGGGGATCGGCTGGGGGATGTGTCTCGATTGCCGCGCGTGACGAAAAGGTGTGACGAAAAAGCCGTCGAGCTGCGCTCACCGGACCCTTCGGCTTCGCTCAGGGCAGGCTCTCGAGGACGGCTGCCCCCACATGAGCATTTCCTTACTTCACCTCTGGTTCACGGCCAGGAACGCTGAGCAGGCCCCGGTTTTCTGTAGATTCGCCACATCCGGGAATCTTCTCGGATTACTTTCGCCGGGGGCGAGCGTCTAAGCCATCGCCGTTGATCTGCTCCCGTGCCTGATTCCCGCTCTCCATTCAGATGCAACCCATTTTGGCGATCCCACGAAACCCGATCTCACGATCGCGATCTCACAGAAAAGGAGTTTTCCCCATGCGTAGAATTCGTCTGCTGGTTTTGATCTCGGCCCTATTGCCGGCGGCAAGTGTTTGCCATGCCCAAACGGCGACCGGCGAAACTTTGATGCTTGATTTGCCGCGGCAGAGCCAACATGCCCTGGTGACGCAGCGCATTGGCGTGACCGACATCACCATTAACTATCACCGGCCGCTGGCCAATGGGCGCGCCATCTGGGGCAAGCTGGTGCCTTATGGACAGGTTTGGCGCGCCGGGGCCAACGAAAATACCACGATCACGTTCAGCGATCCGGTGACGATTGAAGGGCAGGCGCTCGACAAAGGAACCTACGGCTTGCACATGATTCCCGGCGAGAATGAGTGGACGGTGATTTTCTCGAAGAATGCTACGTCGTGGGGCAGTTTCAGCTACAAACAGGCGGAAGACGCGCTGCGGGTTACGGTGAAACCGCAGACCGCCGAACTGCACGATGCTCTGGCTTACGATTTCGATGAAGTGAAACCGGATTCCACGCTGGTGACGCTGCGCTGGGAGAAGGTTGCGGTGCCCTTCAAAATTGCGGTCAAGGTGAATGACATCGTGACCGCCAGCATCCATCGTCAGTTGTACGGACTGAATCAATATTACTGGGAGGGCTGGGACGACGCCGCCGGCTATTTCCTGGCTAACAAGATCAATCTGGACGAAGCGTTGAAGGACGAGGAGCAGTCGATTCAGTCGGAAGAACGCTTTGACAACCTGATCAGCAAGTCGCGCATTCTCGAGGCTATGGGCCGCAAGGACGATGCGGTGGCGTTCCACAACAAAGCATTGGATAAGGCGAATGCGCTGCAACTCTACGGCTATGCCCGTCAGTTGCAGGGAGAAAAGAAGCAGGACGAGGCGATGGCGCTGTTCCGGACCGGAGCGAAGAGGTTTCCCAATGACTGGGCGTCACACCTGGGCATGGCGCATGTGTACAGCAGCCAGGGCGACTTCGACAATGCGAAGAAAGAAATGAGGGTTGCGCTGCAAAGTGCGCCGGACAATTCGAAGTCGTTTCTGGAAAGCTCGCTGAAGCGGCTGGAGTCGAAGGACGACATTAACCGGTAGAGCGAGACTGAGTTTGGTTCAGCGGCCGCGGAATGCGGCCGCTTTTTTCTTGACAATTTACATGAAATAATATGAATATGAATTCAGGTTCATATTATGCATTGGCGAATCTTGTTCGTCGGCGTTCTGCTGTGGACGGTTGGAACTGTCGCCATCCGGCTGGGCGGGCAGCGTTTGCTGCATCCTAACCGGCCGATTGCGACGCTGATTCTGTACGCGGCCAGCTTCCTGCTGATGGCGTTGCTGGCCCGCAGGATTTTCCAGCGACTCGGCCTGGAGAAAGATTCCTGGCCAATGGCCGCGACCCTGCTGATGCTTCCTACGCTGGTTCTGGATCCGTTTTCGTGCGCGTTCTTCAGCACGGTTTTTCCCAACGTTGATTCCGCCGCAGCTGGCACATTTGGGGGATGGATGTTGATCTGTTGCGCGGGAGCGGTTGCCGGCGTTTGGGTGAAGGTGGGAGTCAAGGCTGGAGTCAAAGTTTGAGGAGAAGATCGCGGCCGCCGGTATTGCACACGCGCAAGGAATTGCCGGCTGCGCCTAAACAGGTGCGCAGCCTTCAGAAGCGGAAGAAACTTTTGCGGGCGGGACGTTTGCTGTTTGGCAAAAAAGGATACGAGGCGACTTCGATCCAGCAGATTGCAGAGCAGGCTGGGACGGCTGCCGGAGCTTTCTACATTTACTTTTATTCGAAGCGCCAGTTGTTGGTGGTGCTAATGAACGAGTTCCTCCAGCGATTGGCGGGCCTCGATTTGCGCCTGGCGGGCGGGGGCGACGTGAGGACCGGGCTGCGAAGTTTCCTGGCCGCGGCATTTCAGGCCGATCGCGAATATTACGGTGTGGTTCGCGCGTGGCAGGAAGCGGCTCTCAGTGATCCTGGACTGGGGGCGATGCAGAGGACGATTGAGTCGTGGACCCAGGCGCGGGTGCTTGGAGTGTTTCAACTGCTGCAGCGGCATCCGAGCGCACGCCGCGACTGCGAGTTGCCGGCATTTGCGCGCATGATGGACCGGTACTTCTGGTCGTTGCTGGCGCGAGGTTCGCGTATGCATCCGCGGGATTTTGACGCTGAGGTGGAGTTGGCGGCGGATGTGATCTATTACTATTTGTTCAACGGCACTGCGTAGGGAAGAGTCAGAAGAGACGGGAGCCGGATTGCGTGGCGCCACGCCTGCGCTGCCGGCAACAAAAAATCCTTCGAGCTTCTCTCAAAGGGACAGCCGAGGCGGCTGTCTCTACGTGAGCGTCTTTAGCCTGTATTGTGCAATCCGGCAGCGATTCCGTTGATGGTTGCACCTAGAGGGAAATCGAGATCGGTACGTTTGGGGTCGGACTGCTTGCGGCGCAGAAGCTCCACTTGGATCAGGCTCATGGGATCGACGTAGGGGTTGCGCAGCCGGATCGAGCGCGCGAGCACGCGGTTGTTGCCCAGCAGTTCGCGCTGGCCGGTGACCTGCAGGATCATGCGCCGGGATCGGACAAATTCATCTTCCAGCATGGCGAACACGCGGTTTCTGATCCCGGCATTGCTGACCAATCCTGAATAGACGCGGGCGATGTCGAGGTCGGCCTTGGCCATGCCTAATTCCACGTTGCGCACGAGGTCGGCGAACAGGGGAAAGCCGCGCATCATGGCGCGCAAGAGCTGCTCGTGCTCCGCTCCTTTACTCGAAAACTTGTGCAGGGCGTGGCCCACGCCGAACCATGCCGGCACGGCGTGGCGGCTCTGCATCCAGCCAAAGACCCAGGGAATGGCGCGCAAGTCTTCAAGCCGCCGACTTTTGGTACGGCGCGAGGGGCGGGAGCCGATGCGGGCCGCGTCCAGCTGGTTGACCGGGGTGGCCTGATCGAAATATTCGAGCACTTCGGGATTGACGGCGATGTCGCGGCGGTAGACGCGGTAAGCGTCCTCCGACATTTCCTCCATCGCTTCTTCCCAGCGGGCGTGGCTTTCTGCTTGCGGCGCGGAGGGGCGCGTGAGCGCCTCGAGGCTGGCGGCGATCATCAATTCCAGGTTCCATTCCGCCAGCACTGGGTCAGAATATTTCCAGTTGAGAACTTCGCCCTGCTCGGTGATGCGGATTTCGCCGGAGAAGCATCCTTCCGGTTGGGCGAGAATGGCTGCGTGCGTAGGGCCACCGCCGCGGCCCACAGTGCCGCCGCGGCCATGAAATAGACGAAGCTTGACGCCGCATTCTCGCGCCGCATGATGCAGTTCGCGATGAGCTTTGTGCAGCTCCCAGGTGCTGCTGAACATGCCGCCGTCTTTGTTGGAGTCGGAATAACCGAGCATCACTTCCTGCCAGCGGCCCCAGGAATCGAGCAACGGCGCATATTCAGGATGGTTCCACAGTCGGCGCATCACGCCCGCCGAGGCGCGCAGAGATTCGATGGATTCGAAAAGCGGCACGGGCATCAGGCCGGGGTCTTTGTCTGAGGGATCTTTTATTAGTTCGCCGCTCGATCCCTGGACCTGCACACCGCCGATTCTGGCCAGACGAACCACGGCGAGAACGTCATGTTCGGATTCGGCGCCGCTGATGATGTATTGGCAGATCGATTGCGCGGGATAGGTGCGTTTGAGCTCGGCGATCATTCGAAAGGTATCGAGCAGTTCGCGGCTTGGCGGGGAGAGAGTCTTCGCCAGATGGGCGAAAGATGGGTTGACCTTCAGCGCGGGTTCCACTTCCCCGAGCGCTTGGGCGTGAACGCGGGCGTGCTGGCGAATGTCGAGAGTGTGCAGGCGGAAGCCGAAGGTGTGCACCTTTCGCAGCAGGGGATCGACGAAACTCTTCGCCAGCCGCTGACCGCGATGCGACTGCAGACTGTCGCGCAGCAGCAGCAGATCGCGCTCGAACTCCACTACGCTGGCGTAGGCTGCGGGCGCGGTCGAGGGCTCGCCGCTCTGCTGCAGCTTGTGGAACACGTAAGAAAGAAATCGGCGGTAAGGTTCCGTGGTGTTGTGCGGTCCCCAGGCAATGTGAACGCCGGGAATCGTGCGCTCGTAATGGGCGAGGCGCTCCAGCATTGTTTCGGAGGCGCCGATCTGCCGGAGAGAAGAGCTCAGGCGATCACTCAAAGCCTCCACGTCATGGCTGTATTCGCGCAGGATCAGGGCTCGCGCCAGGTCGAGGGCGTCGCGAATGCACTCGGGTTTGACCAGGGGATTGCCGTCGCGGTCTCCGCCAATCCATGAGCCGAAGCGCAGCAGGGTGGGCAACGACCCTTCCTCGAGGCGGACGCGGTAGACGGCGCGTAACGATTCCAGCACTTCGAGATAGATTCTGGGGATGGTTTCGAAGAGCGAGAGGCGGAAGTAACGCAGGCCCATGCGAATTTCATCGTCGACGGTGGGCTTGGCCACGCGGATCTCGTCGGTCTGCCAAAGCGAAGTGATTTCCGCGCGGATGGCCTCTTCGCTGTCCTGCGCATCGGCGGCCGTCAGGGGAAGCCAGTCCAGATTTTCGAGTCGCCGGGCGATGCGGCGGCGTTTCAACAGAACCGTCTGCCGGGCGACTTCGGTTGGGTGCGCGGTGAATACGGGAATCACTCTCACCTGGCGCAACGCGGCGAGGGCGTCCGTGGCGGATACTCCGGCGGCTTTCAAACGCTGCAGAGTGCCACGAAATGAGCCAGGGAGCGCGACCGGCTGGCGCTCCAGCTTGCCCGCCCGGCGGCGGCGCTTGCGATGGTTGGTCTCGGCAAGGTTGGTAAGTTCGAAATAAATCGCGAAAGCTTTGGCGACCTGATGGGCCCGGGTCGCGTCCATCGTTGCGACCATGTCCTGAGCCCGCGCCATCAACGCGGTGGAGACGGCGGTCGTTGCGCCGGGTTGAACCTGCTCGGGACCCTTCTCGCGAACTTGTTCACGGACTTCGATCAGTAGTTGGCGGAGCTGCTCGACGGCGTCAAACAGTCCGCGGCCGCCCTGCTCCACCAATACTTCTCCGAGCAATGTCCCCAGAGATCGAACGTCCCGCCGCAGAGGATTATCTTTGGCGGGATCTTCCGATCCCGCCGTGAGTTCAGCGAGGCGGGCATTCTGATCTTCGGGCTTCCACAGCAGCTTGGATTTGCTCATGGGGACGTGCGAAAACGGATAGAAGACAGAATAAACCAAAGCGACGGGCCGGTGCGCAGAGTGCGTGGAGTGGTGGGGGAAGCAAAAACAAAAGGTTTAACCGCAGAGATCGCGAAGGGAAGACGCAAAGGACGCAGAGAAGAGCAGTTGAGTGCGTAAGACAACTTTGAATAGATTGCGAATTTATAGACAAGACAGGGGCTTCGCCAGCGACCGCCCTTCTATTTCGGGACTTCGAACCGGTAGCCGATGCCGCGGAGGGTTTTCAGATACTGGGGATGGCGGGGATCGGCTTCGATTTTTTCGCGCAGGCGGCGGATATAGACGTCAATCGAGCGGGGCGTCACAAACGGAGTTTCTTTCCACACGGCGTCGAGCAATTGATCGCGCGTGAGCACGCGGCCGCGGTGCGTGGCCAGATATTCCAGCAGGCGGAACTCCCGCACGGTGGTGAGGATGTTGCGTCCTTGGACCTGCACGGTCATGGACGAGGCATCGATTTCCAGGTCGCCGAGGCGGAGAACTTCAATCGCCTCCGGTGTTTGTCGCAGGCCGCGCAACACGCTGCGGACGCGGGCCACCAGTTCGCGCGGGCTGAACGGCTTGGTGATGTAATCATCTCCGCCAAGTTCAAGACCTTTCACCCTGTCGGCCTCCGCGGTCTTCGCGGTCAGAAAAATCACTGGCGTGGCCGATAAGGCGGGAGTCTGACGGATATGGCGGCACAAGTCGAAACCGTCGGCTCCCGGCAGCATAACGTCCAGGAGAAACAGCGAAGGCGTCTCGCGCAAGGCCTCGGAGACTACGGAAGCGCCGCTCACGAAACTTTGCACCTCGAATCCGGCGGCCTGCAGATTGTGGCCGATGAGGCGGGCAATGTCCTCTTCATCCTCTACCACGAAGATTAGCGTGCGGCTGGGCAGAGGCCCGTCCGAACGCGAGCCGCGCTCGTAAGAATTCAGAGGGAGGTGCATTTTTTGCGAGTGACGCCGCGAAGCCCGGCTGTTGCGGGATCCCGGAAGCCTTCCCAAACTGTATGGGCAGAATGTTGCGCGAATGTTTCCCGCGTGTTAACGAATGATGAATTTCTTGGGTTGAGACGCGAGGTGAGGGATGAGGTGGGACTTTAGGGCCCCGAAAACTTGGCTGGCGCGGGCCGCCCCAGGCGATTGAGATCCTTCGGCCCGCGAAGAAGAGCGCGGGCTCTCAGGATGGCAGGGGGTTGGTTTGAGCAAGAGCCAAGAGCCAACAGCTCACCCATGGCCCGGTGCGGCGGCACTACTGCGCGGCCCGTTTCTTCGGCATGTGGCGCAGGCTGCGGCCTTCGATCAGGCTGTAAAGGTCTTCTGCCAGATTGGTGGTGTGATCGCCGGCTCGCTCCAGGGCCTGAGCCATCAACATGAGATCGAAGCTGGAGGTGTCGCCCTGGGGCAGGTTTTCGGCGAGGTGTTTCTGAAACAGGGCATGGCAGATGTGGTCCACGTCTTTGTCCATCTGCAGGACTTTGCGGGCGCATTCCAGGTCGAGGGTGACGAACCCCTGGTGGATGAGGTCGAGCATGTCGCGCAAGATCACCGACATTTCCACAAGCTGGCGGGCATCGGCCGGCGCAATCTTCGCGTTTCGCGCCTGCACTCGCATGGCCACGCTCATCACCAGATCGCCGATGCGTTCGAGATCCGTGGTGCATTTCAGGCTGGAAAGCAGCTGGCGGGCGCGGGCCTCATTGACCCGCGTGATGGCGGCGGGAAGGCCCTCGTCGATCTGGCGCTCGATGAGGTCAAGCTCTTTTTCGCAATCCTTGATGGCCAGGAACGCCATGCGCGAGTTGGAGGTAACGAGGTCGCGCACGTTGAAGGCGGCATCGCGGGCAATCAGGCAGGCTTTCAGGGCGAGGCGGGTCAAGTCGTCCGTGGCCAGCGCGCCGGGCTTATGCATGGTTGCCGCGCGAGCGGCACCCGCTTTGCTCGGCCTCGGGTCTGTACTCGCGTCTCCCGATGATGCGGTTGAAACTTTACGAGGCAAGGTCCGCTCCAACTTACTTGCAGACGAGTGTAATGGATGAATGTGAAAGGATAGTAAATTGGATTGTGAGGCGCGGCAATGTAAGGTTCAAGCTAACGGCTAAAGGCAACAGCCAAGAGCCAAGAACCAAGAGCCAAGAGCCAAGAGCCAAGAGCCAAGAGCTGATTTCATGGCACCGGACTTACTTCACCATCTTCGCCGTCAGTTTGCTTACGATGTGTGGGCAAACCGCGAGGTCTTAGGCGCGGTGCGCGGCTGCGCGGCATCGAAGGCAAGGGGCCTGCAGCTGTTGGCGCACATTCTCTCGGCTGAGCGGTTGTGGCTGGAGAGAGTGAAGCAGCTGCCGCAGACCCAGCCCGTGTGGCCGGAGTTGAGTTTCGAACAGTGCCAAGCTTGGAGCCTAGAGGTCGGCCAGATGTGGCGGGATTATCTGGAGGCATTAGCGCCGGAGGATCTTTCGAAAACCGTTTCGTACAAAAACAGCAAAGGCGAGCCCTGGACCAGTACCGTGGAAGACGTCGCCACCCACGTGCTGATGCATTCTGCCTATCATCGCGGACAGATTGCCAGCTTCATGCGTGCCAGCGGCGACACGCCTGCCTATACGGACTTCATACATGCCGTGCGGCAAGGGCTGGTCAGGTAGACATTCTCGGTCCGCTGCATCAAGCGCCTCCCGGTTTTTGCCGACGGTTCTTTGCCCACGGTTCTCCAAACAAGTAATATCTCTGCGATGAAAAGAGCCCCGTTGCTCCGCACCCCGTTGCTCCTGACCCTGTTGCTCGGCGCCGTCCTGGTGCCGGCTGCCGACGAGCCGAAGATTCCCAACATGCCAGCCGCCGTCTCGGGCCACGCGGTGGCGTCCCTGAAAGGCGGGCTGGAACTGTTCTCGATGATGGGAGTGGGCCCGCGGAAAACCTGGGATGACGTCACCAATCGGGTCTACATTTTCAATCTCGCCTCGAAAAAATGGCGGGACGGGCGTCCCGTGCCCGGAGTCGCCGGCCGCATCGGAGCGTCTGCGATTGGCGCTCGAGGAAAAGTGTTTCTCTTTGGCGGCTACGTGGTGGACGGGCAGGGCATTGAACTCACCGTTTCCGATGTGAGCGCCTATGTGCCCGAGGATCACAAGTGGTATCGCGGCGCCGATATTCCGGTCCCCGTGGGTAACAGCGTCATCGGCGTCAACCACGATCGCTACATCTATTTGGTCGGAGGCCGCTCGAAGAACGGCCCGGTAAACAATGTGCAAGTTTACGATGCCGAAAAAAATGCCTGGAGCGTGGGCACGCCGTTTCCGGGAACGCCGGTCTTCGGCCATGCCGGTGGCCTGGCGGACGAAGCCATCCTCTTCGTTGACGGCGCGAAGAAAAATCCGGGCAGCGGCGCCCCGTATGTAGCGTCAGATGAGTGCTGGATAGGCAAGATCGATCACAAGGACCCCAACAAGATCGAGTGGACGAAGCTACCCGCACATCCCGGCCCGGCGCGCTTCGGAATCGCAGCCGGTGCCGGGGCGCGCAAGATCCATTTTTCGGGCGGCAGCCCCAGTCCGCACGACTTCAAGGGCATCGGCTATGACAGCCAGCCCGCCGACGTGTCAGCGGTAAGTTTTCTCTACGATCTTCGCGCCAGAGATTGGGAAACTGTGGATAAAGACACTGCCGATGCCCGCATGGATTGCGGTGGCATCCTGACCACTCCGGCGGGCTTCGTTATCATTGGCGGAATGACGGAGGGACAGACCCCTACGGCACGGGTCGCGCTGTCCGTCAGAAAGTAATAGCGGCACGCGACCGTGCCCAGAGGCGCAGCCGCTGGTCAGGCGCTGCGCCGCCGGCAAGACTTCCGTTTGGCAGTCGCTTGCTTTCGCGATACACTGTCCCAACCCTGATGTCGTTTCCCGCGGGGACCCCGGTTTCTAGACGGCCCGCGCCGAGGAACAAAATGCCCATCCCTCGCTAGTTCGTATCCTCTCGGCTCGCTGAGTTAGCCGGTTCGTCGCCGGCTCCCTTTCTTTGATCAATTCAGAAGCGCCAAGCCCGCGGTGATCATCATCCTGGGCGTCGGGGAAAGTTGCAGGTTGCAATGGAATCCGTTTCTAACGCTGCCGAGTCGCAGCGCACACTCTGGACTTCACTGGTGGAGGCGATCCGCGGCTCCCACCAGGACTACACCACCGGCAGCTTGAACCGCGCCATCTTTTTACTCGCCGTGCCCATGGTGCTGGAGATGGTGTTGGAATCGCTCTTCGCCGTGGTCGATGTGTTTTGGGTGGGGCGGCTGGGCGCCAACGCCGTGGCCACGGTGGGCCTTACCGAGTCCATGCTGAGCCTGGTGTTTTCGGTGGCCATGGGGCTGAGCCTCTCCACCACCGCGATGGTCGCGCGGCGCATTGGCGAGAAGGATCCCGAAGGCGCGGCCGTGGCCGGGGTGCAGGCAATCGCGCTCGGCCTGTTCGTGTCGGTCGCCATCGGTGTGCCCTGCTTTTTATTTGCCCCGCGTCTGCTTCAGCTGATGGGAGCTTCCCCGGAGATCGTTGCCACCGGCAGCGGATATACCCGCATCTGCCTGGGCGGCAGTTGTGCCGTGCTCCTGCTGTTTCTCAACAACGCCATCTTTCGCGGCGCCGGCGATGCAGCCATCGCCATGCGGCTTTTGTGCGTTTCGAACATCATCAACCTCATTCTCGATCCCTGCCTGATTTTCGGCTGGGGACCGTTTCCGCGTCTCGGCGTCACCGGAGCGGCTCTGGCGACATTTGTCGGGCGCAGCATCGGCGTGGGCTACCAGTTCTATCGCCTGCTGAAAGGCACCGAGCGCCTGCGCATTCTCACCCGGCAGGTTCGCCTGCAGTTCGACGTTCTGTGGCGCTTGATCCGCGTGTCGCTTACCGGAATTCTGCAGTTCGCGATTGCGCATACCAGCTGGATCGGCCTGGTACGAATCGTCAGCATTTTCGGTTCTGCGGCGCTGGCGGGATACACCATCGCCATCCGCGTGGTCATCTTTGTGATCTTGCCGTCCTGGGGACTGAGCAACGCGGCCGCAACGCTCGTAGGCCAGAACCTGGGGGCGGACCAGCCCGAGCGCGCCGAGAAGGCAGTGTGGCGGACCAGCTATTACAACGTGGCGTTCCTGGGAATCGTTGGGTTTTTGTTTATGGCCTTTGCGGAGCCGGTCATCCGCCTGTTCACCAGTGATCCCGCGGTGATTCCGCTGGGAGCGTCGTGCCTGCGCATCATCAGCTACGGCAATGTCGGATATGCCTATTTCATGGTGATGATGCAGGCGTTCAACGGGGCGGGCGATACCGTGACCCCGACCATCGTGAATTTCTTTGGCTTCTGGCTACTGGAAATTCCCTTGGCGTACTGGCTGGCGATTCCCATGAAGATGCAGGCGAATGGGGCATACGTGGCCATTGCCGTAGCCGAGGGATCGATGGCCGCGGCCAGCGCGATCCTGTTCCGGCAGGGCCGGTGGAAAAAGAAGAAAATCTGATACTGACTCGACCGACGAATTAGAACAGAGGCAAAAAAGGTGGGGCGGGAGGCCGGTATCGAACCGTCATCTCCGGGATGGAGCCCCGGCGCATTTCCTTGATTATGCTACTCCCGCGTACTGGAGCATCGTTGCCGCATCCACGTTATTGCATGGCCGCTCCAGTGTCAATACGTGCTGCCGGTTTCGACTTTGAGGGTGTGTGGGGCGGCCACTCTTGCCCGCCGCTTCTGACGTTGTTTCTGACTGCGCTTTTGATGACAGCTTCGGCGCAGCTACCGCGCGCGTGCCAGAACCAGCGTGACGTCATCCGGCTGTTCGTTGTCGCCGATCCAGTTGTCTACCGCCGTGGTCACGGCCTGGCTGATCTGATCCAATGGAAGATGCCGGTTTTCGCTGACCAGATCAATCAGCCGCTGTTCGCCGAATTCGCCAAAATCGTTTTCCGGTTCGGTGACGCCGTCGCTGTAGGCGAGAAAGATTTCGCCCGGCTTCATCTCGACGCGTCCTTCTTCATAGACCATGTTGTCGAACAGGCCGACCACCGTGCCTCCGGTCTCGAGGCGCCGGATGCCACCGTTCTGAGCGATCAGGATGGGCGGCAGGTGCCCGCCGTTGCTGTAGGTGAGCCGGTGAGAGCGGCCGTCGTAGATGCCGAGAAACAGCGTGGCATATTTTTCCGGCGGAGTGCTTTCGAAGAGCTGGTGGTTGAGCAGGGCCAGCAAAGCTCCGGGAGAAACTTCTATGCCCTCAGGCCAGGTCGCCATGATCCTGCCCGCGCCGGCGACGGCGCCCACGGCTACTGGCTCCCGCATTTGCGGCAAACTCTCCACGCTGTAGGCACGCACCGCAGAATGAATGGTCGCCATCAGCAGCGCGGCCGAGATTCCTTTGCCGCTGATATCGCCCACTGCCAGGATCAGCTTATGCGAGCTTGCCGTCAGGAAGTCGTAGTAATCGCCGCTGACGGTGCGGGCCGGGCGGCAGAATCCGTGCACCTCCAGTGACTCCAGTTCCGATACCTGCCGAGGAAATAATTGTGCCTGCACTTCCTGCGCGATCGCCAGTTCGTTTTCCAGACGCTGTTTTTCTTTCTGTTCCTTGATCAGTTTCTCGATGGACTCGGTCATCGAGTTGAACGAGAGCGAAAGCTCGGCCAGCTGGTCATGAGACTTCACCGGAATGCGGTGGCTGAAGTCGCCACGATCCACGTGCTTGGTGGCGTCGTAGAGCTGGGCCACGGCCCCTGTTACGGTGCGGGTCATGCGCGTGCCGATAATCAACGCGATCAGTTCGATCAGGGCAAAGAAGATCCCGACCGCGAACAGGATGTATTCCACTCCCTCGACAAATTCTCCCAGCGCGGCGAATAGATGGCCGTATAGCACCGACGGCCGCGTTCTCACCTGAACCACGGCACCGGCGCGCGCCCGGTCGCCGCTATTCCAGTCCACGACTGCCAGGGGCGTGAAGAACGCGACCTCGCGGTCCATGCTGCCGGCGGGTGCGGGGAGTGCGCCGACGGTGAAGCTTTGGTGCAGAATCTGCTGGTTCGCCTCGAACGACGTGCCCTGATCGTTTCGGTGATACTCGAAGTTGCCCTTTTTCTTTTCTGGTGCGATGGTTACGTTGGCATTCAAGCCGGCCTGCTGAACTGTTGCGCTGGTCGGCTGCGTGTCCGGCGTTGAGGCTGACAAGGAGATCTCTCCCAGATTCGCCGCAATGTTGCCCACCAATTCCTTGTCAAACGGCTCGCTGGTAATGACTACGAGCCGGTTTGCACCCAGGTCAAGAACGGTCACCACACGCAGGTGGAGTTCGCCGTGGTCGCGAACAATGTCCCGAAACTTGCCCTTTGCGGATTTGGGGAGAGTGAGCTCCGAGCCCTTTGATTCCTGGCACAACGGCAGCGGCTTCTCGCCATACCACGCACACACGTGCCTCCGGACCCAGGCTGGATCCCTCTTTTTCAACCCCGCCAACGACTCTGCGGCGGGATCTTCTCCGCGCTCCAGCCGCGCAGCCAGTTCATTGCTCACCGCGGCGTTCACGGCTTCGAGGCTGCGCAGCTGGGAGTTGATTTCAGAAGTCACCACGAACACTGCGAACTGCCCGGCCAATCCGTAGAGCGTAATACCTGCCATTGCTACCAGTAGCACCGCCGGAATTACACCGATAAAAACATAGGTGACGATGAGCCGGTTTCGCAGCCGCCACAGGATCTTCCGCTTCAGCCAGCCAAAGCCGAGAAGCATAAACAGAATGGCCGAACTGCCCGCCAGAAATGATGCCCACCCGCCCAGGCTTGCGCCCCACGACGGCGCAAACAATGCCAGTACTCCGCGCAGCGCGAACAGAAATGCGCCCAGCCCCAGCAGGTAGCACGCGATGCGTGCTGTGCGGCTCTCCGGCCACAACCCGGCCAACTTCAACCGCCTTCGCAATTCTGGTTTAGACCACGCCATGCTCATAACTCGATCGTTTACCGTTGCGGGAGCTTTCGATTATAGACTCGGCCCATCCCGGCCAGAGTCGAGTTCGCCCATCTCCTAAATTCTACCGCGTCGTGAAGGGAGCGGCCGGAATCCACACAGCACTTAGCATTCCCGCGATTCTCATTTAGAATTCTGTCGTGCTTAGAAACGTGCTGAGAAACGTGCTTAGAAACGTGATCAGAAATTCGATCAGAAATTCGATCGTGTGCGCCTTCGTTCTTATTGCTGGCGTATTCGCCCGCCCGCTCGCGGCGCAACAGCCCGCCGCCAATCCATCTTCGACCAATCCACCTTCCACGCAGCCGCAGGTGAAGGTGAATATGCTGAACGTCTGTACTCCCTCGCCTGACGAACAGAAAGAGATTGCCGCCGCGCTTGCGCGCGCTCCCAAACAGCCGCTGTTCTCCGCTGATTTTGAGGTCTCCCGCGGGCGCTCCACGCTGACCGATATGGCGAGCTTTCTCAAGCCGGGACAAAGCGTGGCTCAGTCCGACCAAGCTTCCGTGGCCAGTTACGTCCGCATCCGCCACGAGTTCTCCGTGCAGGCGCTGTTTTCGAGCGTGCAATATTCCTTCAGCAATGACGGACAGATGATGGTCGAGACTCTCGTGTTGCACGTGCGCGACCCCAAAGACCTGATGTCCCTTTCGCTGGAAGATAGCGCTTCTTCGGTCACCACCGTCGACGCCATGCTGACCTCGAACACCCCCGTAAACCGCGTGCGTCTGGAGCGCTTCGGCAAACCTTCGCTGGCTCTGGCGCGTTGTTCCGCCTCCGAAGGTGGCGCCGCACCCGACCAGAGCGCCTACGAACCGCTGTTTCGCAGCGCCTCGGAAGTGCTGGCCAACTACCGAACCTTGCTGGGCGTGCAAAAAACCGTACCTGCGGAATTGGCGAAAATGCTGGAAGGCGCGAAGGGGCAGAATGCTCCGGCCTCCAAAATCAAACGGCCGGGTGGAGACAAAAAATGAGATTGTCGTCCCACGTCCGGCCCTGCCGTCTGCGGCGACTGACCGCGCCTTGCATCTAAATCTGGGATTCACAATCTAAACCCCTGCAACCCAAGAAAATCACATGAGCGAAACTCGCAACGTCGTCATCATCGGCTCCGGCTGCTCCGGACACACTGCCGCTCTCTACACCGCGCGCGCCAACCTGAAACCGCTGGTCATCGAAGGCCACGAACCCGGAGGGCAGCTCTCGCTCACCACCCTGGTCGAAAATTTCCCCGGCTTCCCCGAAGGCATTCTCGGCCCACAACTGGTAGAGAATATGCGCAAGCAGGCAGAGCGCTTCGGCGCCGAGTATCGTCTGGCTCATCTCACCAGCGCCGACCTGAGCGCACGGCCGTTTTTGCTGCACATTGGCAAGCATCAGGTTCATACCCAGGCCCTGATCATCGCCAGCGGAGCCTCTGCCCGTTGGCTCGGCCTGCCGCACGAGCAGCAACTGATCGGACACGGCGTTTCTTCCTGCGCTACGTGTGACGGCTTTTTCTTTTCCGGCAAAGAAATTGTCGTAGTCGGCGGCGGCGATTCCGCCATGGAAGAAGCAATCTTCCTCACTCGTTTCGCCACCAAAGTCACCGTGATTCACCGCCGCGAAAGCTTCCGCGCTTCCAAGATCATGCTCGAACGCGCGCGGCAAAACCCGAAGATCCAGTTCCTCACCGATACCGTGGTCGAGGACGTTTACGACATCAATCACAAGGAAGTTACTGGACTCAAGCTTCGCAACCTGAAAACTGGCAAAGTGTGGGACTTTCCCACCAGCGCGCTTTTCCTCGGCATCGGCCACGAGCCCAACGCGAAGATGTTCGCCGACCAGCTCGAAACCGACGCCGATGGCTATCTCAAAACGCACAACTACGTCCACACCAAAGTTCGCGGGGTCTACGCCTGCGGCGATGTGCAGGACCGCCGTTATCGCCAGGCCATCACCGCCGCCGGCACCGGCTGCATGGCCGCCATCGAAGCGGAGAAGTTTCTGGAAGAGCACGGCGGCTGACTCTGTTCCCTCACCCGTACGGCGCAGGCCTCGATGCCCGCCGTCCGCAGCCGCAAGAATCCGCCGCACCCCGCTTCCGCCGGTTACCTTCGTGATCTTCGCCGCACATCCGATCGTCGATTAGAATTTTCTTACGATGATCAAGGTTTTGAGGCGAAGTACTGTTCAGGCCGTCCTTTTACTTGCTATTTTCCTAAGTTTCTCGCCCCTTCACATAAGTGCGCAGGAATCCTCCGAAGGCCCACGCAAGGTCCTTACCAGGGTCGCACCGAGATATCCCGCGGTCGCCCACAATATGCAGCTGCAAGGGAATGTCAGGGTGGAGGCCTCGGTGGCGCCGAATGGCCGCGCGAAGTCAGTTGAGGTCAAGGGCGGACACCCTGTGCTTGCCGAGGCCGCTGTGGAAGCGGTCCGCGAGTGGAGGTGGGAACCTTCCTCGAAAGAAACGCGGGAACTGATCGAGATCAAGTTTAATTCCCAATAATCCCACGATGAATTCTCATCCCTCGCGCAGCTGGCTTCGTGTTGCTCTGCTTGTGTTGGCCGGATTGTCCGTGTGCACGTTTCCTCTCGCAAAGGCGCAGCAGGAAGTCGCCAGCAAGCGCCGCATCGTCGATCGCAGAGCCCCGGTCTATCCAGCTCTGGCTCGTAGCCTGGCCCTGGAGGGCACGGTTAAGGTCGAGGCGCTGGTCGCCTCCGACGGCAGCGTCAAAACCGTGGACGTTAGGGGAGGCCATCCCGTCCTGGCGCAGGCCGCCGCCAAAGCGGTTCGCCAATGGCGATGGGAACCCGCAGGCCACGATTCTCGCGAACAGGTCGAAGTAAAGTTCACCCCGGAATAACCTGCAGCCCCATTCCGGAAGTATTCATGTGGGGACAGCCGCCCTCGGCTGTCCGTCGAGCGCAGCTCGATGGCTTTTCGTCGCTATCGGCAAACGTTCCGTCCTCACTGCCGCTCCCTCCGAGTTGTGATACAAATTTCTGTGATCTCCATGCACTTTCCCGGCATTCCTTCCTCTTACCTTCATCCCCCAGTTCAGACGGGTGCGCCATGTTGAGGGCAATCTTTGTCCGGCTCTCGGAAAACAAAACCCTGCGCGGCTTCGCCGAACGTTCCGCTATCGGCCGCCGTGTCTCCGGACGCTTTGTCGCCGGAACCGAAATCGCCGACGCCGTCCGCGCCACCCAAAGCGTGAATAAATCGGGCATGAGCGTCAGCATCGACAACCTTGGCGAGAACGTTACCAATCCAGACGAAGCCCGGCACAGCGCCAAGTTGTACGACCAAATCCTCGAAGCCATCGTCGCCAACCAGCTCAACGCCAACGTCAGCCTGAAATTGACCCACATGGGTCTGGACGTGGACGAGAAATTAGCTCACGACCTGGTCAGCGGACTGGTAGCCAAAGCGGCCGCCATGCAGCCGCGCGGATTCGTGCGCGTCGACATGGAAGGCTCGCCCTACACTCAGCGCACGCTCGACTTTGTCCACGAATTACATCGCGCGCCAGGAAATCGGGGCAGTGTGGGCGCGGTGATCCAGTCGTATTTGAAGCGCTCGGAGAGCGATGTCGAGAAGCTGCTCAGCGAAGGTGTCCGCATCCGCCTTTGCAAAGGCGCTTACGAAGAACCCGCCAGCATTGCCTTCGAAAAAAAAGAAGAAGTCGACGCCAACTACGTCAAGCTGACGAAGATTTTGCTCAAGAGCGGCGTCTATCACGGCCTGGCCACGCACGACCCGAACATGATCCGCGAAGCGCAGGCCTTTGCCACCAGCGAGAAGATCGCCCGCGATTCCTTCGAGTTCCAAATGCTCTACGGCATCCGCCGCGATCTGCAGCAGAGCCTGGTACGCGACGGCTGGCGCATGCGCGTCTACATCCCCTTCGGCACCGAATGGTATCCCTACTTCATGCGGAGGCTAGGCGAGCGCCCCGCCAACGCGCTATTCGTGGCCAGAAATATGCTGCGTTCGTAAGTAGCGCCGCCGTCTCGGCGGCGGTAAGCCTGCCCTGAGCGAAGTCGAAGGGGCGGGCGTCCCCGCCCGCCGCGCCAGATAGCGAGGCACCGCGAGGGGCCCTGTCGAAAATGCCGAGGTTGGCTGAGAGCTGAGAGCCGAAAGCTGAGAGCTGAGAGCCGATAGCTGATAGCTACTGAGGCGGTGCCTGCTCCGCCCCGTTCTCCGCGGGCGCCAGCGGCAGGCGAGTCACTTCCCGCAGGATTCCGCGCTCTTGCGGCGTGAACGTTCCCTTGAAGCGGTCCGAATCGATCACCTGTTCGCGTTGCGCCGGAGGCATCGCTCGCAGGTCGCGAATCGCGCTTCTCACCATGCGCTGCCGGTCCGGAGGAAGCAGCAGTATCTGGCGGTGAACCTGCAGCGCCCGCTGCCGTTGCTCCGGCGTGAGACCCTCCCATTTTTCCCCGCGGTTCATCAAGCGCAGAATATGTTCCTGCTGTTGCGGCGGAAGGTTGGAGAAATATCGCAACTGTTGCCGAAGGCGCTGCTGTTGCACGGGAGGCAGGGAGCGGAAATGGGCGTCGTTCTGCAGTGCACGGTCCTGCTCGCCGGGAGGCAAATCTTTGTATTGCCGCAGCCAGTCTCCGGCATGGCCACGCTGCGGTTGGCGAGGCCCTGCTTGGGTTCGCGCCGCCTGGTTCGGGACGGAGTGGGCCGTTGCCTGCCCTCCTGCCCCAGTCGGGTGGTAGGCATTTTTCTGCGCGAGACCAGGCAGGGAAAGGGCGATTACGGCCACACTCGTGGCTGACCATCGCGCGATGTCTTTTGCCCGCCTCAAATTCTCCCGCTCCCCGGTATTAGCAGCTGCGTATTTCGCGATCCAGATCCTTAACGACCAAAGCGTTCAACGGTCAAGCCACTTAACCGTCCAACGCCTCAATAAACCCGGTGTCGCCAGATCCTCCACCTTACTGATTGACGTCATCCGCCGGCTGCACCTGCAGATCATCGAGCAGCTCAAGGTCGGAATATTGTTCGTGGTTGCTCTCCAACGCCTGCAAATCGCTTACCGCCGTGCCCGGCTCCGCCATTCCAAAATTGCCAGACAGTGAGTCGCCGTCCGGCGAACCCTGCCAGCCCCGAACGAAGAACGTGCCCACACCGATTCCCATCAGCAAAGTAAGCGCCGCCGCCAGCACCGGGCGGCGGAACCATTGCAGCCAGCCCACCTGCGGCTTCGCGATCTCTTCCCGCAACCGCGCCTGCAGCCGCATATCGAAATAGGGCGATGCCTCGGGCGCCTTCCACTCATCGAGCAAGGCCATGGTCTGGCGGAACTCTGCCAGCTTCCCCGCGCACGCCGCACAACTGGCCACGTGCTGGCTCTCTCCAGGGTTCATCTCACCCAGCCCCGCAGCTACATCCGCGATCCGTTCCCGCATTTCATCGCAATTCATAACCTCATCCCCTCAACTCTCTTCGCCTCTGCCATTTCGCAACTGCCCATCTTGGCCACCCAGAAAAGATACTTCTCATAAAAATTCTTTTAACTGTTCCCGCAATGTTTCATAAGCCCGGAAGAGCAACGATTTCGTCGCCGATTCGCTCTTCTTCAGGACTTCGGCAATCTGCTTGTAATCCATCTGCTGGTACTTGTGCATGATCACGGCTAGTCTTTGCTGCTCCGGCAGCGCCTCCACCTTGCCTCGGATCGCCAGCAGCCGTTCCCGCTGCACCATGGCTTGCTCAGCCGTGACCGACCCGTCGGGCAACTGCAGCGTGGTGGTGCTGCTGTCGTCGTTGGTCTCGTCCAGGCTCACGCTCACTTCCGGACGCTCGTGCCGGGTATCGCGGGCGTGGTTCACCGCCAGATTCGTGGCGATGCGATACAGCCATGTCGTGAACTTGGCGCTGGGCTCATAGGTCTGGCGCGAGCGGTACACGCGCAGAAAAACCTCCTGCGCCAGATCTTCGGCCGCAGCTGTATTCCTTGCCATCCGGTACATAAAACTGATCAGCGGACGGCGGTATTTTTGCACCAGGTAGTCGAAGGCCGACTGGTCCCCGGCCTTTACGCGCAGCATCACTTCCGCGTCGGAAGCGGACTCCCCGCCCGTCATTGCGGCGGGCAAACTGGCTGCTGCCTGCGGCCCCATTGCGGCCATCAGGATACCCCGATCCATGGCGGCAGTGCTCACATTAATTTCAACCCCGTCGCGGCCCGAAAGTTGCGTTTCCCCGTCCCCGGACGAACCACTGGAAGTCCCTGCGGGTGAGGGGGTTAGGGGGGATCGGGAGCGTCTGGAATCGCCTGGCATCGAAAAGGGAAGCGCACAGGCGGCGGAAGCTCTCCCGAGCCCCATCCCGTCTGGCAGCGTCAGGCTAACATGCAACGTCCCCGCCTCAAAACCTGCTTTCGGCAGACTCTCGGGTCCGGCCAGGCCAACTCTGAGCCGTGGCCCGTCGCCGAAGCGTACGTCCTTCATAAGTGCTTGGGAGCATTGCGCTTGCCAACTTTGGCGGAAAGGTCCAAGATGTTGCCGTTCGCCGGAAACCCGTGCACCCTGCACCTGCGGACTAAATCCAAACCGGAGCCTCACCGCCTATGAAACGCTGCGTTTTGTCGTTCGGACTCATGTTTGTGCTGGTCAACTGCCTTGGCGTCTGCGCTGTCGCGCAGGCCGCGCCCTCGGCCCCGCAGGCGGCCATGAACGCGATCCGCCCGGAGGCCATTCGCGCCCATATGCGTTTCCTGTCTGACTCGCTGTTGCAGGGTCGAGCCCCGGGAACGCAGGGATATGAGATTGCGGCACGCTACGTTGCCGCTCAGCTCGAGGCTGCGGGCTTGCATCCGGGGGGTGCGAACGGGAGCTGGTATCAAACCGTCCCGCTGCGCAAGTCGGTGCTCGACGACGGCAAGAGCTCCCTGGTGCTGCTCACCACTGGTCACCAAGATAAGAGCGGTGAGCAAACCCTGGTTTCATTGAAGGACTACGTGCTGCTTGGCGACTTGAACCGGATCGACACCAGCATTGAAGCTCCGGTCATGTTTGTGGGATTCGGAGTAACCGCGAAGGAACGCGATTACGACGACTATGCCGGAGCCGACGCGAAGGGCAAGATCGTAGTTGTGCTTTCGGGTGCGCCCTCAAAGTTTCCTTCGACGGTGCGAGCCTACTACTCCGATTTCGTTCTAAAAGGGCGGAACGCGGTGGAGCACGGTGCGGTGGGTTTCATGAGCATGCAGTTGCCAGAAGATCAGAAGCGCTTTGCCTGGGAATGGCTGGTGCCGCAAATCCAGATGGGAAACACGGAGTGGCTGGAGAAAGACGGCCGCCCGCACAACGGATTTCCCGAGCTTCGCTGTAGTCCGGTGCTCAGTCAATCCGGAGCTGAGAAGCTGTTCGCCGGCGCCGGCAAGACCCTGGAGCAGCTGTTCGCGAACGCCCGGGCCGGGCAGCCGCAGTCGCTTCTGCTGCCAGTCACTGCCCGGGTTCACTCGATCAACTCGCACACATCCACGGACAGCCCGAACATTGTTGGCGAGCTTCCGGGCTCCGACCCGGCGCTGCGCAATCAGTATGTGGTCTACACGGCGCATGTCGATCACCTTGGAATCTGCCCGCCGGTGAACGGCGACAACGTTTGCCACGGCGCGCTCGACAATGCCTCCGGCACTGCCAGCCTGCTGGAAATCGCTCGGGCGTTCGCCAGCATGCCGAAGGCGCCACGGCGCTCCATCCTGTTTGTTTTTGTCACCGGCGAAGAAATGGGCCTGCTGGGTTCCGATTATTTTGCCTACTTTCCTACCGTCCCGCGAAGTGCGATCGCCGCGGACATCAACATTGACGGCGCTCCCGGCTTGTTCTACGCCATGAAGGACCTGATCGTGCTGGGCATGGAGCACTCCAGCCTGGAACAGCAGGTGCAATCGGCGGCAAAGCGGATCGGTTATTCCCTCAGCCCCGATCCCATGCCGGAGGAGAACTTTTTCATTCGCAGCGACCAGTATTCCTTCGTGCAGCAGGGCGTTCCCGCAGTGGACATCACCGACGGGATGCAGAGCATCGATCCGAAAATCGACGGCATGAAACTGCAAAAGGAGTGGATGGTGACGAAATATCACACCCCGCTCGACAACATGGACCAAGCGCTCGACTATGAATCGGCAGCGAAGGCGGCCGGCGTCAACTTCCTGGTCGGCTATGACGTGGCGCAGCAGGACGCGGTGCCGACCTGGAACCAGGGCGACTTTTTCGGGGAGAAGTTCGGCCCGCGCCACGCGGGGGAAGGCTCACGAACTGGGAACTAGCGTGTTATGATCGTGTTACCGCAAGACTGTTTACCGCAAGTCTGGTTTTGTCTCAGTGGGCGCTTAACTCAGCGGTAGAGTGCCATCCTCACACGGTGGAAGTCGTAGGTTCAAATCCTACAGCGCCCACCATTCCACCGAATCATCGCGTTGGTCGGTCGCATCATTGGCCACATCGCTGAGCGGGCGCACGGCCTTTAAAGGAAAAGCTTCTGGTCGTTGCGGCGGCAAACGGCGTTGAGCGCTTCGGCCTGCTACAACGACGACCATTTCCAAAGCGAGTATCATCTGCCGTGGGTATCTGATTGATTCCTGTTCATCAAAGAAGCCGAACGTGAAAAAAATTCTGCTGTTCTTGTTGTTGCTGGCACATGGACTCCGAGCGCAAGAACACCCAGTCGACCCGACATGGCTGCATCGCTACGTTCCAGACCTTTCGGAGACCAAAGCGGGTCTCAGCTCTCCAACTTGCCACTATCGGGCGATTTTCGGCGAGGGGGACAAAGAGAACCGCTCCCTCCAAACCGTGACTCGCTTCGGAGAAGTCTCTTTGGATCGGCATGGCAATTGCCAGACCGTCTCTTACGACCGGCAGGAGGAGATCTATTTCGTCGTCGAAGGAGCGGGCATGCTGCACTATCAGAATCAGGTTCAAGCGTTGCGAAAGCATGATTTCACGTACTTGCCTCCAGGCGTGAAGCATTCGATCGCTAACGACTCAGACCAACCGCTGCGTGTGCTGGTGATGGGGTTCAAGATCCCGTCATCGATTTCAATCGGGGCGCCGATGCCCCATCCCAGAATCGCAAACCTGGAGGATTCCAGGGAGCAGATCGTCAGCGGTCATCCCGACTCAGTTCTATACAAACTTCTGATCGGACTGCACACCGGAAAGCGAGACTTGATTGATGAGGCCTACGTGATGGACAGCTTTTTCTGGATGGATTTTTCGCCCGGAGGCACGAACTGGCCTCACCACCACGAGGCTGCGGAAGAAATCTACCTGGTCATGGACGGTCAGGGCGAAATCGTGGCCGGCGGTGGGACGGACGGCGTCGAAGGCCACTACGCCGCCAAAGCAGGAGACGCCTACTACTTTCGTCCCAACTGCACGGTGGGCTTTTACAACCAGGACAAACCGGGCGCCAAGGCCTACATTTTGGCCGTTCGATCGCGCGTTCCGATGCATGAGGATGAAGAGTAGGTATTCAATCGCGGAGATGCAGAAATGCATGTCCCGAAATCCGTCCGTCGATCTTTTGTGAAGCGGGTAGCGGGTGAAAGATCGCCGTTGTCACGACGGACACCGCCACTAAGACACTTCTAACTCCCAATTGGCCCGCCGTGTGCACCCCGGCATTTGGCATCCGGCACCTGGCCCTCCGCCGGTCCGGCTGAATGCGAACTGTCGATGCGAACCGCCAATTCGCTGGGAGGCTGTATGCGTGTTTTCTGTCTGACCTCGCTGTGGCTCTGCTTTTTCTTCTCGCTTGTATTGCCTGCTGTCTCGCAGGAGTCGCCGGTGGCGAGCTCCCATGCTCCCGGTTCCGATGGAGGCTCGGCTTCTGCCGCGGCGGCCAGTTCGCGTTCCACTCCGTCGTTCGAGGAGGTGATTGAACGCGTGGTGCAGCGGGAGCATCTCATGCTCTCGCAATTGCGCGCCCTGCGGCCTGTAGTCGAGACCTATATTCAGAATCTGAAGCCGGATGGCCCCGGCGAAAACGCCATGTCGGTGCCGGTGAAGGATGAGTATTTTCTCGGCCGCCTGGACATGAGCGACGGGCCGGAGGACATCTCTTTCGTGGAGCGGCCCGGGATCGGGAGGCGCAGCCTGAAGAAACTTACGGAAGCGTATGCGCTGCACTTCCAGCCCATGGGGTTTGCCCAGATGGTGGTGCTCGATACCGACCTCTCCAAGAAGTATTACGATTTCTCCTTCATCCGCCGGGAGTTTCTGGGCGAAGTGCGCTGCCTGGTCATCGATATGCAGCCGAAGAAAGATGCCCCGCCGGGACGCTTTCAGGGCCGCATCTGGGTGGAGGATCAGGAATACAGCGTGGTGCGCTTCAACGGCACCTATTCCCGGCCTACCCGGACGACGCTCTACCTGCACTTCGACAGCTGGCGGCTGAACCTGAAGCCCGGCCTGTGGCTGCCGGCCTATGTGTACAGCGAGGAATCGAGTCTGGACACCGGTTCCGGGCGCTTACAGCTGAAAGCGCAGACGCGCCTGTGGGGTTATGAGTTGAAGAGCACAAAAAAGAACGAAGAGTTCACGCAGATCATGGTGAATTCTCCAGACATCAAAGATCGCAGCGGCTCCGCTGCCGATGCCACGCCGGTGCTGGCGGAACGGATGTGGGAACATCAGGCGGAAGACAATGCAGTCGAGCGCCTGGAGAAAGTGGGATTGCTAGCACCGTCTGGCGAAGTCGACAAGGTTCTGCAGACCGTGGTCGAGAATCTGCTCCTGACCAACAGCATCGATCTGCAGTCGGATGTGCACTGCCGCGTGCTGATGACGGCGCCGCTCGAATCGTTCACCATCGGCCACACCATTGTGCTGAGCCGCGGCCTGATCGATGTATTGCCGGATGAAGCTTCTCTGGCCATGATCCTGGCCCACGAAGTCAGCCACATCATACTGGGACATCGTTTCGACGCCAAACTGGCCTTCAGCGACCGCATGTTTTTTCCCGACGAGCAATCGTTCCAGCGTTTTGATTTCAAACGCCGCCCGGCGGACGAAGATGCGGCCGACGCCAAGGCTCTGGAGTTGCTGAAGAATTCTCCCTACAAAGACAAACTGGGAAGCGCCGGACTGTTTCTGGAAGCGCTGCAGCAGCGCGCGCCGGCGCTGCCTAACTTAATTCGCCCGCACCTGGGCAACGGCCTGGCCACGGGAGCGGGCATTCGCATGTCGGCGTTGCTCTCGACTGCGCCGCAGCTCGACGAGCAGCGCCTGGACCAGATCGCGGCTCTACCTCTGGGCGGCAGAATCAAACTGGATCCGTGGAGCGACCGCATTGAACTGGAAAAGTCCAAGCCGGTGGCGCTGGCGTTGCCCAGCGAGAAGAGGCCGTTTGAGATCACTCCGTTTTTTCCCTACCTCAGCCGGATAGCGAGTGGAGGACCAGAAAAAGTGGCGCTGGCAAGCCCTCCGGCGGAGTAACGGGAAGACCTTGGCCACGGATTTACACGGATTTTCACGGATAAATCTTCTTTTTTCTGATCAGTCGCGAGCTGTTCTTAGAGCAGAGGGTTTTACCGTCTTTCGATTGATCCGTGTCGATCCGTGGAAATCCGTGGCAACAGGCTGATGTTTTCGTCTTTCCTTCGTCCTCTATAAGAATTGCTGCAAAATCGATTTTTTTGGCGTAATTTCCTTGCGCTGGAGCAAAAAATTCCGTTAACGTTTACAATCAGCGGCGGCCAGTCGTCTCCCCTAAGGACTGGCCATTGAGGTGGCGCCATTTCCACCGGCGCAATTTGGCCGGCGGCGCGAGTTGAGCCCATGGGCAAACGTCCCGCGACTCTGTTCGATATCGGCAAGGCGCTCGGCATCTCCACCGGTACGGTTCATCGCGCGCTGCACGATAACCCTGGCGTCAGTCCCATGACCAAGGCCAAGGTCCTGCAAACCGCGAGGACCCTGGGTTACCGGCCCAACCTGGCGGCGCGTTTTTTGTCTTCCAAAAGGACACTGCGAATCTCGGTCAACACCTTGCAGGGCACAACCTCATTCTGGGACGAAGTCCGCGTGGGCATTCGCGAAGAGGCGAGCTCGGTGCTGATGGAAAACGTTGACCTCGAGTTTCGAACCTACCCTAGACTCGGTGAAGGAGAAGAAGAGGCCTTCGCTGCCGCGATGGCTTCGAAAGTAGATGGAATTATTACCTTCCCGAGCCGCCCGCAAAAGCTGCGGCCTTGGATCCGGAGGGCAGCACGCGCCCGCATTCCGGTGATGTGCGTGGCCACGGACGCGCCCAACAGCGGAAGACTCGGCATTGTGGCGATCGACACCCTGGCCAGCGGTTCCATCGCGGCCGATCTGATGGGCCGGTTCCTGGGAGGAAAAGGGAACATTGCCGTCACGCTGTTTGACATGGCGATCACGGAACACGCGGAGAAATACGCGGCGTTTGAGTCCACGTTGCAGAGGTTCTATCCCGAGATGCAAGTGCTGAAGCCGATCGAGGATCGCGATGTGGAGTCGGAAGCCTACGACAAGTGCCGCAAGTTGTTTGAAGAGTGTCCCGATCTGGCGGGCATCTATGTGACCACCGAGGCGTCGATCCCCATTCTGAAGGCGGCGCGGGATGCGAAGTTGCTGCATCGCTTGACCATCATTACCACCGATCTTTACCCCGATCTGGTGGCGGAGATTCGATCGGGAGCGGTCATTGCCACGATCTACCAGCGCCCGCGCACGCAGGGCCGAATGGCGTTCCGCAAATTGCACGAGTTCCTGGCGGAGGGATCGAGTTCGCATCAGGTCACTCTGGCGCCGCATCTGGTGATGCGCGGCAACCTTGATTTCTTTTTGAGAGGGCAATCGGATGGATCGCCTGCGGTCCTTCCATTCCAGCCGCCCAAGCAGGAAGTGGCGGAAGATTTCGCCTAAGCAGAAGCTTTTCTGCGGAATGAAAAACAATCGGCTTTCCAGCGCAGGATGCATGAGGAGGAGATATCAAGTTTCTCGGCATTGACGTGGGCACGGGCGGCACGCGGGCGCTCATCATCGACGAACACGGGAAAGTGATCGCGTCCGGTTCGGAAGAGCATGTTCCATTCGCCAGCCCCAAGCCGGGATGGGCGGAGCAGGATCCGCGCGATTGGTGGCGGGCCAGCGGCGTGGCCGTACGGAAGGCGCTCGGCGCTTCGGGCGTGGCTCGCGACGAGATAGGCTGTGTAGGGTTTTCCGGGCAGATGCACGGAGCGGTTCTGCTCGACGCGAGCGACAACGTGGTGCGCAACGCCCTGATCTGGTGCGACCAGCGGAGCGAGGCCCAGAGCAAGGAACTGGACGAGATGTTCGGTCCCGGCCGGCTGATCGAACTCACCTGCAATCCTCCGCTGACCAACTTCACACTGACCAAGCTGCTGTGGGTGCGGGAGAACGAGCCCGCCAACTGGGCTCGCGTGGCGCACGTCATGCTGCCCAAGGATTACGTGCGGTTCCGCCTCACCGGAGATCGGGCCATCGACATGGCAGACGCTTCGGGGACACTGCTGCTCGACGTGGCGAAGCGGCGCTGGTCGGCGGAAGTTTTGAGCAAGACGGGAGTCAGCGCAGAACTGCTGCCGCAGCTTTACGAATCGCCGCAGGTCTGCGGACGCGTATCTGCCGCAGGCGCCGAGGCGACGGGATTGCGCGCCGGAATTCCTGTAGTCGCGGGCGCCGGGGATCAGGCTGCGGGCGCGGTAGGGATGGGCATTGTGCGCGCAGGCGCGGTCAGCGCCACGATTGGCACGTCCGGCGTGGTGTTTGCTGCGACGGACCGTCCTGCGCTCGATCCGCGTGGGCGCATTCACACGTTCTGTCATGCGGTTCCTGGACGCTGGCACGTGATGGGCGTGACCCAGGCAGCGGGATTATCTTTACGCTGGTTCCGGGATCGCTTTGGAGTGACTGCGCAGAATGGGCGCGATCCCTATGACGCGTTGGCGGAAGAAGCCAGCTCGGCTCCGGCAGGGTCGGAGGGCGCGTACTGGCTGCCTTACCTCATGGGCGAACGCACGCCCCATTTAGATCCCAACGCGCGCGCGGCGCTGGTGGGACTCACGGCCTCGCACACGCGCGCACACGTAGTGCGGGCGATTCTGGAAGGCGTGGCCTACAGCCTCAAGGACACGTTTACGATCTTCGAAGAAATGAAGATTCCGGTGACGCGAATCCGTCTCGGCGGCGGCGGCGCCCGGTCTCCGCTGTGGAGACAAATCCAGGCTGACGTTTACGGGCGTGACGTGGAGATCGTGGAAGCGGAAGAAGGAGCTGCGTACGGGGCGGCGATCCTGGCGGGGGCCGGCGCGGGCGCGTGGGCCTCCGTGGATGAAGCCTGCGACGCGGTGATTCGCACGGCTTCTCGCGTGGCTCCCAGCGCTCAAGGCTTGCTCACGATGCAGCAAGGCTACGGCATCTACCGGGACATCTATCCCGCGCTGCACCGTGTATTTTCCGGGGAATTGCCCCGGGCGGCGTCGTAAACGTTCACGCATTTTTCCGGCCTTTTCCCGGCCAGCGACTACCCTGTTCGGGTCCAAATTCGAGGAGAAAATGCCCGATGCGGCAACACGCTTCCTCATCTTCGACGTTTCGACCCAGACCGCGGAGGACGATCTATTTTGCGATTCTTTCGCTCCTGTTTTTTTTCAGCGCGGATCATAACGCGGGGGCGATCGGGCAGGAGCGATACGTCGAGACTTCGCATCGTGCCGGAAGTTTCGCCCTCGCCAAGCAAAACCAGCTGGCTTCCATCTACGTAGAGGACAACGCCGATTGGGGCGTCGCGCGGGCTGCGCGCGATTTGCAGCAGGATATACAGCGCGTGACCGGGAATAGCCCAGTCATCGCGAATCAGAAAAACCAGATCGGGCCAAACGGAATTGTGATCGGTACGGTGGGGAAAAGCGCGCTGATCGACGAGTTGGTTTCGTCCGGCAAGGTCGACTTGACTGCGATTCGGGGCAAATGGGAATACTTTCTCATTCAGGTCGTGCCCAACCCTTTTCCAGGAGTCCACGCCGCCCTGGTGATTGCGGGCAGCGACAAGCGCGGGACCATCTACGGCATTTACGATCTTTCGGAACAGATCGGAGTTTCGCCGTGGTACTGGTGGGCCGATGTTCCGATCGCGCATCGAGACGAAATTTTCATCAAGCGCGGCCGATATGTACAGGGACCAGTCGTGAAATACCGCGGTATTTTCCTGAACGACGAAGCGCCGGCTCTGACCGGATGGACGCGGGAAAAATTCGGAGGCTATAACCATCAATTTTACGAGAAAGTTTTCGAACTTCTGCTGCGGCTGAAGGCGAACTATCTATGGCCGGCCATGTGGGCTAGCGCGTTCAACGCGGATGATCCGCTGAATCCGAAGCTGGCCGATCAATATGGCATTGTGATGGGAACGTCGCATCACGAGCCGATGATGCGGGCGTGGAAAGAATGGGAACGGACCGGCAAAGGCGCCTGGGACTATTCCACCAACGCCGCCGAGTTACGCGAGTATTGGAAGCAGGGAATCGAGCGCAATGACGGCTATGAGAGCGTGATCACGCTGGGCATGCGGGGGAACGGCGATCTTCCCATGGCCGAGACCGACGATCGAGCTTTGCTGGAAAAAATCGTCGCCGACCAGCGCAAGATCATCGGCGAGGTGAAGCACGCCGACGCTTCGACCGTGCCTCAGGATTGGGCGCTTTACAAAGAAGTGCAGCAATATTACGAACACGGCATGCGCGTTCCGGATGACGTCACGCTGCTCTGGTGCGACGACAACTGGGGCAACATTCGCCGACTGCCGACGGAGGAGGAAAGAAAACGCAGCGGCGGAGCCGGCATCTACTATCACTTCGATTACGTGGGCGATCCCCGCTCCTATAAATGGATCAACACCAACCCGCTCCCGAAAATCTGGGAGCAGATGAATCTCGCTTATCAGTATGGCGCAACCCGCATCTGGGTGGTGAACGTGGGCGACCTGAAGCCGATGGAAGTGCCGATCGAGTTTTTTCTGAACATGGCGTGGAATCCGTCGGCCTGGACGAACGAGAACGTCGGCGATTTCACCAAGCGATGGGCAGAACGTGAATTCGGGCCGAAGCACGCAGTCGAGATTGCCGGCATCGTTTCGAAATACGCGAAGTTCAATGGGCGGCGAAAACCGGAACTGCTCGATCCGGAAACTTTCAGCCTCATCGATTATCAGGAGGCAGATCGCGTTCTAGACGAGTTCAAGTCCATTACGATGGCGGCCGATAAAATTTCAGGCCAGCTGCCTGAGAACCAGCGCGATGCTTTCTTCGAGTTAGTGCTCCATCCCGCGAAGGCATCGGAGTTGGTGACGGAGCTTTACGTCACCGTCGGCAAGAACCGCTTGTACGCCGCGCAGCAGCGCGCCAGCACCAACGATTTGGCCGCGCAGGCAAAGGCTCTGTTCCAGGCCGACGCTGATCTTTCCAGCCAATACAACCACACGCTCGCGCATGGTAAGTGGGACCACATGATGGATCAAACTCATATCGGCTACACCGGCTGGAGAGATCCGCCGACGAATGTGATGCCGGCAGTGGCAGAGCTTTCGATTCCTGATGCGGCTGCCATGGGTGTTGCGGTTGAGGGATCGGCGTCCGTGTGGCCGGGCCCGGCGCAATATCCGGTGCTTCCGGAGTTTGATGTCTACAACCAGCAGCGGCGATACATCGATGTTTTCAATCGGGGAAAGACCGCTTTCGATTTCACCGCTTCGACCAGTTCCCCGTGGATCGTGCTGAGCGCGGACCACGGCACGATTCAGAAAGAGCAGCGCCTGTGGGTGACGATAGATTGGGAAAAAGCTCCCAAGGGATCGAGCACCGGCGGAATCTCGATCACGAGGGCCAACGCGGGTGCTGGTGCGGGCGCAGATTCGGTGAAAATAAAAGTGGAAGCCTTCAATCCTGCCGAGCCGGCGCGAGCCTCGCTCAATGGTTTTGTGGAAGCCGACGGCTATGTATCGATCGAGGCCGAGCACTACACGGGGCGAACCGGCCAGGATTCTTCGCACTGGGAAAAAATCGCCGATTACGGCCGGACGCTGTCGGGAATGACCGTGTTTCCCGTCACCGCGCGAAGCGTCTTGCCGCCCGCCGCATCTCCGTGCCTGGAATATCAGACCTACTTGTTTGATTCGGGAAAAGTTGAGGCCGAAGCGATCCTTGGTCCGACTTTGAATTTTGTTCCCGGACGCGGGTTGCGCTACGCGATTTCCTTCGATGACCAGCCGCCGCAAGTCGTGGATGCGCTGGCCCAGAATTCCGTCGAAGACTGGTCGACTTCGGTCAAGGACAGTGTTCGCAAAGGAACCTCCGAGCACACGCTGGCGAGCGCGGGATATCACACGTTGACGTTCTGCATGGTCGACCCCGGCGTGGTGCTGGAGAAATTAGTTCTCAACCTGGGAGGCGTGAGGCCCAGCTATCTCGGCCCGCCGGAGAGCTTCCGCGGCGTCGAGAATACGGAACGGAAAAAGAAATAAAAAAAGCTAAAGCCGAAAGCTCCACCACGGGCCCGCGGCTACAGCTACTGCGCCGGTTCCTTCACCGTGACCACGCGATCCCCCGCAACGTCTCGCATTTGTTGCACAATCCCTGACGGCCAGTGGATTTCCACCAGATCCGCGGACGCATTCGTCCCTAGCCCGAAATGCACCGGCCCCGCGCTGGACGACGCGTAGCCCGCGCTGGTGGTCATGTGGTTATACTGCGCGCCACTCTTGGTCACGACCTTAATGCGAGTGCCGATGCCATCCCGGTTGCTCTTTGTTCCTTGAAGCTTGAATTCCAGCCAATGATTTTTGTCGGGACTCTCGTTCATCCATATTTCTGCTGGGGCGTTGATCGCGCTGACCACAACATCGAGACGCCCATCGCCATTCAGGTCGCCAACGGCGGAACCGCGATGCCGCGAGGCAGGGAATGAAGTGAATCCGGCTTCTGCAGTAAACGCCGAAAACTTCATTCCGCCCAGATTGCGGAACACGGTGTTTGGCTGCGCAATACTCAGCCGGGGGGCTGAATCGAGCGACTGCACATGTCCCCGCGAAACAAAAATATCTTTCCACCCGTCGTTGTCGAAATCGGCGATGTTCGGCGAATAGCCCGCCATCGGCAAGGTAAGCGCCGCCATGCCGCTCTGCTCGGTGACTTCCACAAAGCTGCCTTTGCCGGTGTTCTTGTAAATCGGAAAGGTCTCGTTGTCGAGCGCAACCAGGACGATGTCGGGATAGCCGTCGTTATCCAGATCGCGGAAATCCACGCCCATGCCGGAGATGAAGGTTCCGTCTTCGCGCAGGGCGACGTTCACGTCGAATCCCACTTCTTCAAACTTGCCGCCACCTTTATTCCGGAAGAACCAATTCATCAGCTTGTCATTGGGGACGACCAGATCCATCTTGCCGCTGAGGCTCGTGTCGGCGGCGGCCACACCCATCCCTTTGCCGGGATGCGCGCGCAGCCCCGATTCGACCGAGGCATCGCGGAATGTTCCGTCGCCATTGTTGAGGAACAACTGATTGGGCGTGGGCTTGTACATCTTGGGATGGCAGTAATCGCGATGCCCATAGGCTTCGCAGACCGGCTCGTGGTCCACATCCCACTTCAAATAATTAATGACGACCAGATCGAGCAGGCCGTCGTTGTTTACGTCGACCCAGGCGGCCGCGACTGACCATAGCGGCCCGTACTCTTTGTCTGGCTTGTTCAGCCCGGCCTTCGTCGTGACGTCGGTGAAGGTGCCGTCTCCGTTATTGTGATACAGCGTGTTGCGGTAGACGCCGGCCACAAAAATGTCTTCGTAGCCATCGTTGTCGTAATCGCCGATGGCCACGCCGATGTCGTAACCGCTGCCTGCCAGCCCGGCTTTGTCGGTGACGTCGGAGAAATGTCCCTTGCCGTCGTTTTCAAAAAGCCGGTTGCGATATTTCGGCGAAGACTTGCTCAGGGTATGAATGTCGGCGCCGTTGGTGAAAAAAATGTCCAGCTTGCCGTCGTTGTTGTAATCGAACACGGCCACGCCGCCGGCCATGGTTTCGGGGGCATGGCGTTCGGGGGTTTCGTCGCTGTCGAGTTTGAAGTCGATGGGCTGGTAGGTGAAGCGGATCGGACTGTCAGTGGCGGGCTGAGCCGAAGGGATAAGCGGCTTCGGCGGCGATTGCGAATGCAGAGCCGATTGCGGCATCACTACCGCGAGCAAAGGCAGTATTCTCAGCGAACCGGCAAAGCTGCGGATGTTCATCTCCCGGGGCACATGTAGCCTGCTTCCATCTTAACCCGGTGGTTAGGACAAACGATCGCCGAGCTTTGGCTCAGGGCACCTAGCGAGAATGGGTGATGTGGCGATACTACTTCAATCTTCGACGCGGCGCTGCACCCGCGACGACGCATTGCCTCAAGATGTCAGGAGCAGACCATCTCGCGACAAATATGCTCTCGTCCATCTTGCCGCCATCTGCCAGCGGAAGTCTTAGGGTTCCGTTGCGTAACCCTAGTAAAGGCGAAAAGTGTCCAACATTCGAAGGCGTATCGAACAACACGATGGGAATATTTCCACGACTCCGACGACGAAGAACCTCAGAGAGTTCGAGGGCGGGCTCAACCACGATTCCTACCCGCCGTGCATACGCGTAGCAGCGCCGTTCGAAGCCTCCGATTGTGCCGTCCGACTCGGAATGGAAAGAGACAGAAAGGCCATGTGTCTTGAGGGCAGCCGCTAACGAGACAGCAAAGACACCATGACGCTTCGTGTATCGACATGCGTCAACCAGGTTGGGTACTGAGACACGCCTTCCGAAATAGCGGAGAACAGCCCATGCAGCGACGAGACCACAATGCCCGTCGATTCTGAAAAGTCCATCCGGGGCTTCCCACCAGTCGGGGAACTTCATGCGGGTCCATGATAGCTGACGAAATCGGGTTGTAGCACTCGAAACCCCGGTCCCAACCTAGACTGCGTCTTTGGCGGAGACGGCCCGTTCGCCGGCTCAGAGGGCAAGCTCGGGACGGCGTCACCGCATGACTGACCAAGCCCTGACGGCCTACTCCGGCAGTTTCTGCTCTCCCTGGATCATCACGTGAGACTCGGCGTGGGGGGCGCCCATTCCGGGCTGCCCTCCGCCGACGGTGATCAGGTAGTCGCCAGTTGACACGAAACGATCTCCCGCATCGTTCACGTAGCTGAGGTCGCGTGGACTGAGGGTGAGCTTTACGTGTTTCTGCTCACCAGCTTTCAGGTGGACGCGGGCGATCCCGCGCAACGCACGCAACGGTGTGCCCGGCAACTTGGGAAAGCTGATATACACCTCCGCCACTTCGTCGCCGTCGCGCTTGCCGGTGTTCTTGATTTCCACTTCCACATCCAGCGGGTCGCCTGCGTTCAGGGTCGCTAGATGCGAAGGATTCGACAGCTTGATGCCGCTGTATTCGAACGTCGTGTAACTCAGACCGTGCCCAAAGCCATACAACGGCGCGCCCGTAAAATATCGATAAGTCCGGTTCTTCATCGCGTAGTCTTCAAACTCCGGCAACTGCTCCGTCCCTTTGTAGAAGGTGACAGGCAAACGTCCGGCGGGATTGTTTGCTCCAGCCAGAGTCTGGGCGATGGCGGTTCCGCCTTCTTCACCCGCATACCACGCATCGAGAATCGCGTTGGCGTGATCGTTCGCCCAATTCACCGCGAGCGCGCTGCCGTTCATCAGCACAACCACCAGCGGCTTGCCGCTGCCTTTCAGCGCGCCGAGCAAGGCCTCTTCTTCCGCGGGCAGGTTGAGGCTGGTGCGGTCGCCGCCACGGAAGCCTGGTATGTCAACTTTCATCTCTTCGCCTTCGAGCTTCGACGTGATCCCCACCACAGCAACGATAACGTCCGCCTGGCGGGCGGCGGATACGGCTTCCACCAGCGGATCGCCGGTAACCGGCAGCCAGATCAGCTTGCTGATGCGGCCTCCCGCCATGTACTCGACCTTCACCGCGTAGTGATGCCCTTTCGTCAGTTGCAGCGTTGCTACTTGCGGATTGGGGTCGTGGCCTACGGCGTCATCGACGACAAGTTTGCCGTCGATCCACAGGCGCTGCATGGAACCCATCAGACCGATCTGGTAGGTACCCGATTCGGCGGGCGTGAGGAATCCTGTCCAGCGCACGGAAAAATCTTTCAGGTCACCGGGCGCGGGAAGTGCATGTGAGTCCGGATGAGAAAGTTGCAGGTCAACGTAGGGATCGACTCGAACGACCTGCGGGGTTCCAGATAGATCTCCGCTGAAGTACTCGCCCTTGAGTCCGTGCTTTCCGTCCTCCGTGGATAACATCGAAGTCGGGATCACGGGATGCTCGCGCAGGAAGTCGGTGCCTGGTTGAAACGAAACCTGAGCTCCGGAAAACTGCTTGCGAATACCTTCGAGCGCGGTGACGGCGTGCGAGGCCGTGCCGCTGTAGTTGCCGTGCAGCACCTGGGTCGATTCCGCCAGCGGTCCGACAACCAGGATCTTTTTCACAGCCGGAGCGAGCGGGAGCACTCCGTCGTTTTTCAGCAGCACCATCGACTCGCGCGCAATCTTCAGCGCCAGTTCGCGGTGCGGGGCGCTGTCGATTTCCGAATCCGGAGTCTGCGCGTACGGAACCACCTCCGGTGGATCGAACATTCCCAGGCGCATGCGCGCGGTGAAAAGTCGCCTTAGAGCATTGTCGAGGTCGGCCTCGGTGAGCAGTCCCTGCTTCACCGCATCGATGAACGGTTTGTAGTCGTGGTCATCTTTAGTAATAGTAAAGAAGTCGGCGCATTCGTTGTCCATGCCGGTCTTGATCGCCGCTGCGGCAGCTTCTGCCTGGCTCTTGACGAAGTGGTGGCCTTCAAAGATGTCAACAATGGCGTCGCAATCGGAAACCACGTAGCCGTTAAACTTCCATGCCCCTCGCAGTTGGTCTTTCAACAGAAAGGTGTTCGCGCAGGCCGGTTGGCCGTTGACCCGGTTATAGGCGCACATCACCGATTCGGCTTTGCCTTCGGTCACGGACGCGCGAAACGCTGGAAGATAGGTGTCCTCCATATCATGCTTCGACACCTGCACGTCGATGCTGTGCCGCGACGGCTCGGGGCCGCTGTGCACGGCAAAATGTTTCGGCGTCGAGATCACGCGGTAATACTTTGGATCGTCGCCCTGCAGTCCGGTCACGAAGGCCACGCCCATGCGCGCGGTGAGGAATGGATCCTCGCCATAGGTTTCCTGCCCGCGCCCCCAGCGCGGATCGCGGAAGATATTAATGTTCGGCGACCAGAAATCCAGACCCTCCATGATGTCGCGGCGGCCGGCGCGTACGGCCTGATTGTGCTTGGCGCGCGCTTCTGTGCCGATGACCACGGCCATCTCGTGAATAAGAGGAGGATCAAATGTCGCGGCCAGTCCGATGGGCTCAGGGAACACCGTCGCCGTTCCGGCGTTAGCGACGCCGTGCAACGCCTCGCTCCACCAGTCGTAGTTAGGAACCTGCAGCCGGGGAATCGCCCTGGCCTGGTTTACTAACTGGGTCGCCTTTTCCTCGAGCGTCATGCGCGAGATCAAATCGTCGACCCGCACGTCGATCGGCTTAGACGGGTCGAGATAAGCAGGAGTGCCCGCCGTTTGCCCGTTTGTGCAAACACACGCCAGAACCAGGAAAACAGCCGCTTTCAGGGCGGTTCGAGTACGCATTTCGAGCATGGTCGATCTCCTCCGAACCTCTGCCAGGTCAAACCGCTGGCGAGAGCGTGATGCTGCTGGATGACGTTACGTTAACGATTACGGTCGCCGGACGCTTGTAGCACAGGGTAAATCCAACGGTCAAGAAGGCTGACCCAACCCGTGGCCTCCCGGCATGTAAGGGCGCACAGTATGTGCGAGGCCAATCTACTTTGCGGGCAGCAGGTCGCCGTTGGCTAAGACGTATGTGGTTAATTTATCCAGTTTTATGTTCGTACGCTTGCAAACAATCGCAACCACTCCGTCGTTATCCCTCACGGACTCAACATCTTTCATGAGGGCTCGATGGTTCGACGCAACCGAAGACGGCGTATCCGGGACAGACCCGCCCTTGTCCGAATCCGATCCCGGAAAGGGCCGGTAAACCTTTGAATTGGGGTCAGGATACTGTCCTTGACCGTTCCAGGTGCGGTTGGCAGGTTGTTGCGGCCCGTACTGCAGGTCCTGTCCGGCTTCGTTCAAGGTGGGGTAATACCACGCTGTAAGGTAGGCGGTGAGGGCAGTTGATCCCTTCTTCCACTGCACCGAGTTGACCTTAATGGCAAGACGGGAGGGCTCAGTCTTCGTTTTTGCGGAAGACTCGATCACTTCCCCGGAGAAGACGGCATTGGCCGGGATTACTACCCCATTTACCAGGGTAGCCACTCCCAACCTCGCTTCAATCTTGGTTCCGACCGGGGTTTTCCCCGCAGCCACACTGTGTTGCAGAACGACTGGGAACTCCTGCGCGCCGGAACCGGCGGGAGCCGCTGGTTTCTCCTGGCTGAACAAGGAGGCGGAAGAAAAAGCGCATAGCACCAAGATTGATACTGTCATGGTTCGGCGCAGCATAGAGGTACCCCCTTTTTACCGCTTGGCCAGCTGGATATTCGAAAATTACGCGTTCCCCAGGGGTGGCGCACAACCTTGTCTGCAGAGTATACCCCCGATTTTGGGCAGCGAAAGAGCTATTCGAGAAGCGGAAACGTGAAAACCCTTTACGATATCGATTTTCTACTTGACAACCGTCATAGGAGTTCACTACAAACAGGATCGCCGTTAACGCTTACGAAACTCACGGGTGTTTGTCTGTGAGGGGTTTTGCGGGTCAAGAAACTGCTCTTTCGCTGACGCGATCCTGGAGGATGGCAATGAAATCTCTCTCGCCCAAGTTTGCCGGGAGTATTGGCCTTTGTGGAGAAGGCCGCAACCGATACGCTCTCGCCCTGCTCACTCTGTTCGTCCTGATTCTGGTGGTTTTCGCAACTCCGGCGTTCGCGCAGGAAGCGACCATCGTAGGAACAGTGACCGACCCCACCGGCGCGGCCGTCCCTAACGCGGCCCTCACCATCACCAACAACGAGACGGGGGTGACCCGCAACCTGCCGACCAACGGCGACGGGCAATACGTGGCGCCTGACCTGAACATCGGGCACTACACCGTGCGCGTAGCAGCGACTGGGTTCAAGGCCGCCGAGCAGAAGAACATCACGCTCAATGTCGGCGACCGGTCCCGTATCGATTTCAAGCTGGAAGTAGGCAGCGCGCAGGAGCAGGTGACCGTCGAGGCTAACGCGGTCGCAGTGCAAACCGACTCCGGCGAAGTCAGCAACGTCATCACTGGACAACAGGTGACGCAGCTTGCCACCAACGGCCGCAGCCTGTATGAGCTGTTTGCCCTGGCCCCGGGAGCGTCGAGCATTCAGACCTCTCGCGTGGGATTCACCCCGGTGAGTGCCGACAGCAATGTGAGCATCAACGGTCAGCGCGAGGGCCACAACCTTCAGCTGATCGATGGTGGTGAGAACCTGGACCGTGGCGGCAGCAGCGGCAGCGTCATGCCCTCCCTCGATTCTATCGCTGAGTTCCGCAATATGACGTCCAACTACAGCGCCGAGTATGGTCTGGCCTCGGCCGCGACCATCACGTCGGTGATCAAGTCGGGAACCAAGCAGTTCCACGCCGAGGCATGGGAACTGTTTCGCAACGACGCTCTGGATGCGCGCAACTATTTCAACCCTGCGCCAGCTAAAGTTGCCGAGTTGCGTTACAACATTTACGGCTTCAACGTCGGCGGAAAAGTTCCAGGGATGAATAACCATCCCACCTTTTTCTTCTACAACCAGGAATGGCGCAAGGAAATTGATGGTGGGTTGTTGAATCAGGTCGTTCCGTATGCGTCGACCTACGGCGGCAACTTTGCTGCCAACCTGCCGACGGATGTTATCGATAAGACTGGCGGAGATACCGGCAACCCGATCCCCCACTCGGGTTTGCATGCGCCGTGCGCGAACCAACTTAGTACCGCGCTACAAGCGGCGTGGGCTGGGCAGACCTTCAGCACACCCGACGCGAGCGGATCGTGCAGCCCTAACCCCAATGAGTCGATAGCGTCGAACCCCGTCTTCGCGCCGCTGAACGGCAATGCCCTCCCGACTGGCTTGCTTGACGCTAACGCCCAAGCCCTTCTAACTGCGGGCGGCGCGTACGGTGGCATCTTCCCTAAGCCGAATGGCTCAGGCGCCCAAGCGCAGCATTTCCTTGGCGGCAACAATTCCCCCACCACCTTGCGTGAGGAAATTGCCCGCGTCGATCACCAGTTCAGCAGCAAGTTCTCGATCTTCGGTCACTGGATTTCAGAGCAGATCTCGCAGACCTACGGGACAACCCAGTGGAGCGGCGACAACGTACCGTCTGTTGCCGACGTTTTTGGGAATCCCTCGTATAGCGCCGTGATCCACGCGACGCATGTGATCAGCCCGACGCTGCTCAACGAGATTTCCTTCAACTACAACGGCAACCGCATCCACATTATCCCCAATAACCTGGTCACAGCCCCAACCGCCTTTAAGTTCAATCGGCTATTTACCGGCCCGAACGTGGACACCCGCATCCCGCAAATCAACCTGTCGGGTGCTACCGGAGTTCAATACAGCGCAAACTGGACGCCTTGGAACAACAAGGCAGACGATTACCAGTTCCGCGATGACCTCTCATGGACGCGGGGAGCCCATCAGCTGAAGTTTGGGTTTAGCTGGGCGCTCTACAAGAAGCAGCAGGACGCCTTCGCCAACACTGAGGGCAATTTCACCTTCAACGGTCTCTACACCGGTAATGATTTTGCCGACTACCTGCTCGGCTATGCTCAGGCATATTCCGAGGACGGCAACAAGATCACCGGCCAATGGAATAACATCTCGCCAGCCTTTTACGTCCAGGACAACTGGCGCGTAAATAACCGCCTGACCCTGAACCTTGGCCTGCGGTGGGATGGGATTCCGCATACCTACGAGGCGAACCACCTGTCTTCCAACTTTTACCCCAACCTATACAACGCTGCAGACACGGCCACGTTTGACTCGAAAGGCCATATCTGCAGCACAAACTCTAATCCAGCGTGCGCCGGCGGACCGAGCCCCGGTCTGTTTACCAGCACGAACCCGCAACTGGGCGGGTATCAGTTCTACCTCAACGGTATTGGAACCGGCGGGGTGAACGGGATTCCAAAAGGCTTGGTCAACAACTCGTGGAACAATTGGGGCCCGCGCCTCGGCTTTGCCTATGACCTAACGGGTCATGCCAAGACCGTCATTCGTGGCGGCTTCGGACTCATGTACGAACGCATCCAGGGTAACGACATGTACAACGGTGCCGTAAACCCGCCGGGCGACCCGAACCCCACGCTCAACAACGTCTCGCTGTCGAATCCGGGTCTGGGAATAGCCAGCGGAAATACCATTACCGCGGCGCAATTGCCCGTGCTTCCTCTGGGAGTTACCGGAATCGCGACGAACTACAAACCTCCGACAAGCTACCAGTACAGCGCCGGCGTCCAGCAGTCTGTGGGGGCCCACGCCGTATTGAACGTTTCGTACGTGGGTAGTCTAGGACGGCACGAGAACTACTATCAGGCGATTAACCTCCCACCCCTCGCCGATCTGCCAGGAATGGTCGCCAAGGGCTCACTCAATAACCAGGATGTTAGCTATCTCGGTTTCGGTGGCATCCGCCTGGCCTATAACGAAGGAAACGCGAAGTATAACTCCCTGCAGACTTCGCTGACCGGGACTGTACATCGTGATCTGCACCTGCAGGTTTCCTACACACTTGCTAAGGCAGAGGATTCCACCACCAGCAACGGCAGCGGCGGCGACCTGAACAATGCCACCAACCCTTACTTGGGATGGAAATATGACTTCGGGCCTTCGCAGTTCGATCGTAGAAGCATCTTTTTCACTAACTTCGTGTATGACATCCCGTTCTTCCGGGACAACGCCAGCCATCTGGTCCGCAGCGGCCTGGGCGGGTGGCAACTGTCCGCGATCATTACCGAGGAAACTGGAGCACCGATCAATCTAGGGGTGAGCGGTACGACGGCTTCCAGCATCATCGGCAACACGGGAGTGCGGCCCGACCTAACCGGGTCCATCCACTATTCCAAGACGGTAGGTGCATGGTTCAACACGGCGGCCTTCTCGGCGCCGGCTTGCCTCACGGGCCCAGATTGCTACGGCAACGCTCCATTCGACGCGATCCGCGGTCCTGGCCGCAACAACTTTGACCTGTCGTTGAAAAAGAACTTCGCCTTCACTGAGAGGTTCAAGCTGCAGTTTTCGGTGGATGCCTTTAACGCCTGGAACCACACTCAGTTCTCGGGCGACGCCAATAACGGCGGCATCGGCAACAACGTTGGGTCCAGCAGCTTTGGACAGGTTTCCAAAGCGTTTGACGGCAGGCAGCTCCAGCTCGGCCTCAAGTTGAGTTTCTAAGGCCGATTCAGAAGTCCAACTCTTGCCCCGCTCGCACTTAAACCATGCGAGCGGGGCATTTCCTCCTCTGTACGCTTGTACGCTCCGCCGTGCGCAGGCAAGGGTCAACCTGAGGCCAGGCCTGCAGCGGAGCTTTGTGAAATCAGCGGAAAATTGGTAGCCTGCGGAGCCAGGGGGCGATTCGTGCTTCCGGCCAGGTCTGGTGCGCTTGTCTTGTTTGCGTGATGTCGGCGGCATGATGACTTGCAGGTCGAAACTCGCACTCGCCTTTGTCCTTTTAGCCAGCCTGGCTTGGGGGCAAGCGGGCCGCCCGGCAGAGGCGCAGGCTCTCGAGAGCCAAGGCAAGCTGGCAGAGGCGGCTGAGGTATGGCAGACCGTCATCGCACGACACCCCAAGGACGCGGCAGCCTATGCCAGTTTGGGTGTAGTCCTCTCCAGGCAGCAGAAGTATCAGGAAGCGGCAGCGGCCTATCGGAAGGCGATAGCGCTGGACCCTGCGCTCCAGGGCGTGCAGTTGAACCTGGGTTTGGCGGAGTACAAGCAAGGCAACTTCGGCGCGGCAATTGAGCCGTTCCGAGCGGTGCTTGCGGCCGACCCAAAGAACCCGCAGGCGGTCACGCTGCTGGGCCTGAGCTATTACGGGGCGCAAAAATTTACCGAGGCTGCGAAATATTTAAAGATGGCTGCGGATTCGGATGCAGCCAACTCCGAACTGCGCCAGGTGCTGGCCCAGAGTTGCTTGTGGGCCAAAGACTATTCCTGCGCCCAGGAAGAATTCCGCAAGATTCTGCAGGCTGACCCGGAATCGGCGAGCGTACACGTGCTCAGCGGGGAAGCGCTGGACGGCTTGGGCAAGACTTCGGAGGCGATTGAGGAGTTCCAGGTGGCGGCAAGAATCGCTCCGCGAGAGCCCAACGTGCATTTCGGAGTTGGCTTTCTCTATTGGAAGCTGCATCAGTACGACGAAGCCCGGAAGGAATTCGAGGCCGAGTTAGCTAACGACCCTAAACAGGCGCAGGCGCTGGCTTATCTGGGCGACATCGAGTGGAAGAATAATCATCCAGAGAAGGCGCTTGAACTGCTCAACCGCGCCGTGCAAGGCGAGAAACCCATACGCCTGGCCTACGTCGATCTGGGCGCCGTCTACACCCAGCAAAAGCAGTATAAAGAAGCTGTGGCCGCGCTTCGGCGCGCCGTGGAATTGGATCCGGCGCAGGCTGACGCACATTACCGCTTGGGACGCTTGTATCAAACTCTGGGAAACACAGCGGCTGCGCAGAAAGAACTCGAGAAGGTTCGCGAACTGCATGGGAGCGCCGATGAGGGTCTGGTGGGCAAGATCACGCCCGCTCCGCCTTCGCTGAATGAATCTGAGGGTCGCCCGCCGCAGTGAATGGCTGGTCGCGAATTTGATGGGAAACGGCGCAAGTGCCGGATTTACTTTTTTCGTCGAGAATTCATATTTAGATTTCATATTCAAATAAAGCGGGATGAAAGCAGAGTGGAAAGTTATGACCAAGAACAATGGATCGTTCCAACCGAAACCTGAACACAAGTTTTCCTTCGGATTATGGACATTGGGGAATCGCGGCCGTGATCCCTTTGGCGATGTAGTAAGGCCCACGTTGCCGCCCAACGATATCGTCAGGGTGCTAGGGGAGATCGGCGCCTGGGGTGTGAACCTTCACGACAACGACCTGGTGCCGATCGATGCGACTCCGGCCGAGCGCGACCGCATCGTCCGCGAATTTCAAAAGGCGTGCAGGGAAAGCGGTGTTGTGGTGCCCATGGCAACGGTGTCTCTTTTCTTTCATCCCGTGTTTCGTGACGGAGCATTCACGGCCAATGACCCCGAGGTGCGCGCCTATGCTCTGCAGAAAACTATGCGGGCGATGGATCTGGGCGCGGAACTGGGCGCCAAGATCTTTGTATTGTGGGGTGGGCGCGAAGGCGTTGAAACCGACGCCTGCCGCCGTGCGGATCAGGCCATCAAGCATTTGCGCGAGGCCATCAACTATCTTTGCGAATACAACGTCGCGAAAGGATACGGCTATCGTTTCGCTCTGGAATCGAAGCCCAACGAGCCGCGGGCTGATATTTATATGGCGACGACCGGCCACTACCTGGGCTTCATTCCCACGCTCGATCACCCGGAAATGGTTGGCGTGAATCCGGAAGTCGCGCATGAACACATGGCGGGCTTAAACTTTATGCACGGAGTGGCACAGGCATGGGAAGCAGGCAAACTGTTTCACATCGACTTGAACGATCAAATGCCCGGGCGTTACGATCAGGATCTGCGTTTCGGATCGGCCAATCTCAAGTCTGCATTCTGGCTGGTGAAATTTCTCGAGGACGTTGGCTATCAAGGTCCGCGCCATTTCGACGCGCATGCCTATCGCACGGAGAATTACGAGGGCGTAAAAGACTTTGCCCGCGGCTGCATGCGAACTTATCTGATTCTCAAGGAAAAAGCGATGTGCTGGAACGCGAACCGCACGATCCAGAGTATTCTTCAGGAGATTTCAGCTACGCCTGGCGGGACTCCTAAGACTGGACGATTCTCACCAGCAGGTTCGGCCACGCTGTTGGCGCACGTTTTCGATAAAGATGCGATAGCGCAGAAGCGATTGCCCTATGAACTGCTTGACCAACTCACGGTCGACATCCTGCTCGGCGCGGCGTAATCGATTTCTAACAGCCCGACAAGGATGTGCCCCAAGAAAGACTACAACTCATGCGAAAGCTCGCGTTCGCGGTTAGCGGTTTGCTGTTGGCGATTTCGTGCTGGGCGCAGGCGCCAGTCCCGGATAGTCCGGAGATCGAACGGCGCGTCGACTCCATCCTCGGCCAGATGACGATGGAAGAGAAAATTCGCATTCTCGGGGGCGTGGATTCATTCGACGTGCCGGGGTTTCTGCGGCTCAATCTTCCGGCGCTGCATATCTCGGACGGGCCGGTGGCTGTCCGCAATGACGGTCCGGCGACGGTGATGGCCGGAGGCATCGGTCTGGCTGCGACCTGGGATCCTGCGCTCGCGAAACAGGTCGCGGTTCAACTCGGCCGGGACGCGAGGGCCAAAGACAAACACTTTCTGCTGGGACCGGGGGTAAACATTTACCGCTCGCCGCTGAACGGGCGAAACTTCGAATACTTTGGGGAAGATCCGTTTCTGACTTCTCGCATAACCGTAAGCTATATCGAAGGCTTGCAAAGCCAGGGTGTCAGCGCCACCGTCAAGCACTTTCTGGCCAACAACTCCGAATTCGGCCGCCACGTGACTGACTCGGTGATCGACGAGCGCACCTTGCGCGAAATTTATATGCCCAGCTTCGAGGCCGCTGTCAAAGAAGCGCATGTGGGCGCCATCATGGACTCCTACAACTTTACCAACGGCCACCACATGACCGAGAACGGCTATTTCAACAACGACGTCGCGAAGAAAGAATGGGGATTCACCGGCATCATGATGTCCGACTGGGATGCCACCTACGATGCTGTGGCGGCAGCGAACGGCGGGCTCGACATGGAAATGCCCTCTGCCAAGTTTCTAAACGCTAAACTATTGCTACCGGCTATACATGAAGGAAGGGTCTCCGTAGCCACCATCGACGACAAAGTCCGGCGCATTCTGCGCACCGAACTGGAGTTCGGCTGGATGGATCGCCCGCAACGCGACGAGTCGATTCCGCGCTATGACCTTGGGGCGTCCCCGGTCGCGCTGCAGGCAGCCCGCGAAGGAATGGTACTGCTGAAGAACGATGGCAAACTGCTCCCTCTCGACAAGACGAAAACTAAGACAATCGCCGTGATCGGGCCGGATGCTTATCCTGCCGTTCCGGTAGCAGGCGGAAGCGCGCAGGGGTCTCCCTTTCGGGCGGTCAGCTTTCTTGAAGGGATCAGCACCTATTTAGGTGCGGCCGGGACTGTGTTTTACGATCGCGGCTTGCCCACTTTTGCCAAGGTCGCCAACACCACCGATTTCTACACTACGGCGACCGGCGACGAGCGTGGTGTGACAGTCGAGACTTTCGATAACCCGGAACTGGCTGGCACGCCTACGAGCACGCGCACCCAGCGCCATATCGGTTCCGGAACGGCGCTTAACATTGCGGGCATCTCGTCCGGAGAAATGGAAATGGATCCCTCCAGATCGGACCACCGGAAGCCGGTCAATACCCGATGGACCGCCTATTATCGCGCTCCGGCCGCCGGAACCTACGATATCGTCGTGCAGTTGGGTGGGTTCGACGAGAACGGTTACCGCCTCTATCTCGATGGCAAACTGCTTGCCGACCATTGGAAATACTTTGACGCCACCGTCAGTTATTCATCAGTATCGATGGATGCCGCTGCTCACAAGATCGTCGTAGAGCACCACGCCACAACCGGATTCGGTGGTCCTTTTCTGCGCGTGGGCGTAGTGCGCCAGGGAGCCTGGACCACGCAGGTGGCTAAGGATCTGGCGGCTAAGGCAGATGTCGTTATCGTTGCGGCGGGATTCGATCCGTCCGATGAAACTGAAGGTTCGGACCGCACTTTTCGCCTGCCTCCGGGCCAGGATGAACTGATCCGCGATCTCGCAGCGGTTAACAAAAACATCGTTCTGGTCGCGACCTCTGGCGGGGGCTTCGACACAAATCCCTGGCTGGCAAAGGTTCCCGCGTTCATTGAATCGTGGTATGCAGGACAGGAAGGCGGCCGCGCTCTCCCAGAAATCCTGTTCGGAGATGTGAATCCCTCCGGGCATCTGCCTATCACGTTTGAAAGGCGCTGGGAAGACAATCCCACGCACGACAACTACTACACCGATCCCGGTACCAACCGCGTCGTCTACAAGGAAGGAATCTTCGTCGGCTACCGCGGATACGAACACGACGGCGTGAAGCCGCTGTTTCCGTTCGGATATGGCCTTTCCTATACAACGTTCGACTTTGCCCAGATCGACGTGAAGCCGGTATCAGACGCGGCGGACGGTCCGGCCTACGAAGTGTCTTTCGATGTGAAGAACACGGGAACCCGCGCCGGCGCCACGGTCGCGCAAGTTTACGTCACGCAGACCGCTCCGCATGTGCCGCGGCCGCCCAAGGAACTGAAGGGATTCGCGCGAGTTACCCTCGAACCGGGCGAGACACGACGGATAACCGTCCCGCTGAGCCCGCGGTCGTTCGCTTACTACAACGTAGCAGCAAAAAAGTGGCAGATCGATCACGACACGTTCGAGATATCGGTGGGCGATTCGTCCGAACAGATTGAGCTTCGGTCCAAGCTTTCGATCGCCCACGCCGCTCAGCTGAAATAATCCCGGCCGCCGTCTAGAGTGCATGGCGTTTCGCGGTTCGCTTCGCTTGTCCCTTTTGTGGTCCTGGCCCCTTCGCACTGTTAGCCGGTTTAGCGTCTTCCACGCGGCTCTGAGCCGCTTCCCCAAGAATCAGATTCGCGGGCCACTTGGGGCCGGAGTGCGCCTTCCGTCCCTTGCGCCGGACCAGATCCTCCAGCGCATCCAGGCAAGCATGAAACATTTGCGTGCGCAGCGAGCCTTCCACGCCGCCCCGGATCATGAGCATGGCCGTGCCATGCATCAGAGACCACAGGGAGAGCATGAGGCGGGTGTGCTGGCGGGGCGGCCCGCCCAGGCGCTTTGCCACCCGCTGGCGCAGAAGATTGAACGAGGGCCAGGGTTCGTACAGGGAAGGCGGCTGGGCGAAGCAGTCGAACAGCACCTCGTAGGCGTGAGGATGCTCGAGAGCGAACTGCAGATAACCTTCGCACGCCTGGGAGAGCGTATGGGTGCGGCTCATGGTGGCGAAAAGATCGCGGCGGGTCTGAAGACGGACGCCGCGCAGCAAGTCTTCGCGGTCGCGGTAGCGCTCGTAGACCGTGGGCGTGGTCGTGCCCGCGGCACGGGCGACGGCGCGCATGGTGAGCGCTTTGGGGCCGCCGCGCGCCCATAGCCGGCAGGCGACGTCGAGAATGCGTTGTTCGAGTTCAGGATCAGGGTGCCTGGGCAAACGGTCGGCCTCCGATGGTCGGATTCTTGTACAACGTTAAAGTAACAATGTATAATAAAGCTACACGAACAATTTAGCCGTCCGCGCGCGTGTCCCGCCCGCCGAGCCGCCCTTCCCTTGAAACAATGGCCTGGCGGGACACGCCTGCGGAAATCTTTCGGCACAACGTGGAGTAGTCGATGTTCACCGATGAAGTCAAGAAACCGGCGGAAATCGCCAAGTTAATCGCCGACCTGCGCCGCGCGAAAGTGGAATTGTTGAGTGCACAATGCGCCGTGGATCGGCTCCGTATCCAGTATTCCATCCCCGATATCGTCTCGTTCGGCGAGCGGCAGGCTCTCGAACGGGCCCTCGCTTCCGCCCGCGCGTTGAACCGCTTTTTCAGTGAGATCGAATCCCAACTCAAGCTGCAAGAAAAGAAATAAGAAACAAGTTCAGACCCGCAAGGGGGAATTTATTTCCGTTACTTCTAGTTATTCCTCAGTTATTTCTCCACTCGGATGAAGTCGCCGCTGGAAGCGTTCACCGAAACCGTAAGCTTCGCAGACTCGCGGCTGGCGCCGTAAATCACGTGCCAGACCAGTTCGTTGGTGTTGTGATTCCAGTCGCAGACGTAGGTGACGGGAGTGTCGGGCTCCTTCTCGAGGATCTTGTCACCGCCATGTTTCTGAGCGGTGGCGAAAGCCTGATCGGAATCAACTTTGAGAAACGCAACGTCGAAAACCTGAGTCGACGAATTCGTGGGATTGTAGCTGTCCTCCGGGTTGGGATTGACGCCGCGCGCTGGGGCACCGTCGGCTGAACTGCCGGACCAGGTATAGGTTTTCACCGCGCGTTGCCCGGGCGAAGCGAAGCCACCACGCCACAGGGCCCACTTGCCGTCGTGGCCATTGCCGCCATCGGTGGTTACCAGGGAATCAATGCGATATGGCTTGGCATCCTGCGCCCAGCCGCGCGCAGCCACGAAAACTTTTTGAAATCCGGAACGTCCAGTGAGCAGATCCGGGCCCTTGACTTCGGGTTTGGTCTCAGCCGGCTTGCTGGGCTCCGAAGTACATCCGCTCAACCCCGCCAGCAGCATGGTGCCGGCAAAAATCGTTCGCAGACGACCGCGCCAACGGCCGGTCAGAACCACAGAGAATTTTTCACGGGCGACCAGCGCGGGGACGGCTCGGGCAAGGCTCCGCTTCTTCATGGCATCCTTCCTGTAACTTGGGTAGATTATTGGGTCGGCCAACATTCTAACCGAAGCTGGCGAAACAAGAGAGAAGCAAAATGGATTCCCGTCTCGATAAGTTGCAACAGGCCCTGAGCGAGGCAACCGCGGGCCTGTCCGCGCAGGAGTTGAGCTGGCACCCTCCCGGGAAATGGTGTGCCGCCGAAGTGCTCGAGCACCTTTACCTGACGTACACGGGCACGATTAAGGGGTTCACACGCGTGCTGGAAGCGGGGAAGCCGCTCGTGACCTCCGCCACGCTGAGGCAGCGTGGGGGTGCACTGGTCGTGCTGGGGTTTGGCCACATGCCGGCGGGAAGGAAAGCTCCGCCCATGGCGCAGCCGCGAGGTTTGCCCATCGCCACGGTGCTAGCCGGGTTGCAGCAGAAAGTCGCCGAGATGGATGAAATCATCGGGCGATGTGACCGCACGCTGGGCGCGGGCACCCTGAAGGGAAAGGCCATGTTGGACCATCTCATTCTAGGTCCGTTGACCGCAAAGCATTGGCGGAAGTTCCACTACGTACACGGGATGCATCATGTGAAGCAGATTCGGCGGCTGCGGGAAGCGAGCCGAATAGGATCGGCCGACTGAGTTTTTCTTTGCTTTCTGCTTGCCGCTTTCTTTGCGCCTTCCACGCCCTGCCAAAAAAACGCCGTGGGTTGAGTCCCCCGGCGTTTCTGGTAATGTGCTCTGTTTCGCGCGACGCTTGATTCGGGCTTGCTTTACTGCTGTGGCGCAGGATTAGCGGCAGGCGCGGCGCCAGCTTTGCGGGCGTTCTCTTGAATGTCGTCAAGCTTCGCCTTGGCGTCATCGAGAGCCTTCTGCTTGTCGGCAATCTGCTGCTTGTACTGCGCGTCTTCTTTGTCCCATTCCGCGGAATTGCGCATGCGGTTGCCTGCGTCGGCGTACATGGCGGCGGCGCGAAGCTGATATTCGCGCTGGGTTACGTCAAGTTCGCGCGTTGCCAGGTCAATCTGGCCCTTTTGCACGTCAATCTTGTCCTGCCATTGCTTGGCCTCGGCAGCCTTTTTTGCCGCAGCTTCTTCTTCAGGAGACTTCGGCTTGTCGGGCTGCTTGTCGCCGGAAGCCGTACTGGCGGTGGTGTCCGCGGCCTTGTTCTCGCTCCCGCTCGGCGCGGGTGTGTCTGGCCGAGCCTCTCCGATTACCGACAGTTTGTCGTCCACAGGCAAGTTGTCGTTGTCGAAAACCTTGGGTCGGGCCTTGGCCGGAGTGCTGCCATCTTTGCGGACCTGGCGGGCATAGTCGCCCAGCGAAGATCCGGACTGTGAAGTCGGCGCTGGATTCTGCGCAACAGCCGGCAAGCCGAGCCCACTCAGCAGCAGCGATCCGAAGCCCAAGTATGCGATGCGTTTCATTGTTCGAGTCATATTTCCACCCATAGGTCTCACCTGTTCCTAGAATTGCGTTCCTGCGGACGGGCCATGGTGCGCTTGTCCGCGAATCCTGTGTTCAGCTTCATCTGTGGCTGGCGGACGCTGCCTGCCTGGCTGCGCCGCCGATCATGCTTTTTTCGGTCAAGAATCCGCCCAGGCTGCGATCCAGCCGCGCGGCCTCGTCTGCAATGTCGGAAGCCAACTGCTGCGCCAGTTCGGGGTCGCGGTTTTTTGCCAGCTGCTGCGCGTACCCCGAGATCGTGGTCAACGAGGTGCGCAGCTCCAGCGCTCTTTCCGCGGAGATCTCGCTCTGGAGTTCCTGATGCCGCCGAATCTGTTCTAAGTCGCTGAGGTCATTCACCAGGCACGCGACGCCGAGCAGGTTGCCCTCCACCGAAGGCACGGGAGATACGGTCACGCCGATGCGGCGCTTCTCTCCCGCCGGGGTGGTGTAGTCGGCTTCCGCCTGGCGCCGGCCACTGCCTTCGTGCAGCACGGAGTGCACTTCGTCGGCAATCTCGCTGCGAAAAAGGTCGCCCGCGCTCATTCCAGTGTTGGAAGCAAACCCAAGGATTTTCTTCGCGGCAGGATTCGACTGCTGCACCAGCCCGTTGGCGCCAAACACCAGCACGCCGCAGGAAAGATTCGAGAGCACTGCCTGGCTGAAATTTTCGCTGGTGCGGGCCCGGCGCTGTTCGGTCTGGGTTTGCACCTGCAGTTCGTACTTCTGCTGCTTGAGCTGCTGGATGACTGTGTTGTAAATGTGCAGCGGCAAGGTTTCGAGCGACGGCGCGCCTTGCGATGAGATTTCAGCCTCTTCTTCAATGTTTTTGCGCAGCAGGCGCATGAACGCCAGCACAATCATGAAAGCCAGGCCGGCCAGGAACAGCACCACGGCCGCATGCAGCAAAACGGGATTGGCGAGAATTTTCACCAGAGGCCCCCATACCAGCGCAGCAGGCGGTTGCCAAAGAAAAACGCGAACATCGCCATGCTGCCGAGGAAGACTCCAAACGGCATCTGGTAATGGCGATAGACCACTTGCGCCGACTGCCATCCGCGGCGGCGGGCCGCCTGCAAATTCGCCAGCCGATGCATGAACCGGTGCGTGCGCTTGAGCCAGACCACGAACACAGTCGTCAGGCCGAACAGCGATCCAGCGAGCGAGGCGGAAAAAATCGTGAGTGCGGTCAACTTCATGCCCAGGAACGCGCCCACCATCGCCATCAGCTTGACATCGCCGAATCCCATGCCTTCCATGCCGCGCCAGCGCAGATAAATGGCTCCCGCACCGTAGATGAACGACGCGCCCAAAGCTGCGCCCAGCAGGGAGTCGAACAGTGAAAGCAAACGCGACGTGAGATCGTTACTGAACGGCAAGCTCACCACTCCAGGCATAAACTGCGACGCCAGATCGTTGACCGGAACGAGTAAGCTGAAAAGCACGCCCAGCGCTAACCCGGGCAGGGTCAGCTTATCCGGAAGCAGCTTGGTTTCTGCGTCGGTAAAGATGAGGCCGAGCAAGAGAAATCCGAGAATGCAGTATTTCAACGAGGCCAGCGTCAGCCCGAAACGCCAGTAGCAAGCCAGAAAAAGCGCGCCTGTAAGCAACTCGATGAACAGGTAGCGCGAGGAAATCTTTGTTTTGCAGTTGCGGCAGCGGCCCGCGAGAATCAGCCAGCTGAGCACGGGAATATTGTCGTAAAACGCGATCGCCTGTTTGCACTTGGGGCAGGCCGACCGTGGCGTGACCACGGACAAATCCAGCGGCAGGCGATAGATACACACATTCAGAAAGCTGCCGAAGCACAGCCCGAGGAAGAAAATCGCCGATGCAAAAAGCGGGTCCATTCAGTTGGAAAACGTTAAGTCGCGATCCCGGCCAGTATCTGTCCAGGCTAGTTTCGGAGCCAGTTCTATAAGATGGATTATAAGTCGATCATGCGGGCAGGGACTAAGGTACCGAAGTCACTGTCCGAAAGGCCGATAGGTGGCAAGGCCTTTCCCACGTAGAAGTTGGGCTATTCGCCGGAGATGACTGGGTTGGTTCCTTCGGGTAGAAATGTGTGTGGGTCTCGCGCGCGGCCCCCAGCCCTGAGGCGAACCGATTCCAGGGGCAGGATCGCCCCCGGAATCCTCACAAACTGACACCGCAGCCCCGAGCACTACTTCGCCTGCAGACTCTGTACGTAGTCCACTAGGTTCGCAACTCTCTGCTGCACCTCTGAATCGTGGCCCTGGCTGATGCTCGCGAACAATGGACCCCACACCGGCATGTCTTTGCTGCCATGGGAAGCCATGTCCGCTTGACCGCGGATCACTGCGGCCACGTGGGCAGCGGGATACTTGCCGCCTTCCTTTTTCGCGAGAACGGTGAGGTCGGGTGGTGCGGTTTTCAGAGCCGATGCCGCCGGGCCGCCGCCTTTGGCGTCGGTTCCATGGCAAACGGCGCAATAGTTGCTGAACATCTCTTTGCCAGACACCGGCGAGACGCTGGCAATGGGCACGTGCTTAACGGTAGGTGTGGTTTCGGTTGTTTTATCCTGTGCCGCAATAAACGTTGACGCCACCACCAGAATTACAGCCAGACTGATAAATTTCATAACACGCATTTGTTCCTCCTTCGGCTTACGGGGCCGAGATACCAAACCTTGCAGTGTAAAACCGGGAGCGGTTTTCGGACTGTGACGGGAATCACAGGAGGCTGTGAATAATGGGTGCCCTGCGGCAGTACTTTGCCAGAAGCGTTAGGGAAGACTGAAACGCAACAACGCCCCTTCCAGCACAGTGGCGGAAGGTTCGGGGGCCGGGAGTAGCCCCTGCCAGCGGCTCCAGATGCGCGGGACAATGCGGGTTTGTGGGGCGGGGTCCTCTGTCCAGCCGGCAGGCGTTTCCTCGCGCAGGAAGACGGAAAAGGCAGCCGCCGCGGACGGCGGATGGGACTCCGGTTTCCAGTTCGACTTGAACTCAAACAGACTGGCCGACAGCGCCTCTGTAACCGCCTCTCGCGGTTCCAGGCAGAGAATCCATTCGCAGCGGGCGAACTCAAGGCATTTGCTGGGGGTCACGCTGCCGGACGCTTCCACAATTCGCGCGCCATACTCGCGCGCGATGCGCCGGGAAGCATCCTGCGATCCATGATCTATAACCAGGATTTCGTCACAGGGCAACAGCGTTTCCAGGGCGCGGCCCAGCCGCAAGGCGTCATTCCGGGCATGCAGGAGTGCCGTGATGGCGGGCATGGAGGAGAAAAGGCGCGCCCACGAGGCACGCCAGGGAAAGTGTACGCGAAGCGCCGGTTTCGAGCAGCTAGGCTGGCTCAGCCATGCGATTCCGGGAAGGGCACGGCTTTAGCCGTGCCGCTGCGAGCCAAGTAAAGACGAAGGCTTTAGCCTCTGAGGGATGGATGGGCCGCATTGGAAGTTGCTTCTAGTGGATGAACTTGTAGTCAACGATGGAAGCGGCCAGGCCGATGCCGTCGTCGGTCTTCTTCGCTTCCTTGGAGCGCATGATGCGGCCCTGGCACACCACGTTGCTGTTCTTCTGCCCGGAGATTTCCTCGGGCATCTCGAACACCATCTCAATCAAGGCATTAACGGGCAGCTGTTGCGGTCCGGTGAAAAGAATGCCGGTCTGGCTGATATTTTCGATGATTCCCTCGTACCACGTTGCCGTCTTGTTCACGCGGAAACGGAGTGGCAGATCCAGCTTCAGGCGTCGCGCCCGCGGTACCCAGGAGGGGCGCTTTTCGCGCGTGTGGGTGCGCCGGATGCCGGTTTCGGGCTTGGCATGCTCCACGCGCTCAATACGGCGCATGGTGGTCCAGTCATACTTGTACTCGGCGGCACAGATCAGGCAGACCTGGTAATAGTTTCCGTCAGCAGCACGACGCGGCCAGGAGAATTCGTGGGAACAGCGCCCTAGCATAAGCACATCCATGAATTTTTGCGGCATGATGGTTACTTCCGGGTCAGTCGCCTCGGACGCAAGCCCATCATCGCCCGAAGAACTAACTTTGGGTAGGTTACTTTCGTGCACGGGGGGCGTGGAGCGGCGAACAAGGAAGGAAGCGATCGGGATTTTGAAGGATCTAATTGAGTCGAGCCGAACCGAGAAAGGAGCAGCCCCTTAAGGGCCGGGTTGTCGTTACCCATTGCCGGCGATACGTGCCCACGGCCTGCCCCTCGGTCAACGTGATCGAGTCCGTGTATCATCGCCCCATGCAAGACCCTACCGCTGACGTGTCGGCCTTTGTTCTCGCCGGCGGCAAGAGTACGCGCATGGGGTCTGACAAGGCTTTTGTGATGCTCGACGGGCGCACCCTGGTGGCGCGGGCGCTTGATTTGGCGCGGACCGTCACCGACGACGTGCACATTGTGGGCAGCGCGGAAAAATTTGCGGCATTCGCTCCGGTGATAGAAGATATCTTTCGTGACTGCGGGCCGCTGGGAGGAATTCACGCGGCGTTGCGGGCCTCGGCGGCCGAACTGAACTTGATCTTGGCGGTAGACGCGCCGTTCGTGCCGTCGGCGCTGCTGTTGCATCTCATCGCGCGGGCGCGAAGTTCTGAGGCCATCGCGATCGTACCGCGAGCGGGCGGAGGCTGGCAGCCGTTGTGCGCGGTGTATCGCCGTGAATTCGCCGATGCGGCGGAGAAGGCGTTGCGGAGTGGGCACTACAAAATAGATGCGTTGTTCGACGAAGTCAAAATGCAAGCAATCGAGGAAGCGGATCTGGCGCGAGCAGGTCTTGCGCCCAACATCTTCCGCAACCTGAATACGAAGGGCGACCTGGAAGAAGCGCTGAGAACTGAGAACTGAGAACTGAGAACTGAGAACTGAGAACTGAGAACTGAGAACAACTCCCATGCCCGACCAACCACAACCCAGCCCCTACATCCAGTTCAACGATGTCTCCAAGGCATTCGGCGACAACGTGGTGCTCGACCATGTCACCTTCGACGTGTTGCCGGGCGAGACGGTATGCATTCTCGGGCGCAGCGGGGTGGGCAAGTCGGTGTCGCTGCACCACATCATGGGTTTTCTCAAGCCGGATTCGGGGCGCGTGATCGTGGCCGGTGAAGACATCACTGATTATTCCGAGAAGCAACTGGAGCTGATCCACAAGAAAGTCACCATGGTTTTCCAGAACGGCGCGCTCTTCGACTCATTGACGGTCGGCGAGAACGTCGCCTTTCCGCTGCGCGAAAGTCGCGAACTCACCGAAGAACAGATTTTCCAGATCGTGGACGGCCTGCTGCAAATGGTGGGCGTGCAGGAGATGCGCGATCTTCTGCCCTCCGATCTATCCACCGGGATGAAGCGCTCGGTGGCCATCGCCCGGGCGCTGGCGGCGCGGCCGGAGTGCGTGCTCTACGACGAGCCCACAACCATGGTCGATCCGTTGATGGCGCAATTGCTGGGCGATCTCATCAAGCGCCTCAAGCTGCAACTGAACCTGACCAGCATCGTGGTCACGCACGACATGCGCCTGGCCAAGAAACTGGCCGACCGCGTCGTGTTTCTCTACGAAGCCAAGGCGATTTTCTTTGGCTCTTACACCGACATGGAAAAATCGACCGCGCCCATCATTCAGGAGTTCCTCGAGTTGGATGAACTGACAATCGAAGCGTGAGAGCAGTGTCTAGTGGTTAGTTGCCAGTTGCCAACAAAATTTACAGAACCTCTCGGGACCGAGAACCGTTCCGCCCCTTGCCTGAGAGGCTTCGCTCGGATAACCTTGCTGCCCATGAAACTGCGAACTCCTGTCCTCAACTTGATTCTTCTGCTTTCTGCGGCATGGGCCGTGGCCCAGGCCAAACCCGATCCGCCGGCCTCGATTCTGGTGAAGGCGGGGAAATTACTCGATGTGCAGAAAGGCAGTTACATTGAGAACGCCGCGGTCTGGATCGAACGCGAGCGCATCAAAGAGGTGGGACGCGCGTCAGACGTGCAGTCGCATGCCCCGAACAGCGCCAAAGTGATCGACCTGGGGAGCGCTACGGTCCTGCCCGGCCTCATCGATTGCCACACCCACATCATGGCGCGCATGCCGGACACGGACGACAGTTACACTTTGGCGCTGGCGACGAAATCGCAGGCCTTTCGCGCGCTCGAAGGCGCCTACAACGCGCGCATCACGCTGCAAGCCGGTTACACCGCGATTCGCGACGTGGAGAATGAAGGCTCCGGTTATGCGGACGTGGCCTTGCGCGACGCCATCAATCAGGGATTGGCCGAAGGGCCGCGCATGCAAGTGGCGACTCGAGCCATTGCCGCGGTCGGCCAATACGAGCCCTTCGGGATCTCGCCCGATCTCACAGATTTTCCGACTGGGGCTCAGATGGTGAGCGGCGTGGAAGAAGCGCGGCGCGCCGTGCGTGAGCAGATGGGACACGGAGCCGATTTGATCAAGGTCTATGCCGACTGGAACCATCCCACCCTCACGGTCGACGAAATGCGCGTGATCGTCGAAGAAGCGCACCGGCAAAAGCTCAAAGTAGCGGCTCACGCCACCACGCCCGACGGGATCAAGAATGCGCTTGCCGCCGGAGTTGACTCTATCGAGCATGGGCACCGGGCCGACCGCGAAAGCCTCGAGATGATGAAATCGAAAGGCACGTTTCTGGTCCCGACTGTGGGAGTGATCGATGCAATTTTCGAGCGGACCAAGAACGACCCCCTGACTCCAAAACAGCGTGAAAGAAGAGAAGCCTTTCTGCAGGGGATTCAGCAGTCGATCCAACAGGCCATGAGCCTGGGCGTGAAGATCGCGTCCGGCTTCGACGCCGGCGCCCCCGCCAGGCAGGGCAGGAATGCGGATGAACTGGTTGCACTGACCAAGCGCGGCATGTCTCCCCTGCAAGTGATTCGCGCCGCAACCATGAACGCTGCCGAGTTGATGGGCTGGCAGGAAAACGTGGGTGCGGTCGAGGCCGGAAGGTTTGCCGACTTGATCGCAGTGGATGGCGACCCGCTCAGCGACATCACGGTCTTGCAGCACGTGAAGTTCGTTATGAAAGGCGGAACGGTAGCGAAGGACGACAGAAAACTGGCAACCGGCAACTGACCCCTGGCAACTGACTCTTCAAAACCCTTGCTGCACCAATTCCTCAATCGTAAGGGAACTCTGAGAAGACTCGCCCTTCATCATCTTCTCTACATACTTCGCGATCAAGTCGGCTTCCAGGTTAACCGGACCACCCGGCTTGAGTGAATTGAGATTGGTCAGCTCAACGGTGTGCGGGATAATGGCGGTGGTGCAGTGGTTCTCTTCCAGCTTGGCAACCGTAAGACTGATGCCCTCGATGGAAATCGATCCCTTGTAAACGGTATATTTCTCGACCTCGGGCGGCAATTCGATTTCCAGCCACCAGTTTTCCGAGTCTCCGATGCGATCAAAAGAGATGACCGTCCCGACGCCGTCTACGTGTCCCTGCACAATGTGTCCGCCGAAGCGGCCATCGGCTTTCATGGGCAGTTCAAGGTTGACCAGCGCGCCGTCGTGAATGCGGGAGAATGACGTACGAACCCAGGTCTCGGGCGCCAGGTCGGCGCAGAACGAACTGGGCTTGATGTCGAGGGCGGTGAGGCAGACTCCGCTCACTGAGACACTGTCGCCGGGATTCATTTGCTTCGGCGAGCGCTCGGCGGCGATGGTGATGCGGCGGTTTTCGCCGCGCTGTTCGATGCGGACGATGCGTCCAACTTCTTCGACGATGCCGGTGAACATGAGAACCTCCGGGGATGACCAACCATCATAAACCTGTCGAGCATTCAGCATTTTGCCATCAGCACTCGGCATTCAGCCATGAAGCAGCCCAGCCGCGCTCGAGGGGAACCCTCCCGCCGGCTAAAAGCTAAAAGCTAAAAGCTAAAAGCTAAAAGCTAAAAGCTAAAAGCTAAAAGCTAAAAGCTAAAAGCTAAATCCTTATCCACTGTACGGATCTCGCAGATATCCCTCCACCGCAAAGTCTTCCCCGAACCGGTGCAACTGCATGTGGTTCACGTGCCCGGCTTTGCGGTTAGAGAGGCTCGCGCCTGCCGCGAAGGGGACCGCATCCGCGCCCAGAATCTTTGGCGCATAGTAGAGAAAAATCTTGTCCACTATTCCTGCGGCAAGCGCAGCCTCGTTCAAGGTAGATCCGCCTTCGATCATCAGGCTGGTAATTTCAAGTTCACCCAGCCTGTGCAAAACGGAAGCAAGGTCTGGCCGGCCGTCCGGCGCCGTCGGAAGCTTTTCGACCCGCGCGCCACGCGACTCTAGTTCGGCTTTCTTGTCGTTGTCAGCGGAAGAAGTGAATACAAGTACATCGCTTTCGTCGGCGTCAGTTGAGCCAGGTTTGACGCCGCGAATCAACCGCGCCTCCAGCGGCAGACGCAGCTGCGAGTCGACGATTACGCGCAAAAGCGGCCGACGCCGCGGACGGCCGCTGCGGTCCGTGAGAAAGGGATTGTCCGCGAGAACCGTGCCGATTCCCACCAGAATCGCGTCATGTTGGTGCCGCAATTCCTGCACGTGGGCGCGCGCGGCCGCGCCCGTGATCCAAGCTCCAGTGAATCCCTCCTCAGCCTCTGTTTCATCTGCGCGAGCTTCTCCCCGCGGCGGAGCAATCTTGGCATCGAGCGTCATGGCGGATTTCAGCGTGACCATCGGCACGCCATGCCGAATGTATCGGGCGAAGCTCTCGTTCAGGCGCCGCGCCTGTTCTTCGAGCTGACCCACCTCCACGTGCACCCCAGCAGCGCGCAGTTTCTCGAAGCCGAGCCCGCTGACCTCGGGATTTGGATCGGGCATCGAGGCGACCACACGATGAATTCCTGCGGCAACCAGCGCGTCCGTGCAGGGCGGCGTCCGGCCCTGATGGGCATGCGGCTCGAGGTTGATGTAAAGCGTCCCGCCCCGAGCCTTCCTGCCGGCCGCTTCCAGCGCGAGGATTTCGGCGTGCTTCACGCCGGCGTAGGTGTAAGTGCCGCTGCCCGCGATGCTTCCTTCAGCGTCGACTATCACCGCTCCGACATGCGGATTGGGCGATGCGAGGCCGATGCCCAGCCGCGCGAGTTCCAGAGCACGCCGCAGGAACGGTTCGTCAGTAGAATGAGGTGACATGGGAGATTATCGGAGGAATGTCGATCAATCGAAAATCCGCCAATCTAAAGATACAAAATCGGGACACGCAGACATAATGGAGAAACGGAATAAGATTCTCCAAACAGAAGGACTACGACTGCCGCGGAGGAAAGCTGCGGTAGGAATCGTCTTCGATCTCCGCCACCGCCGCGCCGCTGCGGCCTTTCGGGCCACGGTGCAAAGCAGCCCCCACGTAAGCGTACGGATCACCCTCAGGCGGAGATTGCTTCTTGCGCAACATGCGGCGAATCTGATCCATCAAGGCTTGCACGAGGGTGCGGTCTTTACGATTGTCCAGCATGTGCACTCCCTACTCAAACAATGAATCGACAAACTCCTTCGCGTCGAACGGTAACAGATCACCGGCCTTTTCGCCGACTCCAACAAAGCGCACCGGCAGCCCCAGTTCGCGCGAAATGGCGACTACCACGCCGCCCTTGGCCGTGCCGTCAAGCTTGGTGAGCACAATGCCGGTCACGCCCGCGGCCTGGGTAAACAACCGTGCCTGCTGCAAACCATTTTGCCCCGTCGTCGCGTCCATTACCAGCAAGGTTTGGTGCGGCGCTGTGGAAATGATGCGTTGCGCCGTCCGCCGCATTTTCTCGAGTTCCGCCATCAGGCTGGTCTTCGTGTGCAGACGGCCGGCGGTATCGACGATCACATAGTCGGTTTTGCGCGCGACCGCGGCCTGCAGCGCATCGAATAGAACCGCCGAAGGATCGCCGCCCGGCTTCGTCTTGATCACTTCTGTCCCCGTGCGCTGGCCCCAGATTTCCAGTTGCTCGATCGCTGCGGCGCGGAACGTATCGGCGGCGCACAACAGTACGCTCTTTCCATCTGAGCGAAAGAGCTGCGACAGCTTGCCGATGGTCGTGGTTTTGCCGGTACCGTTGACGCCGACCACAAGGATCACTTCCGGCGGGTTGTCGACCTTCTTAAGCGGCCGCGAGTTAGCCGCGCTCAGGATGGCCAGCAACTCTTCCTTCAGCAGCCGCTTGAGTTCCTGCACGTCCTTGATCTGTTTGCGGTCCGCTTTTTCCCGCAGCTTCGCCAGGATCTCTTGCGTAGTAGTGTTCCCCAGATCGGCGCCGATCAGCGTAGCCTCCAGATCGTCGAGCGTGTTGCGGTCAATTTCCTTGCCGAAGGAAACCACTTCTTCGATGCGCTCTGCCAGGTTCTCGCGGGTGCGAGTCACCGCCTGCTTCATGCGGTCAAAAAAGCCGGTTTTCTTTTCTTCCGTGCTGCCGAATAGGGTCTGAATCATAAGAAGGGTTAAAGATTGATTATACGGTCCGCGTCTTGCCGGCGTTCGCCAGGCAAAACTAGGGAAGCAGGGGTAGGTATGGCGGTTCCGACGCGCGGGCTTTAGCTTGCGTCTCGCAGCCGATGACCAGCAACGCGCGGAAAAGTGCTAAACTCGGGTTCTTTCCAACTCGGCGGTTTCGGAGGCAAGCGACGGCACGGGAGGAGCAATTACGGCGGGCGCGGGAGTGGCCGCAACTGCTGCGACTGCGGTTGCGACTGCCGCGGGAGGGACTGGCCGCCGGATGGTGAATTTTTGCAACTTGATTTCTCCTCGCCCGTAAACCGCCAGCAGAGCGGCGACTACTTTTGGATCCAGGCGCTTGCCCGACAGGTTTTGTACGATTTGCAGAGCCTGCTCGGGGGTGTGCGCATTCTGATAAGGACGTGTGGTGGTGAGCGCGTCGAAGGTGTCAGCCACGGCGATCACCCGTGCCAGCAAAGGAATCTGGTCTCCCTCCAATCCGTAGGGATAACCACGGCCGTCGAGCGACTCATGGTGCAGCTCGATACCGGGCAACATTTCCGCCAGCTGAGTGACCGGACGCAGAAGGTTAGCGCCGCGTGTGGTATGGGTCTTCATCACCTCGAATTCCTCGGCTGTGAGTGCGCCCGGTTTCTTGAGGATGTGGTCTTCGATGCCAATCTTGCCGACGTCGTGCAGTTGTGCGGAAATCTGCAGCGTTTCCATAAAAGGCGCAGGCAGATCCATTTCGTGGGCCAGCAGCAGCGAATAACGGGTTACGCGGTCGGAGTGACCGCGAGTGTAGGGATCTTTTTCGTCGACGGCTCCAGCCAGCATTTGGATGGAGCCCATAAACAGGGCGCGATTCTCGTCGGCGGCGCGTTTCAGGTCTTCGACAAAATGCTCGAGTTCTTGCGACATGCTGTTAAAGGTTTCGGCCAGTTCTCCAATTTCGGTGCGGCTCCAGAGGTGGACACGCTGCGAGAAATCGCCGCGGGCAATGGCGCGGCTGGATTGGGTAAGCACCTCAAGCGGGCTGGTAATGCGTCGCGCTGCGATAATGCTGACCAGGATGCTCGCCAACACCGCGGCCAGAGCCAGCAGGCGGGCCGTGTGCTGCATTTCATACACTCCGCTATAGGCTTCCCGCTGGGGCTTCTGCACCACTACAGCCCAGTCCAGCGCCGTTACCGGGCAATAAGTGCCGAGCATGGCTTCGCTGCCTTTGGCGTAGTGCACAGTGAATTCTTTGGTGGCAGCCAACTGACCCTTGTTGCCGCTATCCACAAAGTTGCGCACGATTTCGAGGTTCTTCATGTCCTGGCCGGTGGCGAACTCGGGAGTAGCGGCGGCCACCAGCCGGCCTTGTGCGTCCACCACGTAGGGTGTGAGTCCACCGCTGCTTGCGTCCTGCAGGCGGCGGATCAGGAACTGCAAATCCACCACGGCCGCGATCACGCCCAGGAAGCGCGAGCCGTACATCACCGGACTGCTGACCAGGAAAATCGTCCGCGTCGATGTGCCTTCGCCAACGGTCAAAGCCTGCCCGTTGTAGACGCGCCCCTCGCGGGCCGCCGCGAAAGCACGCTCCAGTTCCCGCTGTAGAAAAATGTCCGGCGCAATGCGCCCGGCCGTTATACCCTTGCCTTCCGAATTCAGCAGCGTGGTATAGGCGATCTCCTCGGAGGAAGACACAAAATTTTCAAGCAGCGCCCGCAATTCCGGGCTCTGAATGTTCTTTTCGCCGATATCTCCGCCGCTGGTCACCTCCACCGCCGCCGACAGGTTCGCCAGCATCATCCGCAGGGACCGCTCGTTCTGCGAGAGATCGTCGGCCAGCGAACGCGTCACCGTGTTCTGCAGCATCTGTTCGTTGCGCACCAGGGCCTCCCGGTTTTTCGATTCCACATACGTGGAATAGAAATACATCGGCACGATGCTGATGACGAGAAGGACCCCGAGAATCACATACAGAATCGGGATGCGCGCCGGGTTTGCCTTGGAAGACAAGTCTGTCCCCTCACGTGGAATCGCGGGCGCCGTGGTCGAAGTGGCGGCGTTATTCAAGCTATCCAGAAAATTCTAACGGGTAGGAGGAGCATAACGCCGGAAACCGAGGGCCATCGCCATTACCAAAGTACCTGACCGAAAACCGCCGTTCGGCAAGGGTTTGGCAGGAAAAGGCAGGCGTCAGACCTCGGACCTCAGCTCTCAGATTGGGCATGCCAAGAAATTTGATCCTCCCCCTTACGCCGTTCCTCTAAAGAGATGGCTTTCACGTAAGCACGGTTCACGCGGGCGAGCTAGAAGCTAGGAGCTAGAAGCTGAGAGCTAGAAGCTGAGATCTGAGAGCTAAGAGCCTCCGGCCCCGGCCTCGCTCTTTCCGCTGCGCGTCATCAGTGCATGGATGGCTTCGCGCGGAGCCTTGCCCTGGCTGAGGATGGCGTGTATTTGCTCGGTGATGGGCATCTCCACTCCGCGGGCCCGCGCCAGGCCGACGGCCGCGGTCGTGGTGAAGATTCCCTCCGCGACCATGCCGTGCATCGCGGCAACAATCTCCGGCAGCTTGCGCCCGCAGCCGAGTTCCACGCCCACGCTGCGGTTGCGCGAGAGCCCTCCTGTGCAAGTGAGGACCAGGTCGCCGAGCCCGGCCAGACCGGCCATGGTCTCAGCCCGTCCGCCGCAAGCTACGACCAGGCGGGTCATCTCGGCCAGGCCGCGCGTGATCAGTGCGGCCACGGAATTGTGTCCCAGGCCGAGGCCGTGGCAGATTCCGGCGGCGATCGCAATGATGTTCTTCAGCGCGCCCCCGAGTTCCACTCCCACCACGTCGGCATTGGTGTAGACGCGAAATTTTGGGTCGCTGAACTCCTCTTGCACCATGCGCGCAAGCTCTAAGTCCTGGGACGCGACAGTGATAGCCGTGGGATCGCCGCGCGCCACTTCCAGCGCAAAAGTCGGCCCGCTGAGCGCGCCCACGCGGGGGACAAACGATCCGTCGCTGGCCAACACCTGCGTGATGATCTCAGTCATGCGCAGCAGCGAGCCCTCTTCCAGACCCTTGGTTGCGCTCACGATCAGCGCGTCCGGTGACAGATGCGCCCGCATCTGCTCAAACAGGCGGCGGCAATGTTGCGAAGGCATGACGCTGACCACAATCTGCGCGCCCGCGAGGGCCTCAGCGAGGTTGCCAGTCGCCATCACCGAATCAGGAATCGGCTGTCCGGGAAGAAAGAGCTCGTTGACTCGGTGCTGCGCAACCGACTCGCAAACTTCTTTTTCATGCGCCCACAGCCGAACCCGATGCGATCCTTTCCGTCCAAGAACGACGGAAATCGCAGTGCCCCACGCGCCCGCGCCAATGACCGCAGTCTGGCTCATTTATTCCCCAGGGAAAACCGAGGCTCCTGTCCCGAGAGGAGCCGGCGAACGTTTTGGTGATGCTTCCCGATGATCAGGAAAGACGCTACCGCCGTCAATGCAGTGTTCCACAGGTACGGATGAAGGCCTAGAAACCAGTCCGCAACAGGAAAGAGCGCTGCACTGACGATGGAGCCTAACGAGATTCGCCGGGAAATCACGACGACCACCAGGAAGACGACCATCATTGCCAGCACCGCCATCCAACTCAAGCGGAGAAACGCGCCCAGCGCAGTGGCAACGCCCTTGCCGCCGCGAAATCCCAGCCAGACTGGGAACATGTGTCCGATGATCGCCAGCAGAGCGGCTGCTGCCATCGCGCGATAGAGGCGAGGATCGTACGGTCCGAAATGAGAAACTGCCGCCGCGATCTGCACCGCAGCAAAGCCCTTCGCGGCGTCCAAGACCAGCGTAAGCCCGCCCAGCACGGGCGACTTGCGCGAGACGTTGGTGGCGCCGATATTTCCGCTGCCGCTCCGCCGCACATCTTCGCCACGAAAAATGCGTACCAGAAGATAGCCGAAGGGAATCGACCCCAGCAGGTAACTCACGGCGAGGATCAGCAGCAGCGACGGCATAGGTGAAGGTTTGGTTTAACTAAAACTAGCCACTAGCCACTGCGTTTTACGGTGACCGTAACTCAAACCGCGCCAGCTTCGTATACTTCGACCCTTTCGGCGACAGTTGGCTTTGGTACAAAAAGAACTCGCGGGCCGTCATCGTACCAAACTCCGGACTAGGCAGGGCAGCCAACTTTTCCTGCAATCGTTGAAAGCTGCCGTTGGGGACATCTCCTTTGCGCCAGTGCGGCGACCCCGACCTGTGGGTTCCACGATCGCCGCCACGAGCCAGCGTGAGGTGAGGACTGAAAGCACGCTCTTCTTTTTGAATTCCCAGACGGGCCGTTTCTCCATCAGCGGCTGCGGCCAACGCGGCCAGTTCAGGTCCCGATTCGATTCCAACCCAGAAAACCCGCGGAGCCTTCGCAGTAGGGAAGAATCCATACCCGCGAAACTGAACCGTAGCCTCGCTGGCCGCGATGGTGCTTAACGCGCGCTTGATTTCTTCAACCATGGGCTCCGGCTGCTCCCCAATAAACTTCAGCGTGACATGGAGCGACTCAGGCTTGGCCCAGCGTGCGTCGGGGGCGAAGCCGCTCACTCCATCCACGAAGCGGGCTATGCGCTCGCGGATGCCGTCGTCAATGTCGAGAGCGATGAAGAGGCGCATAAAGGGCAGCTTCTAGCTGCTAGCTCCTAGCTTCTAGCTTGAACCACCCCGTACGGATCGCCGTGCTGATCCCGCTGTTCATTTCCTTGCCTCCCGAATGCCGAACGACTACCAATGAGTGTATCTAGGAGCTAGAAGCTAGAAGCTAGAAGCTTCTTTCCTTCACATCAGCTTTCTCCTCACCATATCCAGCGCCATGGTCGAAGCGAACCAGCGGATGCGTTTGCGGTCGCCGGGAAAGTTTCTCTGAATCACTTCCGTCCCGCGATCGCTCGCTACCGCATGAAACACCAGGCCCACCGGCTTGTCCGGCGTTCCTCCGCTAGGCCCCGCAACGCCGGTAATGCCCACGCCCAGGCTCGCCTCGCAGCGGTAACGAATGCCCTCCGCCAACGCCGCCGCCACTTCGCGGCTGACCGCGCCGTGGCGCTCGATCATGTCTCGGGGCACCCCCGCGAATTCCGTTTTCAATTGGTTGGAATACACCACGGCCCCGCCCAGGAAGTAACGCGAACTACCGCTGACGGAGGTGACGCGCTCGGCCAGCAGCCCTCCCGTGCAGGATTCTGCCGCGGCCAGCGTAGCGTTGCGCATCTGCAGCCAATACCCGACGATCTGTTCCAGCGACTCGCCATTGCGCGAGAAAACTGCGTCATCCAACTCGTCTTCGACTTCACCGGCTACTTCGTCGACGCGGCGTTGCGCAAGCTCGAGAGTCTCGGCGCGCTTCTTGAAATGAAGCTGGATTTCACCCGCGCCCGCCAAGATAGTCGTGTCCACATCGGCAAAGCGTTTGTAGATAGGGGCCGTGCGGGCGTCTACTTGCGATTCTCCCAGCATCGCGATCTTCAATACCCGGGTCGCGAGATAGGCAGTGGGAATTTTTGACCGCAGCCGCTCCCGGACTTCCGTATCGAACAACGCCTTCAGCTCGAACGGAGGTCCGGGCAGCAGCACGATAATGTGTTCGCGCCCGTCGAAATCGCCGCTCAGCCACTGCCCGGGAGCGGTGCCGTTTGGGTTGGGCAAAACCGTGGCGTCATCCAGGACGTCGGCCTGCTTGGCGTTATTTGCCGCCATCTTCCAGCCACGAGCTGCGAAACGCTGTTCCAGTTTCTGCAGAATCTCGGCATCCCGGTGCAAGCCCAGCCCCAGGGCTTCGGCTACGGCCTCTCGCGTCAAGTCGTCCTCCGTGGGCCCGAGTCCTCCGCTGAAAATTACGATGTCCGAACGGAACAGCGCATGCTGCACGGCTGCAACCAGCCTCGCCATGTGGTCGCCGACGATGCTCTTGAAGATTACTTCCACGCCCAACTGGTTGAGTTGCTCTGTGAGATACAGCGAATTGGTATCGCTGCGGAAGGGCGTCAGCAATTCGGAGCCGACCGCAATAATCTCGGCATTCACGGCTAGAAGTGTAAATGAAAAACCGAAATGAAAACCGCAGAGGACGCGAGGGACCACGCGAAGGAAGGATGTCCTCTTACTCCGGCAGCAGCGGCAGCCCCTGAATATCCCACGAAAGATGATGCACTGCATTGGTGGTCGCGAGGATCACCGATCGGCCCGGTGCAAACGCCAATCCCACCAGCCCCTGCCCCGCAACTTCAATCCTTGCTTTGCCTTCGCGCGTGACCTTCACGATTCCCCGCTTGCCCGCCAGCGACGCTGCGACGTACAGGTTGCCGTCAACATCGAAGGCCAATCCCTGCGGCCGGCCCAGGCCGCGGTAAAACGTGCTCACCGTCCCGTGCGGGTCGATTTTGTGGATGGCATCGAAACTGGAAGTGGTCGGCCCGGTAACAAACAAATCGCCGTCCGGCCCAAACGCCAGATGATAGGCCGAGACGCTGGGCTCAAGCGTGGCGAAAACAAAAACCTGCTGATCGCGGCCGATCTTGAAAACCGTGCCACTGCGGTCGCCGACATAAAGATTCTGCTCGCGGTCAAACGCAATTCCAGTGGCCACGCCCATGCCCTCGGCATAGGTGGTCATAGTGCCGTTGGGCGCGACGCGGTAGACCGCCCCATCGTAACGCGACGAAACATACATCTGTCCCTGGCGGTCAAAGGCGATCGAGGTGGCGTTCATCAGCTCTGCCACGAAAGGTTTCATGGCGTAGTTGGTGTCGATCTTGAAAACCGACACCGGCACCTTCTCGCCCCGCGGACCCGAAAAAGTCGCGTAAATGTTCCCTTCCGCGTCGAGCGCGGGGTTCGTCACAGGATGCAGGTTCTCTGCAATCGGAACCGCGACTCTTACTGTCTGGGGATTGCTGACATGGCCGTCGCTTGCCACCACAACCGGCCCCGAAGTCGCTCCCTCAGGCACGCGGGCCACTAGAAACGCCTCGGAACTGACTACCACCGAACCTTCCACATCGCCGAACTGCACCCTCGGCCGATGCAAGTCCTGGGGCCGTAATCCGGAGCCCGAGATCCGCACCTCGCCGCCCGCCATGGCGAGCGCCGGCGCGACCGTCTCAATATGCGGCCCGCCGTTCACGCTCTTTCTGCCGAGAATGCGGTCGGAGAATCCCATGGGAGTGCCGAGTCCTGAGTCGCTACTACGTTAGAACACCAAAGTGCAGCAGAAGATGCATCACCGCGAACGCATAAATTCCCGCCGCGACATCGTCCACCACAATACCAGTTCCTTCCGGAAGAGCTTCCAGTTGCCGCACCGGCGGAGGCTTAACGATATCGAAGCCACGAAAAAGTATAAAACCCGCCAGAAAAGTTTTCCATCCAAGTGGGACACCGATCAGCGCGATGAGCTGTCCCGCGACCTCGTCGATCACCACAAACTGCGGATCTTTCACGCCCGAGCCGCGTGCGACCCGAGTGGCTGCCGGAATGCCGATGAGGACGACCAGCGCGGCCAACCCGATGGCAACTGGCGCCCGCAGCGGCGGCGCCAGTCCATAGGCAACCGCGCTCCAGAGCAAGACGGTCGCGGCCGAACCCCAGCTCCCCGGCCCCGGACGCAACCGTCCGATGCCGAAAAAGGTGGCAACCACCGTAGCCCACAGGGGCGTCCGCGGATTTGACACTTCTTTCATGCCGCGCCCGACCCCATAGCGCCGCCGTCCTCGGCCGTGGTGATGCGGGCGTCCCGCCCGCACTCTCGAACCTGATCTCCGCTGGCGGGCTTCACGAATCTCCGTCCGTATCTTCGGGATTGTTCTCGCGGATCGCTTCATCAGCGTCAGCTACAGGCGATGAAACTACATACGCACCACTCGCCCACTTGCCCAGGTCGATCACACGGCAGCGCTCGCTGCAGAAAGGGAAATCCGGGTCGGTGCTCTTCACGTTTTTCTTGCAGATCGGACAACGAAGTTTCACGCTGGGTTTACGCGGCATAGCAGGAAGATTGTAGACCAGCACCCACGAAGAATTGACGAAGGATTATTATGCCGCCCGGCCAGCGTTAGACGATCCTGGCAACCAGATCGTAGTCGTGCGCCTCGGTGATCTGGCAGCGATAGAACTGGCCCGCCTGCGGTGTTTCTTCCTCGGGGAAATCGTTGACGAAAACTTTGCCGTCGATCTCAGGCGCGTGCATCGAGGTGCGGCCTTCGAGCAGCAACTCGGTTTCTTCCGACTCGCCTTCCAGCAGCAGATCGAACTCCCGCCCCACCAGCGCTTTCTTTTTCTTCTTGCTGATCTGGCGCTGAATGCCCATCAAATGTTTGCGCCGCCGCTCGATTTCGCGCGGCGAAAGCTTCTTGTCAAGGCCGAACGCCCCCGCGCCTTCCTGGTCGGAATACGCGAACGCCCCCATCCAGTCAAACTGGGCCTCGCGCACAAAATCGCACAACTCTTCGAATTCTTTCTCGGTCTCGCCCGGGAAACCCACGATAAACGATGTGCGCAACGTCAGGTCAGGAATCGTCCGGCGCATCTTGGCAATCGAGCGCAAGAACACGTCCGACCCGCCGCCGCGCTTCATCCGCTTCAGCACCGATGCCGACGCATGTTGCAGCGGAACATCCATGTACGAGCAAATTTTCTCGTGGGCGGCGATGGTCTCCAACAGTTTCCCGGTGATCTTATTGGGATAGGCGTAGAGAAAACGAACCCAGCGCAGATCCTGGATTCCGGCCAGCTTTTCCAGCAGCAGCGCCAGACCGTCCTTCAATCCGAACTCTTCGCCGTAGCAGGTTGTATCCTGCCCGATCAGCGTAATCTCCCGCACTCCCGACTGCGCCAGGCGTTCAGCTTCGGCGATTACCGATTCAAAGCGCCGCGAGCGGAACTTTCCCCGCAACTGCGGAATAATGCAAAAACTGCAGGGATGGTCGCACCCTTCCGCAATCTTGATGTAGGCCATGTGCCGCGGCCCGGAAAGAATGCGCGGCGTGGCGTCGTCGTAGAGATAATTGGGCAGATCGCCGATCGCGCCCGTCCATCCCCCGTGAGCCCCAGCTTCGCGAGCCCACGCTTCGCGCGAGAATCTCCCCTGCGCGGCGCGGGCGTCGCCTTCAGCGCGAGATTGCAAAACCACGAACGGTGAATTGCGGCGCGCGTCATTTTGCACTCGCGCCGGCGCAACCCCGGCTGCGGCCAGAATATTCTCCAGCTCGCCGGTCCCAACCACGGCATCGACCTCAGGGATGTCTTTCCGGATCTGATCGCGGAAGCGCTCCACCAGGCAGCCCGCGACCACCAACTTCTTCGCTCGGCCGCCAGTTTTGAGGCCGGCCATCTCCAGAATCGTGTTCACCGATTCCTGCTGCGCGCTTTCGATAAACGAGCAGGTGTTTACCACGATCACGTCGGCGTCTTCGGCGCGCGCGGTCAATTCGGCCCCGGCCCGCGCCAGCAGCCCCATCATCACTTCGCTATCGACCAGGTTCTTGGGGCATCCCAGGCTGACAAATCCCACTTTCGTAGGCTTCGCCGCAAGGTCGGCGGGCGGTTGGGCACCGCTCTCCTCGCATAGATCGTCGCCGGGGGCACTGATAGTGAGGTCGTCTAAGGGCATGCAATCTCACCATTTTAGCATCTCCAGTCGGTGCCGCCGGCCCTCCCCGCCGCCCCGCTTCGCAGCACCAGAAAAGATAGTAGTTGTGGATTTAAAAGGCTAGCTGTCGTGCTAGGCTATTGCTTACCGCCATAGTGACAAACTCCCACTTCTCTGGAGGGGAAATGTCTGAAAGACGATTGTTGGTTGCGGCCCTGGCATCAGCGTTGCTAACGATTCTTGCAACATCGGCCGCCGCCCAGGATGAGAAGAACGAATTGGCCGGAACCGTAGGCCGCATCTTCATCAGCGACCAGGGCATTCTGAACCCGCCTGTGCCTGATGCTCTCATCCGCTCCGGCAAAGGGATCAGCTTCCAGATCGATTACGCGCGCCGCATCTGGGTGACCCCGATCTACGCTCTCTCGGCGGAGGTCCCGGTTTTGATCAATCCTGATGAGGATCTGAACTCGTTCCAGGGGGCGGTCCCAGGGAACTACAAACAATACTTCATTACTCCGTCCGCGCGCGTGAACCTGTTTCCCACCACCGCGTTTTCGCCCTGGGTCAGCTTCGGCGGCGGCTTTGGCTACTTCAGCCAGGCTAAGAGCCTGATCTACGACGGCGGCCCAAATCCCGGAAAGAACGGCTCAACCAGCGTCATTCAAGGTGGTTTTGGCTTGGATGTGAAGTTCAAGGGCAGGTTCAGCATGCGCGGCGAAGTCCGCGATTTCTGGTCGGGCGAGCCGAACTTCCCCAACGCCCCTACAGGGAAAACGCGCCAGCACAATTATTTCGTGGGCGGCGGCGTGGTCTACCACTTCTAGCGGAAACTCGGCGGTGGGCTATCTTGAAGAATTCCGATGGTCTAATAGCAAACGGTGAACATTCCGTCAGCGCCGTTGTAATGAAGTATGCAGCTCTTGAGAATATCGGTTCCGATGAGCGCATGGAATCCGTGGACCGAGAGATCGGTGGCGGTTACTTGAATTGTCTCTGAAATGAAATGTAAATCTCCAGGTCGGCCTGCCATAATTGCAATCTTAACGTCGTAAGTTGGCGTGGTCACGGCGACACCCTTTGTACTGGGGGTGTGAATTTCGGCTTCTCCAGTCTGCGAAAGGCCCAATGTTTTGAGCACGGTGGGATCGACCGCGCTGATTGCGGCTCCCGTATCAATTAGGGCCCTAATCATTTGTGGGGCCGGAACTGCTAGTCCCGCCGCCTCCAACGCTTGCTGACGGGCAGACCCCACCATAATTCCGGCATCTACGATCGGCCCTTGAGCAGAAATCTGAAGTGTAAAATGTGGCATCGACTATAGCGCCGTGGTTGTCGGCACTACATTTCGCGATATAAAAAACACTGGTTCGCTTGCGTGGATTCGCTTTACGAGGAACGGCTCCAACTTATATTTCTGATAGCCAGACTTAATGGCGTCCTCATAGGTACTAAAGAAATCCACGATTTCCTCCCCGTGCACGAGGACGAACTTGCCTTCTTGGCCCTTCAATTCCGGCAGCCTTTTTCGGTATGTTTCAAGTTCTTTTTCGAGAGGCATTGTAGTTTCGAGGATAGTAGCACGATAGGCCATATGGAAGGTTACTGCCGTACCTAGTTTACTCGCACTTTAGGCCGCTAGGGAGTGCCTCTCCAGTAAAGAGACCAATTCCGGCATTATCCGGACATAATCGGTCAACCAAGCCTTCAGCGCAGTGCAGAGGCGCGAAGTTCTGTGCGAGGTCCGGCCCGCTTGAAAGATTAGCCAAGGCCCTAAATTTCCCAGACCAGTGTTGCGCTGTGCAACACTAATCTGGCAATTTTCAAAACACCCCACAGTCCAAACTCCCAAACGGAGCCGAGTCGAGCGGCCCGAAGACGGAGCCAGCCAGGAGCTCATTCTCGCGTTGCCAGCTGCACTTCTTCAAACAACTCCGGCAGCCGCTGCACGTCCTCCTGCGATTGCCCAAACCGCGCTGATTCATAGGCTTCCGTGAACTGCTGAACCCGTGCTCTCAATGATTCCTCGGGGATGATCCGGGCAAACTCCCGGGGCGTTTGTGCCGTCGATCTTTTCATGCCGCGCCGCGCCAGCGAGCGCGCCATGCGCTCGTACCACATGGTGGCGGCCTGCTCCGGCGACTTCTCGGGATGCTTCCGCAGCCGCATTTCCTGAATCCTCTTCGCGATCCACGGTAGATTCCCTAGAGCCAGGAAGAGAACCAAAAGCACCAAGCCCGCGCTCAGGCCGATTCCCGTCCATCGTCTCGGTGCGCGCTCTACGCGCTCCTGGCTGCGTCGGGCCCAGCGCAGCATGGCGTCATAGTGGCCGCGCCACCAGGCGCGCGCCCGTTCCCAGACGCCGCGTGTTCCGCTTACCGCAGCTTGTCCCAGCGAGGCCTGGTGAGAGGCGTCATAGTTGATCACCCACTCACGCCAAAATGACGACATGGCGTCCAGGTAGAGCATGGCGCGGTCCCAGCCCTGCGGAGTTCCGCTTGCACCCGCCGGGGTCGGATCGAATGTCTGCCACCCGTAACCGGGAAAGAAAGCTTCCACCCACGCGTGCGCGTCTTTGGCGCGGACCACGTAGTTTCCCGTGAGGTCGTTGAACTCATCGCTGCGAAAACCGTTCACCACCCGCGACGGAATTCCCAGAGTGCGCAGCATCACCGCCATCGACGATGCGAAGTATTCGCAGTGGCCTTGCTTGCGTTCGAAAAGAAAATTAGCCAGCGGGTCGCGGACCGCCGTTCGCGGCATCTGCAAGGTGTAGCCGTAGCGGGTCTTCAGATACGTTTCCATCTTCGCCGCCCGGTCATAATTGTTGGCGGTCGACTTTGTAATCTCCGCCGCAAGTTGCGGAATCCGCGGATCAAGCGTCGGGACATGCAGGTACGCCGAGACCTGAGGAGGGTAGGTCTGCCCCGCGCCGCGCAACTGATCGGGCGCGGGAACAGAAATATCCGATTCCGCCTCATACCGGTTGATGGGGTGCTGGATATCCAGGTCGTAGACCGCACTGCCCGCGTCGACTGCGAGATTTCGATAATCGCCCTTCACGCTCTGCGCCCACGGCGCCAGAAAGAACACATTCGTCCCGATTGGCTCCATCAGCACGCGATAGTGAATCACCTTCTCACCCGGGCTGGTAGCCACCGCCGAGCCCTGTGCCGTGCGTTTCAGCGGAACCCGGGTGCCGAACGACGGAACCGCGAAGTTATTGCTCCCCTGCCGGTCCAAAGGGAATTGCTGGTGCGGATTCGACCAGGCATGCCCATCGAACTCCGCCAGCGACACCCCACGCCAGCGCAGTTCATATTGCCCGAGCGTGTCGCCGTCGATTTGCACATGCATCACCACCGCATTCGACTGCTGGATTTGCCCAATCTGGCCAAGTTGCACGTGGTCGCTGAACCCGGTGGAGAAATCGGTGCCGAAGGAGTATCCGCCCAGATAACCGGCCGACATGCGCGGGAGCAGGAAGAACACCCCCACTGCTCCCAACAGAATCATCGCCATAAGCGCAGGAGCCATTCGCGCAAGCGCGAAGGCCAAATGCCTGTGCTCGTGGGGATCGTTCGAATGCCGGGCCTGGACGCTGGCCGTCCGCCCCGAGCGCTGCATCTCCATCAATACAAAGGCCGCAACCGCCGTCAGCATGAAGGCGCCGAAGAAGAACAGGAAGACGCTGTCTACCGTCAGAACTGCCGACACCAGCACCATGAGAAAGGCCAGAATCGCCAGCAGAACGTGGTCGCGGTCGCGCCGCAGCGAAAACATACGCAACACCACTGCGAACAACGCCAGATGTACCGTGGCCGTCAGGAAACTGCGCGAAAGGAAGAGAAAATCCGCCGCGAAGAACAGCACATAGGCCATCGAAAGCGGCGTGGTCCAGTTCTCGGAGAGCACAAAATGCTTGCGCTCGGCCAATATGTAACCGCGGATGGCCAGCGCCGTTCCGACCAGAACAATCGACGCCAAATCCAGTCCGCCTGTGCTGGCCAAGGTTCCAAATCCAGTCAATACAAGCAGATACAGTGCCAGCTCGAAGTAGCCGTCGATGGCCTTCGGGATCGGGATCACATCGAGTTTGGTGGATTTCGGCGGCATGCGCGTGAAAAATGGCGGTCGGGCGAGCTTCCTTCGTGCTCTTTAGGCCCTGCGTGGTCAAAATCCGCTCTGAACTTCTATTGTTCGACAACCGGACCTAGAAAGGAAGGCCCCGCGGCGTCATTCTTGCACCAAAAGTCACATGCCTTCCGCTTGCGTGGCCGGGAAGAAGTGTCCGTCTTACCTAGGTCAGCGAACCGCTGATGCTAGAATCATTTAGGTCAGGCATCGGTCTCGCGCGACGTACTCCCGCCAACCCCGCCAGGTCCGGAAGGAAGCAACGGTAACGGGCTCTTGCGTGTGCAGTGAGCCCCCGGTGCCTGGCTTAGCTTTTTCAACAACACAGTGTCTCCTGCCCTCCTGATTACCAAAATTTACACGTCCTTTACGACTCTTTTCGCAAGAAATGTCTCCGGCGCGCATCAAGAGTAGGCAGGTGCGGCAGTTGGTCTGGCCGCCTGCGAGGAGAAAAATGAAGAATAGCGGTATTCCCCCCGAACTCGCCCCTAACATCACCATTCGCGTCTCCGGCAAATTATTTCAAGGGCATCTTGCTTATCTTGATCAACTTGTGCAAACCGCGCTCGCCTGCGACCTGTGGGCCCTGCTGGATCTGGCGCAGCTGCAGGAACTTGACCGTGCCGCGGTGCTTTATCTTATGCGTGGGGAAGGCCATGGGTTCGGGGTGGTCTCGTGTCCGAATTTCATTCGGGAGTGGATGTTCTACGAGGCCACTCCACGGGTTGCCTAAAACGAAGGCATCCGGTGTTGATTCGGACATCAGGCGCAGGCGTTGGACTTTGACTAACGATTTCTCCATAATGTCGGCGTCGTAATGTGGGCGTCACGGTTGACGAGGCAATCGCGTCATGTCCGAAGATTTCAAAAATCGCGTGCGGGTTCGGCTCTACCAGTTATTCCTGGAACTGGGCCGATGCCCCAGCATGGCTGAGGTCGCCGCCGACTTGCGGTGCCCTGTTTCCGAAGTGGCCACGGCCTTTCAAGGACTCGCCGCCGCGCACATGCTTGTACTGCAGCCGGGCAGCGGAGAAGTCCTGATGGCCAATCCGCTGTCGGCGGTTCCAACGCCATTCGTGGTGGAAACTCAGGCGGATGGCGCGACTCGAAGCTGGTACGGAAACTGCATTTGGGACGCTCTGGGCGTGATTGCCATGCTCCACGGCGACGGCCGCGTGCTTACTTCCTGTGGATGCTGCGGCGAAAGCATGACGGTGAGTGTTGGCCACGGTGAAGTGGAAGCCACACCGCCCGGCATCGTGCATTTCGCCATTCCAGCCAGGCATTGGTGGGACGACATCGTCTTTAATTGAAAAACCATGCTCATCTTCCGGTCGGAAGAACACATCGACAAATGGTGCAAGGCCTGGAGGCTGCCGCGCGGCGCCACCTTGAGCGTGGAGCAGGCGTGGAAACTGGCCCACACATGGTATGGCGACCGCATGTCGCCCGACTGGCGCCGCCGCACGGTCGACGAAGCACACGAGCTATTCCGCTCTCTGGGACTCACTTCCGAGTTCTGGCGCCTGGCTTGAGCGGATCGGGTTAGACATTCTGCTCGCAATGCCTGAAAATACTGGGTTTCACAGACATCAACCTTGTCAGGAGCCCTAGTTGAGCAAACCGATCCGCGCCAAAATCAGCGCCCTTGGCACTTACGTGCCGCCCCGCCTCCTTACCAACGCCGATCTGGAAAAGATGGTCGACACTACCAATGAATGGATCATGACCCGCGTTGGCATCCGCGAGCGCCACATTGTCGAGAAGGGAGTAGCCACCAGCGACCTTGCGGTCGAGGCTGCCAGGAAAGCGCTGGCCCAGCGCGGTTTTGCGCCTACAGACATCGAAGCCATCATTGTTGGAACAGTCACGCCCGACATGTTCTTTCCCTCGACGGCCTGCCTGGTGCAGCACAAGCTGGGCGCCAAGGGAGCCTGGGGATTCGACGTTTCTGCCGCTTGCTCTGCATTTCTCTACTCGCTGCAGACGGGAGCGCAGTTTATCGCCACCGGCACGCACAAACGGGTGCTGGTGATCGGATCGGACGTGATGTCGTCGGTCATCGACTACGCCGACCGCGCGACCTGCGTAATTTTTGGCGATGGCGCGGGGGCGGCGATTCTCGAGCCCGCGGAAGACGACTCCGTCGGCCTGATCGATTTCATCCACGAGGTCGATGGCTCCGGCGGTTGCTCTCTCTATATGCCCGGCGGAGGCAGCCTGAACCCGTCGTCTCATGAAACCATCGACAAGAGGATGCACTACGTTCATCAGGACGGACAGCAAGTCTTCAAGTTTGCCGTGCGTAAGCAGACCGAAGTCTGCGAAAAGCTGCTGGCCCGCAATGGACTCAAGGGCTCGGACATCGACGCTTTCATTCCGCATCAGGCCAACCTGCGCATCATCAACGCCACCGCCGATCGCCTCGGGCTGCGGCCGGAAAGTGTGGTGGTTAACATCGAGCGCTACGGCAACACCACCGCCGGAACCATACCGCTGGCCATGAACACAGCAATCGAACAGGGCAAGTTGAAGAAGGGAAGCCTGGTGTTGCTGGCCTCGGTGGGCGCGGGCTTTACGGTTGGAGCGACACTGCTGCGCTGGGCGTTTTGAAGGCGGGCTTCGGGCTTCGGCTTTCGGGCTTCAGACCAGCACTGTTGACACCGTCCGCTGGCTTGCTGTTTTCATCGACCAGCGAGGTCGCCGCTGACTGGGTTTTGAGAGTAATGGCCTTGGTTACAACAGTTGCTTCCGGTTTAGCCCGTCGGGCGGAAGAACCAGCCAGCCCAAGTGCGATCAAGTGCGGTTGACACCATATGCATCCAGTACATCCCGCAGCGTCACTATGCCTTCCAACCTGTGCAGATCCGCACGGTTCACGACTGGCAGGATTTCGATCTGGTTTGCCCCCATGCGTTCGAGCGCCAAGTCCAGCCCTTGGTCCGGGTGGACGTGCGGGAGAGCCAGCGCATCCACCAACTGCCCAAGCTCGTTATCTGCACCTTCCGCCAGTTCTCGCTCCAGCCGAGAAAAGTTGATGACGCCAATAACGCCTCGTCGATCCGTCACCAGCCACGCTCGTGATTCGCTTGAGTGAACCCGTTCCCAGGCGTCCCGAACGGTGATCTCGGAAGGCAGCAACAGGCTCGCACTTTGCATGATTTCCACGACCTGACGCCGCCCTTGTCGTCGGCGTGTCTCCGCCGTCGGCAGGTGTATGCCGTCCTGCACGGCCAGAGCCTCGTAGATTGGCTCGTGCTGCAATCGTGAAGCAATGAAAAGGCTCACCAGATTAGCAATCATTAGGGGGACGATCACCGCATAGTCCTGCGTCATTTCAAAGATCATCAGCACCGACGTCATGGGAGCGCGCACGATTCCCGCAAAGACCGCCCCCATTCCAACTAGCGCGTAAGCCCCCGGCGTCGCCGTGTAAACGGGGAACAAATGATGCGCCACGGTCCCTACGGTGCCCCCCACCATCGCGCCAATAAACAAGGACGGTCCAAAAATACCGCCCGCGTTGCCCGAAGCATAACTGGTGGTGACGGCGAAAAGTTTCAGCACCACCAGTAGCAGCATCATTTTGAACGCCATATTTCCATTCAACGCATCGCCGACAAATCCGTAACCAACGCCTAGAACCTGCGGCACAAACCAACCCATCAGACCAACGAGCAACCCGCCCGCCAACGGTTGAAACCAAACTGTCTTCTGCGGGAACCGCAAGAAGCGTGCCCGCATGCCCAACAAGAGCTTCGTGAAGGCCACCGAGACCACACCGCCAACTACGCCAAGCACCGCATAGACCGCAAACTCCATCGGATGGACCAGTTCATATTGCGGAACTTTGAAGAGGGGATGATTGCCGAGGAACACGCGCAGGACCACCCACGAGGTTGCCGAGGCCAGCACCACTGCGCCCATAACTGGCGCGTGGAGATCACCCATGATCTCCTCAAGTGCAAACAGCACGGCAGCCAGTGGCGTATTAAAAGCGGCGGCAATGGCTGCCGCCGCTCCCACTGGAATCAGCTTCTTTACTTGTTCGGGGCGCAGGCCGAGAAGCCGTCCAAGCACAGAACCAAGGCCTGCTCCAACTTGAACGGAAGGCCCTTCGCGCCCTAGTGGGATTCCGCTGGCAAGTGTTGCCGACGTGCAGAAGAATTTGCCGAGCACGGTGCGCAGAGTAATGCGCCCTTCGCGCGCGAACAGCGCAGCCTTCGTCTGGGGGACGCCGCTGCCTCGCGCATTGGGAAAATAGCGATACAGCAGGTATCCGATGCCGAGCGAACCGACGACCGGAAACAGGAGCCGACGCCACCGAGCACCGCCGACCGGGTAAAGCCGCATCCCCATTCGTTCGGTCAGCACGATAAAGGCGACGACCGCCAAGCCAGTCAATGCGCCGATCACCAGCGACAGGATCAGAAAAACCTGATCTTCACGTTCTTGAAGTCTTGCGACTCGATGTAAGAGCGGTGTCCTCCACCAACTCCCGCTCGTCGTCTGGCCGCTCTCTTTCATTTCGGAGGATCAACTACAGCATACCGTCTCCACGGGCTGTTGGCCAAAAAATCGCCATAGCGCTCACGGACTGGGTTCGACCGGTGTAGACAAAGCAGCCCGCATGCGGTCGGAGTAGGTCTGGAGCGGTCCGAACGCCCTAAGTCTCACGCCAATCCCGGCGAGGAGGCGGGCAAGCCGAAGCCCGAAGCCTGCTTTCCCATGACCTCCGTAACCAGCCTTGCGTGCATTTCCGTAGCATAAATCGGCTATGGACTGCTATGTTTCGCGGTGTGTCCGTCCCACGTGGGGATGAGGCGGGTACGTACGCGTATGACTCGAACTGTCTGCAGTTTCCTTTTGCTCATACTGGGCTTCGTTGCGCAGGCCTCTGCTCAAACCTCGGACGCCGAAAGCAAGCTGATTGTGCTGGAGCACATCTGGAACGAGGCGCAGGTGAACCGCGACGCGCCCGTGCTCGATGCCCTGGTGGCCGATACATTCGTCAACACCGAGTTCGACGGCGAAGTCAGCGACAAGGCCAAGTTTCTCGCCGACATCAAAGATCCCCGATTCAAGCCCGCCTCCATGAATGTGGAGGGGATGAAGGTCACCTTCTACCAGAACACCGCGGTCGTGATCGGCGACTACCACACTAAGGGCAGCTATCTGGGCAAGCCTTACGACCACGTGGGCCGCTTCACCGATACGTGGGTCTTCCAGGGCGGCAAGTGGGTGTGCGTGGCGAGCCATTCCAGCCTGCAGAAAAAGTAATCCGCGCTGCGTTCTGCACGAACCCAAAAGCGCATCCCATAAAAACATTTAATGGGCGGACTCTGCGTCCGCTCGGCCTCACGCATGATCTACTGAGGCGCGGGCTGCTCCGGTTCCGGCGCGGCCATAATCGCGGCCGTAATCGACAGTCTGCGTAAGGTCTTTGTCCCATGGAAGCTACGATTCGACCTCCGGCATGGAAGACGCTGTTGGCGTTCGCCATCATTTACTTTGTTTGGGGATCGACGTTTCTGGCGATCCGGGTGGGCGTGCGTGAAGTGCCGCCGTTTCTTCTGGCGGGCATGCGTTTTCTGGCGGCAGGAATAATTCTCTACGCATGGATGCGGGTAAAGGGCGATGCCTCGCCTACTTTTCGCGAGTGGAGATCGGCGACGTTGCTGGCCGTGCTCATCTTCGTGCTCGACTATGGGTTGCTGTTCTGGGCGGAACGCCGCGTGCCGTCAGGAGTGGCGGCGGTGATGATGGCGACCATCCCGGTGTTCATGACGTTGTCAGAAATCGTTTTTCTCGGTACGCACCGGCTTTCTCTTCGATTGGGAGCCGCTCTTCTGGTGGGCATTGGCGGCGTCGCCGTGCTGGTGAGCCATGCGGTGGGCTTTGGCGAGGGCGCGATTGATACTGCGGGTGCGGTTGCGTTGGTGGTCGGCGCCATCAGTTGGTCGATGGCGTCGGTGTTTACACGCAAGCTGGCGCTGCCGGCGTCGAAGAGCATGAGTTCTGCGGCGCAGATGTTTGCTGGAGGAATTCTGCTCACGCTGGTTGCGGCGGCATTGGGAGAGTTCAAGGGATTTCATCCGCAGACGGTGTCGCGCAATGCGTGGCTTGCGCTGGCGTATTTGATTGTGGCTGGGTCGATTGTTGCGTTTACGGCGTATGTCTGGCTGATTCACCATGAATCGCCGACGAAGGTGGGCACCTATGCGTACGTGAATCCGGTGGTGGCAGTCGCCCTGGGATATTTCTTTGGTGGGGAAGCGGTGGGGCCGCGTACGCTGCTGGGGACGTTGCTTGTGCTGGTGAGCGTGGTGATGATTACGACCACGCCGAAAAAGAGAATGCAAAACGACGCGGTCGCCAATGCGGCGCCACCTTCGAAGGATGCGGGACAGAACTCGATCTCACGCTAGGCGCGCCAGAACACCTTCTCCTTTCCTTGGTCCGGTCCCCAATCAATCTCGCCGTGACGGTTCTTGGGCGTGATCTGCGCGACGAGTTCGGCTAGGGTCGGTATTTTTTCAGAAAGAGGTACTCGGCGTCGCCGCGTGCCGGCCTTCACTCGGATGACCTGTGCCTTCTTCATAACGTGTTTCCTCTACGGTCTCGTCATCTTCTCCGGTTTTACCAGAGAATCAAACTCTTCGCCCGTCAGATACCCGAGCTTGAGCCCCGCTTCGCGCAGGCTGCTGTGATCCACGTGGGCGGTGTGGGCGATCTGGGCGGCTTTGTCGTAGCCGACTTTCGGGGCCAGGGCGGTCACCAGCATCAGCGAGTTCTTCACGTACCAATCGACTTTCGCGCGATCCACTTCGATGCCCTTCACCATATACTCGACGTAGCCGTGGCAGGCGTCGGCGATCAGCGTGACCGAGTGCAGGAAGTTGTAGATGATCACCGGCTTGTAGACGTTGAGCTCGAAGTTGCCCTGGGAGCCGGCGAATCCCACAGCGGCGGTTGCGCCGTGAACCTGCACGCAGACCATAGTCATGGCCTCACACTGCGTGGGATTCACTTTGCCGGGCATGATCGAAGATCCTGGCTCGTTTTCTGGAATCGAAATCTCGCCTAATCCGCAGCGCGGGCCGGAGGCCAGCCAGCGGATATCGTTGGAAATCTTCATAAGCGACGCGGCCAGGGTTTCCATGGCGCCCTGGGCGAACACGATTTCGTCGTGCGCCGAAAGCGCGGCGAACTTGTTGCCGTGGGAGCGGAAGGGAAGGCCGGTGAGTTCGGCAATTCGTTTCGCGGCGCGTTCCGCGAATTCGGGATGCGTGTTCAGCCCCGTCCCTACGGCGGTTCCGCCAATGGCGAGATCGTAGAGGCCATCGAGCGCCTGCTCCAGCCGGTGGATGTCCCGCTCCAGCAGAGCGGCCCAGCCGCCGAATTCCTGGCCAAACGTGAGCGGCACGGCGTCCTGCAGATGGGTGCGGCCGATCTTGACCACGTCGTGGAATTCTTTTGCCTTGGCCGCGATCGCATCGTGCACATTCCTGATCGCGGGGATCAGCGCGTTTTTCACGCGGTCCGCGGCGGCGATGTGCATGGCCGCGGGAAACGTGTCATTCGACGACTGCGACATGTTGACGTGATCGTTGGGATGAATCGGCTTTTTCGACCCCATTTCTCCGCCCGCAATTTCGATGGCGCGGTTGGAGATGACCTCGTTGACGTTCATGTTGGTCTGGGTGCCACTGCCGGTCTGCCAGATGCGCAGCGGAAACTGATCGTTCAGCTTGCCAGAGATGACTTCGTCAGCGGCCTGCACGATGAGCTTGCATTTGTCGGCGGGAAGCTTGCCCAGATCCTGGTTCACCAGCGCGCATGCTTTCTTGAGAGTGCCGAAGGCGCGGATCAACTCCGGCGGCATGGTGTCGCGCCCAATGTTGAAGTGCAGCAGCGAGCGCTGCGTCTGCGCCCCCCAGTAGACGTTGGCGGGGACTTCGATTTTCCCCATGCTGTCGGATTCAATGCGGGTCGTGGAAATGATGGTCTCCTGTGAATCGGACCGAAGCGAACCGCCAAGGTCCCTCGGGCGCTCGTGACGAACCTAGTATTATACGGCGGCAGCGGGAGACAAAGCCCACAGTGCGATCAGTCTGCCGCCGACCCACTCGACCAAAAGCAGCCAAGAACGGGGCAGCCACTGCGGGGTTGCGCTAGGCGAAGGCTGGGTCGCACCCATTCGCTTACGGTGCTCGCGGTTCAGGACCAAGCCGTAAAGTGGGACGGGAAGCGGGGATGCCGTCCCAAACCGCTCATACGCTTTCGTTCTTGCTCCATCATACGGCCGAATTGCTGCGTTCGGTCGATCTCGGTGAGCTTGAACTCTTGGCGACGTGGCGGAGCACTGTCGGCGAAGGTTGTGACGAACATGAGAACCTCGCTGGAATCGTGTCCGGCTATCGTGAGTGATTCACCCTGTGAAAGTACTGCAATCTCTGCTCCTGCCAGACTGATAGAACAACCTATTACGACGCCCATTCCGGGGTATAAGGGATTCTTCAATTCGAACAGGGCAGTTCCTTCAAGCCCAAACCGTGTGAAGCACTCGGCGTCATTCTGGATACCTGTTCTGGTCTTGACGGTTCCAGATAAGCAAACGCGGACAACTGCTTCGCAAGTTCGTCCAGCACGCGTCCTTCATTTGTGTTGGAAAAGGGTCAAATCCAGTAGGTGAGCGCCCTTCCGTTCAAACGTGTCGTTCTCGCCTTGCGGAAGAGACAGAACGTCGTCTTCGGCCCATTCGCTCACAGGTTTTGGCATATACCGAAGATTGTAAGCCATGTGGTCTCTCGCCGAAAGTTCGCTGGTCCGGGCTGGACCGGAGATAACGCCGGCACCGTTCGACCCGGCTTTATGCAGCGGAACTTATAGGAACGTCTCTAAGGCCAGTCTTGGGCGCCGTGATAGATGCGGGAGATTTCAACGGTGTCCCCTTTGATCTGGTGGACGGCGATGTAGGGTGAAAAGACCAATTCTCGCCGCCCGCTCATGCGTCCGAGGCGGCCACGGTGGGGAAATTGGCTCAACGCCCGGCAGCCGTCATAGATAGCCTTGACGGTCTCACGAGCCGCGGTGGAATTGTCTTTCGCGATGCGCCGAAATATGCGCTCCAGGTCTTCGACGGCGAGTGTCGACCAGCGGATTTGCATCCGCTTCAGGGCCGGAACAGCCGGTCGACCCGTTCTCCCACTTGTTCGTGCGTTAGATATTCGCCGCGCTGCAACGCTTCCTCACCAAGCTTGACAGCCTCAACAAAGCGAGCTTCCTCCGCGAGATAGCGGCTGATCGCCTCCTGCGCAAGAGTGTCCGCGTCGCGACCTCGCTGGGTGGCCAGCTCCGCCAGTTGGTGCTGCTGCTCAGGCGTGAGATGTACTTCCATGATCGCAGTCTAAGGGCGCAACGTTGATGTGTCAACGGGACGCCTCGCGTAATTTCCTCCATGCTAAAATCATCGGTTTCTGACCTGCGTTCGTGTTCTTCGACGACGCAGATTGCTGCGGAGGGCCATGCCCGAATTTCTCGCTGCCGAAGACCTGGAAGTTCTCTCCATGACCAAGGCGTTGCCGCGCCGGGAGATGCGCGCCGACGTTCTCGTCATTGGAGCCGGGCCTACAGGACTGGCCTGCGCCATCGAGGCGCAGAAGCTCGGACTCAAAGTGGTCGTGCTCGACAAAGGGTGCCTGGTGAATTCGCTGTTTCACTATCCGGCGAATATGGTTTTTTTCACCACACCGGAACTGCTTGAGATTGGCGACATTCCCTTCACCACCGCGCTGCAAAAACCCACGCGCGAAGAGGCTCTCGAGTATTACCGCAAAGTTGCCGAACACTACCACCTCGACCTTCGTCAATATGAGTGGGTGAAGACGGTGATGGGACAAGATGGCAAGTTCAGCATAACGGCCACGGACCGCGCCGGCAGGCCGCACGACTACCACGTGCGCAAAGTGATCGTCTCCACCGGTTATTACGATCTGGCCAATCAGCTCGGCATCCCTGGCGAGGACCTGCCGAAAGTCTCGCACTATTACGGCGAGCCTCATCCTTACTACGACAGCGATGTGCTGGTCATCGGGGGAAAGAATTCCGCGGCCATCGCATCACTCGATTTGTGGCGCCACGGCGGACGGGTGACTCTGGTGCACCGGGAAGCGCAGCTGCATCATCATGTCAAGTACTGGATCAAGCCCGACCTTGAAAACCGCATCAAGAACAACGAGATCGAGGCCTACTTCAACAGCAGCGTGCAGGAAATCGGTCCCGATCACGTGGTGCTGATTACGCCGCGCGGCCCGCTGCGCCTGAAGAATGATTTTGTGCTCGCGCTGGTCGGCTACCATCCCGACTACGATTTTTTGCGCAGCATGGGCATTGAGCTTTCGTCGGAGCAGTGCCGCCCGGTGTGCGATCCGGTTTCGCTCGAGAGTAACGTGCCGGGAATTTATGTGGCGGGCGTGATCGTTGCCGGATCCCGCACGAATGAGATTTTCATCGAGAACGGCCGCTTCCACGGCAAGCAGATCGCGGAAGACCTCAAGCATAAACTGCGACCAGGTTCGTAAATCGCCGCTGGATCGCGCGATTCCGTTAGCCTGGACGATCTCATAGATTCTGGGCGGTTGGGCACGAGCTGGACCTCAGAGGCTAAAGCCCGAACTCCTGGGCGCTTGGGCCGGCACGACTGAAGTCGTGCCCTACCCGAACCCTGTCGCAATATGGAACCGCAACCGGAGATCGCCATCCCCTCCATCTCGCTGGCGTCGTACACGCGGCTGCTGCGCGGGAACCGCAATTTTCGCCGCCTGTGGATGGCGCAGATCGTCAGCGAGATTGGCGACTGGTTCTACACGCTGTCGATTTACACACTGCTGCTGCAGTTGACCGGACGCCCCGGTTCGGTCGCGCTGGCGCTGGTTCTGCAGGTGCTGCCGCAAACGCTGGTCGGTCCCACGGCTGGCGTGATCAACGATCGGCTGCGGCGCAAGCACGTGATGATCGCGGCTGACCTGGTGCGCTTCGTGATCGTTCTGTCGATGTTGCTGGTTCGGTCGCGGTCCACGGTGTGGCTGGTTTATCCGCTGCTGCTGGGTGAGACGATGATGGCCGCATTTTTCGAGCCGGCCCGCAGCTCGGTGTTGCCCAACATTGCGGCGCGCGGCGAAGTGCTCATCGCCAACACGCTTTCCTCGGCGACCTGGTCCGTGAACCTGTTGATTGGCGCTTCTGTGGGCGGAGTGGTCGCCGCTTTCTTTGGGCGTGACGCGGTGTTCATCCTCAATGCACTGTCGTTTCTGGCTTCGGCGATGCTCATCAGCGGCATGCGTTTCTCGGAGCCCCATGCAGAATCGTCCGCACCGCTGCGGCCCCGCGACCTGGTGGATTTTTCCCCGGTGCTGGAGGGTATTCGCTACGTGCGCAATCATCGCCTGTTGCGTCCCACCGTTTTCGCCAAAGCCGGCGAACTGATGATCGGCCCCAGTTGGGTGATCTTCACGGTGATGGGCGAGCGCGAGTTCGCGCTGCACTGGCACGGCATGGATGCAGCTCGCGGCGCCATGCTTGGAATGAGTATTCTTCTGGGCGGCCGCGGGGTCGGAGCGCTGGTGGGACCGCTGGTCTCGGCGCGCTGGGCCGCCCGCAACGATCGCCGTCTGCAACTCGGCATCCTCTTCGGATATCTCACGATCGCACTTGGCTATGGCGCTCTGGGTGGGGCGCGCAGCGTTTGGATGGCCAGTGCCTGCGCCATGCTGGCGCATGCAGGAGGTTCAACCGTCTGGGTCTTTTCGACCACCCTGCTACAGCTTCACACAGAGGATCGCTTCCGGGGACGCGTCTTCGCCGCCGACCTTGGCCTCTCGATGCTGACCATTGCAGCCGGCGCATACCTCTGTGGACGCTTCATGGATTGGGGAGTTCCGGCGCGCACCGTGGCCACCAGTACGGGCCTGATCATGCTGCTGCCAGCCGCATTGTGGGCGCTCGCCATGAAAAGTACGATGCAAAACGCTCCAGCTCAAGACTCGAACCTTCCTGGATAATTGCCCCCGCTCCAGCCTTTCCCTAGTCTGCAGGAAAGGCGCAGGGATGGGTGCGCTCTGTCCAAAATCTGTCCGCTTCAGGATGTTATGGGTTTCTTCGAGTTTCGGCTCTCGGTGAAGTGTCCTGTCACAACTGTCTTCGCTACATATACCGACACCGACGCTTGGATTCGCTCCACGGAAATCTCCAAAGTGGAGTGGGTGGGAAAGCCCTGGCAAGAAGGAAGCCGCATTCGAGTCAAAGGGTACGGTGACACTCGTGACACCATCGATCAGGTGCTGTTGCATTTCGAGCCTCCTCGCAGTGTGGCCTACATCAGCCACTTCTTGGGCATGACTCTCGAGACCCGGCTGATGTTTCAGCCAGTATCCGCAGATGAAACCGAAGTTCAAGTGCGCGGAGAATTTGTGGGCATGGCGTCGAAGGCTTTCGGTTTTGCGCTGGGGCCGGCGATCGAGCGCGCCACGCGCAAGACCTTGGAAGATCTGAGCACGGAATGCGAGCGGATAGCGGCCACCCAAGCGCATCCTGCTCCCGACTTCTCCCCTGAGCGTCAAGCTCCGAGTCCGAAGTCGCGCTGATGCGAGGTGTGCTCTAGGCGCCGTACACGCGGTCAATCTTGGCGGCCATGATGAAATCGCTCTCGGTCAGGCCGTCGATCTTGTGCGTCCACAGCGTGACTTCGGCCTTGCCCCAGGCCAGGAAAATATCGGGATGATGGCCCTGTTCCTCCGCCACTTCGCCAACTTTGTTCACGAACTCCAGCGCTTTGCGGAAATCCGGGAAAGTATATCGGCGCACGATGTGATGTTCGTCCACCACCTTCCAGTGGACCCCCTGCGGCAATTGCTTGCGCATCTGCTCCAACTCTTTGCCCTTGAGCGGCGGCACGCCGCCACGGCAGGGAACGCATTTCTTATCGGCGAGTTGTTCGGTCATGGAGTAGACTCCGACGCCATTGTAGCCGTTTCCAGCAGATAAATCGTCACAGCAGGTTCTCCAAGTCGCGGGCTCCGTGAATCACGCGAAGGATCACGACTTCGCGGTCTTCGACCTTATAGAAAATCAGATGTTTGGGGAATCTTGCGATAGGCATCCTGCGGATGGATCGAAGTTCATCCGCCTCGAAGGTGCAGGGTGAGCCAGAGCGAGGATTCCTTACGATGCGAAGTAGAGCGGAGGTTACTGCACTTTCCCAACGCTTGCCTAAGATTTGTCCGGAGCGATGGTTGTACCAATCGGCCTGCTCCAGGATGTCGCTGACGGCGGCATCACTGAGGCGAAGCTTGGCGCGTTTCACCGTCGGCCAATCCGGCCGCGAAGGGCCGCGACCAGACCCTTTTTCCGTATCTCGGCTACGGCAAGTTCGATCTTGGGTCCCTTGGCCGCCGCGATGAGGTCCTGTTCCAGAGAATGAAGCCGCCGCTCCTTATCCTGCCGAATCAATTCGCGGATGTATTCGCTGGGAGTGCCCCAATCGCCCGATGCGACCTGCCCTTCGACATATTGTTTCAAAGGCTGGGGAAGAGAGATGTTTAGCGAGGTCATGGCCATGCCTTCATATTATGACGGTTTATGAAGATATCCAAGTCACCACGGCAGTTTTGAGGACTAGAGGGCCGGGCCGGTTGGTGAAGATAAATACGGGGTCCGAGGTTCCGCCGCTGCCGGCTCGCCCGGGGCGCCGAAATAGCGTTTGATCCAGATCAGATACCCCAGGAACAGAAGCATGAAGGGCAAAGTCCACCATAACATCCCCGAGCCATTGCGGAGGACGGGATTGGCGCTCATCTGCTGCAGTTGCGTGTCGGACCATCCCATCTTCGAGTAGACCTGCAACAAGTCGGCATGGCGAAACGTGAAAGCTGCGGAGATCATGCGCAGGGTTTGAACACCCATGGCCGTCCACCAGCCCGCCAGGCGCAACCGGTAGAGGGAAACGGCGAGGAATCCGTCGATCGCGGCTACAACCACCAAGGCCGCAGCGCCCACCAGCCCAGTGAGGTATCTTCCGAAGAAAGGCATGAGCGGAGTGGTCACCGCCAGCAACAGATAATAGACGGCGCCACAGCCAAACAGCAGACTCATGGCCAGCACGGGCAAGGGGCACCGGTCGGTCCAACGCTCGACGGGATCGCGCCGTTTGCAAGTTTCCTCAACGTCTTTGCGGCGGAAAAACAGCAAGAAGGCGAAGGGCAGCAGCACCAGGAAGATCGAGAAAAACACAATCACCACGGTGAGAATCACGGCAGCCACTCCGGTGGGCATGGACGGCGCGTTGGGGTTTTGCTCGGCCGCTTTCCGAAAGGCGGCCGCAAAAATCGAAGGCATGAACGCCGTCATGGCTGCGGTTGCCACTATTCCCACGGTAAGCCAGAACCATGAAAGGATCAGATTCAGCGCCCGGGCCCATCGCCGGGCCCGGATCGACCCGATGCCCAGCGTAACCAGCGCAGCCGCCGCGAACGAGTAGGAACAAATGCCACTCACGTAGGTGCCGGCAGGCATCGCGCCGCCGGGAATTTTCCGGGCGAAGACGGCGCTGAGCAGCATAAAGGGAATCGCCAGCGCGGCCATCCCGCCCAACGCAATTTCGACGATGCCGTAAATGATCAGTCCGGTGCTGCGGTCTTTGTAGGCAGCCGCTGCAGAGGCAGATGCTGCAGCAACCGGTGCTGCAGAAACAATAGCAGCGTCCTGCGCAGCCGGACGTGCGGGGTCTGGTGGCAGTTGAGGTTCCACAGCGTGCCTCCGGGGAAGCCGCATCTTAGCATGCGGACCGGACGAGGGGGATGCGAAGACTTCGGCAGAAGAATCCGGACGACCAGCCCAGAAAAAATCTCATGCACCGCCGTTCGGCGGGATATCCTGCCAGCAGTTGGCTCTATGCCGGTGTCGGCTGTCGACAGTCCAGAACTCCGTGCGCGAGCCAACCCAGCTTCCCATGGGGAGTCGCATATGAAATCTGCCTCTGCGCTGATCGTTTTTGTGCCAGTCGTTTTCGTGATGGCCGCTTTCGCATCGATCGTTTACGCGGCCCCGGCCGCCGCACAGGACCATGCTGCCATCGCGTCCGCCGAAGCCGCCTGCGGGCCCAAGGACGCCATATTCGAGGCCAAACAAGACGCCATGCAGCATCCTGTGGCCCAACCTGACTCCGGAAAGGCTGTGGTCTATATGGTGCAGGAAGTCGGCGCGATTCCCTGCAAGGGCTGCGCTCTTACCAAAGTTGGAATGGACGGCGCCTGGGTGGGGGCCAACCAGGGTAGTTCTTATTTTTTCTTTTCGGCTGAACCCGGCGAGCACCATCTCTGCGTCAACTGGCAATCGCGGCTGGAGGAACGTTCCCGAGCCTTTGCCATGGCCAACTTCGTGGCCGAAGCAGGGAAAGTTTACTACTTCCGGATCCGCATCTTCCCGGGCCACGCCGACTATACGTTCGACTTGGACGCGGTGAACCCCGATCAGGGCAAATTTCTCGTCGCGGCATCGGCGTTCAGCGCGTCGCACCCGAAGAAGTAATCTGCGGGCGAGCCGTAGTGCCTGAGGAACGGCGCCTTCTGCGTTCAAACGGTCTAAAACGGAATGTCTTCGTCCGTAATGGGCCCGGCGCCAGCCGCCGCGTGCTCAGGTTCCGGCGTGCGCTGATCGAAATTGTTGCCGCTAGAGCTCCCCGCCGAAGCCCCTCGCGAGCCGCCGCTGAAGTCTCCGCCCCCGGAGCCTTCGCCGCGTCCGCCGAGCAGCACCAGGTCGTTCACGATGATCTCGGTCATGTATTTCTTCTGGCCGCTGGTCTTGTCGTCCCAGGAATGGGTGCGCAGGCTGCCCTCGATGTAAACCTTGTTGCCCTTCTTCAGATACTCGCCGGCAATCTCCGCGGTGCGCGCCCAGGCGGTGATGTTGTGCCACTCGGTGCGGTCCTGCCAGTTGCCGTCTTTGTCCTTGAAGCGTTCGTTGGTGGCCAGACTAAACTTGGCCACGGGCGTGCCCTGGGGCGTGTATTTCACTTCGGGATCTTTGCCCAGGTTGCCGAGAAGAATGACCTTGTTGACACTTTTTCCTGCCATGGGAGCTCCTTTGCAGGGGTTCACTATAGCAGAATCACCGGTGTGGAATTGGTGTGGGACATCACAAGCGTTGGCGAGAGTATCATTTTGGGCTGCGCGCGGAGCCGAAGCCAACCTAAGAGCCAAGCCAAAGGCCTCTTACGGTATAATCCCTGCTATGCCTGCCGCACCCGGTGCTACCAAGGCCGTTGGGATGGTTCCCGACGAGCAGAAGTCCGAACCCAGGTCCAAAGGGATCGCCACCCCACGAAAGAAGAAACCAAAAGAACTGGCGGTCATCACCGAATGCTGCACCGGATGCGCTGGCTCGCCCGCCTGCGTGGAATATTGTCCTGTGGAAGACTGCATGTTCTGGGTGGACGACGAGGACAACGCCCCGTTTGGCCGCATCGCGATCGATCCCATCCTCTGCATCGGCTGCAAGAAATGCCTTAGCAAAGGCCCGGACGGTTGCTTCCTTGACGGCTGTCCTTGGGACGCCATCGCGATGGTGGACACGGTTGAGGTGGAAAAAGAAGTCGGTCCGATGGCGATTTGAGAGGCAGCTGTTAGCTCCTAGCCATTAGCTCTTGGCTCGTGCTTTTTGGTTTTTGCGGCTGCGCAAACAAGCCTTGTCCGGCACTCAGAGCGGCTTGTGACCAGTCTTCAGTTCGAGCAAGTCCCACTTGTTCCCGTAGAGATCTTCGAACACGGCAACGGTTCCATACGATTCCTCCCGCGGCGCTTCGCGAAACTTCACGCCCTGTGCCGTCATCGCGCGATAATCGCGCCAGAAGTCGTCAGTATGCAGAAACAGAAAAACGCGTCCGCCGGTCTGGTTGCCGATGCGGCTGGCCTGCTCGGGATTTACAGCCTTGGCTAGAAGCAGGTCGGTTCCTTCCGATCCCGGCGGCCGCACTCGCACCCAGCGCTTGCCGTCTCCGAGGTCCGTGTCCTCGACGAGGTGAAAGCCAATCACTTGCGTGTAGAACGCCAAAGCCTCGTCGTAATCGCGAACCACGAGTGCCACGTAACCGAGTTTTTGCGCCATGATCGTGTCTGGGGAACGGCCACTTCAGAGTGCAGATTTTAGATTGCAGATTTAATCGCAACGCTTCCTGCCGTACAATCTGAAATCTACAATCTGAAATCTGAAATCTACAATCTGAAATCTGAAATCACTTCGACCGGGTTTGGATCGCTTTCTCTGTCTCGAGCGCCTGCTGTCGCACATCATTCGAAATGTCCGGCAGATCGCGCTCGTAGGGACGAATGGCAGGAAGATCGTCCAGTTGACCGACCAGATATAGCGCGCGCAGGGCCTCCCAAACCTGTTCTGTTCCGGGGTCGACCACGGCGATCTCTGCCCCGGCAGTCATGTTCGCTCCGGTCGCTGCCACCGATCGAATCCGTCCGGGAATCGGCGAGCGAATCTCAGTCACAGTTTGCGATGCCCCAGAACTGGACGACGCGGGGACAAGCTTGGCGATGAGCCCACCCTGATGGATCGCGGTTCCTGGGCGGTCGGAGTCGGCGATGCGGCCCGCCTGCGGAGCGGTGATCTCTGCCGGTTGCAGCAGAGCTACGATTTGGGGGCGCCCCGTCGCATCCCCGAAACGCACCAAAGAGAGCGCCGCATTCCCACGCACCATGGGGGAAGAATCGTCGAGCATCTTCAGCAGCGTCGTGTGAAAACCCGCGCCAGTCGTGTCCTGCCCCATGACCCAGGCATCCGTGTTGCGAACTTCTTCTACAGGGTCGGTCGCCAGCGCCGCCAGTTCGGGATACCACTGCGCAACCGCAGCGTCGTGGCGGGAGATGCGCTCGCTGATCTGCACCAACGCCTGCTGAATGTGGCGCGGTTTCTTCTCGTCGTGCAGATAGGTGGTCAACTGCTGGTTTGAAAGTTGCCGCCCGAACCAGGTGTTCCACCAAAACAGAAACGGCATCAGCACGATCAGCCAGCCGGTGACGAAGAAGAGAATCTTCTGCGTGCGCGACATGCCGCGTTTGGGCGCCGCCTGAGAAACCTCGACAGGTTCCGCGGGAATTGGATGCAGCGTGTTTGGGCCAGCTGACATAGACAAGCTATTTCACCAGAGAGTCACAGAGGCACCGAGAAATTCTTGGGCATCAGTCTTCCACGTCCGCGTCGAGCACGCGCTCCTGTTCCAGATAGTGTGACATGGCGTATTGCGCTAGAAGCGGCGTCTGGAGCCGGATTTCGGCGCCGATCCATTCGCCCTTAGCATGAGGCGCGTCGGGCGCGTGATTGCAGCGACCGCCGCTGCCGAATTGTGGTCCGAAGTCGGCGCTCTGGATCTGATCGAATTGGCGAATCTCGCGCCAGGCTTCGTCGCCGACCGTGCCGGAGACATCGATCTTAAGTTTCAGGACTGACATCGATATTCCAAGGAAGCAATCCGCGATCGCTTTCAGCTAACTGTGCGGGAACCACTGATACAACATGAAATACACGATCACGCCGGTGACTGAAACATACATCCACAAGGGCCAGGTCCAGCGGGCGATGGCGCGGTGAGGGCCGTAGCGCGCCTTCAATCCACGATTCAGCGTGATAATCGCCAGGGGTACGATCACAATGGCGAGCGTGACGTGCGAGATCAGAATCGTGAAATAAAGCGGCCGCGCCCTTCCCCGGCCCAGGAACCGGACGTTGCCCACTTCGTAGTGAAAAAACAAATAGCAGCCCAGGAACAGAGCAGACGCCACTACCGCCGCAATCATGCAGGCGCGGTGCGCCGCGACGCGTCCGCGGCTGATGAGTACGCGGCCGGTCAGCAGCAGGACCGCGCTGGTTCCGTTCAAAGTTGCATTGAGAGCAGGGAAGTAAGCGTATTGAGCAGGGATCACGCAGCAGGCCTCATGTTATCGAAGATCCGGTGCGGCGATTGGCCATGAAAAAAGCGAGTCCGAACATGACTAGGGAAAACAGTGTCAGCGTCGCCATAGCGGACGACAACGGAAACATAGACACCGCGTCGGGATACAGCAGCGCGCGCAGCGCCTCCACCCCGTAGGTGAGCGGATTTAAGCGCATCAGCACCCGAATCCACAGCGAAGCGCCCGACAGCGGAAACAGCGACCCTGACAACAGCCACAATGGAATCAAAAACAGATTCACAATGCCGTGAAAAGCTTGTGAAGAATCCATGGGCCACGCGATGGCGAAGCCCAGTGCGGTCAACGCAAACGAAACCAGAAACACCACCACCGTCACCAGCAGAACCTGCATCACATTAAGATGCACGCCCGTGAACGGCGCGAAGATCAGAAAAATCATCCCCTGTATGGTGGACAATGTGGTTCCGCCCAGAACTTTTCCCAGCACAATTGCCGAGCGCGGCACCGGCGCCACCAACACCGAGAGCAAGAAGCCTTCCTTGCGATCGTCAATCACCGACATCATGGTGAAGATCGAAGTGAACAGCACCGTCATGATCAGCGCGCCGGGATAAAAATAATCCAGATAGTGCTGCTGGCCCGGTCCACCTCCGGAGCGGAAGGATGTCCCAAAGCCCGATCCGATCACCAGCCAGAACACCAGCGGCGAAGCCAGCACTCCGACCACGCGCGTCTTCTGCCGGTAGAAGCGCACAATCTCGCGCCACCACAGAGTAAACGCCGGCAGCAGCAGTCCCACGGAGGGAGCCGCCATCGGCCGGGTCAACACTGTGCTCTGAGTTGCCATCGTCGTTAACTCGCTTTCGGCGCGGGAGCTGTCGCCTTCGCAGGTGCTGGCGTTGCGGCTTCTTTCTTCTTATGCAGGAACCCCAGCATGCCGGCGTCGCGCATCTCCCAATATGCGTTCAGCAGAAAGCATCCCGAGAGCGCAAGCAGGATCAGGCTCATAAAAAGCCCGTCCACCGTGGCCGAAAATGGCCACAAGGTAATCATGCCGCTCGTTAGTATCCAGACCACGCCCAGGAGCGGAATGATCCCGAGCAGCAGAGAAAGCACTAGCATCATGGCGCGCAATCGACCTCCTGTTATTTGTGGGACTGATCTTTTCTTGTGCGATCCGATCTTGTGCGATCCGCTTGGGATCGATTCTTCACGGACAGATCACTGGAATTCGACTCCGCTTCGCGGGTCTCGCTCCAGAACTTATGTCCGGTGCGGTGAATGAACACATCCTCGAGCGCCGGCTTGCTCACCGATACGCCCAGGACTTCTCCCGGAAACGCCTCGACCACATCGGTAATAAAGCGATGGCCGCTCTCGCGTTCGATGCGCACCTGGTTTTCCAGAACCGTGGTCTCGACCAGAAAGCGTGCCCGAATTCGCTCCGCGAGCGAAGCCGCATCCCGCGCGGCCTCCAGAATAATCACATCGCCGCCGATTTCGCTTTTCAATTCCGTGGGCGTGCCCAGCGCCACCAGATTGCCCTCGTTCAGGATGGCCAGCCGGTCGCAGCGTTCGGCTTCCTCCATCAGGTGGGTGGTTACCAGAACCGAAACATGTTCTTCATCGCGCAGGGTCTGCAGGTATTGCCAGAGGTCACGGCGCGCGCCGGGATCTAGGCCCGTGGTCGGCTCGTCAAGCAGCAACACACCTGGATGATGCAGCAGTCCTTTGGCCAGTTCGATCCGCCGCTGCATGCCACCGGAAAAAGTTTCCACGCGTTCGTTGGCGCGGTCAGCCAGACGCACGCGCTCGAGAATTTCTCCTACGCGCTGCTTCAGTGCCGCGCCGCGCAGGCCATACAGATGTCCCTGATGCCACAGATTTTCGTAAGCCGTAAGTTTGGGATCGATGCTCTGCGCCTGAAACACCACTCCAATCAACCTTCGCACACGCGATGAATCCTTCGCCGAATCCTGGCCCATCACCAGCGCGCGCCCAGCGGTGGGAATCATCAGCGTGGAGAGAATCCGGAACAGCGTGGTCTTGCCACTGCCGTTCGGCCCCAGCAGTCCGAACAGCTCAGCCGGACGCACATCGAACGAGAGGCCGTTCAGCGCCGTCCGGTTCTCGTAGCGATGGATCAGGTTTTGTACTGAAATAACCGGCGCCGCGGAAGTCTGCTCAGCTTCCGAGCCAGCATCCGCGAAAGCAGCGATCTTAGAAGCCACGGCGATCCCTGAGCATGCAACCAATGGACATACAACCAGTTTACGACATCCCAGCCAACATCTTGAGGAAACAAGCGGCAAACCGCGCGGTCGTACTTTCATCGTTCACGCGGATTGTGCGCGCTGTGATCATGCAGGTCGCAATCAAGCGGCCGATGGACCACGCTCCGCTTGCCCCACGCGTTCTTCAAATGCGACCGGAACGTGCCGCCACACCTGAATGGCTAAAATTACCGTTGTCGCCAGCAACAGCGCTCCCACCGCAACATGCGCTACCGTGGAAATCACCATCGGCAGTTCGGGCTGCACAGCATTCTTGCCCCAGGCGACGCGAGTGAGGAAGGCGGTGAATCCAAGACCCAGCTGCGCAATCACCAGCGACAGCATCACAATCGCAGGCCTTCGCACGGCTTCAATCTGCGAATAGACCGAGAGCGCGCGCACGGCGGTCCACCCCAGCACAAAGGAGACGAGCACCGCGTTCGCCACGTGCGGCCACCAACTCAACCCATGGTGGCGAAACATCGCTCCCAGGATCAACTGGACATACAGAAGAAAAATCGAAAGCAGCGTCAGCGTGAACAGGCTGGGCCGCCGTGTGTCGAACTCCACGCGCGGCTGCTCTTCCACCCACTTGCGTCCGGTGAAAACCGCCATGGCGACGGCAATGCAAAAAAACGTTTGCGCCAGCGCCGCATGCGCCGACGAGATCGCCGGCGGCAAATAAAAAAGCACCGTGAGGCCGCCCAAAATTCCCTGAGCAATCACCGTCCCCAGCGCAGCGAACCCCAAAACCCGTAACCAGCGCCGCTTTTCCACTTTCCAGGTCCACACCGCCAGGATGATCGTCAACAGTCCCGCCCCCTGGGCAATCATGCGGTGCGTGTGCTCAAACCGGACGCCACCAACCAGCTTCGGAATCTTGTACCAGGATCCGAACGAGGTCGGCCAATCGGGCACGGAGAGACCAGCATCGTTGCTGGTGACCAGCGCGCCGGCAATGATGAGAAGAAAAGTCCAGCAGGCCAACACGACCGCAAGCCTGTGATGCCCGCGGTTGTACCGTATTTCGATCGCTCTCAGGGCAGCGCTCCCAGGGGTCAGGAAGGTTCGGAGACCATAGGCACGTCCCCGAATCAAACGGAAGCAGGCCGCCAGGCTCAGGCAGCCTGCTCCGCAACACACGACTCATTTTATCAACGCGACGGTTCCGATCAGCCGGCGACTCTTACTCGGCGGCTGGTTTGAAGCGTTGGTCGACGGTCTTGCTTTCCTTAGCCGCGACCGTCACTTTCTGGTCCTGCTCGCCCAGTTTTTCCTGCACGAAGGCGATGGTGTAGTCGCCCGGGGGCAGTCCCTTGATTTCATATTTTCCGCTCTTGTCGGTTACAGCATAGAACGGGCTCTTGACCACATTGACGTACATCTTCATCCAGGGATGCTGGTTGCACTTTACCGGCAGCATGATTTCTTCGCGGGCAAAATTCTTCTCGATCGCCGGCGACGACGGGGGCTGCGATTCGTTCCACTCGCGATTGTCTTTCGGCGTCGGGTGGATGTTGTGCGTGGTCTGGTCATCGTTCTTGATCTGCACCGTCTGACCGGCCATCACGCCGAGCACGTGAGGGTGATACTTGCAGCCCTGCTGGTCGAGCACCACGGGTTCCTTGGGAACGTCGAAGGTGCGGGTGCCCAAGCCGTCTTTCACGTAGACGAACACGTTCGCCAGGTCGCCGCCTTCGACAACGATATTTTCCGCCTCGTTCATCCCCTTGCATGCGGGATCCTGGCTCATGTCAATTTTCGACGCTTTGGGTACAGCGCCGTCGAACTTCACCGTGCCGCTGATCGTAGCCACGGTTGCCGGATCGATCGGAGTCGCCGCCGGCGCCGTCGCGGGTTGTTCCGCTGTCGGACTGGCCGGTTGCTCCTCTTTTTTGTTACATGCCCCCAGCACCAGCAAGCCGCACAGAGCCAGCGTGCCGATGCTAATAATCTTCCAACCTGTTTCTTTATTCATAATGTCGCCTTTCCTGGATATGGAGATTCACGTCATAAAAAAACTTTGTCATTCCGAACGCCGCGAAGCGGAGGAACCTGCTTTCGCTTGCACCAACCATACCGCCAACAATTAAACCGACTATTCTAACGCGATCCACCGCTTGCCGCTTGCCCCGTGCCCGCAGTTGCCTGTTTACGATCACTCTTCGGCTGCACGGCAGCCCGTGCGTGCGGCATCGCGGACGCCACTCGCCGCTGCTCTTCGGGGGTAAGTTGGAAAATGTAATCTGTCAGCAGCTTCCGATGATCTCCGGCATATCCCTGGAACGAAGGCGGAGTCGGTCCGGCGAACACCCACTGACTGTTCTGCTGCCGGAATAATCCCGAGGGCATCGACGTCCCCGGACTCACCGCCTGAGGGTCGGTAATCCAACGCTCCACCCAGTCCGGCTTCAGCCTCTCCTTGGCCAACAGGAAGTTGGGCGCGGTCGCGATTTTGTCATGTGTGGGATCGCCCGTGGCATGGCATTTCAGGCACGGTGCAGCTGCACTCGAAAACAGGCTGCGCGCCATATCGGTTTCCTTGGCTGTCAGAGTCGGCACTTCCTCCGGGATGTAGGGAATCGGTTGCTGAGACAGCGCCTGGAAGAAACGAACCAGTTTGCGCAGTTCGTTATCCGAGAAAGAGAACGTCGGCATGCGCACTTTCAAATACGGCCGCACACCGTTGCGATTCGTGTCAGTCATACTCAACGCTGGATTCGACAGGAATTTTCGCAGCCACTCGGGATCCACACGCGCGCCTTCGGTCAGCAGTTTCGGCGGCAATTGCTCCTGCAAATCCTGATACTGCTTCATTCCCATCAGAATGGTTCTCTGACCGGGAATGAACTGGTGGCAGCCCATGCAGTTGTACTTCTTGACGATCCACCAGCCTTCCTGAATGTCGTGCCGCGTATCCCCCGGCTTGTGCTGATAGCTCGCGGGCAGGGAAGTCTCTGCGCTTCCCAAGAGGAAAGTTGTGAGATCGAGCACCTGCTCCTTGGTGAGGTGCAGGTTGGGCATGCGCGCCGCTTCCAATTCGCTCTTGACCTTGCCCTTGTCGTAAACGTTGGGCTCGGCCAGTTTGTGTTCGAAGAATCCTTTCTGGTTGTACCAGGGCGCGGTGGCTGGGCCGTCTGGCAGACGCGCCAGATCATCTTTATCGGTAATCGGTTCGGCATCCTTGCCGCCGCGCTGAGCGGCCGTCGTAAACAGCGCGAAGTCGAGGCGCTCAATCGGCTTGCTGCCCTCGTAGGTGAGTTCCGTGCCGATGCGGCCCTCATCTTCAAAGCCTGCAATCTCGTGGCAGCCGGAGCAGCCAAAATTCCGCACCCATTTTCTACCTTCTTCTTTCAACGCGGGATCATCCATGTACGAGGCATCCGCGTACGACGACGGCTCCTGCTTTTTCTCCGTCATCAGGTAGGATGCGATGTCTTCCGCATCTTCGGGAGACAGCCGCAGACTCGGCATCACCGTCATGTTTTGTACTTGCAGTTCGTGGCCGTCGTTGGGGCACTGGCTGTGGTCGAGATCGAACTGGTAGGGAAGTCCCTTCTTGGCGTAATCCTCGGGGCCGATGTCCTTCTTCTCATAGGGACAATACGGCCGCGTGCGCTGCCGGGCGTTATGAATCCAGCGCACCAGGTAGTCATAGTTCGCCTTCTCGCCTACTCGCGACAGATTGGCGGCGAAAACGCCGCCTTGCATCTGGTCGCCTTCGCCAATCGAGTGGCAGGCCAGGCAGCCTCTCTCTTCGAATAATTCTTTTCCATGCGCCGCGTTGCCGGGCTTGTGTTTGGGCAGGGGATCGGTGAATCCAGATTGCCAGATGAACGCCGAGATCGCCTGGATCTGATGATCGGTCAGGCGGAAGTTTGGCATCTTCGTGGTGGGACGGAAATCCGACGGCTTCTTCAGCCATGCCGGAATCCAGTTCTTGTTCAGCTTCAGCCGCACGTCTTTCAGGTTCGGCCCCACCTTTTTCTGATCCTGCATGAGGCTGTGGGACTGGTAGTCGAGCTGCTGCAAACGCCCGTCCAGCTTGCTGTTTGCCACCTTCAGCGCGATTGCTTTTTCATTGAGCGCGTTCGCTTCTTCGTTGGTCGCGGCCGCGTCGGCCCGCTTCATCAGGTCGGCGGTTTCCTTGATGTTGTCCTTCTTCTGAGTGTCGATCTGCTTGATCTGCTGGCTGACCGAATTCAAATCTTCCGGCTCTTTGTCGTAACCCTCGTAGCGGTGGCAGCCCATGCAGCCGCGTTGCCGGAATAAATCCTTGCCATCGTTGATGGTGCTCCACTGCACATCGCCGCTGACAAGAACCATGTCGGCTGCATGGCAATTCTGGCAACCGGCCTGCGAGTTCTCTTTGGGAAACAGCGGCCACAGCCAATGCTCGTAGTTTCCGTGCGCCTTTTCGACGCTGGTGGTGGCGCGGCCGTTGCCCTGGTGGCAGGGCGAGCAGCCGAACTTTTCTGGATCGTGAATCTGCAATAACTCGGGTTGGGGATGGCTGACGAATGTGTCGGCATACTCATCTGGCGTCTTCTCACCTTTTGCCGCCATCGAAGCCGGCGTGATTTTCAACGGCTCACGGGCGTTCATGTGGCAGGACTCGCAGCGGTCCACTATGTTGGCCTCGGCTACGTTGATCTGTACGATCGCGGGATCCCAATCCGTCACTCTTCTCTTCAGGCCGTCAATCTGCGCCGGCGTCAGGTCCACCATGTGGCCGGAGATGTATTCATCCATCTTCGCCTTGGCCGCGGTTACAGGCTTCAGCACATCGCCCAGCTCCAGGCTCAGCCTGGTGCGCTCGTCGCGGATTCCGTTGTAGGTCTCCTCCAGTTGCGGGAAGGTGAACTGCTTCTTGCTGCCGTCGGGGAACTTAACGGTCGCCTGTTCGTCCTTGTACGCGTCAATGTCCTTCTTCTTGCTTGCCTTCGCCGCGGTACTGGTGCTGGTCTCCCATTCGTAGGTGAGCGCATTCACGTAGGCGCGTCGGTCGGTGAAGACGCTTTGCACTGCCAGCAACCGGGCGCTGGCATCGTCGAGCTTCCTGCGCGCTTCTTGCGCCTTCGCCTTGGAATCCTCATACGCCTTGTCGTAAGCCTGTTTGAGCGCGGCGTAGTCTGGATTCTGCTCAACATCTTTTTCTGACGTTGCCGATTTTGACCGCGCGGTGTTCAGGAATGCGCTGTAGCGGGTCTTCCACTGCTCCTGAAAGGCCTTCCATGGACGCTGCCCCCAAGCCTCATCCCACAGCGCCCAGAACAGGGTCGCGACCAGAATCACCATCGCAACCACATAATATGCGGCGTAAGACTTGCTGGTAATCGGATCCTGCTCGGGGATAGGCTTGTCGTTCACGGATTCTTCCCTCTAGAGACTCAAAAACGATTTCAGATTTGCGATTTCAGATTTCCGATCGAAGAGGAATCAGCAGATCGAGCCGCCAAAATCTGCAATCTGAAATCTGACTACTGCCACATCCGTTACACATTGAACCACGGCGTAATCCATACATACTTGATATGCCACAACAGCCGCAGCCCCATCTTCAGGGGCAGCGCCACCATGGTCAGCAACAGAAATTGCATCAGTGCAAACTGTAACAAGCTCATGCGCTGAAAGTCTTTCTTCATGCGCCGTCGGAACAGCGAATACACCAGGCCGCCGCCCGCCAGATAATATCCGCCGACCACGATCGCCCCGAAGATCGCTTTGCCAAAATTCGACGTTATGCCGAATATATCCGGCAGGTCGCGGTTCACTTCATAGATCAACCGGTTGTGATCCCACGTCTGCCCCGGCCAAAACCATTGCCAACCTGGCCCGCGGATGAACGTCCCGATGATGATCATCGCGACCCACAGGATGACGAAGCCGAACAGAAATGTCCCGATGGAAAATTTACGCTGCTTCCAGGTGTAATAACCACTGCCCAGCGGATTGGTGTCGATGTAAGGAATCACCATCAAGCCAATGATGATCATGGTCGGCATCACCACCCCGGCGATCCAGGGGTCGAAGTAGACGAGCATCTCCTGCAGACCGAGGAAATACCACGGCGCCTTTGCGGGATTCATCGTGAGGTTGGGATTTGCGGGTTCTTCCAGCGGAGCGTTCAAAGTGATCGACCACACCATCAGAATGATGGTGACGATAATGGCGGCGAGAAATTCGATGCGCAGCAGGAACGGCCAGACGTGAACTTCCTTCTGCCAGCCGGGTTTGAAAGGCCAGGTTTTGCGATGATGTGTCTTGGCCAGTGCGGCATCGCCTTCGAGTTGCTCGATCAACTGATCGTTGGCATGAGCCTGCTTCCACGCCAGGTAAATGTAAAAGCAGAGGAGCGGGATCAAGCCCACGATGGGCACGTTGTCCGGAGCGGAACAGATTTCCCAAAGTTGTCGCCAGTCCATAGTTTCTCCACCACCCATGTGGGGACAGCCGCCCTCGGCTGTCCAGTCGAGCGAAGCTCGACACTTTCTATCCGGCTGCGGCCAAAACCGCCGAGCTAACGCTCGGCGGACGGGCAAGAGTGCCCGTCCCCACACAAAAATCCCTCACACAAGAAATCCGCTTACTCTCCTGCCGCCTTCGGGCCGCGACGCGGCTTATCGGCTTCGGCTTCCAGCATCACCTGTGCCGGGCCTGAAATGCCGCCGTCTTTGCGCACCCGCCAGAAGTGAACGATCATCAGCACCGATGCCACAATCGGAATTCCGATGCAATGCCAGATGTAGGATCGCAGCAGCGCGTTCGCGTCTACAATCGATCCGCCCAGCAAGCCGAAGCGAACATCGTTGTACGGCGTCATGCCCATCATCGAGCCAAACGGACCTTCATGCCCCAGCAGCGGCGTGGCGCGCGCCATATTCGTGCCGACCGTGACAGCCCAGAATCCAAGCTGATCGTCGGGCAACAGATATCCGGTGAACGAAAGCAGCAGCGTAAACACCAGCAGCAGCACACCGATGTTCCAGTTGAACTCTCTCGGCTTCTTGTACGAGCCTGTCAGGAACACGCGGAACATGTGCAGCCACACGCCGATGACCATCAGGTGGGCGGCCCAGCGATGCATGTTGCGCAGGATCTTGCCGAACGGAACATCGTGTTCGAGATAGAGCACGTCGCGAAACGCCTGCACCTTGCTCGGATGGTAATAGAACATCAGCAGCACGCCGGTGTAGGTGAGGATGATGAACAAATAAAACGTGATCCCGCCCATGCCCCAGGTGTAGCTGTAGCGCACCGCGTCGCGATTAATCTTAGCCGGATGCAGATGCAGGAACACGTTGGAAAGCACGCCCAGCGCCCGGTTGCGCGGCGTGTCATCGTGCTTGTGGCGGAAGATCGAAGTGTAGACCTGCGTCTTGGTCGGATCTTTCAGGCCTTCGATCTGTTCCTTCGCTTTCGAAGGGATGTCTGTCTTGAGGGCTTGAATATCATCCTTGACGCCGGTCGTGACCCGCTCGACCAGGCCTACTTTGCCGTTCTTGCCGTTCGGATTATTTTCGTCAGCCATAATGAGCACCGAATTCAGAAATTGACTCAATGAATCAATGAGTCATTGAATCAATCGCTACACTCCCGTCAAAAATGCTCCTGGATCATTGAACTTGCTGGGCTGTCCCTTCGGCCACTGATACAACCGCGAAGTGTCCACGATCACCTGCCCGTCGGGAGCCAACTCCACGTGCGCACGATCCATGGGACGCGGCGCGGGACCTTCGAAATTAATCCCTTCGCTGTCGTAACCGCTGCCGTGGCACGGACACTTGAATTTATTCTCGCTGGGCTTCCAGTCGGGTGTGCAGCCCAGATGCGTGCAGCGCGCGTAGATCACAAACAAACGGTCGGGAGTGCGGTCGACCCAGATGCGGAACTTCTGCTGGAACTTGGTATCCACGCCCAGCGCGAACTCCGAGGGATAACCAATCTTGAAAACGGTGTTGGGCTCAAAAAGAGTGCGCGGCAGAAAAAAGCGGAAAAACGCGATGAACCACGCGGTCAGAAAGCCCGTCACCAACGTCCAGACGAAGCGGCGCCGGCGCCGGTCGATCTCCGTGAACGGAGCCGTGCCGGCCACGCCCGCGGCAGCGGCTGCTTTCGAAGTCCCCACCGCCGGCGTACCCACATACTTGGTGGCGTCCACCGCGCTCTTGGCAGCGGGCTTCGCGGCCTCTGGATTCGGATTGACCTTCCCGGTCTCCGGTTCCGCCATGAGTCTCCTCCTGTGCTTTGATACCCTGAACGTTAATCTAAACCAGCGGCCGCCAAGTAAGCCGGCGCAGCCGCAACCCTCCCGGATTCCGCGTTAAACGCCGGAACAAACTGGCGAACCGTTTCGCCCAAGGCCTCCACCACGACCTGGCCAAGGGCCGAAATAAATTTCGGCGAATCGTTGAGACCGGCGCTCATCTCAAACTGGGTGAAGCCCACGCGCCGGGCCTGCGCCCGAGCCTCATGGTCAATCTCTCCCAGCGTTTCCACGTGGTCGGAAACAAACGCTACCGGTACCACGCACACCTCGCGTACCCGCTCCGCGCTCAAGGTCTGTAAAGTTTGATGCAGGGAAGGCTGCAACCACTTGCTTGCGCCAACTTTGCTCTGGTAGCAGAGCCGATGACGGTTGCTCCACTGGCCGCGCTCCATCAGCAAGCGCACGGTTTCTTCAATCTGCCTTTGATAAGGATCACCCTTCTGAATCACGGACATAGGAACGCTATGGGCACTAAAAACCAGCTCCGGCCGCTGGGGCACGGGGAAGCGGTGCAACGCTTCGTCGATCTTTTCCGCGACCGCGTCCAGATACATCGTATTACGATAGAAACCCTCGATGCAATGAACCGGCACGCCGCCGCGGGACAGCCGCCGCCACTCGTTCAAACTCGATCCTGTGGTGGTGGAGGAATACTGGGGATAGAGCGGCAGCAGGACAATTTCATCACACTCGGCCTCTCGCAACTGGGCGATGGCCTCGCTGGTGAAGGGATGCCAGTACCGCATGGCCACAAAACAGCGGGCCTCCAGGCCCATAGAATTCAGTTTGAGCTCGAGGGCCTGGGCCTGCAGTTCGGTGTTGCGGCGGATGGGCGAGCACCCGCCAATGGTCGCGTAATGATGTTGCACCTTGCGGGCACGAGTGGTGGAAATCAGCTTGGCCAGCGCCTTGCGCCCGATCCGAGCGAAGGGAAAGTCAATAATGTCCGGATCGCAAAAGAGATTGTAAAGAAAAGGCTCAATCGCTTCCAGGCTGTCGGGCCCGCCCAGCTGGAATAGAACTATCCCTACACGCCGTGATGTGCGCGACATTTCCCCTGAATCCCCAGAACCGGCGAATGTACTCCCATCTCCGGCGTGAAGTCAATGCCGGAGGATGGAATAGTTACGAAAATCTATCTCGACGAACTCGGCGACGCTGAATCAGAGGCGGAATCGGTTTTTTCCATCTCTTCAATGATGGCGTCGGCGAACTCCGAGGTTCCCGCCTGACCTCCGACGTCGCGTGTGAGTTTCTCGCGGTGGCGGTAGACGCGTTCGATCGCGTTGCGGATTCTAGTCGATGCCTGGTGCTCCCCGAGATGCCGCACCATCAAGAGCGCCGAACGCAGCAGAGCTGTCGGGTTGGCGATGTTCTTGCCTGCAATATCGGGCGCCGAACCGTGCACCGCCTCAAACAGAGCGCAGTCGACGCCCAGGTTTGCGCTGGGAACAAAACCCAACCCGCCGACGAACCCTGCGCACAAGTCGGAAAGAATGTCGCCGTAGAGGTTCTCCATCACCAGCATGTCGTACTGGTAAGGATTCATCACCAGCTGCATGCAGGCGTTGTCGACGATGTGTTCGCCGTAGGTAATCTCGGGGTACTCCTTGGCCACGGCGCGGCAGCAGCGCAGAAAAAGGCCGTCCGAAAGCTTCATGATGTTGGCTTTGTGCACGGCGTGGATTTTCTTGCGCTGGTTCTTGCGCGCGTATTCAAAAGCGAAGCGGGCAATGCGGGTGGAAGCTTTTTCGGTGATGATCTTCAGGCTTTCGATCACTCCCGGAACCACTTCATGCTCCAGTCCGGAATACAGGCTCTCGGTGTTTTCCCGCACGATGATCAGGTCCACGTCCGGATAACGCGTGGGGATGTGGGGCACGTTACGAATGGGCCGGAAGTTGGCGTAGAGATCGAACCTCTTGCGCAGCGCCACGTTGATACTGGAGAAACCGCCGCCGATGGGCGTTGTGACTGGGCCCTTGAGCGCCACGCGCGTCCGCTCGATCGACTCGATGACTTCCTGAGGAATGTATTCGCCGGATTTCTCGTAAGCCTCAGCCCCCACGGCAAACGTTTCCCACTCAAACTTAACCCCGCTCGCCTCCAGAATGCGCACAGTGGCTTTGGCAACTTCCGGGCCGATGCCATCGCCGGGGATCAAAGTAACTTTATGACTCATACCGGTGGGTCCCTACTTTGGCGGTTCACCCTGACTTTTGTCGAGGCGCCGCGCCTAAACCTTGCCGGCGGCCTTCTTCCCGGCCTCTGCCACATCTTTAGTTTTCACCAGGTCCTTCAATTCGTTCATGAATTCCTTCACATCTTTAAAATCCAGATAAACCGAAGCGAAGCGCACATAAGCCACTTTGTCGTAGCGGCGGAGGCGGTTCATGATCAACTCGCCCAATTCACTCGTCTTGCGTTCGCGCTCAGCCGACTCGATCACGAACGATTCGGCTTCGTTGACGATCTGTTCCAGCTTGCTGATGGGGACGGGCCGCTTCTCGCAGGCGCGCAACAGGCCGTTGAGCACCTTCTGGCGATCGAATTTTTCGCGGCGGCCGTCTTTCTTGACCACCATGTAAGGAATTTCGTCGATACGCTCGTAGGTCGTGAAGCGCTTGCCGCACTTCAGGCACTCGCGACGCCGCCGGATCGACTCGGCCTCTTTGCTTTCGCGCGAGTCCACGACCTTGTCATTCGCAAATCCACAAAAAGGACATTTCATGGCGCTGGGGTTGGTACCACGAATTGTAGCAGTTGGGGTGGGAACGAATCTGCAGCCCCGATGGGAGGCGTTGTCGAGGCGAACACTTCGTGGAGAATGAGAGTGCCGCATCCGAAATGCAAAACGGGCGCGCGCACCCCCTGCGGTACGAACACCCGTTTTCCCTCATTCCCCCGAAGGAGACGTGAAGACCGAGATCCGATTTCACCGCACCAAGAGTAGCGGTTTGATCCGATCTGTGAGGTAGGATGCCCGACTGCCCTCCCTGGAATGTCACAGCCTTGTCTGCGATTTGTAAAATTGTGGCGGAGGGCAGGTTCGATCTGTGGTCGGTGCGGGGGTTGTTTCCACCGCGAAATTCACGCCGAACCTAGACTACAAAATACTTCGCCCCTGGATGATGCACCACGATCGCCGACGTGCTCTGCTCCGGCTCCAGCAGGAATCCCGACGTCAGGCGCACGCCGACATTCTCGACGGGCTTGAGCAGGGCAAACAACTTCGTTTGGTCCTCCAGGTTCGGGCACGCTGGGTAGCCGAACGAATAACGCGAGCCGCGATATTTCTGGTGGAACAGGTCGCGAATGTGTGGTGAATCCTCGCCGGCGATTCCCAATTCTTCGCGCATCTTCTTGTGATGGAATTCGGCCAGCGCCTCCGCGGTTTCTACGCTCAGGCCATGCAAGTACAAGTATTTCGTATACTCTCCGCCTTCGAACAAGCGCTGCGTTTCGACGGACGCTTTGGGTCCGATCGTAACCAGCGAAAGACCGAGCACATCCATTTTGCCTGACGACTTGGCCATGAAGAAATCGGAGATGCAAAGGCGGCGGCCTTCCCGCTGGCGTGGAAACGTAAAGCGCAACAGCTCGGCCGGGCTTGCGCCCGGCTCGCGGGCAAGAGTGCCCGCGCCACACGTGCTCGGGTCATATACGACTACATCATTGCCATCGCCTTGCGCGGGGAAAAATCCGTACACTACTGCCGGTTCGAACAATCCCGATTCTGCGATTTCATCTTGCAGCGTCTTCTTGATGGGGCGGAACTTTTCTTCTACCAGCCGCACATAATCTTCCTGCGACGCGGTTTTCAGCTGCCACTGGTTTTTAAACAGCGCGGTGTCGTTGATGTATTGGAATATTTCGCGCAGATCGTAATTCTTGCGCACCTGCACGCCCCAGAATGGAGGCGCAGGAATATTCGGGGCATCGACCACCACCGCGCTTCGTTCTGCGAACACCGGCCCGGTTTCTTCGTCGACCGCCGCGGCTTTGGCGTATTCCTTCACCGTCCGGCCTTCCGTTAAGCGTGCCAGACGGGCACCGTTCTCGGTGATGAGGTCTTCCATGATGTGCAGTCCGGCGAAAGCGTCATCGGCGTAAAACACAGCGTTCGCGTACTCGCGGCGCAGATCGTCCTCAACATATTTTCGGGTCAGGGCCGCGCCGCCGCAGATTACTGGGAACTCCAGCTTCTGCCGCTGCAAGTCCTGAATCACATACTTCATCTCCAGCGTCGACTTCACCAGCAGGCCGCTTAAGCCAATGGCATCCGCCTTGTGGTCCTGCGCAGCTTTGATAATCGTGTCGCCCGGCTGCTTGATGCCGAGATTGACCACCTTGAATCCGTTGTTCGACAAAATAATGTCCACCAGATTCTTGCCAATATCGTGCACGTCACCTTTCACGGTGGCGAGCACAATGGTGCCCTTCTGCGAGCCGGCCTTCTTCTCCATCTTGGGCTCGAGATAAGCCACGGCCGCCTTCATCACGCCCGCAGAATCGAGGACGGATGGCAGCTGCATCTTGCGCGCACCGAACAGATCACCGACTGTCTTCATTCCATCGAGCAGAACCGTGTTGATCAGTTCCAAGGGTGTGTAGTTCGCCAGCGCTTCTTCCAGCAACACCTCCAGCGGTTTCTTGTTCGCGCCTTCGCCTACCGATTTTTCGCCGTTGATGATGGCGAACTTCAGCTTGTCTTCCACCGAAAGGGTGTCGACGTGCGCAGTGGTCGAAGCCGCCGGCTTGCCTTTCATCCCGGCAAAGTGCGCCATGTAAATCTGTAGCGGATCGCGGCCGTCCCCTTGCTGGTAAATCAACTTCCGCGCCAGATCCACTTCTTCCTGCGGAATCTTGTAGAGCGGATAAATCTTGGTGTAGTTAACGATGGCCATGTCGAGCCCGTGGTCGACCGCCTCGTGCATGAAAACGGAATTCAGCACCCGCCGGGGATATGCATCCAGGCCGAAAGAAATATTGCTGACGCCCAGAATCGTTTTGACACCGGGCAATTCTTTCTTGATGCGCTCGACCGCTTTGAGCGTTTCGATCCCGGCCGAGCGGTATTCTTCCTGCCCCGTCGAAATGGGCAAGGTGAGCGCATCAAAAATCAAATCGGTCGGGTCGAGGCCATACTTCTTGGTCGCCAGATCAAAGATGCGGTGCGCGATGGCTGCTTTTTTCTCGGCAGTCAGCGCCATTCCGTCCTCGTCGATGGTCAGCGCGATCACCGCGGCTCCGTAGCGCTTGGCCATGGGCAAGACTTTCGATGTGCGCTTCTCGCCGTCTTCGAGATTGATCGAATTGATAATCGCTCGGCCCGGAATGCGCTTCAGCGCTTCTTCCACCACGTCGGCCTCAGTCGAATCCACCAGAATCGGCGCGGGCACGCGCGTCGCGATTCTTTCCAGAATCGTGCTGATGTAGCCCTTCTCGTCCTCGCCAACGATGGCGCAGCACAGGTCGAGCATGTGCGAGCCGTCGTTCACTAACTTCTTAGCCAGCGCCAGAATGTCGTCGTACTTCTTGCCCTGTACCAGCTTGCGGAAATGCTCGACCCGCGTCGTCGTGTTCATTTCTTCGGCGACGATGAGAGGCTTGGGCTCTAGATCAAGCGGAACGGTGGTGTAGGCGCTGGACGCTGCGCCCACGCGCTTCACGTCGCGCTTAGCCGGTTCGACGCCGGATACCGCATCCACCACCGCTTTGAGATGCTCCGGAGTCGTCCCGCAACATCCGCCGACGACGCGAACGCCGTAGTCCTGCACGAAATGCTTGTGGTAGTCGGCGAGATCCTGCGGCGAAAGCTTGTACACCGCGTGTCCGCCCTCGTTCTGCGGCAATCCGGCGTTGGGCAGTACCGACACTTCTTTGGTCGAATTCAACGCCAGGTAACGGACCGCGTCGTTCATCTCCTTCGGCCCGGTCGCGCAGTTCAATCCAATGATGTCCACATCAAACGGCTCAAGGGCGGTCAGAGCAGCGCCAATTTCCGTGCCCAGCAGCATGGTCCCGGATTCCTGCAGCGTGACCTGCACCGTTACAGGCAAGCGCTTGCCGGCTTTCTTCATCGCTTCCAGCACGCCGATGGTGGCCAGTTTGGCTTGCAGCAAATCCTGTGCTGTCTCGATGAGCAGCACGTCAACGCCGCCCTCGATCAACGCCGCGGCCTGCTCCTCGTAAGAAGCGACCATCGCATCCGAGCCAATGTGTCCCAGCGACGGCAGCTTTGTGGTTGGCCCCATCGATCCGGCCACGAACCGCGGCTTGTCCTTCGTGGAAAACTGCAGCGCAACTTCCTTCGCCAGCTGCGCCGCTTTCACGTTGATCTCGCGGACCTTGTCCCGAAGATCGAACTCGCCCAGAACAATTCCGCTGCCGCCGAAAGTATTGGTCTCGACGATGTCGCAGCCCACGCGGAAAAAATCAGCATGAATATCGCGAATGATGTCGGGCCGGCTCAACACCAGAACCTCGCTGCAGTTTTCTTTGCCCCAATAATCGTCCAGAGTGGGATTCCGCTTCTGGATGTTGGTTCCCATGGCGCCGTCGTAGACCACGACGCGTTCCTTCACGATTTGTAGAAAGTCTGCCATCGAAACCCAGCTCTTAGCTCTTAGCCTTTAGCTCTTAGTTTTTCTTGTTTTATCCGTGGTGATCCGTGTAAATCCGTGGCCATGAAGTTTCTTCGTGGGCGATCTGCAATGCACAAACGCCGGCCCGCTGGACCGGCGTGTCGCTTGGGTTCAAAAATTGAAGCTCTCTCGAAGGCTAACTCCCTGCGACGAACTGCGCCGGAGCCCCAGCGTCCACGTCGGATTGATTGAACACCACGTTGGCTCCCATGTGTGCTGGCCGGGGGGCCAGCATTTGCTCCTTGCGGTAAACCAGGTTGCTGGCGTTGAAACTGGCCAGCTCAAATCCGTGTCCGTGGGTGATGGCGTCGGTAGGGCAAGCCTCCACGCAGTAACCGCAAAAAATGCAGCGGTTGTAATCGATGTTGTAAACCTTGGCGTAGCGCTCCGCACCACTGACGCGAACTTCGGCGGTATTCTCCGCGGCCTCGATATAGATGCAATTGGACGGGCAGGCGGCAGCGCACAAAAAACAGGCTACGCACTTTTCCAATCCACTCTCGTCGCGCTGCAGCACGTGGGCTCCGCGAAAGCGAGCCTCAAACCGCGCGCCCTTCAGCGGACCTTTGCCGTCGGGATAGTTCTCCACCGTCGTCGGCTGAAACATCTCCATGAAGGTGATGCTCATGCCCTTGGCGATCGCGGCAATGTTCTTCAGCACCGGCATACCCTACTAGTATACCGGATGAGCCCCGGCCTAAGCTTGCCCAGGCGGTTTCGGAGACGGAGCAGGACCAGGCGCTGGACCGGGGTTGCCGCCCGAACCGACCAACTGCAGGAATTGCGGGTCTGCCGCGAAGCATTCGAAGCTCTCGCCCTTTGCGGTCCATTTCGCGCGCACCACCGAGGCGTAATCAGGTTCTTTCAGCAGCGCCTGGCGCAGAAAGTCCAGAGCCTTGGCTTGATTGTCGTCGGAATTCTCCAAGCCGGGTTCGGCACCCGGGCCTTCGCAGTAGGCCTGGGCATAAGCACAGGCAATGTTGAACAAGGAGTCGGTGTCATCGCCCACCAGAGTCCGGTACTCATTGGAGTAGCGAATGGCGTCCGCAGCCCGGTGAGGGACAAATAGCAGGTAATACCCCAGCCATTGCCGCACCACGAGCGGGGCATCGGGCTGGTGCACCATGCGCTCGAGAATGCTGACCGCTCCCTGGTGGTCGCCCGCAACGGCGAGCATGTCGGCGTATTTCGTGGTCATGTCCACCTGGTGGGGATTAAGCAGGAGCGCGCGCTGGATCCATTCGGCCGCCAGCCGTGCCTGCGCAACTTTCTTATCGTCGTCCGCGAAGTAACTGCGGTAGTACTGGATGTAGGCGACCTTGGAGACGATATCCCAGTCGAGGTTGGTGCCATCGGCAACCGCCGAGTTGACCTGGTCGAGAAAGGCCTTCACGTCATCGGAATCGAGGCGCCCCTTCAGTTCCTGGGCGGCTTCTTTGTATTCCGGGTTGGTGATGTCAGAAACATCGTCGCCGCCGGTCAGGATGCTGGCCGGCAGCTTGATCATGGAGACTTTGACCACCTGGTCGATCTGCACCGTGCCTTCAATGATGCCGCGCACGCGCCGTGTTTCGGCCAGGACTGGGTTGAGATAGAGCTCGCGCAGGAAATACATGAAACAGAAACCGAGCGCGGCGTAGGCCACGGCGCCGCCGAAAGCGATGGCAAATTCGTTGGGGCCTGGGCCGGCGGCGAAGGTAACGATCGTGTCTTTGATCGCGCCCGCCTTGGCGATGGTCAAGGTGGTGATGCCGCCAATGACCCAATCGCGCACCTTGCCGATAGTGTCAGCTTCCTCGCCGTGGCTGCTGAACAGGAAGCCGATGAGCCCGCCAAGCATGAACGAGGCCAGGCTCAAGCCCGCAGCCAGAACAAACCGCCGCAGATTGCCCGTGCTCTCAAAGCCCCACCAGGCCAGTGAGACAACGCCCAATGCGATCCAGAGCAGAATGAAGGTGCTTCTCTTGGCGCTGGTATTGCCGCTGCTGGCGTGAGTTGTGCTGGTGTTATCCGTGGTCATTGCACACCTCTCCATTTCGGGGATCGAATCTTTCGGGTCGAGGCGGGGGGAAGGCCACTATAGTAGCGCAGAACCCGGACACGCGCACAAACGGGCGTTTTTTGTTACGTTTTCAGAACAGGCTGGCGGGAAGTACGACGAGGTTCCTCCGCTGGGTCGCCGGGCTATTTCGCGGCGACGAGAGGGTATGGTGTGGCTGTGAGCGATCAAGACCAGGAACACCACAAACCGGTCGACGACAAGCGGAATCGCATTGGATTGTGCGCCGACTGCCGCTTCATGCGTCTGGTGGAATCGGCGCGCGGCTCGAAATTTTACTTGTGCGAACGTTCGGCCACGGATCCGAAATTTCCCAAGTATCCCCGTTTGCCGGTGCTGCAGTGCGGCGGGTACGAAAAAACGTAGCGCCATCCCGTCGCAATCCGTGGTCGGCGCCTACTTGATTCCCAACTCCTTTGCAAGCGCGTTCCACTTGCTATCTACTAACGCTCTGGTTTTCGCATCCATCACAATTTCATCCGGCCAGGGGCGCGTGAAGCCTTCGCTGGCCCACTTGCGCGTGGCGTCGATGCCCATCTTCGAGCCGTAATTCGGCATGCGCGATGCGTGATCGAGCGAATCGACCGGGCCGAGAGTGAACTGAATGTCGCGCTCCGGGTCGATGTGATTGAGAACTTTGAGCGTAACTTCGGCGATGTCCTGCACGTCGACGTCCTCATCCACCACGATGACGCATTTTGTGAACATGGCCTGCCCGAGCGACCAGATCGCGTTTATCACCTTGCGCGCCTGCCCCGGATACGACTTTCTAATCGACACAATCATCAGGTTGTGAAACACACCCTCGATAGGCAGGTTGATATCGACCAGTTCGGGGATGGTCAGCTTCATCAGCGGCAGGAAGATGCGTTCGACCGCCTTGCCCATGTACGCATCTTCTTGCGGCGGCTTGCCGACGATAGTCGTCGCATAGATGGGATCTTTGCGATGCGTGACGCAGGTGAGGTGGAATACGGGATAAAGATCTTCGAGAGAGTAGAAGCCGGTGTGATCGCCGAAAGGGCCCTCGGTGCGAAGCTCGTCAAGATGGACGTGGCCTTCGAGGACAATTTCGCTGGAAGCTGGAACCTCAAGGTCGACAGTTTCACACTTCACCAGTTCGACGGGAGCGCCGCGTAGGAAGCCGGCGATAAGATATTCCTCCACGTCGGGCGGCGCTGGGACGATGGCCGAGAACGTCACGGCCGGGTCGGCGCCAATGGCGACCGCCACCTCCATTTTGCCGGAAGGACGATTTCCCTCGGCGAGTACGGAGCCACCGGAGCTGCGGGCCATGATGTCGACTGCGGCGCGGGCGGCGTCCGTGCCAGGAGCGGCCGGGCTCTGCCCGGCTGGACGGGCAAGAGTGCCCGTCCCCACACCAGCACTCGTCCCCCCATCTTCCGCGGCTGCGGCTCGGCGCAGCGCTTCGCGATAATGTTCGGCGCCAATCTTTTGGCGCTGCCAGTGCATGCCTGCCGTGCGTTCGTCGTACACCTGCATGCGGTACATCCCCAGGTTGCGCTTGCCCGACTTCGGATCGCGCGTGGTCACGCAAGGCAGAGTGATGAAGCGTCCTGCATCTTTGGGCCAGCATTGCAGGATGGGAAAATCCAGCAGGGAAAAGTCCTCGCGCTTGATCACTTCCTTACAGGGTCCGGTGGGAACGGTCTTAGGAAAGAACTTCCCCATCTCGGCCAGCATGGGGAGCATTTTGATTTTGTCGAGGAAGCCCTGCGGCGATTTCATATCCATGAAAACTCGAATGCGGTCAGCGATTTCATCGAGCGAGGAGACGCCGAGGGCGAGCTTCATTCGCGCTTCGGACCCGAACTGGTTGATCAGTACTTTGGCTCCCGGCTGGCCTTTGATGTTCTCGAACAGAAGTGCAGAACCTCCGGCAGGTGCGAACCGTGTGGCCACGGGCGCCCCGCCCGTGGCACCAAGCGCAGCGAGGCGCCCTTTGCTGACTCGATCAGTAACTTCTGCGATTTCCAGGATGGGATCGACTTCGGTTCGGATGCGCTTCAGTTCGCCGGCGCGTTCAAGGGCGGCGATCCACTGGCGGAGGTCGTCGAAGGGCAAGAGATTCTCCTGGGTGACGCATGATTATAAGGGATTCCGCCCGCCTACTTTCTTTGTTCCAGCTTGACCGACGCGTTGACTGGCTGGCCATCCCTTAGCACTTTGACTTCGACCACATCGCCCACTTTGCTGCGCCGCAGTGCGTCGGTGAAGTCGTAAAGATTCTTGATGGGCTTGTCGCCAAACTGGACCAGGACGTCTCCCGCTTTCAACCCGGCTTTGGCTGCGGGCGATCCCGGTTTCACGTCGGAGAATTTCACGCCGTTTTCGGTTTGGCCGAAATCAGGGATCGATCCGAAGTAGGGACCGTAACCTCCGCCTCCGCCTCCCGCTGCCGGCTTGTCTTCCACGACAGTCTGGAACAAGGGCGCGGTTTCGGTGCTCGCCAGCTGCACCGCCACGTCGCCGACCATATCCAGCAGCCGCGCCGCACTCGGCGCGTTGATCTTGTCCCAGGTATCGGAAGGTTTGTGATAGTCGGAGTGCAGTCCCGAAAAGAAGAAGAGAACGGGAATCTTCTTGCCGACGAACGAGGTATGGTCGCTGGAAGAAAAACCGCTGGCGGAATATTCGATTTTGAAGTTCGCGCCTTTCTCGGCCTGATTTTTCTGCGCCTGCTCAAGAATTGATTTCAAAGTCGACCCCGTGCCCACGCCTCCGATATAAACCTTGTCGTCTTTGATGCGGCCGATCATATCCATGTTGATCATGGCGACGGCCTTCTCGATGGGGCGCGTGGGTTCCTTCACCCATTCTGCCGAGCCCAGCAGGCCGAGTTCCTCTCCAGCGAAGTTCATGAAGAGGATGCCGCGCTTCAGTTCGCCTCGCTGCGGTGCCAGCAGACGCGCCAGTTCGAGCACTCCCGCTGTGCCGCTGGCGTTGTCGTCCGCCCCGGGATGAATCTGGCCGATCTGCGACGGCGCCAGCGAATCGAAGTTGCCGCGTCCCAGATGGTCGTAGTGCGCGCCAATGATCACGTATTCATCGGTCTGGCCGGGAAGATACGCGAGGACGTTGTTGACGACAGCGTGCGTGGTTTCGACATCGACGTGGATCGATATATGAATCGATTCAGGGAAGGCGAACGAGGCCGGCTTCGACGTCGAGTTGATTTGATCCTGAACTTCCTTCAAGGAAGTGCCCAGAGATTTTCCAGCTGCTTGAAACCAGGAATCCGCGACTGCATTCTTGACCTGGACCAGTACGATCCCAGCATCTTTCGGCCCGCTGACGCTGCCGAATCGCGTGAGCAGATCTTCTTCGCCGTCGCCCAGTTTGCCGTTCACCACGACCACCGCTTTCGCGCCGTGATTCCGCGCATTGATGGCCTTCGTGACCAATTGCGAGTGTTGCGTCAGGCCGTGGTCCGCACTCTTCGCGGCAAAACCGGAAGGCTCGTAGCGCAGAATGACGACAACCTTATCTCTCACATCCAGCCCGGCGTAATCGTCGTAGTGAAACTCCTCAGCCGTGACGCCGTAGCCGGCAAAAACTACGGGCGCATCAACCTGCCCCGAAGAAGAAAAGCTGAAGGGGACAAAGTCTTCGGAGATCTTCAAATCCTTAGCACTGCCCCCAGTTTCGACTTTGAGGTGGTTGTCAGACTTCAGGCGCGCGCCTGTTATCACCGTAAACGGTCGTGCGTAACCGTGAACTCCAGCGGGGTCAAGCTTGAGTTCTTTGTAGCGCTTCTCAATCAAGTGCTCCGCACGAGCGATGCCTTTGGTCCCGGCGCCTCGCCCCTCCATCTCCGGCGCAGCGAGTGACTTGATGTCGTCGAGGTAGCGGGCCGGATCGGCCTGCGGGACCGGGGTTGACGCTGCAGCGGTGAATAGCACGACAGCGGCGAGGGCAACAAGGGCGCGGTGGCGCTGGAGCAGATTACGCATGAGGAATTTTCCGTGAACCGAGAATCGTATGAGTCGCAAACGGATGTGTCAACGAACCGAGAGCTAACCCCAGATCTTCATCGATGATTCAGCCGAGCAGTTCGAGAATCGTTTGCTCGACCTGCTTCCACGCCGCTGTGCGCGGGTCGATCAAATCGAAATGATCGGCCTCGGAAATCTCCAGCAGGCGAGCGTCTTCTTTTTCCTTGGCAGCGCGCTTCTGTTTCGCCGCGATGTAATCACGGCTGAAGGCGGGCGGAACAACCTCATCCGCCGAACCGTGAATCAACCGCTGCTGCGCCTGAGGAATCGAAAGCTGCATGGGGTCGGCTTCGCGATAGTGGTCGGGAACCTGGCTGGGCGTGCCGCGCAGGAACTCGACTACGGCGTCATTGCTGAGATGAAGTTGATAGGTGCGCTGCAAATCCAGTACTCCAGCCAGTGAAACCACCCGGGTCACGCTGGTCTCGTGGCCCGCCAGGCAGAGCGCGAGTTGGCCACCGGCAGAGTGGCCGATCACCAGAAATTTCTGCGGATCGAAATTGTGCTGGTGCGCGTTCTGCAGAAGAAAACTGTAAGCGCTGCGGATATCGGCGAAAGTGTTGGGCCACCCTCCACCCTTGTTGCCCACTCGGCGGTATTCGAGATTTGCGGTGGCCAGGCCTCTGGAAGTGAGAGCCGCGCACAGATGGCCGGCGTGATCCAGGTTATATTTTGCGCGCCAGAAGCCGCCGTGAATGTTGATGACCGTGGGATAAAAGCCCTTGAACTTCTTTGCGTCCCTGGGCAGCCGCAGATCCAGAAACTGATTGGGGTCGGAACCGTAGGCCATGCGAGCATCCGCGGGTGGTGGCGCGAGCGTGAGAATCGAATCGGACACCGGAAAAGCATAGCACCCGACTCTGGCTGGAACTCTGGTAGCAACTGAGGAAGAACGCATCACCGATTGCTTGCGATCACGAGCATAAGTAACCGGCGTCACGGAAAACAGGAGAATGGGGGCGTAGCGTAACAGCGGTTTAATTTAAAACCAAATCTGTTCTACCTAATTCGGGGACGGGCTCGAAAGAGGTCGTCTCGCACGGAGCATCTTCCGATCCTGTCCTTACTCTTGGAAGGAGTCTCCCTATGTTTGCCCGTATTCTTGAATTCACCCCGAAGTTTGAAAAGAAAGAAGAACTCATCAAGACAGTCCGCCTGGAAGTCCTGCCCATTCTCAAGAAACAGCCGGGATTCCTGGAACTGCTCCCCTTTGTTCCGGAAATCAAGAACGAGAAAGTGATCGCGATCACGCTGTGGACCGAGAAATATGAGGCCGAGAAGTATGTGAAAGAGGTGTTCCCGAAGGTGGAGCAGATTGTGAAGCCTTATCTGACTACGCCGTTCGAGGTCAAGATGTACAGCGTCGAGACCTCAATCTGTCAGCATCTGGTCGAGACGCTGACTCAGGTTGCCTGAAACATAGTGGCCTGACCGCGGAACGCCGCAAGATGAGCCGGGGCGATGGTTGTCCCGGCTTTCTTGCGCTCACTGAAAGGGTTTCAGCGCCCACTCGTTATTCGTAGCGCAGGGCTTCGATGGGGTCAAGGTTCGCCGCGCGCAGGGCCGGGACCATGCCGCTGACGACGCCGACCACCGCGAGAATCCCCGTAGCTACGATCAGAATGCCGGGGGAGACGATCAGGCGGATATCGGCGGCCTCGGCGTGCTTTGCCATGGCGCTGTAGAACGTGAGGCGGCCGGCTCCCAATGAAACAACATAGGAAAGTGCGATTCCCAGAACGCCGCCGGCCGCGGTAATCACCATGGCCTCGGCAAGGAACTGAAACAGGATGTCGTGGCGTCGCGCCCCTAGCGCTTTTTCCACTCCGATTTCGCGCGTGCGCTGCGTCACTGACACCAGCATGATATTCATCAGGCCCACGCCGCCGATGCCGAGCGTGACCGTCCCGATGAAGGCGAGCAGAACCTTCAGTGCCGTAGAAATTATGTCGAACTGTGAGAGCTGTTTTTGCGCATCGAACACGAAAATGGCGCGCGGATCGTCCGGCTTGAAACCGTGGGCAGCGCCCAGCGAATCGCGGATGGTCTTCGTCATCTTAGCGTGATCCAGCCCCAGCGAATCCAGCCACATTCCGTCCAGATAGTGGGTGTCTTTGAGCACGTCCATGGAGTTGTAAGGCACATACACCACGCGGTTGTCGTCGCTGTCGCCCTCCTGCATTCTCGGCGTGCCGACGCCAATCACTTCAAAAGTCACGCCGTCGATGCGAATCGATTGCCCGACCGCGGGCATGCCGGAAAAAAGCTTGTCGCGCGCTTCGGAAGCAATCACCGCGTAGAGGCCGTGCTGCATGTTGTCGGCGTCATCCAGAAAGCGCCCCTGTTCGACCCCAAGTTTCCAGATGTCCTGGATGGCGGGATCAACGCCCATCACGGGGAAGGTAAAAGACCGGTTGTCGTTCTGTACGGTGGAATCCTTCTGGGCCATGCGCACTACATGCCGGGCCAGCGGAATATTGTTGCGCAGCAGTTCGATGTCGTCGGCGGTAAAGCGAACCTGTACTCCGGCTTTGTTTCCGCCGGCCTGCTGCGACGTGCGGCCCGGGAAAACGCCCACAGCGGTGGCGCCAAAACTCTGGAAGATAGTCTCGATGGCGCTCGCAAAGCCGTTGCCATACGCCAGCAGAAGCACTACGGTGGCGATGCCCCAGGCCATCCCAGCCATGGTGAGCACCGTCTTGCGCAGGTCGTGGCGCATGGCCGAATAGGCCTGCTTCAGCAGATCGCGGTAGGCGGCGAACGCCGGCAAAGCGAGGCGTCTGCGGCGCGAAGCCGGATCGCGCGCCGTCTTGGCGAATTCGGCCGGAATTCCAGGATCCGGCAGTTCATTGGAGGAGTCGTGCATATTATTCCTTCCGCAGAGCCTCGACGGGTTCAAGCAAGGCAGCCCGGCGCGCCGGATACAGCCCCGCGGCAACTCCGGCAACCGCCAACGACACCACCGCCAGCGCGGCCGTGGACGCCACTAGCTTAGGCGGATCGAATCCCTGGCCCAGATCGACTCCGGAGAGCAAAGCCATGAGTCCAGCCGCACCCCCAATGCCGATGCCGCCGCTCACCAGGGTCAGGAACGCGCCTTCCACAAAAAACTGGAACATAATGCTGCTGTTGGTGGCTCCCACCGCCTTGCGCAGGCCGATTTCCCGGGTGCGGTCGGCCACCGCCACCAGCATGATATTGATGATTCCAATGGCCCCCAGCGCCAGTGTCACCAGGCCCACGCTGCCCAGGAACATGTTCATAGCGTCAAAAATCTTGCCAATCTGGTCGACCGTCTTGATGGTGTCCCATTCGTCGAAAGAGTCGGGATTGCTCGGATCGAAACCATGGTTCCGCGCAATGATCTTATGGACTTCCTGCTGCGCCGTTTCGTGCAGGGCGCGAGACCTGGGCTGGTAGTTAATGAACAAAATCACGTCCGGGGCGCTGCCCACGTTCGTGGGGCGGAAATACTCGTGCATGGCGCTGTAGGGCACGTAGCTCTGCAGATTCTGGTTCATGTTGTCGCCATGGCCGATGCGCTTCAGGGTGCCGATCACTTCAAAGCGTATGCCGTTGAGAAGAATGGTGCTTCCGATCGCGGGGCGGCCCATAAACATGGTACGGCGGGCTTCATCGCCGAGCACGATCACGGAACGCTTTTGCGCGTCATCCATATCGTTCAGCCAGCGGCCATCATTCATCGGTAAGTAGCGGATCTGGTTGTACTTAGCGGGAACTCCCATGATCTGCCCGCTGGACTGGTAGAAGTCGCTCACCGCCCGGATGTCATTGCGCCGGATCACCGGTGCGGCCGCTCCCACGCTGGGGCACTCGCGCAGGATGTCTTCATAATCGCGATAAGTCAGGTAATACTGGCGCAGGGCGGTAAAGCTGCCCTGCGTGACCGGGGCCCGGCTGGACCAGATAAACATCACGTTTTCGCCCAGGGAATCGAATTGTTTGCGGTTTCCTGAGCGGAAGCCCTCGCCCAGGCCCACCAGCAGCAGCAGCGAACCCACGCCCCACGCGATCCCGAACATGGTCAGAAACGAGCGCAGTTTGTGCCCCCAGAGCGTCCGCAGGGTCTGGCCGAAGATATCGAAAATAAGGCGCACTCTGGTTATTATACGGGGTGGACGGGGCCGGGGTTCCTCTCGTGAAGCCGCTGCGGGGGGATCTCGCGTGAGTCTTGTGCGCGGGGGTGGTCGCCCATCGCGTGCGGGCCAGCGCCGAAGCCATTCGTTGGCGGTCCGCGATCAGGTTCGGGTTGTCCGGGCAAGCCATCGAGGAAAGGCAGGGCAGGATTATGGCGAACTACCGCAAAATTTGGTCGCTGAGAGTGGTTTCCGCGTTGGCCATCGGGCTGAGTTTGACCGCCGGAATGGCTCCCGGACAAGAGTCCCGGAAGGGCGACGAAGGCCAGGTTCTGGCCCTTGAGAATGCATGGAACCAGGCGGAATTGCAGCACGATCCGGCGGCGCTGGAGTTGATCCTTACGGACGACTTTGTGATCACCGAACCCGATGGAACCCTGCAATCGAAGCGGGAACACCTGGCGTCCACCAAGGACACCTCTTACCACTACGATCAGCTGGTGTCAGAGGGGTTCCGCATTAAAATCTATGGCACGGTCGCTGTGGTCACCGGGGCCTACCACGAAAAAGGGTCATCGAAAGGCACCCATTTTGACCGCCGGGGACGGTTTACCGACACCTGGATCAAATTGAGCGGGACCTGGCGCTGTGTGGCGAGCCACGACAGCTTGCCGGTGAAATAGCCAGCTCGGAAAGCCGGCTCGGGCTTCGCTGCGAACCCCTGCCATCACCTAATTCATCAGAAATTCGTTCCGAATCATCCGCGAGTTGGGTATTCTCTAGCGGGATGAACACGCTTGCCTTGAGCGAATTGTTAGGCGCCACGGTGTATGACCCGACTGGCGCGGCAAGCGGACGTGTGCGCGAAGTCACGCTGGCTCCACAGGAGGACCGCTCTCGAATCGCGTCGTTCATCGTGAAAACGAAGTCGGGCAATCGCGTGCTCCCGCTGGCGTCCGTTTCCGCGATCAATGGCGGAGTGCGAAGCGCCACCGGCGCGGGAGACTGGGCGGCCTCGAACGGGACCGAAGGGCTGTTTCTGCTGGAGCGCGATCTGCTCGATCAGCAGGTCATCGACATTAACGGGCGCAAAGTGGTGCGGGTGAACGACGTGGACCTGATCGTCGACGCGTCGAAACAGGCAGCGCAGAGCGAACCGGGGCGCCCGGTGCTGCGCGTGCTCTCGGTGGACGTGGGCGCGCGCGGGGCAGTGCGACGGCTGCTGCGCGGAGTCGCTCCGCGGGCGGCTCTGCACGCCTTGCTCGGCCGGATTCCGCCACGGACCATTCCCTGGAACTTCGTCGACCTGATTGAGACCGATCCGGCGCGGCGGGTGAAGCTGAAAATTTCGCACGAAGGCCTGGCCAAGCTGCATCCCGCCGACATAGCCGACATCGTGGAGAATCTTGCGCCGGATGAGCGCCAGGCGGTTTTCCAGACGCTGGATGAAGACGTGGCCGCCGAGGCTCTGGAGGAAGTCGAGCCCAAGGTCCAGAAGGCGATCGTCGAATCGCTGGATTCCGGGCGAGCCGCCGATATTGTCGAGGAAATGCGTCCGGACGCGGCCGCCGACTTGCTGGGCGAACTGCCGGAGGACCGCACCGAACAAATCCTGGTGCAGATGGAACCGGAAGAGCGCCAGGACGTGGTCGAACTGCTCGAGCATGGGGAGCAGACGGCTGCGGGCCGCATGACGAACGAGTTCCTGGCGCTGCCGGTCGCGGCCACCGTGCAGAACGCGGTGGATTCCATGCGCCATTTCGAGGGTGGAGTGGAAGCGGTCAGCACCATCTACCTGGTGGATTCTCACGGAACCCTGGTGGGCGCGGTGCCGCTGGCCAGGATAGTACTCGCCCCGCCAGCTACCCCCATGCTTTCCTTGACCCAGGAACCGCTCATCCTGAGTCATGAGGGCGTGGGTGAGAATGAGGTCGCCGAGTTGTTCGACAAGTACAACCTGCTGATCATGCCTGTGGTCGATGAACACAACAAACTGACGGGTGTGATTACCTCAGATGACGTAATCAGCATGCTCAGAGCAAAGTTGTAAGCAAACGGAGCGCCGGGGCCGTTCTGGCTGTCATTCCGAACAAGCGCTCTTTGCGCCATGAGTGTAAGGAGATGTTACGCAACTGACTTCCAAGGAGTCGTGCAAGTTCTTTTCGCTGAACGATTTGCCCTGTCTTCCCGCCGTGAAACGATCCCTTCAACGCAGCGCTGCTTTTAACTGATTTGCCAACTTCCGGCCCTGCCAACTAAAAAAATTGCCCTAACGTGTCGTTTTTTGCCGCCCATTTCCGCTTTCTACAGTAGATAGGCCGCCATGGAAACGTTCTTAACGAGCCGTTTCCTCTCCCGGTGTACGCCGAAGAAGGAGCTCAGACTGATATGCGTAAGACCTCAAGTAAGAAAATCGTGGCTGTCCTCTCAGCTGTCTTGGCCGTTCTATCGTTCGCAGCTCCGGCGCTCCACGCCCAGTGGGTCACGGCGACCATTGCCACGGGATCCACACCCAATGCCGTGGCCGTCAACCCGGTGACCAACATGATCTACGTGGTCAACGGCAGCAATAACGTAACCGTGATCAATGGCGCGACGAACGTGAGCTCAACCGTCAGCGTCGGCAGCTACCCGCTTGCCATAGCCGTCAACCCGCTCACCAATACCATCTACGTCGCCAACCATTTCGACGGCACCGTCACCGCCATCAATGGGGCGACGAACGCCACCACTACGATCAACGTAGGGGGTTACCCGAATGGCGTCGCCGTAAACCCGGCCACAAATACGATCTATGTGTCCGATACGGGCAGTGGCAACAATAACGTCACGGTCATCAACGGCGAGACCAACGCGACCACGTCGGTCCCCGCGGGCAGCTTTGAAGTTGGCGTAGCGGTGAATCCGGCGACCAACACGATCTACGTGGCCAACTACAACAACAACGACGTAACCGCGATCAATGGCGCGACCAATGCCGCCACCACGGTCAACACGAATGGCGCCCAGCCCACTGAGCTGGCCGTCAACCCGATCACCAACATGATCTATGTGATCAACTCCGGGGAGAGCACCGTAACCGCGATCAACGGAGCGACCAACGTGATCGCCAAGATCAGCGTTGGCCTCAATCCACAAGCCATCGCCGTCAATCCATTGACCAACATGATCTATGTGGCCAACTACGGCAGCAATAACGTCACCGTCATCAACGGGGCGACGAACGCGACCACCACGATCGCCGCTGGGACCAAACCCTACGCCATTGCCGTGAGCCCGGCGACCAATATGATCTACGCGGCCAACTACGGCAGCAATAACATCACGGTGATTAACGGCGCGACGAACACCGCCACCACGCTGAGCACCGGAACCGCGCCAGAGGCTGTCGCCGTCAACCCGGCGACGAACACGGCCTACGTGGCCAATAGCAGCAGCAACAACGTCACCGTCATTGACGGCGCCACCTACTCAATCCAGACCGCCCCAACCGGATCAGACATCTACGGCGCGCCTGTCGCCGTCAATCCCGCCACCAATCTGATTTATGTCGCGAATTCCGCGTCCAATTCGGTCTCGGTCATCAACGGCGCTACCGGATGGACTGAAAATGAGATTGCCGTGGGAACCGAGCCCTTTGCTATAGCGGTCAACCCAGTGACGAACATGATCTATGTGGCCAACTCGGGTTACCCCAACAGCGTCACCGTCATCGATGGAGAAACCAACGCAACCAGTACCGTGGGGGTTGGGAGCGCTCCCTTCGCCATAGTGGTCAACCCGGTGACGAACATAATCTATGTAGCCAATTATTTCAGCAACACCGTCACCGCGATCAACGGCTCAAATAACCTCACTTTCACGATCCCGACTGGGACCAACCCCACGAACCTGGTTTTGAACCCGGTGACCAACATGATCTATGTGGCCAACGGCGGCAGCAACAACGTCACTGTGATCAATGGGAACACCTATACAGTGGAAGCCACCATCAGCCTGCCCGCCGCCCCTTACGACATTGCCGTCAACCCCGTGACCAACATGATCTATGTGGCCCAGGCAAACGCGAACACCGTGACCGTGATCAATGGTGCAACCAACGCGACGACTAACCTCACTGGAATCAACGGACCAATTCTCCTGGCCGTCAACCCGATCACGAACATGATTTACGCAGCCGCCTTTAGCTACAACGCCCTTACAGCAATCAACGGTAGTACCAACGCAACTACCACGGTTTACGACTACATTCCCGCCGCCATCACCGTCAACCCGGTCACTAATACCATCTATACGGTCAACTGTGGCCACCAGTGCCAGGGCATGACCGGCGGTATTACCGCAATCAACGGTGTCACCAACGCGACCACTCCGATAAACATCCCCACTTCTGTTTACGGCCCGGGTCCGGGGAGCAATCAGTTCGCCGTCGTGAACCCGGTCACGAACACACTTTATGTGACGAACAGCAACACCGGCACACTCGCGGAAATTGCCGAACAGCAGGTGCAGGAAAACCCGCTCCTCACGACGATTGACGCCCTGCCCGGCAACGTAACGCAGAGCACGACGCCGACGTTTAATCTGGAAGCGATCAGCGCGTACCCGACCGCACCCGCGCCGCAGGCTATCTGGTTTCAGTTGGACACCTGGCAGGGTCCGTGGTTGCAAGCCTCGGGCACAGCGCCGTTCTTCACGCTGACCACACCCACGTTGTCTTTGGGCACGCACATCCTCTATGCCTTCGCTACCGATGGCCAGGATGCGAACTCGACCGGCGTGGCACAGCAATTCATCGGCGGCATCGCGGCAAATGTGTTTACGGTCACCCGGGCGGGCACGACTACTGCTCTGACGTCGTCCCCCAATCCGTCGAATCTGGGACAATCTGTAACGTTCACGGCGACGGTGACCGTGACCCCGCCGGGGAGCGGAACGCCAACGGGCACCGTGACCTTTTTCGCCGGAAACGCCACGCTGGGCGCAGTGACGCTGCCCGCAAGTGGTGAGGCTGTCTATGCTACCTCGGCTCTGACCACCGCTGGGTCGTATACCATAACGGCCCAGTACAGCGGGGACACCAACTTTCTGGGGAGCACTTCATGGGTGACGCAACAGGTGAACAGTTCCGCCAGCCTCACAGTAACCCCCAGTTCGCTGAATTTTGGCAGTGAGGTCATCGACGAAACCAGCGCGGCCAAGACGGTGACTCTGACCAACACGGGTACAACCCCAGCCGCCATCAGCAGCATTACGGTCACCGCGAACTTCGCAATTTCCTCGAAAACCTGTGGAACAACGCTCGCCGCGGGTGCGAAGTGCAAAGTGGAAGTGACCTTTACTCCCACCGTTTTGGGGGTAGCGACGGGTACGCTTGCCTTCACCGACAATGCGGCAACCAGTCCGCAGATGGTTGCGTTGTCGGGCACAGGCATCGTGCCGGCAGTTCTGGCTCCGGCCAGCGCTACATACGCGGAGCAATCAGTGGGAACGACCAGCCCCGCGAAGACGTTCACTTTGACCAACAATCAGACAGTGGCACTGACCGGCATCGCGATTTCCACAACCGGAGATTTCGCGGTCTCGACGACGACGTGCACGACGAGCCTGGCGGCCAAAGGCAAATGCACCATCAGCGTGACCTTCACGCCGAAGCAAACGGGAACCAGGATTGGCCAGCTAAGTATCAGCGACAGCGCCGGCAATAGTCCGCAGACGTCGGCTCTGAAGGGCACGGGAAAATAAGGTCATTCATTGCCACGAACTGGCCCCGCATTATGCGGGGCTTTTTTCTTTACGGCACAGAGAAGCTTGAGTGGTAACTTCCGTGACCACGCCATTAAGCTCAAAACCTCCGCTGAGGGTGAAGCAGTGCCTGCCCTGAGCGAAGTCGAAGGAGCCTGCCCTGAGCGAAGTCGAAGGGTCGCGCTCCTTGCAACGCAATACTGGCGCATCTGGCTCGCTTTCTTCGACTATCCGGCTTCGGCTACGGGCTCCAACTTTTCCTCCGCAGTTGAGTACGCGGGTTCGTCCGTCCATTTTTTCTGCTTATCAACTGCTTTTTCTTTGGCCTTAGCCTGCGAGTGCGTTTATTCTGTGGCGTCGATTGCAGCGGCTGTGCGTTCCATCCCTATGTTTGCGAAGCATGCGCATGAAGTTTCTGAGACGCTCGAAGATCCGGATCCTGCTGTTCCTTGCCGTAGTCGGGCCGGGATTCATTACCGCAAACGTCGACAACGATGCCGGCGGCATCCTGACCTATTCCCAAGCCGGGGCGCAATTCGGACATCTCCTGCTGTGGACCATGATCCCGATCACGCTCGCCTTGATCGTGGTGCAGGAAATGTGCGCCCGCATGGGCGCCGTGACCGGCAAGGGCCTGAGCGACCTGATCCGCGAAGAGTACGGGTTCCGCATCACGTTTTTCATGATGATCGGAATCCTGATCACCAACTTCGGCAACATCGTAACGGAATTCATTGGGATCGCCACCAGCCTGGAATTGTTTGGGCTTTCCAGGTTCGCGACCGTGCCCGTGTGCGCGGTGATCGTCTGGCTGATCGTGGTGAAGGGGCAGTATAAGAGCGTTGAAAAAGTGTTTCTGGCCGCGTCATTCTTCTATGTTGTCTACATTATCGCGGGCGTGAAGGCGCATCCGGCATGGACAGAGGCAACCATTGCAACCTTCAAGCCGCCTGCCCTGCGCGCGTTTCGCGATCAGGCCTACCTCTACATGGTGATCGGAGTCGTAGGCACCACGATTGCACCGTGGATGCAGTTCTATTTGCAATCCTCGATCGTGGAAAAAGGAGTCACCAAGCGGGGATATAAAGCTTCGCAACTGGATGTGATCACGGGCTGCATTTTTACTGATGTGGTGGCATGGTTCATCATCGTGGCCTGCGCGGCCACGTTGTACGTTCACGGCTATCGCGATATCAAATATGCGGCTGATGCAGCCCAGGCACTGCGGCCGCTGGCGGGAGACTACGCCTACATTTTGTTCGCCGTCGGGCTGTTCAACGCCTCGCTGTTTGCCGCTTCGATTCTGCCGCTCTCCACGGCCTACACAGTGTGCGAGGGACTAGGTTTTGAGTCCGGCGTGGGGCGGAAGTTCGGCGAGGCGCCGGCATTTTACTGGCTTTATACGCTGCTGATTATCGCGGGCGGAGCCGTGGTGCTGATTCCCGGACTGCCGCTGGTGAAGATCGCCGTTTTATCGCAGGTGGTGAACGGTGTGGTCCTGCCCTTCGTTTTGATCTTCATGCTGCTGCTGATCAATAAGAAAGAATTGATGGGCGAGTACGTGAACACGCGGCTCTTCAACGGTGTGGCGTGGCTGACCACGGTGGTGATGATCGGGTTGACCCTCGCGTGGTTCTGGACGTTGCACTCGGGATAGAACGGGCTTCGGGCTTCGGCTATCGGGATGCGGCCATGAAGATACCTGTGTGGGACGGACACTCTTGTCCCTCCTACACGAGCGCCTTCTGGATCAAAGAAAAGCCTCGCGCGGAAAAGCCGAAGCCCGAAGCCCGCCCTACAACAGCTTTCCCGCCGCCAGGTCATTGACCAGCGTCCTATCGGCTTCGAGGAAGTCGTAAGCAGGAAGCTCTTTGACCCCGGACCATCGAATCTCGCGGAAGATGCGATTCTCAATCTCTCTCTTGTATTCGCGAACAATAAAAAAGCGCAGTTCCACCATGCCGCCGTTGGGATACTCGTGCTGAATGCGCGCGACCTCGTCTCCGATGGTGGCCATGATTCCCAGTTCTTCTTCTAGTTCCCGGCGCAGCGCATCGCGAGGCTGCTCGCCTTCTTCTATCTTCCCGCCAGGGAACTCCCACTTGAGGGGCATGGTCTGGTGGCGCGTGCGCTGGCACACCAGGATCTTGCCGTCTTTCTGGATCAGTGCCGCAACCACGCGCTTCATCGGGGAACATCCCAGGGCGGAGAATTCAGCCAAACCCGGCCCATCTCCGGCGCGCGTACCGTGCGTTTTTCTAGGCTCATTGGCCGGATTTTTCGAGCTTCGCTCCGACCAGGGCGGCGCAGTGCTGGACGAAACTCTGATCTTCGGGAGCAAACGCGGCAGGGAAATGGCTGTCAATGTCGAGTTCGCCAACCACTCTGCCATGGACAAAGACGGGCACAACAATTTCCGATTTAGTTTCGAGCGAGCAGGCCAGATAACGCGCATCTTTGCTCACATCGTCGACTACCACGGTTTTTCCGCTCGATGCCGCCGCGCCACAAATGCCCTGATGCAGCGGAATCCGCGTGTGCGGCGTCATGGCGCCCTCGAAGGCTCCGAGCGCGAGCATGGGAGGCTCCGCACCCACCTCCAGCATATAGAAGCCGACCCAGTTGTATTTCAGCATGCGGTCGTGCAGCAGCTTGACCATCTTCTCCATCAGGTCTTGCGCGGTGAGCGCGGCCGCGGCAAGCTCGCTCATTTCGTTGCGGACTTCTTCCATCCGGCTGGTAACGGGCATAAGAAAAATATTACCTCAGTGGGAGCGAGTTGGGAGTTCGGAACCAAGCTCGGAACCAGGACCGGAACCAAGAACGGCGGTAATCTGCCGGATTCCCTTCGTGCTCACAACATTCGTGCCCGGAAAATATTCAGGATGAATCGCGAAAGCCAGCGCATCCAGCCCCTGCAGCAGCGTAGGCGCGGGCGTGTTGAGATATTCGTCGCGGATGCAGAAGACGCGGCCGGCGCGGGCCGCCGCAGTTTCGTGCCAGCCTCGGTCTGCGATGATTTTCTCCAGCGGCACGCGATTGCCAGCGCCGCACCAGGCGGCTATGAGCACTTCGGGGTTCAGTGTGCCTACGTCTTCGAACGAAATTTGGCGGCCGGGCTCGCCCACAAATTCTCCGCCTGCGGCTTCCACCAGTTCAGCCACCCAGGTTTGGGACGCAATCAGCGGCTTGCCCCACTCCTCGCAGAACACCCGCGGCCGTGGCAAGTTCTTCGTTAGTGTGCGCACCTGTTCGATGTGGTTTTGCATCGAATGGATGACTTCCTCACCACGCTGGCCTGCGCCGGTAGCGCCCGCGATGGTGGCAATGTCGGTGTAGATGTCCGACAGAGTCTTGGGAGCCAGCCCCAGAAAGCGTGCGCCCGATTTCAAAATCTCGCTGACCGCCTTTTCTTGGTAGGGAACTGCGCCGATCACCAAGTCAGGCCGCGCGGCGACGATCTCATCTGTATTCGCGATCCAGGAATCGGCCAGAATCGCGCGCGAGGAACCCGCCACTTCCGGGACGACGTCAGCGCAATACTTCGTGCACGCCACCACGCGGTCCAGTTCGCCAATCGCCGCGAGGATGACCGTCGCGCTGGGCTGCAGGCATACGATGCGCCGGGGAGTATGAGCCGAGGTCAGAATCGAGGTCATGATCCAGAACTCGGCGGGATTTGCTTCAGCGCCGCCGCCAACGCATCGACGGCCAACTGTGCGGCGTGGTTGGACGCCTGTGGCAAGCCTCCGACCGCGGCTGCGATTTCTTCGCGCCGCAGAGCTTGCGCTTCACGCACCGTCTTGCCGGTAACGATTTCAGTCAATGCTGACCCGCAAGCCATGGCCGCGACGCATCCCTTGGCCTTGAAACGTGCATCGACGATCCGGCCGTCTCTCACTTTCATCGTCAGCCGCAGAATGTCTCCGCAGGCGGGATTTTCAATCTCCGCCGCCGCGTCGGCGTCAGGAATGTCTCCCGCGTTTCTGGGATTCTGGAAATGGTCGAGGAGTTGCGCCGAATACATGCTGCTCGATTGTAAATCGGAGCCGAGTCGGCGCGATTACTCTCGAGGCCGTGTGCCATCGGGAAAATACACCGTCCAACCCCGCTGGCGAGCCGCGGCTTCAAGATCGGGATTGGGATTTACCGCGAAACCGTGCCTGGCCATGGCGAGCATTTCGGCGTCCCAGCGTGAATTGCCGAACGCCGCGTCCACGTTTTTTTTTACGACTTCCCGCAGCGCCGCGGGTTTGCCCGGACCCGATGGGATACGAATCAGGTGATCGGTGACCACTTCGCGTTCGACTTCAACGGCGGTCGCCAGGATGTGATCGTCAGCAATGCCGAAGTGTTTCATCCCGGCGCGAATCACCCACTCATTGGAAGAAGAAACCGCCCAAACGTCGCAGCCCGCGTTCTGCAGCTGTTGCACGAGTGCGCGCATCTCGGGGAAAATCTTTCCGGGAAACGCGTGATTGAAAAATTCTTCCGCCGCCTCCATCAGTGCGGACTCCCGCAGTCCGCGATGCATCGTCACCATCTCGCCGCACATTTTGTCTTCGCTGACTTTACCGGCTTTGTATTCGGCGTAGCGGCTGCGCATCGACCGGGCAACCTCAGGGGAAACGATCCCTTTCTTAATCTCCCAGTCAAAGAAAGTTTCGCCGGCATCGCCGGACCAAAGCGTGCCATCACAATCAAAAGCCGCGACCAGCGGCCGCAGCCGGAGGACAGAATCGAGGAACTGAGAGGATAAGTCAGGCATGAATGTTTTGTCGTTGGAGGAAACCCGTACCAGTCCTGATTTTCTCTGCGTCCTTAGCGGCCTTTCTTTGCGATCTCCGCGGTTAAAAGCTCTCCTCCTGCGTCAACCGAAATGCATACCTACACTCGATGACGCCAGTTTCCAAGGCCGCGCTGAAGATCTCACAATACCAAGATGAAGGGCAGTGGACGAAACCACCAAACGCACGCCTGCCATCCTACGATCCTAAAGCCGCGAGCCTGGCGTAATCATCGGGCGTGTTGACATTGATGGCCACCAGCGAATCTTCGACGGGAACATACACAACGTGCTGCTGATGCAGGTGCTCGAGGTCGCGGGCAGTTGCGGTAGGAGCGGCCTGCAGGAAGGCCTCGATCAATTCCCGGCCCGCAATGAAGGGATGTCCGTGATCACCGTTGAACTCCGGCACCACAGCCCACGTCTCGTTCCCGGCGGCTTCGAAGGCATCGCGGAGAATCTGAATGGTGGCCGAGTTCGCCGGAGGCCGGTCCACCAGCGTGATCATCGCTGCGTCGCGGCCGCGGTTGAGGACTTCGTGCAATCCAACCTGCAAAGAACTGAACTGCCCTCGTGCGGGGTCTGGATTAACCACGATTGATGCGCCCTCCGCGTACGCGACCGGCGCCACTGCAGCCTCGTTCTTGCCCGCAACCACGATGATGAAATCGGTGGAGAACGAGAGCGATCGTATGGCCGCAGAAAGGAAAGTGCCCTTGGATGGTGGCTGGCCGGGCGTGGTTGGTGGCCAGGGCAGCAGGGCTTTGTCCGCGCCCATGCGTGACGATTCGCCCGCGGCCAGGATAACTCCGGCGAAGCTGGGTGCGCGGGACATGCCACGGACAATAGCAGAAAGGAGAAAGAATGTCAGTGAGCCGAAACGCAGATGTCGAAACGAAGATCAGCGCCTGGGTTCGCCGTCTTCGATCGAGTTTTCGATCGTGTCGTTGATCGCGTCCGCTGCCGGGTCGGAACTGTCTTCCGGTTTTTCCCGCATGGTCTTGAACCAGCTCATATGGGGCAGCCCGGCGGGAGTGTGCCGCCGGATCGCGATCAACTCCGCAGTGATGGCGACTGCGATCTCTTCCGGAGTGATCGCGCCGATGTCCAGCCCGACCGGCGAATAAACGCGATCAAATAAGTGAGCCGGGAGGCCTTCCTTCTGCAGCGTCTTGAAAATTTCGATAACTTTGCGCTTTGATCCGATCATGCCGACGTAACGCGCTCGGGTCTGCACTGCCCAGCGCAGCACGCGCATATCGTCGCGGTGGCCGCGGGTAACAACTACGATGCTCGAAGATTCGTTGGGGTCCAGCTTCTGCGTGGCCTCGTCGAAATCCAGGGCATGCACTTCCCGCGCGGCGGGAAAGCGTTCCTGGGTGGCGTAGGACGAACGATCATCACTCACCACCACGTCGAACCCGGCATTGGCCGCCGCCTGGCAAAGATGCACCGCCACGTGACCTGCCCCGAAAACATAAAGTAACGCGGGAGGTAATACCGGTTCGATAAACACCTCGAGAGTCCCGCCGCAAACCAGGCCGGTATCATACTTAGGGTCGTGATTCAGATCGAAGGTGAGGGTCCGCGGCTTCTCCGATTCCATGACTTCGCGCGCCGCCTGCCACACATCAGCCTCGACACAGCCTCCGCCAATCGTGCCCACAATTGAGCCATCGTCGCGCACCAGCATCTTGGCGGTCCGGAACGACGGAATCGAGCCGCGCACGTTGACGATAGTCGCCACCGCCCCCCGCCGTCCCTCGCGGCGGAGTTGCACGATTTGTTCGTAGATGTCCATGCCGAGATAACGACGAGACGATTATCAGGCGGTTAACAGGAGAGAGTCAAACGAGAGACTGGAAAAGCAAAAGCCCCGGGTCATCGCACTGGGGCTGGTTGCACTAAACCAATAGGTACTATACGGCTCGCCAAGCAGTTAAATCGTGAACCGGAGCAGCGCCATTGTCAACCCGCCTATGGTAGCGTCGAGGCAGGAGAAGGTCCATGAAAGCCGTTCGCATCCATCAATTCGGCGGTCCCGAAGTTCTCACCTACGAAGATGTGCCCGATCCGCAGCCGCGAAAGGATGAAGTGCTGGTGCGTGTCCGCGCCTGCTCGCTCAATCATCTCGACGTCTGGGTGCGCAAGGGATTGCCCGGGGTGAAGCTGCCCCACATTCTCGGCAGCGATATCGCCGGAGAAATCGTAGAACTGGGCGAGTACGTTGCCGGCTTTCAGACCGGTGGCTTCAAAACCGGGCAACGCGTGTTGCTCGCGCCGATGCATTTCTGCGGACACTGCGCCAAGTGCATGGCCGGCCTGCAAAACGAATGCCGCGAATTCACAGTTCTGGGAAATGCAGTCGATGGCGGCAACTGCGAACTGATTGCGGTTCCCGCCGCAAGTGTGATCCCCATTCCCGACTCTCTCGATTTCAATCAGGCGGCCAGCGTGCCGCTTGTCTTTGTGACCGCGTGGCACATGCTGGTCACGCGGGCGGGAGTGCGTCCCGGGCAAACCGTGCTGGTTTTGGGAGCGAGTTCGGGCGTGGGCATCGCAGCCATTCAAATTGCGAAGCTGTTTCACTGCCGCGTGATTACCACCGCTGGTGACGAAACCAAGCTGGAGAAAGCGCGCGCTCTCGGCGCCGATTTTGGCATCAATCACTATCAGCAGAAAATTTCCGAGGAAGTGCGCAAGATCACCAACAAAGCCGGCGTCGATATCGTAGTCGAACACGTAGGCGCGGCCACCTGGGATGAAAGCGTGAAGTCCCTGAAATCAAGCGGCACCCTAGTCACCTGCGGCGCCACCACCGGGCCGGAGGTCAAAATCGATCTCCGCCATCTCTTTGCACGCCAGCTGAGCTTGCTAGGTTCATACATGGGAACCATGGCCGATCTCCACGAAGTTCTCGGCCACGTTTTCGCCGGCCGGCTGAAGCCGGTGGTAGATCGCACATTCCCTCTGAAAGAACTCCGCGCCGCCCATGAGTATCTGGAGAAGAGCCAGATGTTCGGCAAGATCGTGGTCAACCCGTAGGGATTGTTCACCACCGAGAGTGCAGAGGACTGCTGCGCACAGACTTTGCTTCCAGACCCTCCCGTCGTACCATAGGGGAAGCTCGGTCTTGGTATTTAAGTATCGCTACTGGGGAGATGCACGTGAGGGATCGGAATGGCTAGTAAAGATTTTGATGAATTCGTCAAACGGCAACAGGGTGGGGCCTCTGTAGCCGCCGTGGAGATCAACTGGGAGAAAGAACGCGACGAATGGCTCGCCCACCTAGATCGCCTCTACTCGAAGATTGAATCTTTCCTGAAGAAGTATGTTTCTTCTGGCCAGATAAAGTATGAATATCGACCTATTGATCTGAATGAAGAGAATATCGGGTCGTATTCTGCCAAACAAATGGTGCTTCGGATCGGGCGGCAAGAGGTTGATCTTGTACCAATCGGAACCTTACTGATCGGTTCCAAGGGGCGGGTCGACGTAAGGGGACCCGGAGGCAGAGCCCAGATACTGTTGGTTGACGGCAAGGTATCGGACCCGAGATCGCTGATCCACGTGACCGTCGGCGTTGGCGGAAAGCTACCACTTCCACCGGGCAAACGAACGCGAGAAATTGACTGGGAGTGGAAGATCCTCACACGCCCACCAGAGAGGAGATTTATAGAGATTACGCAGCAGACTTTTTTCGATCTAATCATGGAAGTGGCTAATGGGTAGTCAGGCGATACAGGCAATCGCCGACTACCACAACGACGTTGAACGTTCTCTGAGGTTGTATTTTAGCGACGTTTCTCCAAGCTTCAGCGTACGCTTTCTAGGCCTTCGGCCCGAAGAAATCCTGACCGAACTGACCGCCCGGCTAGAAGAGACTGATCAAAGGTCAGCATTCTTCATCTTGACCCTTGTAGAAGCCGCTTTTCGTATTGACTATGAATGTCGGTGCAAGAGAAGGATGAAGGACGAGCTATCGAGGGCTTTTCGTGCAATTTGGAAATCTCGAGAGACAAGAGTGAGCTTGGAGGAGGACATTTTCGAAGCTTGGAGAGATCACTCCACGGGTCACGGCAGATGATTGGAGAATTGCGCGGCGCGTTCAAGTTTCGGCATTGGCTTGCCCACGGGAGTTACTGGCCGCCAAAGCTTGGCAGGAGATACGATTTCACTTTTGTCTATTCTCTCGCGGACGATGTCTTGAATGCCTTCCCACTCCAGAAATTCGATTGAGGCGCTAGCCGATGGTTTAAAATACTCCTATGGCTCCCGAGCTCAATTTCGGCCCCTACATTGATGTTGAAAACGGCAAGAAAGTCGTCAAAGACCTCACCTTCGGCAATCCCACCCCCGAAGGTGTCGTCCTCACCACGCTGGATGCCACTGTCAACTGGATGCGCAAGAGTTCTATCTGGCCCATGACGTTTGGCCTGGCCTGCTGCGCCATTGAAATGATGTCCATGGGTGCCGCGCGTTTCGACATTGCGCGTTTTGGCGCTGAAGTGTTTCGTCCTTCGCCGCGGCAAAGCGATCTCATGATTATCGCCGGCCGCGTCTCCAACAAAATGGCGCCAGTCATCCGCCAGCTCTGGGAGCAGATGCCCGAACCCAAGTGGGTGCTTTCCATGGGAGCCTGCGCCACTTCCGGCGGCGTGTTCCAGAACTACGCCCTGGTGCAGAGTGTGAACCAGGTTATCCCCGTTGATATTTACGTGCCCGGCTGCCCGCCACGTCCCGAGCAACTGATCTACGCCATCACTCTTCTGCAGGAAAAAATCCAGAAAGAGCGCGGCACCATCCGAAAGGCTCTGAACCTCAGCTAGCCGCCCTCGATTTAAACTGCAACGATTAAACCTGCAACGATTAAAAGCAGCCCCCACCGGCTCATCCGCGGCGTTATAATTACCGTCAGTTGATCCCCGGGGTGCTTCATGGAACGGGTTGGTGGTTCCAGTCTGCTGGTCCTGATTTTGCTGCTTACCTCTGCGCTAGCCCGCGCCCAGAGCCCGACAGCAACGGAGCAGCCTGCGCCGCCCGCCACTCCGCCATCCTCCGCATCCCATCCTGCATCCCACGCCCCGCGCATCTCGAAACAGACGCGTCTTGAAATCATTCGCGATTTCGAAACCCAGCTTTTCTACGCCCGCACTGTGTTTCCCATGGGCACCAAAGGACTCAAACTGAAAGACGGCGTCATTTCCCCCACCGGAGACCAGATGCGGCAAGAGCTCGCCTTATGGGGACCGGCGATCAAGCCGGGCGATCCGGCGCATATCTCCTTTGTGCAGGTCAAAGACGACCACATTCGTTTTGAACTCAACGGCGGACCGATACGCCGCAAGAAGTGGTATCAGCACGTGCAGATTTCCGGCGCCAACGGTACTCCCGTGAACAACGACTCCAACGAGCCCATCGAAAATCCGCACGGATCGTTTGTGGATTTGTGTTTCGACCACTACGTTCCCGAACTCACCGCGAAGCAGGTGCGTGAGTTACTCCTCCCCGTGCTCGACTTCAAGGCGCAAAATAAAGAGCAGGCCTACCTCGACACGCTTCCGCCCAAAGTGAAAGCGGCCATTCTAGCCCACTACGTGCTGGTCGGCATGACCCCGGACATGGTGTTGCACGCCAAGGGCAAGCCGCCCAAGAAAGTGCGCGAGAAAGATGGCGAAACCGATTACGAAGAGTGGATCTACGGCGAGCCTCCCCAGGACGTCGATTTCGTCCGCATCGTGGGCGAAGAAGTGGTCCGTGTCGAAACCATGAAAGTTGGCGGCGAGAAAATTGTCCGCACCGAGAGGGAAATAATTCTCCAGAAGCCGGAGAAAGAAGCCAAACAGCAAACGGCCGAGCCCACTCCGAACGCTCCCAGCTTGCGCCGCCCCGGGGAGGATTCCCAGGACGTGCCTAATCCCGCTAACGGCGCCTCTCCCGCGCCCCCGATCGCACCGCCCGACGTGCCGCAACCTCCCGGCGATTCCGGCCCGGGCTACCGGGTCGCCGCGGGCCGCTAGCAACCGTCAAGCGATCTGGCTCTGTTGGTGTCAACAATGCTAAGCCGGCAGTCTTTACGGGTTTTGGAAAGGGCGCGGCTTCCCGGGAGCTGCCGAAAACCTCAAGCCCATGCAGAACCGTGGAAGAGCGGCCCTTCCAGGGCCGCGTTAGAAGCGTTAAGGCCGTGAGGGCTTCAGCCCCTGTGGTCGCGATTCCTCGAAGTGAGCTCCCGTCCCACCCTAAGTCCACCTGAACCACTTCAGCGCGAGCACAAACGAAATCCCTCCCCAGAGCGCCATCACCAGCAGCCGCGGCCATTGCCGCAGCAACGGCGTGCCCTCCAGGATGCTGGCGCGCAGAGCGTCATTCAGGGCGGTAAGCGGAAGCGCCTTGATCAGCGGCTGGATGATCGCCGGAAATCTCTCATACGAAAAAAATACTCCGGAAAAAATCCACATCGGCATCATCACAAGGTTGATGAGGCCGCTGACCGACTCGATTTTCTGCGCGCGGCTCGCGGTCAGCAGTCCTACGCCGCCGAATGTGAGCGATCCAATCGCGGCAATCAGCGCAATCGCGGCTATAGACCCCAGCACGCGCATGTGGAAGAAGAGAACTCCGAAGGCCAGCAGCAATCCCACTTCAATGATCATCAGAATCAGCCGGCTCGAAGCCAGTGCCATTAAAAAATCGCCACGCCGCATAGGCGTGCCCACAAACCGCTTCAACAGCTTGCGCTGCCGCATATCGACCAGCGCAAACCCAATGCCCCACATGCCGGAATTCATCAAATTCATCCCAAGCAACCCGGGAATCAGGAAATCGATATAGCGCGATCCTGGCTCGGATGACGTCACCACCGTGGTCGCCACTGCGTCCTTCCGCCCGGCGGCCTCCTGCAGTGCGTCATTGACTTGCGTCCGCGCCAGCACGCATTCGGGCCGGTCCGGATCGTAGAGATATTGCAACCCTCCCTTGCCGTCCGGTTCGATCACAAGATCGTACTTGCCCAGGCGCAGCCCCTGGCGCGCATCCTCGCTACTCTCCACCTTGATCTTGAAAGACGCGTGCTGCGGGGAGCGCTGCAACAGCGCCGACGTCTGGTCGGCGCCCGCGCCCTGCACAATGGCCACTGGAACCGCGTCCCCCGGCTTGTTGCGAAATGCAATACCCAACCCCAGCGCCAGCAGCAACGGAAACACGAAGACCCAAAACACCACTTCCGGCTCGCGCTTCAGTTCCAGCATGCGCGCCATCAGCAGATGCCGGTAGCCGGCCCAGCGCCCGTTCCTCCGCGGCGGAACGGTTTGCGGCACCTTGGTCACAGTGGCTGGAGTTTCCTGCGCAACGCTCATAACTTATCCATTAATACCTCAACTATTAATAACTTGCTCGTTATCTCGACTCAGGCTTCCATTTGTTGAGGAACTCGAGCAGCGCCTGCGGAGTGAGCGACCGCGCGTCTTCGAACTCGCCGTTTTTCTGGCTGACCACCAGCTTGCCATCGCTCTCGGCCACCGCCAGCGCGGGAACGCCCTTATCGAGCGGCACTTCGAACTGCGCCACCAGATCGGCATTTTTCTTCCCGTCCGGCCCCAGATCGACGTGCACAACCTCGTAACCTGACGCCAGCACGGGCGCAAGATCGGGCCTCAGAAAAGCCACGTCCAGCACATGGCAGTCGAAACACCAATTCGCGCCGAACACCAGCAAGACCCGCTTGTGCTGCAACGCAGCTTTCTTCTCGGCTTCTTTTATTTGTGCATGCGCGTCCGCGTCTGCCGGATAAATATCCTTCTTCATGTCCGAGGGCTGCTGCAGGTGAGGTGCATCCGTTCTTTCCGCGCCGACCAGTCGCCATTGCTCTCCCTGTTTCCGCCAACCCTGGGCGTCGGTCACGTTGACGGTCTGGCCATTGGGCAAGCCCGTGTGCACTTCCGCTTTGAAGATAACGCCCTCCGCATCAGGCCGTTCCGTCAGCCGGACAATCTCCAGCTTGATGCTGCGCGCTTTCAGCGCCAGCCAGAAATTCACGTCGGCATCGGCCCCGCTCACCACGCCATTCGCCTGCACTTGCGCCGCAGGATCGGTGCTGTAAAGGGCTTTCAGAGCCGCCGCATCTCCCGCAACAATCGCGCTCTTCCACTGCTCCAGCGGAGCGAAGCCCGTGGGCGTCTCGGCCGCCGAAGTCTGCGCGGCGCCGTGCCGACCGCACAACATGACCATAACCACGCAGACAAAAAATGTTTTCAAGAAGAATCCCTTCCCAGACCTGTCCATTCTCACCTTGTCACTCCTCCCGCAGATGCCGTCCCGTCAGCCGCACGAACACATCTTCCAGACTCGCTTGCCGCGTGGTCAGATGCTGCAGCGTGCTCCCTTGCTTTTCGATTGCCTCCAGCAGCGCGGGAATGGTCAAATGCGGCTGCTTCACGTTCAGCGCAACCAGCCCGTCGTCCGCGCGCACCGACTCCACGCTCGGCAGCCCGCGCCACGCCTCATTCTCGGACTCCAGCGCAGCGTCGCCGGAATGATCCGCCGCATTGCCACCCACGGCGAACTCCACCACGTGATGTCCGCCCAACCGCTCGATCAGATCCGCCGGCGACCCCTCCGCAATGATCTGTCCATGATCCACAATAGCCAGCCGGTCGCACAGCCGCTCGGCCTCGTCCATGTAATGCGTAGTCAGCAGCACGGTGCCGCCGTCGCGCTGAAATCCGCGGATAATGTCCCACAACTGTCGCCGGCTTTGCGGATCAAGCCCCGTCGTCGGTTCATCCAGAAACAAAATCTTCGGATTGCACACCAGCGCCGTCGCCACCGCCAGCCGCTGTTTCTGCCCGCCGGAAAGTTTGCCCACCCAGGCATCCGCCTTCTCGGTAAGCTGCAACTGTTCCAGCACATCGTCCGACGAGCGCGGTTCCCGATAAAAGCTGGCAAACAGTTCAATCGTCTCCCGCACGCTGAGTTTTTCGGAAAGCCGCGTCTCCTGCAGCGAGATCCCCAGCCACTCGCGCATCTCGCGCTCGTTCTCGCGCCAGCTGTGCCCGAGAATCGAAACCTGCCCCGAAGTCGGTTGCAGCAACCCTTCGAGAATTTCAATCGTCGTAGTCTTGCCCGCCCCGTTCGGCCCAAGCAGGCCGAAACATTCTCCCGCCTGAATCTCCAGATTCAGCCCGCGCACCGCCTCGACCTTCCCGTCGTAAGTCTTGCGCAGATCGCGGCATTGAATGGCGGCAGGCATCGTGTGATTCTACCGGATGCGGTCAGCCCGTGTGGATCTGTTCATGTAGATTTGCCCGTGTGGAGCGGGCACTCTTGCCCGCTGCTTTTGACTTTTGTCGCCCACGAACCAGTCCTGCTAAAATACCCCGCATCGCCGGCCGGTCTTTCGGCATCTTCTTCCCATGCGCATGGCTTCCATCTGCCCCCAGCGCGGCTTCACCTGACGGCGTTCCCACTAAGACGCCCGTGTGTCGTTGACAAAACCAGTTCTCAGTCATCAGGTCTCGGCTCGCAGTTTTTGAGGCGAGGCCTTCAGCATTCGAAAGGAAGCCGCCCATGCAGCGCCAGCTTTGCCTATTGCTGTCTCTCCTCGCCCTAACCGTCGCCGCCCCCGCTCAGGATTCCCGCCACTTCACCTTCCACTACGGTTTCACTGTGAAGAATCTGCCTGCAGGGAAGAAGATTCGCATCTGGATTCCCGCGGCCCAGTCGGACGCTTATCAAGAAGTGCGAATCGCCTCCGCCAAAGGTGACCTCGATCTGAAGAAAACGCGCGAGTCCAAATTTGGCAACGAAATCTACTACGCCGAAACCTCCAGCGCCTCGCAGCCGGAACTGCATTTCGATGTCGAATACGACGTCCTGCGCCATGAGCGCATCGCGCTGGGAGCGGCCCCGCATATAATCGCGGCGTCTCTCTCGCCCAGAGAAGAAGCCGAAGACCTTCAGCCCGACGCCCTTGTACCCATCACCGGCCTACCCGCCGACCTGGCCGCGAAAGTGACGCAAGGAAAAACCCAGGCGCTCGACAAAGCTCGCGCCATCTACGACTACGTTTTCACCACCATGCGTTACGACAAAACCGGCGAGGGCTGGGGACGCGGCGATGTGCTCTATGCCTGCGACGCTAAAAAAGGCAACTGCACCGATTTCCATTCCCTCTTCATCGCCATGGCGCGCTCGCAGGGTATTCCCGCGCGCTTCGAAATCGGCTTCCCCTTGCCTCCCGACAAACACGCCGCCGAGATCGCGGGATATCACTGCTGGGCGGATTTCTACATCGAAGGCAAAGGCTGGATTCCGGTGGACATATCCGAAGCGTGGAAACATCAGGAAAAGCGCGATTACTTCTTCGGCGCGCACGATGTGAACCGCGTTCAATTCAGCATGGGGCGCGACCTGCAGCTGAATCCCGCGCAGGAAGGCAAGCCGCGGAATTATTTTGTCTATCCTTACGTCGAGGTCGACGGCCAGGAGTATCCCAACGTCTCGCTGGCTTTTTCTTTCGCGGACGCGGGAACAACCACCGCTACGCGATAAAAAAAATCGCTGGGCCCAACGGGGCTACTGCGCCGCCACCGACAACGTCAGGAACCCCGTGACCTTCGCCAAATCGTCGGTATCGCGGTTGAACACCGCCTCCCGCCGCTGGTCGGAGAATCGCGGATCCAGCAACAAAAGCTTGACAATGGAATATTGCCGCATCCCGCTCTGGCAGCGGGTTTCGCCGAAAACCGCTCCCTGTACCACATACACGTGCGACTTCCACTCCAGCAGCGGAGCGCGCTGATCCTGCAACGAGCCGATCACCGTTCCAACACTGATGGAATCTTGTGCGGCATACTCGGCATTCACCACGATAGCCCGTCCATCACTCAACTGATGCCGTCCCTGCAACTTGCCGGCAAGTTCCTTCAACGACCGCGGCTCGGAGAGCACCGTGTCCCCCAGCGCAGAGTCCTTGCCGCAACACAGCGCCTGGTCATGAAGCACCATCTCGACCGCGGTTGCAATCACCGAGGACGTATCCCTTGACGCCGCCGTCAGCGACGGCAGATTGGTGACGCGGGCCTCTGCATTCGCGGAGAAAAGGTAGCAAAGGTCCTGGGCCTGGTCTTGCGAGAGGCAAGTGACCGTAACCCAGCTTGCGAAAAGCAACACGCCGGAAACAGATCGAACGCAGAACTTCGCCACCGTTCACCTCCTGCGCCCCAGCTTTCCCTATTATTCTAGCCCCTTTCTAGGCCGCGCCAATGCTGGGAAGAAACCGCGGCGCTTGCCGCGCTTGGGTCGTTTGCTCAAAGCTGTAAGCCAGCCGGATTAACGTAGGCTCGCTCCAGGCGCGTCCGAAAAAGGAAATCCCCACCGGCAGTCCGGAGATGAATCCAGCGGTCACGTTAATGTTGGGATAGCCCGCAACTGCCGCCGCGCTAGAGCTGCCCCCAGCAAAGGCGTCGCCGTTCACGAAGTCGGTCAGCCATGCAGGCCCGCCGGTGGGCGCCACGATCGCGTCCAGCTTGTACTTATCCATGAGCGCGTCAATGCCTTCGACGCGAGCCAGTTGACGATTCTTCGCCAGCGCATCCACGTACTCTTTTTCCGTAACCGGCCCCTTCGCCTCCGATTTGATAAACAAATCCTGGCCGAAGTAGGGCATCTCTTTCGCGCGGTTGCGCTCGTTGAAATCGATAATCTCTTTCAGCGTCCGCACCGGAGCCCCCGGGCCAAGCCGCGCCAGATAAGCATTCAGGTCGGCCTTCAGCTCGTAAAGAAACAGCAGCAACTCGCTGTCGCCAAACTTGCCCAGAGTCTCAATGTCGGCCGGATCCACCAGCGTTGCCCCCGCTTTTTTCAGGGACTCCAGCGACTGCTCCAGCAGCGCATCGACGGAGTCGCTGAACCCCGCATATTTTCTGGCCACGCCGATGCGCGCTCCCTTCAGTCCAGCTGGATCGCAGAATTGCGAGTAGTCCGCATAAAACTTACCCTGGCTCGCGGCCGTGGCAGCGTCTTCGGGATCAACGCCGGTCAGCGCGCTCAGCAAAATCGCCGCATCGCGCACTGTGCGGCACATGGGGCCTGCGCCATCCTGGGTGTGCGAAATCGGAATTATCCCGCTGCGGCTCACCAGCCCGACCGTGGGCTTGATTCCCACCAGCCCGTTCGCCGACGAGGGACACACAATCGAACCATCGGTCTCCGTGCCAATGCCGACCGCGCACAGATTCGCGGAAATGCCCGCGCCGGTCCCGGAACTCGATCCGCAGGGATTGCGGTCGAGCGCATACGGATTCCTGGTCAGCCCGCCGCGCCCGCTCCATCCGCTGGTCGAGTGGCTGCAGCGAATGTTGGCCCACTCGCTGAGATTGGTCTTGCCCAGAATCACCGCGCCCGCCGCGCGCAACTTCTGCGCCACGAACGAATCTTTCAGCGGCCTCGATCCCAGCAGCGCCAGCGATCCCGCCGTGGTCATCATCTTGTCCGCGGTGTCGATGTTGTCCTTGATCAGCACCGGAATTCCGTGCAGCGGCCCGCGCGGGCCCTTGGCCTTGCGCTCCTTATCCAACGCTTCCGCGATGGCCAGCGCATCCGGATTCATTTCGATAATGCTGTTGATCGCCGGTCCGCGCTTATCGATCTCGTCGATGCGGGCCGCGTATTTCTCCACCAGGAAGCGACCCGTAAATTTCTCCGACTTCATCCCCTCCTGCAATTGCGGGATGGTGACCTCGTCGAGTTCAAAGGGCGGGACCTCAGGAGCGCTCGCCGCCGCGTTTCCGGCGGGGGCGCCGGCACTCGCGCCCCCGGCCCGTGCTGCGCCCAGCGCAGGATAAAGCGGCGTCAGCGCCGCCGCGACTCCTCCGGCGGCTGTGCTGCGAAGAAACGAACGGCGACTAGAGGTCATCTGGTAAATGGGTTCGGGAAAGGCACGGCTTTCAGCCGTGCCGCTCAAGTGGCCAGGAATTCGGGCTTTAGCCTCTGAGGTTTCGCTCGCGTTCAGCCGCCCAGGATTTGTGAGACAGCTGGTAGCAGATGGATTCGACAAGAGTGGCTTATCAGGCATGGGTTCCGATCGTCCGTACTTTCCGTGCGGCAAAGATGTGAAGCGCGATCAACATACTAATGCAGACGCCGAGAAGATGCGCCAAGTAGCGCCGCCGTCCCGGCGGCTGTCAGGCGGGCGTCCTCGCCCGCCGCGCCGAAAGCGAGACAGTGTCGGCGCAAAAACACCGGCGTATCCTGAACGCAGCCGTTCTTCAGGCGGCGCGAAGTATCTCCCCTGCATCGACTCTGCGCGGGAGAAACGAGCCGAATCACCAAAACCTCGCCGCGGTTGTTGGACGAGTATCCAAATGATAAGCTAGCAAAGTTCGCCGGCCCCGGGCGGGAGTAGTTCAGCGGTAGAACGCCAGCTTCCCAAGCTGGATGTCGCCGGTTCGATCCCGGTCTCCCGCTCCATATCTTTCCCACACGAATCCCCCCACCCAAACCCTTTGTCATTCCGAGCCGCTTGCAGCCGCGGAACGCGGCGAAAGCGAGGGAGGAATCTGCTGTCCTCGCCATTTAGATCAGAGCTTGCATCTCCCCACCTCCCAAAATTGGCATCACCAGAAAGTTCTCGACATAGTGTACTGTAGACACTATGTTAGTTTCAGTAAGACACTAATGGAGGTTCCCATGCTGAGCTTCATGAAGGTACCGCCTACCACCTACCTCCTGCAGTACAAACGCGGCAAGGTTAAGCGCGAAGGCGCGGGGCTCTCATTCTTTTACTACGCCCCCACCTCCACCATCGTGGCCATCCCGATGGCCAGCACTGACGTGCCGTTCGTTTTTCAGGAGGCCACGGCCGATTTCCAGGCCGTCACCATCCAGGGGCAATTCACCTATCGAGTGGCCGACCCCAAGCGGCTAGCTTCCTTACTCGACTTCAGTATCGAAAAGGGGCGCGGGTTTAAGTTCACCGACTCGCGAAAGGCGGGGGAGCCTTCGCTCGTAATCGCGGAACGCTTGGTTCACACTCTGCAGACTCTAACCCGTACCGTCACTCAGCGGCTCGCCCTGCGCGATGTCCTGGTCAGTTCCGACTCGACGGTGGCAGAAGTTCTGGCCAAGTTCAGAGCGTCGGAGGCCGTCTCCGTCCTGGGAGTGGAAATTCTGGCGCTGTCCCTTCTTGCCATCAAACCCACTCCCGAAACCAGCCGCGCTCTCGAAGCGGAAGCCCGGGAAGCCCTGCAGCGCCGGGCCGACGAGGCGATTTATGCTCGCCGCAATGCCGCCGTCGAGCAGGAGCGGCTGATCAAAGAGAGCGAACTGAACACTGAAATCGCGATCGAGGAGAAGAAACGGCAAATCCGTGAAACCCAGATGGCGGCGGAAATCGCGGTGGAGCGGCAACGCTCGGAGCTGATCGAGCGCCGCGTGGAAAACGAGCGCAAGGATGCCGACAGCCGCGCCTACGCGCTGACCGAGACGCTGAAGCCCCTGCGCGATCTCGACTGGAAAACCCTGATGATGCTTAATGGCAAAGGCGCCGATCCCAAAGCCATGATTGCTCTCGCATTTCAGGAGATGGCGGAAAATGCGCAGAAGATCGGCGAGCTGAACGTGTCTCCCGACCTGCTGCGTTCGCTGATCGGCACTGCAGGAAAATAGCCGGGGAAATAGTCATGTACAAGAAACTGGTCATCGTGACGCGCAAGACACGGTTGCAGGAACTAGTGGAGCGCTTCAACACCCGCTCGCAGGCAAAGTTTTACATCGAGCACGCGGGCGGCGACTTCGCCGACTACGAGCGCGAGGACGACGCCTACCGGGCCGCGTTAGAGGCGCTCCGCCGGTCCCTCGACTTTGAAATGCCGCAGCAACTGGTCGAGCGCGGCCTGGTCTCGACGTTCGAATTTCAGAAACAAGATGTTGTACTCACCTTAGGGCAGGATGGGCTGGTGGCCAATACCGCCAAATATGTTGGCAACCAGCCCATCGTAGCCGTGAATCCCGAGCCGGGCAGATTTGACGGCATCTTGTTGCCTTTCACTCCGGATCAGGCGCGGGCCGCGGTGGCGCAGGTGATGGAGTCGAAGGCGAAAATCCGCGAGATCACCTTGGCCGAGGTAAATCTTGGAGACGGGCAGCGGTTGCTCGCATTCAACGATCTCTTCCTCGGAGCCCGCAGCCACGTGTCGGCCCTCTACCGGATTACCTGCGGCAAGCAGTCGGAGGTGCAATCCTCCAGCGGAGTTCTGGTTTCGACAGGCGCCGGTTCCACCGGGTGGATGTCTTCGGTGTTTAATATGGCCTCCGGCGTCGCCCGGTTTTGTGGTGGCGCACCGGTCAAGGCCGTGCGCATGCCGTGGGAAGATCGCCGTCTTCTGTATGTGGTGCGCGAACCGTTCGTCAGCCGCCACTCGCAGGCGAGCCTTGTCGCAGGAGTGCTAGAGTCAGGTGAAGAGTTGGCTCTGGAATCGCTGATGCCTTCCGGCGGCGTGGTCTTCAGCGACGGCATGGAACTCGATTTCCTGCAATTCAACTCCGGCGCAATCGCCCGCGTGCGGGCAGCCGAACAGCGGGCGCGGCTGATTGTGCCCTGAGGCCGTATATGAGGCCGCGTCTTGAAGCCGCCTCTTGAAGCTGTGTCCGTCTTGAAAACGATTATGCAAGTCACGGTCGACGTCGTAATTTTCACTATTCAATCCGGAACTCTCAAGGTGCTGCTGGTAAAGCGCGCGGCGCCGCCGTTTCTCGGGCACTTCGCCATACCGGGAGGCTTCGTTCACGGGGATGAGGATCTCGATCGGGCGGCTCTGCGCGAGTTGCGAGAAGAAACCGGAGTGGCCGACGTTTACTTGGAGCAACTGTTTTCGTTTGGAGACGTGAAGCGCGATCCCCGCGGGCGCGTAGTCACGGTGGCCTATTTCGCCCTTATTTCGGCGGACCGCCCGCTGCGGGCGGGCACGGACGCCGCCGAAGCCAACTGGTGGGCCATCGACCGGTTGCCGAGCCTCGCCTTCGACCATGCCAAAATTCTGGACTACGCGTTGGAACGTCTGCGCAACAAGCTCGAGTACACCACCGTGGGCTTTCAGCTTCTCCCCGAAAAGTTCACGCTCACTGAGCTGCAGGAAGTGTACGAGGCCATCCTGGGGAAGAAGCTCGACAAGCGCAACTTTCGCCGCAAGCTGTCGTTGCTGCGAATTCTGAAACCTTCGTCCGAGTACCGCCGCGGAGGTCAACGCCCCGCGCAGCTCTACCGTTTTGTCGCTGCGCGCTTCGAAAAGCTGAAGGACAAAGGGATTTTGTTTCCTTTCTGAGTACCCGCTCGGGCAAGCGACGCATAAGGTCGCTAAGCAACGCCGCAGAACCCATGGAACGATCTGCCCCCTCGACACCTTTTGCCTCTTCTTCGCGCCCTTCCGCGCCTGATTTCTGGCCCGCCAAAACCCGCACCCGGTACCCTATCTCCTGCGCTTTCTGTCGCTTGCCAGTCCGTGATCCCGATCACGCCGAACCGTGACGAAGGGCATTTATGTTGCGGCCTTGTTCGCCGAAGATGTACTTGGACAAAGCGGAGATGGGACCGCCCGAGGGCCGCGTCTCCACACTCCCGGAGCTGCCCCGGGGAGGGTGCCGGCAGTCACAGCGGAGGATGCTATGCAGGGGACAATCGAAATCCACGAACCAGAGGTGCAAGAAGTTAAGCCGGCAGTCCGTCCGGGTGCGCCCGCGTTGCTGCGAGGCGAAATGGTTCATGGGCCGGCGCTGCCGCAGAGGGTTCTGTTCTCCGACAGCCTGCTGGAGTTCGGCGCGTATCGACAACGCAAAACTTTTGCTACTTTCACTTCCTTCTTATTCAATTTTCTGCTGATTGGCGTTTTGCTGTTGATGCCTTTGTACTTTACCGAGGAGTTGCCCAAAGCCGAACTGCTCACTTTTCTGGTGGCCCCACCGCCTCCTCCACCTCCGCCTCCGCCCGCGGCCGCCGAGCAAATGGCCAAGGTGCTCAAGCAGATTCAGACCGACGTACTCTCTAACGGAGCGTTAAGAACCCCCACGCGCATCCCGCAGAAGGTGCAGATGATCCAGGAAGAGGAGGCACCGCCGCCAATGCCGGTGTCTGGGGGCGGCGTGGTCGGGGGCGTGCCGGGAGGCATTCCCGGTGGGCAACTGGGAGGCGTGATCGGCGGCATCGTCAATGCCACCTCGAATCTCAACGCCGTCCCCAGGTTCGCTGCGCCGACACCGCAGCGGGTGCGCGTCTCCCAGGGCGTGACCAAAGGCCTTTGCGTCCATCGCGTGGACCCGCAGTACCCCGCCTTGGCCAAAGAAGCGCGCGTCCAAGGAGAGGTCGTGCTGCGGGCCATCATCAACAAGAACGGCGACATCCAGGATCTGCAATTGATCAGTGGACACCCCATGCTGGTGCCCAATGCCATTGCCGCGGTTCGGCAATGGCGCTACAAGCCCTACCTGTTAAACGGGAACCCGGTGGAAGTCGACACCACGATCACCGTGATCTTCGCGCTGACTACGTAACCGAGCGTTTAGGGCGACCTCCGCTGGAGACCGCCCGGGAGTGAAATATGGCTGCAGAATATATTTACCGCGTGGCGGCATGGTGGACTTCAGGCCGGACCGGACTGGCCAAGTGCGAGTCCGCTCCCAACACGATTCATTTTTCCGAGGCCCCCGAATTCGGCGGCCTGGAAGGGCGCTGGACGCCGGAGCAGTTGCTTCTGTGTTCGCTGGCCGGTTGTTTCACCACCACCTTTCAGGAGGTCGCACGCAGCGCGAAATTCGACTACACCGACCTGGAAGTGGAAGTGGAAGGCAGCGTCCGCCGCAACAAGGTGGGATGCAACTTCTGCGAGATCACGATTCGCCCCAGACTGACCGTCCACTCGGAAGAGGAATTCGAGGCTGGCATGGGATTGCTGCGCAAAACCAAGGCCGTGTGCCTGATTTCGCGCGCCATTACCGTCCCGCAAACGCTGGAGCCAAGCGTCGAAACCTCCAAAATGCCGGTCGAAGGCTGGGCGGCGGAATCTGCTGTGACGCTGGGTGCCTGAGTCAAGGGTGCCTGAGTAACGGGCGCCTGAAGACTGGGACGTGAAGGCTGGCCGCAAGCGGACCCAGCCAGAAGGAGGTGGTTATGATGTTTTCCTACCGGCTGGTACGGCTGATTGAAACCCATGCCGATGCGCTTGCCCGGGGCGCCGAAGAAAGAGTCCAGGCGCGGCAACTCAACCACTTTCGCGGTCTGCCTGCCCACGAGTTGCGTGACCGGGTCTATGAAATTTACCGCCATTTAGGCGAGTGGCTGCTCAGCAAGAACGAATTAGACATCGAGCAGCGCTACCGTGAAATCGGAGCGCGGCGCGCGCGGCAGAACGTGCCCCTCAGCGAAGTCATCGAGGCCATCGTGCTCGTCAAAGAGAACCTCTGGGACTTCCTGAAGAGCGAAGCCGTAATGGACCGCGCCGTCGAAATCATGGGGGAACTGGAATTGCTGCAAATGCTGGAGATGTTCTTTGATCGCGCGATTTACTATGCAGCTGTGGGGCATGAACAAGCGGGGCATGAACAGGAAGCTGCGCGGGCGCTGCCTGAAGAACAGGCCGCGCACGCCAGCTAAAACCGGGGTAAAAGCGATGTCGTGGGAATCGCACTACAAGAAAAAACTGATGAGGGCGGATGACGCCCTGGCCTGCGTGCAGTCGGGGATGCGGGTCTACATTCAGCCGGGATGCGCCGAGCCGGAGACGCTGGTGGAAGCCTTGATCCGCCGCGCTCCGGAAGTTGAAGATGTCGAAATCGTCCACATGATGACCATGGGCGTCGCGCCCTATGTGGCCCCGGAGATGGCCGGGCATTTCCGCCACAATGCCATGTTCATCGGCGGCAACGTGCGCGACGCCATCAACGACGGCCGCGCGGATTACACTCCCATCTATCTCAGCGAAATCGAGGGGCTGTTTGAAAGCGGCGCCATGCCGCTCAACGTCGCCCTGATCGAGGTTTCCCCGCCCGACTCCCACGGTTTTTGCAGTTTTGGCGTGGGCGTGGATACCACCCTGACCGCGGCCAAATGCGCGCATCACGTGGTGGCCCAGGTCAACGACCAGATGCCGCGCACCTACGGCGACAGTTATATCCAGGTCAACGATATCGACGCCTTCGTGGAGTCGTCGCGGCCGCTGTGCCAGCTGAAACAGCCGGTCCTGACCGACCTGCATGTGGCCATCGCGCGCAATGTGGCCGGGCTGATTGAAGACGGCGCCGTGCTGCAGACCGGCATTGGCGGTATTCCCGACGCCGTGCTGCCCCTGCTGATGGACCGCAAAGATCTCGCGGTTCACAGCGAGCTGGTTTCCGACGGCGTGATCCCGCTGATCGAAGCCGGCATCATCACCGGCGCGCGCAAGAACTTCAAGCCGCGCAAAATCATCCTGGGCTTCGCCCTGGGCACGAAAAACCTTTTCCAGTTCGTGGACAACAATCCAATCTTCGAATTTCATCCCACGGCTTACACCAACGATCCCGGCCTGATCGCGCGCAACGACAACATGGTGGCCATCAATTCCGCGCTGCAGATCGATTTGACCGGCCAGGTGTGCTCGGATTCGATCGGCAACCAGTTCTATAGCGGTATCGGCGGCCAGGTGGATTTTCTGCGTGGCGCTTCGCGCTCCCGAGGCGGCAAGCCCATCATCGCCATGTCGTCGACCGCCAAGGGCGGTGAAATCTCCCGCTTCGTTCCCATGTTGAATCCGGGGGCGGGTGTGGTCACGTCGCGCGGCCTGATCCGCTACGTGGTCACGGAATACGGCGTCGCCTATCTGCACGGCAAGTCGATCCGCGAGCGCGCCAAGGCGCTGATCGAGATTGCCCACCCCAAGTTCCGCCACGAGCTGTACGAATATTGCGAAAAAACCAAGTGGCTGCAGAATCCGCACCGTTCGTTGATCGGCATGCAGGAATGAAACCGGATTGAAAGCAGGAATGAAAGCAGTTGCAAGGCAGACGCCAAGGAAACGCGAGGAAAAAATGCCCGGCCAAGCACGCGGCAAAGTCACCATCGATATCGAAGAATGCAAGGGCTGCGGTCTGTGTGTGGAGTCCTGCCCGCCGAAATGTCTCGAGCTGGCGCCTGAGTTAAGCGCCTACGGCGTGCATCCCGCGCGCTATACCGGGCAGCGCGGCGTGGGACACGATTGCACCGGCTGCGGAATCTGTTTCTACTGCTGCCCCGAGCCGGGAGCGATTGCCGTCTACCGCCTGGCGCCGCCGCCGAAAGCGGTTCCGGCAGCGCAGGGAGGCGAACATGCGGCAGCTCTGTAAAGGCAACGTCGCAGTCATCAAAGGCGCAGTGCTGGCCGGTTGCCGCGCCTATTACGGATATCCCATCACCCCGGCCAGCGAGATTGCCGAAGCTGCGGCCCTGTATCTCCCCGAAGTCGGCGGAACTTTCATTCAAGCCGAGAGCGAAACCGCCTCCATCAACATGGTCTACGGAGCGTCGGCTGCCGGCGTGCGCGTCATGACGGGATCTTCTGGGCCGGGCGTAAGCCTGATGCAGGAGGGAATTTCCTACCTGGCCGGCGCGGAATTGCCCTGCGTCATCGTCGACGTCATGCGCGGCGGCCCCGGCCTGGGCAACATCGCTCCCGAACAGAGCGACTATTTCGCCATGGTGAAGGGCGGAGGCCACGGCAACTATCGCAATCTGGTGGTCGCTCCCGCGTCGGTGCAGGAGATGGCCGAGCTAACCATCCTCGCCTTCGACCTGGCGGATAAATATCGCAATCCAGCGATCGTGCTCACCGATGGATTCGTCGGGCAGATGATGGAACCGCTTGACCTGGAATACCGCGAAATCGCTGCGCCGCAAAAACCCTGGGCAGTGCGCGGCACGGCCGGAACGCGCCAGAACATGGTGAGCTCGATTTATCTCGAAAGCGACGACCTGGAAGCGCACCAGCGCCGAATGGAAGCCAAATACATCCGCGCGCAGCAAACCGAAACCCGTTGGGAAGAATACAAAACCGACGACGCCGATCTGCTGGTGGTGGGTTTCGGCATCGTGTCCCGCATCCTGCGTTCGGCGGTGGACGAGGCGCGCAAGCAGGGAATCAAAGTTGGACTGTTCCGTCCCATCACGCTGTGGCCTTTTCCGTCGCGCGAGTTGGAGGTGGCCGCAGCCCGCGCCGAAAAGGTGCTGGTGGTGGAGCTCAGTAACGGGCAGATGCTGGAAGATGTCCGCCTCGCGCTGAATGGGAAGAAAGACATCGAATTCTACGGCCGCGTTGGCGGCAACGTGCCATCTGTAGAGGAACTGCTAAGCAAGATCGAAGAGCAAACATCGGCGCTGATCTAGAAACGTAGCGCCGGCGTCCCGCCGGCTGTGGTGAGGGCGTCCTCGCCCTCGCTTCTAGCAGCGGAACGAAAGCGAAGGGACCGACCAATGAGTGATGAAGGCGTCATGGTGGAGGAAATAAAAGCGGCCAACGGCTACGAGATCGTCCATTCCAAGTCGCCGGTTTTCTATCCCGAATACGAGCGCAAGTCCGACCTCAAGCACCAGACCCACTACTGCCCCGGATGCGGCCACGGCGTCGCCCACAAGCTGATCGCCGAGGCTCTCGAGGATCTCGGCGTACAGGACGACACCATCCTGGTCAGCCCCGTCGGCTGCTCGGTATTTGCGTATTACTACTTCGACGTGGGCAACGTGCAGGTCGCCCACGGACGCGCTCCCGCCGCAGCCACTGGCCTGAAGCGCGCCTGTCCAGACAAAATCGTGATCGCCTATCAGGGCGATGGTGACCTGGCAGCCATTGGCACCGCCGAGATTATCCACGCCGCTAATCGTGGCGAAAAAATTACTGTCTTCTTCGTCAACAACGCCATCTATGGCATGACCGGCGGCCAGATGGCGCCCACCACGCTGGTCGGCCAGCGCAGCACCACCTCGCCCTGGGGACGCCGCCCGGTGAACGAAGGCTTCCCCCTGCACATGGCCGAATTGCTCGCCACTCTCGAAGCTCCGGTCTACATCGAGCGCGTCGCCCTCTCCGACAACAAGAACATCATGAAAGCCCGGCGCGCCGTGCGCAAAGCGCTGGAGTTGCAGCGCGCCGGAGCCGGCTTCACTTTTGTCGAGATTCTTTCTCCCTGCCCCACCATCTGGGGCAAGGATCCAGTCGAGGCGCGCAAGTGGGTTGCGGAAAAAATGATTCCTGCGTTTCCGCTGAACGTATTCCGCGATCGCAAAATAGAAATCCCTACCAACAATGCTCCGCCGCACAAAACGGTTGCGGAACTCGTCGAGGGAGAGAAGAAAGACATCGCGAACAAAAATGGTGACAAGAAGCCCGCGCCCAAGCACCATCACCACTTCCAGCATATGGAAATCAAGATCGCCGGCTTCGGCGGCCAGGGCGTGCTGCTGCTGGGCCAACTTCTGGCTGAGATGGGCATGCGCGAAGGTCTCGAGGTCAGCTGGCTGCCCTCCTACGGCCCGGAAATGCGTTCCGGCAGCGCCCACTGCCATATTTGCTTGTCGAAGGAGCGCATCGGTTCGCCCGTGATCTCCCGCCCGCAAGTGCTGATCGCCATGACCGAAATTTCGCTGCGCAAGTTTGCCCCCCAGGTCGCGCGCGGAGGAACCATCATTTACGGACGCGAGCAGCTGCCCGAAGATTTCAGCGCGCCGCAGGCCCAGGTAGTCTGCGTCCCGGCCTCCGAGATCGCCGACAAGCTGGGCTCCGCGAAAGTGGCTAACGTGGTGATGATGGGCGCTCTGCTCGAAGAAACCGAATGCCTGTCTCCGGTAACCGCCATCCACGTGCTCGAAGCCAAGGTAAAGAATCCCGCCCTGCTGGAGCTCGATCGCAAAGCTTTGGATGCAGGTCGAATCTACATCGACCACACCGTCGCTATCGGCGCCGTCACCCAAGCCGACGGCTTCGCGCAATAAGCCATCGGACTTCAGACCTCCGACTTCGGACCTCAGACTTCAGACTTCGGACCTCACCCATCCCTATCAGCCGTCAGAAAGCCCACGCTAAGGAGGTTTTTGCTGAGGTCTGAGGTCCGACGCCTGCCCCTGTGATCCCGATCACTGCAAGCGGTGACAACAGCCCTATCCCCGCCCGTCAGCCAGTGAAAACCTAAAGTCGAGTGTGGGAGGTGTTGTATGACACTCGTCGCAGAAAAAGAAAACATTCTCCTTCAGACGAAACCTCAGACGAAACGTCCTGCCGCAATCGCGGTGAAGAACGTCCTGTTCGCAACCGATTTTTCCGCAACCTCAGAAGCAGCTCTGCCTTACGCCGCGGCCATCTGCCGGCATTTTGGCAGCACCCTGCACGCGGTGCATGTGTTATCCGATGCCAACGTCCTGATGATGACGGGAGGTGTCGACTACGTCAGCATGGGGACCATCTACGAAGACGCGCACACCGAAGCCAAAGAGCAACTCGATCGGTTGGCGGCGCGCTTCGCAGACATTCCATTCTGTCTCTATGTCCGGCACGGGCAGGTGTGGACGAACCTCGCCGGCGTCGTCGAAGAAAACAAAGTGGACTTGATCGTGGTGGGCACGCACGGCCGCACCGGATTTGGAAAGCTGTTGCTCGGCTCCGTGGCGGAAGACATTCTTCGCCACGCTCCCTGCCCGGTCTTGACCGTAGGCCCGAGGGTTTCAGGCCGGGCCAAACTGCCGGCGCTGTGTGGCAGAGATCTCGCTCCGCTTGAATTAGAAGTGCGCCAGATCCTCTATGCCACCAACTTCGGCCCCACTTCGTCCGCCGATGCAGCCCTGGCCGCGTCGCTGGCGGAGGAGTTCCGGTCGCGGCTCACGCTGCTGCACGTGATGGAGAACTATGCGGGACTCGGTGACCATCCGGGCCCCATCGAAGAAGGAATCCGGAGGCTGAAAGAACTGGCCCGGGAGCAGGCAGAGTTGCAATATGCTCCCGAAACCCTGCTGGAGTTTGGCGATCCGGCAAAACGAATCGTGCGGGAAGCGAATGACCGCGAGGCGGATCTGCTCGTCCTCGGCGCCCGTCCGGTTCACGAGCTGACTGGCGCAACCCACTTGCCGTGGAGCACCGCGCATCAGGTGATAGCGCATGCCACCTGTCCAGTGCTGACCATCCGCGGCTAGAGGCAATGGCGCGAGTTCTTATTTTCGGATACGGCGATCCGCTCTACCGCGACGAAGGTGTCGGCTGGCATGTCGCGGACCGGCTGGCGGCGAATTTGTCGTCCGCCGAGATTGAAGTTCTCCGGCTGCACCAACTCATTCCGGAGACGGCCGAAGTTCTCCACGGCGCCGCGGCCGTCATTTTCGTCGGAGCCGCGCAGGACGGCGAGCCCGGCTTGATCCGCTGTGAGCCCATCGAAATGCCTCTTGCTCCGGTGCGATTCTTCCATCAATTCGCGCCCGCCGCGGTCCTTACCCGTGCGCAGCAACTTTATCGAACTGCCCCAAAGGCCGTTTCCGTGACTTTGTGTGGACAAGATTTTGAGCAAGGCGAGGGATTGTCTGCCCCCGTCGAAGAAGCGATGCCGGAACTGGTGGCGACGGTCGAGAGCCTGGCGCGGAAGCTTTTGTCGGGAGAACTGGCCCCCTGAGCGCGCGCTACGACTAGAATCTGCCAGTCGCGTGCCCGATGTTTGCCGCGTTCTTTGCAGCAAACGTGGGGATTTTGACTTCTGCTCTGCCGAGCAAATAAACCTCTCTCTGAGGTCCTCTTCAGGCAACCCTTCTACGAATTGCATCAGGAACCATGCAGCGTGCTCCAAACAGCTGATTCCAGGACCTTTCAACGCTTTAAGTCCTGTGCAAATAAATGCTTGTATCGTATTGATAATGCACGACATAAATACACGACGTGAATCGGGTTAACTTGCCCGTAGAGCAGGCGGGGCGGGAGATCAACTTGAGGCTTCAGCGATTCGCTCAGATCGCCAGCACGGCCCTTGGAAGCTCTGCGCGGGGCATTTCTGAAAGCGAGTGGCACGACGGTTTCGCCGTCTGGCTGCAGCGGTTGCGCCAACCATCCCTCGAGCTTCGCTCGACCGGACAGCCGAGGGCGGCTGTCCCCACATGAGCTCAGCCTGACCCAACATGAGCATCGTGCTATCCCCGCCAGCATAAATTCGCCGCACACGGACTTGTGATTCCGGTCACAGCCCCGCAGACATGATCCGAAACACAATTGTTTGTCTGGGATTTCCTGGTTTTTGTGCGTTGATTCAGTTTCTTTTGCTTCAAGTTCGTCATTTCATTTTCTTATTTCAATTCTCGGGGAGCGGCCTGTGTTCAAAATCATTCACGCGCAGTTTATTGCGCCTGGCATCAAACGGCACGTCGTTGAAGCTCCTCGAATTGCCCGCAAACAGAAGCCGGGGCAGTTCGTGATTCTGAGGATCCACGAGGAAGGCGAGCGGATTCCTCTCACCATCGAAAATTCCGATCCGGCGCGGGGAACGATCAGCATCGTGGTGCAATCGGCGGGGAAGACCACGCAGCTGCTGAATTCGCTGAATACCGGCGATCAGATTCTCGACGTGGTCGGGCCGCTGGGAAAGCCATCGCACATCGAGAAACTCGGCACGGTCGTGGTGATTGGCGGAGGGGTGGGCACAGCGATGGCGTATCCCTCAGCGGCGGCGTTCAAACGCGCGGGCAACCGCGTGATTTCGATTGTAGGCGCGCGCAATAAAGAACTGGTGATACTCGAAGAAGAGATGCGCGCAGTCAGCGACAGGCTGATGATCACGACCGACGATGGCAGCTACGCCGATAAAGGTTTCGTCACCGACAAGCTTCGCCAGTTGATTCAAAACGGCGAACACATTGACCTGGTGCTGGCCGTGGGGCCGATTGTGATGATGAAGGCGGTGGCCGACATCACGCAAAAAGAAAACGTCCGCACCGTGGTCAGTCTCAATCCCATCATGATTGACGGGACGGGGATGTGCGGCGGCTGCCGCGTGCTGATCGACGGCAAAAGCGAATTCGCCTGCGTCGATGGACCCGAGTTTGACGCGCGTCGAGTGAATTTCGAGGTGCTGGTGCAACGCAATTCCATGTACAAGGACGCCGAGCGGCGGTCCTTGGAGGAGTTCCAGCACATGCTGGAAACGGAAGCCGCTGCCACCCAGGTAGAGCATGCCTGCGCAACCGCGCGTGGAGTCCGGCCGTGAGCCCAACTGCGAAGAAGTCACTCAACCCGCTGCTGCCCCGCGAGCGCATCAAGGTTCCCCGGCAACTCATGCCGGAACAACCCGCCGAAGAGCGCGCGCACAATTTCAACGAAGTGAATCTGGGCTACGATCCGGAACTGGCGCGGCAGGAGGCGTTGCGCTGCCTGGAGTGCGCCAAACCCACCTGTACTGACAATTGCCCGGTGGGCGTGAAGGTGAAGGAATTTGTGGAACTGATTGTGGCGGGCGACTTCCTGGGCGCAGCGGCGAAGATTCGTGAAGACAACGTATTGCCCGCGGTTACGGGAAGAGTTTGTCCGCAGGAAGATCACTGCGAGGGCAAGTGCCTGCTTTCGAAAAAAGTGAAACCGCTGGGCATCGGCTACCTCGAGCGCTTCGTCGCAGACTACGAGCAGCGCATGGGCACGCATGTTGTTCCGAAAGTTGCGCCTACGGGAAAGAAGATTGCGATTGTGGGCAGCGGACCTTCCGGGCTGACTGCGGCCGGCGATCTGGTTCAGAAGGGCCACAAGGTGCGTGTATTTGAAGCTCTGCATGCGCTGGGCGGAGTGCTGGTTTACGGCATCCCCGAGTTCCGGCTGCCGAAACAGATTATTCGCGAGCAACTCGATTACATGCGCGAAATGGGAGTTGAGTTCGAGACCGACGTGGTGGTGGGCAGAACCGTCACCATCGACGAACTGCTGGAAGAAGAAGGCTACGACGCGGTTTTCATCGGCACCGGCGCGGGCCTGCCGCAGTTCATGGGTATTCCAGGCGAGCATCTGAACGGAGTTTATTCGGCGAACGAATTTCTCACCCGAATCAACCTGATGAAGGCTTACAAGTTTCCCGTCTATGACGAGCCCATGCTCGATCTACACGGAAAAGATGTGGCCGTGATCGGCGGTGGCAACACCGCGCTCGATGCCATTCGTTCCGCGTTGCGGTTGGGAGCGAGAAAAGCGTATGTGATTTACCGGCGCAGCGACGCGGAGATGCCGGCGCGAGCGGAGGAAGTGCATCATGCGCGGCAGGAGGGAATTGACTTTCAGATGCTGACCGCGCCCGTGGAATTCGTCTCCGATGGCAAAGGATGGCTGGCGGCTGCGCGCTGCGTGCGCATGGAACTGGGCGAGCCGGACGCGTCGGGCCGCAGGCGTCCCGTGCCCATGAAAGGCTCAGCTTTCGATCTGCCGCTGTCGGTCGCAGTGATCGCCATTGGCACCAGCGCGAACCCTATCGTACAAAGCACCACGCCGGGATTGGGCACGAACAAGCGCGGCTACATTCAGGCCGACGCGAGCACGCAACGCACTTCCCGCAAGGGAGTGTTCGCCGGCGGCGACATTGTAACGGGCAGCGCCACGGTGATCCTGGCCATGGGCGCGGGACGCAGGGCGGCAAAGTCGATCCACGAGTATCTGACGAGTGGGCAATGGTGAACTGGCGGCAAGGCCACCACGCCGGTCGTTTTGCTTGAAATGTGATTGGCGTCACTTGGCCGCGCGATCTTTATCACTGCTCCGGCAACCAGTTCGTCCTCTAATGACACTCAGAGGTCACGTTGCGGAGCGGCAACGCTTCCTCGCAAACTTTTTTCTAAGAAGGCTGACATGATTAACGACGACCTTATCAAATGCCCTATGTGCGGCGGGTTCACCCACATTGCAAACCCTCAGCTTCTGGCTGCGCTGAAAGATGCAAGCATTCGCAAGCAGATCGAGAAATATGTCGCCGAGCTGGTGAATGCTCCGCAGGAGGAGTTGGCCAGCGTTGGAGCCGGCAAGCCCGAGGTCCGCGACTTCCAGAAAGACGTTCACAACTGGAATCCGTTCGTGCCCATGTGGCGGAGAAGCCCGAAAGAGTGACTCCGCGCGCAGGCGCCGACCGTTCACGCTGAGACCACTACTTACCTGTCAACGGGCGTCGCGGCGGCGCGCGCACAAGAGCTTGTGATTGGGATCACTGCTCAAAATCGATCCTGCGCATATACAGAAGAGTAATGGATTCGCTCACTTGCGAGGTCATCCCCGCCAGGAGGTACGCCATGCCAACGCTTCAGGTTGCCAGCCGCATTGCTCTCAAGAACATCCTGCTCACCACAGATTTTTCAGAAACTTCAAGCGTCGCGCAACCTTTTGCGGCGTCTCTGGCGCGCACATACGGCGCCGAACTGTTTGTGGCCCACGTGCTTGCACCGGAACCGCGCCTGGCGGTCCCCACCGATCGCATTCCCGAAGAGGACGATCTGCATCGGGAGACGGCCCAGGGCAAGCTGCTCGACTTTGTTCACAAATACGTCAACACGCCGTGCAAAACCCTGCTGCGCCAGGGCGATCTTGGCCTGGTGATTGCTGAACTCGTGGATGAAAATGCGATTGACCTGTTAGTGTTGGGCACGCATGGGCGGCGGGGAGTGCCGCGGCTGGTTCTGGGCTCGGCGGCGGAAACGATCTACCGGGCGGCGCAGTGTCCGGTGTTGACGATCAGTCCGAAAGTTCCGCTCGATGGAGCCAAGCCCTGGTCGATTCAACGAGTGCTTTTTCCTGTGGACTTCACCGGGGATATCGACAACGCGCTGCATTTCGCGCTTTCTTTCGCAGAAGAGAACCAGGCCCGCCTCATCCTGATGCACGCTGCTCCGATGGTTCCCTGGCAATATCGCCCCGATGTTGAGGAGCGGTTGAAGGCGCGGCTGGAAGGCCTGATTCCAGCCGAGGCCAAAGATTGGTGCCGCCTGGAAACCCTGGTTAACTGGGACTTTCCGGACGAAGGGATCCTGCGGGTAGCGGAAGAGCGCGAAGCGGACTTGATCGTGATGGGAGTGCACCGGGGCCGGGTGGGGTTAACATCGCACCTGCCGTGGCCGATCGCTTCGGGGGTGGTGAGCCGGGCGCCGTGTCCGGTGCTTACGGTAAGAGTTTGAGTTCGGCGCATTCGCGAGGCGTTCATCTTTTAGCGCCGCGGAGCCGATAAGAGAAATGTCCCCATAGGAATTGCGGAGGAGAGTTATGGCAGTCACCAAGCAGGAAGCGCTCGACTATCACCAGGGTTCCCGCCCGGGAAAAATTGAAGTTACCCCCACCAAACCATGCCGCACGCAGCGCGACCTTAGCCTGGCGTATACGCCGGGGGTGGCGGATCCTTGCCTGGAGATCCAGAAGAATCCCCAGGACGCCTACAAATACACGGCGCGCGGCAACCTGGTGGCAGTGGTGAGCAATGGCAGCGCAGTGCTTGGACTGGGCGATATCGGCGCACTCGCCGGCAAACCCGTGATGGAAGGCAAGGCCGTGTTGTTCAAGCGCTTCGCCGACGTGGATGTGTTTGACATCGAAGTGAACAGCCACGATCCCGACGAGATCATCAAGCTGTGCCAGTTGCTCGAGCCAACTTTCGGGGGCATCAACCTGGAAGATATCAAGGCGCCGGATTGTTTCTACATTGAAGAGACGCTGCGGAAGACGCTGAAAATTCCTGTGTTCCATGATGACCAGCATGGGACTGCGATCATCTCGGGAGCGGCGCTGCTTAACGCGCTTGAAGTTGTCGGCAAAGATATTGGCAAGGTGCGCGTGGTCTTCAACGGCGCGGGAGCGGCGGGCATCGCCTGCGCCGAGCATTATGTGCGACTGGGCGTGAAACGCGAGAACATTCTGCTCTGCGACACGAAGGGTGTGGTTTACGCGGGGCGAAAAGACGGAATGAATTCTTACAAAGAGCGCTTTGCGCAGAAGACCACGCTGCGCACGCTGGCCGAAGCCATGAACGGCGCGGACGTTTTCGCCGGACTGTCGGTGAAAGGCGCGATCACGCAGGACATGGTGCGCTCGATGGCGGCGGATCCCATCGTGTTCGCCATGGCGAATCCTGATCCGGAAATTACATATGAGGAAGCCAAGGCTTGCCGCAGCGACGTGATCATTGCCACAGGACGGTCGGATTATCCCAACCAGGTGAACAACGTGCTGGGGTTCCCCTCTATTTTTCGCGGAGCGTTGGACGTGCGCGCCACGGCGATCAATGAAGAAATGAAGCTGGCGGCCACGCACGCCTTGGCGGACCTGGCCAAAGAGGACGTGCCGGATTCGGTCTGCCGCGCGTATGGGGTGGAGCGGCTGCGCTTCGGGCGTGAATATCTGATTCCTACGCCCTTCGATCCGCGGGTGCTGACCTGGGAGGCCGTGGCTGTGGCCGAAGCTGCGATGAAAAGCGGAGTGGCGCAGCGCATGGTCGATCTCAAAGCCTACCGCGATGAACTGGAACGGCGGCAGGGCAAGGCGCACGAAATTTCGCGAATGATGATGCACAAGGCGCAAGCGCAGCCCAAACAGATTGTGTTTCCCGAGGGCGAGAACGAAAAGATCCTGCGCGCCTGCCACATTCTGGCAGAAGAGAAAATCGCCCGGCCTACATTGCTGGGCCAGACTGCGGTCATCCAGGCTAAAGCGGGGGAACTGGGAGTGGATCTGGCGGACATGGTGTTGGCCGATCCGGCAACGTCACCGCTGCGGGAGGCTTACATCCAGGAGCTTTTCCGGTTGCGCCAGCGGCGTGGAGTGACGCTTACCGAGGCCCGCACTCTTATCGACGACCGCAACGTGTTCGGTTCCATGATGGTTCATATGGGAGACGCGGATGCGCTGGTTTCGGGCGTGACTCAGCAGTTCCCCGATACGATTCGCCCCGCGCTGCAGATCGTTCGCATGCGGGAGGGTCTGCACCGGGTCTCGGGTTGCTACGTGATGATCACGCGCAAGGGAGACATTTATTTCCTGGCCGACACCAGCGTGAACATCGAGCCGACGGCGGAAGACCTGGTGGAAATCGCATTGTGCACGGCGCACACGGCGCGGCGATTCGACATTGTTCCGCACGTGGCCATGTTGTCGTTTTCCAGTTTCGGCAGCGTCGACCATCCTATCTGCACCAAGGTTCGCAAGGCGGTGGAACTGCTTCACTTTGCCGACCCGACCCTGATCGTGGATGGCGAAATCTCAGCTGACGAGGCACTGTCTCCGGAGATCATCGAAAACCAGTATCCGTTCAGTTCGCTCAAGCGTGGCGTGAACGTGCTGATTTTCCCGGATCTTACTTCCGCCAATATTGCCTGCAAGTTGTTGGCAAAGATTGGCGGAGGAGAAACCATCGGTCCCATCCTGATGGGAATGAGCAGGCCAGTTCATGTTTTACAGCGCGGCGCGACCGTGGAGGATATCGTCAACGTGGCCGCCTTCGCCGTGGTCGATGCCCAGGAAAACGAAACTTATCCGCACGCACGGGTTGCGGCGGAACCGGAACTCGTTGGAGAAGACTGAACAGGGGTCAGGGGTCGGGGTCAGGAAACCCAAGCCACTTGCCTGGATGGGCTTTTCCTGATGGCTGACTGTTAACTGCTGATGGCCGATGACTGCACGTGACCTCAATCACATTTCCGGGTGATGCAAGGCACCGCATTTCCGGGGGCATTGCGCCACAATATAAATGCCCAGAGTGCAGCCGCCGTGCGCTTTTTCTGAAGGCTGACGGCTGAGGGCTGACGGCTGATGGCTGTTGAGGAGGTGATCTATGACGGTCACGATCCTGATCTGCGGCGTTGTCCTCGCATTGGCAGTGGGGCTTTTCGTGTTTCGCGCCATTCCCGGCGTGCGCGCATTCTTCGATTACCGCGGCAAGCGCATCGTCACTTGTCCGGAAACTCAGAAATTGGTCGCAGTGGATGTGGATGCGAAAGAGGCGGCGCTGGGAGCGTTTCTCAGCGAACCGACGCTGCGGCTGAACCAGTGTTCGCGCTGGCCCGAGCGGCAGGATTGCGGACAGCAGTGCCTGCAGCAAATTGAAGCCGACCCGGAGAACTGCCTGGTCTGGAATATTGTTTCGAAGTGGTATGAAGGGAAGAGCTGCGTGTATTGTCATCGACCCATCGGCGCGCTCCGTTATCTGGATCATGCGCCGGGACTGTTAGGACCTGATCACGAAACGGTGGAGTGGAACGAGCTTCGTCCGGAGCAGCTTCCCGAAGTGTTACGCACCCACCGGGCAGTGTGCTGGAATTGCCACATCGCGCAGAATTTCCGGCATGTGCATCCCGAGCTGGTGGTGGATCGGGAGCCGGAACCCAGGCGGATGTTCTGAGGAGCATGTCGCGGTGCGTGGTCCAAGCAGGGAGAAGTCTGCGGCTCAGAGGGGAAGCAACTGTTAGGGGTTGACACTCTGCGGTTGCGCAGGTTCCTCTTTGTTGTGCTTCTTGACCATCTTGCGGTGAAGGTCGGGCCAGAATTCCTTGACCACAATCGTAATCGTGTCGTAGCCGACTTGCGTTCCCCACACGCTGGCGGTGTTCGGAAGGGTGCGAGAGGACGCGTTGTGGACATAGGTCAACGTATTCGTCGTGGGGTTGTAGCGAGTGGTGATGAACGAGCGGGGATGGTAGGTGTTGGTGGAGATGGCGGCTGCCATGGCGCTGCCCACAATTTCGGAGTAGTTGAATTGCGTGCCGCCGGAATCGGTTCGGGTGACAAAAATTCGGCTCACCGCATAACCAGTCCGATGCCGGAACCCGCCTTCGCTGGACTGGAAGAATCTGGGGTCCTGACGCAGAACCGAGGGAAGAACCGCGCTGGTCAGGAAATTCTCGATGGTCCCGTCCGCAAAGGCCGAGGCAAAGCGTTTGCCATACCCCTCCCAGCCTTGACCATAGCCGGGTTCGCTGTTTTCCGCCTGGCTGATGGCCGATAGAAATCCGTACCAGGGAAATTGAATGGTATCGAAGGAACCGCGAGCCACCACTTTGAATTTCTGCGCGGTGGTGAGTGGCGGCACTTTGCCGGTATTCTCCAGGGTCAGGAAATTTGGCAGCGCGAGAAACAGCCGGTCATTCGACGTGCCGGCATTGGAAGTGCCAGCGTTGGAGGTGCCGGATTTTTTTCCCTGGCCGCTCGCGCTCTGGTCGGTTTTGTCCTTGTCGTCCTTGCCCTTATCCGTGGAGGGTTGCCGGACAGAGGGCGTGTCCTGCGTCGTGGTGTTCTGCGCGGGAGCGTTCGACGGCGGTGTCGCTTGCTGCGCCGCGGACGGGAGCGAGACAAGGCTGACAAGCGCCAAGACAAGAAACGGCCGAGCCATGAACTTTATTCGCAAGAACTTTTCCCCAGCGGAATTGACATTGAACCTTAGTTTGAATATCTAGGGATGCCGGTGCAGTACGTGGGTTGCGATATCTGGCCAGAATTCGCGGAACGTGTTGGTGAGCGCGTCGCGGCCGATCGCGTATACGAACTTGGTGGCGAGCGCGCCTGGCGTCCGACTCCCGCTGGGGTAATAGAGCACCGAGACTCCTTGCGCCATACCCCGGCCTAACAGTTCGGAAATGTTAAAGCTGTTGTGTCCGTGATAGTCGGGCGTGATGACGATACGAGAGCCTGCATAGAGGCCGCGCCTCAAGATCGTACCCTTGCCCATGGCGTAATACCGTTCATCCTGGTGAAACACGGTAGGCAGCGCAAAGATAACCAGATAATTGCCGTCCGTCTTGTCGAGAAGTCCTCGCCAGTAGTATCTCCCGTATCCCGGAAGTCCCTGTCCGAGCTGAGGGTGGGCAACCGTCCACTCCGCCAGGGCGGAGGTGGCGCCGACGAAAATAAATGACGAATAGTCAAAGCTGTTCTCGGTGGCAATAATGAAGGATTCCTTGGCCGTGGGTGGAGGCGGGAGTGCGCCGGCACTGACCGCGCGGAAATTAGGCATCACTCCCAGGATTCGCTTGGGCTGCTCCTGATCGGGTCGAGTGCTGGGGCTCGCGGGCGCCGTGGCCTGTTCAGCGTTCTGGCCCGCGGCCTTTTCCCCGGATGGCTGGGTGCCGCTGCCAGCGTTCGATGTCCCGGACTGCTCCGGCTGCGAGCTCTGATTGGTCTCGGTCTTGTCCTGATCCCTGTCGTCCTTGGCCTTATCCGCAGTGGACGGCTGCGCTGAGGACGCACTCGGCGCAGGAGAGTTCGGTGCAGGCGCGGGCGCATTCGATACCGGGGGCGCTTCTTGCGCCGGCGCAGAAAAAGAGAAGCATGCAGCGATGGCAAGCAAGGGAACAATGCGGCTTGGAAAATTCATCGGTAAGCATTTCTCCGGTGTCCGGCCTCGATCGGGAAACACGCTCTCTCGGCGAAGCAACCTGGTGTCCCGACGCTATCCCACAACCGCCAAACACAAAACTCTCCGGTCCGGCGCGAGGCAAGCCCGGCGTATTGAGACAGATGATGGCCTTGGACAAAAGGTTTCTTTGATTGTAGCAATCTCGGATTGGGGCAAGCTCATGTGTAAACGTGCTTTACGTTACTTTACGAAAGTCGCATCCGGGGGAAAGAAACGGTTCTGAGAACAAGGGAAAAAGGGCGGCTGTTCTCACGGCCGCCCTTGCGAATGTAGTTTCCGCTAGAAGTGGAAAACCAGTTCAGCGGTAATCGCCCGCGGGGTCAAGTAGTGCGTGCCGCTGAAGGTGGAAAGGAAATTGTACAGTGCGTATTTGTTGGACAGATTGATGATCGTGACTTGACCGCTGACTTTGTACTTGTCGGCGTGGAAGTGGAACAGATTGTCGTGCCCGAGAGCGAGGTCGAATAGATTCCGCGGAGCGACGCGCTGCGGATTGTGGTCGTCGTTCTCGGCATTGGGGGCGGGCACTTTGAGGAGAGCTGACCCGAAATGCGAGGCCAGGCAGGGGCTCGGCAGAGCCTGGGTCGGGGTCGCATGCTGCGTGCCGCAAAAGAATCCGGCCTGGAACTCCTGATCGGCGGTCAAAGGTGCGCCTGAGATGGTATTGATCAGGTTGATCGCGGGTTGACCACCCAGCAACGTCGATGCTCCCGCGCAGGTCGCGGTCAGAGGGTTGTAGCAAGGGGTTGCCCCGGCCACCAGCCCGCTGTCATAGCGCCAGTTGAAGCCGAACCAGGGCGCGGTTTTCCACGGCTGGTATTGGATGTGGGTGGTCTGGTTGTACTTCTCGTCGTGATCGATACGGAAGACGCCAGTCGACGGGGGGATGATAGGCAGCCCTGCGACCTGCGGCAGGAAGAAGCGCGCGGCCACGCTCGACATGACCACCTGCGCCGAGAACCCGCGATAATTCGGCACGCTCACGCGCAGCGCAAATCCCGGAATCTTCGCGTTGTGCCATTCGATCGGGAAAGTAATGGGCGTGCTGCCCACAGTCCCGAAGTCGTAGCCGTTGTGGGTGTATTTCCAAATGTAGTCGCCGCTGAACACCAGGTAACGCCCGAAGGCCTGCTGCAGGCCGGCATGAAATTCGTTGCGGTAGCCGGGAGTAATCGGTCCTGCGAGGCAAGAGACGCCGGGTGGCGGCACCAGCACGGCGAGAAACGGGATGCTGCAGCCCGTGCTGGCAATCACCAGGTTTTCGTTGAACGGGCTCTCCATGCTTCGCGCGTAGGAAACACGTAACACGGTGCTGGTCGATTTGATGTTGTAGGCTGCGCCCAGACGAGGCTCGGCTTGCCGGTCGCGGGCGAGAGCGTTGTAGAAATCCCCGCGCGCGCCAAGGTTGAACGCCCAGGGTCCCTTGGTGATCGTGTCCTGGGCGTAGAATGCCAGCTCCTTCACGTCGGTGTGGCCGTTGAAGAAGAAGGGGCTTCCCGTGGCGTAACGCCCGCCGCCGCCGGTCAAGTCGTAAGGCGCCAGAACCGCGCAGGGAGTGCCGATCTCGGGCTGCCCGGTTGCGGATAAACAGGAAGGAGTGATTCCGGCCACCAGCACGGGATCGACGATGCCGATTCCGTCCACCTCGTCAAGGAACGTGTGATCGTACGCGACTCCCACCTTCAGGTTGTGGATGCCCTTTACGTACGCAACATTCGATCGAACGCCTGCATTCAGGAGCTTCCGGTTTTGAACGACCGTCTGGCCTTGCAAGTCGGGAGAGAAATCGTTGAATCCGTTAGCGCTGGGGTAATAGTTGTACTGGTCGCGCCGCACAAAGCCGCCGAGAGTAAACACTGTGGTGGGGCTAAGCAGGCGTGTCCATGTCGGCGCAATGTTAAAAGTCTTGATCTGCGAAACCTGGTCTGTGGCTCCGAGAGGAGTCGTGGTCCCCGGGTCGGTCAGTTGAACGCCGTTGACGTCGTGAAATTGCTGATCGTAGGAATTGGGATTTTGAAACCAGGAACGCGAGTAACCGAAGTTCACGTGAATCGAGTCTGCGGTTGTCACCTGATAATCGACGCGGTCGAACAGATTCTCCTCGTTGCCTTTGTCATGCATGACGGCAAATTCCGGCGGATCGAGGAACCGTCCGGTGTTGAGTCCGTTCGCGGAGATAAAATTTCCCCATTTCTGGCCGCCATAGCCCAGCGTGAAGCCCGCATTGGCCGTGCCAAAGGAGCCGTAGGAAGCCGTCACTGTGCCATGCGGCGTGGTCTCGCCCTGGCCCGACTGGGTAGTGACGTTGACGATCAAGCTGGTCTTGCCTCCGTATTCAGCCGGCGGCGCTCCCGGAATCACCTCCATGGACTGGATGGAATCGAGCGGAATCTGGTTGGAAAAGACCTTGCTCTGCTGGTCGGTGATTTGCTGGCCATCGATAGAAAAAGAGTTCTCCGCGTGGTCGCCGAGGCTATGGAATAGGCCGTTGGAATCGGCTGCGATTCCCGGCGTGTAGAGGGTGATCGCGGAACTCAGCGACGAGGACGCGCTCTCCAGCGGAAGCCTGTCGAACGCGCCCTTGTCCACGTCAGTGTGGGCGGTGGGGTCGTTTTCGATGAGGTCTCCGCCTTCCGCATTGACGTTGACGGTGGTCGTGGACCCACTCACCTGCAAAGTGATGGCGACGGTGACAGGCACGGCAGAGCGAGGTTCCACATCCTGCGCGTAGTTCGCGAAGCCTTCCGCTGCGACTGTCAGGTGGTAATTGTTGAACGGGATATTCGTGAAGGCGAACTTTCCGGCAGCGTCGGTCGTAGTGGTGCGATCAAAAGCGGTTACCGGATTGCGGATTTCGACGGTAGCGTTGGCGACGACCGCGCCCGTGGGATCGACTGCGCTGCCGTTGATCGAACCGGAATTTCCCGACTGGGCCCAGCCCGAGGCGGCGATGAAGATGACAGCGAAAATGGCGATGAGGCGCCACTTATAAGAAGTAGGCATAACGTCCTCCCGAACGAAAGAAGAAAGAGAATAGGGATTTAGCCGGCGCGAACGCCGGAGGTTGCATCGGTGGAATCCCTAAACGACAGGAGGGCCGCGAATGCCGAGCTCAAAAACGTCGAGCCGGGCTTTCGCGAGGACTGCTTCTTCTCGCAGCACGCCGACCGTGGTAAAAACAGGGCGGACGTGGGTGGAAGTGATGGTCGGGCTGGAGCTGTGCGCCGCGACGCAAATCGAGCAGGTGGCCGCTTCGGTCTGGCTGGGGTGGTTGTGGATGGACTCCACCGCCGCCGTCCACAACATCAGGGACAGGCAGAACCACGCCGACCAGCGAATTGCCGAACGCACGCGTTTGCGCATTTAGATCGAAAAAAGCAGCTATCACGAGGTTACAACGGTTGCCTGGCCCGAGGCAATGCCGGACAAGTTACTATAGGGACGCATTACTATAGGGACGGATAGCCACGGCGAATGTGAGCCAGATGGCGACCGGCCGAAGCGCAATTTTTTCCGGAGGCGACGAAAGTATGGCAGAACCAAGTTATGAAGAACTGAAAGCGAAGTTGGCGCAGTTGGAAAAAGAAGTGGAAGTGAAGAAACGCAGCGGCGATCTGATTTTCAAAGTCGGCGAAAAGGGTGGCGTGAGTGTCTATGGCCTGGGCCGCTTTCCGGTCACGCTGTATTACGAGCAGTGGAACCGCCTGCTGGGAGCCGCTGACGACATCAAGAAGTTTCTGGAAGAGAACAAATCCAAGCTGAAGCTGAAGGAATAGGTCCCGGGCCCGGGAAACTGTGAGATGCATCTAGCGCCGCGGCTTCGCCTGCCCGGGAACGGCCAGCCACATTCCAAAGATGCCTCCCCATACGGCCTCCAACGAGATGAGAAAAACCGCCGTTGGGGCATCCGAGCGCGGGCGGCCAGCGGCGAGCACAAGCAACACTATGATGGAGGCAGCGCCAGAAAGCAAAAAACCCACGAAAAGCTTCGTTGACCACTTAGACGTTATTATTCTCAACGACAGCGCCAGCAGCGATGCGGCAATCAGAATACCCGGGAGCGCCAGAGGAAAAGCCACCGCGGTCAGGAGAAAGACCGGGCCTGCAGCGAAATAGGCGGGTATCAAGCCCGCGACGATGTACCCGATGTCTAGGTGTCTCAGCCAGCCGAACATTCGTGCCAGAACCATCGCCAGGCTCATTGCCAAGGGAAAACCGAAGAGAAAGATTTCCCACTGGCGATTCGCATACGGAGTGAGCGCAACGTTGGCCCGGTACCAATTGTTGTAAGCCGCCACGGGGTCGGCACCGGGAACGTTTTGGCTAGGACGCTCCCGGTAGAGGCCTGAAACCCAGGCGGAATATGAGACGAACGTGTATGCGGACAGCAATCCCGCGAAACCGAAGAGAAGAACAGTTTTGAAGACCCTATGCAAGCAACGTTTCCGTCCACGGTGGTTGTCCTCTTCGCAAGCGAAGCCGGATCCACGCCAATGTAACATAGCGGCCCGCGCCCATTGACCCTTCAGCTATAATACAAAGACTGTGCCTAAGTACTCCATCGTCGTCCCGCTACACAACGAGCAGGAAAACGTCACCGACCTCTACGACCGGCTGAAGGTGGTGATGGAAGCCGCGGGCGAGACTTTTGAGATTGTGCTGGTGGATGATGGTTCCAGCGACCGCACCTTCGCCATGCTGCGCGAGATCGCCGCGGTCGATAGCCGGGTCACGGTGGTCAAGCTGCGGCGCAACTTTGGCCAGACTGCCGGACTGGCCGCGGGATTCGACCACGCGCGCGGCGAATATATTATCGCCATGGACGGCGATCTGCAGCACGACCCTACCGACATTCCGCTGTTTCTGGAAAAGATTGCGGCCGGTTACGACATTGTCAGCGGTTGGCGCAAGGTTCGCGTGGATAATTTCTGGCTGCGGCGAATTCCTTCGCGCATCGCCAACTGGCTGATGGCAAAGTTGAGCGGCGTGAACATCCACGACTTTGGCACAACGTTTAAAGCTTACCGCCGCGACATTCTCGATCAGGTTCCGCTCTACGGAGAATTGCACCGTTTTATTCCCGCGCTGGCGTCGTGGCATGGAGCCACGATTTGCGAAGTGCCCATCCGCAATGTGAACCGCGAACACGGCGTGTCACACTACGGCATCACGCGCACCTTCCGCGTGTTTTTTGACCTGCTGACGATTCGGTTTCTGCTGCGCTATCTTTCGCGGCCGCTGCACTTCTTCGGAACTTTTGGGATGGCCAGCATGTTAGGGGGCAGCGCGGTTGTTCTGTGGTTGGGCGTAGAAAAATTCCTGCGCCACGTGCCAGTGATGGCTTCGCACGGGCCGCTCATGATGCTGGCTCTGGGTCTGCTGCTCGGGGGACTGAACCTGCTTGCGATCGGATTGCTGGGCGAAATGCAAGTTCGCCACTACCACGAACCCAGCCGACGCGCTCCGTACTCGATTGACCGCGTTCTGCGCTCGCAAAACGAAGAGCACAGCGTCTCGGAATAAATCTTTCCACCCCACTTCCACAACCTAATTTATTCGGGAGTTGACCTTACTGTTTCTGGCTACCGAGCCGCTTCGCGATTGTGCAGTAGAGCTCGATCGCTTCCGCTAGTTGCTGCTTCTCGATATACTCGCCGTCCGTGTGGGCCACATGAATCGAGCCTGGACCGATCAGCAGCGGCTCGCCCCAATTCGTGAGCTTGGGGATATCGGTGGTGAAGGCGGCAATCATGGTAGGCAATCCGTCCACAGTGCGCAGACGGAGTAACGGAAGCTCCAGCGGGAACGTGATCTTCACTTGATCGCCGGCGGTCGCGAGAATCTGGCGGCGCAAGTCATCGGACGGCCCGACCAGCCGGTACAGCAAATCTGCGTGCGCGTAGTCGGGGATCACGTTGGGTGCGCGGCCGCCTTCGATCAGTCCGATGTTCAGCGTGCACGGGCCAATCTCCGGGTCGGAGGGCAACGGCATGGCGCGCAGGCGGGTGAGCGCGGCGAGCAGTTTGTCGATGGCCGATTCCCCGAGTTCGGGATACGCCGAGTGCGCCATGCGTCCATGGGCAGTTACTTCTGCCCGCAGCGTTCCTTTCGAGGCCAGGGCGATACGGTTTTCAGTGGGCTCGCCATTGACCAGAAAGCGGGGCTGCGGAATTTTCGGATTTGCCGATTCGCGCGCCATATATTCGTTGGCGATTTGCGCGCCCAGGCTGTCGCGCTCTTCGCCCACCACGAACAGCAGGCCGACGAAAATATTTTCCTGACGCAGGCGCTCCGCGGCTGCGATCTGCGCGGCGATGATGCCTTTTGCATCGCACGATCCGCGGCCATAAATTCGCGTGGCATCTTCGGACGAGGGAACGAAGGGCGGGACGGTATCCATGTGGGTGGAGAAGACTATGTTTGGAAGGGCGGCTTCCGGCTCTCGGCTTGCGGCTTCCCGCGCGAATTCCGGCGGTGTGGCGTAGACGTTGAAACGATCGCCTTCCACCGGCATTTTTTTCGTCTGATAGCCCAGGCGGGAAAGTTCGCCCCAGAGATAATTTCCGACTGCGACTTCGTTGCCTGAAATCGACTCGATGTCGATGAGCTGACGCGTGAGCGTGATGGCGTCCATGGGGGAGAGGATAGCAGAGGGGGGAGTGGGGAGAGGCAGGGGACAGAGGTCAGGGGTCAGGGGTCAGAAAAGAACTTAGGACCATCTTGTTGCGAGGGCCGGGACCGCTTGCTTGGTCGTTCACTGTTACTTCTTCCTTATGACTTCTGACCTTTTACTTCCGGCTTGCTCCGTGTAATCTGGCTCTGTGAGTTTGCCGAGCGCGACGATTCGTTCTCTTTTTCTTGACGGGCCGGCGGGGCGCCTGGAGGCGTTGCTCAACGCGGGTGCGGCGAATGCCACGCATGCGGCCGTGGTCTGCCATCCGCATCCGCTGTTTGGCGGGACGCTGCACAACAAGGTTGTATTCCACACCATGAAGGCGTTGCACAGCTTTGGGTTTCCGGTGTTGCGATTTAATTTTCGCGGCACGGGGCTGAGCCAGGGTGAGCACGACCACGGCAACGGCGAAGTCGGGGATGTGCGCGCCGCGCTCGACTGGCTCGACGGCGAGTTTCACCTCCCGCTGATATTCGCCGGATTTTCTTTTGGCGCGGCGGTCGGGTTGCGCGCGGCTTACACAGATGCGCGCGTGGAAGCACTGATCGCGGTGGGGACGCCCGCCGGCCCTGTTGTTGCTGGGGATGAAGAGCCTCGCGTTTACGATTTTGATTTTCTAAGGGAGAGCACGAAGCCGAAGTTGTTTGTCAGCGGAGCGCGTGATCCGTTTGGGCCGCGGGCGAAGCTGGAGGCGCTGGTGATGTCGCTTGCTGAGCCGAAAAAGTTGGTGCTGATTGAAGGTGGGGATCATTTCTTCGAAGGGCGGCTGCGCGAGTTGCGCGAGGCGATTGAAAGCTGGATCAGGCTGGCCGTCAGCCATCAGCCGTCAGCCGTCAGGTAAACCGGGCTCTCAGCTTTCAGCTCTCAGCTAGGGCCTTGCTGGTTGTGCCTAGGAAACCGTCGAGCTGCGCTCGACGGACAGCCGAGGGCGGCTGTCCCCACATTGTCTTCCCGAGGGCTGACGGCTGACAGCTCTTTATAATCTTCCCATGTCTTCCGTTGCAGATCGTGAAGCGCAGTTCCGGCAAATGCGCGAGAGCGCGCGGGGAATCTTTCTTTATGCGCTGGCGGAGGCTTCGATCTCCAGGGCGTTTGCACGGCATGTGCATTCGGAGCGCGGGGTATTGCGCGTCTGCGAGGATCTTTATCATCTCTCCGCGTATTCGCGGGTGTTCGTGGTGTCGCTGGGTAAGGCTGGGCACACCATGGTGGAGGCGCTCGCCGGGCAGGTCGGCGCGCTTTCGCTGGAAGGGATCGTGGCCAGCTCGGTTCAGCCCGCGACGCAGGTGCACGGATTCCGCTATTTTCATGGCGGGCATCCGACGCCGAACGCCGAGTCGATTCACGCCGCGAGCGCGATGTTGAAAGCTCTGCAGGCGCAGACGGCTGCGTCGCTGGTAATTTTTCTGATCAGCGGGGGAGGGTCGTCGATTGTGGAAAAGCCCATCGATGACGAAATCACGCTCGATGATCTGATCCGAACCTACCACGCGCTGGTGCATTCGAGCGCGCCGATCGCGGAGATCAACACGATCCGCAAGCATCTTTCCGCCATCAAGGGCGGACGGCTGGCGCAGGCTGCGTACCCAGCGCAGCAGCTTTCGCTGCTGGTCTCGGATGTGCCGGACAGCACTCCCGACGCGCTGGCGTCGGGGCCCACGATGCCCGACTCGACGTCTGCGGAAGATTGTTACCGCATTGCCGCGGAACATGAGCTACTGCAGAATTTTCCCGCATCGACGCGAGATTTGTTCGAGCGTCGCGCGCTGGAGGAAACGCCCAAGTCAGATGACCCGGCGTTTATCCGCGCTCGCTGGTGGCCGCTGCTCTCGAATCAGAGCGCGGTCGAGCACGCCAGCGCGGCCGCGAAGCTGGCTGGCTTCACGGTGCAGGTGGACAATTCCTGTGACGACTGGGATTACGAGCGCGCGGCAGAATATCTACTGAAGCGAGTGCGAGAGTTACGAAAAGAGTCGGAGCGCGTGTGCCTGATTTCCGGCGGGGAAGTGACCGTGAAGGTTACGAACGGCGGCGTGGGCGGACGCAACCAGCAGTTTGCGCTGGCGTGCGCGGAGAAGGTTGCAGGAGAAAACATCACTCTGCTGAGCGCAGGAACGGACGGCGTGGATGGCAACAGTCCCGCAGCCGGAGCAGTGGCCGATGGCACAACACTTGAGCGCGCACAGGCACGAGGACTGGACGCGCACGCCGCGCTCGAAAGATTTGATGGGTATCCGTTTTTCAGCGCGCTTGGGGATGCGATCGAGACGGGACCAACTGGCAACAATGTGCGGGATCTGCGAATCCTGATGGCTTATTGAAAGCGCTCATTGTGGAGTGCTCCACGACGCGGAGATGAACAACGCGCGTCGCGGTTCACGCCGCTGAGGTCAGGCTGGTCGCGGCCGATCTACGGGTGCGGACGATTGCTCCGCCGGCAACGATCGCGAATGGATCGGCGCAGGACCACAGCATCCACGGAATATCGACGGGTCTGTGCATTGCGATCCAGAAGAAAGCCGCGCTCATCATTGCGCAAAAGACGAGAACCAGCGTGAGCGTGGCAATCAACTCGCGTCCTTTGGCAGTCAGCGCGACCATACAACCTATGAGCAACGAAGACGCGAGGTGCAGGAACACCATTCCGTTCAGCAACCACAAGTAGGCCTGAAAATGGCTCGACCAGAACAGAAGGTATCGGTCGGTAACGGCTGACAGCGCCTTATCGGGCATGCTGTGGAGAAACCGATCCAGCAGAAAGCCTCCGGCTACGGCGGCTGCGGTTGACCACGGAGCGGCACGGAATCCGGCGACCGCGAGCTGCGCGACGGTCTTCAGACTCTGCCGCCAAAACCAGCGCCCAGCAAATGCGGCGCCTGACTTCGATGTGAGGTGGAAGAATTCTTCGAGCAGATCTCCCAGGATGGATTCGGCGGCTTCGCCTGACGCGAACTGATTTACGAGCCAGATGGCCGCGCGCGGTGGCTGAGCGTAATTCGCTTGCGCGGTCATGAGTAGCTCCTGGCGAGGCCGAGGTCGAGACCCTCAACCAGGCTCTGGAGGGCGCGGTGGGTGCGGTTCACAGCCGCCACGCCTTTGGCTGTGACACGAAAAAAACGTTTCGAACGTCCGCCACGTTCTGGGGTTGGATCTCCGCGGCGCGACTTGACGTAGCCTTTTGTTTCCAGACGATCAAGCGTGGCATAGACCGCACCGATGGAGACTTCACGCTTAGTGCGGAGTTCAATTTCCTGCCGCACGGTGACGCCATAGGCCTGATCGTCCAGTCGGAGAAGTGCCAGGACAATGACGTGCTCGAACTCTCCGAGATAATCGCGGGCTGACATTATCTATACAATATAGAGTAAATGAAGGGCAGTCAAATGATCCTGTGTTTCGATCATTCCCTACGCTGCATCCGATGACTTGGGAGAAGGCCCGAACACTTCGGCCCGCGTGAGCCTGCGGGCTGCGCCCAGCAGGGACAGCCGAGGCGGCTGTCCCTCCGTTGGTGGTGTCGGTTCCCCAGGGGCGGTTATGCGCTTTTCGGCATCATCTTGGCCATAGCTTCTTGCATGCCGCGTTGCATCTCTTCCTGGGACAGGTCGGCTTTGTGCGTGCCGATCGACCATTTGTGGCCGAACGGATCCCGAAGCTTGCCGTAGCGGTCGCCCCAGAACATGTCGGCGACGGGCATCTCCACGATCGCACCGGCATTGACGGCGCGGTCGAAGGCAGAATCGACGTCCTCGATATAGATGTGAAGTCCGCTCGCGGAGCCGCCAATCGCTTGCGGGGAGACCGAGCCGAAGGCGGGAAATTCGTCGGCCAGCATGATGATGGAATCGCCAATGCGCAGCTCGGCATGCATGACTTTGCCGTCCGGATCATGCGAGACGCCTCGTTCCACGGCACCAAAGGCCTGTTTGTAGAACTCGATGGCGCGGGCGGCGTCGCGCACGGTGAGGTAAGGAGTGATGGAATGGTAACCGTCGGGGATGGCTTTTACGGACATGAGGTCTCCTGATTGCGAGAATATCGCGGCGGGAAGTTTACACCAAAACGGGGACCAAGTTGTAAATGGACTATGAATGCGGGCGCGGCGAAGATTTGACGAAGCACAACAAACAACAAATGTTCAGAAAAACTTGGTGACTCCCTCTTCCAGCACGAACACGCGGTCTTCGATTCCGTGTGAGCGGGCTTCTTGGTCGAGCAGCTGCAAGGGCTCGTCGATGGGTTCGTGAGACAGGCGGAACGTGCCGTAGTGCATAGGAACCATCCAGCGAGATTTGAGGTCGAGGAAGGCGCGGGTGGCGTCGGCCGGGTTGGTGTGGACGTTGCGAAACTGCGGGGGGTTGTAGGCGCCGATAGGCAGCAGAGCCAGCTCGGGCGAGAGGCGGCGTCCGATTTCGCGGAAGCCCGCGAAGTAAGCGGTGTCGCCGGCGTGATAGACGGAATGCTTCCCGGCCTGCAGCACGTAGCCGCCATAGCCGCGGTGCGAATCTTTCAGAATGCGGGCTCCCCAATGGCGAGAGGGAACATGCGTTACCGAAAGATCACCGTCGTGAGAACTCTTCCACCAGTCGAGCTCGATAATCTCCGAAAATCCGAGATCGGAAACCAGGTCGGAGACGTGAGTGGGCACAATAATGGCCGGAGCGGTTCCGCTGGTGCGCAGGTTGTTCTGCACAATGGCGCGGAGCGAGGGCCGGTGCAGGTGGTCGAAATGTGCATGCGTGACTAGCACCAGATCAATCGGCGGAAGGTCGCGCACCCGCAATCCCGGGCGGCGCAGGCGTTTGAGCACGAACAGCCAGCGCGCAAAATTGGGATCGATGAGCACGCTGCGCCCGCCAATCTGCACGAAAAAGCTGGCGTGGCCGATGAAGGTAACGCCCAGCTCGCCGTTTCCGGCAAGCCGCGGGAGGTGGGTTTCTCCGCAGCGCGGTGTCACCGCCGAATGCCGCACCAGACGCCCGAATTGGGTGGCGCGTTTGCGCAGCGCCGGATTGCGAAGCGTTTGTTTGATCATTCTGCTATGGAGCTCGGGGGCAGTCTCGAAGCAGCCTCAGTCCCTAATAGTAAATCCTCGATGCAGTTCCTTGCCGAGTGACAAGCGCGATGCCGCCACACTTTCGTAACGGCTGCAGTTAGTTAGATGCGCGATGAACGTGGGTGGCGTTATTTTACTTCGTCGTGTCAGTTCATCGTGTTAGTGCATCCATGGAAGTCGGCTTTCGCATTGAGAAAAACCGATAACCACGAAGGACACGAAGTATCGCGGAGGGTCTGGTTGGCGGCCTTCCTTCGTGCGCCTTGGCGTTCTTTTGTGGTCAAGGCCGTCAAATGCGAATTCAGCCCTACAGATTCCTTGGCTTGACCTTGATCGCTCGGGTCATATCTAATCCGAAACGTCCTTATTTGCTGAGACTTTTGGCTGGGACTTTAAGGAGAAGTGCAGCATGCGAGTTGCTTTTCTGGGGTTGGGAATCATGGGCCATGCCATGGCCACGAATCTGGTGAAGGCGGGACATGAAGTCACGGTGTGGAACCGCACGCCGGGCAAACTGGTAGAAGGTGCGGGCGTCGCTCCCACTCCTGCCGCTGCGGTGCAGGGCGCCGAGGTTGCGTGGCTTTGTGTTTCCGATACGGACGCGGTCGAAGGCGTTCTGTTTGGCGCGGACGGCGCTGAGGCGTCTCTGACCGAAGGCATGATCATTGCCGATTCCAGCACCATCTCGCCCTCGGCCACGGTGAAGTTCGCGGAGCGCGTGGCCAGCAAAGGCGTGGCCTGGGTGGACGCGCCCATGACCGGATCAAAGATTGGCGCGCAGAACGGGACGCTGGTCTTCATCGTGGGCGGAGACGAAGCGCAAGTAGAACGGCTGAAGCCGCTGTTCGCCGCCATGGGCAAGAAGATTTTCCGCATGGGCGAAACGAGTAAAGGGCAGGCCACCAAGCTGGCCATGAATCTGCAGATCGCGCTTATCTTTGAAGGGTTCGCCGAGGCGCTCACGCTGGCTACGAAACTGGGGGTCGACTCGCAACAGCTCATTCAACTGATCGACGCGACCATGGTGAAATCGGGAGTGGTCGAGTACAAGGCCCCGTTTGTTCTGGCGCGCGACTTCACCCCGAATTTTCCGTTGCGGCTCATGCATAAAGATATTCGCCTGACGCTGGAAGCGGCCAAGGAAGCGCGGGTGAAGCTGCCCGCGCTCGAGACGGTGGAGGAAATCTACGAGCTCGCAACCGAAGAGGGTCACCAGGATCTGGACTATGCCGCCACGCTAACCCTGCTGGAGAAGTGGGCGGGGGTGCAGGTGAAGGGGAAGGCCGCATAAGTTACGACCGGGAGAAGCTGCCGCTGGTCAGGGGACACACGAAATGACGACGCGCTGGTATCAGTATCTGGCGTACTTCTTCGGGGGCGTATTCCTCGCCAACGCGCTACCCCATCTTGGCAACGGGATTTCGGGACACGCCTTCCAGAGCCCCTTCGCATCGCCGCCCGGCGAAGGCTTGTCTTCCGCTACCGTCAACGTTCTGTGGGGCCTGTTCAATCTTGCGGTCGGCTACCTGCTCGTCTGTCGCGTCGGCAGCTTTGATCTGCGAAAGACGCAGCACGTGCTGGTTCTCGGGGCGGGTATCCTGCTTATGTCACTCATGCTGGCCCACGCATTCGGACGGTTCCACGGCGGGCTGTGAGTCGCTACGGAATACCGCTACAAAGAGCTCGACCACACCGCAACGTTGACGTTGCTGGAAAGTGGCAGGGGCGCAAGTTAAGAAGGAAGGCCGCGTAGGGACCAGTCCCCAATTACTGCGGTGGCGCTGCAGGCAGTCCCATCCTCGCGCGCACTTCCTGCCACTCTTCTGTCACACGGGGCTCCTTCGAGAGCTCGGCGGCTTGACGGAGCGATTGCTCGGCTCGCGGCAGATCGTTGAGCTTGAAAAGACATTCCCCGCGGCCTGCCCACGCATACCAATCCTGGGGGTACTGCTGGATCGCCTGCTCAAATATCGGCATGGCTTCGTCGCAGCGGTCGGCCTCATCGAGTCCGAGGGCCACCTGCACATTGGCCTTTGAAAGATTGTGGGCCACCGGGCCGTTGTGTGGCGCAAGCTGGTGAGCCACGGTGAAAACAGTTAAATCGTCCTTCCACGCGCTTTCCTGCTGCACGGTTAACACACTGAAAACCACCGCGACCAGGCCGGCGGCCGAGAGCAGGACGATACGCAACTTATCTTTCAAGAGATGCCATCCGGTTGCCAGGAGCAGCATGAGTCCGGTCAAAGGCAGGTACGTGTACCGACCATGAAGAAAATCGCCGGGATTCAAGGCGTTCAGGTTCAACGCCAACAGAATTGGAAGCAGGAGGGTCAATGTACCCAGCAACAACGCGCACTTGACGCCGGTCGCTTGTTGGTCTGGCAGATCACGTCGAGCCCGCCTCCAGGCCCAGGCGCATCCCGCCGCCAGGATGACTAGTGCGCAACCTATCCCCAATGCAGGCAGGAGGACGCCGCGCAACGAGAACGTAGCTGCAAGGTCGGGATCCGCGAAGGCGCGCGGCCGCACCGGCCAAAGCAACACCTTCACGTAGAACCACAGGGTTGCGGGCCAGGACAACAGCACCGTGGTCCAAGGCAAACGCTGAGTGGGTGGGCTGATCTGGCCATTCAGAGCATTGAGGCGCAAGAGAAGATAAACCAGAGTCACGCCAAGAAACGGGAGGGTTTGGCGGAACGCCGCAACCAGCCGAATTCGATCCCCTGTGCTTTTTTCCCCAGCCGCTTCGACATCCGCTTTGCTGAAGCGCATGATGAGGGCCATAGCAAAAAGCAGGACCGGTAAAACCACGGCCGTTTCTTTCGCCATGAGTGCAGCCAGACAAGCTGCCGCGGAGGCGACGACCCATGCCACCGAAGAACTTTCAGCGGACTCGCTGCGGCGGTGCTTACGCGATCTCTGGCGAAACTTTCCCGGGGATTCGTCCGCAGATACGCGTCCTGCATACGTGAAGTAGAGGATCAACGAGCCCAGCGCCGCCGCGGACATCAATGGATCGGGCACCGTGACCCAGGCCACGGATTCCGTTTGGGCGGGATGGAGCGCAAACAAAGTCCCGGCAATCAACGCAGCCACCCGATCCTGCAGCAGTTTCCACACCAGGAGCCCGAGCAAGACAGCCACGGAGACATGCTTCACGACGCTGAGCAGGTGCCATCCCCAGGGGGACCATCCGCTGAGAATGAAATTCAGCCTCAGCCATAGGACGAACAAGGGCCGATAGAAACTCGCCGGTCCGCCAGGAACCTGCGCCCACACATAGCTGGTGAGGTATTCCCAGACATGACCGGATGACTGCAGGCGCGGATCGCCAACAAAGCGGTGATCGTCGAGCACAAATTGAAAATTCAAGGCTGGGCTGTAAACCGCAAAGACACCTGCCACCAAGGCGGCAGCCACAATGCAAGTGGCCAGAGGCGAAAGCAGTTCCGCGGGCTTCGCAGCTTCAGAAACCTTTTGCTGCCGGATCAAACTGGGGAGCTTCATTCTCGTGAGACATTGTAGCTGGCGTCAATCCTGCAGCACCCGGGCGAATACATCGTGGTCTACATTTCCGCCTGTGATTACCAGGCCGACGCGCTTCCCGCGCAGTTCTTTTTTTTCTTTCAAGGCGGCCGCTAATCCCGCGGCGCCGGCGCCTTCCACCACGTTGTGCGTGTCGGTGAAGTAAATTTTCATGGCCTGGGCGATTTCTTCTTCGCTCACCTGCAGCACGCGGTCGACGTTTTCGAGGATCACTTCGAGCGAGGCGTCGTCGGGGACGCGGCAGGCCATGCCGTCGCCCAGAAGCGTGGTTACAGGGGCAGCGATTTTGCGTCCGGCCTCAAACGAGAGCGCGTAGGCAGGAGCACCTTCCGGAACCACACCGACAATCCGCGTCTTCAGATTCAGGCCATTGCGCACCGCGGAGCACGAGCAGATGCCGGATCCCTGGCCGATCGGCACGTAGACCACATCCAAGTCGGCGACTGCAGAAAAGAATTCCAGCCAGTAGGTGGCGACTCCCTTCACGATGTTGCGGTGATACGAGGGAACGAACTCCCATCCGTTTTCCGCGGCGAGTTTCTGGGCGTGCTCTTTGGACTCCTGAAAATCGCTGCCGAACTCGATGAGATCGGCTCCCTGGGCGCGCATGGCGGCATTCTTCTCGGCGCTGTTCCCCTGCGGCACCACGATGTGCGCCGGCACTTTGAAGCGGCGCGCGGCCAGAGCCACCGATTGTCCGTGATTGCCGCGCGTGGCAGTGACGAGGCCTCGGATGTTGTTCGATCCGCGAAACAATTCCGCCGCGTAGACGATCGCGGTACGGGCCTTGAACGCGCCGATGGGGGTGTGGTTCTCATGCTTCACCCACACCTCCGCTCCCAGCCGTTCACGCAGAAGCGGCCAGACAATCTGCGGCGTGGGCGGCATCACGGCATAGACCAACTGCTGCGCGTCTTTGATTTCGTCGATGGTGGGCAGAGACGTTGCGACTAGCGATTCGTTGAGCATGGAAACCGACCTCGGGCCCTGACCTGTGGTTCTGAATTCTGACTATGACCTCGTTCTGATCCCAGTCCAGCGAACAGGGATTCAAATTAAGAGGTTTACCGGGGTGAGAAAACCGAGGCCGAGTACCTTCCCGTTACTCAGGTAATGGCGAAAAAGCCGCTATTACACAAGTATTACAGTCACTTTCGCAGCCTCCTGCTACGTTAGCCAAGGAGTCAAGATCGAAAACGGGGACCCTCACTTGGATATGGAACTGCAAGATCTCGAAAGACCGCAAGCTGCAAAAGATGAAGTCAACTGGGTGACGGCCATTTTTATGGCGCTGTTTCACGTGGGCGCCGTCGCCGCATTTTTCTTTTTCACCTGGAAAGCCCTCTTCGTCTCGATGTTTTTGTGGTGGGTTTCGGGCAGCCTCGGCATCGGCATGAGCTATCACCGGCTGCTGACGCACCGCGGCTATAAGACTCCGAAGTGGGTGGAGTACTTCCTTACGGTTTGCGCCACTCTCGCGCTTGAAGGCGGGCCGATTTTCTGGGTTGCCACGCACCGCATTCATCATCAGTATTCCGACCATGACGGCGATCCGCACTCGCCCATCGACGGCAAGTGGTGGGCGCACATGGGCTGGATTCTCATGGGCAAGTCGATGCACCATGACACGACCACGCTGGCCCGCTACGTCCCTGACCTCGCTAAAGATAAATTTCACGTCTGGATCACCAAGTATCACTACGTACCCATGATTGTGCTGGGCGTGGTGCTGCTCGCGATCGGCGGCCTGCCATTCCTGATGTGGGGCATCTTTTTGCGAACCGTCGTTGGACTGCATGCCACCTGGCTGGTCAACTCGGCCACGCATTCGTGGGGCACGCGCCGTTTCGCCACGCGCGACCTTTCCACCAACAGCTGGTGGGTGGCGGTGCTGACGTTTGGCGAGGGCTGGCATAACAATCACCACGCGCATCCCACCGCCGCGCAGCACGGTTTCACCTGGTATGAAGTCGACATGAACTGGTACGGCATTTGGGCCCTGAAACAGTTGGGCCTGGCCTGGGACATCAAGCGGGTGAAGCTGGCCGAAGTGGAACGCGGCCTGGTGCCGACGCCCAATGGACGGCTGATCACCGCCGCCCTGCCCGAAGCCTCGGTCGCCGGCGACTGAGCGCTGCAGCATCGAATTAGAACCAGAAGAACCCGCCCTGGAGGCGGGTTTCTTATTGGGCAAACGCGATGCGCGTCGGATGTACAATCCCTCTGCCTGCGGAATCAAAGCGGCCCGTGCATTGAGGGACCACCATGAAGAAATTGAGCCTGTACATTCTTCTCTTGATTGTTACCTGGGAAATCTCGCCGGCTCTCGCCGCAGACGGCCCGGACAAACCCGCAAAAATCGATAAGCTCATGTCGCAGTATGCGGACTGCTGCCAGTTCTCTGGCACAGTCCTGGTCTCGGAGCACGACAAGGTCATCTTCGAGAAGGGTTATGGCTGGGCCAATCGCGAATGGAACGTCCCCAACACGCCGGACGTAAAGTTCCGCCTCGGTTCCATCACCAAGCAATTCACGGCGATGCTGATCATGCAGCAGGTGGCTAAGGGATCCATCAAACTCGACGGCCACCTCTCGGACTATCTCCCCTACTACCGGAAAGACACCGGGTCGAAAGTAACCATCAGCCAATTGCTCAGCCACACGTCGGGCATCCCGAGCTTCACGGACGATCCCAAATTCTTTTCCGACGTTTCACGCAACTACTATGCGGTCGACGACTTCGTGAAAAAATTCTGTAGCGGCGACCTGCAGTTCGAGCCCGGCACCAAATTCCACTACGACAACTCCGGATTTTTCCTTCTCGGAGCGATTCTCGAGCATCTCACCGGGAAGACCTATGAGGCGCTGTTGCAGGAGAATATCTTCGTCCCACTGAAGATGAAGGACACCGGCTACGACCATCATGACGACATCCTTCCGAAGCGCGCCGCGGGCTATGAACAGGATCTGATGGGAGTTGTAAACGCACCGTATCTGGACATGGCACTGCCCTACGCCGCCGGTTCACTGTATTCCACCGTCGAAGATCTATATAAGTGGGACCAGGCGCTCTACACCGACAAGCTTCTTCCTAACGATCTCAAGCAAAAGCTGTTCACTCCGAATCTGGAAAACTATGGCTTCGGCTGGGACGTTCGCGCGATCCCTGTCGGGGCGCCGGGGGCCGGGCAGACCATGGTCTCGCATGAAGGCGGTATTAACGGTTTCAACACTCTGGAGGAGCGGCTTGTAGGCGATCATGACCTGATCGTCATCTTCAACAACGTCCCCGGCGCCAATCTTGATGACATGGCCAAGGGCGTCCGCGCCGTGCTCTATGGCCAGGAGCCGGTCACGCCGAAACGCCCGCTGGTCTCTGATCTCGGCAAAACGGTGATGAGTGGAGGCGCCGATGCGGCGGTCGCTCGGTATCGCGAACTCAAGCGCACTAATCCTTCTGGTTACAACTTCGACGAGAGTGCCCTCAATCAGCTGGGTTACATGGTCCTCGGAAAGGGGCGGAATGCCGACGCCATCGCCATTTTCAAGCTCAACGTCGAAGAGTATCCCAAGTCAGGCAACGTTTATGACAGCCTGGCCGAAGCCTACGCCAAAGACGGTCAAAAACAACTGGCCATCGCCAACTATCGCAAATCCATCGAGCTCGATCCCAAGAATCAGGGCGCAGCCGACAAAATAAAGCAGCTCGAACAGAAGTAGAAGTAACAGAACTCCGCGATATCCCCATGGCGAACGCTCTTTTTCCGCCACCCACCACCCGCTGGGGACGATCGCACACTACTTGCCGCTCTCGTTACGTCTGGCTCTGAACGCGGTAAAATCGGGCTGACCGTTATCGTCTGTCTGTCGAAGATCCGTTATGCGTATCACGAGCCGCCGCGGAACTATCGTCTTCTTTCTCTGCCTGGGCATTGGCCTGGTGGCGCTGGCGGTCGCGCTGAACGTGGGATGGATCATCCTCAACTGGCGCGAAGGTGTGTTGTTGTTCTTTGGGATCGTTTTCTTTGCGCTAATTATTGCCGGCATGATCGTGAACACGACGTTTCTGCTGCGCGAGATTCGGCGCAACGAGCAGCACGACAGCTTCATCAATGCCGTAACCCACGAACTGAAAACGCCAGTGGCGTCGATACGCCTGCACCTGGAAACGCTGTGCCGCCGCGATCTGCCGGAAACGCAGCGGCGGGAATTCTACCGCCTGATGCTGCGTGATACCGACCGGCTCACCGACACCGTGGAGCAGGTTTTGCGCGCGGGCCGCGCCGGGGACAAGAAGGCGGGAAGAGAGAAGGCGGAAGTCGACTTCCGCCAGGTGGTGCGCGATTGCCTGGACGTGGCTCGCACTCGCCATCACCTGCCGCCGGAAGCGCTGCGCTATGAAGAAGGCGCGGGGAGCGGATTGGACGGCGCGGCGGCAGTGGGTGCTGCGGCAGGCAACGGCGCCGGGTCGAACGCAGATTCGCTGAACGCAGTCAGCGTGCGCGTGCGGGGCAGCGCCGAAGACCTTCGCACCGCGGTTTCTAACCTGCTGGATAATGCCATTAAGTATTCTGGCGAAAACGTGGACGTGCGGGTGCGCCTGGAAACACCTGACGAGAAGCGGATTGTGCTCAGCGTACAGGATCAGGGCGTGGGCATTCCGGCCGACGACATGAAACTCATCTTCCGGCGGTTCTATCGCGTGAGCCATCGCTCGCTGGCGCACGTGAAGGGAACGGGGTTGGGCCTGTTTATCGTGAAGGCGATCGCGCAAAAACATGGCGGCAAAGTGTTTGCCGAAAGCGAGGGCGAAGGCCAGGGCACGACGGTCACGCTGCAGCTGCCGCGCATGGAATCCTCGAGGCGGGGCGCATGAGCCGAGTTCTGGTGGTCGAGGACGAGGAGCATCTGGCCCAGGGACTGCGCTTCAACCTGGAAGCGGAAGGTTATTCCGCTGAAGTTGTGGGCGACGGCGAGGCCGCCACCGAGCGTCTGCTGGGGAAGAGTGAAAATTTCGACGCCGTGGTGCTCGACATCATGCTGCCGGGTAAAGACGGTTTCAGCGTAGTTTCGGAACTGCGCGCGGCGCGGAATTATGTTCCCGTGCTGATGCTGACCGCGCGCGGACGTCCTGAAGATGTGTTGAAAGGCTTCGCTTCGGGAGCGGACGACTATCTGCCCAAGCCGTTCGATCTGGAAATTCTGCTGGCGCGTTTGCAGGGATTATTGCGGCGCAGCCAGTGGGTGCGGACTGCTTCACCTCAGACGCATAGCGGTGGGGCGCAGAGCGGAGGCGCGGGCGAGGCGGCTGGCGTTGAGGATTTTGGAACGTTTTCGTTTCGCGGAAAGACCATCGATTTTGGAGCGCTCGAATTGCGCAGCGGCGACCAGACGATTCACCTGACCCTGATGGAATCGGAACTGCTCCGTCACCTGGTGCGCAACGACGGCAAAGTGGTTTCGCGCAAACAGATTCTCGAGGAAGTGTGGGATCTGCGCGAAGACACGGACACTCGCGCCATCGACAATTTCGTGGTGCGCTTGCGACGCTATATTGAAGACGATCCGGCGAAACCTCGCCATCTGCTGACGGTGCGGGGCGTGGGCTACCGGTTTGTGGCCGAGCCGAGCTGAAACGATAAACTCAATCGCGGCGCTTTTTACGCGCGGCAGAGCTCTGACACCAACGCTTCGCGACGCTCGATGGCGATCGTGTCAGCGCGCTTCAGAACCACGCTGTATACCGAGAATGACACCGTCGCCAGCACCAGGAACAGCAGGGTGGCAATCCAGTAGTTGTGGAAGATACGGGCCAGCATAAACGCGGCTACGCCCACGGCCACGATCACGAGTTGCACCACCAGGCTGATGAGCACGGTGACCTGGGAGGCACGCTGCCGTCCGATGGCGGAGACCTCTACGCGTTTGGGGGAGTAAAGGGAAAGCAGGTTTCCAGCGGTGAAGTTCAAGGGCGCGGCAAAGAGCAGGCCCGCCAGCGTGGCGACGGTGACATCAAACGCCGGTTTGCCGTAGAGCAGGGTCACGAGTACCCAGGCGAACCCGGCTTCTGCCAGGAGAACCGCCGCGTGCATCAGGTTCTTGGCGAGCACGATCTGACGAAAGCGCGCGGGCAAGGCATAGAAGAATTGAATGCCGCCGCCCTCGCCGCCAAAGCTGTTGTAGACGATGTTGGTGAGCGCCAGCAGCGAGTAGGCAACGGCCGCGGGGAAGGCCACGTCGGGGGCCCGCATGAAAAACATTCCAGCGTGCCCAGTCTTGGATCCCATGGGCCCCAGGCGAAAAATCACCAGCATGAAAAGCGGCACGATCAGCGCCAGCAGCATGGCGCCGCTGCGCAACAGGTAGCGAACTTCTTTTTCGAAGACCGCGGCCACGACCTGGGAGAATCCGGGCAGGTTCCATCCCAGGCGGAGGCCGACGACTTGCTGCTTCACGCCGGCGGCGCCGGCTTCGTTGAGATTTTCTCCGCGATACTGGGCGCGCAGGCGTAGATGGAGCAGGCAGCCCATGAGTGCCGCGAGGCTTCCGAGGAAGAGGAAAGAACTGAAGCCGACGGCGAAGTGTTCGTGGACGACTTGCGCGATGGCGTCGGCGGCCAGGCCCGGCGGCAGGACGGCCTGCAACGAGGCCACGGTGTCGAGCGTCTTCCGCGTTGCGGGATGTCCTTCGTAGCGCTGTATGGCCGGGCCAATCAGCTGAAGGCTCAGCATCGCCAAAACAAAGAGCACGCCCATGATCTCGCGGGTGCGCCGCTGCGCCAGCCAGCGCTCGAGCCAGGCAAAGACCATCTGCAGGAACAGCAGATTGAAGGCGGCAAACAGCAGCACCACCGGCAGCGCCCAGAGCAGCAAGAGAGGATTCGCAACCGCGATGCCTACGAACATTCCCGAGAGCCAGAGACATCCCAGAGCCGTGGCGGGATCGAAGGAGCCATAGGCCAGACGTATCAGAAAATACGCGCGGTAGCCGAGCGGGAAGCGCAGCAGCTCCGAGGAGTCGGGATTGTTGGTGAAGGCAGTCGACATAATGGGAAAGACCTGCCAGAACATGAACACGGCCCAGAACATCACGGCGAGGAACTCGGGCTTGTCATGCGACACGAGATACCAGGCGCCGATGGCGGATCCGACCGTGCCACCCAGGCCGCCCACGGTGAAAAAGATGGACATGATGACTCGCGAGACCACTTCCACCTTGCCGCGCGTAGTGCGCAGCGAGTTGGAGAACATTCGCCAGCGCAGCCAGGCGATGGCGGCGAGTTGTGCGCGGGAGAGGGTGGGGGTGGTCATGGTTCCTTCATCCCAGCCAGGAAAGTTCCTGCTCGGCTTGGCGGGTGCCTCCGACGATGCGGAGGAAAAGTTCTTCCAGGGTCAGCTTCTCGCGTGGGGCACCGTCGCGCGGTCGGCCATCACCGGATGATCCAGCGCCCGCCGCTAGCGTCTGTGCTTCGACACCCGCGCGGAGTTCTTCTAACGATCCCTGGGCGACGAGGCGTCCTTGATGGATGATGGCGACGTGGCTGCACAGGCGCTCCACGATTTCGAGCACGTGCGAAGTGAGGAAAATCGTGGCGCCGCGCGCGATCATGCCTTGCAGCATGGATTTGAGGGTGCCGGCGGCGATGGCGTCCACGCCCTCGAAAGGCTCGTCGAGAAACAGAACTTTGGGTCCGTGAATTACGGCGGCGGCCATGGCCAGCTTTTTTTGCATGCCGTGGGAATAGTCGGTGACGAGTTTCTTGGGCTGGTCGGCGAGCTGCATGAAGTCGAGCAGTTCGGCGGCACGCTGGGCGGCGGTTTCGCGGTCCAGGCCATACATGCGTCCGGCGAAGTTCAGGAATTCGGATCCGGTGAGGCGGCCGAACAGCGCCATGCCTTCGGGGACGACGCCGATCTGCCGTTTGACTTCTACGGGACGGACGTTGAGGTCGAGTCCGAGGATCTCGATTTGCCCGGAACTGGGCGCGAGCAATCCGGTGAGCATCTTGATGGTGGTGGATTTCCCTGCGCCGTTGGGGCCGAGGAAGCCGAAGAACTGGCCGGGCGCCACCTGCAGGTTGACGCCGTCGACGGCAAGCAGCTCGCCGAAGCGGCGGGTCAGGCCCTGGGTGGAGATGGTGGGTGCGGAGTCCATGAAACCTCTGAATCTAGCACACCCATCGATTTCCCGCGGTACGGACCATCGCGATCCAACGTGGGGCAGACTGCGCCCGCCCGGGTGAGTTTTAGTGGGGGCAGAATCGGGCGTCGCTGGATGCCGCAATCCAGATTCCTGTCCCACTCGTACTAGACACGAAAGCAGTTCCAACTCACAGGAGACATCATGAAAATGAAATTTGCGGTTCTGTGTCTAGCCATTGTGGCCATGTCGGCGCCTTTGCTGATCGCCGGTTCCAAGGATCCAATGGTGGGCGGCGCGGCCATGTATGCCAGCAAAGACATCATCGACAACGCGGTGAACTCGAAAGATCACACCACGCTGGTGGCCGCGGTCAAGGCGGCGGGCCTGGTGGATACGTTGAAGAGCGCGGGTCCGTTTACCGTGTTCGCTCCGACCAACGAGGCGTTCGCCAAGCTGCCCGCGGGTACGGTGGAGACTTTGTTAAAGCCCGAGAACAAAGAGATGCTGACGAAGATTCTTACCTACCATGTGGTGGCGGGCCGCGTCAGCGCTGCCGATTTGAAGAAGCAGATCAGGGACGGTCACGGGCAGGCTACGCTGAAGACGGTGAGCGGCGGAACGCTGATCGCCATGCAGCAGGGTGGGTCGATTGTACTGAAGGATGAAAAGGGCGGGATGTCGACGGTGACGATCCCGAACGTGTTTCAGTCGAACGGGGTGATTCACGTGGTGGATACGGTGGTTCTGCCGAACTAGCTGTTTTGGAGTTGCGCCAATTGAAAACGCCCCGGTGTTTCGCCGGGGCGTTGTTTTCTTTCGCTGAACGCAGCCTTCTAGAACATGTTCCACAGGAACTGGTTGTAGACGTCGTGGTGGTATTGCACCTCGGGCGCTTTTACGAATGTGCCCAGAAGACGCGGACAGCGGTCGGCGGCGGCCTGTTTCAGGTCGGCGTAGCGGCCTTTCACGTCTTCACCGAGAAGCTTCGTGGTCCAGTCGGCTTTGCGGAAGTCTTCCAGCGCGGTGTAGATGTTGTCGGGCAAATAGCGCTCGGCCTGGCGCAGGTTCTTGATCTTCGCGGTGTCGCCGTCGATCCCGCTCTTGAAGATGGAGAGCATCACCAGGTAAGGATTCGCGTCCGGAGACACGGAGCGAACCTCCACGCGCATGCTCTTCTCGTTGCCGATGGGAATGCGGATCATGGAGCCGCGGTCCACCGGCGAGGCCTTGATCTGATTGGGTGCCTCGAAGTGAGGATCGAGACGGCGATAAGCATTCACGCTGGCGTTCAGCAGCAGGCAAATGTCGTTGCCGTGGGTGAGGATGCGGTCGAGAAACGCCCAGCCCATCTTGCTGAGTTTTTCTTCGCCCTTGGGATCCCAGAACAGATTTTTTCCGTTCTCGCTGATGGAAACGTTGGTGTGCATGCCGCTGCCGTTCACGCCGACCACCGGCTTGGGCAGGAACGACGCCGTTAGTCCCATGTTGGTGGCGACCTGGCGGCAGATCAGCTTGTAGAGCTGAATCTGGTCGGCGGCGGCGACCACTTCGCCGTAGCCGTAATTGATTTCAAACTGCGAGGGCGCAACCTCGGGATGGTCCTTCTCATTCTGGAAGCCCATGGAGCGCTGCACTTCGGCCGTGGTGTCAATAAAAGTGCGTAGCAGATCGCCAGGCAGCGAGTGATAGTAGCCGCCGGTGTTCACGTATTCGAATTTGCCGGTTTCGTAGTAATGGCGCTCGGCGTCGGGAGTCTTGAACAGGAAACCTTCAATCTCGTTGGCGGCGTTGAGCGTGTAGCCGTGCTTCTTGTGCAGGCTCTCGGCGTAACCCTTGAGCACGCCGCGAATGTCGGCGGTGTAGGACGTTCCTCCCTTGTCGATCACCTCGCCGAAAACCAGCACCTTGCCGGAACCAAACACATCGGACGGAGCCCAATAAAATGCGGCCCAGTCGATGCCTAACCGAAGATCGCTTTCGCGCTGCGCGGTGAAGCCGCGAATCGAGGAACCGTCGAAGGTGAGGTTGTCCCAGCTCTTCACCAGGAATTTCTTGTCGTAATCGAGCATGTGCAACCGGCCTTCGAGATCGCTGAAGAGCACGGTGACGGCCTTGATGCGCTTCTCGTCGGTCAAATACTTGAGCCGCTCCTCCTGAATCTTGTGCATGGCAACGCGGTTCTTGCGCTGCTCTTTCGCCTTCAGGTTGAGGTCTTCCAATTCGTCGTAGGTAAGTGCCAGGAAATTCCGCAGTTCGTTGGGCATGGATGTCGTTTTAATCTCCTAATGTGTTGACCGATGAATGTGACGAATACAGGGAACTGTGCAGGCTGGTGATCAACACGGAAGAATAATGCCCGGGCATGGCCCCTGCCAATCGAAAAAGCTGATGGGAGGGATAAAAGAGATTTATTCGGGAAGGAAAGTTTAATGTGCCGCAGTTCAACGACCTTAATCGTAAAGCGAAAGTCTCCTCTGCAAAAAGTAGCTACAGTTTCATCGGCGCATAGGCGGCAGCGCTCCACTCGCTCATGGGATGGACTCGGCCGCAGTCCAGACACTTGGTCTGGCCGAATTGAGCTCCGCAGCGCGGACATACAGCGCGAGTTTGGAACGTGTCGAAGGGCTGTCCACACTGACCACACTTCCAGAATTCTCCTGCCGGTGGGGCGCTATTGCAGGTTGGGCAGGCAAACCCCTCCCGCCGCGGCAACTTCGCGAAACGCAACAGCGCCCGCGCGTGTTGCAGGCCGCCCCAGCAATTCATCAGCATGAAAACGGCGAGCACGCCGTACCAGATCGATTGTGTATACACGGCGAGAACAATGAACCCGGCAATGCCCACCAGGCCGAGGATCGTAGCCACCATCAAGCTGCGGGCGCGTCCCAGCCCAAACCAAAGCAGCGAGCGAAGGATTTGTCCGCCGTCCAGGGGATAGATGGGCAGCATATTGAAGATCAGCAGATACAGGTTAATGGACCAGATCATTCCCAGTAGCGCGTAGAGATCGGGCCTCATTTCAGCCCATCCCTGCGATCGACCCTGTGCGACGACTCCATACAGGAAGGGCAGGAGCGCCACGTTCACCAGCGGTCCCGCGGCAATGCTCCAGAGCGTAGCGCCGGGCCGCGGCGGCGGATCCACATACGCCACTCCACCGAGAGGCCACAGCACGATCTGGTTCGCAGTTCCGCCAACTTGCCGGCAAGCCAAGGCGTGCCCGAACTCATGCAGCATCACGATTAGAAACAGCGCCAGGTACTCCAGCACGTTCCAGGTGACGGAAGAATAGCTCCCTTTGCGGGCCTGAATCTCATAGGCCGCTACCAGAAACCAGGAAAAATGCAGAAACACATCAATTCCAGCGAAGCGAAACAGGCGGATTGACCCTTGGCGGCTCGGCATCTGCGCAGTCTACTTCATTATTCCGTTCGGCGTGATTCTGCCTTGGATGATACTGAACTCGGGGAAAGTAATTAGGCAGGGCGGCCAGAGAGAATTCTGACTACCCGGCTACTGCCGGTGCGCCGAAGCTCCCGCCGCCAGTTCGCGCAGCGTGCTCAGGAAGCTGGCAGCCGTGGCTGGATCAGAAAGCGCGTCAAGGGTCACGGTAACAGAAAACTGCGGAGACTCAGGCCGAAAGCGTACCTGCAACACGTCCTGCTGGCGCACGGCCATCAGTGCGTTAAGCTCCGAGGTGGGATCTTCTTTCCAGTGAGTGCGGGTGGTGAGAATAAGCGGGCCGGGATGAACCAGATCCCATTCACGCTCGTCGCGCTGCCGCGTTCCCACGCCGCGGCTGCGTGCCGACCAGCGATGCCGCACGACCTCTAAATGAAAGCTGGGCGAACCTCCCAGGTCGGCTTCAAAGGTGAGCGTTTCTCTTTGCCGGTGGCAACAGCTGACGATCCAGTGCACCGGCAAGGGCCGCGGACGGAAGCGCAGCGTGACTCGGGCATCCTCGAATCCGCGGGAGGGAAATTGAAGGCGGGCATGCAGGCGAGAATTGCCCAGGCCCAGCCAGCGTGAGTCGAGCACGCGGCCCTTGCCCGCGCAAGCGTCCTGCACCCAGTGCAGCGCCGCTTTGCCTTTGCGCCGGTTATAGAGGGCAAACACCAGGTACCAGAGCCCCAGTGCGGCGGCCGCGCCGACAACGTCAATAAGCAGAAGGCGCCCCACAACGCTTCCTCTAATGCCGATGGTACGACCAAGGTCGCGGTAAGGGCAAGGGGCCGAATCGCGCCATTTTCATTTTTTCTGTGGGAAACCGTCCTTTATGGGAAACGGCGTCGGCCCGATTTGCCAGAATCGATTTCTCGGCCATCGGCCCGCATCCCAGGTGGCTTCGGAACCGAGCCAATGCAGCCGCTACAATGGCGGCGTGCCCTTCGCCATTCGCGATTTCCGTCCGGACGATTTCGAAACCCTCTGGCAGATCGACCAGGAATGCTTTTCCCCCGGCATTTCCTACTCGCGCCCGGAACTCAAGTTTTATATCCGCCGCCGGGGAGCGTTCACCCTGATAGCCGAAGACGCCGCCGCCGCCGCCGGAGCTGCCAGTGGCGCATCCGACAAAGCGGCGGCGAGAATTCGCGGCGAAACCCGGGACACTCGAATCGCCGGGTTCATCGTGACCCAGACTGGCCGCACTGGCCACGTGATTACGATCGATGTTGTGGCGCGCGCCCGGCGGTCAGGGGTGGGGTCGCAGTTGTTGCTGGCGGCGGAAGATCGTCTGCGGGCAGCCGGGAGCAAACATGTCGCCCTCGAAACTGCGGTCGACAACCTGGTTGCCTTGAATTTTTATAAGCGGCACGGTTATCGCGTGATCGAGACAGTGCCACGCTATTACTCGACCGGAGTGGACGCGTTGCGGATGAAGAAAGATTTGGCCTCCGTCCCTTAGTCCCCGATCATTATCTGGGACGGCAACCCGCGATTGGCAAGGCTTCTGACGCTCCGGCTGTGAACCATCTCCTCCTGTAACAGGCTTTGTCTTGGCGCGTTTCGTTGTACAATGCCCGCTGCCTGCGAAGTCCAAAAAAGCCCATCCCCCGTTCCGGGCTGCTACTCGCGGTTGAGCTGAGACAAATTGCGTAACAGATTCTGCAGGAGGACGAGTTCCATGAAAGGTCTTCAAACAGTTGTGGCTTGTGTGGTGGTGTGCATCGCAGCAGCCACTCTCGCCAACTCTCAGGCGTGGGTGCCGCTAGTAAACCAGCCCAATCCGAACCTCGGACTGGGCAATCCGCTTTTGCTCACGGACGGCACGGTCATTGCGCACGAGGCGTGCGGATCTACCTGGTGGCGGCTGACTCCAGATCGGTTCGGCAGTTACGTTAACGGAACCTGGAAACGCATCGCGTCCTTGCCCGCCGGATACGCGCCTCTCTACTTTGGTTCAGCGGTGTTGCCTGACGGTCGCGTCATCATGGAAGGCGGAGAATACAACTCCGACACGCCGGGCAACTGCCAGGCCGAGTGGACCAACAAGGGCGCCATCTATGATCCGAAAACCAACACGTGGGCCTCGGTCGCTCCGCCGGTGGGCTGGGTCAACGTCGGAGACGCGCAAAGCGTGGTGCTTGCCAACGGAACCTACATGCAGGCCAACTGCTGCACGAAACAGTCGGCGTTATTGAATGCGCAAACGCTCACCTGGACGATCACGGGAAAAGGCAAGTTCGACGTCAACGATGAAGAAGGCTGGACCCTGCTGCCCGACGGGACCGTGCTGACCGTCGATGCCTACGTGTTCAAATATCAAGCCAACGGCATGAATTATGAGATCTATAACCCGGCAACGGGCCGATGGACCAGCGGGCCCTCCAGCGGTACGGTGGTGCAGCTCTGGGATTCCTATCCTAACGCGCGGCAGGCCTCCGACGAGGTTGGGCCGATGGTCTTGCGGCCCGATGGAACGGTATTTGCTACCGGCGCCAGCGGCGCGCCGGGAATCAACGGCCACACCGCGATCTACGACACGAAGACGAAAACCTGGACTGCCGGGCCGAATTTCCCCGAAGGCCTCGATATCGCTGACGGCCCGGCAGCCTTGCTGCCCGACGGCAACGTGCTGGTGCAAACCAGTCCTGGGATTTTTGGTGCCGGATCCAAATTCTTTGTGTGGGACGGAAGCAGCTTGACCAACGCGACCTGGGGCAACACCGACGCGCCGAACATTCCTTCCTACATCGGCAACATGCTGATCCTGCCGACCGGCGAGATTCTGTGGACCGACTTCGGCGATGCCTGGGTCTACGAAAATGGAGGCAATCCCAACCCCGCCTGGGCCCCACAGATCAGTTCGGCGCCTTCGGACATCACGCGCGGAGCCTCATACCTGATCTCGGGATTCAATTTCAACGGATTTTCCCAGGGCGCCGCGTATGGCGACGACTCTCAAGCCGCGACCAACTATCCGCTGGTGCGATTCACCAATCGCGAAACCGGCAACGTCTATTACGCTCGCACCCACGATCACAGCACCATGGCGATTGCCTATACTGGAAGCGCGTCGACGACTTTTGACGTGCCCGGGAAGGCGGAAAGCGGATTGAGCGATTTGCAGGTCGTGGCCAACGGGATCGCCTCTCTTCCGGTAACCGTGAACGTGCACTGAAAAAAAAGTAAACCAGAAGGGCGATGAGGGTGCACGAAGATATTTGTTTCCTTCGTTGCATTAAGAGTCAGTTCATGAATGGAATCGGGAAGGGCACGAGTCAGTTCACGAATGGAATCGGGAAGGGCACGGCTTCGAGCCGTGCCGCCCGAATGCCCAGGAAATTTGAGCTTTCGCGTCTGAGGTTCGCTCGGGTCGTGCCGCCGAGGATTTATAAGTATCCTGAAGTCCCTAAGTGTCATGCATAGATAAGACTTAGGTTTCGCTACTGTAGCGGCGAAAGTTTCTGCGATGAAAGTTGCCATTCAGGGCGAACGCGGTTCCTTCAGCCACGAAGCGGCGGAGAAAATGCTGCCGGGCTGCACGGTGGTCCCGTGCGCCAGGTCGGCGGAAGTTTTCGACCGCGTCGCGCAGGGAACTGCCGCAGCCGCGGTGATTCCCATCGAAAACACTCTGGCCGGGACCGTGGCCGAACATGCCGACCTCCTGGTCACGCGTGATGTCTTCATTCAGGGCGAATGCCGTCTGCGGATCGTACACAACGTGATTGCGGCGCCGGGCGTGAAGTTAAGTGCGGTGCGGCGGGTGCTGTCGCATCCCGTGGCTCTCGATCAGTGCCGCGATTTCTTCCGCAAGCATCCGCAGATCGAGTCGGTTCCTTTCTACGATACGGCGGGCAGCGTGAAGCACGTCATCGCCGCCAAGCTGAAAGACGCTGCCGGCATCGCCGGACGCCACGCCGCGCGCGAATACGCGGGAAAAATTCTGCAGGCGGGCATTGAAGACGATAAGAGCAACTTCACGCGTTTTTTCCTGATCCGAAAATTGAGCGGAAGGAAGTCAAGCAAGCAAAGAGAAACGTCTGCCGTCCAGTTCCGCGGCCTGATTCCCCGCGGCGCGAACAAGACCTCGATCGCCTTCAAAGTAAAGAATGTCCCGGGCGCGCTGTTCAAATCGCTCAGCGTATTCGCCCTGCGCGACATCAGCCTGAGCAAGATCGAATCGCGTCCCATGCGCGGATGTCCCTGGGAGTACGTGTTCTACGTTGACTTCCTGCGCGGCGACGACGAGCCTGCGCAAAACGCGCTCCGCCACCTGGGCGAGGTCGCCGACTTCGTGAAAGTGCTGGGCATTTATCCGGCGGCTTGAGTTCTGAGCCGACCTCAGCCATCGCTTGGCGCGGCCAGTATTACGGCACGACAGAGGCTGGTCGACTACCGCGAGCCCACCTCGTAGATCATTTTGTGACTGGGCAAAAGAACTCCGACGACCGCGCCGCCTGCCAACCCCACAACCGCCCCGATTCCGGCCAATCCGCCTCTGCCAATACTGGGAAGACAGAAAGACGAAGAGCATGGCCGGTATGCGGCAGCGCCGATTCCCGCTCCCACTCCGCCGCCCACCGCAGCTCCGACCAGGGTGTTGCGCAAACGGTGCTTGTTCTCCATGAGCTTCACACTGCGAACATCCCGCTTCTGAACCGTCTGTTCGCCTCCGGACTCCCGGTACGAGATTGCGGTTTCGGATACGTTTACGAGAGTTCCCGAATGTTTCTTGGAGTTCACTTCAACGACCCGGATCTTTTGTCCCGTTTGCAGAGCGCTTAAATTTGCCCAAGATGCTCGATCCGTTTGGGAGTGCAAAACCCAGGGCGTGCCAAGGATGCAAATCAGAAGCCAGGTTTTTCGCATATACTCCTCACTTTCGTTCACCAAATGTCCAGAAAATGTCGAGATTGCTCGCCCAGGGAATGCTGCACAAAGAATGAGCATTAGCCACGCGTGATGCGCGAGGCCAAGGAATTGGTCGGCGGACTATATCACGAATCAGGAAAAGTCATCATGCAAGGGTTCGTCGCCTGGGCAAGTCGGTTCTGGGCAGATTCGGCACCTCTCTCAAATTTTTCTTGGCAACCACCCATTATCCGCGTTAGCCTCTGCACCTCGGAGATATGGCGCCCCTCCGCAACCGGACTACAATTCAAGACCTGACTGGAGCTCGCCGAAGGGTGGGTTGAAACCTTTCCGAGAAGAGTATCATCTAAGCTTGAGCGAGTTACACTCAAGGAGACATATGAGCCAGCAATCACCATCCGAGCGCGCTCCTAAGTCCAAGGAAACTAAGGAAATGCAAGATCAACGAGCCCTGCCAGTGCTGCCCGTGCGGGATACGGTTCTGTTTCCCCACGCGGTTTTGCCCCTTACCGTTGGACGGGAAAGCTCGGTCCAGCTGATCAATTCGCTGGGTGAAGACAAGACCATCATCGTCGTGGCGCAGCGCGAAGCCCGCGTGGACTCGCCGCAGCCCAGCGATTTGTACACCATCGGGACCTCGGCCGTGGTGCACAAAGTCGTGAAGATGCCCAACCAGAGCCTGTTCGTGTTTGCCGAGGGTCTGGAGCGGGTTCGCCTGGGCGAGTTTACCCAACTAACGCCGTTTATGCGGGCCAAAGTCATGGCCGTGCCGGAGCCGCCTCCGCCGATCATAACCTCGGAAGTCGAGGCGCTGCAGCGCAACGTGCTCACGCTGTTCCAGCAGATTGTTGCTGGTTCGCCCACTCTTTCCGACGAACTTTCCACCGTGGCCATGAACATTGACGAGCCCGGCCGGCTGGTGGATTTCATCGCGTCGTCTCTGCCGTCGCTCTCCACGCCCGACAAACAGGACACGCTCGAGACCACCGACCTGCAAGTGCGTCTCGAAAAAATCAACCAGCATTTAGCCAAGGAACTCGAAGTCCAGCAACTGCGCAACAAGATTCAGAGCGAAGTGCAGGACCGCGTGCAGCAAACCCAGCGCGAGTATTACCTGCGCGAGCAGATGAAGGCCATCCAAAAAGAACTGGGCGAACAGGATGAAGGCCAGCGCGATGTCGACGACCTCAAGAAAAAGATCGAAGAAGCGGGCATGCCCGATGAAGTGAAAAAAGAAGCTCTTAAAGAGTTGGGGCGTCTTTCGCGCATGTCGCCGATGGCCGCTGATTACTCTCTGACGCGAAACTACATCGAGTGGCTGGCGGTGCTGCCCTGGGCCAAGACCTCGGGCGGCGAGATCGAAATCCCCAAGGCCAAAGAGATTCTCGACGCCGACCACTACGACCTGGAGAAAGTCAAAGACCGCATTCTCGACTATCTCTCGGTGCGCCGCTTGAAGCCGAATATGAAAGGTCCGATCCTGTGCTTCGTCGGACCTCCGGGCGTGGGCAAAACTTCGCTGGGTAAATCGATCGCGCGCGCTCTGGGCCGCAAGTTCGTCCGGCTCTCGCTCGGCGGTGTGCACGACGAAGCGGAAATCCGCGGTCATCGCCGCACCTACATCGGCGCATTGCCGGGGCAGATCATCCAGGGAATTCGCCGCGCCGAGACCAAAGACCCGGTTTTCATGCTCGACGAAATCGATAAGGTCGGGCGCGACTTCCGTGGCGATCCCGCCTCGGCCTTGCTGGAAGCGCTCGATCCGGAACAGAACTCCAGTTTCCGCGATAACTATCTGGACGTGACGTTCGACCTGTCGAAGGTACTCTTCATCACCACCGCGAACATGCTCGATCCCATTGCCGAGCCTTTGCGCGACCGCATGGAGATCATCGAACTGCAGGGCTATAGCGAAGAAGAAAAAGTGCACATTTCGTTTCGCTACTTGATTCCGCGCCAGATCGACGAGAACGGGATCACAGTCGAGCAGATTGAATTTCCCGAAGAGTCGGTACGGTATGTCATCCGCCACTACACGCGGGAAGCGGGCGTGCGCAATCTCGAGCGCACCATCGGCACCATCTGCCGCAAACAAGCGCGGCGCTTGGCCGAAGGCAAGCACGAGAAGCTGGTGGTCACGAAAGAAGTGATTCAGGAGTTTCTGGGCGGCATCAAGATTCGCACCGAGGGTGAAATCGAAGAACGCACCCAGCGGCCGGGGGTGGCCGTGGGCCTGGCCTGGACTCCGTCCGGCGGCGACGTGCTGTTCGTCGAAGCCAGCCGCATGCGCGGCAAAGGCGGCTTCACCATTACCGGGCAAATCCAGGACGTCATGCGCGAATCGATGCAGGCCGCACATAGCTGGGTGCGTTCCAACGCGGAACGACTGGGCTTGGACGAAGAATTTTTCGCCAACCACGACATTCACATTCACGTGCCCGCGGGCGCGATTCCGAAAGATGGCCCGTCGGCCGGAGTCACGATTGTGACCGCGCTGGTTTCTTTGCTATCCGGCCGCCGGGTTCGGCCGCTCACGGCAATGACCGGCGAAATCACGCTCAGCGGAAATGTCTTGCCGGTTGGCGGCATCAAGGAGAAAGTCCTGGCCGCAAAGCGGGCGGGCGTACGCGATGTGATTATGCCCGCGGAAAACAAGATGAACGTGGAGGAAGATCTCACGCACGAACAGATCGAAAACCTCACCGTCCATTACGTGAAAACCATCGACGAAGCGCTGCATGTCCTGTTGCCGGTGGAAGAAGCTGCGCCGGCGGAGGCCCCGTCCGCGGGTTCGAAACCTGGAAGTCAAGCAACCGCCCCGGTCATCGAGCCTCAGGGCGTTCCTGCCGGGGTGCACGCCTAATCCACCGCTCGTAATTTCATCGCGTGTTGTAAATTTCAACACTGCATGAGAATAAAATTAGCCGGTTCCTGCAAAAGGAACCGGCTATTGTCTTTCGTGGCACTTTCGTCACTAGTTGACGATTGACTTCGCAGCGCGCGCAACCCTAAGCTACACACACTCACTTACAACCTCCCCTTCACCTGTGGTTCCAGTACTTCGCGGCTAAAGGCAGAAGTGTGCCCGCCTGCAGTAATCGATATTGAAAACCAAATCCAAGGAGAAGACTTCTCATGAGTCAGTTGTTGCGCCACTCCGTCGTCGCTGGTCTGTTTTTCGCGCTCACTTCTTTCACTTACGGACAAACGCTGGCTTCAGGCCCTGCCGCGCCTTCATCGTCAGCCACAGCCGCTCCCGTGCCCGCGTCGCCCTCGCCGTCCACCGCCAGTTCCGGACGCTCCGAAAACATAGTTGGCATCGGCGTGAAAGGTTCATTGCTCGGCGGAGGGGTGGAGGTTGCCGCCCGCGTCACCCACCGCACCAACGTGCGCGCCGGGTTCAACATGTTCACCTACAGTCGCGACTTCCACAAAGACAGCATCAGCTACGCCGGTCAATTGCAGTTCAAGACGGTAGAAGCTCACTACGACTTTTTTCCGTTCGCGGGGAAATTTCACGTGAGCCCGGGCGTGCTGGCCTACATCGGCGATCCCATCACGGCGAACGCCGCAGTGCCCGGAGGCCAAAGCTTCTCCCTCGGCGGCACGACCTACTACAGCGACACCGCGACGCCGGTTACCGGGAGCGGAAAAATTGATTTCAACCGGGCTGCGCCGATGGCAACCTTTGGCTGGGGAAATCTGGTTCCGCGCAACCATGGTCACTTCAGCGTGCCGGTTGAACTTGGCGTAGCCTTTCAGGGATCGCCTAAAGCCACCCTGAATCTGGCGGGTAATGTGTGCACTGCCCCGGGAGTCGGCTGCCGCCCTGTTGCCACCGACGCGACCGTGCAGGCCAACATCCTCTCGGAGCAGACCAAAGTGAATAACAGCATGTCAGTCTTCAAAGCCTATCCGATTATCTCGGTCGGCTTCGGGTATAGCTTCTAGCCAGCCGCAGCGCATGCGAGGGCGGCGCGATCGGCTAACTCTCCGCCGCCCTTGAGGTTCTTACCCACTCGGCAATCAACGACGCTACAACCACAAACAGCGTCGTCCAAATGATGTAGAGGGCTTGCTGCTCAATCTGTTGATGGAATTGCTCACCGCCCTCAATGCCCAGGGCGCGCAATGCCTGATCCACAAACGCATGCACGCTTTCGGTCGCTTTCCACATCATGCTCCCATCTTTGCGCAGGCCGCTCAAACTCATGCCGCTCAGAAGGCCGGTCACACCTGCCTGAAAGCGCTCGCTGGCCTTGGCGACCGCGATCACGGAAAAAAGCGTGCCGTTCAGAATGCCTGCGAACAGACAACAGGGCAGAGAATAGGCAACGTGCAGTCCCAGGTAGACAAAGCCCACGTTGGTCAACACCCAAAGGCCGCCCATCAGCGGCACCCACAGCACATAAGACGAAGCGGCCAAAGGCCCGCCAACGGACATACTGCGCCCCATCGTACGATCCGCGGAGACCGACATAGATACCTCCTCAAAAGCTCACGCAGCATAGTGACGCCGCGAACGATTTCGTTGCAGCTAAGGCTGGTACGAAGTGCGGCGCGGATTTCTGATGAGCACCACTCGTCGGCGTCATCCCGAGCGGAGCCGTTCTTCAGGCGAGGCGAGGGATCTCCCGGACGCCAATACCGGCGGAGAACAACCTGCCCGGCAGCGCCGACGAGCGTCCCTCCCCGGATTGCGCTCTCCGCGATACACTGGCGACGGGTTCCCATGCGGGTGCGCGTCCTTTTCTTCGGCATGCTGAAAGATGTGGCTGGCAAGTCCAACGACTGGCTGGACTTGCCCGATTCCGCCTCGGTTGGAGATGTGCTGGCGCACTACCAGTCACAACTACCTCGCTTCAAAGACTCTCTCCCCTCGCTGGCCGTGGCGGTAAACCAACACTATTCCAGCCCGGAAACAAAGCTGAAGCCTGATGACGAGGTCGCTTTGTTGCCACCGGTCAGCGGAGGCTCGGGCCAGGCCGGGGGCGGGACGCCCGCTGCAGAGCCGCCGGGACGCCGCCGTTACGCCTCCATCGTTCGTACTAGGATTGACACGCAGCAGGTTCTCGCCGGTCTGAAGCGCGGTGAAGACGGCGCCGCGGTGGTTTTCGAAGGCATAGTGCGCAACCAGACTCGCGGGCGCAAGACGCTCTATCTCGACTACGAAGCCTACGAAGAAATGGCCCTGCAGCAGATGGAGGCCCTGGCCGAGCAGTCACTGAAGCAATTCCAGATCCGAGACGTGGCCCTGGTTCATCGGCTGGGGCGCCTGGAAATCGGCGAAACCAGCGTTCTTGTGGTGGTGGCGTCCGCCCATCGCGCAGCGGCCTTCGATGCCTGCCGATGGCTTATCGACACTCTTAAACGCACCGTTCCAATCTGGAAAAAGGAATTTTTCGAGGATGGCGCGGTTTGGGCTGACGGCGAGCCATTTCCGGCCGAAATTCCCCGCGCAAATTCGCAGGGCTGAGGCAGCCCTGCCCACCGGGGTGCATCTAAGTAATTGGCGCATCGAGCTTTCCGGGCTGCCACGCAAACTCGGGTCAACGGTATAATTCGGTCACTCGATCATTCCGCGAATCGATGAGAAAATCCGCCTTCCTGGCTCAACTGATTTTGGGCGTGCTGGTTATGACTTGTGCCGGGCTGGCGCAGGATCCGCCTGCCCGTGCCCAGTCTGGCGAAACCCTGAAGGTCGACGTCAAGCTGGTCAACGTCTTCGTCACCGTCACCGATGCCCACAGCGCCCCGGTCGGCGGCCTCACCAAAGAAAACTTCAGCCTGCTGGAGGATGGACAGGAGCAAAAAATATCCATCTTCGAGAAGCAGTCGGCGGTCCCGCTCTCCATTGCATTGGCGGTCGATACCAGCCTGAGCACACGCCACGACCTGCCGCTTGAGCAAGCCTCGGCCAAGCGATTTGCCCACACCATCCTGCGTCCGGTCGACGCGCTTTCGGTGTACGGGTTCAGCCAGTTTGTGCGCGAGGCGACCGGCTTTACGGCTGACTTGAAGCGCATTGACGAGGGCATCGATCACATCCGATTGGGCGAAGCGACCGCGCTCTATGACGCGATCTTCCTGGTCTCCCGCGCCCTCGATCGCCGCCAGGGACGCAAAGTGATCGTCCTGATCACCGACGGCGGCGATACCGCCAGCAAAGTGGACTACAAAGAAGCCGAGCGCGCCGCAGAAGAGGCCGAAGCCATCATTTACAGCATTATCGTGGTGCCCATCGAGAACAGCGCCGGGCGCGAAACCGGAGGCGAGCATGCCCTGATCCAGCTTTCCGAAGATACCGGCGGCAAACATTATTATGCGACCTCGATGACCCAGCTCGACGAGGCCTTCCAGAAGATCAGCGACGAACTTCGCACTCAATATTTGCTGGCCTACTACCCTTCGCGCCGGACATCTTTTTCCGATTTTCGGCGCATCCAGGTCAACGTAATGGGCCGGCCAGAGACTTCGGCTTATCACGTCCGCCATCGCTCCGGCTATTACACCTTGAAATCAGGCTTTTGAACTGGCGTGACCGCAGGTAACACGTTCGCTGTCAGACGGTTGGACGAAACATAGCGCAATGAAACAGCATGCACTAGCTTTCCGCCTCGCTTCGAATTTCTCCGCGAACTTTGCGGCCTTTCCTCTGCGAACTTTGCGGTTACAGGCTCCTGTTCTTGGGGTTGGGCCGAAATCGAAAGCCTTTAACCACAGAGTTCGCAAAGCAAAGGCCGCAGAGTTCGCGGAGAAATTCAAACGGGGCCGCCACCGGCTTGATCGGTTGACACAGGTGGCGGATATGCAGATATATTGGCAATATCCAATTGATCGAACAGAACTGGTTCGCGACTTGCTGTTTTCCTGCCCTAAGCATCATTCCGGGATCGCGCGCAGATTCAATTTCGAGTTCGTGGCGGGTGGTGAGCTCCTAAGCTGAAAAACACGTTGAGATTTCGTCTGACTCGGGCCTGACGATCGCCAACTTGACGATCTTCAGACTGACGATTCTTCACCCTGACGATCTTCGGCTGTCGCTTCACGAAAAGTTCCGGAAGATATTGAGGAAGTTGGAGTTCCGAAAGGAAGGTAGAACATGTTGTTGGATGCCAAATCCCCCTGCTTCCAAGGGAGCCGTTTCCCGGCACGCCGTTTCCGGGCGCGGACGATCCTTAGAACGATCCGGAGGACGTTTTCCGTGGTGTTTTGTGCGCTGGCCTGCTCGGCGCTGTTGCTGGCTCAGACCACGATTTCCACGGGAAGTATTCAGGGATTGGTCACGGACCCGACGGGTGCGGTGGTAAGCGGCGCGAAGATTTCCATCAGCAACAAAGCTACCGGCCGCGTGATCACCGCGACCACGACGTCAGCCGGCGCCTACGCATCCGGCGCGTTGACTCCGGGAGACTATACGCTACGAGTGGAAGCCCACGGATTCAGCACCTCAGAGCTTGCCATCACCGTGCAGGTAGGTGTGACTTCGACTGGGAACATCAAGTTGCAGGTGGGGCAGACATCGCAAGTCGTCGAAGTTCAGGGCACCGAAGTCGCAGTCAATACCGAGCAGGCCACCGTGCAGGGAGTTCTTACCACCGAGCAGATCGAGAACCTGCCGATCAACGGACGAAACTTTCTTGACCTCGCCCAACTGGAGCCGGGAGTCCAAATCCAGGACGGCGGGAACTTCGACCCCACCAAGAACGGTTTTTCGTCCATTTCGTTTGGCGGGCGTTTCGGACGCACCGCCCGCATCGAAGTGGACGGGCTCGACATCAGCGACGAAACCGTGGGCACAACCACGCAGAACGTTCCTGCGGGCGCGATCCAGGAATTTCAGATCCAGCAATCTTCTCTCGATCTTTCCACCGAGCTCACTTCTTCCGGATCGGTCAACGTAACCACGAAATCGGGCAGCAACGCTTATCACGGCGAGGGCTACTATTCTTTCCGCGATCAATCGCTGAATGCCAACCTGCCCGGCGGCACCGACAATCCTTTTCAGCGCAATCAATTTGGCGGTAGCTTTGGCGGAGCGATCCTGAAAGACAAGCTGTTTTTTTTCCTCGACGCCGAGCGGACCAAGCAGGATTTGATCAATCCCGTCCTGCCGACTGGTTCGTTTGCCTCCCATGTGGGCAACTACGACTCACCTTTCCGCGAGGTGGAAGGCGTCGCCCGCATCGACTGGCAGATCAACGATCGCTACAAGTTTTTCTATCGTTTCTCTTACGATCAGAACCACAGCGTGCTGGCGATCATTCCCAACAGCTTCCAGCCCTTTGGCAATAAGAATTACACTCCCGTGCATGCCTTTGGCCTCGACTTCAACACCGGAAGCTACACCCATAGCATCCGCTTCGGCTATACGAAGTTTCGCAATGCCATTGTGGACGCGGTGGCTGGCTCGAACATATTCAATCCCGCGCCAGGAATCGAGCTGGCCATCGGCAGCGACCCGGATTGCCTGACCGCAGGCGCGGACATTTTCTGTTCCGGCCCCAGCTTTCTGGCGCCGCAGCAGACTTACCAGTCGGACCACCAGATCAAATACGACGGCAGTCGAGCGCTGGGAGCCCACATACTTCGCTACGGCGGCGGATGGAACCGTATTCTTGGCGGTGGGTTCGCCAGTTTCCTGAAGCTGGGACCGGCAGTGTCGGCGGGCGTGTCGGATTGTAATAGCACCTGCCTGACGTTGGGCGGAGCGACGAACCCGCTGAACTATCCGGCCAACACAGTGCAGCTCGGCAACGGCGTCGGCTACGCAACGGAAGTGCCTGCGTTCGGGTTTCCCGCAGGAGGCACCGGCCCGGACAACCGCATCTCCGCCTACTTTGGCGACTCATGGAAGGTAAAACCGAACCTCACCTTGACCTACGGCCTTCGCTATGTTCGCGATACCTGGCGTACCGACAGCGACCTCGGTCCGATTCCGGCGTTATCCCAATTCAACAATCAGTTCTATAGCGGCCTGGGAAGCCGCGTGCAGCAGCCCAACACCAATTTCGCTCCGCAGATCGGTTTGGCCTACGATCCGAGTGGAAAAGGGAAGACCGTATTCCGCGCCGGCGTGGGACTGTTCTACGAGAACTCCATCTGGAACAACACCGCGTTTGACCGACCCGCGCGCCTGCAGACGGGATTGTTCCTGGCAAATCCGGTGGTCTGCACAAACGGCCAGCCCAATTCATCGTTCACCTTGCCCGATGGCACCACGCCGGATCTTTCCTTTTGCGGCCAACCTATTGGACAGGCATCCGCGGCGATTACCGCCCTGCAAGCTCATTATCAGGCGGTGACGCTCGCCGCCGGTAAATCTGCGCCTAATCCTTCGTTCATCGGAACCGCCTTATCCGACGGGTTTGACGCGACCGGGACGGATTTGCTGGCGCCAACCTATGTGAGCCCGCGCTCGGTGCAGATGAACATCGGCTTGCAGCGCGAAATTCGCCCTGGCGTGGTTTTCACCGTGGATTATCTGCGCAACATTGAGACCCACACCCTCCTCGCGCTTGATACCAACCACGTAGGCGACTACCGTTTTCCGGCCATGAACTTCATCGGAGCCGTCACTGCCGCCATGCAAAAGACGGTGGCAAATAACCAGGGATCGGCCAGCGCAGGTTGTCCCTCTCTGCCGGTCGGAGCGGCCATGGTTGCCTGCTATCTCGCCCATTTCAGCAACACCTATTCTTCGGCGGCGGGCGGCGGAACCGATCCCTACGGCGGCACCATCGCGGACTTCGCCTCCAATGGTCTCGATTCCGGTTACTCATTCTGCAGTGGAGGGCCCTGCCCCAACGCAGCGTTCCCTGGGATCAATCCCAACCTCGGCGCCAACCAGATGCTGTTCCCCATCGGCTACGCGAAGAATAACGCTGTGCAGGCGTCGTTGAAGCAGCACCTGAAGAATCCGTTTCCAGGGATTGAAAACTTTGACCTGCAAGCGTCCTATCAGTTGCAGCGCTACGTTGCCTCGGCGACGGACAACGACTTCATCACCATTGCCACCGACTTCAACCGCCCGCAGCATTACCTGGGCCCGAACGGGCTGGACCGCACGCATCAGATTTCATTCGGCGGCACCATGGATCTGCCTTTCCACTTCCGCGTGGGCATGATCGGACATTTCTACAGCCCGCTGCCGGTCACTTTGACCCTGAACCCCACAGGAAATCCCGGCGGAATTTTTGTGACCGACGTCACCGGCGACGGCACCGGGGACGGAAGTTTCACCTCCAACGGAGGGCTGGGCGACATTTTGCCGGGAACCAACGTGGGCTCGCTCGGGCACGGCATCACCCAGAACAACCTCAACAACGCCATCAACAACTACAACCGCACCGACGCATTTCACCCGACGCCGGCAGGTCAGGTGCTGATCAATAGCGGACTGTTCGGGGCGACTCCGCAGCAGGCCCTGGCTAATATGCAGGCCCTGGGAGGAGTGCAACAACCCGTGCAGCCCGTGCCCTTCGATCAAGCCAACATGGGCTGGCTGCGCGCCTTCGACATGAGCTTGAGCTGGATGTACAACGTGAAGGAGAGATTCGTGGTCCAGCCCGGGATCTCGGTCTTTAACGTGACTAATTTCGCCAACTTTGACGGGCCCGCAAACCCGCTGAGTGGCGTCCTGAGCGGATCACTGGGATCGGTGAACGGCACGCGCGAGGAGCAACCCGCCAGCAACCGTTTGGGCCTGGGCTCGGGCGTGTTTGCGCTGGGATCTCCCCGGGTGCTGGAGTTTTCGCTGAAATTCAGTTTCTAGCCGCGGCTCATTGCTGAGGATTCAGCTCGCTGCGCAGGTGCTTCGACAGTTTTTCAATCTGCTTCAGCTTCTGCAGCACGTCCTTGGGCAGAATGCCCTGCTTGACGCTCTCGACATCGACTGGAATCGACTGCGCGGTCCTTGCCAATTCGGCCGCCTCGCGTTGCACCGCTATCAAGTCGATACGGGGGTTGACGGGCGTCGAGGCGGTGTCGGGAGCCGCCACGATGGGCGTTTGCTGCGGCGCAGGGGGCTGCGGAAGACCTCGCGCCATGGCTTGAGCCCTCGCGGACTCGCAGCACAACGTCAGGACGGCAAAACATGCGAAAAGTGCGAGCTTTTTCACGGCGTACCTCCTAAACGAAGCGACTTGCGCGTCAAGCTTCACTTCGATCGTTGCCCTCAGTTTGCCACGGACTTTCCGTTTGAAACGCCTACTGGTTCAGCTGGCTGCGCAGGTGCTTGGAGAGTTTTTCGATCTGTTTCAGCTTCTGCAGCACATCCTTGGGCAAAATGCCTTTCTTGAGGCTCTCTACGTCGACCGGAATGGTCTGCGCTGTATTGGCCAATTCGGTTGCCTCGCGTTGAGCCTGAAGCATATCGATGTGCGCGCGATTCTGTGAGGCGTCGGAATTCAGCGAACTGATCGGCTCCGATCGCGTGGGAGGTTCCAGGCGCTGTCTCTGCTGTTGAGCCTTGGCCGGCGAGCAATAAAGCGCGAGCGCAGCCACGAAAGCGAACAGGGTAGGCTTCTTCACAAGGAACCTCCTGGCGGAAGCACCGGTTTGGTTCGCTATTCTACTCCTGCCCAGCCGTATAGTTGTTTCCAGGTTTGTGTAGAATGCCAGCTATGCCTTTCCGTACTCCGCCGGGCAGTCCCAACGCCAAGCGCGGACGCACTCCGCCTCCGGAAGATACTTTTGAAGAAGCCACGTTTCTCAAGGCCCTGGGCGAGAAGCAGAAGCCAGTGTCGGTGAAGCTGATGGACGGCCAGACCTTCCGCGGCTGGATCGAATACTACGACAAGAACATGGTGCGGCTCACCCGCGAAGGCGCGCCCAACCTGTTCATCTTCAAGCACGAGATCATGTACATTGCCGAGGACGGCGGCAAGCGGAAGTGAAGCGGGCTTCGGGCTCTCGGAAAAGTGAGATTGCAGATTGTAGATTGCAGATCTAGGAGCTGAAATCTACAATCTGAAATCTGCAATCTTCAGTCTGCGCCGATCGAGTGGCACCAAGGGTTACCCAACGAAAATGCAATCCAGTTCCTCGCATCCCGAAACCTTTCTCCCTGCCATGTCGGCCATTGCGCGCGAAGCGGGCGCGTTGCTGATGCAGTATTTTCAGAAGCACATCAAGATCGAATACAAGGGCGACGCCGATCTGGTTACCGCGGCCGACCGCGCTTCTGAAGCGCTGATTCGCGAACGCATCCAGCAGCAGTTTCCCGGCCACGACGTGCTTGGCGAAGAGCAGGGATTGAACGACCAGGGCAGCGACTACCGCTGGTATGTGGACCCGCTCGACGGCACCACGAACTTTGCGCATGGATATCCAGTTTTCTGCGTGTCGATGGCGCTGGAGCGGCGCGCATCGCAAAGCCAGGCCCAGCGTATCGCGGGCGTGGTGTACGATCCCACGCGCGACGAGCTCTTTACCGCGGAGCAGGGAAGAGGAGCGCATTTGAATGGCGCGGCCATTCACGTTTCCTCAATCGCGCAGCTGAAGGAATGCCTGGTTGCCACCGGATTTCCCAGCCACAAGCGCCACAAGAATCCGAACATTCACTTCTACCACCAGATCACGCTGCGCACCCACGGCGTGCGCCGAGCAGGATCAGCGGCGCTCGATCTGTGCAACGTGGCCTGCGGACGCTTTGATGGCTTCTGGGAATTCAATCTCAATCCCTGGGACACGGCCGCGGGCGCTCTCATCGTGGAGGAAGCGGGCGGCAAGATGAGCCGCTTCGATGGTTCTCCGTTCGAACTCGACAGCCGTGAGACGCTCGCATCCAACGGATTGCTGCACGAGGTTCTGGTGCGCGAGTTCAAAGAAATTTTCGCCGGTCGCGGAATCGATCCGCTGCCCGATCCGCGCGATTACAAAAAATAGAATATCGGTGTTGGGCCAGCTTCAAAGGAACCCGACGGTATCAGGATCGCGCGTCATGTAGAACTTGCGATCGTCCTGATGCGTGATCCGGAAGCCGAGTCGTTTGTAGAGCCGGAGAGCAGGGTTGATTTTCACAACCGCCAGGCTCACCGCCCGATTCCAACCTGCGGCCTCACCAATCACCTGCTTCATCACCTCGGTGCCGATACCCTGCCCCTGAAAAGGACCGTCCACAAAGAGTTGCGCCACAAAAAGCCCTTCGCCACGGACATCAGTCTGCAGCCAGCCCACTTCTAAACCGTCGGCAGAGATGATGCGAACTTGCTCTAGTGCCCATTCTTCAGGGAAGGTGGCCGTTTGAGCAGCCATATCCAAGCCCAATTCCTCAATGATGTTTCTCATTCCGGCGAAGTACAGACGTTTGCAATATTCGAAATCCTGAGCAACAGCGTGACGAAGAGTGATACGCATTGGCTCATCGGTAACATGGAAGATGGCGATTTTCAAGTCAGATTTGGGGAACATCGATTGACCATCCTCCGCGGCGTTACAATAGCTGGGGACCTGCCGATGTTGGCTTTCGGCCCGCCCTCCATTTCTCACTCTCGCAGGTCAACGTGATCGATTCACTGCTCGAACGCAAGATTGAAAAACGTCCCGACAAAGTCCGTCTGCACGGACGCATTCTTTTTCTCACCGAAGATCCAGAGTTGATTAAAAAGCAGCTCGCGGGCGAAGACCTGCCCTGGGATACGAAGCATGCCGAAGCGAATCCCAAATTGCGCGACGACATTTCGACCGACGAGATCACGCCCGCGCACTACTGCTTCTATTTTGACGAGACTCTGGGCGAGATTCCTTATCTCGGCTTGAAGTGCGGCAGCGTAACGCCGATCGGCCGCGGCGACGTCAAGCGTGGCGGATTTGTGTGCGCAGTCAGCGGCAAGCGGCGCGGCAAGGGATCGAGCCGCGAGCAGTCTCCTTACGCGGAAATGTGCGCCGGGATTCGCGTGGTGATCGCCGAGAACATCGAGCGCATCTACAAGCAGAATTGCCAGAACCTCGGCCTGCTGACTTCGACCAACTTCTCGCTGATCGACCGCATTCGCGCGGGAGAAGAAATCGCGTTGAGCGAATTCACCGCAGGTGAAGATGAAATCACGCGGCAGGTGATCGAGTATGGAGGGCTCTTCCCGTTCAATGTAGCCAGGATGCAGGGGAAGGTGTTTCTGCCGACAATCACGTCCGCTGGCGCACGGCCGATGACTGTGGCCGAGAAGATTTTCGCCCGCCACATGATCAACGGGAAAGGCGAAGTCGGCGTGGCATCCGTCAAGCCCGGCGATACCGGCTTCGCCCGTGCCGACCTGCGCTTCAGCCACGAATACGTCACGCCCATGGCAGCGATTTTTTTCGAGCGCTACGTCGGTCATGACGCCAAGGTCAACGATCCCGCGAGCATCATTTTCTTCCGCGATCACCTGACCTTTCTCGACGAAGTGATCTCCGAAGAAAAAAAGAAACTCGGCCTGCTCGACCTGGCCACGCAGCTCAAGCTCAAGCAGCAGAACTTCGCCGCCAAGCAGGGAATCAAGCTGCACGGCGAATTAAAAGACCGCAAGGGTTCGGAAGGCATCTGCCATTCCATCGTCCTCGAAAGCTACGCGCTGCCGGGGCAGCTGAATATCGGTTCCGATTCGCACACGCCGCACGTGGGCGCAATCGGTTGCGTGGCCTTCGGCATCGGCACCACCGACGTATTCAATTCCTGGATCACGAAAGACGTGCGCGTGAAAGTGCCCGAGTCTGTGAAAGTGGTGATCCGCGGCCGCAAGCACGCGAACGTCACCGCCAAAGATTTCATTCTCAAAATTCTCAGCCTCGACTACGTGCGCAGCGGCAAAGCGTTGGCTAAAGTGATGGAGTACGCGGGCGAGGCTATCGAAGATCTCAGCGTCGACGAACGCGCCACCATGACCAACATGGCCGCGGAAATCGGCGGCTTCACCGGTATCGTCGCTCCCGACAAAAAAGCCGTCGACTTCCTGGTCGAACGCCGCGGCATGGAGCGCAAGAAAGCCGAAGCCATGATCGAGGGCCTGTACAGCGACAATGACGCCCAATATGCCCACGTGATCGAGCTCGACGCAGCCGAGATCACGCCGATGGTGGCCACGCCAGGCGATCCGGGCAACGGAAAATATGTCCGTGAGCTGAACACGCCCGTGCCCGTCGAAATCGCCTACGGCGGCACCTGCACCGCCGGCAAGAACGAAGACATGGATATGTACGCAGCGGTTCTAGCCGATGCGCTGAAACAAGGCAAGCGGATCGCCGATTCCGTAAAGTTCTACATCCAGTTCGGCTCGCAGGAAACGCGCGAGTATTGCATGCGTCGCGGCTATCTTGAGGTTTTTCGGAAAGCCGGCGCACTTGTAATCGAGCCTAGCTGCGGCGCCTGCATCAACGCCGGCCCCGGCGTTTCCACGCGCCCCGACCAAATTGTGATCAGCGCCCAGAACCGCAACTTCCCCGGCCGCAGCGGCCCCGGGCAAATGTATCTGGCCTCGCCGCTCACCGTGGCAGCCAGCGCCGTCGCCGGTTACATTGTGGAGTATGAACCGAGCGAGAAGAGGGAGTTGGTGGGAGCGTAGAAACTGATCAACCGCTCCGGGCCCGCACTTGTTCTTTCCTGACCGACGCAAAGGCCTATGTAATCCCCGGCAGGTTGCATAGGTCCTTCGCTTCGCTCAGGATGACAGACCTGTGGTTATAAGCGGCCACTTGACCCCCTCGCGTCAATCCACGCTTGCTCACCAGCACTGTTCCCGGGAGTCTGACCCTTCGAGGAGAACCAACATGAGTCGTTCCCGCCTCTTTCTCGTCGCCCCCATCACCGTCACATTTGTCCTGGCTGCGGCAGCTTTTCGCGCGTCAGCTGCCGGCAGCCGAACGTCCGCGGCCACCCCGGCCGGTTCTCTCGCTCTCGCTGCTCCCATGTTGCAGCCCCGCTCCGGCCACAGCGCCACGCTCTTGCCCAATGGCAGAGTCCTCATCGCCGGCGGCATGCGCCGCAATCAGGATTTCTACAAATCAGCCGAGCTCTACGATCCCGCGACGGGCAAGTTCCAGCCCACGGGCGAGATGAGCCTGGGGCGCGTAGGGCACAGCGCCGTGCTGCTGCGGTCGGGGAGAGTGCTGATCATCGGAGGCTGGATCGGCTACGGAACCACCGACTCCGCAGAACTGTACGACCCAGCAACCGGCAAATTTACCGTAATCTCGAAGATGACCGCGCGCCGCGCCCGCCCGACCGCAACCCTGCTGGCAAACGGCAATGTGCTGATCGCAGGCGGTGACGATCACGACGGCCGTGACGCCGCAATCGCTTCGGCTGAAATTTTCAACCCCGAAACGCTGCGCTTTTATCCCACCGGCTCTTTCCACCATGCACGTCAGGGACAAACCGCAACTCTGCTCAACGATGGCCGTGTCCTCATGGCAGGCGGCAGTGGTGGAGGGCTCATCGCAACCGCAGAGTTATATGACCCGAAGACTGGAACCTTCAGCGAAACCGGTAGCCTGATTACTCCGCGTCACAAACACACGGCCGGTCTGCTCCCGGACGGTCGCGTGCTCATCGCAGGCGGCTCCGACGAGCGCGACTGGAACGGCAACCTGAGCAGCACCGAAATCTATGATCCGCGCACCGGCAAGTTCTCCGCGGGCGCTAATCTGAACGACAGCCGCTTTAAGCTGCCCGACGAAGCCGTGCAGCTTCAATCGGGCAGACTGTTGGTCGCGGGTGGTAGCAAAGAAGCCGAAGTCTTCGACCCGGTCACCGGAAGATTCGCCGTGGTTTCCGGTCAAATGAACGACAACTGGCACTACATGTCCGAAACCAGGCTGCGCGACGGCAGGGTACTGCTGGCGGGAGGCTATCCCAACAGCGACCAGGCCACGACCCAGACCTGGATTTACCAGCCCTAGGCCCTAGTGGTAACCGCTCGTCTTCAACTCTTTGGCTCGCAAGTGGTTGATTTCAGCTAAGATGGCTGAAATCAACCACCCTGAACTTTGCAACTTTTTTCTCGCTGCCGAGTTCCAATGAGTAGCGCTTCCAGACTAAGATAGTGGAGCTGGAGGCAGGGGGTAACAAAATGCGATATCTAAAGTATGCGGCGTTGCTGGCGGTTCTGATGGTTCCTCTGGCCTACTCGCAGGCGCAAGTCGCCGTAGGCGTGGACGTCGGCCCAGGCTACATTGGAGCAGCCCCGGTTTGTGATTACGGCTACTACAGCTACTATCCTTACGCGTGCGCGCCCTACGGATATTACGGCCCTGACTGGTTTGCCGGCGGAGTCTTCATCGGCGCCGGCCCGTGGTATGGCGGCTGGGGTCGTGGTGGGTACGGATGGGGCCGCGGCGGGTACGGCTGGGGCCGCGGTGGTTACGGCTGGGGTCGGGGCGGTTACGGTCGCGCTGGTTACGGCTACGGTCGCGGCGGTTACGGTCGCGGTGGCTACGGTCGCGGTGGCTACGGCGGCGGCTACGGAGGCCATGGCTTCGCGGGACGTGGTTCGGCGGGCGGCTTTCATGGCAGTAATGGGTTCCATGGCGGAGGTGGCTTCCACGGCGGCGGCGGTGGTGGATTCCATGGCGGAGGAGGAGGCGGCTTCCATGGTGGAGGCGGAGGTGGATTCCACGGTGGGGGCGGTGGCGGACACGGTGGCGGCGGTGGCGGACACGGTGGCGGCGGCGGACACCGCTAAACAGACTGCATACAGGCACGAGCGGCCGGCAAGCAACCCTTGCCGGCCGTTTCACTTTTGCCGGCTCCCCCTGACACCTGGCCCTATACCCGCGGCCTGGATTCTTGCTAGAATGTGCGGTTCCGTGCTGGATGGGCGAAGCCCGCCGCGGTAGTAAGATAGAAATACAGATCGATAGCATTACAGATCAGCATTACAGATCTATAGAAGAAGTAGAGATCTCAGGAGACTCAAACCCTTATGGCCTACGTGATTGCCGAGCCTTGCATCAATACCAAAGATACTGCCTGCGTTGATGCGTGTCCCGTGGATTGCATTCATCCCAAAAAAGACGAGCCCGCCTATGCCACGGCGGAGTTGCTGTATATCGATCCGGTGGAGTGTATCGACTGCGGCGCTTGCGTGCCCGTGTGTCCCGTGTCGGCCATTTTCGCGCTCGACGACCTGCCGGAAAAGTGGAACGAATTCACCGCGAAAAACGCCGCCTATTACGGCCGGTAGGAAGCTGTCAGCGGTCGAGAAAATAGCGGACGGGATCTGGGAAGAAGGTTAATGGCGCGCGTCCTCAGGAATAGGCGCGCGCCTCTTTGTTTCGGCCTGTTTCGTCTTACGGTTGGGAATCCGGCCGCGGACTACGACTTCATTCTTACTTCTTCATTTTGACTTCTGCATCCTGACTTCGTGCGACTTCGCACAGGTCGGGGCGAGCTATGCGGTCTTCTTGAGTTGGTTGCGGTCGCAAACTCGGTCGGCAATTTCCAGCACGCGATCGAACTCGCGCCAGTGGGGCACCATGATTCGCAAGCTGAGCTCGCGAACCATTTCCTCCATCCTCTGATCGAATTGCTCGATCGGAGAAATGTCGACTTCGCGGGCGTGCAACCGGGCCGCCGCAGTGCGTGGGGACAGGTTCTTCCCCGCGCGCTCCGCGTCCTGCTGCTTCGGCGCCTTCTGGTCACCGCTGATCCGACAAGCGTCCCGGCCGACAATTTCGAAAGCCATCTTCATTTTCCTTACATAGTTGGACGCCGTTATCGGGTCTGGGGATGCGCGGTTTTTTGTCACAGTATTGTCAACTTGTTTGCGGCGCGCACTCCGGCGGCGTTTGGTGGGAAAAAAGTTGCGCGCTACTGTCCTTCCGTAACGGTAATGTGACGAAGTGAGTTACCCATGTGACCTAAGGGAACTTCCGGCCGGGTGCCCCATTTCTCGCGTCTTTTGCGGGAAGTGGGGCTTTTTTCTGGCGGCTGATGGCTGAGAGCTGACGGCTAAAAGCTGCTTCCACTAGAATCACTGCTGAAATCCCATGTCCTTGATGGAGTCAGAAGCGATCGTCCTCCGCACCTACCCGCTGCGGGAGGCCGATCTGCTGGTCACGCTGTTCACCCGCGCCGAGGGCAAGGTGCGTGGCGTGGCGCGGTCGGCGAAAAAATCGAAGCGCCGCTTCGGGGGCGCGCTCGAGCCCATGACCTATGTACGAGCGTTTTACGACGTGAAGGAGGGGCAGGAACTGGCTCGCCTCGATGCCTGCGAAGTGCTGGAGTCTCCGCTAGCCACCGAAGTCAGCTACGCCCGCGCGGTCGCTCTGGCCCATGTAGCCGAACTCCTCGACGAACTGCTTCCCGACCGCGAAGCCAACGACGCCATCTTCCGTCTCACACTTTCCGTGCTGCACGCCCTGCAGCATGTCGAGATTGTCGGCGCAACAATCGCAACGAAGATCGACTCGGACATGAAAACGCACTCCGGGATGAAGACAGGCTCGGGCACAAAGAAGCCTTCAGAAATAAAGACGAACTCGGACATCTGGATGCCCGTCACCTACTTCGAACTCTGGCTGACGCGCCTGGTCGGCTTCCTTCCTGAACTGACGGAGTGCATCGTCTGCGGCCGCGCTCTCAACGGCAGCCGCGCCTATTTTCACGCTCTAGCCGACGGCCTCATGTGCCCTGACGACAAGCGCCTGGCTTCCTCCGAGATTTCCAGTGAGTCCCGCGCCCTGACCGCGCAAATGTTCCGCTCCCCAATAGAAAGTTTCGCCGGCATGCCGTGGCCGAAATCGCAAGCCGCCGACCTGCGCAAATTCCTGATCCAAACCCTGCAACGCCACATCGAGAAAAAGCTGGTCACGGCGGGAATGTTGGAGAAAGGCGGGTTTTAGGTGGACGTCAGGCTCGCGGGTCCACCAAGGGCTCGTCTCGTCTACTCCTTGTTCGCTTCGTGCTATAACTTCAAGCCACGAGGGCAAAATCAGAGTGCTAGAATATGACCGATAAATGGGGCCGTCGCCTCTTCGCCGCAGGTGCCGTAGCGCTGATATTGCTTGGGCTAGTGCACTCGCTGTCGCTGATCGGAAAGCCGATCGCGGCGAATGACACCGAGCGCCAGTTGCTCGACCTCATGTCCAACTACAAATTCGATCTCATGGGGTCGATGCGCAGCATGGACAATTTCATGCGCGGTTTCAGCATAAACTTCGCCATCGCGATGGTCGGTCTGGGCCTTCTCGATCTGCTTCTTGCCCGCGAACGCGCTGGTCTTCTGAAGCGCCTGGCGCTGATCAACTCCATCTGGCTGGCCGCTTTGCTTGCCGTATCTCTTCGCTATTTCTTTATTTTTCCAACGTTGTGTCTGGTCGCGGGGCTGTTGATCTTCGCGCTTGCCTGGCTGAAGCTGCCGGCTGAAGAAACGAGGTGAGAAGCTGGAACTGAAAAACAGTTGGAGTTCTCCCGCCGGGGCAGAAAAAGGGCCCACCAAGGGTGGGCCCTGAAGACTTCAAAAATCTCTCGGGCTCTGCCCGTCGCGTCAAAGTTCAGGGCCAGAGTTGAAGCAGCCGCCAAAGTTACCCGTCGTATCCTGAGACCACCCGCTCAAGTAATTGCTGTACTCCGTCTGCAAGAAGAAGGGGTGGCCATCCCATAGTTCGTTCGCCGTTCCACCAGACCAACCGACGTACCCGTAGTAGTAGGCACATTCGTCACCGATCTCATAGCCGGTCGAGTCGTACCAGGCATCGAGCAAAGGATCGGTGATGGACTCGGTAAGTTCGTGACTGGCTGCAGTTGCCGCCGCGTCCGCCTCAGGAAAACCGTTTGGTGAAGGCGCGCCGGGGACTTGGCAGACCGTAGTGTTGCCGTAGGGCTCGTTTGCATAGATGACATCTTGTGACAAGCTATTGATGAAGTAACTGTGGTAGGCACAGTACGTGTAATAGGAGCAGTCACTGTCGCTCACGGCGCACTGTCCTTCATTCGACGAGGTGAATACCATGAACAGCTTGTCCACGCCGCCGGTCCAATGTTTGAGTCCCATCACTTTGTTGACTTCATTCTGGAGGTCTGTGTCGGAAATACAGTTATTCCCGTTGGTGAGCAAGCCGGCGCCTACAGCCGGGTCGAAGCAGTCCGATCCAGGATACGCAGACTTGTCCACGTAGTTGCCACCGACCTTGCCGGTGTTCGTGATGTACGTAGTGTCGTAGTATTGAGTGTTGTTGTTCATCAGGCTGTGCCCGAAATACTCTTTGAGCATGGTGGTCTCGATGCTCTGGTAGCCGCTCGACAAAAGGGTTGGTGTACCATCCTGCAGGGTCTTCGGAATCCAGTAGATCGTGTAAACGGTGGGTGAGTGCATAACCGGACCGCCGTTATAAAGAAGCGGTGGGGTTCCACCATTGTGCTGATAACCGATACCCGCCAGGGCCTTCACCCGATCGTGGGTGGGCATGACGTGGACCTTGTGACCGCTATCAGCATCCACGTTGAGGTGAAGCGGTTGGCCAGACGTGGCACTTGGAGAAGCTCGATGGATGGCTTTGACCTGGGCTGAAGCGATGTTGGCGAAAAGCATAGCCATCGCGACCGTCGCGACGACGCTTGTACAGAAAACGCTGAACGACCTTTGCATGGATTTCCTCCTTGGATTGCGGACAAACTTCCAGAACCCGCGTTGCAGGTTCTGCGCAGGACAGGGAAGCCGGCCAGTTGGCGTGGCAGACAGCATTCAGTTGATGAACGCTAATTTTCGAGCTTTGGGGGGGTGAAGCTCGGTCCGTGCCGTTACACGCTGCCACACACCCATTTTGCTGTCAAGGGAAAAGTCGAAAAAGCTATGGGAAAAGCTTCATAAGGAGCAGTCAGTGTGAACGAATCTGCACAGCACGGCTCCGATTGAAACCACTCCAAAAGGCAGCAAATTCGGGCAAATTCCGCACATGAAATGCTACTGCGTCCATCTCTGCCTTTGCCCTCGCATCGCTTGCCAGGCAGGGTTTAAGCGCCGACGCTGACGGCTGGCGCCCCCATCCGTTACAATCATGCATTGACCTGCTGGATTGACACGCCACTGCATTTGCAGCGCCCAGTTCCCCCAGCATGCAGCAAGAGTTTTTGGAGTTGTCCGGAAGGATCCTCCACCTGGCTAAAGGCTTCATAATGAATCCGATTTCGACCAATCCGCCAACATTTCAGGAACTTATCCTGCGATTGCAGAGGTTCTGGGCCGAGCGCGGATGCGTGCTGCAGCAGCCCTATGATGTCGAGGTCGGCGCGGGCACCATGGCGCCGGAAACTTTTCTGCGCGTGCTGGGGCCGAAGCCCTACAAAGTCGCTTATGTGCAGCCCTCGCGGCGTCCAGCGGACGGGCGTTACGGCGAGAATCCCAACCGGCTGTTCAAGCACACGCAGTTGCAGGTGATCCTGAAACCTCCGCCGGAAAATGTGCAGGAATTGTATTTGGAATCGCTGGCTGCACTCGGCATCGACCTGCGCCAGCATGACATCAAGTTCGAAGAAGATAACTGGGAAGCGCCTACGCTCAGCGCCTGGGGAGTGGGTTGGCAGGTGATGCTCGACGGTCTGGAGATCACGCAGTTCACATATTTCCAGCAGTGCGGCGGCGTGGACCTGTTTCCGATTTCGGCCGAGCTCACCTACGGCCTGGAGCGCATCGCCGCGTTTCTGCAGGATGTGGATTCGATTTATGACATCGTGTGGGCGCGCGATCCATCGCTCGACGAAAAAGCGACGGGCAGCGTCGTGAAATATGGCGATGTGCGCCTCGCCGACGAACTGCAGTTCTCGGTCTACAACTTCGAACTGGCCGACGTGGAGAAGGCCTGGAGGCACTTCGACCTGTGCGAGGCGGAGTGTAAGGGGCTGCTGGACAAGTACGCTGTGTTGTCAAAGCGCGAGGACGAGCGAGATGGAATCGCCCGCGAGAAAGCGCGATTTCCTCTGCTTGCCGCCTACGATTTGTGTTTGAAGTGTTCGCACATGTTCAACATCCTCGACGCCCGCGGAGCAATTTCGGTGACCGAGCGCGTGGGAGTAATCGCGCGCGTGCGGGCGCTGGCGGTGGGGATCGCGAAAGCCTGGGTGGACCAGCAGAAGGGCGAAGCGCCGGCGTCGCAGAAGTCCGACGAGCCTGAACCTGTCGCTGAGAAGAGGCAGAAGGGGCAAGAGACGTTGACGCCCGTGGGATCGTGAAGGTAGCGCCGCCGTCCCGGCGGCTGTCGTGCGGGCGTCTCGCCCGCACACCGAGAGCGGAGACGCTCTCGGGACAGCCGGCGAGACGCTGGCGCTACGATGTGACGCTCATCACATTCGAATGCGCAGGCTTCTGAGAAAATGAACGGTTTAAAGGCATGCCAGATTTTTTACTAGAGCTCGGATGCGAAGAAATACCGGCGCGCATGATTGACGCGGCATCCGAGGAGTTGCGCGAGCGCGTGAGTGCGCTGCTGCGCCGCGAACGCTTGGCCGCGGGCGAGGTGACGACTTTCGATACTCCGCGCCGCTTGGCAATCCTTGCCAGCGGAATTTCCGCGGCCCAGGCCGACGTTACCGAGCAGGTCAACGGGCCGTCAGTGAACGTGGCCTATAAAGACGGTCAGCCCACGCCCGCGGCGCATGCCTTCGCCAAGAAATCGGGCGTGGACGTGTCGCAGCTGGAAAAAGTGGCCACGGCAAAGGGCGAATATCTCGCCGCGAGAGTCACGAAGAAGGGCCGCACTGCCGCCGAGATTCTGGCGGAGAATTTGCCCAAGGAAATCTCGACCATCTATTGGCCTAAAAATATGTACTGGCGCAAGCCGAACGAGCGCTTTGTGCGCCCGGTACGCTGGCTGGTTGCGATGCTCGACGGCGAGACCATTCCGCTCGAATTCGACGGAGTTCGCGCGGGGAAGGCTTCGCGCGGGCACAGGATTCTGTCCGATGACGCGGTGACGATTGCACGCGCCGGATCTTCCTACATTGATTCTCTGCGCGCGGCGAAAGTTCTGGGCCGCGGCGAGCGCGAGCATCAGATTCGCAAGGCACTCGACGCAGCGACGCGAACCGTTCCCGGCGCGAGCTGGCGCGAAGACAAATCGCTGCTCGATACGGTCGTCAACCTGACGGAGTTCCCTTCGGTGATTCTCGGCGGTTTCGATCCGCAGTTTCTCGCGCTGCCAGAAGAAGTGCTGGTCACGGTCATGCGCGATCACCAGAAATATTTTGCTCTCGAAGACGCCGGCGGCAAACTGCTGCCGCATTTTCTGGCTGTGCTCAATACGGACGGCGATCCCCAAGGTCTGATCCGCCACGGGAACGAGCGCGTGCTGCGGGCGCGCTTCAACGACGCGCGCTTTTTCTGGGAGACAGACCAGAAAAAGTCGCTGCTGGAGCGGCTCGAGTTGCTCAAGCATGTGACGTTCCAGAAAGACCTGGGCAGCTATTACGACAAGACGCTGCGCGTGCAACGGCTGTGCAGTTGGCTGAGCGAGATTCTCAAGCAGAGCGGGACGGCGGTGCGTCCGGGCGTGATTCACAAAGCGGTTTGCCTGGCCAAGACTGACCTGACCACCGAACTGGTGAAGGAATTCACTGAGCTGCAAGGCATTGTCGGCGGTCTGTATGCGCGGGCGCAGCAACTGGATCCGAGCTTGCCGGAGGCGACCCGCCTCGCCATCGCGGATGCGGTTTACGATCACTACAAGCCCGAGTCGACCGAAGACGAAGTGCCGCGGTCGCTCGAAGGCGCGGTGCTTTCCATCGGCGACAAGGCGGACACGATCGCCGGAATGTTCGCGCTCGGCCTGGTGCCGAGTGGATCGAAAGATCCATTTGCCCTGCGGCGGCAGGCCAATGCCATCGTAAAAGTGATTGCGGAGAAGAAGCTGCCACTGCGGTTGACGGAGATGATGCGGGACGCGCGCACGGGCTACGCCCGGTCGGAAGCTGAGAGGAAGTTCGTCGACGAAGCGCAGTTCGTCGAGTCGGTGAGAATATTGTTCCGCGAGCGTCTGGAGTTTTATTTGAAAGATGTGCGCGGATATGCGCAGGACGTAGTAAGGGCGGTGCTCGCGGCGGATGCCGACGATGTCGTGAACGCTCTGGCGCGGGCCGAAGCGGTGAAGCAAGTCATGCACATGCCGGAGTTTCAGGCGATAGGTGCGGCTTGCAAGCGCATGCGCAACATTCTCAAGCAAGCCGATGAGAAGGGAATCAAGGTCGCTGTAAAGTTTGAAGCGCTGCCTGATTCCGCTCCGGAAGAGAAGAAGCTGGCAGCTTACGTCGAGATCAATGGACCGCGTGTCGCAGCGTTGCAGAAGGAAGGAAAGTACGGGGACGCTCTTCTGCTGCTTTCGGCGGCACGAGAACCCGTGGACGCATTCTTCGACAAGGTCATGGTGATGGTGGAAAATGCGCAGTTGCGGGCGAACCGTTTGGCCCTGTTGCGGACCTTATTAAAGGAATTTTCCACGATCGCCGATTTCTCAGAGATCGTGACGGAAGGGAAGGCGTAGGCATTTCAGCCGTCCCTCCGGGACTTGTGTTGCATTTGCGGCTCGACCCGGCGCTGAAGCGCCGGGCTATCATCGCGACGCCCCTCCGGGGCTGTGGAAATTTAGAAAGATGCATTGCCGGCGGGACGCCGGCGCTACGAAAATCCAGACCAAAGGACTCATAGTCATGGCGACCATCACTCTCCCCGAAGCTCCAGCGCAAACTGGCAAGCAGGAAACCAGGCAGGAAGGCAAGAAGGCCCCGACGAAGTACGTTTACTTTTTCGGCGGCGGCAAAGCCGATGGTGACGGCAAGATGAAAGACGTGCTGGGCGGCAAAGGCGCCGGTCTGGCCGAGATGACCAACGCCGGGCTGCCCGTGCCTCCGGGATTCACCATTCAGACCGAGGGCTGTCGCGAGTACATGCGCACCGGAGGAGTCTCGAAAGAGGTTGACCGGCAGATGGAAGAGGCGCTGGCGAAACTCGAAGCGCTGCAGGGACAAAAGCTGGGCGCGGGCGAGAATCCGCTGCTGGTGAGCGTGCGCTCGGGCGCAAAGTTTTCCATGCCGGGCATGATGGATACGATTCTCAATCTCGGCCTCAACGACCAGAGTGTGCAATCGCTGGCCAAACTGAGCAACAATCCGCGCTTCGCCGCCGATTCCTACCGTCGCCTGATTCAGATGTTCGGCAACGTGGTGCTCGACATCGAGAAATCGGCTTTCGACGAAGTATTCGACGGCAAGAAAAAACAGAAAAAGGCAAAGCTCGACACCGAGCTCGACGCCAAGGCCTTGCAGGAAGTGATTGCGGAATACAAGAAAGTTGTGAAGAAACACGCCAAGCGTGACTTTCCCCAGGATCCGCACGAGCAACTGGTGATGGCGCGCGACGCGGTGTTCCGGTCGTGGCAGAACGATCGCGCCAAGTCCTACCGCCGCATTAACAATATCGACGACATGCTCGGCACCGCGGTCAACGTGCAGGCCATGGTGTTCGGCAACCTCGGCGACACCAGCGGCACGGGTGTGGGCTTCACGCGCAATCCCGCGACCGGCACGAAAGAATTTTACGGCGAGTTTCTGATGAACGCGCAGGGTGAAGATGTGGTTTCTGGCGTGCGCACTCCGGTGCACATTCTCGAACTGCACAAGATCATGCCCGACGTCTACAACCAGCTGCGCGACATCACTACGCGCCTGGAAAAGCATTACAAAGATATGCAGGATTTCGAGTTCACCATCCAGGATGGCAAGCTCTACATGCTGCAGACGCGCAACGGCAAGCGTACGGGTCTGGCCGCGGTGCGAGTGGCGATCCAGATGGTGGAAGAAGGATTGATCACGAAGGAAGAAGCGATCTTCCGCGTCGAGCCGAACCAGCTGTATGACTTTTTGGTGCCGCGACTGGATGAGAAGAGCGCCAAAGTGGAAGTGCTGGCCACGGGACTGCCGGCGTCGCCGGGCGCGGCCGTGGGGCAGATTGTTTTCACTGCGGACGAAGCGGTCGTGAAGGCCGGGCACGGCACCACCAAGAATCCAGTGATTCTGGTGCGAGCGGAGACTACGCCCGAAGATATTGAAGGCATGAACGTGGCCGCGGGTATTCTCACCTCGCGCGGTGGCATGACCAGTCACGCTGCAGTCGTTACGCGTGGTATGGGCAAGTGCTGCGTAGCCGGCGCGGGCGACATCGCGGTGGACGAGAAGAAACGTGAGATGCGGGTGAAGGGCCAGACCTTCCAAGAAGGAGATTGGATTTCGCTCGACGGCACAACTGGGCGCGTGATCAAAGGCAAGCTGAACACGATTCCTCCCAAGGCGGACGATCCGGAACTTTTGAAGCTTATGGCATGGGCCGAGCCGTTCCGCAAACTGAGAGTGCGCGCCAATGCCGATATTCCCCGCGATGCGATTCAGGCGCGAGCGTTTGGTGCGGAAGGCATCGGCTTGTGCCGCACCGAGCACATGTTCTTCGGCGAAGAAAAAATCCCTCACATGCGCGCCATGATTCTGGCGGACAACGAAAAAGACCGCCGGGCCGCGCTGAAGAAACTCTTGCCTATGCAGCGGGCCGATTTTGCCGGCGTGTTCAAGGCGATGGACGGCTTGCCGGTGACAATCCGTACTCTGGATCCACCGCTGCATGAGTTTCTGCCGCGGCGCGAGGACTTGATGGTGGATATCGCCATGCTTCCTCACTCCGACGCCAAGCGCAAGAAGGAGTTGGTGAGAGCCTATCGCGATTACGGCGTGAAGGGTGCGGGCGATCTGAAGAAAGTGTTGCCCACGCTATTAGCGCGAGTGGAGCAGTTACACGAGTTCAATCCCATGCTCGGGCATCGCGGCTGTCGTCTCGGCATTACGTATCCCGAGATTACCGAGATGCAGGCGCGCGCGATTTTCGAGGCCGCCGTCGACTGTACAAAGAAGGGAATCAAAGTGCTCCCCGAAGTCATGATCCCGCTGGTGGCCACTTTGAAAGAAATGGCGAATCAGGGCGCGATCGTGAGGCGCGTAGCGGAAGAAGTGTTCAAAGAGAAGGAAATGAAGATCGACTACATGGTCGGCACGATGATCGAGTTGCCGCGCGCGGCGCTGGTGGCCGACGAGATCGCAAAAGAAGCGGAATTCTTCTCGTTTGGCACTAATGATCTTACGCAGACCACATTCGGCTTCTCGCGCGACGACGTGAACAAAGTTCTGCCCACCTATCTGGCGGAGGGCATTCTGAAGCAGGATCCGTTCGCCGCGCTCGACCGCGAAGGCGTGGGACAACTGGTAAAGATGGCGACCGAGCGCGGGCGCAAGACGCGATCGAACCTAAAGGTGGGCATCTGTGGCGAGCACGGCGGCGAACCGTCCTCGGTGGAGTTCTGCCATCAGGTGGGCTTGAACTACGTTTCCTGCTCGCCCTTCCGCGTGCTGACGGCGCGGCTGGCAGCGGCCCAGGCCGCGGCGACCGATACGCTGAAAGTTGAGGGCGGGCGAACGAAGTAGGCTCTAACTACAAATAGAGCCATAACCACAGTGGGCACAGAGAATCACTGGGCAGATCGACCTAGTGTTGCTCTGTGCCCTCTGTGGTTTACTGCACTTTCTGCAGGCGGGTAACCAGTTTCTGCGCCAAATTCTCTTCCGATTCTGACCACAGCAACCGAGCTGTGGCCCGTGTGTTCTTCTCCGCTTTCATGGTGAATTCCACCAGTTTGCCGACGTTGGCTCGAACCTTGGCCTTGGTCTCCTCGGTGAGCGCGACGTTTTCCTGAAGGAATGGCGAATCTAATCCGAAATCCACTTGCACGTGGCCCGTCTGTTCGTAAGTACCGTCGTCGAACTCTTCGCCCTGCGCAACGAATTTCACCGGTACGGGCACCATGCTCCACTGGCTTCCGGCCTCGTCGGGCGTCCAAAGATCCCAATACGCATCGAGGATGTAAGCGTAATCGTCGTGCACCAGGTCGGCGGCGACGGTGAGTGCTTCTTCCGCGCCAATGCCGGGCGTGAAGCGGCGTTCGAGCACAGTTGCTTCGCTCCACGAAACCGGCTGTACTGCCACGTAGGTGATTCCCGGGCGCTGAGTCGAGAAAGAAAACTGCTGCAGCACGGCCAGAATGTGCGGCAGAATCGCCGGACCCGAAAAATCCGGAAACCAAAGGCTTAGGTATAGCGGATCAGGCATAGGACTCAAACGTACGGATGAGACAGATAGGCCGAGCATGCGAACCGAACAACTGTGTCGCTGCCCTGACCAGGAAGCGTTCGCGCATGCGCAACGTGATCGCCCCACACTTTATTGTAATGCCACGCACAAGGCCAGGGCAGCCAGGGTCTTCCTGGTGCTGACACTCTGGTTTTGACACTGTCAGAGAGCGGCTGTTACTATCAGAGAGTTCTGCGGCAGACTCCCGCCCTAGTGATTGTCCCCGTCGTCTAGCCTGGCCTAGGACATCGCCCTTTCACGGCGGTAACACGGGTTCAAATCCCGTCGGGGACGCCAACCTTATCAATCACTTGCAAATCCCCTTCAGAATTTTGTGTGTCCATTCACGTCCGATAAGCCTCGGTGCTGTAATAACTCCCGATTGTTCTGCGCTGGGAAAGAGAGAGTCTTTCAAAGGCTGCGTCAACCGCAGGTCGACTATTGGGATACCAGATGCCCAGAGAAGCCAAAGAACCGTGTCCACTATGAAGCTTTAAAGACGGAGAGTGGTTGCAACTCCGACGATCGTATCGAGGAAATCGTAAAGTGCAGTGGGAAGTGGGAAGAGGAAAATGGTTCAGGATGAACAAACTGTCATCTTCTCGAAAGGGAGCGGTAATGTTCCGGTCGTAAGGTGAAAGTGGGCTGCCGGTCGTGGTGTGACACGCCAGCGTCACTCTGAACTTGGCTTTAACATGTCCTTGTGCGTGTTTGATAAGGGTTGGGGCCGCCTGCTGATCTTGCTATTGGCGAGTATTTTGCAATCGACCTTGGCCGCCTCGCAGGAGTTGCCGGACGCCCCATCAGCGGTTATGGGTACGAGTTGTTACGCTGTTGGAGACTTGGCTACCTCCGCCAATCCACCCCAATCGTCTGCCCCGGCATCTACGGATTCGAGTCGCGACAAATTTCTCACCCGATGGGTCAAACGTGGGCTTCGTGACCAGGGCGATATTTATACGGCCCCTCTCCATCGTTCTGAAATGAAGTGGGTGATCGGACTCCCCGTTGCCACGGCAGGCCTGATTGTGATTGACAAGCATGCTTCGAGCGCGCTTCCGAGAAACCCTTCGAGCGCGAGCGCTTATATCTCCGACGCTGGACTGTTCGCTACCGCTGGTGCGGTGGGAGTGCTTCTCATCGGCGGAACGACCCGAGGAGATCCTCATGCCCGCGAAACCGGCGTGCTTGGGGCCGAGGCGATGGCGAACAGTGGAGTCGTGTATGCCGTACTGCAGCTCATTGCGGAGCGTGAACGTCCCTTACAAGGCACGGGCCAGGGACATTTTTTTCAGAAAAGCGGCTTGGATAATTCATTTCCCTCCGGCCATACGATCATCACGTGGACCGCGGCCAGCACAATTGCGCACGAATACCCAAAGCCTTGGGTAGAGTGGCTCGCTTACGGAACCGCAGCGGCCGTTTCGGTGACGCGATTCACCAGTCTGCAACACTTCCCCTCCGACGTTGTGGTGGGAAGCACACTTGGGTACTTCATCGGACGCCATATCTTTCATGCTCACTGCAAGACTGGTCTCAGTGCGGCATGCAGTGCGAAATAGTTCAGGAAAACACAGTCTCTATTTCTAGAAAGCGCGAGGTGACTGATGTTGAGGAATAGGTTTGGCAATCGGCCGGGTGCTCTCCCGTGTGTACTAGCTATTTGGCTGCTCCTTCATCTTGTACCTTCACTGATCGCTCAGACGGCCGGAATGGGTGTGCTAACGGGCAGGATCGTGGATTCGTCCGGTAATCCGGTTGCGAACGCCACCGTGACGGTGACGAGCGTGGACAACGGCCAGGCACGAAGCGCCACGACGGGGACGGATGGCTCTTATAGATTCGACGATCTGCCGCTGGGGAGTTATCGGATGAAGCTTGAGGCCGCCGGTTTCCAGACTTTGGAGATTCCGTCCGCGATCGTCGATGGAACAAAGCCGTTAGTTGTGGATGAGAAGCTGCAGGCCGGCGCGCCAACCACGATCAAACCAGCGCTAGAGCAACAGGATAATTTCCCAAACGCCCCATCCAGCAGTACAGCGCCTTCGCTTTCGGATTTGGGCCTTACTCCGGAACAGACTCAAGGAAACCCCCGCGAGCAAGCGTTGCTGGACAAACGGACACACATGCTGAAGATCCATCAACGATTGGGTCTGATCACGACCATACCGTTGATTGTCACCGTAGCCACCTCCCTCAACGCTGGGGGCAAGAGCACCGGCACGGCCTCCCGCGATCTGCATACGGCTCTCGGCGGCGTGACGGGAGATTTGTATTTCATGACCGCGTACTATGCCATCCGAGCGCCTAGGGTGCCCGGAACCCAAACTCGCGGTCCGATCCGTTTTCACAAGGTCATGGCCTGGATCCATGGTCCCGGCATGATCGCGACGCCCATCCTAGGAATTATGGCCTTCGATCAAAAAAATAAAGGGGAAAAAGTCCATGGGATCGCGCAGGCGCATAGCCCGGTGGCCATCGTTACGGCCGGGGCGTTTGGGGCCGCTCTTTTGTCGGTATCGGTGAAGTTCTGAGTACAGTTTATGAATAAGAAAATATTGATCGTCTTGTTGCTCGTGACCCTCCCCACGTTTGCAGCCGACAGCCAATGGACCCTCAAACAAAGCACACTCACCTACCATGTGTCGCACCCACTGCATGAGTCTGAGGGTGTGAGCCATGCGGCGCGAGGCAAGGGCGTTTGCCACGACGGACAGTGCGATTTCTTGATCGCAGTAGCCGTGAAGTCGTTTGATTCGGGGGACAGCAACCGCGACCTTCATATGGTTCAGGTTACGCGTGGCGCGGAGTTTCCTATAGTCACCGTGCGCACCCGCTTGCCCGAATCGACTGCCGCATCGGCGACCATCAATGCTGATCTGGAGATTCAGTTTGCCGGCCGGACTGCCCTGTACGGAAAGGTCCATTTCAGAGTGGAAACACAAGGCGGTGAGACTCACATTACGGGAACAATTCCGGCTACGCTAACGGATTTCAAGATCGACCCACCGTCGCTGCTGACGATGCCGGTCAAGAACGACATTCCAGTGCGTGTGGATATGACGTGGCGTCTGCAGTGAGGCTCTGAGCAGATCATGGCTCGGCGAACGCCCTAACAGTTGCGTAGTTTCCTGCATCCCACCTTGAGGGTGTAAAGTCTTGGACGGGCGGGTATCTCCCATGCGATTGTTGGTGGTAGAAGACGACATACCGATTCAGCAGTTCCTCAAGCGAGCACTAGTGGAGGCCGGATATCAGGTGGATACAGCCAGTACAGCACAGGCCGGCGAAACGATGGCCTTGGAGGGCATTCACGATGCGTTCATTATCGATCTTGGACTTCCAGACCTGGATGGATTGGACTTGATTGCGCGTTGCCGAGCCCACGGTAATGCGGCGCCGGTTTTAATCCTATCCGCCCGCCGTTCTGTCGACGAGCGGGTCCGGGGTCTGGAGCAAGGCGGAGACGACTATCTCACGAAGCCATTCGCCTTTCCCGAACTGCTCGCGAGGTTGAGAAACCTCCTGCGCAGGGCCACAGTTCCACAGAATGAATCAGTGCGTCTGCAAGCTGCCGATTTGCAGCTTGATCTGGTTCGACGCGAAGCGCGACGGGGCGAACACTTGCTGCAATTGACCCCACAGGAATTTTCTTTACTGGAATATCTTTGCCGCAACGAAGGTCGAGTGGTGACCCGGACCATGATTCTGGACCATGTCTGGAAGATGAGGATTGACCCCGCAACCAATGTGGTCGATGTTCACATTTATCGTCTGCGCAGCAAAGTGGATCATGACACTCCGCGACCGCTGATACACACAATTCGTGGCGTTGGCTACGTTCTCAAACATGCCTAGGAATTTGCGCTCTACCGCCGCTTGGCGGATTTCGATTTGGACAACTCTGGCGTTCGCGCTCGGAACTGCTCTGGCGTTCTCCATAGTCTATTTCCTTGTCTCTCAGGGCATTCGGGAGCGCAGTGACACCTGGCTTAGCGGCGAAGCAGAAGTTCTGGCTCAGGTCTCGGCCGATACTCCGAGCGATCACCTGTACAAACGCATAGTTCGAGAGGTAGCTGAACTTGCTACTCAGGAAGTGCCGGATGAGCGCAATGCCCGCGGCGAAAGGCTGAATTCGGTCTTTTTCCTGGCAACCGACCCCAATAACCCTGAGGGTCCCTTGTGGGTGGGTCCAAGCTCGAAGGATGCTTTTGTAGCCGCGATTCAGCGGAATAATTTGGTTCCGGGGCCACCGAAGTCCATGACGGTGGGAGGATATCGACAAACGTTTCGCGTGGTTGAAAAGGCGCAAAACGGAAGAACGGTTTATCTCGGACTATCAGATCATGGGGCCCAACACGTGCTGCACTCGTTAGCGCGGCGTTTTCTCACACTTTGGTGCGGCATGTTTCTGCTCGGCTTCGTAATCTCCTACTGGAGCGCACGCCGTACGCTACACCGTGTGGAACGAATTACGGAAACCGTGGCGCGAATTGGAGCCGAAGACTTAAAGGAACGCTTGCCTGAACCTGTGAATTCAGATGAGATTTCGCGATTGGCTAAGACTTTTAATCACATGCTGGATCGGCTCCAGGCTTCGGTGAATCAGCTTCGCACGGTCACTGGTAGTATCGCGCACGACCTCAAAAGTCCGGTGACCTTGATTCGTGGAACGCTGGAATCGGCATTATGTAATGAAGGAAATGATGCATGGCGCGATCCGGTTGGTGAAGCGATCGAGGACCTGGACAGGCTCTTGCAATTGCTGAACACCACGCTGGACCTTGCCGAAGCGGAGGCTGGTGCGCTTCACATCGATCGCCGTCCAGTTGACTTTTCCGATGTCGTGCGACAACTGGTCGATATTTACCAACCGGCGATGGCCGAGCATCATCACGAAATGACAACTGACCTCGAAGGGCACGTGGTAGTAGACGCGGACGTGACCCTGCTGAATCGCGTGGTCAGTAATTTGCTTGAAAACGAATTGACTCATTTACCTGCGGGATGCCAAGTGAACATCCGGCTCCGCTCGGAGCAAGGGTCAGCAGAACTAGTGATTGAAGATAATGGTCCGGGATTCTCGCCCGATATCGGCAGCCAGGTTTTCAAGCGATTCGTGAAGGGAAAGAATTCTCCCGGTCATGGTCTCGGACTTGCCTTTGTAGATGCAGTCGCCCAGGCGCATGGGGGCGTGGCTAGGGTCTCGGACCGTCCAGGAGGCGGCGCTGTCATAATTTTGTCGCTACCCGTCCACATGCTCCAAGCGGCATAGCAAAAACAGGAAAGTTTGTTTAACCGGTCTTTCTTCTGAGTGTGTTTACCAACGGCTACTCTTAATTCGTTAAGCCGACAACCCGAAACTAAACACTGTCTATCTAGATTGAACGTGCGGGCACGGCTTCTGGGGTTCTCAGATTGAGGAGTTCTCAAGGGTGAACGCTGGCAACACTGAAGGGCACCGCACCAGTCGCATCGGCTGGCTACGCGCAGCGGTACTGGGCGCGAACGATGGCATTCTGTCAACATCGAGTCTGTTGCTTGGTGTCGCAGCCGCGCATGCGACTCACCGCAACGTACTAATCGCGGGCGTCGCGGGTCTGGTGGCGGGGGCCATGTCGATGGCCGCTGGGGAGTATGTGTCGGTCCACTCACAGGCAGATACTGAACAAGCCGACCTCGCGCTTGAACGCGCGGAACTCAAAGCGGACGACAAGGGCGAGCACAAGGAACTGATGGCAATCTACGTCGCGCGCGGGCTTGATCCTCCGCTCGCGAAAAAGGTTGCCGATCAGTTGATGGCGCATGACGCGCTAGGCGCGCATGCCCGCGACGAACTCGGCATCTCCGAGACTCTTCGGGCGCGTCCCATTCAGGCCGCTATGGCGTCGGCTGGCAGTTTCGCCGTTGGCGCAGCCCTGCCTCTCTTGGTCAGTGCCGTAACACCGGCGGCGGGGCTGATTCCCTTTGTCTCTGGAACTTCACTGGTATTCCTCGCACTTCTAGGCGGAGTGGCTGCACGCGCGGGCGGTGCAGGCGTGACAGTGGGAGCGATACGGGTAACGTTCTGGGGTGCGCTCGCCATGGCGCTGACGGCAGGAGTCGGGGCGCTGTTCGGAACAATCTCCTGAGCGGTGCCGACGGTCGATATGCTGGACGCAACTCGCGGACAACGGCGCCCTTGCCCCACGGAGTTATGCGTTCAATTCGCCGGCCACATTTGGTGCCACTACATTTTCGTACGCATCTTGCGTGTCCGGATTCGTTGGTCGCGCTCGGCGGCCGAAGAAGGCTTCTCTTACTAGTTTAAGAATGGTGTGGCGGTTTTGAGCGACAACCTTGAGCCATGCCATTTTCCCCATCATGGGGAAATATATCCCGCGGAAGCATAGACGCGCGAGGAAGATGTTGATGCGATAACCAAGAGGCTCGTCATTGAGCGCGTCGACCGCTTGGGCCACTGCTTCCGGGCTGTACGCTTGCTCCCAGCCATATTTCACTTCGGCGTGAGCTTCTTCAATGGTCATCTTGAGCGGCGTGTGAGCCATCGCGAAAGGAATGAACTCCTGCCAGTGCTTGGGGCGCGTGAGCCGGCCCGAGGTTTCGAGGCGCTTGTAGAGCGGGGTTGCGGGCAAGGGCGTCAGCAGGCCGAAAATGGGCAGACCCGGAGGCCAAGTTCGGACTTGGGTCAGTGTGCGCTCGCCCACGCCTGCAGTGTCGTTGTCCATACCGAAGATAAATGATGTGATCGCATAGACGTTGCGTCGGGCCAGCCGTTCCAGCACAGCCGCATATTCACCCGGCTTATTGAATCCCTTGTTCACGTCTTTGAGATTCGTCGGATCAATGGATTCCATCCCGATGAAGATCCACTTGCCCCCGGACGCGGCGATTAGGTCCACCAGTTCCTCGTCGCGCAACAAATTAGCGCTGATCTGTGCGACCCAGTGCACCTGGGCTTTGGCAGCGATGATGTCGCGGAGCAATGATTTGGTGCGCTTTACATTGATAGCAAAATTGTCGTCGATGAAAAAGACGGCAATCTGGCCCTTTTCGCTGCTGGCGCGCGCCTTCAACAGTAGCAACTCATTTACCACGCTCTCATTGGTGCGGAAGCGGATTGAGTCACCGAAGAATCCGGTCACGGTGCAGAACTCGCAGCCGTAGGGACAGCCACGTCCCGACTCAACTGGAATAATGCGGAAAGATCCCCAGCCCGTGCCGACACGCTTGAGTAACGGCCCGACGGCCTTTGGCACAAGATTGAATTGCGCAAGATCGATCGATTGCCAAGGAATGACCGGGTACTCCTTTAGCGACGGCTTCTTGTCGTTCCCCGCTGCATCCACGGGCGCGTAGATGGGTTTGAGTTCGCCGCGGGCGGCGTCATTCACAATCTGGGGCCAGGTTTCATCGGCTTCGCCGAGGGCCACAGCGTCGGCGTGGCGTGGTCCGCCATCGCGACCGAGAGCCTCGTCGGCCAGTTCGGTGACGTGAGGACCACCCATGACGACCGGAACTCCGGTGGCGCGGATGGCATCGGCTATGCGATACGCCTTGGCGATCATTCGGGTCATGGCGCCAATGCCGACCAGTCCGATGTTTTCATCTCGCACGTACTGTGCGATCTGAAGCTCGTCCATCGGCTGGGCGTTGCCGTCGATCAGCAGCACTTCATGTCCGAGCGGAGTCAGGGACTTGAGCAAAAACATCCAGAGGTGCGGCATGAAGTTGCGAGTCACGCCGTTGTCGGGGTTGTAGAGCAAAATTCTCATGACAGTTCCTTAATTGAATCGTTTAGGATTCACCGCACGGGCCGTCACGAGCGATGCCGACCTGTTGATCTTGTTTTTCCTAGAGCCTGCTTCGGAACGGCTCTTGGTATCTTTCGAAAGATGGCTTGCGATGTCTCAGTAGTGATCGAAGGACTTCGTGGCACGGTCAGCTTCGTCCTCTCTGCTCTCCACTGCCCCTCACCGTTAACCAGGTGTCAGCGTCACACGCGCTCAATGCCTAAACATTTTGTTGCGCACGTCGGGCCAGAACTCTTTTGCCACATTGAAGAAGGTATCCAGGGCTATTTGTTGTCCCCACTTGTTCGCGGTATTTCCAAATGATCGATTCACGGCCGGATAGTAGAGGTTGGAGATGCCTGCGGCCACTGCATTTCCGGCCAGCTCGGATGTGTTGAAGTGGTTGCGGCCATCGTCGCCGCGAGTGATCACTTCCCGGCTCATTGCATATCCAGTTCGCTTCCAAAATCCCCCGGTGCCTTTCACAAAATATCGAGGATCCTGGTGCAGAGCGACTGGAAATAGCCCTTCACTCATGATGTTGCCAATTGCTTGATCTGCAAATGCTCCTCCGTAGTATTTGCCAAAACCCTGCGCTCCCGTTCCGAATGGGCTGTACTGCTTCTGGGCCATGGATAGCCCAGCAAAGATGCCAGCCACCAGAAACGCTGAGGGATCAAAAGAGTCGTCCAACGCAACTTTCATCTTTTCGGCAGACGTCAACGGTTTAATCTCTGCCGGGTTTTCGTCCGAGCGATAGTTGGGGATTATCCAGAAGATGTGATTCTTGCTCGGTTCATGCTGCGGCACGCGCTGCGCAACGCTGGATGGACTCGATTGAGTCTGACTCGTACTTGGCGCATCTGGGAGCCCTGACGTTTCCTGTCCAATCGCCACAACTCCTCCCACCAACAAGTTAGCGGAAACCAGGACGCGGCAGACTATGGGAACAAACGAAGATGACGGCAACCTCCTCACACTACTAAGGTTGATGCACGTTAGAGCGCCTTGCGGGGCAACATGAACAACTTGTCATTTATTCGCCACGATGAATTCATGCTGCAGCTGATAGTCTTCCTCATGGGATCTCGTGAATGTGATCGCACGGTGCGTTACCGACAACTCGCGATCGTATTTCTGATTCTCATCTTTGCTGCATCACTCAGCCGCCCTCAAGACAATTACGAGATACTGGAATGAGCATGAGCAGTCACGTCCAGGCGTCCACGGAATATTGCCGCCTCTGGTAGCCGATTTCGTTTGAGAGGCTCACACCGACAGGCCAGTGCCATTTCTTAGGGACGGCAACGCGCGGGCGGATGTGATCACCCGCTTCACCGACTTAGTAGCGCATCGACATCGAGATCTTCCGACCAGCAGGCCACTTAGTCGCGTGATCAGGCTTTGAAGTAGTCTGCCTGGTCGAGATCGGCAAATATGCCGGGCTGGGTTGGCCGCCATCCCAACCGTTCCTGGGTCAGTTTGCTGGATGTAGGGTTGTCGACCGGTACAAAGGGGCCAAGAAAACTGAACTGTTTTGCTGCCTCGGCGGGAGACTTGCTTGCGACAGGTACTTTCAACCGCTCTCCGATCGCTTTCGCAATCTCCCCGAACGGAATACCCTCTTCAGCCACACCGTGGTACGCCGCGCCTGCGGGTCCCTTCTCAAGTGCCAACCGGAAGAGATGGGCTGCGTCGAGCTTGTGTACTGCCGGCCAGCGGTTCAAACCATCTCCCACGTATGCCGACTCGCCTTTCTTGCGTGCGATTTTGATGAGCTGCGGCACAAACCCATTCCGGTCGCTTTCGCCGTGCACCACGGGCGGCAGGCGAATGATTGAGGTTCGCACGCCTTGCGAAGCCAGTATCCGCATCGTGGTTTCCGTAGATCCGCGGGCTGCTCCGGGTGAGTTGGTGTCAACCCCATCATCCTCGGTTGCGACTTTTCCCGGTGTCATGGAAAACGTTGCAAACGTTGCCACCAACGGACGCTCTGCGCCTCGCAGTGACTGACCGAGCGTTTCCAATGCGCGCCTGTCTGCGCCCAGGGCAGCCGTAAGAAACCGCGTAACAATGCCGGTTGGACTGCCGCCCAGCAGAACTCGGAGCAGCGTCCCGAGCCACATGTGCGTGATCTCGTGATAAAACGCAGTGTGAATCACACCTTGTGCGGCGGCTGCGCCGCGGCGCAGAACTTCCTGGCGGATGTGGCCAGAGGTGACGTCGGTTGGCTCTTCGCCCTGGCCGATAAACAGATGAGCGCGGCGATCACCTGTTTGCACGACGATCCAGCGCATCGCTGGACACTACAGGAGCTGGCGGAGCGCGTCGGCATGTCGCGATCAATATTTGCTCTGAGGTTCAAAGAGACGGTGGGGACGACACCCATGGAGTATCTGACTCGTTGGCGGATGCTGCTCGCCGGTGATCGGCTAAACATTTCTGGCGATTCCATTTCCGCTATTGCCCTATCGCTCGGCTACGAATCCGACAGTGCCTTCGGTAAGGCCTTCAGAAGGGTCATGGGCTGTTCGCCACGGCAATATAGCCGTGGCGGCAATCCGGCTTCCCCACATACCGAGAGGGGGGAAGAGACCCACACCAATCCGCTCGAACTCATCAATAATTGATAGGCGCGGTTGGCCAACGGTGACAAGAATCCTGGGCTATGCGGGTGGCGACTATGGTTTCGGCGTCCGTTCACAAGAGGGCAAGGCTTGCGACCCTTTTCCTATCAATGTTCACATGGGCTCCGACAAATGCTGACCTCGCCTGGAGAAGGTCCTCCGTTCGCGCAAAGTGCCAAGTATCAAATCGACAACCAAAGGAGCCAAGGTGTCCCGCATCAACGCCACCAGTCGGAGCGGATTTCTTCGTCTGGGACAACTTCTGACGGACTACCGGGTGTCGGGGACCAGATCCTCAGGCCGTCGACAGCGAAGACACTCTCGATTGGCTTCGTCCAATGGTGGAGCGCCAGGTCAAAAAGCCCCCAGTGGATGGGCATGAGCAAGCCATGGCCGCCCAAAGCGCGAAAGCTACGGACAGCACCTTCCGGGCCCATGTGTACGTCGGCCCAGAGGGGATTTGAAGCACCGATTTCGAGCATGGTGAGATCGAATGGGCCAAAGCTTTCGCCGATATCGCGGAATCCATGCCATTCCCCCGAGTCGGCGCCGTAATAGACGCGGTGATTCATGCCGGTGAGAGCGAAGGATGCCCACAGTGTTTCAAAACGACCGAAGATGCCACGCCCGGAGAAGTGGCGGGCTGGCAACGCGCTTACCGTCAGCGATCCGACCTTTACGCGCTCCGTCCAGTTGAGTTCCGTGCAGCGGATCGGATCGACGCCGAGGTTTTCCAGGATGGCGCCTACACCCAGTGTCGTGATCCAGCGCGCCTGCTGCACGGCGTCCATTTGAGCAAGGCGCTTCACGGTGCCGGCTCCGAGATGATCGTAGTGATCGTGCGAAATAAGCACGGCGTCTACCGCAGGCAAATCGTCAAGCGCCAGAGGTGACGGGAAGAAGCGCTTTGGACCGGCCCACCGTGTAGGACCCGCGCGTTCGTCCCAAACCGGGTCAATGAGGACGCGTACGCCATCAATTTCAACCAAGGAGGAGGAGTGACCGAGCCAGGTAACACGCAGGCCGGATTGTGGGCTTGTTACATAAACTCGTGGATCGGTGTGAAACGGGCCCAGCGAATGCCTGGGCGACCGCGCCGCTGCTCCGAAAAAGAAACGTGGGCCCATTTTGAACATGAGCGAGAGCCCACCCACCTTGGTCGGCACCGGGTTGATATACCGGCGGCCATCCCGCTCGGCTGGAAGAAGGGCCATCATCATTCGATGGTGGATCGCTCATCGAGATTCTGGAATAAACGACCTTGGCCCCACAAGCCGACGTCCTGTGTATGCCGCAATATGCGAGCCCTACACCGTCCGGATGCTGCAGTCGCTGCTCCCGTGCGCAGGAAAAGAATCAGAATGCGACCTCATGCCGGAGTCGCAATCACGCCCCTTGCGATGAATGCACTTGGCGTAAACTAAAATGATGGTCGTGACGGTGTAAGAGGGAACATGAGAAGAGCCCGCATTGGTTCCGCTGTTGTGGCCCGGTTGCTATTGTTTGGCGCCCTTCTTCTGATCCGCTCGGGACAAGCACAACTCACGGCCGACTCCGTATCCGTGGTGAAGCCTCCTCGCTTGCCCGTGGAAACTGTGATCAGGAATCTTCTGCAGAGGAACGCCCTCCGCGCGGCTGCCTTGGATCAGTTGGCGAGCACCCGTACCTACCGCATGCAGTACCGCGGGTTCCCCAGCGATCGCGATGCCGAAATGGTGGTACAGGCAACGTTCCGCGCGCCCGGGTCCAAGGAATTCACCGTGGTGTCTGAGACCGGGTCCAAGTTCATCGTCGACCATGTTTTCAAGAAACTGCTAGAAGGCGAGCAGGAAGCCGCGAGCGAAGAAAACCGCCGCCGCACCGCGTTGAGCGCCGAAAATTACGACTTCGCCATGGCCGGCTACGAGGACTCTCCTGAGGGCGGTCGCTACGTTCTCGACCTGCTGCCCAAAACCAAAAACAAATTTCTCTACCGCGGAAAAATCTGGGTCGACGCCACCGACTTTGCCGTGGTGCAGATCAAGGGGGAGCCCGGAAAAAATCCCTCCGTCTGGATCAAGAAGACGGAAATCGCGCACAAATACGTCAAGGTGAATGACTTCTGGCTCCCGGCCGAAAATCACACTGAAAGCCTCATCCGCCTGGGCGGCCGCGCGATCCTCTCCATCGAGTATCGCGACTACAAAATCACCAAAGCCACTGCACCGCCCGCCGTTGAGAAAGTCTCGGGGGACCGGAAGCCTGCCCAAGTTCTCGGACTTCGCTGAGCTCGCCAGGAAAGTCTGTCATTTGCAGGTGATGCTGGGATTGTCTTTGGCCAGATCCAGGCAGGCCTGGTGCTGCTGCGCGCGAACGTTATCCTTACCCTCATCATCCCTATCCTTACCCTCATCATCCCTATCCTTACCCTCATCATCCCTACCCTTTTCCTTATCTTGTGGCTGAGACGCGACCGAGGCAACAATTTTAGCAACCGTTGGCGCTGCGCCGGTCGCTGGCGTGGAAGCCTGCGCAACCGGCGCCGGAGCTTTATCCAGCATGGCTTGAAATGCCGCCATCTCCTCGGGCTTGCTCCACGACACGTTGCTGGTTTGGATTTCGCAATAATCGTCGGGATAATCCCAGGCCGGCTGCACCGTCACCGTGGTGATGCCATTGAGTTCCGCCAGCGTGTACGACCACACTTGCTTCGTGGGCATTCCGGGGCACGCACTCGAAGCCATGAAAAGCTGGCCGTAGAGCGGCATCTGCGCTGTCCTCGAGAAGCGAAACTGGAGCGGCTTGTCGGTATCGAGTTCGTAGCCATCTCTGACGCTTGCCTGGACGATCACAGCCTTCACCGTTTGCGCCGACGCTTTACTGGTGAACACATACGGTCCCGGCTTAACCTTCGGCTTTTTATCGCGCGCCGCAGCCGCGGTCGTGATCGCCAAAATCAGAATCAGGGTCAGAACTCGCTTCATAATTCTCTCCCATGCTGACTCTACCGAGTTAGCCCGGCGCGCCGCTAATTACCGGGGTCATCTCCCTGATTCCTTGCAAAATAAACGCGGCTTTGGCACGGCTTACTGCGGCTTCTGGCCCGTGGTCTGCAGGAACCAATCTCGGATTACCCCTTGCACCCGCAAGCGAGCCTCCTCCATGCTCACGGGTTTCACTTCCTCCGCGGGCTTCTTGGGGGCGGACTCGCGGGTCGCCCGCACGGTGGCCGGGGTGCCTTGGCCATGGGCTTCCTGGCCGGCGGCGTTTTCTGCTGCTTCCACCGCTTCTTCCTGTGCTTCTTCGTCTGACCCCATTCGGTCTTCGAAGTCTTCTTCGAACCACTGCGGGCCGTTGATGCAGGTGGCGTTGACGGTGTCGCGGTCGACCACGACATCGCTTGCTGTCTCCACCTCGAAATCCGCGATGCGCAGGTTGGCGCTGGCGGTTTGGAGGGCGTAGAGCATCAGTCCGGCGGTTTTGTGATCCAGGCGCCCGGAGCCGAGCATCTGGATCACCTTCATGAGCGCGACCTGGACGGAGTTGGCGTCTTCGAGCAGGGGTAAATCAAACCTGCGTTGCGCCGAAACATCGGCCGCAATTCTTGACTGCTCGCGGCGGATGCGATCGTGAAAGAAGCAAAGACGCCGGTTGCGCAGAGCGGGAGAGCCGCACTGCGTGCCGTTCATCTTGATGTGCTGACAGCGTGGAACATTGTCCAGATCCATATTTCTCCCACCTCTTCTCCTCGCCTTACCGCGCCGAACGCGGCGGGCCGAAATCCGCGGGTACCCCCCTCCCTCTCCCCCCGAATCTTTGGAATCATGGAGTTAGGGGAAAATTCCCCGCAAAATCCGCGTTTCAAAGGACTTAGATATCAAAATCCGTGAAACAAAGGACTTAGGGCCGGACATTGTCGCAGTTTCGGCGAGTGTCGCGGCTTCCCCCAGAATTGCGCGTTGGGGTCGCAGAGTAAAGGTTAGGTGTCACATAGGGGTTGTGGAAAAGTGTGGGAGTTGCGGCTGGGAGACGTGGGCTCAGACGCGACAAGACAAGTTAAGAGCTCAAGCGGTCGGCAGCCGAAATCCCTGCCTTCGAAAACCGCGAAGACCGGGGCAGCCTCGGTTGGGAGGGTGTCGGCAGGGGAGGGGTGGGCCGGCCCGCCAGCCTCAGTTCGTACGGGGTCGGCAATGAAGGGCGCGTCACCCGCCATCTTGCTCAATGGAAACCGATCCGGCAATGTGCGACACTTTTACTTAATGGCACGCGCACCGCTCCCGAAGGAGATCGAGAATCAGGTCCTTCTCCTCTGCCGTCGTCGCTGTTGTATTTGCTTTGGGCTCGGCGGGGACGGGGAGGAAAAGCGGGGCCAGATTGCCCATCTGAACCGAGATAGCAGCGACAACGATCCGGATAATCTCGCATATCTTTGCCTGCCACATCACGACCAATACGACAGTAGGACCAGCCAGAGCAAGGGGCTGCAGGAAGGGGAAGTTAAGCGGCTCCGGAGTGACTTGTACAAGGCCCTGCCTTCTTTGATAGCGAATCGCGCTCGCAAGGCCCCAGAAGGGGCGGAAGCGCCGAAGGGGAGCACGAATGTCGGTGGCGCCCAGACAGAGCCCGAGGAGGGCTCCGACAGAAACGTCCGGATTGCGGTCGCAACCTTTATCGTGTCTGTCTTGGCGCTCGTAGCAGTGTGGCTAGTGGTGCCTGAATTCCGTAAGTGGAGCGGATTGGACAAAGCCAAAGTTGAGGACCAGCTCAACGAGAAGGGGACCATCTCGGGGATTGTTGTTGACCGAGACACAAACCAAGGAATCGGGCAGGCCTCGATAACGGTTGTCGGGCGGACCGAGCAGTACGTGACCGAAGACTCTGGCAACTTCAAGTTCGAGGTCGCCCCCGACCCGCCCCGGAGAGTTCGTCTCCGGGTGAGCAAAATTGGATTCCAACTCCTTGACATTACCGTCGAACCTCCTGTGGACAATCTGGTCCTGTCGCTGCACAAATAATGAAGCCACCGGTCAAGATCGTATTCCTAGTCCTCACGGCATCGTTCTCCGCCCTGCTCTGGGCCCAAACGAAGACCTCGACTCTGTCCGGTCGCGTCACCGACAAAACGTCGTCCCATGCGGTAGAAGGCGCGACAGTCACCATCGTCGGAAATAAGGCGAAGGGGCCTGAGACCACAGACAGCGAGGGTGCGTTCGTAATACGTCTAGCGCGGGGCGTCGAGGGAGGAAGTACAGTCCGAGTCCGGGTAGAAAAGGTTGGATACAAACCGTACGAGAAGCTGGTCCCGGCGTCTCCTGAACTTCCGGTTTGGATTTTGTTGGAGCCGGCCGGGAGCAAGTTGCCGGCTCGCGCCCCTAAACCGACGGCCTCAACAGATCAGTATTCGGGCTTTCTGGAACCTGCAAATGATCCGATGCCACACAATCCTTGCACACGGCAGACGCCCGATTCTCTCTACGTCTTTTTTGGGACTGAAGCGGCATATGCGACCGAGTTCCCGGCGGACATCATTACGATCAATGGCGAAGTTAAACTAACGCTGTACAAGGAGCGGGGCGGAAAGCTGGCTATCAGCACAGACATTTTCGATGACAATGACGACATAGTAGCTGAAATTGACAAGAATCAATTTACCGTTCGCAAAGAAGGGGTTTTCCGAAAAACCTCCGACCGCAACAGCTTGCGAGTGGTCATGGTGCACAAGAAGGAAACGATTCTAGATATTAGGTATTTGAATCCTCACGCACTGAGGATTTTGGGGCGCTTCCATTATCCAGGAGTTGCCCCGGATATTACATCCACCGCCGACGGGTTGTCGTACAGCGGATTGCATTTCGTTGCTGGCTGTATGGGAGGAGGGGGCAAGGGGGTCCTTGACATCAAGTAAGACTCCAGCAGGCGAGGCGGGTTGCCCGCTCAAGCCCGGTTTTGGCTTGAGTGGGGCAGTTCTGCTGCTGGACAGAGCATTACTACAATTCTTTCGTGCTTTCGTGTCGTCCATTCCGACTCGATCTGGACGCGTTCCTCGTCCCTAAGAAACACGAGGCTCTCCACTCCGCGGATCATCGCCTTCGCGATGATCTGCTCCGGTCGGGATGATGACAGAGTTGAGCGGGTCTGAGCATCCCAACTCAAGGCAAGAACGGGCTTGAGTGGGCCACCCGGCCCGGGGGGCTGAAGCCCACATTTATTGTCAAGTCTTTACGCGGCGCTGAAGCGCCGCTCTTCCACGGTGGTCTACCGACGCCGATGGGGTGTTGGGAGCCGGGGGTTCGTTCTCCGTGTCTCCATGCCTCCGTGTGAATTCACTTCACGCCCAGCTGCCAAAACAAAAACGAATACACATCCGTAAGCTCCTCGATCTGCTTCGTCACTGGCTTGCCCGCGCCATGCCCGGCTTTCGGCTCGATTCGCAACAGAATCGGCTGCTTCCGGCTTCTGCCGTTTTTCGCTTTCGCCTGCATCAGAGCGGTCATCTTTTTTGCGTGCATGGGATCGACGCGGGTGTCGGTATCGGCCGTCATAAATAAAATTGCGGGATACTCCACGCCTGGCTTCACGTGGTGATAGGGCGAGTAGGCATAGAGCCACTTGAATTGTTCGGCATTTTCCACGTTGCCGTACTCGGGCACCCAAAGTTTCGCGATCTGGAAATCCTGATAGTGCAGCATGTCGAGCAGCGGGACCTGGCAGACGACGGCGCGAAACAGATCGGGACGCTGCGTGATCATCGCGCCCATCAGCAGTCCGCCGTTCGAGCCGCCCTGAATGGCGAGATGATTCTTGTCGGTATATTTTTCGGCGATCAGGTGCTCGGCCGCGGCGATCATGTCGTCGAACGTGTTCTGCTTGTTGCCCAGCATGCCGGCGCGGTGCCAGTCTTCTCCGAACTCGGCGCCGCCGCGCAGGTTGGCCACGGCGTAGACTCCGCCATGCTCCAGCCATAAATAGGTTGCGGGTCTAAAGGACGGCGTGTTGCTGAGGTTGAAGCCGCCGTAGCCGGTCAGGAGCGTGGGATTGTGGCCGTTTTGCTCCAGACCTTTTTTGTGGACGACGAACATGGGCACGCGCGTGCCATCTTTCGACGTGAACCATTCCTGCTGCACATCGTAAGCCGTGGGGTCGATAGAGGGCGGGTCCACTTTGGCCCACAGGGAGGTCGTGCCGGTTTTCAAATCGTAACGATAAATTGTGGGGGCGAAGGTAAAGGAGTGGAAGCCGTAGAAAATTTCGTCGCGATTCCACTTACCGCTGAGATCCCAGACGGTGCCGATCGCGGGCAGCGCAATATCCTTGATACTTGTACCATCGATATCGAAGACCTTGAGTTGCGACGAAGCATTCTGCTCGTACTGGGCAACAATCTTTCCGCCCCACAGCCCAATATTCTGCAAAACCGAACCCGTCTGCGGAATGATTTCCGTCCAATCGTCGCGGTCATAGTTGCCCGCTTCCGCCATAAACACGCGATAACGCGGCGCGTCTTCGTTGGTGACGATATAAAGCCTGCCGTTGTACACCGTCCCGCGATAGAGGAAATTCTTGTTCACGGTGATGCGCGTGGGTGGGGTGCGCTTTTTGAGATCCATTAAAAAGAGTTCGGTCTTGGTCCAGCCCTGAGCCACCGTGATCAGGAGCAATTGGCCATCGTTGTCAAGACTCAGGCTAGGACGGTCTTCCAGGTCGCGGCCTTCACCGAAAATGGGCTGATCGGTCGAGGGGTCGGTGCCGAGTTCGTGATAGAAAACGTGGCGATGGTAGACCTCCTCGCCGTCGGGGACGTCTCCCTTCCTGGGATAGCGCGTGTAGTAGAAGCCGAGATTGTCGTGCGTCCAGGCAATGCTGGCGGCGCGAGTGCGTTCCATGGTATCGGGCAGCACGGTGCCGGTGTTGGTTTCGATGATGTGGAGCGTGCTCATTTCCGATCCGCTGGCCGAGGTGCCGTAAGCCACGTATTTGCCGGTTTCGGACGCCTGGAACCAGTCGAGCGCGACGGTGCCGTCGGCGGCCAGTTGGTTGGCGTCGACGAGTACGCGCTCGGTATCTTTGCCGTCGATACCTTCGCGCACATAAAGGACAGGTTGGTTCTGCATGCCCTCACGCCGCGTATAAAAATAATGTCTGCCGCCGATCTGTGGCACGCCGATGCTTCCGATGGTCAGCAGTTCGGTCAGGCGCTGGTGAATCTGCACCCGCCCGGGCAACGGATCGAGCAGGGAACGGGTATAGGACATTTCCTCCTGCACCCATTTCTGCGTGTCAGCATTGCTCGCTTTTTCCAGCCAGCGGTAGTTGTCGACAACTTTGGTTCCGTGGAAGGTTTCTTCGAGCCGACGCGTCTCGGCCAGGGGTGGGCCGTCGACGGTGGATGGGGAAGACGGAGGCACGGCGGACTTGGCGGAAGAAGACTTGTTTGAGGAAGGCGTGCCTGAAGAAGACCCGCCGGACGACGCGCCGGATTGATTCGCGGCAAACATGGCAGCAGCCATCACCAGCAGGGACGCACAGGGCCAAAGCAACCGCAAACCTCCCAACATAAACACCTCAGGCCGAACCTTCATCACGAGCAGAATCTGGAAGGAAAAGCGTAACAGAAACGCGGGAGCTGATTCTCGAATCGGATTGGCGATCAGAATCGGGATGCCGCGTCGACATCGACCGATGCGCCCGTGAAACGTGTCCTGCCGTTAATGAGGGGGCGTTGGGCGGTAGTGTTTTCATACCCCGAGCCGGGATGCTATGATGGAATTCGACATCGGCGCTGCGCCGTCCGGCGCACGCCCACGACACTCCTCAGTAGCTCAATGGCAGAGCATCCGGCTGTTAACCGGAGGGTTGTAGGTTCGAGTCCTACCTGAGGAGCCAATTTTAAAAAATCGGCCATTTTATTATCTGCGGTCTTGAAATCTGCCAGATCTGCCGTTTGAAATCTGTCTTCCTGATACAGCCGACACCTTTATCGATGCACTGCTATTTTCCGGGCACGTGCTAAAATCACAGCGCTTTTTACCGAGGGCTTCTAAGGGCAGACGGTTTCGGTTACGGATGTGCGCCGACACATGACTCCGGGGAGTTTCCGCTCCGAGCGAGCCGAAACCTAAGCGAAAGAAATCTGATTGAGCGACAAGAACGATCAGCGGGAGACAATTCCGATGCGGCGCAGAGATTTTCTGAAAAGCAGTGTCGCGGTTGCGGTGGCTGCGGAACTTGGAATCGGCAAGGCGCAGGCGAAGGTTCCCGCCCACGACTGGGGAAAATACGACTTCGGCTCCGGTCCGCAGGTGACTGATCGGCTTAATCAGGGTCCGTTTCCGCAGTATCCGCCGGATGCAGTGATTCCCACGGACGATGTGGTGATGACCACGACTGCTTCGGAAGACGTGGTGCCGAATTACGGTAAGGGCCTGGTCACCTATATCACGGCGGACAGTGGCACGGAGGAGATCAAGTCAGACAATATTCCCCAGGCGATCGAAGACCTGGTTCGATTTCCGTTGGGGCAGCAGCTTTATATCCGGCCGACGTGGAGGGAGGTGCAGTCGCGGCCGGGGCGCCTGCAGATGCCCGATTATCTGAAGCTGGTTTTTGAACTGGCGAAGAAGAACAACAAGCGGATCGGTTTGCGAATTCAGATGTGCGCTCCGGACTACACTCACGAGGCGGCGCTGCCGGATTTTGTGCTCGAGAAAGTGCCGAAAGTGGATCTGGTGCTGAGTGATCAGGAAAGCAGCGCTTCGGCGCAAAGATATTTGAAGAATCCGCATTCGCGTTATCAGCCCCGGTATGACGATCCTTTTTTTCAGCAGGCATTCAAGGAACTGGTTGGACAATTGGCATCGGAGTTCGATGGCAATCCGCTCATCGAGTTTATCGACACCTTCATGTATGGCTTCTGGGGCGAAGGGCATACCTGGCCATTCGGCAATAATCCTTTCCCTGATTACCTGACCGCGGAGCGCACCTGGGTGAATATGCTCGAAGTGCAGCTCGAGTACTTCAAGAAGACTCCTCTACTGACGAATACTCAGCCGGACTACAGCCGAGTTGGTAATTCAGAACTGCTCGACCGCACGGTCCGCAGCAACAACTGGATTCGCAGCGATACCATCTTTATTGAGAACGAGCAGATTGAAGCGCTCAGCAACCGCCCGCCGTGGATTGCCGCGTTGCTCGAGCAGGGGATTCCGGGAAAACCTCCCGACCCGAGCGCTGCCCATGAAGGGATCTCTCCGGCAGAGAACATGATCGCGCATGTAATTGATATCGGGGCGAATTACTGGTCGCTGTGGAACTTTCATCAGATCAACGCCAAGAATCTGACGAACTATTATGAGGCGTATCCGAAAGCGTTTGACCAGATCAATCGCAGAATTGGCTATCGGGTGAGGCCGTCTTTCATCTGGAGCTATAAGGACACCAGTTACCTGGGGCTGATCATCGGCTTCGCCAATGACGGAATCGCCGGGGTGCCGGGCCTATTGAGGGTGACTGTGGAAAGCCAGGACGGAAAGGTGCTTACCAGCGGTTGCCTCGACGCCGGTTACCCGTTGCCGGGCAAGATTCGGCAGGCACAGTTCGTGCTTCCGAATACGACGGACTGGAAGGGATTGAAACTTAGAGCTGAGATTGAGGTGAAGGGAATGCGATATCCGGTGAGGTGGGCGTGTCACCAGAAGCTCAACGATGACGGGTCGCTGACTTTGCGTGCGAACCTCCGTCAGCAGGTGTAGGGGGCGGCGGTTCGGCGGAAAGAAAAACTAGTTTCGGCGGCCAACAGCGAAGCTCAGGCGTTGAAACGCGGACGGCCTTTAAAGGACCTGGCGGCGCGACTGAACGAGGGTGCGGAAAAACGTGTGGCGGAGACAGAATGCGACCACTGGGGCTGAAGCCCATGCTCATACTGGAGCACTTACGCGGCGCTGAAGCGCCGCTCTTCCACGGTGCTGAAGGGCCGCTTTTCCACGGTATCCCACACATACATGAGTTTTTCCGCAGCCTCTGGACGTCGTGCCCTTCCCAATCCCGGGTGCGATGAGCGTAAACGGTGGATTCTGTTTCGTGCTAGCGCAGGCGCGGGGAGAAGTTGGTTAGGGCCATGAAGGTGGAATCCACTTTCTCCACGAGTTTGCCGTTGGCTTCGGATTTGTCGCGCACGCTCTTCCACTCCGGGTCGTCCTGGAAAGATTTCCAGTTGGCGGCGGCCGCCTCGTGGCTGGGATGCTGAAGAATGTAGATCAGCGTGTTGCTCTTCTCCGGCTCATCGAGCGGAGTCCAGTAGGCGACGCTTTTCATTCCGTGGCGGTCGAATAGCTTTATGGTGTGATCGCGGAAGCGCGAGTGCAGATCGCCCAATTTTCCTGGTGCTGCATGATACACGCGAAGCTCGTAGACACCGGTGGTGGCTTGCGCCGGATTGATATTGTCCTGCTGAAGAGCGGCCCACAATGGGGTCGGAAGCAAGGTTGCCGCAGGAAGGGCCTGGAGTAAGGTTCGTCTTTTCACGGTTGGGATTTTAGCAGAAGCCATCGCGATTTAGTGGCGGCATGGTAATGGGATACCCGCGGAGTAGCTCACGATTCACCCTTTGAGCCGCGTTGGCTAGAAGCTGTCTCATAATCATGGGCGGCCGAACGCGAGCGAAACCTCAGAGGCTAAAGCCCGAATTCCTGGCCACTTGAACGGCACGGCTGAAGCCGTGCCCTTCCCGAACTCACTTATGAGATGGCCCTAGTGATACTTTGGCGCCGGGCGAATGCGGAAGAATCGCTGGCGAATCGGCTGCATCGAATCCTTCAAGGTTGCGACCATGCAATTGAAACCCTTCCTGCTGGACATGTGGCTGGACGCCTATGAGCACGACATCGAATTCAACCTGGCCTCCAGCGAAGGACCGCGCTGGACTCTGAATGAGATCCTGAGCCTCGCCAGTGAGGAGGAGCGGCAGCGCTTTCTGAATCACAAATTGGCTTACAGCCGCCCGGCGGGAGCCGAGGGTTTACGCGCGGCCATTGCCGACATGCAGGAGGTCAGTGTCGACGCGGTCCAAGTCGTGACCGGCGCCTCCGAGGCGCTGCTGATTCTGTTTTGGCTAGCCGCGGAAGCTGGAGCCAACGTTGTCCTGCCTCAGCCAGGCTATCCGCCTTTTTCGGCTCTGCCCGAATCGCTCGGGATCGAGACTCGCTACTACGGCCTTCGGAAGGAGAACGACTTCCGAATCGATCTTGAGGAGATCAAGCGGCTGGTGGATCGAAATACGAAGCTGGTTCTGGTGAACAGTCCGCACAATCCCACGGGCACAACGATCAGCGAAGCGGAACTGGACCGCTTGCACGAGTTCACGGCGTCGCGCGGAATTCAGCTGGTCAGCGATGAGGTGTACCACCCGATCTATCATGGGCAGGCGACAAGATCGGCTTCGCGTCTGCCGCATGCCACCGTCATCCATGATTTCTCGAAGGCTTTCCCTCTAGCCGGAGTGCGGACCGGTTGGATGATCGAACATGATGCGAAGCGCCGCGCACTCTACTGGAATGCACGCACCATATTTTCCATTTCAAACAATACGGCCGGAGAAATGCTGGCGGAGATTGCCATGCGCCACCGGAATATTGTCCTCGGGAAAACGCAGGAAACCGCAACCCGGAATCTTCGGAAGCTTGCCGCCTTCATGTCCGAGCATCGTGAAACGCTGGGCTGGATTCCTCCGCGTGGCGGAGTGACCGCATTCCCTTGGCTCGTCACTGGAGAGAACAGTCGCGCCTTTTGCCAGGCGGCTGCGGAACAGGGCATCCTGCTCGCTCCCGGGGATTGTTGGGATGCGCCCGCGCATTTTCGCCTTGGGTTCGCGGCGATGAACGACAAATTCCCCGCCGCCCTGGAGCGGTTGGGAGAATTTGTTAAGAGCTGGTCAGCCGCGAACGTGACCAAGGCATAACGAAATCTGCGTTCGTGTGCCCGAAGATTTCGAATGTTCTTTGCAAATCCAGTGGCAATACTGCGAAGAACGGCATAGGATATTTGATCGTTATTCCGAACCGCGGGTCGCTGCAAGAGAGCGCGGCGTTCAGAAGTAACGAGGTTCTCTATGGGGCCGAACGCAAGCCCGACATCAAGTGAGGCCAGACAAGTGTCCGCCGCAAACGGACTGGCGCTGGTGCGCGTGACCATCGGCGCGATGTTCGTGTCCGTATTTTTTGAGAATCTGGGTAAGGGCCTCTACCGACCGGCGGGTTACGCGGGCCTGATCAATTACTACATCCAGCACGATCATGCGCCGGCCATTTGGAAGGCGGTTATGGCACAGGCGGCAAACCACGCCGCGATGGCGGCTCCTATGCAGGGCTTGGCGGAGATTTCTTTTGGATTCCTGTTGATCATTGGTCTGCTCACGCGCCCTGTCGCGTTCGTAGCTTTCCTGTATCTCGGCAGCCTTTGGATGTCAGAGTGGGGCACCGCGTGGATCTGGGAGCTGTTGGTTCCGGTGCTCGCGTCGCTCGGGCTCGCGATCGGAAGCGCCGGCCGGAGATGGGGCGTTGACGCGTGGCTGGCGGAACGGTGGCCATCTCTTTTGTTGTGGTGATCGGGCCAACTTCACTTGAACCAAAATCACTCGAATCAGGTTCACTTGAATCACGATCACGTGCGAGTGTCGGTCATCATCCCTACCCATAATGAAGCAGGAGCGATTGAGCGCGTTTTAGCGGATCTGCCGACTGATCTCACGACGGAGGTCATCGTTGTCGACAGCAACTCGGATGACGGGACGCCCGAGATCGCAGCAAAAATGGGAGTGCGCGTCATTCGGGAACCGCGCCGCGGGTATGGGCGAGCGTGCCTCACGGGGCTGGCGGCGGCAAATTCACCGGATGTGGTTGTGTTCCTGGATGGCGACTACAGCGACCGGCCCACTGAACTCCCGACCCTCTTAGCGCCAATTCTTGAGGGGCGTGCGGACATCACGCTCGGTTCCCGCCTGCATTCGGGGAGCGTTGCTGGGGCGTTGCCCTGGCATCAGGCGTTTGGGAATCGTCTTGCCGCGGACCTGATCAGGCTTCTGTATGGATTGAAGATCACTGATCTCGGCCCGTTTCGTGCTGCCCGCGCCGATGCACTACGCGCGCTCGCGCTCGAAGAGACCACTTATGGGTGGGCGGTTGAGATGATTCTCAAAGGCGCTATGGCCGGATTCCGCGTGGTTGAAGTTCCTGTGAGCTACTACCCGCGTATCGGGAAATCGAAGATCAGCGGCACGCTGAAGGGGACGGTCTGTGCTGGGTGGTTCATTCTCAGCTTGATCGTGAGGTATTATTTTCGGCGTCGAAGAGCTGGGAGACCACGGCCAGCGTAAGCATCATCGGTGCAAATATTGAACACAAGGTCCCTCCACTTGGCAGATCATTGCCTTCGCGACGATCTGCTCCGGTCGGGGACAGAATTGAGAAGATTGAAACGACCCCACGCAAGCCAAAAGCGGACCTGAGTGGGCCACCCGTCGGTTATCGCATCAGTCGTATATGATTGCCCCAACAATCTATGAAATCTCCACGCGAGACCGCGGCGCGTTTGTCGGCTAGTGACCGCACGCTCGTCATCATGGCGAAGGCACCAAGGCCAGGCGCGGTCAAGACCCGGCTGGCGCCCGGCCTTTCACTCGCGGCCGTCACTGTTTTCTATCGCTGTCTTCTGGAGGACACGTTGGCGTTGGCGCAGTCCCTGGGCGATGTGGAAGTTGCCATCGTGTGCCCGGAGACGGACGTAAACGAACTGGCGCAATTGGCGGGCGGTGAAGTCAGCGTAGTTGCACAGAAAGGTGAGGGTCTTGCTGCAGGCCTTACGTCGGTGTTTGCGCACTTCGCGTCCGATCACAAAAAAGAAGATCTACAAGAGAAAGACCATCAAAAGGAAGAGGATCAGCGGGACTGCCACCAACGACGCATCATTGCCTTCAACAGCGACAGCCCACACCTGCCACGTTCTGTTCTCGAAGACGCGTTCGAGACGCTGGCGGCACATGACGTCGTCGTGGGACCGACGCACGATGGAGGCTACTATCTCGTCGGGGGCAAGGCTTCGCATCCTACGCTTTTCGCAGGCGATGGAATGGGCACCAGCAGCGCGCTGGAGAGACTCCTGGCGCGCACGCGAGCTCTTGAGCTCTCTGTAGGTTTCGCAGATCCTTTTTACGACATCGATGTAGCGGACGACCTGGCTCGGTTAGCAGAGGAGTTGCGGCTCGCTCCGGCAAAGGCGCCACGCACGGCGGGGTGGCTTCAAGAGTGGGAGCGATTATCTGCAGCGGGCGCTCCTGCAAGCTAGCTCTTAGCGCCGCCAAGGAAAACGGGCAAGAGTGCCCGCTCCAGACAAACCTTGTGGCGGCACCGTTATGGAAAAGAACGGGAGAATTGTGAAAGGCACCTTTGTAAAGATCAGCCCGACGTGGAGAGTGTACATACTCGGCGCCACGTTGTGTGTGGCGCTGACGATGTGCTCACGCTACTTCGGCGATCGGGGCGGCCCGCACTTCATGGCCTGCTTCGCGATTGCGGGAATCGCGTACCTCCTGGCGGTCCGTGAGTTTTTCGCTGGGCCGCAATTTGAACGAAGCGTTTCCCGGCGCATTATGGTCATCGGGCTCGTGCTGGCGGCAGTTTGGCACATTGCATTTCTTCGGGTGCCCGCCGGCGCCGATGATGATATCCATCGCTATGTTTGGGATGGCCGCCTGCAGAGGCTCGGCTACAACCCTTATTTGGTCGTTCCCGGCGATCCTGCGTTCGCCGCGCTGCACACATCCGAGACCCGCACGTTGAACAATCCGGATCTACCGAGCCCGTATCCGGCGGGAGCGCAGCTTTTTTTCCGCGCGGTCACCGCGGTTAAGGAGTCTACGTTTGCATTCAAAGTAGTATTTGTAGTTTGCGAGTTCGCCATTGTTTTTGTGTTATTCGATGTCTTGCGTTTTACTGGGCTGGAAGCGCACATGGTTCTGGCGTTCGCCTGGAACCCGTTGTTGGCGATCGAGGTGGCGGGAAGCGGTCACATTGACATTGTGGGGGCGCTATTGGTGGTGGTGTCCGCCGCCGCGCTGTTGCGCCGATGGCGGGCGACTGCGGCCGTCGCTCTTGGGCTAGCGGTAGCAGTGAAATTTCTTCCGATCGTGCTCTTGCCCTTCTACTGCAAGCGGGTTCGAATTCGCGACGCAGCGCTGGCCGCCGCCGTGGTCGGATTCCTGTACGTGCCGTTTCTTAGTCACCGCCGTATTCCGATCGGCTCGCTCGGTACGTATGTACAGACGTTCCGCTTTAATGGTCCCGTGTTTGCGGCGCTCAATCGAGTGGCGCCTCCGCAGTTGTTGGTGGGGCTGGCAGTGCTCGCCGGACTAGTGACTGCAACCTGGCTCAGAGGCGCTGCGACTGGCTCGTCTCTGGACCTATTTGCTTGGCCCATGTTTGCCTGGCCCATGGCAGCGTCTCTTTTGTGCGCACCCGCCGTATTCCCCTGGTACCTTCTGTGGCTGCTGCCATTTCTGATGTCGGCCTCGACGCTGCTGATCACAATCTGGACGGTAAGCATTGGTCTTACCTACGTCCAATGGCACTTTCGCGCCCTTGGGCATCCCTGGGGGTCGCTTCCTGGTTGGGTCATGCTGCTGGAATACGGATGTGTGGCAGGGGCTAGCGCAATTGTTGCGTTTCGCCGGATCAGACAGTCGCACTTCACCGCTCGACCGAGTGGGTAGCGCGAAGGTCGGGAAGTCGAACAGCATTCCTGTATCCGGGAGCCCGAGACTCTCATCCAAGACAACATCCGTTCAATTCACCGTTCAAATTCACCAAGGAGCGAATTCCATGACAAATGCAAAGCGTCGATTGATGTTTCGTCTTATGGTTTTCGTAGTACTGGTTCTGACTGCAACCTCCTGGGCGCAGGAGCGCCCGCCAATTCTCGATCAAGTCGCCAAGACGTACGGCATCGATTCGTGGGATAAAGTTGAGGCTATCCGCTACACCTGGAACGGGGAAATTACCGGACTCTTCAAAGCTGCTCACAAGTGGGAGTGGGAGCCCAAGACCGGAAAAATCAGCTACGAAGGAACGGATAAAGCCGGCAAGCCGGTCAAGGTCACCTACGACAGTTCTCACCTCAGCAGTCAATCCGACCAAGTGAAGAATGAAGTCGAAGGGCCTTTCGTCAACGATAATTATTGGCTCCTGTTCGTTTTCCACGCTTACTGGGACAAGAGCGCGATGGTTACCGATGAGGGTATGAAGAAACTGCCGATGGGCGCCGGTTCGGCCGAACTTGTCTCGGTAAAGTATCCCCCGGAAGCCGGCGGTTACACGCCCGGCGACACCTGGGACCTCTACGTGGGCAAAGACAACCGCGTCGAGTACCTTGTCTTCCGCCACGGCGGCACCGCGAAGCCCAGCCGTGTCAACGCCTCGTGGGTAGGCTACAAAAAGGCAGGTCCTCTGCTCGTCTCAACCGAGCACCGCGGCACCGCCGATGGCAAGCCGTTGCACATCTCCATTACGGATATGGCAGTTAAGCTGGCGGGTTCGGATGCGTGGATAAATGCGAAATAAGTCGCGCTCGCGGGAACGAAGCTATCTCCGAGTGCTCTCGGAACTGTAAAATGCTCGCATTCCGATGAGGGCTGACGTCGATCTGGATATTGGGCGAAAGACCTTTGCGTCTGGTCTGCTGCCGGAGTTGATCGCTGTCCTGCGCCGCAGCCGGCTGGGCGATCTGGTCGCCGTGGTCGGTGACGAACCGAGTGTTGGCCCTGAGTTGGGAACTTGGTGCCGGTTCACCGGGAATCCACTGCTGGAGGCTACGGCCGGCAATGGGCGGACACGGTGGGTTTTCCGATGCGGGGCGATTGCGGTCCCAGCTGGGGCACCGGTAGAAGAGAATCGGCCGGTGGGCTCGCGGCTTTGGCTCTACGCAAATTTCGACTGTAACCTGCATTGCGACTACTGCTGTGTGCGTTCTTCACCCACCGCGCCGCGACGAGAACTAGGGCTGGCACGCGTACAGCGGATCGCCCGTGAAGCAGCGGAGCTTGGCGTCAAAGAAATTTTCGTGACCGGAGGCGAGCCGTTTCTGCTGGAAGATATTGGCGAGATTCTGTTTGCTTGCGCCGCGGCCGCTCCGACCACGGTGCTGACCAACGGAATGTTGTTTGCCGGACGACGCGAAGAAAGCTTGCGAGCGTTGCCGCGCGATCGAATTGTCCTGCAAATCAGCCTGGACAGCGCGACGCCGGAACTGCACGACCTGCATCGCGGGCCGGGCACATGGGCGCGCACGCGGGCAGGAATTCAGCGCGCTCGTGCGCATGGCTTTCGAGTGCGACTGGCGGCGACGGTTTCGACCGATGCCGAGGCGGAGGAGTTTCGCCAATTCCTTGATGAGGAGAAGATTGCAGCAGAAGACCGGGTCATCCGCCGGATTGCGATGCGTGGCTCTGCCGGCGATGGTGTCGCACTTAGTCGAGCCGACCTAGTGCCGGAAGTTACAATTACTGCCGATGGTGTGTACTGGCATCCGGTCGGCGCGGAGGATGCCGACCTGCTGGTCACGCGCGATATTTTTCCTCTCTCCGAGTCCTTCGCTGCGGTGCGCCGCGCCTTCGACCGCGAAGGCGAACACGCGGGTAAGCTGGCGAGGATATTTAACTGTGCTTGAAGGTCGCCCACGAGTGAGGAAACTTTCACGTTCGTCTTACGATAAACACGGTTTTGTCGTCGATCAAGGCTTCATCGCCACTCTGTCGGAGAGAGTCATCCTGCTGCGTCGCGTAAGCCAGTAAGGCGTTGCAGATTTCTCTGGCGGGTTGCCGGTAATGTTCGCGCATCACCGCCTCAAGTTGCTCGCGCCCTTGCTGGTCGCTGCCGTCGTAAACTCCATCGGTATAGAGGACGAGAATATCTCCCGGACTCATGAGCGTGATCTCGGGGAGATCGGCAGTATTGAATTCTGTTTGCCGTACATTCAGGGAATAGTATTTCTTAAGATCGGGGTGGTGTGCCGGCAGCTGTAACCCAAGCGCAAGGAATTGCACCATGTGGTCATCGTCTATCTTCATGAACTTGCGATATTCCGCGGAGAATACCAGAGGCGGAGGGTGCCCAAAATTTGCAAAACGAAAATGGCCAAGAGGATCTACTTCGCCATACAGCATGGTCGCGATTTCGCGCGCACCTTCTTTTTCGGTTATCCCCAGTGCGTTCCGGGCAGTCACCGACTGCGCCAACCGGAGGTTGATATTTTCGAGCAGCATCGGCGTTGTCTTGCCGTATCGGTCCAGTTCGGTGAGCATCAAAGCATGGAATGTGTCATGAACCGTGGATGCAATCTTCGCTGAGATTACTCCGTGCCCCTGCGCGTCGACTACCAGAACTCCGGCCGTCGAATAAAGGTCGCGCAAATCTTCTGCGACACGCACCTGCTCGGAACTCCGCGCGAATCGGTACTCCGCCTCCTT